>Ga0256829_1000035_pt1 | contig 188690 bp, 183 predicted proteins | sample 131447metaG_FD_185979 | JGI IMG/M metagenome (GOLD analysis project Ga0256829, IMG submission 185979) | Hydrothermal vent microbial communities from Lau Basin, Pacific Ocean - 131-447 | ecosystem: Environmental > Aquatic > Marine > Hydrothermal vents | place: Pacific Ocean: Lau Basin... | reverse complement strand
GCGTGCAAGGAGCGGAGCTGATGGGGCTGTTCTGCGACCAGCTCCTGCAGTCGCTGATGGTCATTGTCATCCAAGGCAGGCGTTCGACCACTGCGCGGCTTATCGATTAGACCATCAAGGCCCGACGCTTCCCATTGCTTGAGCCATCGTGATACGGCATCGCGACGAACCTGTAGTATCTCGCTGATTTGATTGATGGTATGGCCTTGATGGCTTAACAGGATGGCATGAGCACGACGACGTAAGGCGCGCTTCTCACCATGTTGATAAGCAGAGGTCAGCGCCTGCTGTTCAGAGTCAGAAAGTGAAGCAATAAAGCGCCTTCTTGCCATGGTTCCATCCGTGCCCGAGATTCTTGCATCGATAATACACGAAAATATTAGATTAAGCACTTAAGCGCTGTTGTTATGAGGCGGCACTAGGTGATATTGACAGTTCTCTACTGGATAGCGCCGCGGGCTTGGACACATACCGCGATCTAGTAGACGAAAGTATCGCAGGCCTTGCACCAACACTATCGAGGCTGCAAATGAGACGCGCAGATGTGGGGCCATCCTTGAAGGAGATGATGGATGAAAGAGTTCGCTTATATGAGTGCAACGTGCTCAACCATGGCAGTGAGGATAATGGCTAACATGAGATGCCATGGAGGGTGCTCGCCATGCCAGGACAAGTACTCTGCTGGGGACCACTCTTGTGACGATTGGGTAGTGTAATGGGTAGTGATATTGATTTTATGACGTATTGTTCTGAATAAGCAATTGATATTTATAGGTATATGTTTTTTGATCAATTTTAAGATTCAAAATATTGAGTGATGAAGATGAGTCGAGCGACACCCTGGAGTGCTGGCGAGGTAGAGGCAACCATTGCTACCTACCGGCAGATGCTAGTAGCAGAACTGAGCGGGCAAAGTTCTAACAAGCGCGCACTTAATCGAGCGCTGATGATACAGCTTGATGGCCGCTCGGCCAGTGCCATAGAGTTCAAGCACTGCAATATCAGCGCAGTGTTACGCGATGCCAACTGCCCCTATGTCGATGGCTATAAGCCGCGTAGCAACTATCAACAAAGCCTAGTTGAAGCTGTCGAGGGGCTGTTGTTGCGAAGCGAGCTTGTTGATCGCGCAGCGCGTTTGGCCGCTGATCTTCCAGTGATTGATACCACTGGCATCGTAGACGAGCGCATTATCGTCGAACCTCCTAGAACGACACCGCCGCAACAAGGCGTTCGAGAATTCCGCGCCGACTATTCAGTGCGCCCGCCGCAAAAACGGGACTACCTGGCCCGGGAAACCCGCAACCGCGAGCTTGGGCTAGCCGGTGAGCACCTAGTGATTCGGTTCGAGCAGCACCGGCTGATCCAAGCTGGGTACGATAAGCTGGCGGAGAGGGTCGAGCACGTTGCGGTAACTCAGGGTGACGGGCTGGGGTTCGATATCCGTTCCTTCGAGCCCGACGGCAGTGATCGGCTGATTGAAGTCAAAACCACCGCCTTTGCCAAAGAGAGTGCGTTTTTTATTACGCCCAACGAGCTCGAATGCTCGCGTGCCCATTCGGAACACTATCATTTGTTCCGACTGTTCAACTTCCGCAAGGGGCCGAAGCTTTTTTTCTTGAAAGGTGATCTCCACGAACAGCTCTGGCTGGAGCCAAATAGCTACCGGGCGGGAGTACGTTAATAGCTTAAAAGAGGGAGCTGCTTCAAGAAATCAAAACTTCAGCCGCTGAGATTGTTCGTGAAGCTATCGTTCACTCATCGCTCCGTTCGTGCTGCTGAAGCTGTTCAACGGCCTGAGCCCGTTCGCGCTCTAGCTCGCGTTTAAGCTCATCTTCAGAGGGCAGATACGGCAGGTACTTCGCCGCAAACAGCTGTTTTTGCTCGGCCAGTACCGAGTACTTGACCACGGCTTCGCTTTTTTCGCTGCACAGCACCAAGCCAATAGTGGGGTTGTCGTCGCTGCCTTTGCGCTGCTCATCGTATAAGCGCACGTAGGTATCCATTTGGCCGATATCCTGATGCCTGAGCTTGCCGAGTTTTAGATCCACCAGCAAAAAGCACTTCAGTTTGAAGTTGTAGAATACCAAGTCGATGTAGAAATCTTCGTCGTCAAAGCGAATGCGCTGCTGGCGCTCCACAAAGGCAAAGCCTTTGCCTAATTCCAGTAAAAACTGCTGCAGGTTGCTGATAATGGCCTGCTCTAGCTGGCTTTCCTGATAGGTTTTATCCTGCAGATTAAGAAAATCCAGAATGTAGGGATCACGCAGATAGTCTTTAGCGCTTTCTGCCAGTGGCTGGGTGTTTTGCTGGGCTTCTGCTGCCACCGAGGATTTTTCTTGGCTGGCCAGAAGTCGCTCGTAGTAGAGAGTGCTAATCTGGCGTTCTAGAGCTCTGGCGCTCCAGCTTTGGTTGATCGCTTCGTGCAAATACCAGTCGCGGGCTTGGGCGTTTTCTATTCGCAGAAGGGTGCGATAGTGAGTCCAACTCAATTCAAGACGCACTGCGTCGCGAATTGGAAAGGCGTGATAAAACTGGCGCATATTGCGTAAATTGGTGACATCAAAACCTTTCCCCAGCCGCTCGGTGAGCTGTTGTGAGAGCTGCTTTAGCTGCTGCTTACCATACTCAGCACGACGATTGCCTTGCTGTTCGTGTTCGACAATTAAACGGCCTATTTCCCAGTAGCTTTGTACCATGGCCGTATTCACGGCTTGGCGAACCTGCCCGCGTGCTTGCTCTATCTGTTGAGTAATTGCGCTAACGAGGCGGCTAAAAGCGGTTTGGTTCTGCTCCGTCATAGGCTTAACCCCTGGCGTTATAGAGTAATGTCAGCTGGCTGAGGCCTAACAATATCAAATTTTGCCGATAGGAAGAGTTGGTGATGGCGATCATATCAACAGTGCATATAGCCAACTGCCTCGCTCACAACCCCAACAACTCCTCAACCGGCAAGTGGCTGGTCGCCTTCATTTCCCTCAGCGAGAGGTTGGAGCGGATGCTCGACACGCCGGGGAGCTGGCGCAGTACCGTTTCGACGAAGTGGCTGTAGTCGTCTAGGCCTTTGGCGACCACTTGCAGTAGGAAGTCGGCCTCGCCGGTGGTGTTGTGGCAGCTCAGCACCCGAGAGCTTGATTGGATGATGCGCTCGAACTCTGCCGTCGCGGCTTCGCTGTGTTGGGTACAGGTAATCTGCACGAAGGCCAGTACGCTGGCGCCGACTTTGCGTCGATTGAAGATGGCTTGATAGCCCTTGATCACCCCCAGTTCTTCCAGGCGTTTGTGCCGTCGCCAGCAGGTGGCTTCGCTCAGGTGCAGCTGTTCGGCCAGTTGCGCGTTGGGCATTCTGCCATCAATCTGGAGTAACGCTGCTAACTTGGCGTCTTTTTTATCCAATGCGCTCATATTGCAAGTCTCTTTCTTATCAACACTATAAAGAGAAAGAGTGCTTCACATTGGTCAGTGTTGTCCACGATATGGAAAGCTCATTTCAGGTCAGGCTCGCTATAGTAGCGTTAGCGAATCCGCAGCCTAAACGTTCAGGAGTGGCCCATGAAAGCCGTCGTATTTGAGCAGTTTTCCACCCCGCCCACTATTCAGCAGGTGCCGGATCCGACTCCCGAACCTCACGGCGTCGTGGTCAAGGTGATGGCTAACGGCGTATGCCGCAGTGATTGGCACGGCTGGATGGGCCACGACCCGGATATTCGGCTCCCCCATGTGCCGGGGCACGAGCTATCCGGCGTGGTGGAAGCGGTGGGCAAGGACGTGACGAAGTGGCGGGTCGGGGATCGTGTGACCGTGCCGTTCGTGGGCGGCTGCGGCACTTGCCCGGAGTGTAACGCAGGCCACCATCAGGTATGCGATAGCCAGTTCCAGCCAGGGTTTACTCACTGGGGCTCGTTTGCCGAGTATGTGGGCATTTACTACGCCGATGTGAACCTAGTCGCCCTGCCAGATACCCTAGCGTTCGACACTGCCGCCAGCCTGGGTTGCCGGTTCGTGACCTCTTTTCGTGCGGTGGTGGATCAGGGCCGCGTGTCCCCCGGGCAGTGGGTGGCCGTGCACGGCTGCGGCGGTGTAGGGCTGTCGGCCATCATGATCGCCAGCGCGGCGGGCGCGAACGTGGTGGCGGTGGATATATCCGAACAGGCGCTCGCCTTGGCGCGCCAGTTGGGCGCGGTGGCCACGGTGAATGCCAACCAAGAGGCCGAAGTGGTGGAGTCGGTGGTGGAAATCACTCAAGGGGGCGCGCACGTCTCGCTGGATGCGCTGGGTCACCCCACCACCTGCTTCAACTCTATTAGCAATTTGCGAAAGCGCGGCAAGCATGTCCAGGTAGGGTTGATGCTGGCAGATCACAGCACGCCTGCCATTCCGATGAGCAAGGTGATTGCTAATGAGCTGGAAATTCTGGGCAGTCATGGCATGCAGGCCCATCGCTACGATGCCATGCTGGCGATGATTCAGTCGGACAAACTGGCGCCGGAAAAGCTGATTGGCCGCCGGATCACGCTAGAGGAGTCGGTGCAGGCGTTGATCAACATGGATAAGTTTGAAGGCGTGGGGGTCACCGTCGTCACGGAATTCTGATAAAAGAGGGCTGCTGGTGACGCATCAGGTGAGTATCACGGCGCTGACCGGTGGGGGCGTTAGCTCCGGGGAAATGGTGGTCGTGCGCCCGCAAGAGGATAGCTTCACGGTGGTGGGACGGCTGAGCGTTCCCAGCCGTTAAGGCGTTCTATTCATTTCCTTCAATGAACCGGGGCAAATTATTCGCTCCTCATCCGTCAATTGAGGTTTTACGCTGGGCGTATCGATAAGGAGGACGTCATGTCATCACCCCATACCCCATCCGTTCGCCGTGTGGTCGCTCAGCATCCTGCCCATCGGGATGATATCGGTGATTTGGTTACCCGCCGGCCGCTGCCGGGGCCGGGATTGGATCAGCTCGATCCGTTTCTGTTTTTGAATCATCACGGCCCGCAGGTTTACCCGGCCAACAACCGCGGGCTGCCCTTTGGGCCGCACCCGCACCGGGGGTTCGAGACGGTCACCTTCATTCTGGAGGGCTCGCTGGCCCACGCCGACAGCGCCAAACATCAGAGCGTGATCCATGCAGGCGGCGTGCAGTGGATGACCGCGGGCAGCGGCATCGTGCATGCAGAAATCTCGCCCCCTGAGTTCCTGCGCGAAGGCGGGCCACTGGAAATTCTCCAGCTGTGGGTCAATCTGCCGTCGCGGCTGAAGATGAGCGAGCCGCGCTACGTGGGCTTGCAGCAGGAAGGCATTCCCGCCGTTCCCTTGGCGGGCGGCGGCACGCTCAACCTGATTGCCGGGGAGTGGCAAGGGCAGTCAGGCCCAATCGAGTCGCTGACCGGCGTGTTCATGTCCACACTCGCGCTGCCTGCGGGTGCTCATGAGCAGCTTCCCGTGGCCCCTGGGCGGCAGGTGTTTCTGTACGTGGTGAGTGGTGACGTGACGGTGGGCGGCGAGCCTGCCAAAGCGCACCATTTGATCGAGCTCGACCGTGACGGCGAAAGCCTTGCCATCGAGGCAGCCAGCGATGCGCGCCTGCTGTTTGGCCATGGCGATGTCATTGATGAGCCGGTCTACTCCCACGGCCCCTTCGTGATGACCACCCGCGACGAGATCGTGCAGGCGGTAGAGGATTACCAGAACGGCAAGTTTGGCGGGCTGACGCTGTAACCGCCGCGCTAAACCGGCTCGCCGCGATAGTAGTGCCATAAAAACAGCGACCCCACGCTGCGCCAGGGGGCCCAGGGTTCCACCAACTGGCGGGCCTGCTTCGGCGTGGGTTTGTCCTCCATGCCCTTCAGGCGGCCCAGCGCCACTCTTAACGCAAGGTCGTCGGCGGGGAAGATATCGGGGCGCTGGAGTGAGAACATCAGGTAGATCTCGGCGCTCCAGCGGCCAAACCCACGCAGCTGGGTAATCGCGGCAATCGCCTCGTCATCGCTGAGGTGCGCCAATCCATCGGCGCTAAACGTGCCCGCCAGCTCCGCCTCTGCCAGCCCTTTGGCATACTCGATTTTACGCCACGATAGCCCCGCATCGCGCAGCGCCTGGCCTTCCACCTCCATCACCGCTTTGGCGTGCAGCTCCGGCAGCAGCGTATTCACCCGGCCCATGATGGCCCGTGCGGCCTCGGTAGAGATCTGCTGGCTGACGATGGTCGAGAAGAAGGTCGCAAAGCCTGGATCGCGCTGGCGCGGGTTGGGCGCGCCGACTAAGGGGTAAGCGCGGGCAATGTCGGGGTCGGCATTGGCCAGTGCCTGCATGGCGTGCTCGATGGTGCTGGAGGTCATAACCGGCTCACTTGATGAAAAGATAATCGTAACATCCTAGCAGTTGCTTCTTGGGTGCTGCCGCGTCAGTGTCCACGGGGCTGCCCCTTTGCACGCTAACTTTTTTAGCGTCATATATTTCTACTTTCGTCTAATCCTTCCATCATTTGACGCAATCTAAGACCGTTTTGATAAGCAGGCGTTTTATCCAGCGCCTGGGGAGAGAGGTATGCAAGAGTTGTCATCGGGGCTGGCGCGTAACCCGCGATTGGCAGAGTTTGTACTGGCGCTGGGTGGGTTCGGCATTGGTACCAGCGAGTTCGTGATCATGGGACTGATGAACCGCGTGGCGGAGGATTTAGCCGTAACGGTGCCGCAAGTGGGCTATGCGATTAGTAGCTACGCACTGGGCGTGGTAGTGGGTGCACCGCTGATTTCGGCGCTGGCCGCACGGGTACCCAGGCGGGCGCTGCTGATTGCGCTGATGCTGGTGTTTGCCGTGGGCAATATTGCCAGCGCCATGGCGCCGGGGTTTTGGTCGTTTGTGGGCCTGCGCTTTTTGGCAGGGCTGCCCCATGGTGCTTACTTTGGCATAGCGGCGCTGGTCGCGGCTGGAGCGGTGCCGATTGACCAGCGAGCGCGGGCTATTTCGCGGGTAATGTTGGGGCTCACGGTAGCGATTTTAATTGGCGCGCCGTTGGGTACCTGGGCGGGTAACGTCTTTGGTTGGCAAATCGCTTTTGCCGGTGTGGGAGTGATTGCGCTGTTAACGGCACTGCTCATTCGGTTATGCGTGCCGGTGCAGCCGTTTGATGCCCACGCGAGCCCGTTAAGAGAGCTATCTGCACTGGTGAAGCAGCGGGTGCTGGTGACCATTGCGATTGCCTGTATTGGTTGCGGCGGTATGTTTTCGATCTTCAGCTATGTGATGCCGACGCTGACCCAGCAGGCGGGCATGAGCGAAGCGCTGGGGCCTTTGGTGCTGGTCATTTTTGGCCTGGGCTCCATCGCCGGTAACTTGGTGGGCGGGCGCATGGCGGATAAAGACCTGATGCGGGCCATTCCTACCATTTTGGTGTGGTGCGCGGTGGTGCAGGGGCTGTTCTACTTTGCTGCCAACCAGGTGTGGTCGGGACTGCTGTTCGTGGGATTGGTGGGCACCAGCATGGCGCTTGCGCCGTCGCTGCAAACCCGCCTGATGGACGTGGCCGAAGACGCCCAAACCATGGCGGCCTCCATGAACCATGCGGCCTTTAACGGGGCGAACGCGCTGGGGGCGTGGCTGGCGGGCTTGGCGATTAGCGCCGGATTTAGCTGGTCGAGTACGGGGCTGGTAGGGGCCGGGCTTGCGCTGTGTGGCCTAGTGATTTTCGCTTGGGGGCGCTGGCTGGAAAAACGCACCTATCCCGCGGAGCCGTCGGTGGCTCAGAACTACAAATAAAGCGCTATAAATAAGTGATTGCTAAATAAATATTTAGAGCATTTAAAGTGGCAAAAAACGCTTATCGTTTCTAGGGTGTAAAGGTGCAATCCATAAGGAGGTGACCTATGCATAACCTAGTGAAGACATCGCGCGTTGTAACCCCGCGACTCGTAACATTAAGTGCTATTGCAGCGATGACTCTGGCGCTGGCGGGCTGTGGAACGACCACTAGCGAGCGTGCTACCAGTGGTGCTGGCGTAGGGGCGGCTGTTGGTGCTGGGGCCGCTGCGGTCACCGGTGGTAGCGTCACCCAAGGTGCTGTGATTGGCGGTGGCGTGGGTGCTGCCACCGGTGCCGCCACCGATGAGGACGATATCAACCTCGACTAACTCGCCCCACTAGCGGCAAAGCCTGAAGCCGCGCATGCCTAAATGAAAGTGGTCGGCATGCGCGGCGTTGTACTCAGGCCCCAGTACATTGCCGAAGGTATCGCAGGCGCCATCCCGCGCTGCCCGCAAGAGCTCTCCCATTTCTCCCTCGTCATCCCAGTCGCGAATCAGCGTAATCTGACCTCCGTGTGGTTTCTTGAACCCCTACAGTCCCTGCCAGGGGTGTGCGATACTGCGCACCCAATAACGCCGGCAGTGGCCGGCCTGCGTGATAACGAACGACCATTTTGACTAACTAGGGAAGCGCTTCATGTCCCAGGGTACGCTGTTTATTGTTTCTGCCCCGTCGGGCGCGGGTAAAACCAGCCTCGTTCGTGAGCTGATCGAAAGCCTGGACGGCATTCAGGTGTCGGTGTCGCATACCACGCGTGCCAAACGCGAAGGTGAGGTCAATGGCGTCAACTACCACTTTACCCAAGTGCCTGACTTCGAAGCGATGATCGACCGCGGCGACTTCTTCGAGTATGCCAAGGTCTTCGACAATTACTATGGCACGTCGCGTCAGTCGGTCCAAACCTTGCTAGACGCGGGGCAAGACGTCATCCTAGAGATCGATTGGCAGGGCGCGCAGCAGGTGCGCGAACAGATGCCTTCTGCCGTGTCGATCTTCATCCTACCGCCATCGCGTAGCGAGCTGGAGCGACGTCTCTCCAGCCGTGGCACCGACGAACACGCGGTGATCGCTCGGCGCATGCGCGATGCGGTCAGCGAGATGTCTCATTACGATGAGTACGATTACTTAGTAATTAACGACGATTTCACCACCGCCCTGCAAGAGCTGCAGTCGCTGGTGATCAGCCGCCGCCTCACGCGTGCTGCAATGCAAGAACGCCACGCCCCCTTGCTCGATGCGCTCTTGTCACAGGCGCCTAGCGTCGAGTAATCTATCAGGTCCTATCACCACTCTTTTCGCTGGGTCGGCGACGTTGTTCAACAACGCCGGCCCGGCGTCGTCATTACAGGAAGGCCCCATGGCTCGCGTAACCGTTGAAGATTGTCTGGAAAATGTAGAAAACCGCTTCAAACTGGTGATGATTTCCACCCATCGTGCTCGCCAGCTGGCCCGCGGCTCCCGCGATGCACTGCTGCCCTGGGAAAACGACAAGCCGACCGTGATGGCGTTGCGTGAAATCGCCGCTGGCCTGGTCGACCACACCGTTTTGGACGAGCCAGTTGAAGCTCCTGTGCGTGCGCGTCCTGCTATGACGCCTAGCGCTCAAATCGACGATTAAGCTAGCACCGATTAGAGGCGCGGTACATGTTCACCATTGATGACCTAGCTGACCGACTCGGCGGCTACTTACCCCCGGATGAGATCCAGCAGGTCAAGCGCGCCTTCTACTACGCTGAGCAGGCCCACGATGGCCAGCGCCGCCGCTCTGGCGAGCCGTACGTCACCCATCCGCTGGCGGTCGCTAATATTCTCGCTAACATGCACATGGACCATCAGAGCCTGATGGCCGCCATGCTGCATGATGTGATTGAAGACACCGGCGTCTCTAAAAAAGCTCTGGCGGCGCAGTTTGGCAAGCCTGTGGCTGAGTTGGTAGATGGCGTCTCCAAGCTGACGCAGATCACCTTCGAAGACAAGGCCGTTGCCCAGGCGGAGAATTTCCAGAAGATGGTGCTGGCGATGTCGCGGGATATCCGCGTCATCATCGTCAAGCTGGCCGACCGGCTGCACAACATGCGCACCTTGGGCGCACTGCGGCCCGATAAAAAACGCCGCATTGCCCGTGAAACGTTAGAAATCTACGCCCGTATTGCCGGGCGTCTGGGTATCAATACCATCCGTATTGAGCTGGAAGACCTCTCGTTCCAGGCGATTCACCCCATGCGCGCTGAGCGCATCAAGCGTGCGGTCGCCAGCGCCAGAGGCAACCGCCGCAGCGCCATGCGGGAAATTCAGTCGTCGCTGCAGCAGAGCCTGGACGACGAAGGCCTAAAAGGCACGGTGATTGGCCGCCAAAAACATCTGCTCTCGATCTATAAAAAGATGCGCGACCAGCGCAAGCCGTTTGCCGAGATTATGGATGTCTTCGGTTTTCGCATTATCACCGAAGACGTGGCCAGCTGTTATCGCATCCTTGGCGTCGTGCATAACCTCTATAAGCCGGTACCGGGGCGCTTTAAAGATTACATCGCGATTCCCAAGGCGAATGGTTACCAAAGTCTGCACACCACGCTGTTTGGCCATCGCGGCATGCCGATTGAAGTACAGATCCGCACCCGTGAAATGGAAGCCATGGCCAATAACGGAATTGCCGCGCACTGGCTCTACAAAGCCGGGCAGACGGCGCATCCGATTGCTGAAGGCAGCCATGCCCGCGCCCGTGCCTGGGTGAAAGGGCTGCTGGAGATGCAGCGCCACGCGGGGGATTCGTTGGAGTTTATCGAACACGTCAAAAACGACCTGTTCCCCGACGATGTCTACGTGTTCACCCCAAAAGGCGACATCATGGAGCTGCCCCAGGGCGCCACGGTGATCGACTTCGCCTACAGCGTACACACCGATATCGGCAATAACTGCATCGCCTGCCGGATCGATCGCCACCTCGCGCCGCTCTCCACGCGGCTGGAAAGCGGTCAGACGCTGGAAATTATCACCGCCCCCGGCGCGCGGCCGAACCTTGCGTGGCTGAACTTTGTCACCACCGCCAAGGCGCGCTCCGCTATTCGCCATGCGTTGAAGCATCAGCAGCAGGCGGAGGCGGTGATGCTGGGCCGTCGACTGCTCAACAAGGCGCTGGCACCGTTCGAAACGAGCCTGGAAGAGCTCGACGAGAGTGTCTTCGAACAGGCGTTCAAAGAGTTGGATGTGTCGTCGCTGGACGCCTTGCTCGAATCGTTGGGGTTAGGCAACCGCATGGCCCACGTAGTGGCCCGCCGTTTGGTCGATGTTGCGCATGGCGATAGCTTTGATAAGACGCTTTCCGACAATAGCGATAAGGCTGTGGTGATTAGCGGAAGCGAAGGCATGGTGCTTAACTTTGCCCGCTGCTGCCACCCGTTACCCGGCGACCCGGTGGTAGGGCATCTGTCGGTCGGTAAAGGGCTGGTGGTACACCGTAGCGAGTGTAAAAACCTCGCTGACCGTAAAAACGATCCTGAAAAGCTGTTTGCCCTGGAGTGGTCCGAGCATATTGATGAGGACTTCCCTGTGGCGCTGCGCATCGAAATTGAAAGCCGCCGTGGCCTTGTTGCTGAACTGGCAGGCCTAGTGACCGATGCCGATGCCAATATCGAACGTATCGGCATTGAGGAGCGCGATGCTCGGCTTTCCACCGTCAATCTCACGCTGTCGGTGAAAGGACGGGTACACCTCGCCCGTATTATTAAACGCATTCGCAACCTGCCCAACGTTGGCAAAATTACCCGTACTGCAAACTAAACGCTTATGCGCCTAGCGCTGGCTTTTCAAGCTGGCAGCGTAGGCCATGGTGATAATAATCAACGTTTCATTAATACAGGAGCATGACACCCCATGAGCAATAAAGCGGTTATCAACACAGAAAAAGCCCCTGCCGCCATCGGCCCGTACTCCCAGGCTGTCAAAGCGGGCAACACGGTTTACCTGTCGGGTCAGATCCCGCTTAATCCGGAAACCATGGAAATTGTCTCTGATGATTTCGAAGCCCAGGCGCGTCAGGTATTCACCAACCTACAGGCCGTGTGTGAAGAAGCCGCAGGCTCGCTGGGCGATATCGTCAAGCTCAACCTCTACCTGGTCGACTTGGACAACTTTGCGATCGTCAACAAGGTGATGGAAGAGTTCTTTTCCACGCCGTTCCCGGCGCGTGCGGCGGTGGGTGTTAAAGCGCTGCCTAAAGGCAGCCAAGTAGAAGCCGAAGCCGTGATGGTGATCGGCGACTAAACGGCGTGACACCGACGCATACAAAAAGAGCGAGCCGATGAGGCTCGCTCTTTGCCTTTTCTAGCGTTCTAATCGACTCGCGGCTAGAGCGCTAGGCTTTTTGCAACTCTAAAAAACCGCCCTCTTTCAACACCTGGGCATAGCCCTCTTTGTAGGTCGGATAGCGGAAGGTGTAGCCGGTTTCGAGAATACGGCGGTTGTCGCAACGCTTGCTGGCACGACGGCGCAGCGGCGACTGCATGGTGTCGGTGGACTCCACCTTCAACTGTTTGGCCAACCACGCCATCACGTTGTGCAGGGTCACCGGTTCGCAGTCGCTACCGAGATAAAGGTCGGCCAGCGGTGTGCCGCTCTCCTGGCAGCGGATCAGGTGCGCCAGAATGCCGGTGCAGTCGTCCCGATGGATGCGGTTGGAGTAGATCACCGGTGTCACGGCGGCAATACGGCCCTCCGCAACCTGGTGAATCAAACGGTCACGCCCCGGGCCATAAATGCCGGAAAAACGCACCACCGTACCCGGCAGCGGATGGTTGAGCAGCGCCTGTTCCGCCTCGCGCATCAGGTTGCCGGAGAAGCTGGTAGATTCCGTAGGGCTCTCCTCGTTGACCACTTCGCCCTCTTGCTGGCCATAGACGCTGGTGGAGGAGACAAAAAAGACGCGCCGTGGCGGCGTTTCGTGCTGTTCCAAGACGCTGAGAACACGCTTGAGACCGTCTGGGTAGGCGCTCTGGTAAGCACTCTCTTCAAAGCGGTCTGCGCTGACGGTGTAAATCACGTAGTCGGCTTGGGGCAGTGCGCTAGCGTCGGCCCCTTCCAAGGTGCTGAGATCAAGGGCTAACGGCTCAATGCCGGTATGCTCTAATGCCTTGGCTTGGCGGCGCACGCCAATCACCCGATGCCCCTCGTCCAGCAGCTCTTGTCCAAGCGTGACGCCGATGTCTCCACAGCCGATAATCAGTATCGTTAGCTTCAACTTGCTCACCCCTCTTGATTAATATTCCCTATCAGATACAAAGTCCCTATGAGATGTGCCATCTTCAATAAGGCTTGTCTGTCCTTTTCCGTCTCGCTAACACCATTACTAGTCACGAGCTGCAACGAGAGGATGCCACTGGCACCGCTATGACTTTAACAGAACTTCGCTACATCGTAACCCTTGCCCAGGAGCGCCACTTTGGCCGCGCCGCTGAACGCTGCCATGTTTCTCAGCCGACGCTCTCAGTCGCAGTGAAAAAGCTCGAAGATGAGCTAGATATTCCCCTATTTGAACGCTCTAAATCCACGGTGCAAGTCACCCCTCTGGGCGAAAAAATTGTTGCTCAGGCGCAGCGTGTGCTGGAGCAGAGCGGGCTGATTTATGAGTTGGCCAGTGCTGGCAAAGACCAGTTGGCGAACCCGCTGCGCATTGGTGCGATTTACACCATCGGACCTTACCTGTTCCCGCACCTGGTGCCCGCGCTGGCCAACGCCGCGCCGCAAATGCCGCTCTATATTGAAGAGGGCATGACCGGCACGCTGCGGGCCAAGCTGCGCAGCGGCGAGCTGGACGTGATTATCGTCGCGCTGCCGTTTACTGAAACCGACGTGGTCACCAAGCCGATCTACGACGAGCACTTTGAAGTGTTAATGCCCGCCAGCCACCCGTGGGTCGAGCGTGAGGCGATCCATAAAGAAGACTTATTAGAAGAGCGGCTGCTGCTATTAGGGGAAGGGCACTGCTTCCGCGATCAAATTTTGGAAGCCTGCCCGGCGATTACCCAAAAGCTGAATAGCCCCAATAATACCCTGATTGCCGAAGGCGGCTCGCTTGAGACCATTCGCCATATGGTGGCCTCTAAGCTGGGGATTACCGTGCTGCCTCAGTCGGCACTTGGCACCGACCAGTACGAAAATTCCATGCTGGTCAGCCGCCCGTTTGTGGACCCCGCCCCTTCACGCACCGTGGCGATTGCCTGGCGGGCCAGCTTCCCACGGCCCAAGGCCATTGATGCCTTGGCCAAGGCGATTAGCCAGTGCCAGCAGCCGGTGCATAAGAAGAATGCTCCCTCATGAGTGATCTGTCTGCACCGGTCACGGCGCTGAAGGGCGTGGGGGAAGCGCTGGCGATTAAGCTCGCCCGGCTCGGCGTGGAACGCATCAGCGACCTGTTGTTCCACTTGCCGCTGCGTTACCAGGACCGTACGCGACTCACCCCGATTGGCCTGCTGCGGGCGGGCCATGAAGCGGTAGTAGAGGGCGAAGTCACCGCCAGCGATATCGTTAAGGGGCGGCGGCGCAGCCTGCTGATCCGCCTGCGCGATGGTAGCGGTATTTTAAGCCTGCGCTTTTTTCACTTCTCGCCCGCTCAACAGCAACAGATGCGCCCCGGCGTGACCGTTCGGGCGTTTGGTGAAGCGCGGGCGGGGGCGACGGGGCTGGAGATTTATCATCCCGAGTATCGGCTTAGCGGCGGTAGCGAAACGCCGGTCGAGGAGTACTACACGCCGATTTACCCCACCACCGAGGGGCTTCACCAAACCCGCCTGCGAGCGCTGACCCAGCAAGCGTTGCGCCTGCTAGAGCAAGCCCCCGAAACGCTGCCCGATGTGATTCCCGATGCGCTGCGTCAGCGCTTCCAACTGCCGGGGCTGCACGCCAGCTTGCAGTTACTGCACCAGCCGCCGCCGGATGTGGATTTAGAGCAGCTTGCCCACGGCCTTCATCCCGCCACGCGGCGGCTCGCCCTGGAAGAGCTACTGGCTCATCAGCTTAGCCTACGGGAAGTGCGCCTGCGTATTCAGGCTGACGGCGCGCCAGAGCTACCCTCCGGGCGCAGCCTGCAAACGCGCTTTCTAGCCCAACTGCCGTTTGCGCTCACCGGTGCCCAGCGCCGGGTGCTGGAAGAGATCGCCCTCGACCTAGCACGCCCTGCACCCATGCTGCGGCTGGTGCAGGGGGATGTGGGCTCCGGCAAAACCGTGGTGGCCGCCATGGCGGCGCTCTCGGCGCTGGCGGGCAATTGCCAAGCGGCCATGATGGCACCGACGGAAATCCTCGCTGAGCAGCACTATCGTTCGTTCAAGGCATGGTTTGAGCCGCTGGGCATCGAAGTCGCGTGGCTGGCGGGCAAGCTAAAGGGCAAGGCTCGGTTGGATGCCAAAGCCGCCATTGCCGATGGCCGAGCGCGTATGGTGGTGGGCACCCACGCGCTGTTTCAAGGTGATGTGCACTTCCAGTGCCTGGGGCTGGCGATTATCGATGAGCAGCACCGCTTTGGCGTTCACCAACGCCTCGCCCTGCGTGAGAAGGGCGAAGCGGGTGGATTAACCCCTCATCAATTGATCATGACCGCCACGCCGATTCCCCGCACCCTGGCCATGAGTGCCTACGCCGACCTGGATGTGTCGGTGATCGACGAGCTGCCGCCAGGGCGCACACCGGTAAAAACCGTAGTGGTCTCTGACGAGCGCCGCCCGGAAGTGGTCGAGCGGATTCGCAACGCCTGCAGCGATGGCCGCCAAGCGTATTGGGTGTGCACGCTGATTGACGAGTCGGAAGTATTGCAGTGTCAGGCCGCCGAGGTAACGCGTGATGAGCTGACCCAAGCGCTGCCGGAATTGGCCGTTGGGCTAATTCATGGGCGCATGAAAGCTGCGGAAAAGGCCGAGGTGATGGACGCCTTCAAGAGCGGCGAGCTGGATCTACTGGTGGCCACCACGGTGATTGAGGTGGGAGTCGACGTGCCCAACGCCAGCCTGATGATCATCGAAAACCCGGAGCGCTTAGGGCTTTCCCAGCTTCACCAGCTGCGTGGGCGGGTAGGACGCGGCAGCACCGAAAGCTTCTGCGTGCTGCTTTATCACCCGCCGCTCTCCAAAAGCTCCCGGGAACGGCTCGGCGTGATGCGGGAAACCACCGACGGCTTCCGCATTGCTGAAAAAGATTTGGAAATTCGTGGCCCCGGCGAAGTGCTTGGCACTCGCCAAACCGGCCTCGCCCAAATGAAAATCGCGGATTTAGAGCGCGATGCCGACCAGCTAGAGCGGGTGATCGCCCTGGCCAAGGCGCTGCAGGGCAATGCCGACGTGACGGCCGTGCTGGTGCGCCGCTGGCTGGGTGAAGCGGCAGGCCGCTACGGGCAGGTGTAGCGGCAGGGCATGGGTATGCGCGCGGTGCTAAACCGCTGCGTTAGGCTCGTGGAGCTTTTCGGCGCTGGGGCTTGTTAAGCGGTTGGCGGCATCGCTCAGCGGGCCAAGCTGGCTGGCAATTAGGCGCAGCTGGCTTTGGATGGGGCGATAGAGCGTGACGGCCTTCTCTTCCGCTGTGCCGCTTTGCTCCTCTAACTGACTCAGCAGCTCGTTGGCAGGCGCGGTCAGCGGCTCCACGGGTAGGCGTTTATCCAGCTGCTCGGCCAGTTGCTCTAACAGGGCACTAATCCGCTTGGCAAGCGGCACAAAAGCGGCATCGTCCTCATCTTCTGCCAGCCGATGGCGGTGGGCACCCAGCGCGGAGAGGTGGCTTAACAGCGTGTTGGAAAGTACCAAAAAGCGCAGCCCGTTATCAGCATCCTGCTTACGATAGTGCCCCGGCTCGTGGAGCATGTTGGTGAGCAGGGTCGAGAGCGCCGCATCCGCGTTGTGCGCATTGCGCCGCGCTAAGCGGTAAGCTAGGTCGTCCTGCTTGCCCTCTTCGTACTGGTGGACGATTTCGTCCAAGTAGCGGCGGTGGTTGGTCAGCACCTTGGCGGCCTCACGGTACAGGCGGCGGCTCTGCCAATCCGGCAGAATGAAAAATACCGCCAGTCCCGCAATCAGCGAGCCGATCAACGTATCAAACAGCCGCGGCCAGATCAGGTCGAAGCCATCCCCCACCTGATTGAAACTGCACAGCACCAGCAGGGTGATCGAGGCCGTGGCGATCACGTAATGCTTTTCACGATTGGCAAAGAACGATACGCCCGCCGCCACGGCAATCATGCTCTGGATAAGTGGCTGGGGGAACAGGCTGATAGACGCCCAGCCTGCAATCAGCCCAAGCACCGTGCCCAGAATCCGCTGGGAGAGAAAGCGCCGGGTGGTGGCGAAGTTAGGGCGGCACACAAACAGCGTGGTGAGCAAAATCCAAAAGCCCTGCTGTGGGTCGAGCCACTGCAACAGCCCGTAACCCACCACCAGCGCGGTGGTTAAGCGCACCGCGTGGCGAAAGGTGGGCGAACCCAGCGTGAAGTTCAACCGCACCCGTTTCCAGGCTTCCAGCAGGCTAGAGGGCGAGCGGTCATAAAGCGCGCTATCCCGGCGTTCGCTGTCGGTGTCCGGGTTGTGGACGCTGGCAATCTGAGCTTCTAGCGTGGAGAGGTTGTCCGCTAACGCATTCAGCGGGCGTATCAGCGGCCGCCACTCGGGCTTGCCGCGCTCGCTAAGATTATCAATCGAAGCGCGTAGGTCGGCCAGCGCCTGTTCGCTCTGCTCGTGACTGAAAGGGCGGTTGAGCAGCAGCGACTTGGCTAGCTGGCGGCAGGCACGGCCCTGCTGGTCCAGCAGCCGCTGGCAGCGAAACAGTACGTCGTGATGAAAAAAGGCTTCAGTAAGTGCGCTGTAAGGGTAGTGGGTGGAGCTTGCCCGCTCGTGGATATCTTGAGCGATAAAGTAAATTTGCAGGTAGCGGTTGAGCTTACGGCTGCCGCGCTGGCCTTCCAGGCGGCGAAAGATCATCTCTTTTGCCTGATTGAGCGCATCCACCACCTTGCCGTTCTGGCGAGCGAGCGCCACGCGGCGGGCCTCTACATCGACGCCCCGTACCGGCTCGAACAGCGCCGATTTTAAAATCAAAAACTCGCCCAAGGCTTTATACACCCGCGCCATGCTCTGTTTCACCGGCTGGCGGGAGAACAGCGCGCACCACACCACCGAAATCGCTCCGTACCAGGCGGCACCGGCCAACAGCAGCAGCTGGCGGGAGGCGACGTCCTCATCCACACCGCCGTGCTGTTCAATATTGATCATGGAGTAGATCGAAAGAATGAGCGTTCCGGAGGCAATGGTTGCGTAACGCTGGCCAATCGCCCCCAGCATGATCAGCGTAAAGGTGGACACCGCCAAACCCACCGCAAATAGCCACGGCCACGGAAACAGCCACTGCACCACGAACGACGCCGAGGCAAAGCAGAGCAGCGTGACCACCAACGCCTGCAAACGCCCTTGCCAGCTATCGTCGGTCTCTGAGAGAGCGCTGGCAATAATGCCCAGAAACAGCGGAATGACCAGCGCTACATCCCCCGCCAGCCCACTAAACAGCAGCGCCCCGCTGAAGGCGATAAACACCCGCAGGCTGTAGGCGAACTTATCTAGGGTCCAAAGGCGGCGCAGAGAAAGGGTTAGGGGCATAGAGGCTCTTGTGAAGTTGCTGTTATTAGACTTTAGTATAAATAGTGTGGCGTCACGTGGCTACGGTACTCGCCTATGAGACGTTAAACGCCGTCTTGTACGATGTTTGTAAAAATCTGTTATAAGGAAAACTCTGCCTGCACACAATAGGATAGCGCCATGAGCCCACGTGCCGCCTCGCTCCGTTCAACCCGTACGCTGTCGATGCTGAACTTCTCACTGGCGGACGTTCGCGATGGTCTGGGGCCCTTCTTAGGCATCTATTTAGTGGGTTTAGGTTGGGCGCCCGATGAAATCGGATTCGTGATGACCGTCGCCGGGCTCGCCAGCCTGTTAGCCACCACGCCTGCTGGGATGTTAGCAGATGCGACACGGTTCAAACGTTTACTGGTGGTGGTCTGCGCCTTGCTGGTGGCGGTCGTCAATCTAGTGCTACTGCTGTGGCCTCAAACGTGGTTGATTACTTTTTCACAAATTGCCACCGGGCTTGCCGCAGCGGCCATTGGCCCTGCCATCCTCAGCCTGACGCTTGGCTTGGTGGGGCAGTCTGGGCTTGCCCATCAGTTAGGCCAAAACCAAGCTTATAACCATGCCGGTAACGCCACCGCTGCCGTACTGGCGGCCTTGGCAGGCTATGTGTATGGGGTAGAGGCGGTGTTCTACCTGATGGCGCTAATGGCCATGGTGACGGTCGTGCTCGTGCTGATGATTCGCCCTGAAGAAATTGATTACGACGAGGCCCGGGGCCTGGATAAAACTCGTCATCACAGTGAAAGCATCGTGAACGTGTTTCGCCGCCACCCCATGCTACTGGTAGTGGGCGCCACGCTGCTGCTATTCCACTTGGGTAACGCCGCCATGCTGCCCCTACTCGGCCAGCGCGTGGCAGCAAACGAGGTGATGAACCCGGCGGTTTACACGGCGGGTACGGTAGTGATTGCTCAGATGACTATGATTCCCATGGCGCTATTAGCGGCGTGGTACTCCCATAAAAACGGCTACTGGCTGCTGTTTTTAATTGCGCTGGTGGTGCTGCCGATTCGCGGTGTGATCGCCGCTACCGTGCCAGGGCTATGGACGGTGATTCCCGTACAGATGCTGGATGGCATCGGAGCGGGATTACTGGGCGTTGCCACACCGGGCATTGTGGCACAGATACTGCGTGGCACCGGGCGGGTCAATATGGGGCTGGGGGCTGTCATGACCATTCAGGGCATAGGTGCAGCACTCAGCGCGAGTTACGCCGGTGTGATTGCCAGCTGGCTAAGCTATGAGGCCGCCTTTTTAGCCCTAGCAGGCGTGGCTGCCTTGGCGGTAGTGGTGTGGTTACTGCTCTTTGACCGCTCGGTGTCGTCATCGGCGCTATCAACCCAATAACGTTCTAATTATTAGTACACCAATTCGCTATTATTGAAACAGTAACCTTTCGATACTCGGAGTGACTCTAAAAAAAACAGGATCACTCCCATGGATCTAAAACTGCTGCTGGACTGGCGTCTTCATCTGCTGGTGATAATGACGTCACTTTTTTCTGAGTGGATAGGCATCATTCGGATTCCGCTTGGGCCGGGAACGTTATTGTTACTACCGCTCCTTTTCGCCTTCATCATTGGCGTTCTTTTTAATCCTCTTCTCTTTTCAGCAATGGGCAAGGTCATTCCCAAGCCGGTCAGTAATGCGGCAGGTCCGATCATTCTGATCGCCATCCTGCCGTTTATTGCCAAGTTTGGTTCCACCATCGGGCCTGCGATAGAGCAAATTATCGCCGCTGGACCTGCACTGATTCTTCAGGAGCTGGGCAATCTTGGCACTATGCTGATCGCGCTGCCTTTTGCGGTACTCGTGCTCAAAATGGGCAGGGAAGCGATTGGCGCTACGTATTCAATTGCTCGCGAGCCCAACATTGCCATTATTTCAGACCGTTACGGGCTAAGAAGCCCTGAAGGCATCGGCATTATGGGGGTTTACGTCGTTGGCACCATGTTCGGTACGCTCTACTTTGCTCTGATGGCGGGTTACATCGCTTCGCTGGATATTCTTGATATCCGAGCGCTGGCCATGGCCTGTGGTGTGGGCAGTGGCAGCATGGTGGCGGCATGCTCCGCCGCGTTGGCTGAAGCCGTGCCTGGGGCCAAAGATGAGCTGCTTGCGTTTGCCGGGGCCAGCAATCTGCTGACCTATGCCACGGGCTTGTATGTATCGCTCTTTATTGCCCTACCGGTCACCGAGTGGATGTTTAAGCGCTTGAAGGGTACTCGTCAGGAGGTTCGCCATGAAAACTCATGAAAGCACGGTCGATCAGTTTGATGCTGAGGCATTAAAAGAGCTGCGCCCTGAAAATCAGCTAGGTAAAACGGCACTGGTGCTGGCGGCTGTCTGTGTGGCGGCATGGTTTAGCAACATCGTCAACGGCTCGCCGCTGTGGGATGCGTTGCCTGGCATGCTGATTTTGTATGTCATGGTCATTATCGGCTTAGTGATCGGGCGGCTATGCCCTTTTTACCTGCCCAGCGTGGCCTGGGTGTCGCTGATTAGCATCATCGCGACGCTGCCCGTCTTCCCGGGGAATGGCTGGATTATCGCGCAGTTGGCAGAGGTGAATTTCTTGGCGGTCGTCACGCCCGTGCTGGCGTATGCAGGGCTAGCACTGACTAACCGTGAGTTCTCGATGTTTAAGCAGACCGGTTGGAAGCTGGTCATTGTGGCTCTGCTCGTCTTCACCGGCACCTTTATTGGTTCGGCGGTGGTCGCCCACGTGATGCTTTAAGGAATACAACATGGCGATATCAATACCCTTGCCTGATAGCGAAGAACTGACCGCGTGGCGACAGGATTTCCACCAGCACCCGGAAACGGCGTTTGAGGAGCATCGCACTAGCGCACGTATTGCCGCGCTGCTCGATGAGTGGGGCTTTGAGGTGACCACTGGCATCGCCGGAACGGGCGTGGTGGCCGCGTTAGACGGTCAACAGGGTGAAGGCAAAACCATCGGCCTGCGGGCCGATATCGACGCCCTGGATATCCGCGAAGAGACAGGGCTTGCCTATGCTTCGCAAACGCCCGGGAAAATGCACGCCTGCGGTCACGATGGCCACACCACCATGCTGCTCGGTGCTGCCTGGGCGCTAAAGCAGCAGCCTGATTTCAAAGGCCGGGTGGTGTTTATTTTCCAGCCCGCTGAGGAGAACGCGGGCGGCGGTCGGGTGATGGTCGAAGAGGGCCTGTTTGAACGCTTCCCGATGGATGCGGTGTACGGCCTGCATAACTGGCCCGGGCTGCCCGTGGGGGTTGCGGCGGTGCACGATACCGACGTGATGGCCGCATTTGATATCTTCAGCCTGACGCTCACTGGTAAAGGCTGCCACGCCGCGATGCCGCATTTAGGCATCGATACCGTGCTGGCGAGCTGCCAACTGATTAGCCAACTGCAAGGGCTGGTGAGCCGCGAAACGCCTCCGGATAAATCGGCGGTGCTGAGCTTCACCAGCATTAATGCGGGCGACACGTTTAATGTGATTCCCGAGCAGGTGGCGCTGCGCGGCACGCTACGCTGTTTTGATATGGCGCTGAAAGAGCATTTAGAGGCACGCTTTAAACAGGCGATTGCCAGCTTAGCCGACTTCCATGGCTTAACCGTTGAACTGGATTACCAGCGCTGCTACCCCGCCACGATCAATACGCCAGAGCACGCACAGCACTGTGCCACGGTATTGGAAGGTTTGTTAGGCCAAGACAACGTGCTGCGCAACCCACCGCCCAGCATGGCTTCTGAGGATTTCTCATTTCTGCTTGCCGAACGGCCCGGCGCTTACATCTGGATGGGGAACGGCGAGGATTCCGCGTCGCTGCATAACCCCCACTACGACTTTAACGATGCGCTGTTACCGCTAGGGACGCGCTACTGGGTAGAGCTGGTAAGAGCACTGCTCGTCTAGATCGTAATCGTGACTTAATGCGTTGATTCGCTCTCTGATGCCCACTGGGTAGGGGAGCGTTTACCCAGAATATGGCATTGAAAGGAGTTTTATCATGTCTTTAGCTGCGAACCCTTTATCGATCACCGTGGTTGGGTTGGGCCAGATGGGCGGCAATATGGCGCTCACCCTTCAAGCGGCAGGCTTTGCCGTCACGGGCAGCGATGTGTTTGAAGTAGCACGGGCACGACTCGAAGGCCTTGGGCTTGCCGTGGTGGCTCCCAATGCCCTGCCCCCAAGCGATGTGTATCTGCTTTCGCTGCCTACCTCCGCCCATGTGCGTGAGGTGATTGAACACTCCCCAGGCCTACTCACGCTAGCACCGAAAGGCAGCGTGATTGTGGATACCTCTACCAGTGACCCCGCCGTGAGTCGTGAGTTAGCCGAAAAAGTGGCGGCCGCAGGGCTTCATTGGTTGGATGCCCCGGTAAGTGGAGGCCCTAAAGGCGCGGCCAGTGGCAAGTTGGGAATGCTGTTAGGCGGCGATGACACCACCATTGAGCGGGTAATGCCGATGCTGGAGGCGATGTCGGCCAAGCGCACCCATGTGGGCGGCCCAGGCAGCGGTCACGTGGTAAAACTTGCCAATAACTACCTGTGTGCGGCGCACTTAATCACCACCGCTGAAGCTGTGGCGATGGCAGCCAAAGCGGGCGTTGACCCCGCCGCCTGTTTGGCGGGCATCAATAGCGGCTCCGGGCGCAGCGCCATCAGTGAGGTGAACTTCCCCGAGTGGGTGCTGAGCGAGCGCTTCGATTCAGGCTTTACCACGGGCTTGATGCGTAAAGATCTGCGCTTGGCCCGGGATGCCGCTGAGCAGTTGGGCATTCTCTTACCGCTGTTACAAGCTGTTGTAGATGCTTGGCACGCCAACCCTGAACAGCCCACCGATAGTGACGACTTTAACCATATCACCACGCCGATTTTAGCCCGTGCCAGCCAAGCGGAGGGGAACCAATGAACTCACTCAGCCAATACGCCTGTCACCACCTTGCCGAGCTGTTAGAAGGTTTTGGTTTGTCCGCTGCTGCGCCTTTGAGTAATTGGATTAATGGTGAGTTAGTCGCAGGTGAGGGGGAAGCAATTACTCTGATTAATCCCGCCACTGGCGAGGCGCTAGTGAGCTACCGCGATGCGGGCGCTGGATTGATTGAGCGTGCCACTCAAGCGGCACAGCGGGGGCAGCGCGAGTGGATGGCGCTCACTGCCAGCGAGCGTGGGCGGCGCATGAATGCTGCCATACGTGGGCTAGAGGGGCATGAAGAAGCGCTGGCGCAGCTGGAAAGCGTTGTTGCCGGTAAGCCCATTCTTGACTGCCGAGCCGAAGTAGGCAAAGTACGGGAGATGTTTGAATACTATGCGGGCTGGTGTGATAAGCAGCACGGCGAAGTGATTCCAGTGCCTACCTCGCATCTTAACTATGTGCGCCACGTACCCTATGGCGTCGTAGGACAAATTACACCCTGGAATGCACCGATGTTTACCTGCGCCTGGCAACTGGCCCCGGCCATTGCCGCAGGGAATGGCGTGGTACTGAAGCCTTCTGAGCTGACGCCCTTCACCTCGGTAGTGATTGCCAAACAGCTTGAGAGTGGCGGCTTGTCTAAAGGGTTGATCAATATTGTTAACGGGCTGGGCAAAACGACCGGCGCGGCGCTGACGGATCATCCCACCATCAGCAAATTGGTATTTGTTGGCTCGCCCCAAAGTGGGCGGATGATTGCCGAGGCGGGGGCCCGCCGCTTGGTGCCCAGCGTATTAGAACTGGGCGGCAAATCCGCCAATATCGTGTTTGCCGATGCCAAGCTAGACGAAGCCGTCGCAGGTGCCCAAGCCGCGATTTTTGCCGCCGCGGGTCAAAGCTGTGTGGCAGGATCGCGCCTGTTGATCGAGCGTTCGGTATTTGAGCAAGTCACTACGCGTTTGGCTCGCGCGGCGGAGCAGATTCACGTGGGCCTGCCCAGCGATGAAGCCACCCGTATGGGGCCGCTGCAGAATCGCCGTCAATTCGAGCAGGTAACGCGCATGATCGAGGTCGCAGAAGCGCAAGGCGCGAGAGTGCTGACGGGTGGCAAACGTCCTGAAGGTTTGCCTGACGACGCCCAGGGCTATTTTATCGCGCCTACCGTGCTAGTCGATGTCACCCCTGATATGGAGGTTGCCCAACAAGAGGTCTTTGGGCCAGTGCTCGTCGCGATGGCCTTTGACAATGAAGAGGAAGCCATCCGACTGGCGAACGACACCCGCTTTGGTTTGGCGGGGGCGGTATGGAGCCAGGACGTGGCGCGGGCACATCGTGTGGCTGGTCAGCTGCGTGCTGGCACGGTATGGATCAATAGCTACAAGGCCATCAGCGTGATGTCACCGTTTGGTGGCTTTGGCGACAGCGGTTTTGGTCGCTCCAGCGGGTTGGATGGCCTACGCGAATACACCGTGCCGCAAAGCGTCTGGGTGGAAACCGCGCCAGAAGCCAGCGTGGCGTTTGGTTATGGCAGTGGCGTCGGCTGATCTAACGCCGGGTCGCGGAAGGCTTGCATCCAGCGCTGTAGATGGCGCAGTAGCAGAATGCTGGCCTTGGGCTGTTGGCGGCCTACACGGGTGACCATGTGGGCCTGAGAGCGCTGAAATAGCGGGTGATCGACGGGGCGTGCTACCAGCGTTCCCGCTTCCAGGTCGTGGGCGACGGCAAACGCGGGCAGCAGGGTAATGCCCATGCCACTGCGGACATATTGCGCCAGAATCACCATGGAGTTGGTATTCATCGCCATGCGGGGGGCAATGCGGGCCTGCTGAAAGGCTTGATCGACCATCTGACGCACGCCATGGGTGGTATCCCACATGGCCATCGGCTGATCGCTAAGCTGAGTTAGCGTGAGCGGGGTGGCTTGGCAGGTTAAGGGATGACTGGGCGGGAGAATCGCCATTAGCGGCTGGGGGCTGGAGGCCCAAAAGCGGAGTTGTGGATGGGTGCGCTCATGGAACATCAAGCCAATGTGGCTGTGATCGCCTACCACCGCCTCGATGATGCCCGAGGTACCCGCCGTGTGAATGTCGAGCTGAATGCCCGCATAGCGTTGAGTGAACTCATGCAGAGGAGAAGCCACCAAGTCGCTGACAAACCCTTCGCCAACGGTCAGGGATATCTTGCCGGTCTCCATGCGCTGATAGGACTCCAGCGAGGCAATGAATCCTTCATCGAGGGCGCCACGACGTTCACAATACTCAAGCAGCATCTCACCTACGGGAGTAGGTGAGATGCCGTCGCGCTGGCGCTCCATGAGCGTCGCACCCAGGGCCTCTTCCAGCAGCGCAATTTGCCTGCTGACGGCCGAGGGAGCGATATCCAAGCGCGCTGCCGCTCGGCGCACAGAACCAGATTCCAGGGTGACGCGGAAGTACACTAAGCGTTGATGAGGTATGTCCATCGATAGCCGTTATACCTCTGCGGGATTGCCCCTTGACTGTTCATTCCATGCCGCAAAGCTTGCTACAAATACTTCAACAATTTTTGCAGCTTGTTCATATCGGAGGAGTCGCCGACGAGGCGGACGTCTCCTGCCACCATGCCGTCCAGAAACGCCTGCTGGGTAGGCTTCTTGAGAATACGCAGCGCCGCGTCTTGGTCGCGAAAGCGCAGCTCAAGGTCTAGATCGACGGGCAACCCCTTGCCGGTGGTGATGCCGTTAGGCGCCATCCGGTAGTAGCGGGCGGTGCTTAAGTCTTCCGTAGCGACACCCCAGTCGAGGCCGCGCATGCGTTCAAGCTGCTCACGAAAGCGCGGCTTGCGGCGCAGGGCTCGCTTGAGCATAAAGCCCAGTAGCCACAGCGTCAGCGAAAGCTTCATTAGGAAACGGCGTCCTTGAGCGCTTTGCCTGGCTTAAACGCGACGTTTTTGCTGGCCGGGATCTGCAGTGGAGCGCCGGTTTGCGGGTTTTTACCGGTACGGGCAGCGCGCTCGCGAACGGTAAACGTACCAAAACCGATCAGCGCTACATCTTCACCTTTGGCAACGCTGTTGGTGATTTCGTCCAGGATGACATTGAGGACTTGGCCAGCTTTGTCTTTGGAAAGGTCAGCACTTTCAGCGATGGCTGCAGCGAGTTCAGGTTTGCGCATAAAGGAATCTCCCTTGTGGAAAACAAACATCAATGTTGTTGGTAGCCTACCCAGCAGGCAGCGCTTCTTTAGCCTAGTCGTGAATGCGGCGAAAATCAGCCTAGCAGGCCTGGGGCAGCTCTGGAAAGCTCCACTTTCCTTCTCACGCAGCCGCCTGTCAACGCAAAACCAATCAAATGTCCGTCTTTATTTTCCGCTAACGCGGTGAAATCATTGCCGTCGCCCTCAATCCGCCAGCGCTCTGGGGGCTGAGTGGGTGGGTAGGCCACCACGGGTAGCAGCGGGGTTTTCACCACGACTGGCCAAGCGCCGAAGCTAACAGACGTTGGGGTGCCGCCAAGGGTAGCTGCCAGGGCTTTGACGCTTGCTTGCAGCGGCTGCACATACATGGCGTTCACCCCATCAATACACGCGGCATCACCCAACGCATAAATATGCGGCTGGTTGGTGCGTAGCTGCCGGTCAACCTGAATGCCGCTGGGGCTGACGCTCAGCCCTGCCGCTTCAGCAAGCTGCGTGCGAGGTGCCAAACCGGTCGCGAATAGGATGATATCTACCGTATGGCGCTCGCCATTGTCGAGTTGCAGCGTCAAAGCGTTGTCTGCATCTTGGGATAATGTCTCTAAGGTGCGTCCAAGCGCTAAACGAATACCAGCCTCTTGAAACGTATCGGCCAGTGCGCTACCCAGCCGCTCAGGGAGTAGGCGCGGCAAAGGGGCGCTCTCTGGTGCAATCACAGTGACTTGGTGTCCACCTGCGTGTAGGTCGTTGGCGAATTCACAGCCGACTAATCCGGCGCCAATAATCGCGATGCGAGTAGGCTGGTTGAGTGCTCCGTGTAGGCGGCGGTAGTCATCCAAGTCGTTGACGGTAAAACAGCGCTCGGCCAGCTCGCTCGGTATGCGAAACGGCGTGCGAGGGGCCGCGCCGGTGGCGAGCACTAGCTCATCGTAGCCAAGCGTTGCTCCGCTGCTGAGTTGCAGTACGTGGTTATCCACATCCAGTTGCGTGACGAGGGTGTGGGTAACGATCTGTGCGTTTAATTCATCGGCGAGCGCTTCAGCGCTGCGCTGGGCGAGCTTGTCAGGGCTCAAGCGCTTGGCGAAGCCTGTCGACAGCAGCGGTTTGCTGTAATCATCACCGCTGTCAGCGCTGACCAGCGTGATTGTGCGCGTATCCCCTTGGCGTCGCAGCGCGCGAGCGAGGCCAACGCCTGCCATGCCGGTGCCCACAATCACCAGCGCGGCGTGGTGGTGAGGTGTTCTGGAAGATGTCGTGTGTGAGTCGGGCATACCGTCACCAAACGTCGGTGGAACAAAAGCCTGTAAAGCCACCATGTTACACTAGCCCGCTCTGAATTGACCGCCTTGGAGGCCTAGGTGACCGCCCCTGTGTTATCCACTCCTGCGTTTTCGCTCTTCCCTCAGTGGCTGCCCGTGGCAGCCGCTCAGCCAGCCATGAGTGCGCCTTGGTGGCAGTGGGTAGCGTCCACGGATTCCTTAACCGCGCGCCTCATGGCAGCAGGCGAGCCGGGAACATTTCGGGTGCGCTTGCTGCGCCAAACCATTGGCCTGCCCCAGCGCGATGAAGCCTTGGCCCTAGGCATCGCGCCTCGCCGTTACGCGTGGCTGCGCGAGGTGGCGCTGTGTGTTGATGAAACGCCGTGGGTGGTAGCGCGTTCGGTGGCCCCGCTTCACCAGCTACAGGGAAAAGGTTTGGGGAAGTTGGGCGAGCGCTCGTTAGGCAGCTGGCTATTTCAGCAGCCCGACTTGGTACGCGGGCCGCTTGAAGCCACGGTGACGCCGCCACGTTTTACCCACCAGCAGCCGGGGCTATCGGCCAATAGCTTATGGGGGCGGCGCTCTGTCTTTGAACATGGTGGGCTTTCGTTACTGGTTCAGGAGTATTTTTTATCTACCATGGCGGATGCGCTGGGCCTTCCGTCGCGCTAGGCTAACGCAGCAGCTTTTTTGACGAGGTAAGCATGAGCATGGACCGTTCTCTGTTGCGCCCGACCGGGTGGGCCCGTTTGGCAGATTTCTTACAGTTAATGCGCTTGGACCGACCCATTGGCACTTGGCTGCTGATGTGGCCAACGCTGTGGGCGCTGTGGGTCGCGTCAGAGGGCGTGCCAGGCCGCGATGTACTGCTGATTTTTATTGCCGGGGTATATGTGATGCGCGCCGCAGGCTGCGTGGTGAACGACTACGCCGACCGCCACTTCGATGGCCATGTAAAGCGTACCAAGCAGCGGCCACTGGCCACCGGTCGGATCAGCGAAACCGAAGCGCAGCTGCTATTTGTGGCGCTGGTGGCCGCCGCCTTTATTTTAGTGCTGCTGACCAACTGGTTTACCGTGCTGCTCTCGCTTGGGGGTGTGCTGCTGGCATTTATTTATCCGTTTATGAAACGCTACACACACTTTCCCCAGGTGGTGCTCGGGGCGGCTTTCTCCTGGGCGATCCCAATGGCGTTTGGCGCGGTACTGGGGCATGTGCCGCTGGAAGGCTGGCTGCTATTTAGCGCTAACCTGCTGTGGACGGTGGCTTACGATACCCAATACGCCATGGTGGATCGTGACGATGATCTGAAAATCGGCATTAAATCCACCGCGGTGCTGTTTGGCAGCGCCGACCGTTTCATCATTGGCCTGCTGCAGCTTGCTACGCTGGCGTTGCTTACCTGGGTGGGGTTGCGGGTTGGGTTAGGCGGTTTTTTCTGGCTGGGCTTGGTAGGCATGGCAGCGACGTTTGCTCATCAGCAGCGGTTAATTTTTCACTGTGACCGCGACCGCTGCTTCCAGGCGTTTCTGAATAACCACTGGTCAGGGCTCTTGGTATTTGCCGGAATTGTTCTGAGCTGGTGGCCTGCAGCTGGCTAATTATGCTGGGTGTCATAGAATTGTCATTAAGTCATGGTGTCATCGTCACAGACATGTCATTGAACTGTTTTGTATAAACGAGTTTTCATAGAACACCGTGAGGCCCTGGATGACCGCCAAGACCGTACTGATTGTCGATGACGAGGCACCCATTCGCGAGATGATCGCTGTGGCGCTGGAAATGGCTGACTATCGCGTGCTTGAAGCGGACAACGCCCAGGATGCCCATGCGATGGTCGTTGACCACCAGCCCGACCTGCTGCTGCTGGACTGGATGATGCCGGGCACCAGCGGCATCGAGCTGGCCCGTCGTCTCAAGCGCGAAGAGGCCACCGCTGAGCTGCCAATTATTATGCTGACCGCCAAAGGCGAAGAGGATAATAAAATTCAGGGCCTGGAGGCGGGGGCGGATGACTACATCACCAAGCCGTTTTCCCCCCGCGAGTTGGTGGCTCGTCTTAAAGCCGTGCTGCGCCGGGCGACCCCGCGCGGTGTGGAAGACCCCATCGAAATCAATGGATTGCTACTGGACCCAGTGAGCCATCGCGTCAGCGCCCATGGCAAAGCGCTGGAGATGGGCCCTACCGAGTACCGCTTACTGCAATTCTTTATGACTCACCAAGAGCGCGCCTATACCCGTAGCCAGCTACTTGATCAGGTGTGGGGCGGCAATGTGTATGTAGAAGAGCGCACGGTGGATGTGCATATTCGCCGGTTGCGCAAAGCGCTAGGTGAAGCGCATCAGAATCTGATTCAAACAGTGCGGGGCACTGGGTATCGTTTCTCTGCTCGGGTGTAATCGTGCGTCTGTGGAGCCGTGAACTGTGGCGAATTATCTGGCTGGCTTTCCTAGGGATGTGCCTGGGATGGCTGCTAGGTTACCCCGGTTTCGGGTTAGCCGCGGGTCTAACGCTCTGTTTGGTGTATCAACTCCGCCAGCTTAGGGCGCTGTTCAAGTGGCTAACGCTCAACCCGCACGATGAGCCTCCTGCGGCAACTGGCATGTGGGGCGAGCTATTCGATCGCCTTTACCGTTACCAAAAAAGCCAGCGCATTACCCAAAGCCGGCTGCGAGCAACCCTCGCGCGTATTCAAGAATCCTCGGAAGCGATGCGTGATAGCGTCGTGATGCTGGATCGCCACGGTGATTTAGAGTGGTGGAACAGTGCCGCCACCGACATGCTAGGCCTGCAAACCGCCCATGACCGCGGTCAGCACATTACTAATCTGCTGCGCGACCCGCGTTTCATCAGCTACTTTAATGCCCGTGAGTACAGCGAGCCGCTCACGCTCACCTCGCCCATTGATGAGCGTCGCATTCTGCAGTATCAAATCACGCTCTATGGTGATGACGAGCGCTTGGTTATGGCGCGGGATATTACCCGCTTGCATCGCCTAGAGCAGATGCGCCGCGACTTCGTCGCTAACGTTTCCCATGAGCTGCGCACCCCACTCACCGTTCTTTCCGGCTATCTGGAAACCTATGGCGATCTTAAAGAGATGCTGCCACCGCGCCTGAGTAAAGGCATTGGTCAGATGGAAGAGCAGACCAAGCGTATGCAGAGCTTGGTGAATGATCTACTGCTTTTGTCACGCCTGGAGATTGACCGAGGCGGCGAAGATCATCAGCCGCTTGAGGTTGGGTCGATGCTTGAGAGCATTCGCCGGGATGCGCTGGCGCTCTCGAACCAGCAGCATAGCGTTCAGGTGGCGTTGGAGTGCGAGGCGCGCCTGGTGGGCAGCGAGCAAGAACTACGCAGCGCCATCTCAAACCTAGCATTCAACGCAGTGCGCTATACGCCGGAGGGAAGTCAAATCACGCTCCGCTGGGTGGCTCTGTCCAATGGCAGTGCCTGCATTGAAGTGGACGACGACGGTGAAGGGATCGATCCGGTGCATATTCCGCGTCTCACCGAACGCTTCTACCGCGTTGATAAGGGCCGCAGTACCGCCACTGGCGGTACTGGTCTTGGCCTTGCCATTGTTAAACACGTTCTACTGCGCCATGATGCACAGCTTCAAGTGGAGTCGTTACCCGGTGAGGGGGCGTTGTTCCGCTGTGTTTTCCCACCCTCCCGTGTCGTTAACAGCTAACACTGTGTCATACCACTCTCCGTCTTGGCTTGCATAACTTATGTATAAGTGTGCCATATTGGCATGCAAGCATGGTCAAACACCGCGCATGTGTCATATGTAGCCAACTAATCATCTACTTAAGCCAGTGCTAGAGGGTTAATCGGCATAGTGGTTGTTTTTATAAGTGTCTGTATATAAATAGATTTTATTTCTATTGAGAGTTTTTGGCATATAGGCTGCTACATACTTGTCAAGGAAGATTACTGCAGGAACTGGTAAGACAAGATGTCACTCTTCCTTAAATAGCGGTATTTCACAGCGATCGAGGAGGCGGAATATGATGTCCAAGGAACTACTCAAGAAAGCTGGTATTTTAGGTGTAGCGTTTGGTCTGGTAGCAAGCCCACTGACATTTGCTCAAGAGCCTGCAGATCCGGCAGACAACATTTCTCCAGATGAGCAGCCGGTCGAAGCTCAGTCTAATGACTCAGCTATGCCGTCTGATCATGACAAGACAGATTTAACCCATGACGAGGGTGATAACGCCAGCGACATGGAACCAAACTCCATGAGTGATGACTCGGATGCTACCTATGACAGCACCGAAGAACTCCCAGAAGAAAATAGTGGTATGTAACGAGTAATATTTCTTTGCAAAGCTGTAAAAAACTCTTACGCTTAAGGAGTGAGCAACTAGAGAGGCAAGGATGTCTCATCGCAAGGATTCTCAATGATTCAAGGAGTGAATCAAAAGCGATCAATACACTGGTCAGGGTAAATTCCAAGGTTGGATCCCCGCAAAAGGATTGGAAGCCAGATGTAAGTATCGTGTAAAAGTAAGAGTTCTCAAGACCCCGCCCTGCGGGGTCTAATTTTTTATGCCTAACACATAAACCCCAGCGAATGGCATGGCTGCCCTCTTGGCGGGGATAATGAAGCGGTTGGGCAGCAAGGCAAGTGAGTCAATTTGCGTCACTTATCCGACGCATGTGCCATTATTATACAGTATATTTGTATGGGTAATGATTTTGCAGCTTTATATTGCGCGCAATTGAAAGTGAATAAGTTTATGTTTTTTAACAGATATTTAATTTATGTGGTATTTTTGGCATTCTGGATGCCTTGACAAGATGTAAAGTTAGCCATTAGTCGTAGTCGCTTAATTGGTTTCCACCCTACGTCGACTGGCTCAATGTTAAAGGAGTAGTAATTTATGTTTTTCAAAGACAAAGAGTTAGCTAAAAAAGCTGCAGTGTTAGGTGTTGCTTTTGGTTTGGTAGCAAGTCCGATGGCATTTGCCCAAACATCCATTGAACTCAACAAAGACCGCTCTGCAGGACACGATGTGATGCAGCCTAACTCGCACAATACGTCAGGCCCGGCTCAGTACTCTGCTAGTGACTTGACCCGTAATGAAGGCGATACGCTGGACTACTCCACTTCAAGCAGCGTCAGCGATTCCAACAGCGTGGCTACCAGTAAAGCTGGCTATGATGCTAGCGAGCTGAACCGTGATGAAGGTGATGATCTTCGTTGGTAAGCGTTGATATTAATTCCACAAAAAACCCCGCTCCGGCGGGGTTTTTTGCGTATGGCTGTGTGTTCTAATGACGTGCGACAACATCTTGGGTGTCACGGTAGTGACCATCCCACATCAGCACCGCCCCCGCTACGGCGCCAGGAATTAAAAACAGATTGGCAAGCGGGATCCAGGTGACCAGCATGATCAGCCCGCCGAAGGTGAGGCTGGGCCACCAGCGGCGCGAAAGACGGCTGCGCATATCGCGAAACGTGACCTTGTTGTTATCCATCGGGTAATCAAGGTAAGTGATGGCCATCACCCAGGCGGAAAACAGTGCCCACAAGATCGGTGCCAACAGATTGAGGCCTGGTATCCAGCTGAGAATAAACAGCGCCGCCATGCGCGGCAGAATATAGCCCAGCTTGACCAGTTCGCGACCCAGTGCATCGATGGCCGTTTTAGCTAGCCCGCGATCATCCAACGGTTCCCGTCCTGTAGCCTGACGCTCGACTTTAGCGGCTAAAAAGCCGTAAAACGGCGCGGCAATCAGATGTGTCACCAGGGTGAAGGTAAAAAAGATCACCACCAAGAGGCTAACGAAGAAGAGCGGCCAGATAAGCCAAGAGAGCCACTCCAACCAGCTGGGGACCATGGTCATGGCACTGTCGAGCCAGCTATCAAAGCGGTTGAGCACCAAGCTTAGCATGCTGGCATACACGATGAGGTTGACCAGGATCGGCAGGAAAATGTAGCGCCGCAGCCCTTTTTGGTACACCAAACGTGTGCCTTGGCTCAGCGCCGTTATTGCATCCACCATGCTTGCTCCTTAAATAAAAACGCCCAGATGTGTCATCTGGGCGTATTGCAGGAGGAATTACCTGCTAGGTCAAGACTTTTTAAGCACCTTCTGCTCTAAGGTGTCGGGGTCGCTGTGGCGAATATCCAGGCCCTTCACCAGGTAGACCACGTACTCTGCCAGGTTATTGGCGTGGTCGCCCACACGCTCTAGTGCCCGCAGTACCCACATGATGCTGAGGACGGAGCTAATAGAGCGGGAGTCTTCCATCATAAAGGTCATTAGAGAGCGCATGGCGCTGCCGTATTCGTCATCCACCGACTCATCTTCACGCACAACCTGCATGGCAAGTTCGGTATCGAAGCGGGCAAAAGCCGTCAGTGCATCGCGCAGCATTTTACGCACGTGTTCACTGATGTGACGCACTTCGACCAGGCCACGAATGCCGCCGCTGTTTTCACTCAGCAGTAGGGCGTTGCGGGCAATTTTGCTGGCCTCATCGCCAATCCGCTCAAGGTCTGAGGTGGCACGAATAACGGCCAGCACCAGACGAAGGTCCGAGGCGGCCGGCTGGCGACGGGCCAGGACGCGAGTACACTCATCATCAATCTGCAGTTGCAGGTCGTTCACTTGGCGGTCGTTGTCACGCACTTTTTCGGCCAGACGGCTGTCGCCTTCCAACAGGGCGTGAACGGCGTCTTGTACCTGTTTTTCCACCAGACCGCCCATGGCCATCAGGTGGGTTTTCAGCTCTTCCAGCTCCTGGTTGAACTGGCGAGAGATATGCTGGCTGTGGCTATCGCTCGTAATATCCATTGAGCACTCCTGACGTAACGTCGGTTGGGCCTAGGTCATGCGGCCGGTGATGTAGTTTTCAGTGCGTTGTAAACGCGGGTTGGTGAACACTTGATCCGTTGGCCCGTATTCAACGAGTTCACCTTGCTGCAAAAAAGCCGTGTAGTCGGATACCCGTGCGGCTTGCTGCATATTGTGGGTAACCAGTACCAGCGTGAGCTGGGATTTCAGGTTACGAATTAGCTCTTCAATTTTAAGCGTAGAAATAGGGTCGAGCGCCGAGGCCGGCTCATCCAATAGCAATACATCGGGCTGTACGGCCAGCGTGCGGGCAATCACTAAGCGCTGCTGCTGCCCACCGGATAACTGCCACGCGGAACGGTGCAGGCGATCTTTCACCTCATCCCACAGGGCGGCTGAGGTGAGCGCCCACTCGATAATATCGTCGCGTTTGCGCTTAGGCAGGCGCCTCTGCAGGCGCAGCCCAAACGCCACGTTTTCATAGATCGACATCGGAAACGGGTTGGGCGTTTGAAACACCATGCCCACACGGCGTCGCAGCTCGGTAACGTTCATCTGCGGGGCGTGGATGTCCTGACCTTCTAACTGGATTTGCCCATGGTGCGTCACCGACTCATTCAGGTCATGCAGCCGATTAATCGCACGCAGCAAAGTAGATTTGCCACAGCCCGACGGGCCGATGAACGCGGTGACTCGATGACGAGGCACGTCAAGCGTTAGGTCGCGTAACGCCGTTTTCCCCGCATAAGCGAGGTGAAACTGGTTGATGCTCAAACAGCAGGTCTCGGCTGAAAATCGAGTTACCGGTGCTTGAGTTGGGTTGGCGGACGATAACGCTAGCATTCGTTCCCTCGTTGACGCCTTAAATAATGACGCAGAAATATGGCAGTTAGATTAAGCACCAGCACAATCAGCACTAACAGCAGAGCGGTGGCAAACACCAGTGGGATAGCGGCTTGGACATCTTCACCGTGAAAAGCGGTATCAAATAAATGATAGCCGAGGTGCATAAACTTGCGCTCTAGATGCAGATAGGGAAATTCGCCATCGACGGGCATTTGCGGGGCCAGTTTCGCCACGCCCACTAGCATCAGCGGGGCGACTTCCCCTGCGGCTCGAGCTACCGCCAAAATCACACCGGTGAGCATCGCTGGTGTCGCCATGGGTAGTACCACGCGGGTCAGCATCTCCAAACGGGTGGCACCCAGCGCCACTGCACCTTCCCGCTGGGCGTCGGGAATACGCGCCAGCCCCTCTTCGGTGGCTACGATGACGACCGGCAGCGTTAGCAGCGCCAGGGTCAACGATGCCCAGAGCAGGCCGCCGGTTCCAAAGGTGGGCGAGGGCAGCGCATCCTCAAAAAACCAGCTGTCAATGGAGCCGCCGATGCCGTAAACGAAGACCCCAAGGCCAAACACCCCATAAACAATCGAGGGCACCCCCGCGAGATTACGCACGCCGATGCGCACTAAGCGGGTCAGGCGGTTCTGGTGCGCGATTTCATTCAGATAAATGGCGGCCAGCACGCCAAACGGTGTCACGATGACCGACATCAGGATCACCATCAGCACCGTCCCGAAAATAGCGGGCCAAACGCCGCCACCGGTATTGGCTGCACGCGGGCCTTCGCTGAGGAATTGCCAAATGCGCTCACTCCAGACGACGACTTTCTGCCCCCAGGACATGGCGTTGGGCGCTTGAAAAAGTGTGACGCCCGACAGCGGCTGGGTAATGGTGTGCCCATTGGCGGCGGTCAGTTGGAGTTGTGCGTTAGGGCGCTGGCTGTCGGGCAGTGTCAGGGCTCGAGCGACAAACGCCCAGGCGGCGGCGTCCTCAAAACGCTGACCTTCGCTCTCTACGGCCTCTAGGCGACCAATAAAGTCGCCCCAGGGGGAGCGCTCTAACCGGATGAGGTCGTCGGGTACGGCGACGGTGTCGATATCGTCCAGGGCCACCCAGCGCCAGCTTGCGCCGTCGATATCTCGGTTGCCGGTAAAGTAGAGCCGCTCTATGCCCGCTGTGTTAGGCAGAGGGGTTTCTCGCACCGGCTGGCCGATGACCGTTTCGCCTGAGTGAAGGGTGGCCTCTTCCAGCGCGGCGGGCCAAAAGTGGCCAAGTCCGCGCGTGGCGAGCAGGGTGAGCAGCGTGGCGAGCATCAGCAGCGACAAGGCAACGCTAGCGGCGCACAACCAGGGCCACAGCAGACTACCCATAGCGCTGATACGAGATGGACGAAATGACCAGCGCATTAGAGTTTACCTCCTAAACGCTGATAGCGCCGCCGCAGACGTTGACGCACCACTTCCGCTAACGTATTGACTAAAAAGGTGAAGATAAACAAGGATAGCGCGGCAAAAATTAGTAGATGGTACGTAAGGCCTCCGGGAGAAGCTTCCGGCAGCTCAATCGCAATAGACGCAGAAAGCGAGCGTAGCCCTTCAAAGGGGCTGGCGCTAAAGAGCGCGGTATTGCCGCTGGCCATTAATACAATCATGGTTTCGCCCACAGCGCGCCCGGCTCCAATCATTACCGCCGAAAAGACCCCTGGCCCTGCTGTGGGGAGCGCCACCTTCCACAGCGCCTGCCAGCGGCTGGCCCCCAGTGCTTGGGCACCCTCCATTAAACTTGCGGGCACATCGGCAAGGGCGTCTTCTGCCAGCGAGTAGATGCTGGGAATCACCGCAAACCCCATGGCAATCCCCACAATTAGCGCGTTGCGAGTGGCGTAGTCCAGCCCGTACTGTTGGTCGAGCAGGCGGCGAAGATCGCCGCCGAACCACGCTTGCTCCATCAGCGGAGATAGCCATAAGGCCAGCGTGACCATGATGGCCAGCCACGGCATCAGCCAGACGCCTGCCCAAGAGAGCGGCAGCCACTGGCGCAGGCGGGCGTTGGCGAGATACCAGAGCCCGCCTGCCAATGCGGCGCTAAGCGGTAGCCAAACGATCACTAGCAAAGTGCTGGCTAAGTGACGCTCTACCCACGGCGCTAGCAGTAGCCCGGCAATAAAGCCCACCACCACGCCGGGGATGGCTTCCATCAGCTCAAGAATAGGTTTTACCCGGCTGCGCAGTCGTGTCGACATAAACAGCGCCGAATACATGGCCGCACCCAGCGCAATAGGCGTGGCAAACAGCATCGCGGCGAGGGCTGCTTTAAGAGTACCCCAGGCAAGCGGTGATAAGGTGCTGAGCGAAAACGCGTCACCAAACGCCAGCAGCGGCAGTGTTTCCCAAATAAGGAACACGCCAATGGCGAGGATAGCCAACAGAACACCAATACCACCGGCGGTGATTAGCCCGGTCGCAATACGGTCGTGGATAAGGCGCAGCGGCTGACGCAAAAAAGGAAGCCGTGGAGGAGTCATGTCGACATCATAAAGAAACGAGTGCCGTAGCAAAAAGTACGTACATAGCCGAAGCTTTATACCCTACGTCATGTTTATGACAGTTAAGTGACAGTTTAGTCGCCAAGCAGTAGAGGTGAGCGCTGGGTCTGAGGCAGAGGCACAAAGCCAGCGGCTTGTACAATTTGTTGCCCTTCATCCGAGAAAATCAGTTCAAGAAACGCCTGCTCGGCGGGCGGCAGTCTCTCACCGGGCGGCAGGTTAACGTAAAGGTAGAGATCCCGCGAGAGCGGATAGGTATCGTCCTGAATTGTCGCCACGCTGGGGGTAATGGCAGTGCCTTTATCGTTGATCAGCGGTAGCGCGCGTACCATGGGATTTAAGTGGTTATAGCCCGCATAGCCCATGGCGTTGGGAGATTCGCCTACGGCGGCAATCACCGCTGAAGAGCCGGGGTGTTCGCTAATATCGCGGCGAAACTGGCCGTTACATAGCGCCTGTTCCTGAAATAGCCTATGGGTGCCCGAGGCTAAATTTCGGCCGTGCAGGGCAATTTTTCCATAGGGCCACTGATCTGCGGGCAGCAGGTCTTCCCAGCGGCGAATGGGTTGGGGTCCTCCGCAGTCCAGCGATGTGGAAAAGATGGCATCGGCCTGCTTGCGGGTTAGCGATGCCAGTGGGTTATGACGGTGAACCACCAGCAACAGGGCATCCCGAGCGACGCTCAGCTCGTGAGGGGGGTAGCCGTAACGTTCGATAAACTGCTGGCGCTCGCGCTCGGTTATCGGGCGCGACATCGGCCCAAAGCGCGTTGTGCCCGCTACCAAGGCGGTCGGTGCGCTGGCGGAACCGCCTGCTTGAAACTGCAGCGTAATATCAGGGTAGCGGTGATGTAACGCTTCCCCCCAGCGTAGCATTAGCCCCGCCATGGTGTCGGAGCCAACCGCCCCTAAAGTGCCCCCAACAGGGCTTGGTTGCCCCCAAGCGCAGGCGCAAAAAAATAGCAGCCCGCCTGCCAACCAGAGGCGGTAGTGTTGGTTAAACCTCAAGCGATAGCGCTTCAAACCATTGCCCTTCAAACGTCACCCCTCTTATGATTAACTATCTATCGCCAGCCTGTTGCGATGCAGCAACACGGCACTCATCCGTATCACCGAGTAACATCACAACAATAACCTTACAAAGCGACCACCTTATGACACCGCTGGACACCGACTTGGACGATGTACCCGCCCCAAAAGGGCAGCTCACCTTAAAGTTACTGGCTTCTCGACAAGATACCAATCTCTATGGCGATATTCCTGGCGGCTGGCTGGTGAATCAGATGGATCAAGCGGCGGAGTTGGCCGCCGGGCGCGAAGCCGGCGGGCGCACTGCCACGGTGGCCATTGAGGCGATGGACTTTCTCAGCCCTGTGCGGGTGGGCTCTATGGTGAGCGTGTATACTCAAGTGCAAGACATTGGCCACAGCTCCATCAAAATTGATGTAGAGGTATGGGTGCGCCCGCCCCACGGCCGCCATATTGAAGAGCGCCAGAAAGTCACCGAAGCACGCTTTGTGATGGTGGCGCTGGACGACAATGGGCGTATTCGCGCAGTGCGCGGCTAGTACCCGAGGCAGTGTGAGCTAAGCAGCAAGTAAACGATAAAAAGGGCGCCGAAGCGCCCTTTTTATCGTTAGCCGTAGTGATGATGTTAGGCACCCACGTTGTCACGGCTCTTCAGGTAGGCGTATTCGCCCACATCGGTAAACGGGCGCACTACTTTCTGGAACGCCGAGTAGGATTCGTAAACGCGGCGAGACTCTTCGTCACTCTCCACTTGGCGCTGGATCGCCTGCTTGGATGACTCGTACAGCGCGGCCATCACGTCTTCCGGGAAGGTGCGCAGCTGCACACCGTGCTCTTCCACCATCGTTTCCAGGGCCTGGGCGTTGCGGTAGGCAAGCTCGCTGATCATCGCTAGGTTAGAAGCGCGTGCCGCTTCGCGGATCACGTCCTGCAGGTCTTCCGGCAGCGCATTCCACGCATCCAGGTTGATGGTGCCTTCAAGGACGGCAGAGGGCTCGTTCCACACTGACGTGTAGTAGTAGTCTGCCACTTGGTGCAGGCCAAAGGCCAGGTCGTTATACGGACCCACCCAGTCAGCGGCGTCTAGCGCACCGGTTTGTAGCGAGGTGAAGATTTCTGAACCGGCCATGTTCACGGTGCTCACACCGATGCCGTTCATGGCTTCGCCAGCGAGACCCGGCAGGCGCAGCTTCAAGCCCTGCATATCGTCGAGGGAGTTGATCTCTTTTTTGAACCAACCCGCCATCTGTGTGCCGGTGTTACCCACGGCAAACGGCTTCAGGTTGTGGTTGGCGTAGATCTCATCCCACAGTTCTTGACCACCGCCGTGGTACAGCCAGGCGTTCATTTCAGTGGTGGTCATGCCAAATGGCACGGCGGTGAAGAACTGGGAAGCCGCGACTTTACCGCGCCAGTAGTAAGACGCGGAGTGACCCATTTCAGCCGTGCCAGCGGCGACGGCATCAAAGACTTCCAGTGCCGGTACCAGCTCGCCTGCACCGTGAACGCGAATGCGCATGCGGCCGTTAGAGAGCTGTTCCACACGACGAGCAAAGTCGTTAGCACCGGTACCCAGGGCGGGGAAATTCTTCGGCCAAGAGGTGACCATATCCCAGGTGTAGGTTTCGTTAGCGCTGGCGGTAGAAACAAAGGGGGCAGCAGCGACACCGGCGGCACCCAGGCCGGCGGTTTTCAAAAATTGGCGGCGTTGCATGGCGGGCATGACTCCGAAATTATAGGCTGTTTTTTATAAGCGCAGTGAGCGCAGTGTCCGCCCGTCAGTATGCGCTAAGCAGCTTTTATAGGACAAGTGTCTGTCTTCCCTTGCCCTTTTTAGGCTTTAAAACGGCGATAGGTTTTAAAGCGGCGTAAGCTTGGCAAACCCGAGCACGAGCCACTTCACGCCGTTACCGTCGAAGCTTACCTGCACGCGAGCACGGGCACCTTCGCCCTCGGCGTTGAGAATAATCCCCTCACCAAATACCGGGTGCTCGACCCGCTGGCCGACATGCAGCGCAGGTAGCTCGCCGTCGCTCTCGATACTGGTTTGGGCGAAGCTTTGCCGCGATGCGGTTACCGGGCGGGAGATATGGCCCCTTAGGCGCACTTCTTCCAGCAGGTGGGGCGGCAGTTCGCGCAGAAAGCGCGAAGGGCGTGGAAACACCTCTTTGCCGTGCAGGCGTCGGGTTTCTGCGTGGGTCAGGTAGAGCTTCTGCATGGCGCGGGTAACGCCTACATAGCAAAGCCTGCGCTCCTCCTCGAGCCGCCCCGGCTCCTCCACCGACATCTTATGCGGGAACAGCCCCTCCTCCACACCGGCGATAAACACCACGGGAAACTCTAGCCCTTTCGCCGAGTGCAGCGTCATCAGCTGCACGCTGTCCTCGAACTCCTCGGCTTCATGGTCGCCTGCGTTGAGGGCGGCTTCCGAAAGGAAGGCTTCCAGCGCGGCCATGCCTTCTCCGGCTTCCGGGGTCTCGAAGGCGTCGCCATGGGTGAAGGCGCGGGCAGCGGTGACCAGCTCTTCCAAGTTTTCGACCCGCGCCTGGCCTTTCTCGCCACGCTCGCTTTTATGGTGCTCGATCAACCCGGTGTGCGCGGTGACATGGTCGATGATCTCATGCAGAGGCAGCCCGGCGGCGTCGTTATCGAGCTGCTCGATTAGGTTGGCGAAGGCCTGCACGGCGTTGCCCGCCCGGCCTCTTAAGGTGCCATCCTGAATCGCGTCGTGGAGCGCCTGCCAGAGCGAAACGCCCTGTTCACGGGCGCGGTGGCGGACGATTTCCACCGTGCGAGTGCCGATGCCTCGGGTGGGCACGTTGATGACGCGTTCAAGGGAGGCGTCGTCGTCCCGGTTGAGCAGCAGGCGAAGGTAGGCCAGGGCGTTTTTGATCTCCAGTCGCTCATAAAAGCGGTGGCCGCCGTAGATGCGGTAGGGCATCCCTTGGCGAATCAGCGTCTCTTCCAGCAGCCGCGACTGGGCGTTAGAGCGGTAAAGAATGGCCACATCACGGCGGTTAAAGCCCTCGTCGACCTTCTCTTTGATGGTGTCGACGATGTAGCGGGCTTCTTCCAGGTCGTTAAATCCGGCATACACCGAGATCGGCTCGCCCTTGATACCATCGGTCCAGAGGTTTTTGCCTAACCGCTCGCTGTTATGGCTAATCAGCGTGTTAGCGGCTTCCAAGATTGCGCTGGTAGAGCGGTAGTTCTGTTCCAGACGCACCGTATGGGTATCGGTAAACTCCTCTTCAAAGCGGCGAATATTCTCCACTTTGGCGCCGCGCCAACCGTAAATCGACTGGTCATCATCGCCCACGGCGGTCATCGGCGTTTGTTGGCCGGTGAGCAGTTTCAGCCACGCATACTGGAGAGTGTTGGTGTCTTGGAACTCGTCTACTAGCACATGCCCAAAGCGCTCGCGGTAGTGGTTCAGCAGCGGTGGGTTATCGCGCAGAAGCTCCAGGCTGCGCAACAGCAGCTCGCCAAAATCCACCAGCCCGCCACGTTCACAGGTGAGCTGGTAGCGCTCGTAGAGCTCGACCATCTGGGCGAGGTACGCATCGCCATTGACGTTCACTTGATGGGGTCGCAGGCCCTCTTCCTTGCAACCAGAAATGAACCCCTGCACCTGGCGGGGCGGGAAGCGCTCGTCATCGATCGAGTAATCTTTGAGCAGCCGTTTGATCAGCCGGAGCTGGTCGTCGGAGTCAATGATTTGAAAGTGTTGGGGCAAGCGGGCGTCTTGCCAGTGGGTGCGTAGCAGCCGGTGGGCAATGGAGTGGAAGGTGCCGACCCACACGTGGCGCATGGAAATGCCCAGCAGCGCTTCTAAGCGCGTGCGCATTTCCCGTGCCGCTTTGTTGGTAAACGTGACCGCCAGCAGCGCATAAGGAGACAGCCCCTCGGCCTGCATCAGCCAGGCAATGCGGTGAACCAGCACGCGGGTTTTACCGGAGCCCGCGCCCGCCAGTACCAGTAGGTTGCCCTGGGGGGCACTGACGGCCTCTCGCTGGGCGGGGTTGAGCTGATCAAGTATCGCCGTGACGTCGTCCATATAAGCCGCTGCCGGTTCGAAAAATGGGCGGTCAGTTTAGCACAGCCCGCCCACTGGCTGGGTATACAGCGTGCGTCGCGTTAGCCCGCCGTTAGTGGTCGTCTGGGTAACGCAGCGTGGTCAGGCTCTTTTTCACCGCTTTAAGCTGCTCGGCGAGTTTGGGGCCGCGGGTTTTCGCGACACCAACGGCCAGCACGTCGATCAGCACCAAGTGCGCGATGCGCGAGCTGAGCGGCGTGTAAATCTCGGTATCTTCATGCACATCGATAAACAGCGGTAGGCTCACTTCATTGGCCAGCGGCGACTCGCTGGGGCACAGGCCAATCACCGTAGCGCCCGCTTCGCGGGCCAAGCGCACGCTGGCCACCAGCGCCTTGGTGCGCCCGGTTTGTGAAATCGCCACTACCACATCGCCCTCTTGCAGTGTCACTGCCGACATGTTCTGCATGTGCGGGTCGGCGTAGGCGGAGGTCGAGATCTGCAGGCGGAAGAACTTGTGCTGGGCATCGAAGGCCACGGCACCAGAGGCACCAAAGCCGTAAAACTCCACCCGGTTAGCCATGGCCAGCGCATTCACGGCCCGCCCCAGCGCTTCGTTATCGAGCCGGTCGCGTACCGACAGCAGCGTGCCGACGGTGGAGTCAAAAATGCTGTGAGAGAACTCCGCCACTGAGTCGCTATCGTTCATGGAGAACTGGGCGAACTGACTACCACTGGCCAGCATCTGGGCTAGCTGAAGCTTGAAGTCCTGGAAACCGTTGCAGCCAAGGGCGCGGCAGAAGCGCACCACGGTGGGTTCGCTCACCTTTGCCTCGGTGGCAAGATCCACGATCCGCATATGAATCACTTCATCGGGGTTGCGCAGCACGAACCGCGCGACCTTTTGTTCGGAGCGACGGAAATGCTCCATGCGGCGTCTCATTTCATCGAACAGGGCGCGGCTCACGTTCAGCTCCTTGGGTGCTCAAAACAAAGGATTACAGTACGACAAAATAAATCTGTTTAAAACGCTCGTTTTTTAATGGCGCTTCATCGTTTGACTCAGCGCTGCGGCAGGCGATTTAAGATGGCATGCCAATGCGTGAGCCAAGCCTAACCTAAAGGCGTTTAAATGCCGTTAAGACATTTGAGCAGAATTCGTCATCATTTTGTCAAGTAGGTTATAGTAAGAAGTGACGTGCCGCACTGCATCATTTAAAAATCAGTCGTCACGGATGCAGGTGGACGTAGGCAACTTCACCTGGAGGAGCGTCGATCATGAGAAACGTCGAACGAATGACCTCGGTAAAAAGCGAATTGCTCGACATATTCATGAGTATGGAGGTCGATGAGCATGCCCAACGTCGGCGCAGCGCCGCCCAGCGTAGCCTAAGGGCACGCAGAGGGATTGAGCTGCATCGGGAGTTTCAGAAACTATCGCGGGATATCGCTCCCATGCCGGACGATGACGAACCGCAAGAGAGCGAATTGCACTAACAACCGCGTGCGTAGAGACTGCCCCGCCAGCTAGCGGGGCAGTAACGGCTTAGATCAAGCCGGCCACGAACACGGCGATGACACCTGCGGGCGCGACGAAGCGTGCGAGTATGTTCCATACGCCCACACCAGCGGCTGACAACCCAAGCTCAGTCTCGACACTCTTGCGCTCTAAACACCAAGCGGCGAATAGGATAGCGCCCAGGCCGGTCAGCGGCAGGAGAATCTTGCTGGTAAAGGTGTCGAGCAGGTCGAAGATATTCAAGCCAAAGAACAGCACCTCCGCCCATACGTTGAACGAGAGCAGCGCCGCGACACCCAGTGCCCATACCGCCACGCCGCTGACCAATGTGGCCACGATACGTGACATCGACGTGCGCTCTTCGAGAGTTTCCACCACCGGTTCCAGCAGTGAAATGGCCGACGTCAGGGCGGCAAAGGTCAGCAGCAGGAAGAACATCAGGCCCAGAATGGTGCCGCCGGTCATGTTGCCAAACGCCAGGGGCAGGGTGACAAAGATCAGGCCGGGGCCTTCGCCGGCACTCAGGCCGTTGGCAAAGACGATGGGGAAGATGGCCAGGCCCGCCAGCAGGGCGATGGCGGTATCCAGCAGGATGACCGTCCGTGCGGTGCTGATCAGATTGACGTCTTCGCCCAGATACGACCCGTAGGCCATCATGATCCCCATGCCCAGCGACAGCGTGAAGAATGCCTGGCCCATGGCCGCCAGTACGACACCGCCATCGAGAGCATCCCAGTCAGGGCTGAACATGAAGCTCAGGGTTTCACCGAAGTAGCCGCTGGTCATGCCGTAGCCAACCAGGATCAGCATCAGTACCACCAGCGCAGGCATCATGGTGCGGGCCGCGCTTTCCAGGCCTTTGGTAACGCCGCGGGCCACGATGCCGATCACCAGCACTATGAAGGCAGTGTGCCACAGCAGCAGTGTCGTCGGGCTGCCCAGCATGCCGCTGAACAGCGCACCAATGCTGTCCGCATCTTGGCCGTTGAAGGTGCCAATCACCGAGCTCAGCGTATAGTTCAACGACCAGCCGCCGATCACGCTATAAAACGACAAGATCAAGAAGGCGGCGAGAACACCGCTCACCCCGATCGTTGCCCAAGCGCGCGTCTTGCCGTGGCTAGCGGCCAAATCGGACATGGTGTTGATGGGATTTTTCTGGCCGCGACGGCCAATCATCCACTCGGCGACCAGAATGGGCAGGCCGACCAGTGCTACACAGGCCAAATAGACCAGAACGAAGGCGGCACCACCGCTGTCGCCCACCATGTACGAGAAACGCCAGATATTGCCCAGGCCAACGGCGGAGCCCGCCGCGGCCAGCACAAAGCCCATGCGAGATGACCACTGTGCATGCGCAAGTTTTGCCATAAATCACCTATGTGAAGTTCGATTGTAATGAGTCGTTGTCGGCGCACTGCACCGATTTTCGGAAATAGAAAGATTGCCAGCGTGCTTTTCCGAAAGAACGCGCAATTTATCCGATCATAGGGGGGCTTGCCAGTCAGCTCGTCTAAAAAGAGGCCTTAGAATAGCTGGCTCTGCTTTTCGTCAGCAAAAGGCTCGAGGGCCGGTAGTGAAATGCGCCGTTGGAGGGCGTGGTACAGGTGTCGAGCCATCTCTGGCGACGCTCGGTTATCGGCTGTATGCACAAATAAGAAAGGGCTTTTCCCCTGACTTATCCACAGGATGAGGCGGTCTACCCACGGCTCGAAGTAGCGAGTATTGATGGCTTTGTCAATATGGCCAATGAAGCGAATGATCGGTTGCTCTGCCGTGGAAAGCACGTGTAGCGGGAGTTTCGGCTTTTCCTGCTGAGCGTGAGCGAGACCTGCATGGCCATTGGCAGGGGTCGAGAACACGGGGCGCACATCGAGCATCACACGGTTGGCGCCATAAGTTATCAACAATTGGTTGAAGGCTTTCTCCTCCTCACCCTTGTGGAAAAAAACAGGGTGGCGCACCTCCACGGCGCAGGGCAGATGCGCTGGCCAGTGGGCGAGCAATGCTTCGAGTTTAGGTAACTCTGAGGGGCCGAAATCACGCGGTAGTTGGACCATGGTTGGACCAAGCCGGTCATGGAGCGGCGTCAGTGCCTCTATAAACTCCCAGGCAGACGCTAAACTGCCGAGGCGCTGGTCATGCGTCACGCTTGCCGGCAGTTTGAAGCAAAAGCGAAAGTGCGCTGGGGCTTGGCGGGCCCAAGCAGCGATGGTGTCGGATTTGGGCGCACCGCTGTAAAACGTCGTATTGCCCTCGACGCTGGAAAACACTGCCGCGTAGTCGCTCAGCAGGTCGGTTTTGGCCTGGCGTGGGTAGAGGCCACCCTGCCAATCCTGATTGGCCCACATGGGCAAGCCAAGATACAGCGGTAGGAACGAGCATGGAGCGGTCATCGCAACGGTAGCCTTTGTCGACAGTAGCCAAAGTAACGCATAAAAAAGTCACTGTAACCTTAACATCGCCCGCGGTGGCGGTGGTGCAAGGCGTGTTCATGAAGATAACGGCCACATTTATGAAACTCTCCCCGTCGCTACAGCGCTACTATGGCGATTATTACAACGCTCACAAGACAATCGACAGGAACGCCCCATGGATGCTGCTTATGTAAGCGCCGACGATATTCGCGATCACTTCTCCAAAGCGATGTCGGCGATGTATCAACAGGAAGTACCGCAATACGGCACGCTGCTCTCGCTGGTGGAGTGTGTGAATCGTGACGTGCTGGCCAACGATGCCGACCTCGCCCGCACGCTCGAAACCTCCGACGAGCTGGCGCGCCTGAGCGTCGAGCGTCATGGAGCGATCCGGGTCGGCCTGCCCGAAGAGCTGGCGCTGCTGCGGCGTATGTTTGCGGTCATGGGCATGTATCCGGTGGGTTACTACGACTTGGCGGCTGCCGGTGTGCCGGTGCACTCCACGGCCTTTCGTCCGGTGGACGACGACGCGTTGAGGCGTAATCCCTTTCGTGTCTTTACCTCGCTGCTGCGGCTAGAGCTCATCGAAAACGCAGCGCTTCGCGAGCAGGCGCGGGAAATTCTCTCTCGCCGTGAGATCGTCACCCCCGAGGCCCAGGCGCTAATCGCCCGCTGCGAAGAGCAGGGTGGCCTAAACGCGACCGATGCCAAGGCATTCGTGCAGGCCGCGCTCAATACGTTCCGCTGGCACCACGATGCCACCGTCGACCGCGCCACCTACGACCGTTTGCATCAAGAGCATCGGTTGATTGCCGACGTGGTGAGCTTTAGAGGCCCGCATATCAACCATTTAACCCCGCGCACCTTGGATATCGATGCAGTACAGCAGCAGATGCCGAGTGTTGGCATCGACCCTAAGGCGGTGATCGAAGGTCCGCCCCGTCGCCGCTGCCCGATTCTACTGCGCCAAACCAGTTTCAAAGCGCTGGAAGAGACCATTACCTTTGCCGACAGCGTGGCGGGACACCATACCGCCCGCTTCGGTGAAATCGAGCAGCGCGGGGTTGCCTTGACGCAGAAAGGACGAGCGCTCTACGATCAGCTCTTGGCCCAGTCGCGGCAGTTACCCGCTGCCCAGGATAATGCCACCCACCAAGCGCATCTGGCCGAGGTGTTTCAAGCGTTCCCTGATGATCTCGATACGCTGCGTCGTGAAGGGCTCGCCTTCTTCCACTACTACGCCGCTCCTGACGCTAAAGTATCGCTGCCTGAACACATCGATGCGGAGACCCTGGAAGCACTCGTCGACCAGGGAGCGTTGCTCTGCCAACCCATGATCTACGAAGATTTCCTGCCGGTTAGCGCGGCGGGCATCTTCCAGTCGAACCTGGGCGGCGAGCAGCGCGATGAATACGCAAGCCAAGCCAACCAAGCCCAATTCGAACGTGACCTGGGGGCCTCCGTGATTAATGAAATTGCGCTGTATGAACAGCGCCAGCAGGCATCATTGGATAAGGCGCTGGCGGTGCTTGCGGGAAGGTGTTAGAACGAGGCGACAAACGCAACACGACTAACCACATCACCGAAGGAGTGCGCTATGCAGCAGGGCAAAGTATTGGTGTTACATGGGCCTAATCTCAATTTATTAGGCACGCGTCAGCCAGAGATTTATGGCTATGACACACTCGACGATGTGAATAACCTGCTGCGCGAAAAAGCGGTAATGGCAGGCTGGGAGATCACCTGCCTGCAAAGTAACCATGAAGGTGAGCTCATCGACGCCATTCACGCAGCGAGGGTAGATGGCACGCAGGCCATCATTATCAATCCGGCGGCCTATACTCATACCTCGGTAGCGATCCTCGATGCATTGAACGCCTTTGATGGCCAGGTCATCGAAGTCCATCTCTCCAACGTGCATAAGCGCGAGTCGTTTCGCCACCACTCCTATGTCTCGCTACGGGCCGATGGCGTGATTGCTGGCCTAGGTGTGCAGGGATATAAAGCGGCGCTAGAGGCGGTGATGGCTGCCTCCCATCAATAATATAACTCCTTTGTATCGTTAGCCCTTGGCGTTTCATTGGCTTGGTAAGGATGGGTGGGGTATGGCTAAATTTTTCCGGGAATTCCGCGAGTTTGCCGTTAAGGGCAATGTGATTGATATGGCGGTGGGTATCATCATTGGCGGGGCATTTACGCTGATTGTGCAAAGCCTTGTCAAAGACGTGATGAATCCGCTGATTGGCCTGTTGGTGGGTGGGATCGATTTTTCGAATCTGTTCGTCGTATTGCGGGAAGGCGTGGCGGGAGCGCCCTATGCCACCTTGGCGGAAGCCCAAGCAGCGGGGGCGGTGACGCTGAACGTGGGGCTGTTTATCAACGCGGTGGTGAGCTTCTCCATCGTCGCGTTCGTGGTGTTTTTGCTGGTGCGTACCATCAACCGCTTAAAGCGCGAAGAGGCGGTGGCACCGGCAGACCCGACCGAAAAGCCCTGCCCTTACTGTTTTATGGTGGTGCCAATCAAGGCCGTTCGCTGTGGTCACTGTACGTCTGAGCTACAGGCGGCGGCCCCAGAGAAGCCTGCCGAGAGCGTGTAGCGAAGCGTTATTAAAAAAGGGTGCCCGTGGCACCCTTTTTGCGTTACAGAAGGCGGTTATGCCGTCTTTTTCGCCGCTTTCTTATCGCTTTGCGTGCTGTCACTGGCATCGCTGGGTTGGGGCAGCGATGGCAGAGATTTGGCTAGCATATCAACACTGTGACGATAGTAGAGCTGGCTCTTGTTGTGCTCGCCTAGGCTTGCGTAGAGGCGAGCAAGCTCGGCACACACTTCGCCATTGGGGCGCTGGCGCTGGCTGGCTTCAAAGTATTCCAGCGCTTTTTCCCACTGGCCAACACGTAGTGACAGGCGTCCACAGGCGAGCAGCAGCTCGGGGTCGTTGGGGCGCTCTTGTAGCCACTTTTCGGCCTTGGCGAGCTGGCGAGCGGCATCGACATTGAGCAGGCCGTAGCGCTTGACCAAGCGGGCGTCCCAGTGGTTATCCAGCGAGTGGTTCAGCAGACGCTCGGCAATCGGCTCTTCGTTGGCATGTAGCAGTGCCTCGGTATAGAGCACGATCAGCTCGGTATTGCCACGCAGGTAGTCGGGCATATCCGCCCACAGCCCGCGAACCCGTTCGATATTGGTAGGGTTCTTCGCTTCGAAGATGATCAGCTCGCGATACGCTTTGAATTCCAGCTGTTCGCGCTCTTGCTGGGTAATCAGCTTCTGCGCGGCCAGACGTGGAATTAGGCGGCGCAGGCCTTCCCAGTCGTTGACGCTCAGGTGTACCTGCTTCAAAAGCTTCAGTACCTGCGGGTGATTGGTGAGCTGCTTATCCAGGCGAGTGAGAATTGCCAGAGCCTCTTCCGGCTGCTGACGGTCAATCATCAGCTGCGCCTGCATCAGGCCAACGGCGGTATCCGCGCCGTCGGTGGTCAGCTGGGCCTGGTTCAGATGCTCCTGGGACTTCTCGTGGTCGCCCTGATAGTGGGCTGCCAGCGCGGCCGATAGGTAGTTAACCAGCGGTGTGCTGGAGTCGTCGGCGGCGCGCACCAAGGTTTTCTCGGCTTTTTTCCAGCGGCCTTCGGTGAGTGCCACCAAACCACGCACGGTGCGTTTCATGGCGCGACGGTTACGGGCGCGGCTGTTCCAGGTACGGAAGCGACCAACCGGGCGAATAATGCCGGTAAGCAGGCGCAGCGCGAAGTGCAGCACAATAAAGGCACCCAGCAGCAGCACCAGACCAAACCAGAACGAGGTTTGAACCGAGGTGTCGCCCACTCGAATCAGCCAGTAACCGGGCACTGACATCATCAGGTGCCCAAAGAGCGCGCCAACCGCAAGGCCCGCGACGATCAGCAGGATGAGTTTTCTCATGCATCACCTCCATCCTGACGACGCGACTCGAAACGGTTGTCGATGAAGCTGGCCAGCGCTTGCTGTGAGGCGCTGATATCCGGCAGCTCGGGCTTTACTTCGGCCTGCTTCAGCTCTTGAAGGCGGGCTATGACGCTCTGGGTCTCTTCACGCTCGGTGTCGTAGTAGCCGTTCAGCAGCTCCAGGGCTTTGTCGATGCTCGCTTCGTACAGCTCGGGCTCCTCTTTGAGCAGCGCTAGCTGAGACTGCTCGAGAATCAGGCGCAGGCTCTGGCGCAGGTAGGACTCCTGCTCCGGCGTGATCAACGCTTCCAGTGCTTCATCGTGCTGACGAATGACCACGAGATCTTTTAGCTCTTCACCGAAGCGGGCGAGCTGGCGCTGGAAAGTGCCGGTAGGCGGCTGCTCAATGCTCGACGTCACGGCGCGCTCTTCGATCTCTTGAGATAGGCGCAGACCCGCTACGCGCTCTTGCTGGGCATTCAGAGCTAAGTAAATGCCTGTGCGGTCCACTTGAGGAACGGCGTCCAGCGCGGCGAGCTCGTTGGCAATTTCACGACGCACGGGCGTTAGCGCCGGGTTACCGGCATCGGCCAGACGGGCATCGGCGGTGCGCAGCAGAGCGGCGGCACCTTCCACATCACCCTCCAGCTGCAGGCGCTGATTCGCCAAACGCAGCAAGTAGGCCGCTTCGGCGTGAAGCCAATCGCGCTCGTCGGTGTCCTGCTCTTGTGAGAGCTGCGTCAGCACCTCGTCCAGCGTGCTGTTGATGTCGCTGCGATAGCTATCCAGCTCGCTGCGCAGTTCGCTCACGGTACTCTCCAGCGCTTGGCTTCGTTCGGCTTCGCCCTCTTCGATCCGTGACTCAAGCTCGCTGACCGCTTGCTGGGAAGCGCTGTTTTGCGCTTGCTGGGCCAATTCGTCCAGGCGCTGCTGCTGACTATCCAGGCGCTGCCAGCCTTGCCAAGTGATCAGGCCCAGGGCGAGTGCCAGGATAATCACCAGGGCAATGGCTACGCCGCCACCTTTGCTGCTGCCGCCACCGGTAGAGGAGGGCGGAGTCGGCTTGCCTGGGCCTCTAGTAGCGGATGTACTGCCGCTTTTCGAGGAGGTGGACGCTGCAGGTGTTGCTGTGGCGGTCGGCTTGGTGTCTGCTTCCGTCGCTTTGGTATCTTTTGGGGCGTTGGCCTGCGCAGTGCTTGCTGTGCCGGACGTGGGTGCACTGGCATTTGAAGCGCTGGTAGTCGAAGCGCTTGAGCCACTTTTGTTGCGGCGGCGCGAGCGGCTGTTCTTAGCCGCGTAAGAGGAGGAGGCGCTGCCAGCAGTCGACTCGCTTTTCGCCGATGATGCCGTAGTATCGCTCGGTTGCGCGTTATCTTGGGATGCATCGGCAGACGTGTTGTTAACGCCTTCCTGCTCGTTTGGTTGTTTGCTCATCTGTCGCTAGCCCTTATTAAGTTCCTTGATCGACATCGGCACCCTATGGGTTGCAGGACCGATCCAACGCGGCCACCAGCGCAGCCGGCGTTGCTCCCGACGCCACCTTGAGGTCACAAAAACCCAGTTTACCGGCCAGTGTAGCTAAACGGTGACTGGAAACGATTAGCGGTTGGTTCAACGCTGCTGGACCACACCATTTTGCCAGATATTCAAGCAGTTCGCCGCTGGTGACGATGAGCGCCCGGTAGGCACCTGTGGCGAGGCGCTTTTGCATCGCTGGCGAAGGCGGCTGATAAACCCGCCGATAGACCGCCAGCCGGGTAATAGTGGCCCCGCGTGCCGCTAGAGTGTCGGCGATCAGCGTGCGGCCGCCTTCTCCTGCCACCAGCAGCACTCGTTGATGTGCTAGGTGGCGAAGCGACGCTAGCGAAAGCAGCGCTTCGCTGGTGTCTTCACCCTGCTGGGGCGGAGGAATACGTACCCGAACCCCAAGCTGATCGAACAGTATGCTGGCAGTGCCCCGTCCAACGCTATAGTAATCAATACCGATAGGTAGCTGCGGCCAGTAGCGATCCAGCGCCTCGCTTAAACAGTAAGCGGCAAAGGGGCTGACCACCACTATCTTATGGTACTGATCAATATCCAACCAGACTTGGCGCTGCGTAGCATCTTCAGGCAGCGCTTCCAGATGCATCACGTCAAGCGACTCCACCCAGCCTTCGCTTGCCCGCAGGGCATCCGCCAGCGTTTCGCCCCGCTCCCCTGGGCGGCAAATCAGTACCGGCTGGCTCATACGTTGCGGCCGTAAACCTCTGCCAAGATATCGCCGGCGCCTTGATCCAGCAGCTCTTCGGCAATACGAATGCCGAGTGCTTCCGGCTCATGGATAGAGCCACGGCCCTCGGCACGCAGTACCTCGGTGCCCTCTGGGTTGCCCACTAGCCCGCGCAGCCACAGGGTATCGTTGGCTTTATCCAGTACGGCGTGCCCGGCAATCGGTACTTGGCAGCCACCTTCCAGGCGCGTGTTCAGGGCGCGCTCGGCGCGCACGCGGGTGGCGGTATCCTGGTCGTCCAAGGGGGCCAGTAGCGCAATCAATTCGGGGTCGTGCAAGCGACATTCGATGCCTAGTGCGCCCTGGCCGCAGGCGGGCAGGCAGATTTCGGGGGGCAGTGCTTGGGCGATTCGCGCATCGAGCCCCAGGCGCTGCAGGCCAGAGGTGGCCAGAATGATAGCGTCGAACTCGCCATCGTCGAGCTTCCCAAGGCGAGTCTGGACGTTGCCGCGCAGGTTGAGGATTTGCAGGTCCGGACGGGCTTCACGTATTTGTAGGCCACGACGTAGGCTGGCGGTACCGATGCGCGCACCTTCGGGCAGCTCGTCGATGCTGTTATAGTGGTTGGACACGAATGCATCGGTGGGGTCTGCCCCCTCTAAAATCACCGATAGCCCCAAGCCTTCGGGGAAGTGCATGGGTACGTCTTTCATGGAGTGAACGGCAATATCGGCGCGTCCATCCAGCATGGCGTCTTCAAGCTCCTTGACGAATAGCCCTTTGCCACCAATTTTGGAGAGAGGCGTATCGAGAATTTTGTCGCCTTTGGTGGAGAGGGGGACAAGCTCAACTTCCAGACCGCTATGTGCCGCCATCAAGCGGTCGCGGACGTACTCGGCCTGCCACATGGCCAACTGACTTTTACGCGTGGCAATGCGCAATTTAGTGATGGATGACACCTGATTCTCCCTTTGCCGCTGACACGGCGCGTCGAACTGTGATAATTCTCATCATAAAGCACCCAGCCACACAGTAAAAATAACCGGCCGAATTTAGGGCCAGCGCTGAACGCGTTTAACGCCTGTTAGGAAATGCCATGCCCCCTGTTGAACCGCAAGGTAAGCTAGACCAATTCTTTCTGCTTTCGCAGGATTTGTTCTGCTGCATCGACTTTGCGGGCACGCTGCTCAGCATCAACCCAACCTTTGAGTCGTTACTGGGTTACCAAGCAGAAGCGCTGCTGGGTAGGCCCTGTGGTGTCGTGGTAGAGCCGCGTGATCATCCCGTTATCGAAGCAGCGTTGGCAAGGGTATGCCGGGGTGAAAAAATTAATGCCTTCGATATTTGTGCGTTAGCGGTAGATGGTAGGCGCGTTTGGTTGGAAGTGTCCGCTTCTGCCGGTGAGCAGGTGATTTATGTGATTGCCCGAGATATTTCTCGTCGAAAAGCGGTGGAAATGCAGCTACGGCGTAATCAGCGGCTGTTCCGTATTGCCGGTGAGACAGCGCATATAGGCGGCTGGTATATGGATTTAGCGGTGGGGCTGCCGATCTGGTCGGAGGAGGTGTGCCGCCTTCACGATATGCCTGTTGGCCACCAGCCCACGCTGGAGGAGGCGATTGCTTTTTACACGCCAAGCTCTCGGTCGCGTATTCAAGCCGTGTTTACCAACTGCTGTGAGAAGGGGATAAGTTTTGACGAAGAGCTGGAGATTATTACCCAGCAGGGGCGACGGCGTTGGGTGCGAGTGATTGGCCGAGCGGTGCGCGATGAGCTAGGAAAAATTATTCAAGCTCAGGGCTCTACTCAGGATATTACCGAGCGCAAAGACACTGAACGGCAGTTGGCGCTGCTGGAGCGCAGCGTGGAGTCTAGCACCAATGGCGTGGTCATTGTGGATGCTCAGCGCCCTGATCTGCCGATAGTGTATGTGAACGCTGCCTTTGAGCGCATCACCGGCTACTCGCGAGAGGCCGCGCTGGGCCGCAACTGCCGTTTTCTACAAGGAATCGACACGGACCCTGCGACCCAGGTGCAATTGCGCAAAGGCATCAAAGAGCAGCGCGATGTGCACGTGGTGATTCGCAACTATCGCCGTAACGGCGCGCCTTTCTGGAACGATCTTTATATCTCCCCGGTGCGCGATGAAGCTGGCGTAGTCACACATTTTATCGGCGCGCAAAACGATATTACCGCCCAGCGAGAGTATCAGGCCCAGCTGAGCCATAACGCCAATCACGATGCGCTGACCGGGCTGCCCAACCGGCTGTTGCTGGACCAGCGCCTTGCCCAAGGTTGTTTGTTAGCCAGGCGCTACCAGCGTTATTTAGCAGTGCTGTTCATTGATTTAGACGACTTTAAGCCAATCAATGACACCCTCGGCCATGAAGTGGGCGACTATATTTTGCTAGAGGTCGCCAAGCGCTTGGAGGAGGAGCTGCGCCCCTGGGACACCGTGGCCCGATTTGGCGGCGATGAGTTTATCGTACTGTTGCCGGATTTAGCCCACGAAGACGATGTCTTACAGGTGGTCGAGCGGCTGCTGACACGAGTTTCGGCACCTTACTGGTATCGCAGCAACGAGCTAAGAATTACTGCCAGTATTGGGATCGCCACCAACGATGGCACTATTCAAACGCCGCGTCAGCTCATTCAGCAGGCCGACCTTGCCATGTACAAGGCCAAACGCAGGGGGCGCAACACCTTTCAGTGGTATACCGACGAACTTAACCGCAAGGTCACCGAGCGGGTGAATTTGCGCCATGCCCTGCAGCAGGCCATTGAGCAGGAGCAGTTTGAGCTCCATTACCAGCCGCAAATTCACCATAGTGGGCGGGTCGCTGGGGTTGAAGCGTTGATCCGTTGGTACCACCCAGAGCGTGGCAACATCCCGCCAGGGCAGTTTATTCCTTTGGCCGAGGATACCGGGCAGATTATTCCCATCAGTGAGTGGGTGATGGAAACCGCATGCCGCGATGCGGTGGTGCTCAATGCCGAAAGCGCGACCCCCATAACCATGGCGATTAACGTATCACCCATGCAGTTTCAGCGCCCAGGCTTTTTAGACTCCGTAAAGCAGGTGCTGGCGCGTAGTGGCTTGCCCCCCGCGCTATTAGAGCTGGAGCTGACCGAAGGTGTGTTAATGGATAGCGCCGAACACACCATTCAGGCTTTACAGGCCCTGCGCCAACTGGGCGTGCACATTGCGCTGGATGACTTTGGCACCGGTTTCTCAAGCCTTAGCTATCTAAAACGCCTACCCATCAATAAGCTGAAGGTTGACCGCTCGTTTGTGGGCGATGTGGCCGTTGATTCCCGTGACGCCGCTATTGTAGAGGGTGTTGTCACCATGGCAGATAAGTTGGGACTCGAGGTGTTAATTGAAGGCGTTGAAACCGCCGAGCAGTTTCACTTCCTGCGTACCCTGCAGTGCGACCACTACCAAGGCTACTACTTTGCTCGTCCCATGGCCTTGAGTGCGCTGAAGGCATATTTGAAAACGCCGCTAGTAGTCGTTGCTAGCCAAGAATCTCCTGCCTCGTTATAAACACTGCCATAAAACGGCATGCCGCTCTACGCAGTGACTCTGGTACACTTTCTTTTAACGACTCCATTAGATTTGTCAGCAGGATATCTCTCCGATGAGCCAAGCTACGAACCAGTCTTGGGGCGGTCGCTTCAGCGAGCCCACCGATGCTTTTGTTGCACGCTTTACCGCGTCTGTGAACTTCGACCAGCGCCTAGCGCGCCAGGATATTCAGGGCTCGATTGCCCATGCCACCATGCTGGCGCGGGTGGGCGTGCTCACCGAAGAAGAGCGCGACGCCATTATTAACGGCCTGACCGAGATTCAGGGCGAGATTGAGCGCGGTGAGTTCCAGTGGTCGGTACCGCTGGAAGACGTGCACATGAACATCGAAGCGCGCCTGACCGATAAAATCGGCATTACTGGCAAGAAGCTACACACTGGCCGCTCGCGCAACGACCAAGTTGCCACCGACATTCGCCTGTTCATGCGCGATGAAATCGACGTGATCGAAGCGGAGCTGACACGCCTGCGTGACGGCATGATTGAGCTTGCCGAGCGCGAAGCCGACACCATCATGCCCGGTTTTACTCACCTGCAAACGGCTCAGCCAGTCACCTTCGGCCACCACCTGCTGGCGTGGCAAGAGATGCTGGCCCGCGACCACGAGCGCCTGCTGGATTGCCGTAAGCGGGTGAACGTGATGCCGCTGGGCTCCGCGGCGCTGGCGGGCACGACCTACCCCATTGACCGCCACGTGACCGCTGAGCTGCTCGGCTTTGATCGCCCGGCAGAAAACTCGCTGGACGCCGTGTCGGATCGTGATTTTGCGATTGAATTCACCAGCTTCGCCAGCATCCTGCTTATGCACCTGTCGCGGATGAGTGAAGAGCTCGTGCTGTGGACCAGTGCGCAGTTCAACTTTATCGACCTGCCCGACCGCTTCTGCACCGGCTCCTCCATTATGCCGCAGAAGAAAAACCCCGACGTGCCTGAGCTGGTGCGCGGTAAAACCGGCCGTGTGTATGGCCATCTGATGGCGCTGCTGACGCTGATGAAGTCGCAGCCGCTGGCCTACAACAAGGATAACCAGGAAGACAAAGAGCCGCTGTTCGACGCCGTCGACACCGTGCGCGACTGTCTGAAAGCCTTTGCGGACATGGTGCCCGCCATCGTGCCCAAGAAAGAGAGCATGTACGAAGCGGCGCGTCGCGGCTTCTCCACCGCGACCGATCTGGCGGATTACCTGGTGCGTAAAGGCGTGGCCTTCCGTGATGCTCACGAGATCGTGGGTCTCTCCGTGGCCTACGGCCTGAAAACTAAGAAAGACCTCTCTGAAATGACCCTCGAAGAGCTCCAGCAGTTCTCCGATACCATCGAGCAGGATGTGTTTGAAGTGCTGACGCTGGAAGGCTCGGTCGCTGCCCGCAACCACATTGGCGGCACGGCGCCTGACCAAGTGCGCGCCGCTGCAAACCGTGCGCGAGAAGCGCTGGCAGCCCTGAAAGGTGCGTCATGAAACGCAGTGCAATCATACTTAGCGCGCTGCTGATGGCCGCACTGCTGCTTGTTGGCTGTGGTCAAAAGGGGCCACTTTATCTGCCTGACGATACCAATGATTCGGCCGCCGAGCAGGAGGGGTAATGGATCACTTTAACTACCGCGATGGCGTGCTCTACGCCGAAGATGTGCCGCTAACGCAGCTGGCCGCCGAGATGGGCACGCCCTGCTATGTCTACTCAAAAGCGACCTTTGAGCGCCATTTTCGCGCCTACACCGAAGCCTTGGGTGGCCACTCGCACTTAATCTGCTACGCGGTGAAAGCCAACTCTAACCTTGCCGTGCTGGGCCTTTTGGCCCGCATGGGGGCCGGGTTTGATATTGTCTCCGTGGGTGAGCTTGAGCGGGTGCTAAAAGCGGGCGGCGCCCCCGCCAAAGTGGTGTTTTCTGGCGTGGCTAAGCAGCCCCATGAAATGGCGCGGGCGCTAGAAGTCGGCATCAAATGCTTTAACGTCGAGTCGCGCCCAGAGCTGGAGCGCCTGAATGCCGTGGCAGGTGAGCTGGGGAAAATCGCTCCGGTCTCGCTGCGCGTCAATCCTGATGTGGATGCGGGCACTCACCCTTATATCTCTACCGGCTTAAAAGATAACAAGTTTGGCATTCCGGTGGATGACGCGCTGGAGGTGTACCAACTGGCGGCCAGCCTGCCAAACCTGCGCGTGACGGGCCTAGATTGCCATATCGGCTCGCAGCTCACCGAAACCGCGCCGTTTCTAGATGCCCTGGAGCGCCTGTTGGTGCTTATGGAGCGCCTTCGCGAGCGCGGCATCGAGATCGACCATCTGGATTTAGGCGGCGGCTTAGGCGTGCCCTACCGTGACGAGAAGCCACCCCAGCCGTTCGATTACGCTAGCCAACTGCTGGCGCGCCTCTCCCGCTGGGAAGGCGGCGAAAAGCTCACGCTGCTGTTTGAGCCGGGTCGCTCTATTGCGGCCAACGCCGGGCTGATGCTCACCCGGGTAGAGTTCTTGAAACCCGGCGAGACCAAGAACTTTGCCATTGTCGATGCGGCCATGAACGACCTGATTCGTCCGGCGCTGTATCAGGCGTGGCAGGCGATTGTGCCGGTGGATACCCGCCAGCCTCGTGAGAGCGCCACCTACGACGTGGTTGGTCCTGTGTGTGAAACCGGTGACTTCCTGGGTAAAGAGCGTGAGCTTGCTATCGCCGAAGGCGATCTGTTGGCGGTGCGCTCCGCCGGAGCTTACGGTTTTGTGATGGCGTCGAACTACAACAGCCGCCCGCGCCCGCCAGAGGTGATGGTGGATGGCGACACGTACCACGTGGTGCGCGCTCGGGAAACGCTGGAAAGCCTGTGGGCCGGTGAGGCGCTGCTGCCGGAAGGGGCGCGCTGATGCTGCTGCACTTCACCAAAATGCACGGCCTGGGCAACGACTTCATGGTGGTGGACCTGGTCACTCAGCGGGCGCGCCTGCGGGACGAGCAGATCCGCCAACTGGCGGACCGGCGCTTTGGCATTGGCTTTGACCAACTGCTGATCGTCGAGCCGCCCCGCGACCCGGACATGGACTTTCGCTACCGTATCTACAATGCCGACGGCAGCGAAGTGGAGAACTGTGGCAACGGCGCGCGCTGCTTTGCCCGCTTTGTGCGCGACCAGCGTTTAACCCACAAGCATGAAATCCATGTGGAAACCGCCGGTGGCCCGCTGGTGCTCAATGTTCAGCACGATGGCATGGTACGGGTCGATATGGGTAGGCCGCGCTTCAACCCGGCGACGCTGCCGTTTGAAGCGCCGGGTGATCAACCGCTGCATGAGATAGATGTAGGCGGTGAAACGCTGCAGCTTGGCGTGGTCTCCATGGGCAATCCCCATGCTGTCCTCCAGGTAGAGAGCGTGGATAGCGCCCCGGTGGAGCGCTTGGGGCCGCTGTTGGAATCTCACCCGCGCTTCCCTAAGCGCGTAAACGTGGGCTTTATGCAGGTGGTATCGCCCAGTGAGATTCGCCTGCGGGTGTTCGAGCGTGGCAGCGGTGAAACCCTGGCCTGCGGCACCGGTGCCTGTGCGGCGGTGGCCAGTGGGATTCGTCAGGGGCTTCTGAAGAGCCCAGTGAAAGTGCACTTGCCCGGCGGGCAGCTCAGTATCGAGTGGCCTGACCCCGAAGCGTCACTCGTCATGGTGGGCCCTGCTACCCGGGTGTTTGATGGTCGGGTATCACTCAACTAATGCGAGGAGAACGGCGATGTCTCAAGCTCCTGAGCCGCGCAAAACGCTCGACCCTGACCAAGTAGCGTTTTGGCTGGCCCGTCACCCCGATTTTTTTATTGGCCGTGAAGGGCTGCTGCAGCAGCTCAAAGTGCCCCACCCGAATATCGATGGTGCTGTGTCGCTGCTGGAGCGGCTGGTGATCGACCTGCGCCAGCGAGCTGAAACGGCGGAAGGGCGGCTTGAGCATTTGCTGGAAACCGCTCGTCATAACGAGGCTCAGTACCGTCGCCTGCGGGAAACGCTGCTCAGCTTAGTTGAAGCGGAAGACCGTGATGCCTTGGCCCAAGCGCTGGCGACTCAGCTTAGCGAGCGCTTTCAAACCCCGGCGATGGCCCTATGGTGCCCCGCGTCGTTAAGCGATGCAGAGTCCACGCCACCCCAGCCGCCACGCCATATTCTCGACCAGCACGCCAGCGCTCGCTTGGCGGCGCTGCTGGATGGCCGCACCAGTCGCTGCGCCAAGCTGAGCGTCAGTGATTGGAAGTGCCTACTGCCCCATACCAAAGCACCCCGTAAAGCGGGTTCCTGTGCGATTACGCGTCTCTCGGCGGGGGAGCAGCTGGGTTATTTGCTGCTCGCTAGCCCTGATCCTGAATGTTACCGCGCCAGTATGGATACGCTGTTTACCGAGTACCTGGGCGATATTGTCGCGCGCCTACTGCTGCGGTTGGGGCCGGAGCCGCATGGACAGCGATAGCTTGCTGGCAGACACGGTCACTAACTACTTAGCGCAGCTAGCCACCCATGCCAGCCCGGCCACGGTGGCGGCCTATCGTCAGGATTTATCCGCCTTTTGCCAGTTTGCCGAACAGCGTGGCATCACTCAGGCCAGCGCGCTGGACACGGCGCTGGTGAGAGCCTTTCTAGGCGCCGAACGTAGCCGGGGGCTGGCGCCGAGAAGCCTAGCCCGCCGACGTGCGGCGCTATCTCGCTTTGCCGATGCGTTAGTGCAGCATCGTGTGTTGGCAGATAACCCGGTCAGCCTACTGCGCACCCCTAAGCAGCCCAGTCATCTGCCCAGACCGCTGGATGTGGATGCGCTGGCGCGCTTTCTGGACACGCCCCACGACGGCTCGCCGCTGGCGCTTCGCGACCAAGCCATGCTGGAGCTTTTCTACTCCAGCGGCCTGCGCTTAGCCGAGCTGGCGGCGCTGGATATGAGCCACTTAACGGCCAATCATGTGCGGGTGATGGGTAAGGGCAGCAAGCCCCGCCAAGTGCCGGTGGGACGGCGTGCCCAGCAGGCACTCACCGCGTGGCTCACCTGCCGGGCCAGTTTGGCGGCCAGCGCTGAAACGGCGCTGTTCGTCGGGCAGCGGGGGCAGCGGTTGGGGCATCGAGCGATCCAGAAACGCTTAGCACAGCTCTCGGTGGTGCGCGGCCTGCCCGAACATCTTCACCCCCACCGCCTGCGCCACTCTTTTGCCAGCCACCTGCTGGAATCTAGCCAGGATCTGCGTGCCGTGCAGGAGTTGCTTGGTCATGCCAATCTATCCACTACTCAAGTGTATACGCGGCTGGATTGGCAGCACTTGGCAGACAGTTACGATGCCGCCCACCCGCGCGCCAAACGCCGCCCCAGTGAGAGTTAAGCATGGTCACGTTAGACGCCATCACCTTTGATTTGGATGACACCCTATGGGACAACCAGGGCGTCATGCTGAAAACCGAAGAGGGCCATTACCGCTGGCTGCTGGAAGCGCTGGCAGCATGGCGTGCTGCCCGTCAAGAGGCGCCGCTACCGTTAACGTATGATGAGGGCGTGGCGGATTACCTGCAGCGCCGCCAGCAGTGGGCAAGCCAAGTGCCTGAACGGCGAGGTGACTTTACCTGGCTAAGGCTACGAGCGTTGGAGGCCCAATTGGAAACCAGCGGTTTGCCACGCAGCGCTGCGCTGTTATGGGCCGCTGCGGCAATGAATGAGTTCCACCGCCTGCGGGTGCAGGTCACGCCGCACCCAGAGGCTGCTGGGCTGCTATCGGCGCTTGCCGAGCGCTATCGGCTAGCGGCGATTACCAACGGCAATATTCACCTTAAGCGCCAACCATTGGCGGCCCATTTTCCGGTAGCGATTGCCGCTGGAGAGCTGCTGGCTCCCAAGCCTGACCCCAAGCCTTTTCTCACCGCTTTGGAGCGACTGAATACCGTACCGCAGCGCGCCATGCACGTGGGCGACTCCTGGAATGAGGACGTGCTTCCCGCCCAGCAACTGGGTATGCATGCCGCCTGGGTGGCTGAATGCGGCGACCAGATGCTGCCTGAGCGGGTGCACCGCATAGCCCATGTCAAAGAGCTGCCGGAGCTGATTGCATGGCTGGAGAGGCGTGCCTAGACCACGCCTATTAACGGGCGTCTTCTGGAGTGTGCAGCCACTGGTCTAGTTTTTGGGAAAGGGTATCGACCCCGTCGCGTTTCAGCGATGAAAACAGCTGTACCGATACGAGGTCTTCCCACTCTTTTAAGCGGGAGCGCACTTTCTGCAGGGCGGCGCTGGCTGGACCACGCTTCAGTTTGTCGGCTTTGGTCAGCAGAATATGCACCGGCATCCCGCGCTGGTCAGCATAGTCGAGCATCATTTGGTCGAACTCGGTCAGCGGGTGGCGCACGTCCATAAGCAGCACTAAACCACGCAGGCTAAAACGGCCGCGCAGGTAGTCAGAAAGATGCTTTTGCCACTCGATTTTGACCGCTTCAGGCACTTTGGCGTAGCCATAGCCGGGTAGATCCACCAAGCGGCGCGACTCGTCGTTCATCACAGTGAAGAAGTTGATGAGCTGGGTTCGGCCCGGGGTGCGCGAGGTGCGCGCCAGCGCATTTTGCTGGGTTAGCGCGTTAATGGCGCTGGATTTACCGGCATTTGAGCGTCCGGCAAACGCTACTTCTGCACCGGTATCGTCAGGACACAGTGCCAGGGTTGGCGCGCTGATCATAAAACGCGCCGTGGGGTAGTTCAGCCGAGGGACTGGGCTATCATGGGGGGTAGACATGGAATTAATCCTGAAAAACAAACGTATAACACGGCCCGCTGGCCAACCCTAGTGTGAGAGAGAGCGGTACCGCGACGAATTACCCCAAAAGCAGACCTGGACTTGCATTCCCGCCGCTAGGGTGATTCGTTATAATGCAAGCGGTTTATAACTGCGACCTGGGGCGCTAGTGTACCATCGCGCTTTAGCCAGCAGCGACCAACACGACATTGTTGTTCGTTTTGGCGGAGCTGACCCTGGTAATGTGCTGAACCTGGGCAGCGCCCAGGGTGCGTACCAGTCAATAATCAAACGGCATAGTGGATTAGCAATGAGAAAGTTACTGGCAAGCCTGGCAATTACCATGGGTGCCGTTGGCACCGCCCACGCCCAAGCGGACCTTCAAGCCGACGCTGACGCAGCGGCAGGACGTGAACTCGCCCAAACCTGTGCAGCCTGCCATGGCCAGCAAGGTATCAGCGCAGTGGGTACTTTCCCCAACCTGGCAGGGCAGCAAATGTCCTACCTCGCCAAGCAAATCATGGATATCCGTGATGGCAATCGCGTGGTCCCGCAGATGGCAGGGTTAGTCGATGACTACTCCGACCAAGATGCTTGGGATGTGGCAGCACACTTTGCAGGCCAAGATGCCAACCTCGGCCAAACCAGCGATGAAGATGCTGAGCTGCTGGCCCGCGGTGAAGAGCTTTACCGCGCAGGCGATATGTCCAAAGGCATTCCCGCCTGTAGCGCTTGCCACACTCCCACCGGGGTAGGTATTGGTAGCGCTGTGTATCCGGCTCTGTCGGGTCAGCATGCGGAATATACCATCTCTACGCTGCAGGCATTTGCATCGGGTGAACGTACCAATAGCCCGAACAACCTGATGGGCGATATCGCTTCCAAAATGAGTGACCAGGATATGGAAGCTGTAGCCAACTATGTACTGGGCTTGAACTAATTCCCCCACTGTTGGCCTCCCCATTCTGTGAAACATCCGCAGAATGGGGAACCTGTCTGACACACTAACGGTCACAGGTTCACTTTTGTTGGCCGCTTATTTGGAGAATGCTCGTTATGTTGAAAACGTTGATGGTCGCGCTTGCTGGTCTTGGCCTGTCTGCTGCGGTAAGTGCCCAGGAGCTGGTAGAAGGTCAGCACTACACGCTACTTGAATCGCCAGTGGCGACCCAGGTAGACGAAGATCAGATTGAAGTGACCGAAGCGTTCTGGTTTGGCTGCCCCCACTGTTATCGGCTACAAACGTCGGTAAATGAGTGGTACGAGACCCTGGATGACGACGTCAGCATTGTTAAAATGCCGGCCACCATGGGCGGCGACTGGAATACCCACGCCACGGCCTTCTATGCGGCGCAATCGCTAGGAATTGAAGAAGAGCTTCATCAAGACTTCTTTGATGCCATCCATCAGGATGACCGCTCACTGACTGACGCTGACGACATCGCTGAATTCTTTTCTGGCTATGGTGTTAGCGAAGAAGAAGCCAAGCAGGCGCTGACTGCTTTCAGCGTACGTAGCGAGGTTAACAAAGCTAACAGCCGCATGCGTGAAATGCGCCTAATGGGCGTCCCTGCGTTGATCGTAGATGGCCGTTACGTGGTATCGCCGCAGTCGGCAGGCAGCTTGGAAAACATGCCGCAAATCGCTGACGCGTTGATCGAAAAAGTTCGCAGCGAGCGCACACAATAACGGTGCTGGAGCACGGCCATACGGGCGGACAGTCGCGTTCTCCCGCTGCCCAGTCAACCTCCGCGTTGATAGAGCGTGGTCATATCCGGCTGCTAACGTTTAATTTGCAGGTGGGTATTCAAACTTCAGCCTATCACCACTATCTCACGCGGAGCTGGCAGCACGTGCTGCCTAATCCTCAGCGGCTTAAGCGTTTAGCGCTGGTAGGTGGCGTATTAGAGCAGTTTGACGTGGTGGGGCTGCAGGAGGTGGATGGTGGAAGCTTTCGCTCCAGCCGTGTGAATCAGGTGGAGTACTTAGCCGCCCAGGCCAAGTTTCCTCACTACTTCCAGCAACTTAATCGTAACCTAGGCCATTTTGCACAGCATAGTAATGGTCTACTTTCACGTTTAACCCCTAGCCATATTGAAGAGCACCGGCTGCCTGGAATGTTGCCTGGACGCGGCGCTATTCACGTGCGCTACGGCGAAGGCCCTGATGCCCTGCATATTTTTGTGGCGCATTTGGCGCTTAGCCACCGTGGCCGTGTGCGCCAGCTCAATTATTTAAGCGATATTATTGAGCCGTTGCGCCATGTGGTGGTGATGGGTGATTTAAATTGTACGCCTGAGCAGCTCCATGCTCACGAGCGGTTTAGTACGTCATTGCCGCTATACCCGGTCAAGCCGCTGCTTAGCTATCCGTCGTGGCAGCCGCGTCGCGCGTTGGACCATATTCTACTCTCGCAAACCCTTGAAGCGGCCGATGTGCGCGTGCTGGATCACCTGTTCTCTGACCACCTGCCGATTGCAGTTGATTTGCCGCTGCCAGCGGCGTGTCTCGCGGCGATTCAACCAAGCGTTTAACAATAAGCTCGCAGAACGCTTGTCGGGCGCTGCATTGTCTGCGTATATGCGCTATTGTCTGGGGCGCTGCCCCCCTTAGTCGTTTTACGCGAGACACTTCCATGTCGGACACAACACAACTACCTGCGTTTATTGGTGCGCTGGACCGCGCTTCGGAGTGGTTCGGGCGTACCCTTGCGTGGCTGATCATCATTATGATGTTGATTCAGTTCGCGATTGTACTGCTTCGTTATATGTTCAGTGTGAATAGCATTTTTATGCAAGAGCTGGTGATGTACATGCACGCCAGCGTCTTCATGCTCGCTGCTGCTTACACTTTTCGCCACGATGGCCACGTGCGCGTCGATATTTTTTATCGAGGCATGACACCCCGCCGACAAGCACTCGTAAATATCCTGGGCATCCTCCTGCTCTTGATTCCGGTGATGGTGTTTGTCATCGCGTCAAGCTATGGCTACGTCGCTAACTCCTGGCGCATCATGGAAACCTCCTCAGATTACGGTGGCATCCCCGCTGTATACGCACTGAAAACGCTCATTCCAGTTTTTGCCTTATTGATGATTATTCAAGGCCTGATTGAAGTAGTGCGCAATGGCTATATCTTCACCGGGCGGATAACGCCGCCAGCCGCCGATGAAAATCACCTTGAGGAGCGTGTTTGATGCTCGAATTTATGCCGCTTATTCTGTTTGCCGCCATCTGTATCGTGTTGATGTTCGGCTTTCCTGTGGCGCTTTCGCTAGCGGGAACCGCGCTGCTGTTTGCTGGCATGGGGCTAGGCCTGGAAGCCGTTGGTATTGATGCCAATTTTGATAGTGGCTACCTTGCCGCCCTGCCGAACCGGCTCTACGGCATTATGACCAACCAGACACTCCTGGCGGTGCCGCTGTTTGTGTTAATGGGCGTGCTGCTAGAGAAGTCAAAAGTGGCCGAAACGCTGCTGGATGCCATGGCGCTGCTGTTTGGCTCCATACGCGGTGGCTTAGGTATTTCGGTCACGCTGGTGGGCATGTTGATGGCTGCCTCCACGGGCATCGTGGGTGCCACAGTGGTGACCATGGGCCTGATGTCACTGCCCACTATGCTTAAGCGTGGCTACAGCACCTCTCTTGCCACCGGTACCATCTGCGCTACCGGTACGCTTGGTCAGATTATTCCGCCTTCCATCGCCCTGGTACTGCTGGGCGACGTGCTCTCTTCTGCATATCAGCAAGCACAGCTGGATATGGGGATCTTCAGCCCGAAAACGGTCTCGGTTGGCGATCTGTTTATGGGCGCGCTGGGGCCGGGCCTGATTCTCGTCGTCATGTACATGACCTACGTGGGTTTGGTGGCGTTTTTCCGCCCCAGCATGGCGCCCGCGGCTGACCGCGAAGAGCTGATGGCAGAGCTTGGCCACACCTCGGGGTTAGGCACCCTGTTGCTCAAAGGCTTGGTGCCGCCAGTAGTGCTGATTGTGGCGGTGCTGGGCTCTATTCTGAGCGGCTTTGCCACGCCCACCGAAGCCTCGGCCGTGGGTGCCTTTGGTGCGCTGGTGCTGGCGTTGGCCTATCGCCAGTTGGACTGGGCCACCCTGAAAGAGGTGCTGCGCTCTACCACCCATGTAACCACCATGGTGTTTCTGATTCTGATCGGTGCGGCGCTATTCTCGTTGGTCTTCCGTGCCTACGGCGGTGAGCACATGGTCACCGAGCTGTTTGAAGGCATGCCTGGGGGCGTGGTGGGCGCGACGATCGTTGTCATGCTGGTAATCTTCCTGCTGGGCTTTATCCTCGACTTTATCGAAATCACCTTTGTGGTGGTGCCGATTGTCGGGCCGATTCTGCTGGCTATGGGATTAGATCCGATCTGGCTGGGTATCATGATCGCCATTAACCTGCAGACCTCGTTCCTGACCCCGCCGTTCGGCTTCGCACTGTTTTATCTGCGCGGTGTGGCGCCTCCTTCGGTACCCACGTCAGCCATTTATCGAGGTGTGGTGCCATTTATCTTGATGCAGTTAGGCATGCTGTTGCTGCTAACGTTTTTCCCGCAGCTGGCAACATGGCTCCCGACCCAGTTCTAATGTGTTCTGAGTTGAAAAATAACCCTGCTATCAACGCAAGGGAGTGGCAACCTTAACCAAAAGCAGCCAAGCTGCAGAGCACATAATGGCTTGCTTCCAGGATAAAGTAGAAGATTACCACGCGATTTCCGAGCAGGCGTACTACAACGCCCGTAACCCGGAAGGTGACACCTCGCAGTAACAGGTGTAGCGCAGTACCCTTACCATGGCCGCCTTCGGGCGGCCATTTTGTTATAGGCAGGCTAGGGTTGCGATTAAAGCAGCGTAAGCGCCACCGCTTGGGTATCCTAAGGCAGATACTGTTCTGTCTCGTAAGGAGCGCTATGTCTACCGAATCCCGCCTTCGTAATGTGCTCACCATTGCAGGCTCCGACCCTTCCGGTGGTGCTGGGCTGCAGGGCGATTTAAAGACGTTTTCTGCCCTGGGTGTGTATGGCACAAATGTCATCACTGCGGTGATTGCCCAGAACACCTGTGGCGTGGCCTCGGTGTACCCGGTTTCCCCTCAGGCAATTCGTGAGCAGCTTGAACATCTGTTGAGCGATGTGGCCATTGATGCCGTGAAAATAGGCATGGTAGCCAGCCGCGATGTGGCCGAAGTGATTGCCGATGTACTGCGCCAGCAGCGCCCGCGTTGGATCGTGCTCGACCCGGTGATGGTGGCGAAGAGCGGTGACATCCTGGTGGATGACGCGGGTATTCGCGCCGTAAAAGAGATTTTAGTGCCGTTAGCGGATGTGATTACTCCTAACCTGCCGGAAGCCGCCGTGCTGCTCGATTCCCCATCGCCCGCCAGCCTGGACGAGATGGAAGCACTGCTGCCCAAACTGGTGGCGCTAGGCGCGCCCTATGTGGTGCTGAAAGGCGGCCACTTACGGGGTGATACCTGCCCGGATCTGCTGGCGACTCCTAACGGTCATCAGTGGCTGCCCGCCTCACGCATTGCCACTGAGAACCTTCATGGCACGGGCTGCGCGCTCTCATCAGCCATTACGGCTTGCCTAGCCAAGTTGCCGGAAGATGCTAGCGCAGAGGCCCCAGAGCTGGCTATTACGGAGGCAAAGCAGTGGCTTCATCATGCTCTGGCCGCTAGCCATCGCTTAAGTGTTGGCAAAGGGCGTGGCCCGGTGCATCACTTTCATGCCTGGTGGTAAATCCATCGCTGACGTGTTGAGGGCGCAGAGTCTCCTTGCGGAATAGGTCAACGGGCACCATGCTGAAGGGTGCCCGTTTGTTTGCCTACTAGGCTGAGCTGTTCGGCCAAGGAGCTGCCCATGTCCCGCACGCTGCTGTTTGCCACCGACCTCTCCCAGGAAAACCGCGCGGCCTTTGCCCGCGCGCTGCGCTTAGCCCACCAGCAGGGCGCGCAGCTTGATACCCTTCACGTGCTTGACCCTTACCTTCCGCATCGCATGCTCCATGACCTGGAGCGTGCCGTCAACGACGATATTAGCGCGACGCTCACCGACCTGCGCGAAGATTACGCCTTGGAACTGCCATCGCTGATGATTCAAACGGTGGTTGGGGAGCCTCATGTAGAAATCGTGAGGGAAGCCCACGAGCGTCAGGCGTCGCTCATCGTGCTGGGTATGCACCGCAAACGTGGTCAAAAAGACCTGCTTTATGGCACCACCATGATGCGTATTTTGCGTAGCGCGCCGTGCCCCGTGGTGGTGGCGTCTTACCTGCCTACTCAGCCGTGGCAACATATTGTGGTGCCTATCGACTTCTCGCTGACGGCTCGGCAGACCCTGAAAGAAGCGCTGATTCGCTTTCCTGAGGCCAAGCTAACGCTTCTACACGCCTGGAGCCTGCCCGGCGAATTGGAGCTGGGGAATCAAGCATTCTACGCCCAGTGGCGTGACCGCGAGGTCAGTCGCCTGCGGGAGGCGCTGGATAACGAAGTCGAAAGCCTGCTGCGGGAGTTAGATGGCGTGCCGGACATTGAGCTTGCGCTAGAGCCGGGCCAGCCCTGCGATGTGCTGCATGACTATGTTAAACGGCACTCGCCGGACTTGGTCATGTTAGGCAGCCGCAGCCGACCACATCAAACTAATCCGCTAACCGAAATGCTGCTTAGTGAGCCCCACTGCGATGTGATGCTCTGTCGGCCTTGGTAAAGGCTTTGTGGCGGCGCAATGACTCCTCAATCGAGTGGTTGTACGGAACCTTTATGAGTTGTTTATGTGTGTATAGCTATGCATAGTGTTACCCAAACCAACAAAGGAGATGGTCACCGTGCAACGACCAACAAAGAGCACGCTATGGCTAGCCGCGTTACTGGGCGCTACGCTCGTCACGACTAGCGCCGCCGCTAGCAGCTGCGTCTCGCGCTCAATGGCGAAACGCTCTATGAAGATAGCAGCCGAGTTTGCCAGCGCGATGTTCGGTATCTGGCTTGGGGAGCGCCCGCTGGGCGAAGATTTCCGCGATGCATTGTTGGGAGTGAACCAGTAGGGGGCTGGCTGAAATTGAACTCGCTTGGGCCAGCGCTCACCTGCGTTTACACTCTGCTCTTTCAACAGCGCCTAATGAACGGACGAAGGGGCAAGCGTGAAAGCACTGATTCAACGGGTTAAGAGCGCCAGTGTCACGGTGGAAGGCAACAGCGTCGGTGCCATCGACCATGGGCTGCTGGCACTGGTGGGGGTGGAGAAAGGTGACAGCGAGGTGGATGCCGATAAGCTACTGCATAAGCTGCTTCACTACCGCGTGTTTAGTGACGAGGCGGGCAAGATGAACCATAACCTGCAGCAGGCCCAGGGTGGGCTGCTGCTGGTATCACAGTTCACGCTCGTTGCCGATACCCGCAAGGGCCTACGCCCTAGCTTCTCCAGCGCCGCCCCGCCCGACGAGGGGGAGCGGCTGTTTAACTATCTGGTAAGTCAGGCCCGCGCCGCTTGGCCCCATATTGCAGAAGGGCAGTTCGGCGCGGACATGCAGGTTGCCTTGGTCAACGATGGGCCGGTCACCTTTTTGCTAGAAAGCTAGGGCTGATCAGGCGTTTTCGCTGGCCAGTAGCTCGGCTTCCATGGCCTCTAACGCCTCTTCTGCGGCGAGCCATGTCTGCTCGGCGGCATCCAGGCGCGCTTTAATCTCCGCCTGCTTGGCGAGTGCTTGGGTCAGCTCTGCCTTGCGGGTGCTGTCGGTGTAGAGCTCGGGGTCGGCGAGTACCGCTTCTACTTCCTCAAGTGCCTGCTGCGCTTTTTCCATGCTCTTTTCCGCCTGGTCGCGCTCTTTTTTCAGTGGGCGCAGCTTTTCGCGCAGCTCCGCTGCTGCTTTGCGGGCGGCTTTACGGTCGCCGCTGGGCTGTTGGCTCTGGCGTTCGCTCTTTTCGCTACGGGCGTCGCGGCGGTTCTCTTCCAACCGCGCCTTAAGCCAAGCCCGGTAATCCTCCAAGTCGCCGTCGAAGGGCTCAACCCGGTGGTCGGCCACCCGCCAAAACTCATCCACCGTGGCACGCAGCAGGTGCCGGTCGTGTGATACCAAAATGACCGTGCCCTCAAAGCTTGCCAGCGCCTCGGTCAGCGCTTCGCGCATTTCCAGATCCAAGTGGTTAGTGGGCTCATCGAGCAGCAGCAGGTTGGGCTTTTGCCAGGCCACGAGTGCAAGTGCCAGGCGTGCTTTCTCACCGCCAGAGTAAGTGGCCACCTCGCCAAAGGCGTCATCGCCTTTGAAGCCAAAGCCACCTAGGAAGTTGCGAATTTCTTGATCACTTGCTGTGGGAGAGAGGCGTTGTACATGCACAAAGGGCGTGGTGGTCACGTCCAGGCTTTCTAACTGATGCTGAGCAAAATAACCAATGGCTAAATGTTCACCGGGTACGCGTTTGCCTTCTAACAGCTCAAGCTCGCCCGTGAGTGACTTGATCAGGGTCGATTTACCCGCACCGTTCGGACCTAATAAGCCGATACGGCTCCCGGGGAGTAGCGTAATGTTGACCTTCTCTAACTGAGCGATATCGCCCGCTTCGCCGCGATAGCCAAGGGTGGCTTGGTCCAGCACCAGCAGCGGGTGCGACGTTTTATCAGCGGCAGGCAAGGTGAAGTGGAAAGGGGAGTCCGTGTGGGCGACGGCGATATCCCCCATGCGTTCTAGCATTTTTACCCGGCTTTGCGCCTGCTTGGCTTTTGTTGCCTGAGCGCGAAAGCGGGCAATAAAACGTTCAATCTCTTCACGGCGGGCCTGCTGCTTGGCCGCTTCAGCCTGTTGCAGCGCGAGCTTTTCGGCCCGCGTGCGCTCAAAGCGAGAGTAGTTGCCCCGGTAAAGCTCTAGCGTTTGGTGATGCATATGCACAATGTGATCGCACACAGCATCCAGAAAGTCGCGGTCGTGAGAAATCAGCAGCAGCGTGCCGGGGTAGCGAGTGAGCCACTGCTCCAGCCAAAGCAGGGCGTCTAGGTCCAGGTGGTTGGTCGGCTCATCCAGCAGCAACAAGTCGGAAGGCATAAACAGCGTCCGGGCAAGATTTACCCGCATTCGCCAACCGCCGGAAAAGTCCGATAGAGGTCGCTTAAGGTCCGCCTGCACAAAACCCAGCCCGACCAGCAGCTGTGATGCCCGTGATTCTGCCGTGTAACCATCTAGGGTTTCGATTAGCCCGTGGAGTTCGGCTTCTCGATGCGCGTTATCGGCTTCGCGGGCGGCAAGCAGGTCGGCTTCGGCTTGGCGCAAGGCGTAATCGCCGTCTAATACATACTCTACAATGGGGCGATCCAACGCCTCCACTTCCTGAGCCATGTGAGCAATCCGCTGGCCGCCGCTCATCTCCACATCCCCCTGATCGGGCCCCAGCTCGCCCAATAGGAGTTTAAACAGGCTCGACTTACCGGCACCGTTGGCCCCAATAATGCCGGCCTTCACGCCGTTATGTAGCGTAAGGTCGGCGCTTTCTAGGAGCGTTTGCGTGCCCCGTTGCAGGGCGACTTGGCGCAGTGCGATCATGTTTTCTCCCGAAAAAAGTGGGTAAACCAATGCGCGATTCTAACCGATTGCAGCGCTTGCAGCAGAGGCCGCTATGGGATTTTGCCTTAGCGCTTTATGCAAAGCCTGGCGTAGAGCAAGCCTGTCTCACCTTGCAAGATGAGGCTGGCGTGGATGTGTGTGAGTTACTGTTTCACTGCTGGCTGTATCAGCACGGATTAGCCGCCGAATCTGGCCCGCTAAAGGCCATACGGGAAGAGCGCTACCGTTGGCAGCAGCAGGTCACCGCAACGTTGCGCGAATTGCGCCGAACATTAAAGCCTCAAGCTGCTCATAACGATGACATTAAGGCGCTGCGTGCCACCTTACAAAAGGCGGAACTGCAGTCTGAGCGTGAAAACCTTCAACGTTGGCAGCAGTGGGCACTGCGCTCTTCGGTGGAGGAAGTCCGGTTAACAAAAAGCGACATAAGCCAGCACAATGTTGCACAGTGGCTGCAAGATACGCTGTTTTCGGCACCGCTTGACAACCGTTCGCCGCAAGCGTCACGCGTACGCGAAAACACACAAACGGCACTAATGGCCCTGACAAGCCAGCTTGACCGCTGTGATCCACCACGCTAGCCTGAATTTAAGCTGTTTTTGATCAACCCGCGTTGGCAGCGCTTATTTCGCCCGCTAACCCACAGCAATGCATACAAAGTTACGAATGACGTTTCTGCGTGTTAGCGGCTGAGCCTGAAAGTGAAGCAGCACGGGATAGACAAAAATTAGATTCTGGCGCTCTCGTACGGCGCGCTTACCACTGCTAGGGGAACTCTGCATGAAGGCAAGCAAATTAGTTTCAACTCGTTCCGTTACCACCAAATTAATCACTACGGCAAGCGTAGGTGCTCTGCTGTTGGGCCTAAGCGCCACTGCCCAGGCGGATAACTGGCGTTATGCCCACGAAGAGTACGAAGGCGACGTGCAGGATGTGTTCGCTTACGCGTTTAAAGAGTACATCGAAGAGAACTCCGACCACTCTGTACAAGTTTACCGTTTTGGTGAGTTGGGTGAGTCTGATGACATCATGGAGCAGACTCAGAACGGCATTCTCCAGTTTGTTAACCAGTCGCCTGGTTTTACTGGTGCACTGATTCCAGAAGCCCAGATCTTCTTTATTCCTTACCTGCTGCCGACCGACGAAGAGACCGTTCTAACATTCTTCGACGAGAGTAAAGCGATCAATGAAATGTTCCCGGAGCTTTATGCGGAACAGGGACTTGAGCTGCTGAAGATGTACCCAGAGGGTGAAATGGTAGTCACTACCGACGAGCCGATCAGCTCGCCGGAAGATATGGATAATAAGAAAATCCGTACCATGACCAACCCGCTGCTGTCGGAAACCTACGACGCCTTTGGTGCGACGCCGACGCCGCTGCCCTGGGGTGAAGTTTACGGTGGCCTGCAGACCGGTATTATCGATGGTCAGGAAAACCCGATTTTCTGGATCGAGTCCGGCGGTCTGTATGAAGTATCTCCGCACCTGACCTTTACCGGCCATGGCTGGTTTACCACTGCCATGATGGCCAATCAGGACTTCTACGAAGGCCTGTCTGACGAAGATAAAGAGCTGGTGCAGGAAGCCTCCAACGCGGCTTACGACCACACCATTGAGCACATCAAAGGTCTGGCCGACGAAGCACTCGCCAAGATTCAGGAAGCGTCTGATGAAGTCACCGTCACGCGTCTGAACGAAGAGCAGATCCAAGCGTTCCGTGATCGTGCGCCGCAGGTTGAGGAAGTGTTTCTCGAAATGACGGGCGATCGCGGTGAAGAGCTGTTGCAGCAGTTCAAGGCGGACCTTGAAGCCGTTAACAGCGACTCCTAATGGGTTAGCGCTTTTACGTTAATCAAGTAACGTCATAAGGGGCAGCCAGCGCTGCCCCTTTTTTGTTGCCAAAGTGCCCTGCAGGTGAGTGGGTTCATCGGCGCAGCTCGCCCCACCACGAAAAAATGTGTACCTCGGCGGCGTAACACAGAAAAATCTACGTACATCCAGCGTTGAAGCGAAAAGAGTCATTACCCGTTACGCTACAAAATGAAGCAAGGCCGAACATACTCCGTTCGGTGGTCAGTGACGGGAGAGTCGCTACGCTGAGATAGCAAGCGACCACGCTGGGTTTAAAGGAGAACGGCCATGACCGAAGAAGAGTCCGAAAAGAGCTACCGGTCCGGTTTGCCCGGGTTTTTGGGAGTGATCGACACTGCAATTAGCAAAATCGAGTCAGTGATACTGGCGATGGGGGTTTTGCTAATGGCGCTGAATACGGTCACCAACGTGATTGCCCGCTTTGTATTCGGCAATAGCATTATGTTCTCAGGTGAGCTGAACCGTATCTTGATTATCATGATTACCTTTGCGGGCATTGGTTACGCTGCCCGCCACGGTCGTCATATTCGGATGTCGGCGATTTACGATGCGCTGCCGGTGGGTGGCCGTAAAGTATTGATGATCGGCATTGCGTTCCTCACCTCGCTGGTGATGTTTTTCCTACTTTATTACTCGGTGGTGTACATCCTCGACCTGTATAGCAAAGGGCGCGTGCTGCCGTCGCTAGGTTTGCCGGTATGGATTATTTATATCTGGGTGCCCATGGGCTTTTTGATTACCGGGATTCAGTACATGCTGACCGCGATTAAAAACCTGACCACCCGAGACGTGTATCTCTCGACTGGGGTTGTGGACGGCTACAAAGATACCGAAACAGAAGTGTAAAGCAGGGATTGCACCCTAGGGGAACGCTATGACGACGATAATGGTAGTCACCATGATTGCCCTGCTGCTGCTGGGCTTTCCAATGATGATCCCGCTGATCACCGCCGCGGTGATTGGCTTCTATATGATGTTTAACGGCTTTGGTCAAATGGATACGCTGATTCAGCAGATGATGGCGGGCATTCGCCCTGCCTCGCTGATCGCCGTACCGATGTTTATTCTGGCCGCCGATATTATGACTCGTGGGCAATCCGCGAACCGCCTGATTGATATGGTGATGTCGTTTATTGGCCATATTAAAGGTGGGCTGGCGGTGAGTACTGCCGCGTCTTGTACGCTGTTTGGGGCGGTATCGGGTTCGACCCAGGCCACCGTGGTGGCCGTGGGGTCTCCGCTGCGTCCGAAGATGTTAAAGGCGGGCTACTCTGATCCCTTTACGCTGGCGCTGATTATTAATGCCAGTGACATTGCCTTTTTGATCCCACCCAGCATCGGCATGATTATTTATGGGGTGATTTCCGGTACCTCGATTGGCGAGCTGTTTATCGCTGGGATTGGGCCGGGCCTGTTAATACTGTTTATGTTCTCTGCCTACTGCATCGTTTATGCCATCGTAAAAGATGTTCCTACCGAAGAGCGCGCCAGTTGGAAAGAGCGGGCCACCGCCGTGCAAAAAGCGCTCTGGCCGCTGGGTTTCCCGGTGATTATCGTGGGTGGTATTTACGGCGGTATCTTTAGCCCCACCGAAGCGGCGGCAGCCTGTGTGCTGTACGCGGTGCTGTTGGAGTTTGTGGTGTTCCGCTCGCTGAAAATGCGCGATATCTACGCCATCGCCAAATCCACTGGCCTGATTACCGCTGTGGTATTTATCCTGGTGGCCGTAGGCAATGGGTTCTCCTGGATTATCTCTTTTGCGCAGATACCCCAGGCTATCCTGGAGGCCGTGGGCGTGAATGACGCCGGGCCAACGGGCGTACTGATCGCTATCTGTATTTCGTTCTTTGTGGCTTGTATGTTCGTTGACCCTATCGTGGTTATTCTGGTGCTGACGCCTATCTTTGCACCGGCGATTGCGGCCACCGGGCTAGACCCCGTGTTGGTGGGTATTCTGATTACCTTGCAGGTGGCGATAGGTTCGGCAACGCCACCGTTTGGCTGCGATATCTTTACCGCTATTGCGATCTTTAAGCGCCCCTACTGGGAGGTGATCAAAGGCACGCCACCGTTTATCTTTATGCTGATTTTGGCGGCGGCGCTGCTGATTATGTTCCCGCAAATTGCGCTGTTCCTGCGTGATGTTGCCTTCCGTTAAGCAGTCACAAGGAGAACGCAGATGTTTAATCGCATTTTGGTCCCGGTCGATGGCTCCAAGGGGGCCATCAAAGCGCTAGAGAAAGCCGTTGGCCTGCATATGCTCACTGGTGCAGAGCTGTACCTGCTGTGCGTATTTAAGCACCACAGCCTATTGGAAGCGTCGCTCTCTATGGTGCGTCCCAATAGGCTGGATATCCCCGATGATGCGCTCAAAGAGTACGCCACGGAAATTGCTGTGCACGCTAAGTCCCACGCCATTGAGTTAGGGGCGGATAGCATGCGAGTACGTGCCTTTGTGAAAGGAGGACGACCCTCCCGCACAATTGTACGCTTTGCCCGTAAACGGGAGTGCGACCTGATTGTGATTGGCGCTCAAGGTACGAACGGTGAGAAAAATCTGCTGCTGGGCAGTGTGTCCCAGCGTGTTGCCGGGGCCGCCCACTGCCCAACGCTGGTGGTGTAACGTACGCGGTAGCACTGGCTAAACCTCTACGCATCATTGTGGTCTGACTAACACCCGCCGTTTCAGGTAATGCAGCCTGAAGCGGCGGGTGTTAGTCTTTGAGGCACCCAAAAACATTTGGCGCGCTGCGCCGCTGGATAAGGTTTTTTCCATGAAAGCACTACTCTCTTCTACCGCGTTGACTGGCCTTCTGCTGGTAGCGCCGTTTGCCGCCGCCGCCCCGGAAACCGACGAGCAGCGCTTGGCTTACAGCCTGGGTGTTACGCTGGGCGAAAGCATGCAGGCAGATATTGAAGACCTCGATATTGATGCGTTCACCGACGGTATGCGCGATGTCTTCGATGGCAACGAGCTGGCGATGAACGAAGAAGAGATGATGGAAGCGCTAATGGCTTTCCAAGAGAGTTCAATGGAGGCGCGTGAACAGCAAGCCGCCGAGCTGGCGCAGACGAATCTTGAAGAAGGACAAGACTTCCTGGCAGAAAACGCTGAGCGGGATGAAGTCGAAGTAACCGAGTCTGGCTTGCAGTACGAAGTGCTTGAGTCTGGCGACGGCGCAACGCCCGGCGCAGAAGACACCGTAGAGGTGAACTACGAAGGCATGCTGCTCGACGGTACCGTATTTGATAGTTCCTTCGAGCGCGGTGAGTCGGTTAGCTTCCAGGTCAACCAAGTGATCGAAGGCTGGCAAGAAGCCCTGCAACTGATGAGCGTTGGCGATAGCTGGATGCTCTATATTCCTGCTGATCTTGCGTATGGCGAACGCGGCCAAGGCCCCATTGGCCCGAATGAAATGCTCACGTTCCGCGTTGAACTGCTAGGCATTGAATAAGCCATGGGCATAGCCGTTCATCAGCGCCGTCTCATGGCTGCGCTTATTCTGTTGGGCAGCGCCGTTGCCCACGCCAAGGAAGAGGCACCCGGCCTACCTGCGCTGGGTGCTGCTAGCGACCAAGCCAGCGTGGTAGGAGTCTCTTCTGGCGGTTATATGGCCTCTCAGTTGGCAGTTGCTTGGCCTGAGCGCTTTAGCGGTGTGGGCATGCTAGCCGCAGGCCCATGGGGGTGCGCCCAAGGGGCATTAAGCCTAGCCCTGAACCAGTGCATGATGACACGCCGCGGGCTCCCATCGCTGGATGAACTGGAACAGCGGCGTGAGCGCTATCTTTCATTAGACCAAGTAGGCAGCCAAGACGCGCTAAGCCAGCTACGCGCTTTTGTGTGGCATGGCGATGCGGACGAGACGGTGTCGCCTGCGTTAGGAGATCTGCTGGCTCAGCAGTGGCAAGGCTGGCTGGAAAGCCCTGAGCAGCAACTGCGCTACGTTCAACGGGCAAACACCGGGCACGGCTGGCCGGTAGCGATGCCAAAAGACGCCCCTATTGACCCGCAGTCTTTGGGCGATTGTCGCAACGGCGGCGGCAGTCATGTGCTGGCGTGTGGAGAAGACGTGGCCGGTGAGATGATGGCTTGGCTCTATCCCGAGCGTGAGACGAACGCCAGCGAAGGCGAGCTGTTAGCTTTTGACCAGTCCGACTTTGCAGCGAAGGGCTTTGCCGATACCGGTTATGTGTTCGTACCAGAGGCATGTGAGGCGGGCGGTTGCCCGGTAACGGTGGCGCTGCACGGCTGTCAGATGAACGCGGAGGCCATCGACGACACCTTTGTTCGCTACAGCGGCTTAAACCGCTGGGCGGCGGAACATGGTCAGGTGGTACTTTACCCACAGGCAGAGAGCAGCATGGCCAACCCGCAAGCGTGCTGGGACTGGTGGGGCTTTGCTGAGAGTACGTGGCAGATCAATCCGCTGCACGATACTCGCGATGGCACCCAGACACAGGCGCTGATGGCGATGTTGGATCATCTACAATCGGCAACTGCTAACAAAGCCGCAACGGCTGAGTAACTACATGGCAGCTAACTTATTGAGGTTCCCCTTTTAGCGTTAGCTGCCAAGTTCGCTTTCCAGCGCCGATACTAACCCGTGGGGCGTTGGAGAGTAGAGCACCCGCTGCAATATTTCCCCTTCACGGTTGACCAAAAACAGCGAAGCGCTGTGGTCGATGGTATACGCCATGGCCGATTCCGGCGCTTCTACCCGCCGCCAAATCACCCCGTAACGCTCAGCCACATCGGTAAGCTGCGCTTGGCTTCCCACTAAGCCGATAAACTTACTGCCGAAGAATTGCATATATTCGCTCATCCGGTCGAGCGTATCGCGCTCTGGGTCGACCGTAATCATGACAGGCACAACTCGCTCTCGCTGGGCATCGCTCAGTTGGGCCAGCGCCTGACGTTTCACCGCCTGATTCATGGGGCAGACATCAGGGCAGTAGGTATAGCCAAAGGAGACAATAGCGATTTCATTATCGCCTAGCTGGGTAAGAGAGAAATCACCCTGGGTAGAGGGCATTGCGATAGGGCCGCCCTGCGGTTCGTCGTTCTCCTGGCCGACGCCTAGCTGGTAAAGGCCCAGGGTGGCCGCCACCACTAGCACGCCTAACAGGGCTAGGCCAAGCCAAAGCGGCTTGCATTTTATGGAGGCTGCCATGCGCTTAACTCCTTTTAACATCGAAATCGAACCAGCTACCCAGCTTACCGTCAGGCGTCTCCAGAATAACCCTAGCGCGCCACGGCATCACCTCTTGCGTGCAAACGCCCACTTGGCCCTGGCCATGAAAGTGTCCGGGCGCAGTGGTGGTAAGCGCAAAGCGGTTTAACCCCATATCCATATCGCGGCCAACAAAATCCACCGTCACTTGGCTGGGGGTGATGCCCTCCACCTCGACATCCAAGGGCAGCACTTCAAGCGCCTCGATACGGCCATCGGCATCAATGGCTAACGTAAGACGGCCTCTGTCCCCCAGCGTTGTCGAACAGGGGGTCATATGCAAGTTGCATTCGCCGCTAGGAGAGAACCACACGATATCGCTATCGGCACGAAGCCAGTTAGCGAACACGTACCATGTGCACGCAGCCAGCGCGAGGCCAGTCACCAGGATAAGCACTTTTAGCGCTGGAAAACCCGTAACATCGACAGGTTTAGGCAAATTCTTCATGGCAGAATAGTCGCTACGCAGGCCATAAGGCGGGGAAATTTATTACATGGTATGCGTTTCATGGTAACAGCTATCCCGCAGATGTCGCTGTGCTGGGATGTCGCACTTAATAAGGAAGAACAATGGAGAGCATTACCGGAGCATTAGGGCCGCTGTTTTTATTGATTTTATTGGGTGCAGCCATGGGGTATGGGCGCTGGCCTAGCCTCGATTTTTGGGCGCAAATGGAGCGGTTTATCTATTTTGTGCTGTTCCCTGCCATGCTGGTGGGCACGCTGGCGACAGCCGATGTGAGCCAAGTGCCCGTTGGCCGGTTGGCGCTGGCATTGCTGGGGGCAATGGCGCTGTTTGGCCTTATATTGTGGCATTTTCGAGCCTGGTTACAGCTCAGCCCGGCGGCATTCACCTCGGTGTTTCAAGGTGCCGTGCGCTTTAATACCTATGTGGGCGTAGCGGGGGCCGCCGCGCTGCACGGCTCGTTGGGGGCCACAACGGCTGCGGTCGCCGTGGCGCTGATGGTGCCCGTGGTGAACGTTATGTGCGTGGCCAGCTTTGTGGCGGCGGGCACGCTGGGTCGCGCAAGCCTAGGTAAAAGCGCGCTAGCGCTGGCGAAAAATCCGCTGATTTTGGCTTGCTTGGCAGGGATTGGGCTGAATCTTAGCGGCGTTGGCCTGCCCGGCTGGAGCGAAGATACCGTCACGTTACTGGGACGCGCAGCACTACCGCTGGGACTGGTGGCCGTGGGGGTCGCGCTTAAGCCCATGGCGCTGCTGCGTATTGACCGAGGGGTGATTGCTACTAACGCCATTAAGCTACTGTGCATGCCAGCATGTGTACTGCTGTTAGCGTGGCTACTGGGGCTCGACCCCGTCAGCCGGGACGTCGCGCTGCTGTTTGCTGCGCTACCCACGGCCACCTCGGCATACATCCTTGCCCGCCAGCTGGGCGGCGATGCGGAATTAATGGCGGCCATTATCACCGGGCAAACACTGCTTGCCATGCTGACGCTGCCGTTTTGGCTCAAGCTAGTCGGGTGAAAAAATAAATAAAAAGTATTCGCATTTGTGTTGACGGGGTAAATGAGAATGATTATATTGTGTTTGTCAGCGTTTGATGAGCCGCTGGCAACCACGACAGCGACTAGGCAGTTCAGCGCCGGTACCCTGTCATGGTTTCTCCCTCTCATTGCTAGTCACGGTCTTTTGCCGCTCCTTTGGAGCGGCTTTCTTTTTTTATGCCTTCCTATAAATACCACTCAGCCCTTCATGCCCTGTTGATGGGCTGCAGGGCAAACTTTTTCCCATGGGTTGTGCGTTGACGTCGGTGGCCTACCTCAAAAGTGGTAGCGGCAGGCCGCATCGAGTGGTTTACGATACGTTTTCGTCACCTGAGGGGAGTCCACCATGCAGCTTTATCTCAATACTTCTTCACCTTACGCCCGCGTCGTGCGGGTATGCTTGTATGAAAAAGAGCTAATGGAGCGCACAGAGCTTTGCTGGTGCGACCCCTGGGCAGCGGATAGCGAGCTTTTAAAGATTACCCCGCTGAGTCGTATTCCGACGCTGGTGACGGAAGGCGGCGAGGTGCTGACAGAGTCGCTACTGATTGCCCACTATCTGGATGCCGTGGGCGAAGGCGCGAAGCTGCTACCAGCGGATGGTTTAGCGGAAACCCTGGCGTTGGCGGGGCTGGGGCAGGGCTTGATGGAGGCGGCGTTTAACGTGGTGATTGGCCGCAAGCATGGTGGGCCAGACGTGGATGAGACGCTGTTAGGAAACCGGCGGTTAAAAGCGATTGAGCGCACACTGGTGACGCTGGAAGCGCACCCTAGCGTGCTGGCTGGCCATACCCAGCGTACGCTTGGGGCGATTGTGGTCGCTGTCGCCCTGGCTTACCTCAGCTTTCGCTTACCGGCCTTTGATTGGCCGAACCGCTTTCCACGGCTGCAGGCGTGGTGTGCGAAGGTGACCGTGTGCGACAGCTTTGCGCTAACGGCGTTTGAGTAAGCGTTATGCTTCCCGCCGGTAAATCAGATCCCACACGCCGTGGCCGAGCTTTTCGCCGCGGGCCTCAAACTTGGTGAGCGGGCGGAAGGCTGGGCGGGGCACGTAGGGCGCGGTCTCGGCGGTGGCGGTGTTGGCGTAGCCGGGGGCGGCTTCCATCACTTCCGCCATCCACTCGGCGTAGGCTTCCCAGTCGGTGGCCATGTGGAACGTGCCGCCGGGCTTGAGGCGTGTGCGAATCAGCTCCACGAACGCAGGCTGCACGATGCGCCGTTTATGGTGCTTCTTTTTCGGCCACGGGTCGGGGAAGAATAGCTGCAGCGTAGTCAGCGAGCCTTCGGGCAGACACTGCTCCAGTACCGCCAGGGCGTCTTCACGGTAAACGCGCAGGTTGGTCAGGCCGCGCTTATCCACTTCATCGAGCAGTTTACCAACGCCGGGGGCGTGCACTTCGATGCCGATAAAGTCGGTATCGGGATGAGTTTCAGTCTGTTCGATCAGCGAGTTACCCATACCAAAGCCAATTTCCACCACGCGGGGGGCTTGGCGGCCAAACAGGGCGTCTAAATCCTGGCGACCATCGGCAATGGTCAGCCCCAGGCGCGGCCATACGTCTTCCAGGCCGCGTTGTTGGGCTTGGGTCATGCGCCCGGCGCGAATCACATAGCTTTTAATGCCGCGGCGGTGCAGCGGCGCATCGGCACTTTCGGGGCCAGTGGTGTTGCTCTCGGGCGCGGTGTCGTTCATATCGGTCATGGTGTCTCTGTATCAGCCGTTGATTCGGCCTGCAAAAGGCGAAGAGGGGTCGGCACTTTGGCGGCGCGGCATGCGGCCTGCCAAGAACGCATCGCGGCCAGCCTCGACGGCTAGCTTCATGGCGTTGGCCATGCGCAGCGGATCGCGGGCGTGGGCAATGGCGCTGTTAAGCAGCACGCCGTCGCAGCCAAGCTCCATGGCCATGGCGGCATCGGAGGCCGTGCCAATGCCTGCATCCACCAGGACCGGCACGCTGCTCTGTTCCACGATGAGGCGAACGTTATGCGGGTTTTGAATGCCGTGGCCCGAGCCAATCAATGAGCCCAGCGGCATGATGGCGCAGCAGCCCATGGCTTCCAGCTCGCGTGCCACAATCGGGTCATCGCTGGTGTACACCATCACGTCGAAACCGTCGGCCAGCAGGGTCTCGGCCGCTTTGAGCGTCTCGACCACGTTGGGGTAGAGCGTGTGATCGTCGCCGAGTACTTCCAGCTTGACGAGGTTGTGGCCGTCCAGCAGTTCGCGGGCCAAGCGGCAGGTGCGCACGGCATCTTTCGCGTTGTAGCAGCCAGCGGTATTGGGCAGCAGGGTGTACTGCTTGGGCGAGATGACGTCGAGCAGGTTCGGCGCATCGGCATCCTGGCCAAGGTTGGTGCGGCGCACGGCAAAGGTGACGATTTCGGCACCGCTCTGGGCAATGGCAGCACCGGTTTCGGTAAAGTCTTTGTACTTGCCGGTACCCACTAACAGGCGGGAGCTAAAATCACGTCCGGCAATGGTGAACGGTGTATCAGTCAGTTGCGTCATAGCGATTCCTTGAAAAAGCACCGGCAGCTAGCCGCCGCCAATGGCATGGACCACTTCGATCTGGTCGCCTGCGGCCAGCGGGGTCGCGGCCAGTTGGCTCTTGGGCACAATCTGTTCGTTGATTTCGACAGCGATACGACGCCCGCCCAGGCCAAGCTGCTCGACCAAGTCGGCAGCGGTGAGGCCAGCGGTCATGGCGTAGGGTTCGCCGTTGAGCGTAAGCTGTATCGACTCATTGGGGGTAGGCATAAACAGTAAGCACCCTGGTGGATGAGGCAAAACGGCCTCTATTGTAGCGGTTTCGACCCGTGCAAGGTATGCAGCGGGGTGAATATCTCATGATTAACGGGGTGGCGATGCGCCGCCAACATAGGTGAAAAGGAGTCAGGCGTGCAGCGAATCGACAAGCTGTGGTGGTGTGTGGTGGCGCTTTTAGGGGCAACCATGGTGATGCTGGGGGCTTACGCGGCCCATGGGCTCTCGGCACGCACCAGCGCTGCCATGGTAGATATCGTAGAAACCGGCGTGCGCTACCAAGCGTGGCACACGCTGGCCATGCTGGCGGTGCTTGCTTGGCGCAGCCAACGTCCGCTCCCCGGTCAGCAGGTCGTACTCGCCTTATGGGCGTTAGGTGTGCTGGCCTTTGCTGGTTCGCTCTACCTGATGGCGCTGGCCGGGTTGAGCGTAGGTATCGTGACGCCGATCGGCGGGCTGCTGCTGATGGCCGGTTGGCTGGCCCTGGGCGTCACGGCGCTGCTAAGCCGCTCTTAATCGATGCTAGCCCAGTAGCATGCGCAGCGGCATCCACAGGCCCATGCCGATCATCACCAGGTTTTCGGTGAGCGACACAAAGCCGAGCGGTACGTTGCTGTTGCCACCCACGCAGGCGCACTTGAGTTCGCGCTTATCGATGTAAACCGCTTTAAACACCGACACTGCGCCCACGGTGCCGACGAACAGTGCCAGCGGCGCGGCTACCCAAATCAGCGTGCCAGCCAGCATCAACAGCCCGGCGGCGGTTTCGGCGTAGGGGTAAACATAGCTATAGGGCACGTAGCGCTGGGCGAGCAGGTCGTAGTTGAGAAACATGGTGCTGAAACTTTCGATGTCCTGCAGCTTCTGCAGGCCCAGCAGTACCATCGCGGTCGCTACGGCAAACTCTGGCATGCGCGCCGTGAGTAGCGTGCCCTGGGTCGCCCAGCTCATCGCCAGGGCTATCAATAGCGCGACGGCAAAAATGGCTAGCACCGGGCGGTAGGTAGTCTCTTTGGCATTGGGAACGCTCATACCCAAGTGTTCGCGCACTTCTTCGTAGCCGCCGATACGCTCCCCATCGATATACACCTGCGGCGTGGTATCGACATCTTCTCGCGCCTTGAAGGTGTCGATCTCCTCGCGTGAGGTGAGGGGGTGGTCATCCACTGCGTAGCCTTTGCGCCTGAGCAGGTCGACGGTCTTCAAGCCGAACGGGCACATGTGCTCGGCGGTTTTCATCCGATACACCTGTGCGGTGTGGTGGGTCGTTGCTGCCATCATCAGCCTCCTTGTCGTCTTGCGATCAACGTCCAACCTTTAGCGTAGAACACCAGTGCCGCCCATAGGTCAAATAACCGGGCTGATGCTGCTGCAGCGGGCTTGACCTATGGGTAACCTCTAGGTTGTAAGCTTTATAACAGAGACCATTTAACAGGAGATACATATGAAACGTAACGCCACGGCGCTCTTGGTATCCGGTGCACTGATGTTTGGCGCCGCAACAGCCCAAGCGGCGCTGCCGGATGAGGCGACGCTGTATAAAAACCCGCAATGCGGCTGCTGCGATGAGTACGCGCGTCATCTTGAAGCGCTGGGCGTAGACGTCACCATTATTGATGACGTCGAGCTGGGTGATATCAAACAGCAGGCGGGCGTGCCTTACGGCATGGGCTCTTGCCACACCATTGAGATAGGTAACTATTGGATTGAAGGGCACGTGCCGATGGAAGCGGTTGAGGCACTGTTTGACCAGCAACCGGAGGTCGATGGCATCGGCTTAGCCGGTATGCCGATTGGCACACCGGGCATGCCAGGGCCCCAAAGCGAGCCTTACAACGTTTACCTATTCAGCGATCAAGACGCCCAGCCGTTTATGACGCTGTAGGCGAAGAAGCGCCGTTGCGTCGCGCAAACTCTACTGCGGGTGCTGGCTTGCCAAAATAGTAGTCTTGATACACATGGCATCCTAAGCGAGCCAGCACCCTGCACTGGTCGGCAGTTTCCGTGCCTTCGGCAATCACGTCTAATCCCAGGCTCTCTGCTAGGGCGATAATGGTGGCGGCTGCCAGGTGGCTGTGGCGGGGTTTGTGCAGCGTTTCCTTAACGCCACCGGTATTCGCGTACGGGACTACCCGATGACGCTGGATCGGCTGATCGACCAGCTCCCCAAAGTGAGTTGAGCGCGTTAAAGCGTGAACGACCGCGCTGTTCGGCTGCCTAGAGTTTATCCGGCAGCGCATAGCTGGCGGTGACATGCACCACGGGGCGCGTGTCATCGCTGGCGGAGAAAATCTGTACTTCGCCCACCGCCAGGCGGCGGCCCAGCTTAATCAGCCTGGCGTGGGCGATGATGTCGTGATCGCCGGAGGCCGCGCGTAGAAAGTGGCAGTTTAAATCGCTGGTCACGGCCATCGCTTCGGGGCCAATTTGGGCGAGTATCGCCACGTAGAGCGCCACATCCGCAAAGCCCATCATGGTGGGGCCCGATACGCGAGGGCCAGGGCGCAAGTGCTCATGGCCAATAGTTAGACGCATGGTGGCGCACATCTCTCCTACGCTCTCTATCTTTCCCATGCGCTGGGGAAAGACCTCATCGAGGAAGCGTTCGATTTGTTCGGCGTTCATGACGGTCATTGTTGTTGTCCTATGATTGGTTTCGTTAACGTCAACGTAAGTATGTTATTAAGCTAAACAAAAGCCCCTCAAGGTGCGAGACCATGAGGGGCTTTTAGCGACTATTGTCTAGTCGGCGCGAAGCGTTTACTTCGATTTGTGCACCTGACGCCACGCGTGCAGCAGCGGTTCGGTGTAGCCAGAGGGCTGTACGCGGCCCTTGAAGATCAGGTCGGAGGCGGCTTTGAACGCGGTAGAGCCTTCAAAGTCGGCGCTCATGGCGGTGTAAGTGGGGTCGCCAGCGTTCTGCTCATCAACCACTTTCGCCATACGCTTGAGGGTTTCCTCAACGCGGGGTGCATCAACGATGCCGTGGTGCAGCCAGTTGGCAATGTGCTGGCTTGAGATACGCAGCGTGGCACGGTCTTCCATCAGGCCAACGTTGTGAATATCCGGCACCTTGGAGCAGCCGACGCCGTGTTCCACCCAGCGCACCACGTAACCCAGAATACCCTGGCAGTTGTTATCCAGCTCTTGCTGAATCTCTTCATCCGACCAGTTGGGGTTTTCCGCTACCGGCACGGTGAGCAGGTCGTCCAGCAAGTCCGGCTCGCCTTGGGCTTCCAGCTCGCGCTGAACGTCGTTCACGTTTACTTGGTGGTAGTGCAGGGCGTGCAGGGTCGCCGCTGTGGGGGAAGGGACCCACGCGGTGTTGGCACCGGCTTTCGGGTGGCCAATCTTCTGCTCCAGCATGCTGTGCATCAAATCGGGCATGGCCCACATGCCTTTACCGATCTGGGCGCGGCCACGCAGGCCACAGGCCAAACCGACCTGCACGTTGTTCTTCTCGTAGGCGGTGATCCACGCAGCGCTCTTCATGTCACCCTTGCGCACCATCGGGCCGGCTTCCATGGCGGTGTGCATCTCATCGCCGGTGCGGTCCAGGAAGCCGGTGTTGATGAATACCACGCGCGAGGTGGCTTCGGCGATACATGCCTTGAGGTTGACCGTGGTGCGGCGCTCCTCGTCCATGATGCCCATTTTCAGGGTGTCACGGCTCATGCCCAGAATGTCTTCCACGCGGCCAAACAGTTCATTGGCAAACGCGACTTCTTTTGGCCCGTGCATCTTCGGCTTGACGATGTACACCGAACCCGCACGGGAGTTGCGCGGCTGGTCGGCGTCTTTCTTCAGGTCGTGCAGCGCCAGCAGCGAGGTCACGACCGCATCCAGGATGCCTTCCGGCAGTTCGTTGCCGTTTTCGTCCAGAATCGCCGGGGTGGTCATCAGATGACCCACGTTGCGCACGAACATCAGCGAACGGCCCGGTAGCGTGACGGTGTTGCCGTCGGTGGTTTGCCAGGTGCGGTCGGCGTGCAGCTTGCGGGTGAAGGTTTTGCCGCCTTTCTCGATGTTCTCTTCCAGGTCGCCCTTCATCAGGCCGAGCCAGTTGCTGTACACACCGACTTTATCTTCAGAATCCACCGCCGCAACGGAGTCTTCGCAATCCATGATGGCGGTCAGCGCGGCTTCAACCACGACGTCTTTGACGTGTGCCGGGTCGGTCTTGCCGATGGGGTGGCTGGCGTCGATCTGGATTTCCAGGTGCAGGCCGTTGTTGGCCAGCAGAATCGATTGGGGGGCGGAAGCATCACCGTTAAAACCAATCAGCTTACCGGAGTCTTTTAGGCCGGTTTCACGACCGCCTTCCAGACTGACGACCAAGTGGCCGTCGCGGATGGTGTACTTCACGGCATCCCGGTGCGAGCCAGTGGCCAGCGGGGCGGCACGGTCCAGCACGCCACGGGCGTAAGCGATGACTTTTTCGCCGCGTTTCGGGTTGAAGCTGGTGCCTTTTTCCGCGCCGTCCTCTTCGGAGATGGCGTCGGTGCCATACAGCGCGTCGTACAGGCTGCCCCAGCGGGCGTTGGCCGCGTTCAGGGCGTAGCGGGCGTTGCTCACCGGCACCACCAGCTGCGGGCCTGCTTGCGTGGCGACTTCGCGGTCAACATTGGCCGTGGTGGCTTTCACGCTATTTGGCGCGTCTACCAAGTAACCCACTTCTTTCAGGAAGCTGCGGTAGGCGGGCATGTCGCTGACCGGGCCGGGGTTTTCACGGTGCCAAGCGTCCAGCTTTTCTTGCAGCGTGTCGCGCTCTTCGAGCAGCTGGCGGTTTTTCGGGGTCAAATCGTGAAACAGAGCATCGACACCGGCCCAGAAGGCGCTTTCGTCGACGCCGGTGCCCGGCAGAGCCTGCTCGTTGATGAAACGATCTAGGTCGGCTGCCACCTGTAAACGGTGACGCGTGATACGCTCGCTCATGGGGTTCTCCTGTGAAGGTGCCCGTGGTTGGTTTGAGTGCCACGGTTCGGGTGAAGGGTGATTTATGGAAAATACTTCCACACCTGCGTTGGCATGTAAACAGCGTAGACCCTAAAGCGTTAAAATGCTCGACCAAATGATAAGAGCGGGCGGCACCGCCGCTGTTATTTTGTGCTGTTACTCAGTCCATGGAAGTGTGGTGTTCACGGAGAGATGTCAATGCATAATTTCCAGCACTTGGAAGACCTGTTCCGGCAGGCGCAAGGGGAGTCGTCGCTCTCCCGCTTGGCGCCAGGCGATGCGCTAACGGACGCTGTGCATGACTACTTTCGCCACTACGGTCTAGAGGCGCTGCTCAACGACACTAGCGAAGTGCATGCTGGATTCGTCGATACCGGACGGTTCGCGCTGTGGTGCCAAGTGTGGAGTCCCCCCGAGCCTACCGGCACCGCCTTTGTCATTCATGGCTATTTCGATCATTTGGGCCTGTACCGCCACCTGCTCAGTTGCCTGCTGGCCAAAGGCTGGCGCGTGGTGCTGTGGGATTTGCCCGGCCACGGGCTTTCCAGCGGCCCCCGGGCGGAAATTGAGGACTTCGATGACTACCAGCACTGCTTGGCGCACCTGCAAGAGACGCTGCAAACTCTCGGCATGGCACCGGAACCGTGGCTGGGCGTTGGCCAAAGCACCGGCGCGGCGATTCTCGCCACCGATGCGCTCACCCGTCGCGACACGGCCGGCTGGGCTGGCATTGTGCTGCTGGCCCCGCTGGTGCGCCCCTGGCGCTGGAGCCAAGCCAGCTGGCTGCATTTAATCGCCAGCCCCTTTGTCAAAGAGCTGCCGCGCAAGTATCGTCCCAACTCCACCGATGAAGCGTTCACCGCCTTTCTACGCGACCAGGACCCGCTACAGCCCGAGCGCTTGAGCGTGGCCTGGATCACGGCCATGCGCCGTTGGATGCCGCGCCTGTTAGCGCTTGAGCCCAACCCGCTGCCCACGCTGATTCTGCAGGGCGAGCAGGACCTCACCGTGGATTGGGAGTGGAACCTGGCCATCCTAGCGGAAAAATTCCCCAACGCGGAGATTCACCGCCACCCGGAGGCGCGCCACCACTTGGTGAACGAAGCCGAGCCGATTCGCCAAGTGCTGTTTGAAGCGCTCGATCGCTTTATCGAGAACGTGCATTAAGCTCCCTTCAATAGCCGATCCAACTGCCGGTAGCCGATGGCTTCGATAAAGTGCGGCTGGGAGGGCTTGGGTTCGCCCTGTAAGTCAGCCAGCGTCAGCGCCACGCGTAGCACGCGGTGGTAGGCGCGGGCGGAGAGCTTGAGCTTTTCCAGCACGCCTGCCAGCCAGGCGCGCTCTTCATCATTAAGGGCGCAGGCGGCTTCCAGCGCTTTACCGCTGAGCTGGCTGTTGAGCGCGCCCCGAGCCATTTGCCGCTCCCGGGCCGCCATCACTCGCTCGCGCACCGCGCTGGAGGGCTCGCCCTGGGTTTGTGCGGTGAGTTGCTCCGGGGGCAGCGCGGGCACTTCCACTTGCAGATCAATACGATCCAACAGCGGGCCAGAGAGGCGTGCCTGATAGCGCTGAATTTGGCTGGCACTGCACTGGCAGCGTTGGCGTGGGTCGCCCAGGTGCCCGCAGGGGCAAGGGTTCATCGCGGCAACGAGCTGAAATTGAGCGGGATATCGGCGCTCATGGCTGGCGCGAGACAGATGAATTTCCCCTGTTTCTAGGGGTTGCCGAAGGACCTCCAGTACGTTGCGGGAGAACTCTGGCAGCTCATCCAAAAACAGCACGCCGTGGTGCGCAAGCGATATTTCACCCGGTTTGGGTTTGGAGCCGCCGCCGACCAGTGCGGCGGCGCTAGCGCTGTGGTGGGGTTGGCGGAAGGGCCGCTGGCCCCAGTCGGCTTCCAGCGGCAAGCCACATACCGAACGCACTGCCGCCACCTGTAGCGCATCGTCCTCGGAAAGCGGCGGCAAAATGCCGGGTAAGCGGCTGGCGAGCATGGTTTTGCCGGTGCCGGGTGGGCCTGCCAGCAATAAGTTGTGGCCCCCTGCCGCGGCGACTTCCAGCGCCCGGCGCGCCTGATGCTGGCCGCGCACGTCGGCTAAGTCCGCCACCGGGGCGGTGGATTTAACGGAGGCTGAGAGCTGGTGGGGCTGAATTTTCTCCTGGCCCAGCAAGTGAGCCACCACTTGCCAAAGCGAGTCGGCGGGCAGCACCGGTAAATCGCCCGCCAGAGCGGCTTCATCGGCGCAGGCGCGGGGCACAATCAGCGCTTTGTTGGCGCGGCGGGTCGCCAGCGCAAATGGCAGTACGCCGGGTACCGCCCGCAGCTTGCCATCCAGGGCCAGTTCGCCTGCGCACTCCATGCCTTCCAGCGCATCCACCGGGATTTGGCCGGAGGCGGCGAGGATGCCCAGCGCAATCGGCAAATCAAACCGGCCACCCTCTTTGGGTAGATCCGCCGGGGCGAGGTTGAGGGTAATGCGCTTGGTGTTGGGGAAGTCAAAGCCCGCGTTGATCAAGGCGCTGCGCACCCGTTCGCGGCTCTCTTTCACGGCGGTTTCCGGCAACCCTACCAGGGTTAACCCCGGCAAACCGTTAGCTAAGTGAACCTCTACATGTACCGCCGGTGCTTCCAACCCCACGCCCGCCCGCGTGGCCACAATGGCTAGCGTCATCGCCTTTCCTCTGCTGTTGTCACTTACTCCAATGTAGGATAAAGCTACATTAGCTTAAGTATTTAACCTAACGTAATTAAGAGGGCTTTGGTAGCGCTTAAGCAACTGGTTCAAGTAGCGGAGACGGCTTGACGAGGTAATGCGCTTGCATTAACTTTGTATGCATTACCTTTGCATTGCTATCAAGCGGAGAGCGACAGTGAGCACGCTTATCGAAGACGACTCAACTCTGACGGATCGCTATCAAACGACTGTTCCGGCATCGATTCGCCGGGCGCTAAAGCTGAAGCGCCGAGACCGTATCCATTATACCGTTCGTCCTGATGGAGAAGTGGTGCTTACCCGGGCGAGTGATGAGGCAAAGCCCGACCCTGTGATGGTCAACTTCCTCAATTTTCTAGAGCGCGATCTTCTGGCGCATCCGGAAAATATTCGCCCGGTGACTGCCAGTAGCTTTGCCGAGGCCGAACGGCTTACCGCAGGTATTGAGGTAGACCTCGAAGAGGCGCTGGAAGAGGATGATGACGACGAATGAAGCCTCTGGAGGTTAATGGGTGGACGATTTATGCCCATCCGTTGTTCTTGGAACAAGTCGAAGCACTCACCTTGAAGGTGAGACATCTTCAATCGAAAGATCCTGCCGGTTATCGAAACAAGGCGTCCACCAAGCGTCTAGCAGCGATCATGAAGCTAGCCTTGAATGATATTCCGCAGGATCCATCAGGCACTCAATATCGCCAAGGGAGCACGCTTGGCACAGAGCACACTCATTGGCAACGAGCAACGTTCTACCAGCAGTACCGGCTGTTCTTTCGCTATGATGCTGCGAGCAAAATCATTATTTATGCATGGGTCAATGATGACGCTACAAAACGCGCTTATGGCAGTAAGCATGATGCTTACTCTGTCTTTCAGAAAATGCTCAGCAGTGGCAACCCACCGGATAGTTGGACAGCCTTACAGAAAGCCTCAATGAGCGAAGTGGAACGAACCCATTTACTTTTAGCGGCAGATAACAACGATAACTAAATCATACTAGATCTTTTTGGGGGTTCTTCGTCACTTTATGTGGATTTGGCCTGATCGAACAGGCGGCCCACGCTTTCTATCACCATGTACAGGGCGAATACGGCCAGCAGTATCGCCCCAGTAAACCCGCCCAGCGCGTTGACCTTTCCGGTGCCAAACGAGAACCGGTCACTCGTAGCCTGCTTCCGAGCATAGGCATACGCGAAGGCGGCAATGCCCAGTGCCACTGCGTGAGAACCCATGTGCAACCCATCGGCCAGCAGCGCCATTGATCCGTAGATCACCCCCGCCGTAATTTCCCACACCATCATGGCCAGGGTCAGCCCGACCACAATGAGCGTCCGCGACTCACCGGAGCGTTTATGATTCTGGCCAAACGTGTGATCGTGTTGCCATTGGTCAAGGCGATGGTGATGCATGACGGGCGTACCTAAGGAAAGAAGATCATATTCAGCGTAGGCGCTATCGAGCATTGCGACGCCACCTATCCCCCCAGGGGGGATAGGTGGGATACTAGTGGAGATCAGGTGGGTTCACAACCAAGCGTGTGAGAGTAAGCGCAGCGAACTATAAAGGACGACGCTAATGAGACGGAAACGTCACCGGCGGGGACTGCTGGCTAAAAAAACACAAGAGACGCTAAGATACCCAGAAGCGCGCAACCCGCCAGCACTTTGAGCATGCCCACCTTGAAATGAAAAATCGCGACCATGGCGCCTGCCGCCAGTAACAACGCCAATAGATCAAGAGACGCTAAATTCGGCGCTAAAATACGCGCCCCCATCACGTGCCACTCGCCTACGTCAGCGAAAATAACGTGAACGCCAAACCAGATGGCCAGGTTGAGGATAACCCCGACGACCGCAGCGGTAATGGCGGACAGCGCAGCGCTTAGGGCGCGGTTGTCACGTAGACGCTCCACATAGGGAGCCCCTAAAAATATCCAAAGGAAACAAGGAATGAACGTTACCCATGTGGTCAGCAGTGCGGCGAGCGTTGCCGCCAACATGGGATCAAGGCCTGTGGCGTCACGATAAGCGCCCATAAACCCAACAAACTGGACGACTTGAATTAATGGGCCCGGTGTTGTCTCCGCCATGCCCAGGCCATCCAGCATCTCGCCCGGTGCCAGCCATCCATAGTTTTGCACCGCCTCTTGAGTGACGTAGCCCAATACCGCGTAGGCACCGCCAAAGGTCACCACCGCCATCTTGCTAAAGAAGAATGCGATCTGACTGAACACATTCTCGCTACCGAATAGCGCTAATAGCAGTACCACGGGCGTCAGCCACAATAGGAGTAACGTGCCTGACATGCGTAGCGACCACTGGTGATTGGGGCGTGCATGGGCAGGCAGCCCTTCTCCCAGTAGAGAGTCTCGGTCGCTAAGCACTGACTCGTCGGCATCACCGTGGCCACCGCCCACCTGGAAGGCCGGCATGCCGCGCTTTCCTCCCCAGTACCCCAGAAGGGCCGCGCTCAGAATAATCAGCGGAAACGCCACCTCAAAAAAGAAGATAGCGACAAACGCGGCAGCGGCGATGCCAAGCATTATCTGATTTTTCAGCGCCCGCTTGCCGATACGGACGACAGCGTTAAGTACCACGGCCAGAACCGCCGCTTTTAGGCCAAAGAAGAGTCCCTCAACGGCTCCCACATTGCCTAAGGCGGCATACAGGTAGCTCAGGGCTAGAATGGCGATGAAGCCAGGTAGCACAAAGAGGCTGCCCGCGACTAAACCACCTTTGGTACGATGCATCAGCCAACCGATATAGATAGCCAACTGCTGCGCTTCTGGCCCCGGCAGCATCATGCAATAGTTAAGCGCGTGCAGAAAACGGCGCTCGCCAATCCATTTTTTTTCTTCGACAAGGATGCGATGCATCACCGCTATCTGACCCGCTGGGCCGCCGAAGCTCAATAGTGCGATTCTTAACCAGACCCTAACGGCCTCACGGAACGGGACTTGATGGGTCGACTCAATGTTGGACGGCATGGCACACTCTCTAACGAGTCAGGGTATTATTTTGTAGAATGTATAACAGTAAGGTTATATATGCAACGTAAGAGGCGGTATGGCAGATAACGAACAACACTGGTTAATCCTGATCATGCGCCTCAGTGGGCGGTCGGGCACACCCCGTATGAGGATCTGGCGGGCACTTCGTGGTTTAGGTGCTGCGGTACTCAGAGACGGCGTCTACTTACTGCCTGCTAGCCCCACGCGAAGGGAAGCGCTGGAGCTGCAAGTCGGCGCTATTCGGGAGCTGGGAGGTAACGCGCTGCTGATCGAGGTAGACGATTCAGCCATAGATAGCGTCGAGGTATTGCCTTCGCTCTTTGATCGAACGCCAGATTTTCAGGCCTTACGGGCGGCAGTGGCTGACTGGAAACAGGCATGCCCTCAGTTGGAGGAGCGAGACGCGCAGCGTCAATTGACCCAGTTGCAGCGACGTTTACAAAGCATTGTGGAGATTGATTTTTTTCCAGGATCAGAAAGCGAGCGCGCTATCATGGCCTTGGCAGAAGCGGAGACCGTCTTCAATCGTTGCTTTGTGCCAGATGAGCCCCAGCCGATCCAGGCCGAGATCCCACGGCTTGATCACTCTGCATTTCGTGGAAAACGGTGGGCCACGCGCCGTCGCCCTTGGGTGGATAGGCTAGCATCGGCTTGGTTGATCAAGCGCTTTATTGATCCTGAGGCTCGCTTCGTGTGGCTAGAACATCCAAGCCAGTGCCCGCCAGACGCGCTGGGGTTTGATTATGATGGAGCCTATTTCACCCATATTGATGACAAGGTGACGTTTGAAGTGCTGCTCGCGAGTTTTAGCCTTGAGACGCAGGCAGGCTTGAGCAGAATTGCGGAGCTAGTACACTACTTGGACGTGGGGGGCACCCCTGTACCAGAGGCCGTGGGGTTAAAACTTATGCTGGCCGGGGCTAAAGAGCGCTGTGACGACGATGATGCCCTGCTGCAACATACCGATATGTTGTTTGATGACCTTTACCAAGCATATTTGGCGGGAGACCCAGGCCGGGAGTGAGTATGCGCTAATAGTGAAAAGGCCGGGTTTACCCCAGCCTTTTGCTAGCGACCCTTATGGCTCGAAGGGTTCCAGGCTAATTAATCGCGGATCAGGGGACGTGCTGAAGCCGTCTTCAAAGGTAAACCAGCTAACGCTATGAATCGCTGTAGGCCTACCAGTGTCAGGCCCGGCAAGCCATTCGCCAGATGTACTTCGACATGCACCGCCGGTGCTTCCAACCCCACGCCCGCCCGCGTGGCCACAATCGCTAATGTCATGGCGCTCCCTCGCAACGTCTCTCAATTGGCTCACTCAGTTTAATGAGTCTGCTCGTTGGCTAAGCCTACTTTATTTCAAGCGTTGAGCGCTACTGAGCGGCCAGCGAGTAAAGCGTTAATGTGCCCCCTGGGCGTTCAATGCGCTGCTCAGTTCGCGGGCAAAGCGCTGGGCGGAGGGCAGGGCGCCAAAGCTCCAGACTGGCGGCAGGCGCAGCAGATGGCCATGTTGAACGCTCGGCAATTGTTGCCACAGGCCGCTCTTTTCCAACTGCGCTTCCACCCCTGCGGGGAGCGGGTCAACGATGACCAGGGTGGCGTCGGGGTAGCGTGCCAGCGCCTCGATACCGACCAAGGCGAAGCCCCAGGCGTTGGTGGGCTCATCCCAGGCGTTGGGCAGCGCCAGCTGTTCCAATACGGCGTTGTAGAGGCTGTTCTCGCCAAATACCCGCACATGCCGAGCATCCATGAACTGCACCATCAGCAATGGAGATGCGTTGCCGGGCGGGTAGCGCAGCTCGCGCATCAGCTGCTGGGTGTTCTCGATCAGCGCGTCGGCTTCTGCGTTGCGTTCGGTCAACTCGCCCAACTGGCGGGTGAGGGTCTGCATTTCCTGCCACGTATCGGTGCCTGGCGAGTAAAGGGCGAAAGTGCCCACCGGCGCGATGCGCTCCAACCGAGGAATCAGCCCGGTAAACATGGGCGAGAGCAGGGTTTGCTCAGGGGGCGATTGGGCCAACTGCTCGAAGTTGGGCTGGGTGCGTAGGCCAAGGTCGCTGACGTGCTCCGGGATACGCGGCTCGCCTACCCAATCGTGATATCCCGGCTGTTGCGCGATACCGCTGACCGGAGCGCCAATCGCCAGCAGCGTTTCGGCGATGGTCCAGTCGATAGTGGCCCACTGGGCGTGGCTGGCGGTGCTGAACAGCAGGGCTGCCGCGAGCAAGCAGCTGCGGGCCAGGGTCGGGAGTCGGGGGATGCAGCGCATGAAGTGGGCACCTGACAATAAGCGCTTTATTTAAACGATTCTGTTTATCAATTGCAAATGGAAACAGCGGAGGTCGCACAAGTCGTCAGCGCGAGACGCCTCAGGGGCGTAACTGCTCCAACATGGTGCATGAGGTGGCTTTCGCCATGCCTTCGCGCGTTTGATGCGTCACAAAGTGAGCCGTAAGGGGTCAGGCGGATAAGCGCGCTGGGTGCCTATCCAAGGCCACCCAGCGTTGCCTCAGCTTGGGTTGCCGGGGGTGGGCTTGCCTTGCTCGGCAGGCTCAACGGGGGCTGGCGGTACTTCGGCTTCCATGGGGGGGGGCTGCGCGGCGCTGGCCGCTTCCACCGTGGCTTCCAGGCTGGCCACCTGACGCTCCAGCGCTTCGACACGCGCGCGCGTGCGCTGCAGCACATCCATCAAAATATCGAAATCTTCCCGCGATACCAGCTCCAGGCGGTCAAACGCGCCGCGTACCACCTGCTGGACACCTTTCTGAATATCTTCCGGGGCTTGCGAGGCATTCTGCAAACGGTCGCCGATCTGCTGGGCTAAGCGGCTAATGCGGTCTTGGGGCGCCATGGCTCTCTCCTTAAACGATCACGCATAAATGTGAACTGCTTGTGAGTAAGGATACGCAACCCGCCGACGATTCGCATGTGCTGTTTGTTAATTAAGCGCGGTGGGCGTACGTGTACAAATGCATCGAAATGGAGCGACTAGCTTTTTTCAATGTTCTTTTATGGTGCAGGGCAAGTCCGGCACGTAGTAGGTAGCGGTGCTTAGTTACCGCCACTTACTTATGTTAATAATTTAAGTTTTTGAATTTAAATAATAAAAAAGTGAGTGGCACGGTATGAGCATTAGTAGGGTAAGCACTAAATTCGGGCGGCCATGCCGCTATCCACCGAGCCAGCAGGGGAGATCCGGGATGAAACTCATCACCGCTATCATCAAGCCATTCAAGCTTGACGACGTTCGTGAAGCACTCGCCGACAACGGCGTTCAAGGGATTACGGTTACCGAAGTAAAGGGCTTTGGCCGTCAAAAGGGGCATACCGAACTCTACCGCGGTGCGGAATACGTGGTCGACTTTCTGCCCAAGGTGAAAGTGGAAGTCGCCGTCGACGATGCGCGCCTGGATGGCGTGTTGGATGCCATCTGTAACGCAGCGAATAGCGGCAAAATCGGCGACGGCAAAGTGTTTGTGACGCCGTTGGAAGATGTGATCCGTATTCGTACCGGTGAGCGCGGTGCCGACGCCGTTTAAGGGCCGACTTTGAGTTGCTGATGACGTTGCAACGTCAACAAGTATCTCTTCCAAGTACCTTTTCCAAGTACCTCTTCTTAGTACAAACGGGGAACACCTCATGAATGAGTTAGCTGATTTGAGCTATGCGCTCGATACGTTTTACTTCCTGATCTGCGGCGTGCTGGTCATGTGGATGGCTGCAGGCTTCTCGATGCTCGAGGCCGGTATGGTGCGTTCCAAGAACACCGCTGAAATTCTGACCAAGAACATTGCGCTGTTTGCCATTGCCTGCACCATGTACCTGCTGGTGGGCTACTACATCATGTACTCCAGCGGCGAAGGCGGTTTCCTGCCTAGCCTTGGGTTCCTGATCGGTACCGAGAACAGCGTCGATGCAGTGCTGGCCGGTGGCGACGATGCGCCTTACTACTCGATGCGCTCTGACTTCTTCTTCCAGGTGGTGTTTGTTGCCACCGCCATGTCGATTGTTTCGGGTGCCGTGGCTGAGCGTATGAAGCTGTGGGCATTCCTGGCCTTTGCCGTGGTGATGACTGCGTTCATCTACCCGGTGTCTGGCTACTGGACGTGGGGCGGCGGCTGGTTGTCTGAAGTGGGCTACTCTGACTACGCGGGTTCCGGCATTGTGCACATGGCCGGTGCGGCTGCAGCGCTTGCAGGTGTGCTGGTACTTGGCCCGCGTAAAGGCAAGTACGGTAAAGATGGCTCTATCCACGCCATTCCCGGTGCCAATATGCCGCTGGCAACGCTGGGTACCTTCATCCTGTGGATGGGCTGGTTCGGCTTCAACGGTGGCTCTGAGCTGAAAATGTCCGATATCGGTTCAGCTAACAACGTTGCGCAAGTGTTCGTGAACACCAACGCTGCGGCTGCTGGTGGTGTCATCGCCGCGCTTATTCTAGCCAAGCTGTGGTTCCGCAAGGCGGACCTCACCATGGCGCTGAACGGTGCGCTGGCTGGCCTGGTCGCTATCACCGCTGACCCGCTTTCTCCTTCAGCGCTGGGTGCTGCCATTATTGGCGCAGTAGGTGGCCTGATTGTTGTCGCGGCTATCGTAACGTTGGACAAACTGAAGCTGGACGATCCGGTTGGTGCGATCTCCGTTCACGGTGTGGTCGGTATCTGGGGTGTGTTGGCAGTACCGCTGAATAATGGCGATGCTTCTTTCGGTGCACAGTTGATCGGTATCGTGGGCATCTTTGGCTGGGTCTTCATCGCAAGCTTAGTGGTATGGCTGGTGCTGAAAGCGGTCATGGGTATCCGCGTTAGCGAAGAAGAAGAGTATGAAGGCGTCGATATCGCTGAGTGCGGTCTGGAAGCCTACCCCGAGTTTAGCGTTAAGAAATAAGCTTGCGCTAATCATGTGAGCTGGCGTGCTCCTTTTGGCCTCCCCACCGTGGGAGGCCTTTTTGTCCTTCACAGGTAGGTTGCACGCTGGTTGTTATGAGCTAGGTACATACGGGTTTTTTATTCTCCGCCCATGGCGGTGTATGCTTAACCGACTGGGTAACGGGCTTGGCTATGCAAGCGCCCCGCCAACCTTGATGGGTTATGACAACCGTTTAACAACGCTGTTTTGATAACAGTGGGCCACCAAGCTAGAGGATGTCGCAATGAAATTGATCTCAGCCATTATCAAGCCGTTCAAGCTTGATGACGTACGCGAATCGCTCTCTGATATCGGCGTGCAGGGCATTACGGTAACGGAAGTGAAAGGCTTTGGCCGTCAGAAGGGCCACACGGAACTCTACCGTGGTGCAGAGTACGTGGTGGATTTCCTGCCTAAGGTGAAGCTGGAAGTCGCCGTCGACGATGATATGGCCGAGCAGGTGATCGACGCGATTACCCAGGTCGCCAATACCGGCAAAATCGGTGACGGTAAAATCTTTGTGATGCCCCTTGAGCAGGTCATCCGTATTCGTACCGGCGAAACAGGTAAAGACGCTGTCTAACCACGGTGAATGGTAAGGCGTGAACAGTGAGTCGCGCTGAATCGACAAAGCCCCTGTGGATAATACCCACAGGGGCTTTGTGCAGAAGGCGACGATGACACGGGCTACGATTTTCTATTCACCCTTCACCCTTCACCCTTCACCCTTCGAACGAGGCTCACTTCTCAACGAAGGCGCGTTCGATGACGTAGTCGCCCGGCTCGCCCATACGCGGGGAGATATTCAGGCCCAGCTCGTCGAGCAGCGCGCTGGTGTCGTCCAGCATCGCCGGGCTGCCGCAAATCATCGCGCGGTCTTGGCGCGGGTCGATGGGCGGTAGGCCGGTGTCCTCGAACAGCTTGCCGGTGCGAATATGGTCGGTCAGGCGACCCATGGTGTGAAACTCTTCACGGGTCACCGTGGGGTAGTACACCAGCTTCTCGGCGATCTCTTCGCCCAGGTACTCGTGGGCGGGCAGCTCTTTGGTGATGAAGTCGGCGTAGGCCAGTTCGGAGACTTCACGCACGCCATGTACCAGCACCACTTTTTCAAAGCGCTCGTAGACTTCCGGGTCTTGGATTAGGCTCATAAACGGCGCCAAGCCAGTGCCGGTCGAGAGCATATACAGGTTGCGGCCCGGCAGCAGGTCGTCGCACACCAGTGTGCCGGTCGGCTTGCGGCTGACCATGATCTGGTCGCCCACTTTCAGGTGTTGCAGGCGCGAGGTGAGCGGGCCATCCGGCACCTTGATGCTGAAGAATTCCAGGTGATCTTCGTAGTTGGGGCTGGCGATGGAGTAAGCGCGCATCAGCGGTTTGCCGTCCACTTCCAGGCCGATCATAACGAACTGGCCGTTCTTGAAGCGCAGGCTGCGCTCGCGAGTGGTGCGGAAGCTGAATAGGGTATCGTTCCAGTGGTGAACGCTTAACACTTCTTCCAGGGCAAACTTGCTCATGCTAACTCCTCCAGGGGCAGCGAGGCCTAAGCCTTGCTCACCATATTCCAAAAAAGAATAAAAAACAGCTCTATAGGTTGCTCTCAATTCTAAATAAGGGTGGTATATCTGTTAAGCAAATTATCTTGATAACGCTTATCTTTAAAATCGATATAGCCCTTTCGCGGACCACTCTACAGATAGGTTTTGGCCATGCACTACACCCTGCGACAGTTAGAAGTTTTCGTGGCCGTTGCCCAGCACGAGAGCGTTTCCCACGCGGCGCGCGCGCTGGCCATGTCGCAATCGGCCACCAGCACGGCGCTGGCGGAGCTGGAGCGCCAGTTCGATTGCCAGCTGCTCGACCGCATCGGGAAACGGCTAAAGCTCAACGCGCTCGGCTTCCAGCTACTGCCCAAGGCGGTGGCCCTGCTGGACCGCGCCGAGGAGGTCGAAGAGCTGCTGCGGGGCCAACAGGGTGTGGGGGCGTTAGACGTCGGCGCGACGCTCACCATTGGTAACTATCTCGCCACGCTGCTGATCAGCGATTTCATGCAGCGCTACCCTGGCAGCCGTGTGCGTCTGGCGGTGCGCAATACACGGCATATTATCGAGGGCGTGCGTCAGCACTCGCTGGATTTAGGGCTGATTGAGGGGCAGTGCGATGACGATATGATCATCAGCCAGCCCTGGGTCGAGGATGAGCTGTGCGTGTTCTGCTCGCCGCGCCACCCGCTGGCGGGGCGGGAGCATCTGGAGCTGGATCAGCTGCTGCGGGAGGATTGGATCATGCGTGAGGAGGGCTCAGGCACGCGCATGACGCTGGAGCATGCCGCCCGCCACCGTCGCAGCCGGTTCAATACGCTGTTGGAGCTGGAGCATACCGAGGGCATTAAACGCGCGGTGGAGTCGGGATTAGGGATTGGCTGCGTGTCGCGGCTGGCACTGCGTGATGCCTTCCGGCGCGGCAGCTTGGTGCCGCTGCCCACGCCGGAGTTGGATCTCAAGCGCCAGTTCACGTTCATTTGGCATCGCCACAAGTACCTCACCACCGGCGTGCGGGAGTTTTTACGTCTCTGCCGGGAAATGACCGCCGGGGCCAAGCGCAGTGACGATATCCCGCTGCCACCGATACCCTAGCGGTTACACCTTGGCCTTTTCAGGGCTTGGCAGCGCCTGAGCCGGGTGCTGCGACGCCTCTAGCGTAAAGCCACCCACTAGCGCGGCCAGCTTGTCCGCTTGGTCTTTGAGCTGCTCTGCAGCGGTGGTGGACTCTTGCACCAGGGCGGCGTTTTGCTGGGTCATCTGATCCAGGTCGGTCACCGCGACGCTGACTTGGTTGATGCCGTCGTTCTGCTCACCGGCTGCCGTACTGATATCGCCCAGCATTTGGGTGACGCGAGTTACGCTATCGGCCAGCTCGTGCATGGCGGCTTCGCTGCTGCGCGAGGCGAGCTTGCGCACTTCATCGGCCACCACGGCAAAGCCGCGCCCGTGTTCGCCAGCCCGCGCTGCTTCTACTGAGGCGTTGAGTGCCAGCAGGTTGGTTTGGAAGGCAATGCTGTTCATCAGCAAGAGGCGAAAGAGCGTATCGAGTGCCATCCTTGAACCAGTAGAACAAAGATTCATGGTTAACGCATGACATGGCCGCCACCGCGAGCGCTGCGGCGGCCATGGAGGAGTGGCAGACGAGACGTTTAGAAGGTCTCTGACGTGCGCGGTAAGCGATCCTGCGGCGCTTGCAGCGCGGGTGATGCCGCGTTAGAGAGTTTGAAACTGCTGATCGTGCCGGTCAGGCGATCCGCCTGCTCTTTCAACTGCTCGGCGGCGGTGGTGGACTCTTCCACCATGGCGGCGTTTTCCTGGGTCATCCGGTCCAGCTCGGCCACGGCGATGTTGACCTGTTTGATGCCATCGCTTTGCTCGCTGGTTGCAGCGTTGATCTCTTCCAGTACGTCGGTTACGCGGGTGATGTGGTCTACGATATCCTTCATCGTGCTACCCGCATTGCGTACCAACGAGGTGCCGTTATTCACCTTGGCTTGCGAGTCTTCGATCAGTTTCTGGATATCGTTGGCCGCGTCGCTGCTGCGGCCAGCCAGTTTGCGCACTTCCTCTGCCACGACGGCAAAGCCACGGCCATGCTCGCCAGCCCGCGCTGCTTCTACCGAGGCGTTGAGCGCCAGCAGGTTGGTCTGGAAGGCAATGCTGTTCATCAGCGTGACGATCTCGCCAATCTTGTTGGAGGCGTCGGAAATATCTTCCATGGTGGTGACCACGTTCGACACCACCTGACCGCCCTCTTTCGCGACTTCGGTGGCCGCGTGGGAGAGCTTGTTGGCTTCCTGTGCTGAGGCCGCCGTGTGCTGCACGGTGCTGGTGATTTGCTCTACCGATGCGGAGGTTTGCTGCAGGCTAGACGCCGCGTTGTCGGTACGGCGGGAGAGGTCTTGGCCGCCCATGGCAATCTCGTTAGCGGCGTGGTGCACCGATTCGCTGCTGGTGCGCACATCGATTAAGACGTGCTCCATTTTGTTAACAAAGCGGTTAAAGGCGCTAGCGATTTGAGTGACTTCGTCGTTGCCCTCTTCTGGCAGACGCTGGGTGAGGTCGCCCTCGCCGGAGGCGATGTTATCCATCGCGTTGCGCACCCCCAGCAGGCGGCGCAGCAGCAGCGACAGCAGCAGCCCAAATACCACAGCGGTAATGGCCGCGACGATCAGCAGGGTAACGATGGACGTGGTGGCAATGGCGCGCAGGTCTGCGGTGGCCTCTGCTTCGTCTAACGCGACGACCAACTGCCAACCGCTGTTGCCGCCTACAGCACTGCCCATTAGCAGTTTATCGCTGCCTTGCAGAGCTAGCGGCTGTGGGGAGTCTGCCTGCACGATGCGAGTGAGGTCCGAAGGCGTGAGCGCATCGCTTAATACACTTGAAGGCTCCAGCGTCAGCGACTCATCCGGATGGGCAACCAGCGTGCCATCGTTGGTGGTTAGAAAGCCAAAGCTAGACGGTGTGGGGGAAATGCTGGCAACAATATCGATAACGTCAGCAATCGTAATATCGGCCCCAACCACAGCGGCTAGTTCGCCGTTTTGATAGAAGGGGCGAGCGAAGGTAATGATCAGGCCGCCCGTTTGAGCATCGACATACGGGGCGGTGATGATAGTGTCTTGCGCGTTCACCGCGCCTTGATACCAGGGACGCTGGCGTGGGTCATAATCGCTAGGGGGTTGCCAGCCGTCTGAGAAAATTCCCTCTGATGTGGACGGGTAAGCAATGTAAGCGGTCATAAAGTCGCCAGAATCGGCTAATTGTCGCAAGGCTTGTAGCGGCTCTTCGCTAACTGCAGTGTGTTCCATGCTGGCTAACATCGTGTAGCGCGCATTGAACCACTCATCGATGGCCTGTGTGTTTCCATTCACAACAGCGCTTAGGTTGCGATTAACCTGCTCACTATTGTGATGCTTTACAGTCGTGTAACTAGCAATGCCATTCACCGTTAAAGCCAACACAATAGCGATAAGGGCCGCTAGCAAGATACGTAAACGTAGGGAAGAAAACATAGTCGCTCTCGGGATCATCAGGGTTCATGATGGGTATCGGCGAGAGCGACTACGCCTTTAGTAAAAAGCAGGAAAAAAAGTTAGTAAGCGCTAACTGTAGTGTTAACGAAGATCGCTGACCGCGTTCTGAATATCAGCCATGGACGCTTTGCTGAGGTCTTTCGAGAGCGTGTGGGTGACCAGCTTCTGCGTGGGGTTATCGAGCTTCTCTTTGAGCAGCCCCAAGAACTTGGGAGGCGCGACCATGATCAGCTTGTCCATGCTGTTGTCCACCCGCGCAGTGTAGAGTCGCTGGGCGACTTCTTTGGCAAACAGCTCGTTTTCATGTTGGGAGGCCGCGCCTTCCTCGCCGGATGAGCGCGATGACGTTGACGTAGACTCATGAACATCGGCACCGCGGCGGTCCGTGATCAAGTCGCCTTCATGCAGCCTGCCTGCAGCGTGTACCAAGCTCTCCTGCTCGGCGAGGTGAAGTGCATCACGGGTGAAGATACGTGCCCGAGCGGCGTCGGCTACCACGATATAGGTGGTCATTGTCATACGTCCTCCATGTCATTGATTACCCTTTAACCATGGCAACCGTTCCGTGTTTGGTCAAACACGGTTTTCATAGAGAAAAGAGCATGGATATAGACGACTCACGTCATCATTGGCGAAACCGCTATCTGCTGATGCGCCACGGCCATAGCCAGGCTAACGCACAAGGCACCATCATCAGCTCCCCCGAGCGAGGGCTGTTGGCGTATGGGCTGTCGCCGCAGGGCGAGCAGCAGCTGGCAGATACCGTCGCACGGTGGCACTGGCCGGTACCCACACAGGTCGTGCATTCGGACTTTTTACGCACCACGCACACCGCCGCCCGAGTGGCCGCCGCGTTTGGGTTGGAGATGCAAAAAGAGGAGCGCTTGAGGGAGCGCCACTTTGGTGAATTGGAGGGCAAGGCGGATAGCCACTACCCGGAGGTGTGGGCCTTCGATGCCCAGAACGCCGACCACACCCAGTGGCAGGTGGAGCCGGTCAAGCGTGTCGCGGCGCGCATGGTCGCTGCGCTGGAAGCGTTGGAGCAACGCTTTGAGGGTGAAACGGTGCTGGTGGTCAGCCACGGCGACCCCCTGCAAATTCTGCTCACGGCGCTGGCGGGCAAGCCGCTGACGAAGCATCGGGAGCAGCCTGCGCTACTGCCTGCCAGCATTACGCTTGTGGGCGGTTAAGCGCCCTCTTTAGGAGGAATCCAGGCGATCATATCTACCTCCACATCCGCACTGCCCGCAAGCCCGGTCACGCCGATGCAGGTGCGGGTGGGCAGCGTTAATGCCCCAGAATCTGGCTCAAGAAGAGCTGGGTGCGCTCAGACTGCGGGTTGTTGAAGAACGGCTCCGGCGCGTTCTCTTCGATGACCTGCCCCTGGTCCATGAAGATCACGCGGTCGGCCACGGTCTTGGCGAAGCCCATTTCATGGGTCACGCAGAGCATGGTCATGCCCTCTTCGGCCAGTTCGATCATCACGTCCAGTACTTCCTTGATCATCTCCGGGTCAAGGGCAGAGGTGGGCTCGTCAAACAGCATCACGTCCGGGTGCATGCACAGCGAGCGGGCAATGGCGACCCGCTGCTGCTGACCACCGGAGAGTTGGCCAGGATACTTCTTCGCTTGTTCGGCGATGCGTACCCGCTGCAGGTAGCGCATGGCCTGCTCTTCGGCTTCTTTGCGCGGCTTTTTCTGTACCCACATCGGTGCGATACAGCAGTTCTCCAGCACCGTGAGGTGAGGGAACAGGTTGAAGTGCTGGAACACCATGCCGACGCTACGGCGAATCTGCTCGATGCGTTTAACATCTTGGGTCAGCGGCACGCCGCCTACCGTAATCTCGCCTTTCTGATGCTCTTCTAAGTGGTTGATGCAGCGGATCATGGTGGATTTGCCGGAGCCTGAAGGCCCGCAAATAACAATCCGTTCGCCGCGTTTTACTTCCAGGTAGATATCGCGCAGCACGTGGAAATCGCCGTACCACTTGTTCACGCCGCGCATTTCAACCATCAGGTCAGAAGTACTGGTACCAGGGGTGTTGGTGGCTGCTTGAGTCATGTCACTATCCTGCTAAAAATCGTTAATGAAAGCGGCGTTAGCGCTTGTGGCCGGTATGCAGCTTGCGTTCTAGGTACTGACTGTAGCGCGACATGCTGAAACAGAAGATCCAGAACATGAAGGCGGCAAACACGTAACCTTCCAACGAGAAGCCTAACCAGCGTGAGTCGGCCAGTGCCGCTTGCACGATCCCCAAAAGGTCAAAGAGCCCGATAATCATGACCAGGGTGGTGTCTTTAAACAGCGAGATAAACGTATTCACGATGCCGGGAATCATCATCTTCAGCGCTTGGGGAAGAATGATCAGCCCCATGCGCTTCCAGTAAGTCATGCCGAGCGCTGCCGCGGCCTCTTCCTGGCCTTTTGGAATCGCCTGCAAGCCGCCACGAATGACCTCTGCCATATAGGCGCTCTGGAACAGCGTTAAGCCGATCAGGGCACGCACTAGGCGGTCAACGCTCATATCGGAGGGCAGGAACAGCGGCAGCATGACCGAGGCCATAAACAGCACGGTGATCAGCGGCACGCCACGCCAGAACTCGATAAAGATGACGCAGAAGCTCTTGACGATGGGCATGTTCGAACGCCGCCCCAGGGCCAGCACGATACCGATCGGCAGCGCGCCTACCATGCCCACCGTGGCCAGCAGCAGGGTCAGCATCAGGCCGCCCCAGCGATGGGTCGGCACACGCGGCAGGTCGAAATAGCCGCCGTGCAGCAGCACGTAGGCGATCACGGGGAAGCCGACCAGCGCAAACACGGCCACCCAGTGCTTGAAGGGCAGGCGTGGAATCGCCAGCCAGGCAATCAGGGTGAAGAACCCGGCAAAGACGATATTGGCACGCCAGATTTCCGAGCGCGGGTACAGGCCGTAGATGAACTGGGTGAAGCGTGCGTTGATGAACACCCAGCAGGCGCCTTCGCGAGAGCAGTCGTCGCGGGTAGTGCCTACCCAGTCGGCGTTGATAAACGCCCATTGCACCGTGGGAACCACGAGCAGGTAGAGAATATACAGGCCGATCAGAGTAAAGATCGTGTTGATCGGGCCGTTGAACAGGTTGCTGCGTAGCCATGCCACAGGGCCCACAGAACTGCTGGGCGCCGGCTTTGGCTCGATCATCGTTCGGTTGTGAATCATGGGAATGCCCTCGACAACGGCCTAGCGTTCAACCAGCGCCACACGGGCGTTGAACCAGTTCATGAACATGGAGACCAGCAGACTGATGGTCAGATAAACCGCCATGGTCATGGCAATGACCTCGATGGCTTGGCCTGTCTGGTTCAGCGTGGTGCCTGCAAAGACCGAAACGAGGTCCGGGTAGCCAATGGCCGTGGCCAGCGACGAGTTCTTGATCAGGTTGAGGTACTGGCTGGTGAGCGGGGGGATGATGACCCGCAGCGCCTGCGGAATGACCACCAGACGCAGCACCAGGTTACGCGGCAGGCTCAGCGCTTGAGCCGCTTCGGTTTGGCCATGAGAAATGGCCTGAATGCCGGAGCGCACGATCTCGGCAATGAACGACGCCGTGTAGATCGATAGCGCAAACCATAGCGCCAGGAACTCGGGAATCACCGTAATACCGCCGCGGAAGTTAAAGCCACGCAGTTCGGGCATTTCCCAAGTGATAGGCACGCCAGTCACCAACATAACCAACAGCGGCAAGCCAAAAATCAGCGCAAAGGAGATCCAGTAGGCAGGAATACGTTTCCCCGTGGCTTCCTGGCGGCGCTTCGCCCAAATCACCAGCGCAATGCTGGCCACAATGGCGATCACAAAGGTCACGGGAATTAGCCCAAAACCGGACTCAAACAGCGGTTCTGGTAGATACAGTCCGCGCACGTTGAGGAAAAACGCTTCCCCAAAGGCAAGGCTGTCCCTGGCGCTTGGCAGGGTGCGCAGCACGGCAAAGTACCAAAAGAAAATCTGCAGCAGCAGCGGAATGTTACGAAAGGTTTCGATATACGCGGCGGCTAGCTTGGCGATCAGCCAGTTGGGCGATAGACGAGCGATACCGACAATAAAACCAATGATGGTGGCGGCGATCACGCCTAACCCACCCACCAGCAGCGTATTCAGCAGGCCCACGAAGAAGGTGCGGCCATAGGTGCTTTGGGAGGAGTAGTCGATCAGACTCTGCACGATCCCAAAACCGGCGGTATTGTTTAGGAAACCAAAGCCGGTGGTGATACCCCGTGAGGATAAGTTGTCTTGAACATTGCCGACAATATAGAACAGAAACACAATGACAGCGGCAATCAATAGACACTGGAAAATGAGCGCACGCTTGGCGCGGTCTCGCCAAAACGGTGGCTTGTGGCCAGCCGGGCGAGCATTAGGTCTTACAGACATGGATGGCGTCTCCGCGATACGGCAGGTCAATCAGATGGCCCGCCATTCCCTGTTAAGAGGGAGCGGCGGGCCGGGGTCAAGCGAGACGCTTAGCGAATCGGCGGTGCGTACTGAATGCCGCCTTGGGTCCACAGAGCGTTAATACCACGCTCAATTTCCAGCGGTGAGCCCATGCCTACGTTGCGATCAAAGCTTTCGCCGTAGTTACCTACCTGGCTCAGAATGTTGTAAGCCCAGTCGGCTTCTAAGCCCATACCTTCACCGTAGTTGCCGTCCTGACCCAGCAGGCGAGCAATATCCGGGTTGTCTGAGTTGAGCATCTCGTCAACGTTTTCGCTGGTAATGCCATACTCTTCACCGTTGATCATGGCGAACAGCGACCATTTTACGATGTTGAACCACTCATCGTCGCCTTGACGTACCACTGGGCCCAGCGGCTCTTTGGAGATGATGTCAGGCAGAATCATTGCAGAAGCGGGGTCGTCCAGTTGGATGCGTAAGGCCGCTAGCTGAGAAGTGTCGGAGGTCAGCACGTCACAGCGGCCAGCTTGGAAGCCGCCCACGGTTTGCTCAGACGTGTCGAATACGATGGGGTCAAACTCCATGCCATTGGCACGGAAGTAGTCGGCGACGTTAAGCTCGGTGGTAGTACCAGACTGGATACAGATCGCGGCGCCATCGAGTTCGTCTGCGCTGCTAATACCTAAATCCTTGTTCACCATGAAGCCGATACCGTCGTAGAAGGTAACGCCGGTGAAGTTCAGGCCCAAGGTGGTGTCACGGGTAGTGGTCCAAGTGGTGTTACGGGACAGTACATCCACTTCGCCAGACTGCAGCGCGGTGAAACGCTCAACAGCATTCAGGGAGATGTAGTTGACGGCATCCGCGTCGCCCAGTACCGCTGCAGCAACGGCGCGACATACGTCAACGTCGAGGCCCTGCCAGTTACCGCTATCATCTGGGGCGGAAAAACCTGGTAGGCCGTCGCTAACGCCACACTGTACAGCACCGCGCGCGCGGGTATCTTCTAACGTATTGGCTTGTGCGGTGGCGATACCGGCGAGGGAGATGGCACCCGCTGAGGCGAGCAGTACCAGGTGTTTCTTATTAATCATGTTTGTTCCCCTTCCTCGATTTAATGTCATTATGCATGGTGATGCATCATTAAAAGCTAGCAAGGAAGGTGCCAAGAAAGATATGCCGTCAAATTCAGCGCTTTTCAACGTAAAATCAGCGGATTTGACGAAGGTAGTGGTGCAAAAAAGTAGGCCAGCAGCTACGCGTTGCGCTTTTTTGGTGCGCAGCCGCTGGCGGAGGTCGGTGGCTAGTCACCTAGCGTGTCAGCGAATAGGTGGCGCGTACTGAATGCCGCCATCTTTCCACAGAGCGTTCAGGCCGCGCGCAATGTTGAAATCAGAGTCCGCGCCCACGTTGCGGTCATAAATGTCCGCATAGTTACCCACCTGTTTGACGATTTGGTAAGCCCAGTCTGACGAAAGGCCCATGGCTTCACCAAAATCGCCATCTTGTCCAAGCAGGCGCATCACATCGGGATTGTCTGAACTGAGCTGCTCATCCACGTTGGCTTGGCTGACGCCCAGTTCTTCGGCGTTCAGCATGGCAAACAGCGACCACTTCACGATGTTGAACCACTGGTCATCCCCTTGGCGCACGGCGGGGCCCAGCGGCTCTTTGGAGATGATCTCCGGCAGCACCACGGCCATATTGGGGTCGGCCAGTTGAATGCGCTGGGCATAGAGCTGCGAGGCATCCGAGCTCAATACATCGCAGCGGCCTGCTTCGAAGCCCGCAATCGACTGTTCAGGTGAATCAAACACCACCGCATCATAGGTCATGTTGTTAATGCGGAAGTAGTCGGAAAGGTTTAGTTCGCTGGTGGTGCCTGACTGAGTGCAAACAGCCGCCCCATCCAGTTCTTTTGCGCTCTGTACGCCGAGGTCGCTGGCCACCATAAACGCCTGGCCGTCGTAGTAGCTGACGCCAGTGAAGTTCATCCCTAGCGTGGTGTCGCGGCTAGAGGTCCAGGCCGCGGTATTGGTCATTATCGTCTAACGATGAAAAGCCGGGCTGGGCCGCATTAACACCGCAGCGCACGCTGTCGCGCTCTTGAATGGCCTCAAGGGTATCGGCCATGGCCGTGGCAGGTAGCCAGAGGGCCGGGGCTAATAGAGTGATTCCCAATCCTAACCAACGCGTGGTGTTCATTTGTTATTCCTTAACGTTGAGCGCAGCAATACTTGCGCATAAAAAAGGCCGAGCAGAGCCCGGCCTGATGCATGTCGTTACCGCGAGGTTATGCGAACGCTTTACGCATAAAGGGCGGCAGCGCCAGGGCACCACGGTGGGCATCTACTGTGTAGTACTGTAGCGGCATTTCGTGGCTGGCGGCAGCTTCTTCGCGGAAGTTTTCAACGCTGGTGCCTTTACCTGCCAACGTCACGCTCCACCAGCCAGAGGGGTAGACCGGTTGGGGGAAGGGCAAAGTGGCCACGCTGTCGAAGCCCGCTTCGCGCATGTCGTTGCGCAGTTCGCGAATGATCGAACCGCTATGGTAAAGCGGCGACTCGCTCTGCTGAACCATCACGCCGCCACTTTTCAGAATGCGGTGGCAGCGCTTCAAAAAGTCGGTTTTGAACAGGCCTTCTGCAGGGCCGACCGGGTCGGTGGAGTCGATGATCAGCACGTCGATACTCTCGTCGGCCGCGTCGTCTACCCACTTCACGCCGTCGGCAAACAGCAGCTCGGCGCGGGGGTCGCCGTTGGCTTCCACGAGTTCGGGGAAAAAGCGCTCGGCGGCCTTGGTGACTTCCTCGTCGATATCGATCTGGGTGACCTTCTCGACGTCCGGATGGCGCAGCACTTCTTTCAAGGTGCCGCAGTCGCCGCCACCAATGATGACCACGCGCTTGGGGTCCTGATGGGTGAATAGCGCCGGGTGGGCGATCATTTCGTGATACAGGAAGTTGTCGCGGTCGGTGAGCATCACGCAGCCATCCAGCACCATCAGGTTGCCGTAGGTTTCGGTGGCGTACACTTCCAGGTGCTGGTAAGGGCTTTGCACATCCAGCAGTTTTTCAGAAACTTTCAGCGAGAAAGCGCTGCCGTGGCTATCAAAGACTTCGGTAAACCACTGCTCGTCGCGTAGGTCGCTCATTGCTTGGCTCCTGGGCATGAGTCGTTCGATTGAGTCGGAATGCCCTGATGGTACTGCGGGCTTAAGTCGTGCAGCGCCTCCATAAAGGCGGTGACGTGATCAGGGTTGGTGAACTGGCTGATGCCGTGGCCCAAGTTGAACACGTGGCCTGGGCCGTGGCCGTAACTCTCCAGCACGCGGGCCACTTCGGCGCGAATGGCCGAAGGGCGAGCAAACAGCACGTTGGGGTCTAAATTACCCTGCAGGGCGACTTTATGGCCTACGCGGGCGCGAGCGTCAGAAAGCTCGGTCGACCAGTCGATACCCAGCGCGTCGGCACCGGCGCAAGCAATGTGTTCAAGCCACTGGCCGCCGTTTTTGGTGAACAGGATCACCGGCACGCGGCGGCCATCATGTTCACGGATCAGCCCAGAGACGATCTGCTCCATATAGCGCAGCGAGAACTCTAAATAAGCAGGCGTGGAGAGCGCGCCGCCCCAGGTATCAAAAATCTGTACCGCCTGGGCACCGGCGCGGATCTGGGCATTCAGGTAGTCGGTGACCGCTTGTGCCAGGGTGTCCAGCAGCTGGTGCATGGTGTCCGGCGTGTCATACAGCATGGTTTTTAAGTGACGGAAGTCTTTGCTGGAACCGCCTTCAACCATATACGTTGCCAGCGTCCAGGGGCTGCCGGAGAAGCCGATCAGTGGCATGCGGCCGTTCAGCTCGCGGCGGATGGTCGAGACCGCACGCATTACGTAGTCCAGGTCGCGCTCGGCATTGGGCACGGTCAGCGCGGCGACTTCTTCGGCGGTGCGTACGGTCTTCTTGAATTTGGGACCTTCGCCGGTTTCGAAGTAGAGGCCCAGCCCCATGGCATCGGGGATGGTCAAAATATCCGAAAACAGAATCGCAGCGTCGAGCGGGTAGCGCTCCAGCGGCTGCAGGGTCACTTCGCAAGCCAAGTCATGATTGCGGCACAGGTCCATAAAGCTGCCTGCGTTGGCGCGGCTGGCGCGGTACTCCGGCAGATAGCGGCCGGCTTGGCGCATCATCCACACCGGAGTGCGGTCAACGGGCTGGCGAGCCAGCGCGCGAAGAAAACGGTCGTTTTGCAAAGGTGTGGTGGTCATAAACACTTGCTCTTGAGAAATTTGCCCGCATTGTAAGGGAGTCATCGTACCTGAAGATAGGAATTGTACGTGAAGATAGCCGGGGGTGGCGGCGCAAACCGTGGCAAAAATCGTCGCACCCCGCTAAGACCGTGAGGCCTGCGCGGCTTCCTGGTAAACTGTCCGCCCACTTCGCCAACACTGGTGTGGTTAACTGGTTTGGTTAATCAGCGAGGAACCCTGTGACCATTCGCTTCATTGCTGCCTCTCGGCTGCCCACTCCCTGGGCCACATTCACCATGCATGGCTTCGAAGACGACGCCACGGGTAAAGACCATATCGCCCTAACGTTGGGCGATGTGAGCGGCGGCGAGCCGGTGTTAGGGCGCGTGCACTCTGAGTGCTTAACCGGCGATGCGCTATTCTCGATGCGCTGCGACTGCGGCTACCAGCTGCAAGAAGCGCTAAAGCGTATTGCCGAAGAGGGGCGCGGCGTGCTGCTCTATTTACGACAGGAAGGGCGTGGCATTGGCCTGCTCAATAAAATTCGCGCCTATCATCTGCAGGACCAGGGCGCCGATACCGTAGAAGCCAACGAGCAGCTCGGCTTTGGCGCCGACATGCGCCGCTACGACCTCTGCGTGCCGATGCTCAACCACTTGGGCATTACCGCGCTCAAGCTGATGACCAACAACCCCCGCAAGGTGGATGCGCTAACCCGCGACGGCGTGAACGTCGTCGAGCGTCTGCCCATTACCACCGGTTTAAACCCCCACAACGAACAGTACCTCTCCACCAAAGCGGGCAAGCTTGGCCATATGATGGCGCTGGATGACTTTACCCAAGCCAGCGATGTGGATATCGAGCGTAAGGGGTAGCGTTCAATCTTGCGCTGCCGCCTGCTCTTTTTCGGCGGCGCGGGCAAGCGCTGGGCGATTGGCGTGGCGGGCGCGATAGGCCACCAGCGGCTCCGGCAAGCGATGTTTCATGCTTGTGGCCCAAGTGAGCGTGTGCGTTAAGAACAGATCCGCCAACGTGAAGGTATCACCCACTAGATTTTCCTGGCCACGATAGCGGCGCTCGAGCGCGAGCAGGGCTCGCTGGAATTCCCAAGCGGCGGTGGGTAGCACTGAGGGGACTCGCTTATCTTGAGGCAGGGCGAACTTGTGCTTGGCCTGTAACCACAGCGGCTGCTCGATCTCGGTAACGATAAAGCTGAGCCACTGGTCGACCTGGGCGCGCTCGGCAACGCTTTGAGGCAGCAGTTGCCCAGCGCCATACTGCTCGGCGAGATAACGGCAGATAGGCGCAGACTCAAACAGCATTAGCTCGCCATCTTCCAGCACCGGCACCTTGCCATCCGGGTGGCGAGCAAGATGCTCGGTACTTTGCCCCTCGCCTTTATCCAGCGCTACGTGGTGGCACTGGTACTCTAGGCCCAGCTCTTCAAGCGTCCAAGCAGCGCGTAGCGAGCGGGAATTGGGAAAGCTGTATAGCGTGATCATTTGGCGGCTCCAGGCAGTACCGTGAAGTTTTCACTGTAGCGACTCCCTGGAACCCTGTCACGAGCTACTAGCCCCGCGCCGCGCGGATGCGCTCGTAGGCATTGCCAATCTCGCTGGTGCGGGCCTGCGCCACCTCGCGCATGCTCTCCGGAAGCCCCTTGCCCGCCAGCTTGTCCGGGTGATTCTGGCTCATCAGGCGACGATACGCTTTCTTGATCTCGGCGTCGCTGGCGTCTTCTGATACCCCAAGAACGCGGTAAGCATCTTTTAAGGCTTCTTCGCTGGCACCTTGGGAGTTGGCCGCCGCACCGTGCAGCATCGCTTCGATTTGCTGAACTTCGGCCTCGCTACAGCCAACGCCGCGGGCAACGCGCAGAATCATCTCGTGCTCGGCGGGGTGCAGCACGCCATCGGCGGCAATCGCGCTCAACTGAACCTGTAAAAACACTTGGCGCAGTACCGGCTGGCGCTGGGTGAGGCGGTTGACCTTGGCCAGCTCGGCATCCAGGTTGAAGTCAGCCGCGCGGCCCCGGTCAAAGGCGGCGCGAGCTTTGGCGCGGTGCTCGCCCTGCAGGTGCATTTGATCGAAGAGCTTTTCGGCAACGTCTAGCTCGCCCTCGGTGACTTTGCCATCGGCTTGGCAGAGGCAGCCCATCACGGAGAAGATCGATTCCAAAAAGCCTTCTTGAATTTGCACACGGGCAGCGTTCAAGCGACGGCTGATGCGCCGACCCAGCCACCAGCCAAGGCCGCCACCTACGAGTAAGCCAATGGGGCCACCGACGGCAAGGCCAATCAAACCAAACACAATAATTAGAAATAACATAGACATCTCAACAGGTTAAAAATACGTGGTTCACACGCGGAGGTTACGGCAGCCGGGCGCGAATAGCGCGCTCGATGCCTTCAGCGTCCAGGCCGCAGTCGCGCAATAGCTCGGCGGGGGTGCCGTGTTCCACAAAGGCGTCCGGCAGGCCTAAGTTCAGCACTTCCACCTGAACGCCTTCCGCGTTGAGCAGCTCGTTCACTGCGCTACCCGCGCCGCCCGCAATGACGTTCTCTTCCAGGGTGACCAGCAGTTCATGCTCGTCCGCCGCGTGGAGCACAGCATCGCGGTCCAGTGGTTTCACCGAGCGCATGTTGATATGGGTGGCGTTGAGCTTCTCAGCCACTTCGGCGGCGGCGCTATTGACGCTGCCAAACGCCAGCAGCGCGATGCGTACGCCGTCGCTGGTGCTCTCGCGACGCACCTGGGCCTCGCCAATCGCCAGCGGCTCTAGGTGCTCTGGAATGACGGCCCCAGGGCCGGTGCCACGGGGGTAGCGTACGGCAGCCGGGCCAGGATGGTGGTAGGCAGCGCTGAGCATGGCGCGGCATTCGGCTTCATCCGACGGGGCGAGAATCACCATGCCCGGCACGCAGCGCAGGAACGAAAGATCCATGCTGCCGTGGTGGGTGGGACCGTCTTCGCCCACTAGGCCTGCCCGGTCGATGGCGAAGGTGACATCTAACTCCTGTACCGCCACGTCATGAATCAGCTGGTCGTAGCCGCGCTGCAAGAAGGTGGAGTAGATCGCCACCACTGGTTTCATGCCTTCGCAGGCCATGCCGGCGGCCAGCGTGACCGCGTGCTGTTCAGCAATGGCGACGTCGAAGTAACGCTCGGGATAGGTTTGCGAGAAGCGAATCAGATCCGAGCCTTCGCCCATAGCGGGGGTAATGCCCATGAGGCGTGAGTCGGCGGCGGCCATGTCGCATAGCCAGTCGCCAAACACGTTGCAATACTTTTTCTTAAGGGCGTTCTTCGGCGCACTGGAGGCCGCTGCTTGCTTCACCAGCGGAGCGCTGACGGTCGTGGTGGTTTTTTCCAGCTTAGTAATCGCGTGATAGCCAATCTGGTCGGCTTCGGCGGGCAGGAAGCCTTTCCCTTTGACCGTTTTGATATGCAGGAACTGCGGGCCTTTCTGGTCGCGCAGGTTACGCAGCGTTTGAGTCAGCGCCTCTAAGTCGTGGCCGTCGATGGGACCAACGTAGTGGAAACCCATCTCCTCAAACAGGGTGGCGGGACTGACCATGCCCTTCATGTGCTCTTCGGTACGCTTGGCAAGCTCCAGGGCGCCGGGCAGGTGGGATAGCACCTTTTTGCCCTCTTCGCGCATTTTGAGGTAGGGCTGGCTGGAGAGCACCCGTGCTAAATACGTGGCAATGCCGCCGACATTTTCAGAAATCGACATCTCATTGTCGTTCAGCACTACCAGCATATTGGCATTCACGTGGCCTGCGTGGGCCAGCGCTTCAAACGCCATCCCTGCGGTGAGCGCACCGTCGCCAATGATGGCGCAGACCTTGCGCGGGTCGTTTTGCGCCTGGGCGGCCAGGGCCATGCCCAGCGCTGCAGAAATGGAAGTGCTGGAGTGGCCAACGCCAAAGGTGTCGTACTCGGACTCTGCCCGGCGGGGAAACGCCGCCAGGCCGCCGTGCTGGCGAATGCTGAGCATGGCATCGCGTCGCCCGGTGAGGATTTTATGCGGGTAGGCTTGATGACCCACGTCCCACACCAAGCGGTCTTTCGGCGTGTGAAAGGCGTGGTGCAGCGCGACACTGAGCTCAACAACGCCCAGGCCTGCGCCAAAGTGGCCACCCGTCACGCCAACGCTGTAGAGCAGGTAGGCGCGCAGCTCATCCGCTAGCTGGGCGAGCTGTTTAGCATTCATGGCCCGCAGCGCGGCGGGATGATCAAAAGAGTCGAGCAGTGGCGTCGCCGGGCGCTCGCGGGGTATCTCGTCGAACAGCTTCATAGGCATGTGTTAGTGGTCGCGCTCGATCATATAGTGGGCAAGATCGGCCAGGGGTGCGGCCTGCTCGCCTAACGGGGCGAGGGCGGCAATGGCCTCGTCAATAAGCGTGTTCGCTTTGCGCTGCGCCCCCGCCAGCCCCAGTAAGCTTGGGTAGGTGGGCTTGGCACGGGCGGCGTCAGCGCCGGAAATTTTGCCCAGCGTGGCGGTGTCACCCGTCACATCCAGGATGTCGTCATGAATCTGGAAGGCTAGGCCAATGGCGCGGGCATAGCGAATTAGCGCTGCTAGGCGCGGGTCGTCCTCTTCCACCGCGACCAGACCGCCCAAGCGTACGGCCGCCACGATCAGCGCGCCGGTTTTATGGGCGTGCATATGCGCCATTGCTTCGGCGTCCGGGTGGCCTCCTACGGCGGCTAAATCCAGCGCTTGGCCAGCCACCATGCCATCGCGGCCAGAGGCGACCGCCAGCGTGGTGACTAGCTGGCCCAGGCGCGGGTGCGGGCGGCTGGCCAGCACTTCAAACGCCAGGGCTTGCAAGGCATCGCCCGCTAAAATAGCCGTCGCCTCATCAAAGGCTTTATGCACCGTGGGCTGGCCGCGGCGCAGGTCGTCATCATCCATGGCGGGCAGATCGTCGTGAATTAGCGAGTAGGCGTGAATCAGCTCGATGGCCGCCGCGGGAGCATCCAGGGCGTCGTCACTTGCCCCAAGGGCTTGACCCGCTAAATAGACCAGCAGCGGGCGTAAACGTTTGCCGCCGACCAAAAGCCCGTGGCGCATGGCCGCCTCTAAACGCTCATCTACCGCTGGGCGTGCATCGAATAGCGCGGCCAGCGTGGCATCTACTCGGGTGCTGCTGGCATGGCGCAGCGTGGCTAGTCGGGAGGCGTGGGCGGTCACCATGGCGGCGTCTCCTCGCTGTCGTTGCCAGCATCCGGGGCACCTGCGAACGGGGCAACTGCCAGTTTGCCGTCGGTATCTTCGCTCAGGGCCCGTACTTTTAGCTCAGCGCTATCGAGGCGCTGCTGGGCGTCGCGGGTCAGGCGAACGCCCTGCTCAAAAGCGGTCAGCGCATCTTCCAATGAGAGTTCGCCGGACTCCAGGCGTTCCACAATGGTCTCTAGCTGGGCAACCGTTGCGGCAAAATCTTGTGGGGGTGTGGTGTCGCTCATTGGGCAATGCCTACCGTTTTCCGGGCGCCCTGGTATCAGCAAGGGCGACGAGTGTGGCTGCGGATGCTGTTAAATAAACGCACAGTATACACCGAGGCGAGGGGGTGGCGTCTGCCCTCCCTATGGGGTGATTGTTCGACTTGCACTCTGTTCATCTTGAAAGCGCACACTTTTCATCACGCCAAGACACCGGGAGCGCAAGCGGCTGTGCTACTATACGGGCCTCCCGTGAACCGATACACGGCGCATGCCGCCGACCATAGAGGTTGATTCAGCCATGGCCAAAACGTCCCTGGAAAAGAGCAAGATCAAGATCCTGCTACTCGAGGGCGTCCACCAAAGCGCGGTGGACAATTTTCACAACGCAGGTTACGAGAACATCGAGCATCTGCCGACTTCGCTGGATGAAGAGTCGCTGATCGAGAAGATTCGTGATGTTCACTTTATCGGCATCCGCTCCCGCACTCAGCTAACCGAGCGCGTGTTTGAGGCGGCCGAGAAGTTAGTAAGCGTTGGCTGTTTCTGTATCGGTACCAACCAAGTTGACCTGGATGCGGCGCTCAAGCGCGGTATCGCGGTATTTAATGCGCCTTACTCCAACACCCGCTCAGTGGCGGAGCTGGTACTGGCAGAAGCCATTATGCTGCTGCGCGGTATTCCCGAGAAGAATGCTCGCGCGCACCAGGGCGGCTGGCTGAAGTCGGCGAAAAACTCCCACGAAGCGCGCGGTAAAACCCTCGGTATCGTGGGTTACGGCAGTATCGGCGCACAGCTCTCTGTATTGGCAGAGTCGCTCGGCTTCAACGTGATTTACTACGATGTGATCACTAAGCTGGGTATGGGTAATGCCAGCCAGGTCGCCAGCCTGGAGGAGTTGCTGGATCGTTCGGACGTGGTCAGCCTGCACGTGCCGGACCTGCCCTCTACCCGCTGGATGATTGGCGCGAAAGAGATCGCCGCCATGAAGGATGGCGCTATCCTGATCAATGCCGCCCGTGGCAGCGTGGTGGAAATCGAGCCGCTGGCGGATGCCATTAAAGCAGGAAAACTCAATGGGGCGGCCATCGACGTCTTCCCGGTTGAGCCGAAAGGCAACGATGAAGAGTTCCAAAGCCCGCTGCGCGGCCTGGATAACGTGATTCTGACGCCGCATATCGGTGGTTCTACCCTGGAAGCCCAGGAGAACATTGGTATCGAGGTCTCCGAAAAACTGATCACGTACTCGGACAACGGTACCACGGTCACCTCGGTCAACTTCCCCGAAGTGGCACTGCCCGCGCACCCGGACAAGCACCGTTTGCTGCACATTCACGACAACGTGCCCGGCGTGCTTTCTCAGATCAACCGCGTGCTGTCAGAAAACGGCATCAACATTTCTGGCCAGTATCTGCAGACCAACGATAAGGTCGGTTACGTGGTGATTGATGTCGATAAAGCCTACGGCCCGCAGGCGCTGGAAGCGTTGAAGCAAGTAGAGCACACGCTGAAGATTCGCGTTCTCTACTCGGCGCAGAACAGCTGATATTACCGACCCGCGTAGCGTCACAAAACGGCCCGAAAGGGCCGTTTTGCCTATCAGGCCAGGTCGAACAGCAGTACTTCGCTGGCCTCGGTGCACGCCAGCGCAACGTCCTCGCTGGGGGTGAAGGCCGCCGCGTCACCGGTGCGCAGGGTTTCTCCGTTCACTTCAACGGCCCCTTTCACCACATGCAGCCAGGCATGGCGGGAGGGTGGCGCTGCCAGCTGATCACCCGCGCTCAGCAGGCTGGCATACAGGTTGACGTCCTGATTGACGCCTACCGAGCCGTCGCGGCCATCCTGAGAAGCGACCAAGCGCCACTGGCCCTGCCGCTCGGCGGTGGGGAAGTGCTTCTGCTCGTAGCTGGGCTGAATGCCACGCTGGGCGGTTTCGATCCAGATTTGCAGAAAGTGCAGCCCGTTTTCTTGAGAGTGGTTGAACTCGCTGTGCAGTACGCCCGTGCCTGCGGACATGCGCTGCACATCGCCGGGGCGCATCACTTCGCCATTGCCCATGTTGTCCTTGTGCTCCATCTCGCCATCAAGCACGTAGGAGATAATTTCCATATCCCGGTGGGGGTGGGCGCCAAAGCCGTGGCCGGGGGCCACACGGTCTTCGTTGATCACCCGCAGCGCGCGGAAGCCCATGTGGTTGGGGTCCATGTAATTGGCGAACGAAAACGTGTGGTAAGAGCGCAGCCAGCCGTGGTCTGCGTAGCCCCGCTCGTTGGAACGACGAATCTTCATGAAAAGCACCTCATCACTGAGTTAAATTGCCGCCTACTATACGACCGAGTGCGTGTGACGTGGGGTGAAGCTTTCTCAATGATGTTGTCGAAATAATCGACGATTGGCGGTGTCGTTGATCTGAGTCAAACACGCCGAGATGCACCCACGGCGGGCTTTTTGTTATCATGCGCGCCTTTATTGACCCGGTCCGCCCTTTGCGAGGGCGACTACCAGGAGCACTCCATGACGACCCCGACCCCAACACCGCCCGTTGTGGTGGCAGCGCTGTATAAATTTGTCACCCTGAACGACTTTGAAGCACTGCGCGAGCCGCTGCGCCAAACCATGGTCGATAACGGCGTGAAAGGCACGCTGTTGCTCGCCAAAGAGGGCATCAACGGCACCGTGGCCGGTAGCCGCGAAGGCATCGATGCGTTGCTAGCATGGCTCACCGCCGACCCACGTTTAAGTGATATCGACCATAAAGAGTCGTTCTGCGACGAGCCGCCGTTCTACCGCACCAAGGTCAAACTGAAAAAGGAGATCGTCACGCTGGGCGTGCCGGGCATCGACCCCAACGACACCGTGGGCACTTACGTTGAGCCGGAAAACTGGAACGACGTGATCTCCGACCCGGAAGTGCTGGTGATCGATACCCGTAACGACTACGAAGTCGCGATTGGCAGCTTCGAAGGCGCGGTCGACCCCAAGACCACCACGTTTCGCGAGTTTCCCGAGTACGTGCGCCAGCACTACAACCCGGAGCAGCATAAAAAGGTCGCCATGTTCTGCACAGGCGGTATCCGCTGCGAGAAAGCCTCCAGCTTTATGCTGAAAGAGGGCTTCGAAGAGGTCTACCACCTGAAAGGCGGCGTGCTCAATTACCTGGAAAAGGTGCCGGAAGAGCAGTCGCTGTGGCGCGGCGAGTGCTTCGTGTTCGATAACCGGGTCACTGTGCGCCATGATCTCACCGAGGGCGAGTACGAGCAGTGCCACGCCTGCCGCATGCCGATCTCTCAGGAAGACATGCAGTCGTCGGCCTACGAGCCCGGCATCAGCTGCCCGCACTGTATCGACTCACTGCCTGAGAAAACCCGCGCCGCCGCCCGCGAGCGTCAGCGCCAGATTGAGCTGGCCAAAGCCCGTGGTGAGCCTCATCCGCTGGGCTATAACCATCGCCAAGGCACTCGCGAGAAAGCGTAATCATCAGTGGCCGACGATGTGGCAGAAGGCATCGATGCGTTTATCGAAAAGCACGCGCATCGCTAGTACACGCTGCTAGCCATTGGTGGAATTTGTTTCCGTAAACGCGACAGCGCCCCCTGCGGCGCGTTATCCTGCTGGCTTTTTACGTATTGAGTGCCGTCAGGAGAGTAGTAGGTGAGTGAAGCCAAGCGCAGATCAGTCGGACGTCCGGCGGGAGCCACGAAAGCGAGCGGAGGGCATAGCCAATCGTTGGTGCGTGGCCTCACGCTGCTCGAATACCTATCCGCTAGCCCGCTGGGCCTTGCGCTTTCAGAGCTGGCGGAAATGGCTGACCTTGCCCCTTCCACCACTCATCGCCTGCTTCAGGCGCTGCAAAGCCAGGGCTTTGTCACCCAAGAGAGCGAGCAGGGCCTGTGGCGCATCGACGTCAAAACCTTCCGAATTGGTAACAGCTTTTTAGAAGCACGCGACGTGGTGGCCAAAAGCCGCCCGTTTTTGCGCCGCTTAACCGCAGAAACCGGCGAAACGGCGAATCTGGGTATCCGTGATGGCGCCACGGCGGTCTTCTTGGCTCAAAACGAATCCCCGCAGATGATGCGCATGATCACGCGGCTGGGGTCCCGTGCGCCGCTGCACGCCTCCGGCGTGGGCAAGGCGCTGCTGGCGTGGATGAGCGAGGAGGAGCGCAGCGCGCTGTTAGAAGGCGGCTACGAGCTGGCCCGTGTGACTGAAAATACCCTGTATCAAACGGATTCACTGCAGGCGGAAATGGCCGCCATTCGCGCCCAAGGCTTTGCCTGCGACCGGGAAGAGCATGCGATTGGCCTGCACTGCGTGGCGGCCTGCATTTTCGATGAGCACGCCACGCCGTTGGCGGCTATTTCCGTCTCGGGCCCCATGGCGCGTATTCCCGAAGAGCGCCTGCTGGTACTGGGGGCGCTGGTGCGTCAAATAGCCGACGAAATTACCCAGCAGCTCGGTGGCCAGTTGCCCCGTTAAACGTTAGAGGGCGCGTATCGTGTTCAGCCTGTTTTGGGTGGCGCTAGCCAGCGCCACCCTGCTGCCTGGTGGCTCGGAAGTGTGGCTGGCGCGGCTATGGTGTGTTGGTGAGCCAGCGCTGGTGCTGTGGGTTGTGGCGACGGCTGGCAACACGCTGGGCAGTTTGATCAACGTGGCTCTTGGTCGCTACGCTCGCCAATTTCAACATCGCCGCTGGTTTCCTGCATCTCCCCAAGGACTTGCCCGTGCCGAGCGCTGGTATCACCGCTTTGGCGAGGCGAGCCTATTACTCTCCTGGTTACCTGTGATTGGCGACCCGCTCACCGTGCTGGCTGGGGTGATGCGCCTTGCCTGGTGGCGGGCGCTGCTCTGGATTGTGCTAGCAAAAGGTGCCCGCTATGGGCTGCTGATTGCGCTGGCCCATCAATGGTTGGCGCCTTACTGCCAATAAACGGCAATTACCTTCACTCGGTTTCATTGGTGCTCCAAAAGCAGGCGCGTTAACGTCTCTTACATTGAGTCATGTTACGCTAGTTACTTTGGATCGAGCGTTATACAAAGCTTGCATTTCCATTGGATGCACTATCCTGTGTTTAACATTCTTAGGTTGAATTTTAACGAGGGCAGGATGGCAAATACTCACCCAAAAGGAGGTTATGGTGTGACGTCACTACGTTTACTCCCCTGGCTCAGCGTCTGGATGCTGGCGCTGTTCGCCATGCTGGCCGGGCCAGCCATGGCGCAAACCACGTTAAGCGCCGAGAGCGATGCGTCCGTCGCTGAAGAGCAGCCCTCTTATGCGGCGCTGGCGGATCTGCTGGAAGACGAGCAGGCCCGCCAGGAGCTCATTGAACTGCTGCGTAATCAAGCGTCTGAGTTGCCTGCTGGCGTTGCGGCCGAGCTGTCGCCGGAAGCCGCTGCCGCGGGGGGCAACGTAGCGCCCGAGGACGTCTCACTACCCCGCCAGTTGGCAGAGTTAACCAGCCGTGTAGTAGGTGATGTGGGCGGTCAGATCGAGCAGGCTGTGGCGATCGTCGGCAATATATTCACCGGCCAAGGCGCGGGCAGCAGCTTCGATATGGCGGCCTTCATGAACGCAGCCATCAATCTGGGCATCGTGATCGTGGCGACCTTCGCCATTTTTATGGTGTTCCGCCGGTTGGCAAAATCATTGTTCACCAAAATCAGCGGCTGGTCACAGCAGGGCACGGGACTGACGCCGGTGCTACGTTTAGTGCTGTGTGTCGCGATCGCCGCGGTCGTCGATATTCTTTTGATCGCCCTGGCGTACGTTGGCGGTAACTTGGTGGCCACCTTTGCCGTGGGGGAGACCGGTGAACTCTCTACCCGCGCGTCGCTGTTTTTAAATGCCTTCTTGATCATCGAGCTGCTCAAAGCCGGTGTGCGAATGCTGTTCTCCTCGCGTTACGAGGGTCTTCGCTTATTACCGATTTCAGCTCAAGAAGCCTCGTATTGGAACCGCTGGCTGGCGCGCCTGATTGGCATGGTGGGATACGGCCTGATGGTCGTCGTACCGCTGGTCAACTTCTATGTGGCCGCCACCCTGGGACAAGCGGTCGGCACGCTGATTATGCTGCTGGCGTTTATTTATGCGGTGGGCGTGGTGCTCAAAAACCGCGTGCGGCTGCGCGATAATCTAAATCAAATGAGCGCGCGCTCGACGCTGACGGCGAGCCGTGTATCGCTGCAGCTGTTTGCCCGCACGTGGCACCTGTTCGCGCTGATCTATTTCTTAATGGTGTTTGTACTGACGCTTACCCGTCCGGGTGATGCGCTGCCCTTTGTCCTCTTTGCGACGTTGAAGACGCTCGGCGCCGTGGTCGTGGGCCTGCTGCTGTCTGCGTTCCTGACACAGACCATTGGTCGTCGTATTCAACTCTCCGATGACCTGCGCCGTAAGCTGCCGCTGCTGGAAGTCCGGTTGAACAGCTACGTACCCAACGCGCTGCGCGTGCTGCGCACGGTGATCGTCGTTGCGGTGATCATGGTGGTGCTGGATGCTTGGGGCGCCTTTGACCTGGCCGGCTGGTACGCCTCCGAGCGCGGTGCCAATCTGGTGGGTAACCTGATCAGCGTAGCAGTGATCCTGATTGTGTCGCTGGGCATATGGCTGGGCTTGGCAAGCCTGATCGAGCACAAGCTCAATCCGGAAACCGGTCACGGCGAACCCTCTGCCCGTGCCAAAACGCTGCTGAGTCTGTTCCGTAATGCGCTGGCCATTGCCATGGTGACCATCACCGGCATGATCGTGCTCTCGGAAATCGGCATCAATATTGGGCCGCTAATTGCTGGTGCCGGTGTGCTGGGTCTGGCGATTGGTTTTGGTGCCCAGAAGCTGGTGCAGGATGTGATCACCGGGGTGTTCATTCAGGTAGAGAACGCCATGAACACCGGCGACGTGGTGACCGTGGGCGGCGTGACCGGCACGGCCGAGCGTTTGAGTATCCGCTCGGTGGGCATTCGTGACCTGTCCGGTACCTACCATATCGTGCCGTTCTCCAGTGTGGATACCGTCTCCAACTACATGCGTGAGTACGGCAACCATGTGGGCGAGTACGGTATTGGTTACAACGAAAGTATCGACGAGGCGATCGAGCAGCTACAGCTGGCCTTCGAAGATCTTAAAGCCAGCGAAGAGCATGGTCATAAACTATTGGCAGATATGACCGTGGCGGGTGTCACCGCGCTGGCCGACAGCTCGGTTAATATCCGTGTCGTGATCAAGACCACGCCAGGCGATCAGTGGGCTGTAGGCCGTGCCTACAACCGCCTAGTGAAACTGCGCTTTGATGCGGCGGGTATCGAGATTCCGTTCCCGCATACCACGCTCTACTTTGGCGAAACCAAAGGCGGCAAGACTCCGCCCGCCAACGTGCGCATTCTGGATGCGAAAGCGGAAAGAAAGCGCACCGAGACGGCACCGCTTGCAGAGCGTAGCGAAGCCTCGCTTGAGCATGAACCGGATCACCATAAGCCGGACCATGATGATGTGGATGAAACCTAAGCGTACGCTTAGGTAAGCCAATGAGGCCGCCTTCGGGCGGCCTCATTGCGTTGGGTCAGTCGCGCCGCTCGCCAGGGTAGTTTTCGGAGTGGCGACCCTCTAGGTTGATCGATTCGCCGCCGTCTACAAATAGCACTTGCCCGGCCACAAAGGCATTATCCAGCAAATAGTGCAAGGCTTGTACAAGGTGTGCTGGGTTGCCTTGGTGATTGACCGGAATGCCTTCGATGCGCCATTGGATATAGTCGCTGGTACGCTGGGAGGCAGGCAGCACTACCCCGGGGGCGATACCGTTAATCCGTAGGCGCGGAGCAAACTCCAGCGCTGCCATACGGGTCATCTCAGCTAGGCTTTTCTTGGAGAGCAGGTACGCCGCATACGGATATTGGTGATAGGCCACTTTGTTGTCGATGATGTTGATCACCTGACCGTGCTCTACCGCCTCGGCAAAATGGCGTGTGAGTAGCAGCGGGGTAAACATATTGACCCGAAACTGGGTCTCCAGCATGGCCATATCGGTACGGGCAATCGGCGCTGGTTCATAAGCTGAGGCGCTATTGAGCAGCACGTTCAACCCAGGAAAACGCGTTTTAGCTTGGGTGATTAATCCTTCTAGCGAATCCTCTAAAAAGTTGCAGGGCAGAATCTCGCACTCACGACCCTTGCCGCGAATTGCGTCTGCCACTTCCTCTGCTTCCCCCCGGGAGCTATTCACGTGTAACGCGATATCAAAGCCCTTATCGGCTAGCGCTTCAGCAAAATAGCGGCCCAGGCGCGTGGCGCCGCCGGTTACAAGTGCAGCAGGTGTCTCCATTGCTTTATCCCTCGCAGCAGGTAGTGTTTGTTAACTAACGTTGTCATGGTAATCAAAAAGACTCTCTGCGTGAGCGTAGCGTTTGTCAATAACTTGTACAGAGCTTGAACGGGATGATTAACCGTCTACTCTGTTGGGGCGCCGATTGATGCCTATACGCTAAAACGGTGTGGGCTAGGTCATAGGCTCACCAGCCGTTAGTCATCCAGCCTCTTATATTGGGATATAGTTATGTCATTAAGGTCGTCACCCGTAACGTCAACTCCCTCGCCCGTGTCGGCTCAACACGAGTGCGTTATCTCGCTAGGAACCAATATTGAGCCAGAGTATCACTTTGCCAAAGCCCTTGAGATTTTGAGCAGTGAGTGCGAACTGCTGGCCCGCTCCGAAGCGGTGCGCACTGCCCCGGTAGGCTTTCAGCAGCAGCCAGACTTCTTAAATGCCGCCCTGGTGGTGCGCACTACGCTTGAGCTGGGCGACTTTAAAGCCTACCTAAAAGAGGTTGAGCATCGCTTAGGCCGTGTTCGCGGGCCGATCAAATCTGGCCCCCGGACCATGGACTTAGACATTGTGGTCTGGGATGGCGAAGTGGTCGACGATGGCTACTTTCATCACGACTATGTTCGGGGGCCGGTGGACGAAGTGCTAGCCGTACTGAAGAGGCCGAACTGAAAAAATAGTAGCGACTGGGAAAGTTTTACGGGGCAGGGCTCACGTTTTCTAAAGATAGGCCGATATTCACGCTACTTCCGCACTGTTTGCGTTCACTTCCGAGGTCAAGCCCGTGATCAGCCTTGCGACTAATATCATGTCGCTACTGGTGATGAATAATCTACGCAGTAGCCAGCAAGCAATGCAGACCTCCATGGAGCGTCTGTCGTCTGGGCTGCGTATTAATAGCGCCAAGGATGATCCGGCAGGCCAGGCGATTGCTAATCGCATGGGCGCACAAATTCGCGGTATGAACCAGGCGATCCGCAATACCAACGACGGTATCTCTATGGTGCAAACCGCAGAAGGTTCGTTGGACCTGATCAACGACAGCCTTCAGCGCATCCGCGAACTCAGCGTTCAGGCGCTCAACGGCACCAATTCCTCAGAAGATCGGGCGTCTATTCAGTTAGAGATCGACCAACGGTTGGAAGAGATTGATCGCGTCGCCGAGCAGAGCAACTTTAACGGTATTAGGCTGATCGAGAGCGATAAAGCGCTTAATATTCAAGTAGGGGCCAACGCTGGGGATGTGATTGGCGTGAGCTTTTCGGCGATGGGGCGTCAGGCGCTGGGGTTGGATAATTTCAGCGTATTAGATGATGTCTCGGCCACGCCCAAACCAATGGATGTCGTCGATGAAGCCATTAAGCAGGTCGACCGCCAGCGCAGCTATTTAGGCGCGGTGCAGAACCGCTTCGAGAGCGTCATTGACGGGCTTAACACCAGCATCATTAACACCTCCGCTGCCCAGTCGCGTATTCAAGACGCCGACTACGCGCAAGAAGTCTCCAATCTTATTCGCGCCCAACTGCTTCAGCAGGTGGGTATCGCGATGCTGACCCAGGTGAACCAACAGCCGCAGATGATTCTGCGGCTGTTGGAAGGGCTGTAGTTAGAATTGGCCGATCATCGTCACTCGATGATGCCCTGTTCACGCGCCATGGCGTAAGCCGCCTGCGGGCCGTTCCACAGCGAGGGCAGCAGAATCAGCGACACCGGGATCGCGGTAATCACGATAAACTGCTGCAGCGCGCCAATTTGACCTGCACCCATATACAGCAGCACGGCCGCCATCAGGGCCATCGCAATGCCCCAGAAAGCGCGCATGCAGGGGCTGGGGGCATCGTGTCCCGCACCGACAACGGCAATCGCGTAGCTCATGGAGTCGCCGGTGGTGGCCACAAAAATCGTGGTCAGCAGCAGAATCGCCAGTGCCATCCAGGTGCCGCCGGGCAGCGCTTGAGCCACCGTGAGAGTCGCCACGTCAAACTGGAAATTGTTGAGCGCTTCGGTCAGGTCAATTACCCCGGTCAACTGATAGTAAATGCCGGAGCCGCCCAGTAGCGTAAACCATACGGTGGTGGCAATCGGGGCGAGTACGGCAACCGCCAGAATCATTTCACGAATGCTGCGGCCCCGTGAAATGCGCGCCACGAAAATCGCCATCAGCGGTGCATAGCCGATAAACCAAGCAAAGAAGAACACCGTCCACCACTGCATCCACCACGCCGGGGCGGTTTCAGAGGTCATCGTGGCCATGGTGAAAAACTCGCTGACATACGCGCCCATGCTGGAAACGTAGGTGTTCACCAAAAACAGCGTGGGGCCGAACATGATAATCACGGCGCCGATTGCCAACGCCAGCAGTACGTTGAAGCGGCTCAGCAGTTGGATGCCTTTATGTACCCCGCTCATGGAGGAGAGCACATAAATAGTGCCCAGTACGGCCAGAATTATCAGTTGCCCGGTGTAGCCTTCCGGCAGGCCAAACAGCTCATGCAGGCCAAAGCTCACCTGAGTTGCCAAAAAGCCGATGGGGCCTACCGTGCCTGCCACTAAGGCAATCACGCAGCAGGCATCCACTAAACCGCCCAGCGGGCCACGCATCAAGCGTTCACCAAAAATCGGGTAGAGCAATGTGCGCGGCTGCAGCGGTTGGCCTTTCACGTAGTGCGCATGGGCCAGCACCACGGCGGTGAGCGAGCCCAGCACCGCCCAGGCCATAAAGCCCCAGTGCATAAACGACTGCGCCAGCGCGCCGGATACCGCTTCAGCGGTGCCCGCTTCGGTATCAAAGGCGGGTGGGGTGACCACAAAGTGGTACACCGGCTCGCCCGCGGCAAAAAACACCCCACCACCGGCTAACAGCGTACATAGAATGATGGAGAGCCACTTAAAGGTGCTTATTTCTGGTGCATCGAGATTGCCGATCTTAGCTTTTGCCGCAGGCGTTAAAGCAACGCCGATGGCGATAAAAAACGTCAGCAGAAGCAGCAGCTGGAAATAGCTGCCCAGCACCAGCGCGGTCCAGGCAAAGCCTGCGCTGATAGAGTTGGCGACTAGATCAATGTCGTAAAACGAAAGCGCCAGAAACGCCACGATGAAGCCGATGCTAAGCACCAGCACGATAGGATCGCCGAGGGAAAACCGCGAGGGCCCCTCGGCGCGTTGGGCAGGTTGGTTCATGAAGAGTACCTATTTGGAATGGGAGGTTGCAGGAAAGAGCGGGAGCAGAACCTTTAGCTTAATAAACCCAAGAGGGAGCCGACTTAACGCCGCTGGCCACAGGTTTTCAAAGCAAAAAAAAGCGCCATTCAATGAATGGCGCGAGGACAGGAAACTGCGCATAGTATACGTGGTGTATAGACGAAAGTCTAAAAAAGTTGCTATTTGGTGCATATGGTTATGTCTACGCACCTTCATAAGGCATGTTGGCTTGGGAAGATAAGGCGATAGACGGCGATATCTTCCTAAGTATTATCTATCAATGCTTATTAACGTATTGAGATAATTATAGTTGTAAAAGATTGGCAGCATTCATGCTTGGTACGTAGCACAATTTTGTATACAAGGTGTGCTTGCTATGAATGCTTCAACAGCGGTTTTTCCGGGATTAAAACGCGTTGCATTATTGGGGGCGTCGGCTCTTTTATGGCTGCCTGGGGTCGGTCAGGCGGAAGAGACAACCATTCGCTTCCAGTTAGATTGGCGCTTTGAAGGGCCTTCCGCCCCCTTTCTGTTGGCTGAATCCCGCGGCTACTTTGCTGAAGAAGGCCTTGATGTACAAATTGATTCCGGCAGCGGGTCAGCAGGCGCGATTAACCGAGTGGCCTCGGGTGCCTATGAGATGGGCTTTGGTGACCTTAATGCGCTAGTGGAATTCCTAGCCGAGAACCCCGATGGCCCCGGTATTAGCGGCGTCTATATTGTATACGATGGTACGCCTGCCGCCGTTTTTGCTCGTAAGGATAGCGGGATTGAGACGCCCGCTGACTTAGCAGGCAAAACCATCGCTGCCCCTGCCTTTGATACCGGCTACCGCGCTTGGGGTATTTTTGCAGCGGCCAATGATCTAGCGGCCGATGCGGTGGAGTGGCAAAACGTCGACCCTACGCTGCGCGAAACACTGCTTACCCGAGGTGATGTAGATGCCATTACCGGCTTCTACTTCACCAGCCTGCTGAACCTGGAAGAGCGGGGAATGAGCGAAGAGGAGCTCACCATCATGCCGTTCCCCGAGTATGGGGTCCCGCTTTACGGCAATGCCATCATTGTTAGCGAGTCCTTCGCCAACGAGAACCCTGAGGCTGTGCAAGGCTTTTTGCGGGCGTTTAACCGCGCCCTGGGCGACACCCTGGATGATCCCGAAGCGGCGATTGAGTACGTGCGCGAGCGCGATAGCTTGATTGACGTTGAAATGGAAACCCGCCGTCTGAAGCTGGCCCTGGAAAGCGTGGTAGACACCCCAGATGCCCGCGAGTATGGCGTGGGGGGAGTGGACGATGAGCGCCTACGGGATGCTGTTGCGCTAGTGGCTAAGGCCTACGACCTACCCACACTGCCATCACCCAGCCAAGTCTTCGACTCCCGTTTCTTACCGCCCGTCGATGAGCGCATGCTGCTGCCGGAGGCTGAGTAATGTCGGCAGCGTTTGTCCGCTTTGATGATGTGAGCCTAGCCTATGACGGCACAGGCAACGCCATTGAGGATATTAATCTCTCCATCCGCGAGGGCGAGTTTGTCGCCTTCGTGGGGCCATCCGGGTGCGGTAAATCCACCTTTATGAAGTTATGCACGGGCCTGCACGCACCTACCCAAGGGAGTGTCAGCGTGGATGGCGCGCCGGTCACCGGACCACTGAAAATCTCCGGTATGGCGTTTCAGAATGCCAACCTGCTGCCCTGGCGTACCACGCTGGATAACGTGCTGCTGCCGCTGGAAATTGTTGAGCCCTACCGTCGGCAGTTTCGTAAGCGCCGCGAGGAGTTTGTGGGCTGGGCGCGCTCACTGCTGAAAACCGTCGGGCTCGCCGAGCATGAGAATAAATACCCTTGGCAGCTATCAGGCGGTATGCAGCAGCGGGCGTCCATTTGCCGGGCGCTGATCCACCAGCCGCGTCTGCTGATGTTGGATGAACCGTTTGGCGCGCTGGATGCGTTTACACGCGAAGAGCTGTGGTGCGTACTGCGGGATTTATGGGAAGCCCAGCGATTTACCGTTGTGCTGGTGACCCATGACCTTCGTGAAGCGGCCTTCTTAGCCGATACGGTGTATGTGATGAGCCGCCGCCCAGGTCGCGTGATTGAGCGTCGCTCCATTGAGCTGCCTCGCCCCCGAGCGTTGGAGACCACCTACGAAAAACCCTTTATTGATCTGGTGCAGGAACTACGCGCCCAGATTGGCGAAGTGCGTAGCACCTGATCGATGACTCTCTGCGTCGGCACCATTAAGGCATTTTTTATGACCGTAAATAGCAAACTGATTGAACGTCTGGCGCCCTGGATCGCGGTGGTGGTGCTGGTGATGATCTGGGAAGTCACGGTGCGGCTATTTAACGTACCGAGCTTTATCTTCCCCGGCGCCTTGGAAACCGCGCAGGCGTTGATTACCTATGCAGGCCCCATTGGTCAGCACTCTTGGCAAACCTTCTGGACCACGCTGATCGGTTTTGGGTTGGGAGTGGCGGTCGGGTTAGTGCTGGGCTTTATCATCGGCTCGTCGCGCTTTTTGTATAACGCCTGCTACCCGCTGCTGGTGGGGTTTAATGCCATTCCTAAAGTGGCCTTTGTGCCAATTCTGGTGGTCTGGTTTGGTATCGGTTCGGTACCTGCGATTCTCACTGCCTTTTTAATCTGCTTTTTTCCCATTGTCGTGAATGTGGCCACAGGGCTGGCAACCCTGGAGCCAGAAATGGAAGACGTGCTGCGAGTACTGGGTGCGCGGCGCATGGATGTGCTTTTGAAAGTAGGGCTGCCGCGTTCGCTGCCGTACTTTTTTGCCTCGTTGAAAATCGCCATCACCCTAGCGTTTGTGGGCACCGTCGTATCGGAAACCGTCGCCTCTAACCAGGGCATCGGCTACCTGATGATGAGCGCTGGTTCGCAAATGCGTATGGGGCTGGTATTCGCCGGGCTGCTGGTGATCAGCGCGATGGCCATGGTGATGTACGAACTGTTTGCCCAATTAGAAAAGCGTATGACTGCCTGGGCACACCGTAGTTGAGAAAAGAAACGCCGTAGCGGCGAAGTACCGCTGCGGTTTAACTGAATTTGCTGGCATAGCCAGTGTTGAACAATAAGGGGACCCAATGAAATATTTACCCATCGCTAGTTTAGCCGCTGCCATGTTGATATCACCGCTTGCCTCGGCTGAAAAACTATTTTCAGACTCAAGTATCTCGCTGCTATATAGCGATCAGTACCAAGCGTTTGGGCGTAATGAGCGCACCGATACCTATGTCACCTTTGAAAACGTGACGGCACACGACTGGGGCGGCACTTTTTTGTTTGTGGATCGTAACCAAGGGCGAGGTAAAGCCGATGGTGACGACGATCTGTATGGCGAATTCTCCCCAACGCTCAGCCTTGGCTGGCTAAGTGGCGTCGATTTGCAGCGGGGCGCGCTGAAAGATGTGTCGCTAGCAGGAACCTATGAATTTGGCGGCGGCACCAATGCTACCAACATTCTGACAGGCGTGAGCTTCGCCTGGGACGTGCCAGGCACAACGTACTTCAACAGCACGTTCTACTACGTCAATAACAGTGAAATCGCCGATGATCTGCAAATGACGCTCACCTGGGGTGCGCCGTTTGAGGTGGGAGCATCGCGTTTTCTGTTTGATGGCTATATCGACTACTCAACGTCGGCATCGGACCATGACGCAGAGTTTCATTTCAACCCACAGCTAAAATTAGACTTAGGGCACTACCGTGGCCGTCCAGGGGTGCTCTACGCAGGGATTGAGTACTCCTACTGGCACCATAAATATGGCCTTTCCGACAGCGTTATGGATACGGAAAGCGCGGTGAGTGCACTGGTTAAATTTCACTTCTAATCGGCGTGGGTAGCACCATGATGGTGCTACCAGCTATACAGCAGCGAGGCGCTGGTCGTGGTATCAGTGCGCTCGCTGGCATCCTCCGGGGGTTGTGAGTTGTGCTTCACTTCATAAGAGAGGCGCAGCGACAGCCTAGCGTTAAGACGGGCGGTAAGCGCCGTTAGCGAACGGCCGGTGGTGTTTGCATCGGTGTACTCTACCGACATCTCCTGGGCAATATCAGCGTAATCAGAGAGTCGGTAGCGGTAGTCCAGCGCGGTATAGGCCACGGCCAACTGCTGGTTATCTTCTTTTCGCGGGCGATCATTGCGGTAACCCGGGCCTGCTTCCAGCGAGAGCGTGTGCTGCTTATTCTCTAACAACTGCCGTCCATAGCCACCAATTACCGAAAGCTGTTGGTCGTACCCGGCAAAACGGTCCTTCTCCCAGCGGGCAAAGCCAAACAGGTAGTGCGGCCCGCTAAAGTCGTAGCGTTCACGCCCTGCGAGCAGATATTGCTCCGCGCTGGTTTCGCCATCCTTGCTGACGTTACGCACTTCGCCGCGTAGCGAATGGGTCAACTGCCCCGTTAGCCAGGTCAGGCGGGTCTTGCCGATCAGGGTTTGGCTGTCGGTGTTGCCAGAAAGATGGGTAAAACCAAGCTCCGCATCGCCGCTAAATTCGGGGGTGTCCTCTTTCGGAGGCGGCGGCGCATAGAACGGCGAGGCCGCAACGCCGGTCGCCCAAAGTGCGCTGCTAGTGAATACCAGTGAGCGTAGCAAATGTCGCACGACACTCCTCCTTGAGCTTGGGTTCAGTAAGTGGCTGCTATATAAGCAAAGTGAGGTGAAAGCGCAACGACTAACGCCGCTTGGCACTGCGTGCCATAATGACGCGGTCGCGCACCATGAGTTCCGTTATGACTGCTCCTCGCCCCCGAACACTGGCCGAATTACAGCGCTGGCGCCGTACCCGCGCCAAGCGCCGTTGGTACAAACGCAGTTTTCGCCTGCAAGTCATGATGCTGGTGGGGCTGCTGCTGGCGGGTATGTTGCTGGCCCAGGGCACCTATTTAAACCACCGCAAAGCCGAGATCATCACCCACCAAATGGGCGAGCGGGCACTGACTGTGGCCAAAACCGTGGCCGGGATGCCGCAGATTGTAAATGCTTTTTCCTCTCCTGACCCCTCCGCCATTATTCAGCCCCTTGCCGAACGAGTCCGCCAGGAGACCGGCGCGCGCTACGTGGTGGTGGGTAATGCCCAATCGATCCGCTACTCCCACCCTGTGCCCGAGCGTATCGGCCAGCCCATGGTGGGCGGCGATAACGACCAGGCGCTTATCTATGGCCAGTCGTATGTCTCCGAAGCCACCGGCACGCTGGGTACGGCCATGCGCGGCAAAACGCCGGTGTGGGATGAGGAGGGCAATATCATCGGGGTGGTCTCGGTGGGCTTTATGCTCGACCGCGTCGATATGGATGTGGCCCGCTACACCAGCCTCGGCTGGGCGCTGGTGGCGCTGATGATTGTGCTGGGGTTTGCGGGCGCTTACTGGCTGTCGCAGCACTTGAAAAAGATCATTTTAGGGCTGGAGCCTTACGAAATCGCCCGCTTGGCGATGGAGAAAGAGGCCATCCTGCAATCGATTCACGAAGGCATTCTCGCGGTGAACCAGGATGGCCATATCACCCTGGTGAACCAGCAGGCGCGGCGCTTTTTAGAGCTGCCCGACGAGCATGTGCTGCTGGGTCAGCCGATCCGTGAGGTGGTGCCCAATTCGCGGCTGTTGGAAGTCTTGAAGCATGGCGAGCAGGAGTTTGACCAGGAGATGTGGCTGGGGGATCACCCGGTGGTGGTCAACCGAGTGCCGATTCTGCATGAAGGGGAAATAGAAGGGGCTGTGGCCACTTTTCGTAGCCGCCGAGAAATTATCGACCTCTCCCAAGCACTCACCCAAGCCAGTCGCGATGTGGATATGCTGCGCGCCCAGGCCCACGAGTTCTCCAACAAGCTCTACACCATCTCCGGCCTGTTGCAGTTGCAGCGTATCGACGAAGCGCTGGCGCTGATTCATCAGGAAACCGAGCGCGCCCAGGCGCAAATGAGCTTTTTAATGCGCCACGTGGCGGATGCGGTATTGAGCGGCACGCTGCTGGGCAAACTCACCCGCGCCCGCGAGCTGGGCGTTACGTTAGAAATCGACGAGCAGAGCTCGCTCTCCTGCCCGCTAACGCCCACCGGCCAAGAGGTCATGATGAGCGTGGTGGGTAACTTACTGGATAACGCCTGCCACGCCGCGCTCAACGGCCCTCACGGCGACCAGCCCACTGTGCGGCTGTTTTTCACCGACCTGGGCGAGCAGCTACTTATTGAAGTGGAAGATAACGGTGCCGGGGTGCCCGCCGAGCATGCGGAGTCGATTTTTGCCGAAGGATTTTCCACCAAAACCGGCAAGCATCGGGGCATAGGGCTGGCCCTGGTGGCGCGGCTGTGCCGCCAGCACGGGGGCGCAGTGACGCTGGAAGAGAGCGAACTGGGCGGCGCGTGCTTTATTGCCGTGCTGGACCGCTCGCTATGCGCCGAGGCCGCCACCGAGCCTGCGCCCTCATAACGACACGAATAATGACGACGCTAATAAATAAGAGGAAACACCATGTCTGCGACGCAATACGGCATTTTGGTCGTCGAAGACGATTTTCGCATCGCCGATATCCACCGCGCCTTTATTGAGCAGAGCGAGGGCTTTTATGTGGTCGGCATGGCGCGCAACGGCAGTGAAGCCAAGGCGCTGATGGCCCTGCACGCCGCCGAAATTCAACTGATTTTGCTGGATGCCTACCTGCCGGATGTTGAAGGGCTGGAGCTACTCTGGTCCATCCGCCGGGACTATGTGCATGTGGATATTGTGATGGTGACCGCCGCCAAGGAGGTGGAGACCATTAGCGAGGCGCTGCGCGGCGGCGTATTCGATTATCTGATCAAACCCATTGAAGCGGCCCGCATGAACCAGATGTTGACCCGCTTCCGCCGCGAGCGTGAAGTGCTGGCGAACCGTGCCGAGATGAGCCAGGACGAGTTGGATCACGTGTTGGCCCGGGTTACCCCGAGCGAACCCACACGCTCCGACAGCCGAGCGCTACCCAAGGGCATCGACCGCTTAACGCTGCGCCGGGTGGTGGATGCGCTGGCTGCCGCGCCCGACTCGCTCACCGCGATGCAGGTAGCACGCACTATGGGCGCCAGCCGCTCAACCGCGCGGCGCTATTTGGAGTTTTTAGTCGCTGAACAGGCGGTGAGCGCCGAGCTAGGGTATGGCGATGTTGGCCGCCCCGAACGGCGCTATCGGCTGCTAGGCGCCGCTAAGGGGTGGTTGGACAGTCTCTAAGTGCCTCGGCGTGAACAAAATGAACAAAACGCACAAAAAGAACAGTTTGTCGTTTATGGTCATAAGCTTGTCGTCGGGGGTAGCACTCTTCTAACGTTCACGGCGTAACCACACAAAGCTAATCATCGAGTGCTAAGCGCTGCTGGTTAGCCGTGCTTTTGGTTTGTTCGGCGCACACAACAAACCGCGCCCACCAAAACACCGTTTGAACAATAACGCCTGAACAAAAACGTGGAGAACGCCAATGACTACGCTTTCCTTGAAGCGCATCGCCGTGCTGGCCCTGCCGATGGCGGCCCTGGCCATGACGACATCTGCCCAAGCGCAGGAGTGGACGCCGAGCAAGTCCATCGAATTCATCGCCCCCGCCAACCCCGGCGGCGGTTGGGATACGCTGGTACGCACCATGTCCCGCGTGATTCAGCAGGAGTCTCTGGCAGATGAAAGCTTCGCGGCCATCAACGTACCTGGCGGCGGCGGTGCCGTGGCGTGGGCCCAGGTCGCCCGCGATAGCGGCAACCCCCACAAACTGTTTGCCACCAGCCCGCCAATGATTCTGGTGCCGCTGGCAGGCGCTTCCCGCTACGACCACACCGACTTCACGCCGATTGCGCGTATCAACACCGACTACTCGATTATTCTGGTCGCGGCGGATTCCGAATACCAAACCCTCGATGACCTGTTCGAAGCACTCAAAGCCAACCCCGGTCTGAGCGTAGGCGGCGGCAGTGCGCCTGGCTCCATGGATCACATTTCAATAGCGGGCTTGGCCTCGGCAGCGGGAATGGAAGCGTCTGCAGTGAACTACATTCCGTTCTCCGGCGGTGGCGATGCCATGACCAACCTGATGGGCGGCCACATCGAAGCGGTGATCGGCGGTGCCGGTGAAGCGGTGGGCCAGCTTGGCGAAGGCAGCCAGCTGCGCGCGCTGGGCGTCTCTTCTGAAGAGCGTCTGGGCGGCGGTTTGGCCGACGTGCCCACCTACCAAGAGCAGGGCTACGACTACACCTTCGATATCTGGCGTGGCGTGATGGGCGCGCCGGAAATGCCGGAAGAAGCGGTGGAGTACTACGAAACGCTATTCGCTGAAATGCTCGAAACCGACGCATGGCGCGAAGCCAGCGACCAGCTGGGCTGGATCGATGCCTACCAGGATAGCGAAACGTTTGGTGCCTTCCTGGATGAGCAGCAAGCGCAGTTCAGCAGCGTGCTGACCGATCTGGGCCTGCTGCGCCAGTAAGCGCCAGCGCCCGTTAGAGATTCCCCGGTGGCGCCACGCCGCTGGGATCTTCTGTCTGTTACCGCGAGGGCCAGCGCATCCGCGTTGGCTCCTTCGGAGAAATCCCAATGACCCGATTGAATACTAACCAGTGGCTAGCGCTTGTACTGGCGCTGGTGGCGGCTGCTTATTTAGCCATGGCTTGGCAAATCCCGACGTTCCCCTTACCGCGTCCGGTGGATTCCGACCTGTTCCCCAAAGTATTGGGCGTGTCTCTGCTGCTGCTGGCGGCGCTGCTGTTTTTTGAAAAGCCGAGCGCTATTGCCGGGGCCGATGAGATCGACCATGAGGCTACCAACGGCCCGCTGCTGTTCACCCCCTGGGCGCGTGTCATTGTGACCTCGTTAGCCATCGCCGCCTATGCGTTTTTGCTGGTGCCGCTGGGCTTTGTCTTGGCTTCCACGCTCTTAAGCGTTGGTTTAACCGCCTACTACGGCTATCGCCGCCACGGCATCAACCTGGCGGCATCGCTGGGTGTGGTGCTGGCCCTTTACCTGACCATGACACGGGTAATGGATGTTTACCTACCCACCGGCGTACTGCCGTTCTAAGCAGGGCGTGCTGACGCACGCTTAGCGGGTTTTAACGCGAGACACTCCCATGGATGCCTTAAACAATCTGATGTATGGCTTTGGCATCGCGCTTGAGCCAATCAATATCGCTTACGTTTTCGCCGGTGTGTTTGCCGGTACCATTATCGGTATGCTGCCAGGCCTAGGGCCGATCAGCGCGCTGGCGCTGATGATTCCGATTACCTTTGCCATGGAGCCCTCCTCCGGTTTGATTCTGATGGCAGGGGTCTATTACGGCGCTATTTTCGGCGGCTCGACCTCATCCATTCTGCTCAACGCCCCCGGCGTGGCGGGCACGGTGGCAACCTCCTTTGACGGCTACCCGATGGCCAAGCAGGGCATGGCGGGTAAGGCACTGGCCATTGCGGCGTATGCCTCCTTTATCGGCGGTACGGTATCGGTGATCTTTTTGATGCTGGTGGCACCGCTGCTCTCCAAAGTGGCGGTAAGCTTTGGCCCTGCTGAGTACTTTGCACTGATGGTGCTGGGCTTAACGGCGGTGGTGTCACTGTCGGATAAATCCTTGGTAAAAGGCCTGATTGCGGCGGTAGTGGGTGTGATGATCTCGATTGTGGGGATCGACACGCAAACCGGTACCGAGCGCTTTACCTTCAACTCGATTCAACTGCTCGACGGTATCGACTTTCTGGTAGTGGCGCTGGGTATCTTCGCCCTGGCGGAAGTGTTCTACATGCTGCTGCGTGGGGGCGGTGGCAAGGAAGCTCCGCGCAATGCCATCGGCTCGCTCAAGCTGAGCGGTAGTGAAGTGAAGAAAATTGCTGGCCCCATCAGCCGCAGCTCCGTACTGGGCTTCTTTACCGGCGTATTGCCGGGGGCGGGCGCCACCATTGGCTCTTTCCTGGGCTATAGCATGGAGAAGCGCCTGGCGAAAGATGGCGACACCTTTGGCCAGGGCAACATTAAGGGCGTGGCCGCTCCGGAAGCGGCGAACAACGCCGCCTGTACCGGCTCTTTCGTGCCGCTGTTAACCCTGGGTGTACCGGGTTCCGGCACTACGGCGGTACTGCTGGGCGCGCTGCTGGTAATGGGCGTCACCCCTGGCCCGATGATGCTGGAGCAACGTCCGGATGTGTTCTGGGGCGTGATTGCCAGTATGTACATCGGCAACATCTTCCTGCTGGTACTGAACCTGCCGCTGATCCCGCTGATCGCTAAAATCCTCGACCTGCCGCGCCCGCTGCTGCTGTCGATGATTCTGATCTTCTGCATGATCGGCGTTTACGGCATGAGCTTTAGCGTCTTCGACCTGCTGCTGCTGTTGGGCTTTGGCCTGTTGGGCTTGGGCATGCGCCTGTTTGGCTTCCCCACCGCGCCGCTGATTCTGGCGCTGATCCTGGGTAACATTATGGAAGAGTCCATGCGCCGGGCGCTGCAGATCTCTGGTGGCGACTGGACCACCTTTATCGATAAGCCGATCTCGCTGGCGCTACTGGTCATCGCGGTGCTCTCCCTGGGCCTGCCGCTGCTGAAAAAGCGGCGTAGCAAGGCGGCTGCGGCGGCTAAGTAAACGCCAACGCTTTACTCCTTGGCGCTCTAGGTCTCCTAGGGCGCTTTTTTATTGGCGGTGACAATACCCTCTTGTGGTGCAAGGCATCCTATTGGTGCATAACAAGCGTGCATGACGGCTTACTAATTGCGTCATATTTGTGCACGCGGCATAAAACAGTGTTTTTTGAAAACTGCTAAGTATTTGATTCTATTTTTATTAATAGTCTTTGCTTTAATCTGGCGCACCCCTTGCAGAATGAATAGCGACGTGTGAATAACGAGCCATGGCTCGCTACCCACGAGTGGACGCACCAAGTGCCCCCGTCGCATTAATAACGACAACGCTTGGTCGCGATACCCCAAACACGAGCCCTAACCATAAGGGGCGCAAGGAGGTTCAAGTGACCACACTGCAGCGCAAGACACACCCACGTACCCTTAGCCGTTTCGCCACTGCCCTGGTCACCGCCGCTGTGATGGGCGCCAGCGTGCAAGCGGTTGCCCAAGACGACGACCCCATCAAAGTCGGTATTCTGCACTCGCTCTCCGGCACCATGGCCATCAGTGAATCGACCCTGAAAGACACCGTGGAAATGCTCATTGAGCAGCAGAACGAAGCCGGTGGCCTGCTGGGCCGTCAGCTAGAAGCCGTGGTGGTCGACCCCGCGTCTAACTGGCCGCTGTTTGCCGAGCGCGCCCGCGAGCTGCTGGCCCAGGAAGAAGTGGATGTGATCTTCGGTAACTGGACCTCCGTCTCCCGTAAAGCGGTGCTGCCGGTGGTGGAAGAGCTGAATGGCCTGCTTTTCTACCCGGTGCAGTACGAAGGCGAAGAGTCGTCTGAAAACGTCTTCTACACCGGTGCCGCCCCCAACCAGCAGGCCATTCCTGCCGTTGAGTATTTGATCAACGAAGTCGGTATCGAACGCTTCGCGCTGATCGGCACCGACTACGTCTACCCGCGCACCACCAACCGCATCTTGGAAGCGTTCCTGAAAGATGAGCACGGTGTGGCCGAAGAAGACATCATGGTCAACTACACGCCGTTTGGTCATTCGGACTGGCAGAACATCGTCTCCGAAATCCGCCGCTTTGGCGAAGAGGGCAAGCCCACGGCGGTGGTCTCCACCATCAATGGCGATGCCAACGTGCCGTTCTACCGTGAGCTGGCCAACCAGGGGATCGATGCTGCGGATATTCCCGTCATCGCCTTCTCGGTGGGTGAGCAGGAGTTATCCGGTATCGATACCGGGCCGCTAGTGGGCCACCTGGCCGCCTGGAACTACTTCATGAGCGTGGACACCGACGCCAACTACGACTTCATCGACGCTTGGATCGAGCACACCGGTGACGAGATGGCGGTGACCAACGACCCCATGGAAGCGCACTACATCGGCTTCAACATGTGGGCCGAAGCGGTGCGTAAAGCGGGTACCACCGACGTGGATACGGTGAAAGACGCGATTATCGGCGTGACCGTGCCTAACCTTTCCGGTGGCTATGCCGCCATGATGCCCAACCACCACATCACCAAGCCGGTGTTGATCGGTGAAGTGCAGGACAACGGCCAGTTCGACATCGTCTGGCAAACGCCGTCCACCGTGGCAGGCGATGCCTGGTCGGACTTCCTGCCGGGTTCTCGCGACCTGATTGCTGACTGGCGTGCACCGATGCGCTGCGGCAACTTCAACGTCGCCAACGGTTCGTGCGGTGGCAGCACCGCAGCAGAAGAAGCCGAAGCGGCACTCGCCGAGTAACACTCTTCCCTTGCTGCGACCCGTCGCAGCAAGGGAGCACGCTACCTCTCCCCATTGATGATGACCAAAGGAAGAACCCCATGAGGCGTTTCCTTTCTGGGGTGTTGTGTCTGTTGCTGCTCAGCATGGCGACGTTGTCGCAGGCACAAACCCCCACCACACCTTCTGATGACGACGCGGCACTGGCGCTGCTGGAAGCGCTGGACGTGGAGAACTTCCGCGCCAAAGGCGACGCGATTACGGCCATTTTGCAAAGCGACGACGAGCGCGCCAGAGATTGGCTGCAAGCCTTGCTCGATGGCCGCTTGCAGCGCACCAGCGAGGGTCGCTTCGTCGTGGTGTTGAACAACACCGGGCGTGACTGGCCCGTGGCCGATGCCTTGACCGAAGAGCCGCTGGGCGAGATGTCCCGCCGCGACCTGGACCGTATCGGCATCAACAATGCGCTGCGTAACCAGCTACGTAGCGCCATCGCCGTGGTCGATCTCTACTCCCCCAACGTGGAACGCCGCCGTACCTCCGCTGAGCGCCTGTTGGGCGAAGTGGACGAGACGCTGGCCGAGCCTCTGGAAGCGCTGATTGCCGAAGAAGAGGATAGCCAGGTGCAGCGCCGGTTAGCGCAGGCACTGGCCATTTATCAAACCGAAGCGGGCCAGATGGAAGGCGTGGAAGCGCTGCGTGGCAGCCTGCATCCGCGTGCCCGTGTGGCCCTCAATCGCGCGGCCAATGGCGATGACCCAGTGGTCGCCGACGCGGCCAGAGAGGCGCTCCTCAGTATCGAGCAAAACCTCAAGCTCAATCGTGGCCTCGAAACGCTCTACTTTGGCCTGAGCCTGGGATCGGTCCTGGTGCTGGCGGCCATCGGCCTGGCCATCACCTTTGGCGTGATGGGCGTGATCAACATGGCCCACGGCGAGCTGATGATGCTGGGCGCCTATACCACCTGGATGATGCAGCAACTGCTGCCGGGCCAGCCGGGGTTGGCGCTGATTCTATCGATTCCGGCGGGCTTTATGGTGGCCGCGCTGGTGGGCATTGCCATTGAGCGGGGCGTGATTCAGTTCCTCAAAGGCCGCCCGCTGGAAACCCTGCTGGCAACCTTCGGTATCAGCCTGATTCTGCAGCAGCTGGTGCGCACGGTGATTTCACCGCTCAACCGCACCGTGGTGACGCCAGAGTGGATGAGCGGCTCGCTGGTGATCAACGACGCGCTCTCGCTGACCCTCAACCGTATGTACGTGCTTGGCTTTGCGCTGGTGGTGTTTGCCGCGCTGATGCTGATTATGCGCCGCACCCGCTTAGGGCTAGAAGTGCGTGCCGTGACCCAAAACCGCGCCATGGCGCGCTCCATGGGCATCCGCGCCACCCGCGTGGATATCATGACGTTTGCGCTGGGCTCCGGCGTGGCGGGCTTGGCGGGCGTGGCGCTCTCCCAGCTCACCAACGTAGGCCCCAACCTCGGACAAAACTACATCATCGACTCGTTCATGGTGGTGGTGTTCGGCGGCGTGGGTAATCTGTGGGGCACGCTAGTGGCGGGGCTCTCGCTGGGGGTGATCAACCAGGTGCTGGAACCTTGGGCGGGCGCGGTGCTGGCCAAGATTATCGTGCTGGTCTTCATCATTCTGTTTATTCAAAAACGCCCGCGTGGACTCTTCCCGCAGAAGGGCCGGGCTGCGGAGGGCTAACCCATGATGACGCAAGCAACATCCAGCCAGTTTTGGCTCACCCGCCCGTTCGGTGAGCGGGCCACTCAGACCTTCCTCGGCGTGCTGTTTGCCGCGCTGCTGCTGGTCACCGTGCTGCATCTGGCGGTGCCCCAGGGGCACCCGCTGCATGTGAACGCTTACACTGTTAACCTGTTCGGCAAGTACCTGAGCTACGCGCTGCTCGCCGTTGCGGTCGATTTAGTATGGGGTTACCTGGGCATCTTGAGCCTGGGCCATGGGGCGTTTTTCGCCATTGGCGGCTACGCCATGGGCATGTACCTGATGCGCCAGATTGGCGACCGTGGCACCTATGGCCATCCGGTTCTGCCCGACTTCATGGTGTTTCTGAACTGGGATAGCCTGCCCTGGTACTGGCTGGGCTTCGATATGGCCTGGTTCGCCTTTGCCATGGTGCTGCTGGCCCCTGGCCTGCTGGCGCTGGTGTTCGGCTTCCTGGCGTTCCGCTCGCGGGTGACCGGGGTGTATCTGTCGATCATCACCCAGGCGCTGACGTTTGCCCTGATGCTGGCTTTCTTCCGCAACGAGATGGGCTTCGGCGGCAACAATGGCCTCACCGATTTCCGTGAGCTGCTGGGCTTCAACCTGCGCAGCAACGACACGCGGCTGGGGCTGTTCATTGCTACCGGCGTGGCGCTGGCACTGGGCTATATCCTCTGCCGGGCAATCGTCACCAGCAAGCTGGGCCGGGTATGTGTGGCCACGCGGGACGCCGAAGCGCGCACGCGCTTTATTGGCTACCGCGTCGAGCGCTTCCAGCTGTTTGTGTTTGTGGTCTCGGCCATGCTGGCGGGCCTTGCCGGGGCGCTTTATGTGCCGCAAGTAGGAATTATCAACCCCAGCGAGTTCTCGCCGCTGTTCTCGATTGAAATTGTATTGTGGGTGGCGCTGGGTGGCCGGGCCACGCTGTACGGCGCGGTGATCGGCGCTATTTTGGTCAACTACGCCAAAACCATCTTCACCGGCATTATGCCCGACGCCTGGTTGTTCGCTCTGGGCGCGCTATTCGTGCTGGTCACGGTGCTGCTGCCCAAAGGTGTAGCGGGGCTGTTAGGCCACCTAAAACGCCGCAAAGAGGATGATCACCCACCCAAGGAGGCCGCCGCATGAGCCTATTACAATCGCTAAAAGCGCGGGATCGGGTGTTTGATTTTATGGCGCCAGAGGCCTCGCCGGTTGACGTGCGCCATGGCCCGATTCTGTATATGGAAGATGTTACCGTCAGCTTCGACGGTTTTAAAGCCATCAATAACCTGAACCTGACCATCGACGACGGCGAGCTGCGCTGCATTATCGGCCCCAACGGGGCCGGTAAAACCACCATGATGGATATCATTACCGGCAAAACCCGCCCCACCGAAGGCAGCGTGTGGTTCGGCAGCCGCCATAACCTGCTGCAGATGAACGAGCCGGAAATCGCTAGCCTCGGCATTGGCCGCAAGTTCCAGAAGCCCACGGTGTTCGAAGCGCTCAGCGTATTCGAGAATCTGGAGCTCGCCATGGCCGCCGACAAGCGCATCTTTCCCACGCTGACCGCCCGCATGACCAGCGAGATCAGCGACCGCATCGACGACGTGCTGGATACCATCGGCCTGACCGCGCTGCGCTTCCAGCCCGCCGGGATTCTCTCCCACGGCCAGAAGCAGTGGCTGGAGATCGGCATGCTGCTGATGCAGCGCCCGCGCCTGCTGCTGGTGGATGAGCCGGTGGCCGGGATGACCGAGCAGGAGATGGAGCGCACCGCCGAGCTGCTCACCGGTTTGGCGGGCAAGCAGTCGGTGGTGGTGGTGGAGCACGACATGGGCTTTGTGCGCTCGATTGCGCGCAAAGTAACCGTGCTGCACCAGGGCAGCGTGCTGGCCGAAGGCAGCATGGATCAGGTCTCCAACGACCCCAAAGTGGTCGAGGTGTATTTAGGGTCGGATGAAGAGGAGAGCGCCTGATGCTGGCGATTGAAAAACTCAACCAGTTCTACGGCGAGAGCCATACGCTGTGGGACTTAGACCTAGACGTGCCCGCCGGGCAGTGCACCTGTGTGATGGGTCGCAACGGGGTGGGTAAAACCACCCTGATGAAAGCCATCATGGGCGAAGTCGCGGTGAAGAGCGGCCAACTGCGCTACCAGGGCGATGGCAGTGAGATCGAACTCACCAAAAAAGCCGTGGAAGCGCGCTCGCGACTGGGCATCGGTTTTGTGCCCCAGGGGCGGCAGATCTTCCCGCTGCTCACGGTGGAGGAGAACCTGCGCACTGGACTGGCCGCCCGAGGTGATGGGCTGAAAAAAATTCCCGAGCGCATCTACGAGCTGTTTCCGGTGCTCAAAGAGATGAAGCACCGCCGAGGCGGTGACCTATCCGGCGGGCAACAGCAGCAGCTCGCCATTGGCCGCGCGCTGGTGATCGAACCGAAGCTGCTGATTCTCGATGAGCCAGGAGAGGGCATTCAGCCCAATATCGTCGCCCAGATTGGTCAGGTGATTCGCCAACTGATCAAAGAAGACGGCCTGACGGTGCTGCTGGTAGAGCAGAAGCTACCCTTCGCCCGCAAATACGCCGACCGCTTCGTGATCATGGACCGCGGCCGCCCAGTGGCCAAAGGAGATATCAGCGAACTCTCCAACGAGCTGATTAAGCAGCATTTGACGGTTTGAGTTATCCACAACCACTTTAACCTTTCTTTTCCTGTTGACAGAGCACACTCTAATAGCCCTCTCGTTTCATGTAGAAAAGAGGGGGCTTTTTGCTTAAAACCCTGCGCTGAGTAGGTTTTGGCGCTGCGTTTTATGTGTAATATGGCGGGTTTCAACAATAACCATCGGGTGGGATATGCGTTATAAAGACAAACATCAGCTCGCTGCCGAGTGGCAGTCACTCCTGGAGCGCACGCCTTTGGCGCTACGCCAGGCGGTGGAGACACTGGTGGAATCCCGCCGCGATATCTTTGCCGATCATTTCTATCAAGTGATGCTGGAAGACCCCCACGCGTCGCTGTTTCTCTCCAATGAGCAGGTGAAAAACCGGCTTCACCCCTCCATGCAGCGCTGGCTCAGCGCTATGTTTGCCGTCGAGCACGCCGATTTCGAATCCCTGGTCGAGCAGCAGGAAAAAGTCGGCCAGGTGCATGCGCGTATCGATATCCCGGTGAACTTGGTACTTAATGGCGCACGGCAGCTAAAGCAGGCGCTTTATGAGCACATTAACAGCACCTTTAGCGCTGAACTCTCTTCCGGTGATGCAGCGGTTTACGTGTCTGATCATATTGATATGGCCATGGAAATAATGAGCCATGCCTATTCAGTGGCGAATAATCGTAATACCCGTATGGAAGAAGCCTATAAGCTGTTCTCTTTAACCCAGAGCATCGGCGATGAGCGCGAGCGACAGCGCTCCGCACTGCTCGATTGGGAGAACGCACTGATGTTTGCCGTGGCTGCGCAGCAGGCAACGACGGCTTTACCCCGATTAGCCAGCTCCGAGTTTGGGCTTTGGTATCACCATAAAGCGTGCCACGCCTTTGAGGGCGCGCCGGAAATCACCACCATTTCACAGCATGTTCGTCGCGTGGACGAGGAGTGGCTCGCCCAGCTAGGCGACTCAGACAGCCAGCGTCGCCTGACTGCGTTGAGCAGCATTCGCGATGCGGCTCGCACGATCTTGATGCTGTTGGATGACGTTCTGGATCGCGCCTCGGGGCTCGAAGCAGGCCGCGATAGCCTGACGCGTCTGCTCAATCGCAAGTTCCTCTCGGTGGTGCTGAGCCGTGAAATAGAGATCGCCCGGCATTCGGAAAAGTGTTTTGCGCTGCTCATGGTGGATATTGATCACTTCAAATCAATTAATGATACCCATGGTCATGATGCTGGCGATAACGTACTGCAGCAAGTGGCCAGTATTCTCGACCGCTCGACCCGGGGCGGTGACTATGTGTTCCGCATGGGCGGTGAAGAGTTTTTGATTGTACTGGTGGATACGGATCAAGACGGCAGTCGACTGTTTGCCGAACGGCTGCGCCACGCGGTGGCCAAAGAGCCGATGTTAGCCGCTGCCGATACGCTATTGAACGTCACGGTGAGCGTCGGGGTTACGCTTCATGATGGCCACCCAGACTACCAACGCTCGATGCAGCGCGCCGACCAAGCGCTGTACCAAGCGAAGCGCAGCGGGCGTAATCGGGTGGTGGTTGCCGCTGCCACTGAGTAATATCGCGGTAAGCGCTAGGTTTTGGCGATGTGACCCACGGAGAACACTATGTTAATGCGCCGTTTTATGCTGTTAACCGCACTGCTGTTCATGAGCACGCCGCTGATGGCGGCTCATCATGGCAGCGACCACTCTAATGCCATGGAGGGCCACTCCTCTATTGAAGTGGCGCAACCCTGGACCCGTACAACGCCGCCGGGGGCCGGGGCGGGCGGTGGCTTTGTCACTCTCACCAATCACGGCGCTGGCGATGACATGCTGCTGGGGGCGACCAGCCCGATCACCGAGCGTGTCGAGATTCATATTATGGAGATGGACGGCGATGTGATGCGCATGGCACCCCTGCCCGGTGGCATTGAGCTACCGGCGGGCGAGAGCGTGACGCTAGCGCCGGGCGGTTTACACTTAATGTTGATGGAACTGGGTTCTCCCATCGTTGAGGGTGAACCTGTCCCTGTGACGCTTGAATTCCAGCACGCCGAGCCGATGGAGATCGAGCTTCAGGTGCTGCCAGTAGGTGCTTCTCCGGAAGGGAGCCACCATGAAGGTGCCCATGATCATGGGCACGCGGCGCACTAAGTCGGCCTACCGTCCTGTTAGCCTTGGCGAGCGGGGCGACGCTTCCACCATATCACGCCTGCGGCCACGCACATCACGATGATGGCGATGCATACCGCCAGCAGGAAGAGCTGATTGGTAAGCCCAAACTCCTGCCCCAAGTGAACGTTAATCCCAAACTCCAGCCAGCGGCCTAGCGGGCCATAGTCGGCGTAGCTCATATCGAGCAGCGGCTCACCACGCCGCCCCTGCCGTTGCGCGGCCACCAGAGATAAATGCCGGTGGCGACTAACAAAATCGACCAGCCCGCGGCAATCTCAATCAGCTTGCGCGGGGTTTGCCCGAAGAACTTGAAGCTATGCAGGTAGCGAACGGTCCACATCACCGTTCCCCGGTCATCCAGCGAACCAAGCACCTCAGCCGTATAGGGATTGACGTACACGGCCAGCCGTTCGCCGGTTAGGTGCAATGTGATGGCTATATGCACATATTTGGTGCATTGGAGGGCTGGGCAAGAGGGTTGAGGCTCAAAAAAAGATCTTTATGACGGTAAAAAAGCGCCTTCACCATTTTGGCGCATTCTTTGCATTTATAAGGCAATGATGAATCCACAAGGAAGCGACAGCGCCCCATGATGTTGAGCGAACTTGCCCCACCCGCTGCTGGTTCCGGCCACCGCTTTGACGCCGAGCGCCGCTGGGCCGCCTCGCTGGCCTTGCGCTTTGCCAACCGCGACGACGTGACAAGGCTAATTCAGGCGCGCCACCAAGGGCCGTTACGGGTACAGCGCCCCTTCTACCCGGAAGGCAGCCAGGAAGCGTGCCACGTTTACGTATTGCACCCGCCCGGCGGGCTCGTGAGCGGTGATGCGCTGACCATCCGCGCCCATATCGAGCGCGGTGCCCATGCGCTGCTCACTACGCCCGCTGCCAATAAGCTCTACAAAGCCGACAGCCAAGGCGTGGCCTGGACACAGCACACCGAGCTGACGGTAGAAGAGGGCGGCACCTTAGAGTGGCTACCCCAGGAAACCATCGCGTTTAACGGCTCAAAGGGTACTCAGGGCACCCATATTGCGCTGCAGGGTAATGCCCGCTGCCTAGGCTGGGAAGTGATGGCGCTCGGACGCCCGGCCAGCGATCTGCCCTATGTCACGGGGCGCATCGAACAGCACTTTCGCTTAACCCTGGATGGCAAGCCGCTGTGGCTTGAACGCCAGCCGCTAGACCCCGCGCACCCACGCTTTGCGGGCCGCTGGGGGCAGGGCGGCGCCACGGTGCAGGCCACGCTGTGGGCCGTGGGGCTCGATGATGCCCCGGCGGCCATCGAAGCACTGCGCGAGGCGCTGCCGGATAACCCCCGCTGGGCAGTGACGGAACGCCATGGCGTACTGCTGATGCGCTATTTAGGTGCATCCCGAAACGAAGCCTGGGCGCTGTGTGAGCAGGCCTGGCACCTGCTACGGCCGCGCTGGATCGAGCGCGAAGCGCATACGCCGCGCATTTGGCTAACTTAATTGGCAACACGCTGATAACGCTGGAGACACTCCATGGAACTGACCCCACGAGACAAAGACAAGCTGATGCTGTTTACCGCCGCCCAGCTTGCCGAGCGCCGCAAAGCGCGTGGTTTAAAACTGAACTACCCCGAAGCGGTAGCGCTGATCAGCTTTGAGATTATGGAAGGCGCGCGAGATGGCCGCAGCGTGGCGGATTTAATGAGCTACGGCCGCGAAATCCTCACCCGAGACGACGTGATGGAAGGCGTGGCGGAGATGGTCGATGAAGTACAGGTGGAAGCCACCTTCCCCGACGGCACCAAGCTGGTCACCGTTCACACGCCGATCAACTAATCATCCACCGTTAGGAGAGCGCCATGATTCCAGGACAGTATCAGTTACAAGAGGGTGATATCGAGCTGTGCGCGGGTCGCGAGCGTATCACCGTGGAGGTGGCCAACACCGGCGACCGGCCCATTCAGCTTGGCTCCCACTACCACTTTGCTGAAGCCAACCCCGCGCTGGTGTTTGACCGCGATAAAACCCGTGGCTACCGGCTGGACGTCGCCGCCGGCACCGCCATTCGCTTCGAACCCGGCCAAACCCGCGCGGTCACGCTGATTCCGTTCGTCGGCAAGCGGGAAATCTACGGCTTCCGTGGCGATGTGATGGGGCCGCTGGATCGTCCTCTAAAAAACTAATGGCGTAAGGCGACTAGGCTCCCCAGTGCCAAGCTTCATCTTTTAGGAGAGGCAATACATGAAACCGGTAAACAAAATCAGTCGGCAAGCCTACGCCGATATGTACGGCCCCACCGTAGGCGACCGCGTGCGCCTGGGCGACACCGAGCTGTGGATTCAAGTCGAAAAAGACGCCACCCACTACGGTGAAGAAGTGAAGTTCGGCGGCGGCAAAGTTATCCGCGATGGCATGGGCCAAAGCCAGCGCCAAGATGCCTCGGTGATGGACACCGTGATCACCAACGCACTGATTTTAGACTGGTGGGGCATCGTCAAAGCCGATGTAGGGCTGCAAAACGGCCGCATCGCCGCCATCGGCAAAGCAGGCAACCCCGATACCCAGCCGGATGTGGAGATCGTTATTGGCCCCGGCACCGAAGTGATTGCTGGCGAAGGCAAAATCCTCACCGCAGGCGGCATCGACGCCCACATCCACTTTATCTGCCCCCAGCAGGTGGAAGAAGCGCTGATGAGCGGTGTTACCACCATGCTGGGCGGCGGCACCGGCCCTGCTACCGGCTCCAACGCCACCACCTGCACCCCCGGCGAGTGGCACATTGGCAAAATGCTTCAAGCGGTGGACGACCTGCCTATGAACATCGGTCTGCTCGGCAAAGGCAACGCCAGCCTGCCGGAAGGGCTCGAAGCGCAGTTGGAAGCGGGCGCGATGGGTCTCAAGCTGCATGAAGACTGGGGCACCACCCCCGCCTCGATTGATACCTGCTTAAGCGTGGCGGAAAAGTACGATGTGCAGATCGCCATCCACACCGATACGCTCAACGAATCCGGCTTCGTGGAAGACACCCTGGCGGCCTTCAAAGAGCGCGGCATTCACACCTACCACACCGAAGGCGCAGGCGGCGGCCACGCCCCGGATATCCTCACCGCCTGCTCCAAAGAGTACGTGCTGCCGTCCTCCACCAACCCCACGCGGCCCTACACGGTGAACACCATCGACGAGCATCTCGACATGCTCATGGTCTGCCACCACCTGGACCCCAATATTCCCGAAGACGTGGCCTTTGCCGATTCACGTATTCGTCGCGAAACCATCGCCGCTGAGGATATCCTCCACGACCTGGGCGTGATCTCGATGATCGCCTCCGACTCCCAGGCCATGGGTCGCGTAGGTGAAGTCGTCTGCCGCACCTGGCAAACCGCCCACAAAATGAAAGTGCAGCGCGGCCTGTTGCCGGAAGATGAAGCACTGGGGGCCGACAACCTGCGCGCCAAGCGCTATATCGCCAAATACACCATTAACCCCGCCATTACCCACGGCATTGCCCACGAAGTCGGCTCGATTGAAGTCGGTAAGCTGGCGGATTTGGTGCTGTGGAAGCCGGCTTTCTTTGGCGTCAAACCCGCGCTGATTCTGAAAGGCGGCATGATTGCCGGTGCGCCCATGGGCGACCCCAACGCCTCCATCCCCACGCCGCAGCCGGTGCATTATCGTCCCATGTTCGGCACCTTTGGCCGCGCCGCCAGCCAGACGCGGCTCAACTTTGTCAGCCAAGCAGCGATTGACGCGGGCATTAAAGAGCGACTGGGACTACAAAGCACGCTTTCCGCCTGTAAGAACGTGCGCGGCGTGCGTAAAAAGGATATGAAGCTCAACGACGCCTGCCCAGAACTCACCGTCGACCCGCAAACCTACGAAGTGCGCTGCGACGGCGAACTGCTCACCTGCGAGCCCGCGACCGAGCTACCGCTGGCGCAGCGGTATCACTTGTTTTGATTGAGTGGTTGCCCGGGGCGCCGGGGGTAGGCCTACGAGAGGGCGCTGTAAATACGTCCCTGTACGCTACTTTTGCCATCCATGGCAAAAGACCCTCTCTACGGCCTACCCCCGGCTCAGCCTTCATGGATCGAGAAAGGATGAGAGCATGCTGAAATTAATTGAGCGCTTAGGGCCGATAGACGCAAGCGCTGCCAGCGACACGCTGACACTGCCCTTTGAACTACGCATTCGCGGCCGCTTAAAAGCTGAGAGCGACAGCGGCCAGCCGCTGGGGCTGTTTCTGGATCGCGGCCCCGTGCTGCGCGATGGCGAAGGCCTGAAAGCCGAAAATGGCGAGATCGTGCGCATTTGCGCTGCCATTGAGCCCGTGGTGACCGCGCGAGTGAGTACTGGCTTACCCCTGGCACGGCTTGCTTACCACCTCGGCAACCGCCATGTGCAGCTCGCGCTGGGTGAAGATGCTAAAGGTGGCTGGGTACGCTTCCCGCCCGACCACGTTCTCGAAGAACTGGCCGAGCTGCTGGGTGCCACGCTTGAACACCACAATGCCACCTTCGACCCCGAACCGGGCGCTTACAACCAAGTGGGCGGTGGGCATTCGCACAGCCATTCGCATAGTCATTCCCATGACCACGATCACGATCACGATCACGCGCATGAGCACCACCATGCCCACTGAACAGCCCTCCGACCTCGCCCTGCTAGGGCTGATGCAGCTCGTCAGCCCCGCACTGCCCATTGGGGCCTTCGCCTTTTCCCAAGGGCTGGAGAGCGCTTTTGAGTTGGGCTGGGTGAGTGATGAGCCAAGCCTATCTCATTGGCTATCCGGCGTGCTGGAAGATGGCATAAGCTGCTGTGAGCTGCCCGTGATCGAGCGGCTATACGGTGCCTTTTCCGCCCAGCAAGGCGGCACGGTTGCCGAGTGGGACCACTGGCTGGCCGCTACCCGTGAAACCGCCGAACTGGCCGCAGAAGATAGCCGCCTGGGCGCATCGCTCACACGGCTGCTGGGCAGTCTCGACCTATTACCCAAACATGAAGGGCTGCCTAGTGAAGACTCACTCACGCCCTTGCTACCGGTGCAGGCAGGCTATGTGACCCTGTTTGCCTGGGCGGCTTACCAGCGCGGCATCCCTGTGCGTCAAGCGCAGCTCGGCTTTGGCTGGGCGTGGCTGGAAAATCAACTCGCGGTGGCCTGTAAAGCGCTGCCGTTGGGCCACACTGCTGCCCAGCGCATTATCGAGCAGTTACGTGGCGAGCTGGTGAGTGCCGTTGAGAAGGCCTGGCGGCTAGACGATGACGAGCTTGGCCCTGCGCTGCCCGGTGTGGCGCTGGCCAGCGCCCTACACGAAACCCAATATTCCCGTTTGTTTAGAAGCTAACGAGCGTTGTTATTTAGGAGAAAACCATGACTCACTGTTTACGCGTTGGCGTGGGTGGCCCGGTTGGTTCAGGTAAAACCGCCCTGCTCAAGCAGCTCTGTACCGCGCTGCGAGACCACTATGACATTGCCGTTGTCACCAACGATATCTATACCCGCGAAGACGCCGATTTCCTGCTCAAACACGATGCGCTGCCAGCGGATCGCATCTTGGGCGTAGAAACTGGCGGTTGCCCGCACACGGCGATTCGGGAAGATGCCTCGATGAACCTAGCGGCGATTGACGAGCTACACGCCCGTCATCCCAAGCTGGAACTGGTACTGGTCGAGTCTGGTGGCGATAACCTTTCCGCCACCTTTAGCCCCGAGCTTTCTGATCTGACGCTCTACGTGATCGACGTGTCGGCAGGCGACAAAATTCCCCGCAAAGGCGGCCCCGGCATCACCAAATCCGACCTGCTGATTATCAACAAAATCGACATTGCCGAGCAGGTTCACGCCTCACTGGAGGTGATGGAGCGCGACTCGAAAAAGATGCGCGGCGAGCGCCCGTTCGTGTTCACCAACCTCTACGATGGCGTGGGGCTTGAAGAGATCATCCGCTTCATTCTCGATAAAGGCATGCTGGACGAGCGTCGCCCAAGGGCCGCTGTAACACATTAAACGGAAGTGGGTATAGGTATAATTAGCAGATATAAAAAACTGCCCAGCTTTGATGGTATGAAAGGCTGGGCAGTTGCAGTTGTTTAGGTGAGATCCTGCCAAAACGGGCCATCCCTGGCCACCACATTTCTACAATGAACTGATAGGCTGTTGATATCCTTAACTCATGTTATGTAAAGGTGTTTTGTAGCTTGAATTTATTGTTCATAAAGCAAAAAATCATGAGAAGTGACTAAAGCTGACACACTTTTTGCCGATAACAAAGCACCGATTACAACGCATATCCCCCACTTGATGAGGATAGAACTCGAACATGATGGCTACTTCTGAGAAGAGAAGTCGTTGGGCCTTGGGTTTGCAGACCAAGGTGCTGATGCTGGTATTACTCCCCTTACTGTTGGTCACCGTTGTCTTGGTCTGCTTTGAAGCCTATAGCAATGCCAAGGACTCCCGCGAAGCGTTAGCGGAACAGCGTGAGTTGTTGATTGAAGAGCGCCGTGCCTCGGTGCGCAATATCGTGCAGATGGCAACAACGGCTATCGCCCCGATTTATGAAAACGCCGGTGCCAATGACCGTGAAGCGAAGGAGCGCGCTGCCGAAATGCTGCGCTCCATGCGCTTTGAAGGCGAAAACTATATTTTCGTATATGAGTACGATGGTACTAACATCGTATTGCCTCACTCTCCGGAGCGTGAAGGTCAAAACCTGAGAGACCTGCAAGCACCTGATGGCACCTATATCGTGCGGGATTTCATCCGAGTTGGCCAAGATGGCGGTGGTTTTTACGAATACCCGTGGGAATACCCCGGTACCAATGAGTCTGAGCCCAAGCACTCCTACATTGATCGTTTAGAAAAATGGGGCTGGATTGTAGGCGCTGGTGTGTATGTAACAGATGTTGATGAAGCAATGGCCGAGTTAGAGGCTGCTGCCGCTGCCGACCTACGAAATACGATTATATCCGCGACGCTGCTAGGCGCTGCACTATTTGCAGCTATTGCTCTGCTGGCCTTTGGCTTTGTGCGTCGTATTGTCGGTCCGATAAAGCGCACCGCTGATGCGATGGGGGATATTGCGCAAGGCCGTGGCGACCTGACCCGCCGTCTCTCGGTCGAGAGCAACGACGAAGTGGGCAACTTAGCCGTGCAGTTCAACGCCTTTGCCAGCCGCATGCAGGATACTCTGCGCGACGTACGCCGCAGCACGGTCAGCGTTTATCACTCTGCTGGCGAAATCTCGCGTAGCTCCGAGGAGCTGTCTACTCGCACCGAGCAGGCGGCGGCCAATCTTCAAGAGACATCGGCCTCCATGGAGGAGATTACCTCCACCGTGAACCACAGTGCTGACAATGCCCAACAGGCCAACAAGCTGGTGCAGTCCACTGCGGAAGTGGCCCACCAGGGTGAAGAGGCCATGGGGCAGGTAGAAAACACGATGCGCGATATCAACGACTCGGCTACGCGCATCAGTGAAATCATCACCATGATTGATGCGATTGCCTTCCAGACCAACATTCTGGCGCTAAACGCCTCGGTGGAAGCTGCCCGTGCGGGTGAGCATGGCCGTGGCTTTGCGGTGGTTGCTCAAGAAGTACGCACCCTGGCCAGCCGCTCCAGTAATGCCTCTAAAGAGATCCGCGCGCTGATCGATACCTCCGTTCAGCACACCCACACTGGCGCCGAGCTGGTGCGTAATGCCGGTGCCACCATGCGCGAGATCGTTGAGAGCGTATCAAAAGTTACCGATGTGATCGGTGAAATCAGCGCCGGCGCCAAAGAGCAGAGCAGTGGTATTGGCCAGATCAACACCGCCGTAGCCGAAATGGATACCATGACCCAGCAGAACGCGGCCATGGTGCAAGAGTCCACCACGGCCGCTGCGGATATGCGCCGCCACGCTGAGCACCTTAATGAGCTAGTCAACTCCTTCGTATTAGGGGAAGACGACTCACAAAGCCAGACAACACCCCAGTTGAAAGGCCAGCCACGCCAAGCACTGCCTGCCAGCCGGTCCGGGACCAGCCAAGAGCTCAAGCGCCCGGCACTCTCCTCTAAGCCTGCATCCACTCAAGCTGGTGGAGACGACTGGGAAGAGTTTTAAGCTATGAGGTGATATCAATCAAAAAGGGCCTGCCAAACGGCAAGCCCTTTTTTCTTTTCTACTAGTGGTGCTGTTTAGCTGCGCTTAGTTAGCGCTAACGACCCGACCAGCCCAGCAGTATGGGCACATAAACCACCAGCAGCAGCACGCCAATCAGCCCTAGCAGGTAAGGGATAATAGCGCGGGTAATCCGCTCTAGCGGCAGTTGGGTGACGGACGACGCCACGTACAAGTTGATCGCCACGGGTGGGGTAATCATGCCAATCGATAGCCCCACTACGATGATCAGCCCGAAGTGGATCGGGTCGATGCCCAGCTGCAGCACCAGCGGCAGCAGCACCGGGGTCAGAATGATCAAAGCGCTTGCCGTTTCGATAAACACCCCGGTTAGCAGGATCACCGCCACCACCAGCAGCATGATCACGTAGGGGTTGGTGGAGAGCGATAGCACCGCCTGGGCAATCGCGCCGGGCACCTGCCAGCTTGAGAGCGTCCAGCTCAGCACCGCCGACATGGCAATCACCAGCATGATCACGGCGGTAGTCATCGCCGAGCGAATCAACAGCTTGTACACCTGGGGCAGGGTCAAGTCCCGATACACGAACAGCGACACCAGCAGCGCGTAGTTCACCGCCACCACCGCCGCTTCCGACGGCGTAAAAATCCCCGAGAAGATACCCCCCAGAATGATCACCGGCGTCATCAGCCCCCAGCTGGCCGACTTCAACGTGCGCCAAATGGTGGCCAGCGAGAGCGGCGTGCCTTTCGGGTACTTGCGTTTATACGCCTGAGTAATCGCAATGGCCATGAGCGCTATACCCATCGCCAGCCCCGGCAAAAAGCCGTTCAAGAACAGTTCGGAAACCGACTGCTGGGCAATGACCGCATAGATAATCATTGGCACCGACGGGGGAATCACCACGCCAATGGTGCCGCTGGCGGCGATCAGGCTGGCCGCCGAGGCGGGGTCGTAGCCCTTGCGCTTCAGCTCCGGCACCAGGCTTGAACCCACCGCTGCGGTAGTAGCCGCGCCGGAGCCGGAAATAGCCGCGAAGAACATGCCCGCCATCACCGAGACCACCGAGAGCCCGCCGCGCATAAAGCCCACCAGCGAATCGGCAAAGCTCACCAGCCGTTCGCTGACTTTGCCCTGGGCCATTAAATCCCCGGCCAGGATAAACATTGGAATAGCCACCAGAGCAAAGGAGTTAATGCCCTGAAACATCTGCTGGGTGACCACCATCAACGGCACGCCGGATTGGTACAGCGCGTAGAGCGAGCTGGCTCCAATCGCGAAGGCAATCGGCACGCCCAGCAGCATAAATAGGAAGAACAGCCCAAAGAGTACCAGCGTCATAGCGGCTCCTCCTGGTCGGCTGCCGTGGGTTCACCGTTCACCAGTACCTCGACCATATCCACCAGGGCGTACCATGCCATGATGCCCGCTGCGAGCGGCATCACCGCATACACATACGTCATCGAGAGTCGCAGCGAGGCGGACTTCTGGAAGCCCTGCACCTGCATATAGCGGTAGCCAATCACGATCAGCGTGATCATAAACGCCACCACAATCGCCAGCGCCGCGAGCCTGGCCAGCTTACGCATCGGGAGGGGCAAGGCATCCACCGCGAAACTGACCGCGATATGTCGCCCGCGCTGAAACGCCAGCGTGCCCGCTAAAAAGGTGATCCACACCAGCAGAAACCGTGCGACCTCTTCGGTCCAGCCCACGGCGCTGAACAGCACCCGCGAGACAATCTGTAGCGTGATTACGCCAATTAAAGCTGCCATGCCCGCAAACACCACGGGCTGGATGATGGCATCCAGCCCGCGTTCAATGCGTTGCAGCAGCGTCAAAAGAGGCTGTGCAAACGACATCACTGTTGCAGCGCCTCCTGGATACGCGGCAGGTAATCACCAAACTGCTCGCCGTACTTCTCGTATACCGGCGCAACGGCGGCTTGGAAGGCTTCCATATCCGGAGCATCATTAATTTCCATGCCTGCTTCGCGCAGTGCTGCAAGCTGCTCGGCTTCCATATCCGCGTTCACCTGGCGTTCATGCTCGGCGGCTTCCTGGGCGGCTTCTTCCAATACCGCTTGGGCGGCTTCGGGGAGCTGGTTCCAGGCGGGCATACCCATCACAAAAATCGCCGGCGCATAGGTGTGGCGAGAGAGCGTCATATAGTTCTGGGTTTCATCCAGCTTGAACGAGTGAATCACGTTCACCGGGTTTTCCTGGCCGTCGATGGTGCCCTGCTGCATGGCGGTGAGCGCTTCGGTCCACGCCATGGGAATCGCGTTGGCACCCAGCTCGCGGAAGGTATCGGTGTACACCGGATTTTCCATCACACGAATGCGCAGGCCATCCAGATCTTCTGGGGAGTTCACCGCCCGCTCGCTGTTGGTCAGGTTACGGAAACCGCGTTCGGCGTATGCCAAGCCTTTCAGGTTCACGTCCGCCAGCTTATCTAACAGCTCCTGGCCGATGGGGCCATCTAGCACGCTATAAGCGGCTTCCGGAGAGGGGAACAGGAACGGCAGTTCAAACACCGCCATCTCTTCCACAAAGTTGGCCACCGGCCCGTTGGTAATCACGCCCATATCCACGGTGCCAATCTGCATGCCTTCCAGCAGCGTGCGCTCATCGCCCAGCGAGGCGTTGGGGAAGATCTCGATATTCACCTTGCCATCGGTGCGCTCTTCCACCAGCTCTTCCAACTTGGTGGCCGCAATATGGAAGCCATCCTGCTCGTTCACCACGTGGGCCAAACGCAGCGTGACCGGGTCCATATCCGCAAAATCGTTGGCGTTCGCGGCGCTGACCAGCGCCAGTGAGATGCCCAGTGCCAGCGTACTACGTGCAAATGTTTTCATTTATTATGTTCCCAATATGACCAAGGGGGGGGTAAGAGGTGCAAAAGTGCCCCCAGAGCATGCACCACCGCAGTGAAAACGGTCAATCACAAGGCGGCCTAAAACCGCCCCGCCGCTAGACACAGCCCGCCCACACGGGTACGATACGCACCCAAAGCGCCCGTAGCTCAGTTGGATAGAGTGTCGGCCTCCGAAGCCGAAGGTCGCAGGTTCAATTCCTGCCGGGCGCGCCAAATATATCAAGGGCTTACGTTAACGCGTAAGCCCTTTTGTTTTATGCGGCCGGTGATCGTAACCACGCTAGTAACCACACACGACAATCTCAAAATTATCGTGTGTGGTGTATTGGCGTTTCTGTTCTCAACACCTAAATGCAGAGAATTAGGGGCTGTACTTCGCCATGGCCTTCCCCAGGCATTGGTGGGCACGCTAGGCTGCCCCTGATTTTGTTGAACTGCATGCCAATTTTGTCAGCAGTCAGTTTGCTGCTAGGCATTAAGCGCCTAATTTGTCATTTTCTATGCCAGGCGAGAGTGTTTGTTGTGAGTCGCGCGCTAAAATACGCAGCTCAATCCATTCTGAAACTTCATTCTCAATCCATGCGACTGAGCGCTCTGAAGTTTTGACAGGGTTTGGAAACTGCCCAGATTTTATTAGGCGGTATAGAGTTGATGAGCTGATCCCACACATTTCCATAACCTCATTTTTTTTGATCAGTTTTCTCATTTTTATACCTCCTTATTTATAACGTTGGGCCATTTGGCTGGGCTTTTCTCATATTTCTTTCGTTGATAGGCTGATTTTTTATGTTTTCATTTTTCTGAGTGGCTGCCTTTTTTCCAATTGACGAGAGCTCACCGTTGGGTTCAAAAAAACCGCTGTCTAGCCAGGAGTCCAGTGTGTAAGCGAGGTCACTTCTAGTGACTGTGAATCTCCAGATCGACTGCCTTTCGTGCCTACTTAATGTTGCAAGCTGTCGGGCAGATATCATTCTTATTTCAAAAGCTTTTTTTTCAATTTGTAGTTTTTGATGACGCTCTTCAGCTAGTTTTTCTTGTCTTTTTCGCATTTCTTGTTCTTTTTTAAAAAGCTCCTTTGATTCTCTAATGTTATCCGTTATTTTTTGAAGCTTTCTGAGTTCATTGTCTGAAAGTCCGGCGGTTAGTCGATGTAAAAATGTTTTTGTGTTTAAGTGATTTTCTTTTTCAGTTAGTAACTCGGCCTGAGCGCGGCGAGCGGTTTCTGCCATTTCAGTTGCGCGTTTTTTTGCTACTTCATATAAAGACGCTTTGGCTATGACTGGGTTGTAATGCTCAGTGATCATTTTTGAGATGCGGTTTACATAGCTTTCGTTTGATTCCTTATTGATTATTGAGCCTTTTTTGCTTAGTTCCTCAATAGAAAGATTGATGTTTTCGGCAAGTCCTCTCTTGAGTGCCTGATGAAAGTTTTTTGTCGTAACATAAGTTGCTGCTGAATGACGTAAGCCACGTTGCAAACCGTGCTTAATACCAACTTTATTTGCAAAGTCTGTTTGAAGTGAGCGAAGTTTTTCGCGACTGCCAACAAAATAAGATGCACTTAAATAAGTTCTGGGAGGTATGTTGTACGTACGATACCCGCGAGTTGTTTCTCCGTTCTTTTTCCCAGTAATAATGTTTCGCTGTCGTGTGTGTGCAGGATAGTTGACTAGCGGTACAGCATAAATAACGAGATGGGGAGTATGCTCGTCAAGTTGCACATTTACGCCAACGATGTTTTCTTTTCCATGCTTATCTTCAAAGAATTTAAGTGCATCTTTAAAGTATTCTCTCCAGCTAACAATGCCTCCGTTCTCAATAAATGCATCATGATTAGATGAAACAACATACTCAATTAATAGCACAGAGCTTTTTTTGAGATTTTCGGCAAGCGCAATCCGTTTTTCTGCTGCAGCCCGCAGATCTTCAGGCGATGATACTGCTAACCAATTCTCATTGAGATAAGTGCGTGATGAGTCTGCGTGAGAAACAGTTATTGTTCGCCACGTATGCCCTGCGCTTGATCCAATCTTGCTCCACGAACTGAGCTTAATTGCTCGGATAACGGTTGTTGGATGATTCATTGTGATGCCCTCGCGTCTGTGGTTGGAACACGTTTCGTCTTCCTGTAATTAAGAAGAGGGGCCTCCACCTGTTTTTTTGTGAGAAAAATAAAATTTTTTGTCTTTTTTGCAGCAGAAACTGATGCAGCATGCATAGGGCATAGCTACGGTGCCTGCCGGTGACCCCGCTATCTACGAGTTACGTGTTAAAATATTTCCAACGATTTGCGTTTGGGCTCTGCTTAGAGAAAATTAAATTGTTTGATTATAAGATATTGAAATTTTTAGGCTTTATGATGCGCGAGGGCGGTGTTCATTTATCCCGAACTATGATGCTGGCCGAGCTAGCGACGCTGCTGGAATGGGTGGGCATAGAAGCCTCACGCGGTCAGTACCAAGCGGCGATTTGTGAGCAAAACTGCCTCGCCAAGCCCTCTGGGCGGTCGCGTCAGCTAACCGCTAGGCACCTAACAGAGCTATACGGTCTTGATCCTGCAAACCCTATTTTCGCGGGGCTTTTGTATTTTTGGTGTCGGGATGTCGAGGCTCGCCCGCTGCTAGCATTATTATCTGCCACTGCACGGGATAGCCTACTGCGCGGAGCCATGTCCGAGATTCTCCAGCAGCCTCCAGGCACAACCATTACGCGAGACTGGACCGAACAGCACATCGAGGCTTGCTGGCCTGAACGTTTCAGTTCTGCTACGAGGAGATCGGCTGCTCAGAATATTAATGGCACCCTCACAAAGTCAGGGCATCTACGGGGGCATGTAAAGAAAGTACGCACACTTGTTGAACCTGCGACAGGAGCTGTCGCGTATGCGCTATATCTTGCTTGGCTTCAGGGTGGAAGAGGCGAGCTATTGCTACAAAGCCCCTATTGCAAGCTGCTGGACTGTGACACGGACCGCTTCTTGGCATTGGCTGCTAGTGCGTCGTCACGTGGATGGATGGTGATGCGCCGGGTAGATAACGTGATTGATGTCGACTTTCCTGCGCTCGCTTCTGTGGTTAATAGTGCCATGTCAGAGATCCAAGCCAATACCGCTCAGGAAGAGAGGCTATGAGCAAAATAAAGCGTCTGACAGATTCTTATGGTCAATTTATCTCACTGCCGTGGCGTGATGATACGGCCGCTGCTCAGCGGGTGATTTTTTGCGTTTATCCCGAAACGGAAGAGTTGCGCCTACGAGCCAACCTAGATGAGTTTGAGCTGGTCACCCGGCAAAATGGGCATGAATGGGTAACCTTTGACCTCACCGACACGTTTGCCCTATGGATGGCGGAACAGAAGTACGCCACCTCTTACTTTAAATCTCCTACGAAGCTGACAACCGTTATCCACCGCTACTTGGATTGGCTTGAACAGCGCTTTATGCGGCAGCTGAGCGAGCACTCCGTTGATGATAATCATGTCGTCGCAGTCCATGGCGTGGGAAGTTTATTTGGTTTACTGAAAGTGAAGGAGGTTGTCGATCGCCTAGCCCCTCACATCACAGGCCGGTTGGTTGTTCTGTTTCCCGGCAGCTTTGAAAATAATAATTACCGCCTATTAGATGGTTATGACGGCTGGAATTACCTCGCAACGCCGATTACACCTGACGGCGTGCGCTAAGCCTGATATACAGTATATCTACATTTACTTAAGCAAGCCTGTTTCAAACGCACACTCCCACCGCCGAGGAAAGGACGCATGCGCAATCGCGATATTTACGCCAAGGACCCTGCAGAGCAACGTTTAGTCAACGAGGGCGTTGCGTACGTTAATGACGACACTAGCAGTCGTGCACAAACCGTTTTGCGCTACGAGCTAGAGACGTTTGTTTGCGATGGTCAATACGCGAAAGGCATGCATGACATCCTAGACACCTACCTGAGAAACTTGAGCAGTGGCGCTTCTCAGCAGCCTGGTGTGTGGATCAGTGGCTTCTTTGGTTCGGGTAAATCCCACATGGCGAAGATGCTTCGTAACCTGTGGGAAGACGTGACATTTGATGACGGCGCTACTGCTCGCGGTATTGCCCATTTACCCCAAGAGATACAAGACCTTTTCAAAGAGCTTTCTACCCAAGGTAAGCGCCATGGTGGCCTATTTGCAGCTTCCGGCACATTAGGCGCGAGCTCCCGCGATCAAAGCGTCCGGTTAGCGCTGCTATCGGTCATTTTTCGCGCGGCAGGTTTACCTCAGCAGTATCCGGTGGCGCGTTTTGTGATGTGGCTACGGGATGAAGGCATTTTGGAGCAGGTGCGTGAAGATCTAGCGGCTAAAGGAGACGATTGGCAAGAAGAGCTGGATAACTTCTACGTCGCAGAGTCGCTACATGAGGCGCTAGTAAAGGCGAAGCCTAAAACGTTTAGCAGCGTGGAAGTGTGCGCAGAAACACTAGGCAACCTTTTTCCGCCTACCAGTGATATCAGCAGTGACGACATGCTTAAGGCGATTCGTCAGGCATTAAGTGAAGAGGGCAAATTGCCCTTGACGTTAGTTGTGCTAGACGAAGTACAGCAGTACATCGGCACGGATGGGCAGCGCTCAATTGAAGTGCAAGAAGCAGTAGAAGCTTGCTGCAAAGGCTTAGGTAGCCGATTGATGTTTATTGGCACGGGCCAAACCGCTATTACCGGTACTAGCAACCTAGCACGTTTACAGGGGCGCTTTACCAGCCGAATTGAGCTTTCTGATGCTGATGTGGATGCTGTTATCCGGCAGGTCCTGCTCGCGAAGAAACCTGAAGCAAAAGCCCCCGTTCAACAGGTAATGGACAATAACGTTGGCGAGATTTCGCGCCACCTCTCTGAATCTTCCATTGCTCATCGGCAGGATGATACCCAGCATTTCGCTCAGGATTACCCCATTCTGCCGGTACGCAGGCGTTTTTGGGATGCAGCGCTACGCGTACTCGACCAAACCGGTACCGACAGCCAGCTTCGCGGCCAGCTAAGCCTTATCCATGCGGCGATAAAAACGAATTTAGATAAGCCGCTCGGTAACATTATTGCGGCCGATTACCTCTACTTTAATCTCTCGGACAAGCTACTGCAGTTCCGTATGCTGCCTCGCCGTTTGCACGATGCAACGCAGCGCTGGAGAAGCGGCAATGAAACAGAGCAGCTGATGGCACGCGCCTGCGCGATTGTGTTTCTGATTAATAAAGTAGCCAGCACGAACACCGATCTGGGCCTGCACCCCACGCTCAATAATATTGCCGACCTGTTAGTCGATGACCTAAAAGCAGGCAGCAGCTCACTGCGCAGCCAATTGCCTGGGCTACTGGATGATTGTGAGTTCATCATCAAAGTGGGGGATGAATATCGCATTCAAACCGAGGAGAGTGCTGCCTGGAACGACGCTTTTCTTAGCCATAAGAGCACGCTGGGTAATGCTACGCATCAAATTGAAACTGAGCGCGATGATCTCATACGTAAGCACTTTGCACAGCAGGTAGGCAACCTCACGCTGACCCACGGTAACGCTAAAGTGCCGCGGCCGCTGTCGCCAATATTTGATATGGCTCTGCCCAACGATGCCAACGAAAAGCTCTATGTATGGGTACGTAATGGTTGGTCGGATGATGTTAGCCAGCTACGTGCCGATGCTCGCCAAGCTGGGTCAGAGTCCCCCACGCTGTTTGTCTTTATCCCTAAGCGTTCCGCTGACGAACTACGTAACCAGCTGATTGAGTTTCGGGCGGCGACGGCAACCCTAGAAACCCGCGGCACACCAGGCACACCTGAAGGGCAAGAAGCGCGCGGGGCGATGCAAACCACGCAGAATAGTGCTCAGCGCCGCATTAAAGAGCTGCTAGACGATGCCTTCAGCGGTGCTCAGGTGTTTCAGGGCGGTGGCAATGAAATTATCGGAGCCACGCTACGCGACGCGATCTTAGAAGGTGCTGAAAACGCGTTAGCGCGTCTGCACCCCAAGTTTCACCTAGCGGATCATGCTAATTGGGACAAAGTGTATGCCAAAGCGAAGCAGGGCGCGCCTGATGCGCTGAGTGCTGTTGGCTACGATGGTGAACCTCAGGCGCACCCCGTGTGTAAGGCGATTCTCAGTTACTTATCCAACGGGAAAAAGGGCAGCGAGATACGCGACCATTTTGAGCATGGTGACTTTGGCTGGCCACAAGACGCCATTGATGGTGCGCTACAAGTATTGTTGGTCGCTGGCCAAATTCGAGCAGCAGATAATACCGCCCCTCAAGAGCTTGATAGGCGAGCCATTGGTAAAACGGACTTCCGTATTGAAGCCACCACGCTTTCTGCCGTTGAGCGCATCAAAATCCGTAAAGTGATGCAGAAGCTTGGTGTACACCCCAAATCAGGAGAGGAGTCTGCTAAAGCCCCTGAGTTTGTGGCAGAGCTGCAAGCACTAGCAGATAAAGCGGGGGGCGAAGCCCCATTGCCAGAAAAGCCTAATGTGGATGCGCTCGATGCCGTTCGCTTAAGTAGCGGTAACGACCAGTTGAAGGCGATCGTCACCAACCAAGATGAGTTGACTAATGCCATTGAAAGCTGGCAATCCACGGCTGAGAAAATTACGCAACGCCGGCCAGCATGGGGAACGCTTAAACAGCTTGCTGATTACGCGAAAGGGCTCCAAGCGGCTGAACCCTTGCTCGTTCAGGTGGAGCAAATTCGAGCACACCGCTCCTTGCTAGATGACCCTGACCCCGTTCAGCCGTTACTAGCGAGCCTAACCCAACAATTCCGAGAAGCCTTCAACGATCTCCAGCAGCGCTACGAGTATGAGCACGCCACTGGTATGCAGCGGTTAGAAGCAGACGATAACTGGCAACAGCTGTCGCCAGATGAACGCCATGATTTACTTGCTACTAAACGCCTGACAGCGGCCGACGCACCTGCCATTAGCCTAGGCTCAACAGCGGAGGTGCTGGACACCTTAAGCCATGTACGCCCTGATGCCTTAGCGGATCGCATTGCTGCGCTTTCCAGCCGGTTTGACGACGTACTGGTTAAGGCTGCCGAGGCGATGGAGCCAGAAATTCAGTTTGTTGAATTGCCCCGTCGCACGCTGAAAAGTGAAGACGATATCGAAGCCTGGCTTGAAGATGCCCGCCAAGAGTTACGCGATGCCCTCCAGAATGGGCCGGTCATCACCCCGTAGGAGCTGAAAGGGCATGAGAACACAACGTGACGTCGAAGCGCTGTTAGACGAACTAAACCACTGTATTGCTGACGACTTAGAAGACCAGGATCTCGATTTTAAACAGTGGGATACCAGCAGTCGTGATAAGGCGGTACAGAAGGTTGTGCAAATGGCGGTTTGTATGACCAATGGCGGTGGCGGAACCGTTGTATTTGGGGTGGCAGACAAAGCCAAAGGCCGCGAAAGCGCTGTCCTGGGTGTACCGCTGGAAATTGACGTCAATCTGTTAAAGCGAGCCGTTTATGATCAAACGGACCCCCACATCATGCCGGTGTTTGAAGAGCTACATGTACCTGAAGGCACTGGCCGAGTGCTCATTATGCAGGTGCATCCGGGCATGCCACCCCATACCGATACCAAAGGCGGCGGAACCGTGAGGGTTGGCAAAGACTGTCAGCCACTTACCGGCACAATGCGCCGCAAAATCGGCGTCGAGACCGGTGAAACCGACTACACCGCCGAGGCCATTGGTCGCGTTGATGAAAGTCTGCTTTCCCCGGTAGCGATGGAGGCACTACGCACCCTAGCGCAGCGCGAACGAGCGCCCGAAGAGTTGCTGCGCCGACCAGATATAGAACTGCTAGATACGCTGGGATTAATACGCAAGGGACAGCTGACCAGAGCCGCCATTCTATTGGCGGGTACTGAGGCGGCATTACGCGAGCATGTACCGGGGCATCTGTGGACCTTTCTGCAAATGCAATCCGATACCGTCTATGGCGTGCGTGAAGACCGGGTAAGTGCCATTCCTCTCTCTGTTCAGCGTATTGAAGACCTGTTGGTGCCCTTTAATCCTATAACCACCGTGGAACAGGGCATGTTCCATTTTGAGTACCGCACCTGGCCAGAAATAGCCGTGCGCGAGGCATTAATGAATGCCTTTTGCCACCTAGATCTACGCATTGCTGGCCCGGTGATGGTCAAGCTTTACCCGCAGCGGCTGGAAATTAGCAATAACGGTGGGTTTATTGCGGGTATTAGAGAGAACAACATCCTTCACCACCAGCCAGCGGCACGGAACCCCTTGCTAGTGGATGCCTTAGTTAAACTGCGCTTGGTAAACCGGACAAACCTCGGCGTTAGCCGTATGTATTCCGCCATGCTGATGGAAGGTAAAGAGCCGCCAGTAATCCGTGAAATCGGTGACTCTATCGCGGTGATTTTTCACCAGCGTGAGATTAACGCCGTATTCCGGCAGTTTGTCGCCGAAGAAAGTCAAAGCGGGCGATCCCTGGGGGTCGATCAGTTGCTGCTGCTGCAATACCTCCTTCAGCACGCTGAAATGGACACCGCCACGGCAGCCGGCCTTTGCCAGCGCAGCGAAGCTGAGACACGTGAACTGCTTGCGCGCATGGAGCAGCAAGGCTACGTAGAGCACGGCGGCAGTGGCCGTGGTGCCTACTGGAGTCTCTACCCGGCACTGTACACGCGGTTGGTGGCCGACGGTAATACGGATAAACGCCGCCGTATCGATTGGGAGGCCGCCAAAACACGGGTATTGAGTGTCCTCAAAGACCGTGCCCAACGTGGTGAAGAGGGCCTGCAAAACGCCGAAATCCGCCATATGACACGTTATACCCGCAACCAGGTAGGGCAGCTGATGCAAGAGCTGACAAGCGAGACTGGGCAGGTGGAGCAAAAAGGACGTGGCGCCGGCTCTCGCTACTATTGGATACCACCCGCATCTTAATGCACGGGTAATTGCCCTTCGGGCATTTTCCGTGCATTTAATCGAAGAATTGCACGTGAATTGCACGCTAGTGCAATTCTAGGCAACGCAACATTTTTCGGCACACGCCTGCCGACAGTGACAGGGAAGAAGCATCATTATGCAGCCACTCGATAAAACACTCCGTAATCAGCTCGATCGCACCGTTCGTAAAGCACGCCCAGTGGCCGAGCAGGCCGCCGAGGCCGCACTAGAGCAGCTGGGTGTAGGCGAGGAAAGTGCCCCTAGCTATTTAAACGACGGCCAGCGTGCCCTGCGCCGCCGTTTGCGCGCCCACGCTCGCAGCCTCGGCGACCCGCTACAGGAAGGTGCCCAGTCCATTACTCGGTTAATTAGTGAAATTGCCTATGAGCACTGGCACCGCATGCTATTTGCCCGCTTCCTGGCCGAAAATGAGCTGCTGATGTACGACGGAGTGGCGGTCACTTTGGAAGAGTGCGAAGAGCTGGCGGAAGAGGAAGGCCATCCGAGTGGTTGGGCCTTAGCCGCCCAACTGGCCAGTACCATGCTGCCCCAGGTGTTTCGCGTTGATAGCCCGGTGTTTGAAGTCACTTTGGCCGCCGAGTATCAGCGCGAGTTGGAAGACTTGTTGGCCGAGCTGGCTGTGGAAGTCTTCCACGCTAGCGACAGCCTTGGCTGGGTCTACCAGTTCTGGCAGACCGACAACAAGGAGCGCATTAACCGCTCTGAGGTGAAGATCGGTGCCGATGAGTTGCCTGCGGTCACGCAGCTCTTCACCGAGCCCTATATGGTCAGCTTCCTACTGGATAACAGCCTGGGCGCTTGGTGGGCCGCCCGCCGACTGACGAAAGCTGACCTGGCCAATGCCGAGAGCGAGCAGGCGTTGCGCGACAAGGCCAGCCTGCCTGGCTTGCCGCTGGAGTACCTGCGCTTCGTCAAGGACGAGGAAACCGGCCACTGGACACCCGCCGCCGGCACCTTCGACGCCTGGCCGGAAAGCCTCGCCGAGCTAAAAACGCTAGACCCCTGCTGTGGCAGCGGCCATTTCCTGGTCGCTGCGCTGCTGATGCTGGTACCCATGCGCATGGAGCTGGAAAGTTTAAGCGCTCGCGATGCCGTGGATGCAGTGCTGCGCGACAACCTCAACGGCCTGGAGATCGACCAGCGCTGCGTGGAGCTGGCCGCTTTCGCCCTGGCGTTAACTGCCTGGCGCTACCCCGGCACCGGTGGCTATCGCAAGCTGCCCGAGTTGCACCTGGCATGCTCTGGCCTGCCCATCAGCGTGGCCAAGGAGGAGTGGAAGGCATTAGGGCTAGGCAAGAAAAACCTCACCATCGCCCTGGACTGGCTTTACGACAGCTTCAAAGATGCCCCTATTCTTGGCAGCCTGCTCGACCCCACTCGTACCAGTGCTGCCAAGATTGCCCAGTGGGAAGAGCTCTCCGAGGCGCTCAATCAGGCACTCGCACAGGAGGGGAGTGAGGAACAGCATGAAACTGCGGTGACTGCTCAGGGACTGGCCAAGGCCGCTATTTTACTTGGGGATCGCTACCACTGGGTCATTACCAATGTGCCCTATCTGTCACGTGCTAAGCAGCATACTAAGCTGCAAGAGTTTTGTACTGCAAACTATCCAGCAGCTCAAAGCGACCTTGCTACTGTTTTTCTTGAACGATGCCTAAAACTTTGCACGGAAGGAGGAAACACAAGCAATGTATTGCCTCAGAACTGGCTTTTTTTAACTCGCTACCGAAAATTACGCGAAAATCTACTTAAAAATAACCGGTGGCATTTAATTGCCCGCTTAGGAGAAGGTGGTTTTGAGTCTTCTGCAGCAGCTGGGGCCTTTGTAGCTTTGCTCAGTCTAAGCAGAGGAGGCAGTTCAATTTATCCTCAAGACATCCTAAGCGTAAACCAAGGTAGCGACAGCCACCAAATCAGAGGAGTCGATGCCTCTACGCAACGAGCAGTGACAGAAAAGGCAAAAAGGCTTATGTCAGGAGAGATTAAAAGTTCAGAGCAATCTCAGCAATTAATAAATCCTGACAGTCGTATAACTTTAGAAATCAGTGATGAATCCTCCTTGTTATCTGAAAATGCAATATGCCCACGAGGGGTTGTAACAGGAGACGGGGACAGATGGACGAGCTATTTTTGGGAGTTAAATCAGTTAAATGAGTGGAGGTTTTTTCAAGGTGCTACAACTCAAAGTCGATTTTTTTCTGGATTAGAAAAAGTTGTAGACTGGTCATTACAAGGTAAGGGTATGCTTCGTCCAGGCAGAGATAATCTTGCATTAGGAAGGCCAGGCGTCAATGTCAGTTTAATGCGCGAATTACCGGTAACTTTGTACATGGGTAATTTTTACGACCAGACTACTGCTTCAATCACTCCCCTTGATAGTCGTGATCTGCTGCCTTTATTTGCTTTCTGTATGTCCAATAGCTTTTCAGTCGAAATAAGAAAAATAGACCAAAAACTGAATGTAACCCCAGCAACACTTATCAAAATCGCCTTCGACCTCGATTACTGGAAAAAAATAGCTGCTGAAGAATACCCCCATGGTCTTCCAAAACCCTATGCCAATGACCCCACCCAGTGGATCTTCCACGGCCACCCCTGCGGCTCGGTAATTTGGAACGAAGAAACAAAATGGACCACCCATGGCCCGCTGCGCACCGACGATACCGTGCTGCAAGTGGCCATTGCCCGGCTACTCGGCTACCGATGGCCAGCGGAGCTTGACGCGGAGATGGAGCTGGCCGAGGAGCAGCGCGAGTGGATCAACCGCTGCGAGGGAGTGCTAGGTCATGCCGACCGCGACGGTATCGTCTGCCTGCCCGCCGTTCGCGGCGAACGCCGCGCAGTGGACCGCCTGGAGGTGCTTCTGGCTGACGCCTACGGCGACCAGTGGTCCGCCACCACCCGCAGCAAGCTGCTCGAAAGCGTCGACCATGCCGGTAAAGACCTGGGTAGCTGGCTGAGCGATAAGTTCTTTATCCAGCACTGCAAGCTATTCCAGAACCGCCCCTTTATTTGGCACATCTGGGATGGCCTAAAGGACGGCTTCTCGGCGCTGGTGAACTACCACAAGCTTGACTACAAGTCCTTGGAAACCCTTACCTACACCTATTTAGGTGACTGGATCACTCAACAGAAAAAGCAGATCAGTGAGGGCATCGACGGCGCAGAAGCCCGCCTCGCCGCCGCCGAGGCGTTGCAGAAGAGCCTGGAGCTGATCCTCGAAGGAGAGGAGCCCTACGACATCTTCGTGCGCTGGAAGCCGCTGGAGGAACAGCCCATCGGCTGGCACCCCGACCTCAACGACGGCGTGCGCCTCAACATCCGCCCCTTCCTGTCAGTGCCTGACGTTAAAAAGAAAGGCGCCGGTATATTGGTGCACAAGCCTAATATTCACTGGAAGAAAGACCGCGGCAAAGACGTTGAATCCGCCCCCTGGTACAACCTCGGACCCCAGCTTGGCGGTGCCAAGGGCGATCGGATCAATGACTATCACCTTACGCTGGCGGCGAAGAAGGCGGCGAGAAAATCATAATAAATAGGCAGTAACGAACAGGGAGGCTAACAATGGCTAACATCACTGATGCGGTGGACCCCGGCAACGCCGGGGGCAGCGTGCTGATCCCCGAGATTCCGACGGAGCCTAACCGCCCAATCACCTTTAAATGTGACAAGTGCGGCGAGATATTTGCGAACCGCGAGGCGAGACGGCAGCACGTCTTCGACCAGCACCCCTTCAAGCGTCCGCAGTTGCTGATAAGTAGCCGCATCGTCAAGGAGCAGGGCGAGGTGATAGCTAGCCCCTTCCCGCCAGCGGACTGGGTGATCCAGCGGGCAGAGCGGATTGTCATCGACCAGCAGGAAGTGACCAGCCGACAGGCATGCCAGCGACTTAGCAAGCTCACTTCAGGCTTTCACGAGGTCACCCTGGCCAGCGCTGACCATGCTGTGACTTACCACATTGAATTCGATATACCCAACGAGGCACAGCTGGCCGCGGTCGAACGAGCCTTCAATATGTTGATTGTCAATCAGCCCCTGGAGAGCAATCGCATTGCCCAGTTCATCACCGTGGTCAAGCAGGAGGATGGTGCCCGTTATTACCTGGAAGGCATCAGCAATTTCCTTTACGGCGTGCTTGCTAAGGACCAGCGGGGCGGCACGAGCCTGGGCCGAGATGACTATACCGCCAAATTCCATACTGCCCGTGAATCGCTAAGATTCATGGATCGCCCTCTTGCCAACTTGATTAAGGCGCTGGTCAACTTCAACGACAACGCCTTCAGCGAAGCAGAGGCCTTAGCACCCGACGGACAGGTCGCTATTGCATGCCAAATGCTGAACGGCCTCCGCTCGGGCAAGTATTACCAAGCTTCAGCTGTCAGAGTTTCTCCTGCTAGCCACAACCTGCCAGTGGATACCCTAACTGCCGAAATCATGCGCTTCTGTAGCTTGCCGCTGGCAGAGCAGCAGGAGCAGTTACCCCAGCTTGTGCATCTGTCGAGCAAGCGGCTCACCACCGGCCATGACCGGGTAAAAATCCAGGCATTGGCCATGAATACTTGCTGGGAAGCGGGCGATGTTGAACAGGCCGCCAGCTGGGCCAAAAAGCTTCGTCATAGTCCATTATTTGAGACGCTGGCTACCCGTATCATCGAGGATGTAAAACAATGAGTGACTCTCCGAAGGAAGAGAAGAAAACCGTTAAGATCATTGACAAGGCCACCGGTGCCGTGTCCCGAGGCGAGTCCCGTGGCAAGAAAGCCAACAGGGCTGAGTCACGGCTGGAAGAGAGCAGTTCAACGTCTGACAAGCCGTCCCCGCCTTTGTCGGTGGGTGCCGATAGACGCCTTGAAGCACAGCGGGTTAAAAGCGAAACAGATAACCCTCAGGTTGAGCCTACCGCAATGCCTGCCCAGGGGGCAGTCAAGGAAAATGGCCTCCCATCCAGCGCCGTGCCGAAGGGCAGCAAAGGTGTGACCCGTGTTTTCGATATCATCAATCGTTTCTATGCATCCTCGGGCACGCCGAAGAAGATCACCGAACCCGCCTTGAAGAAGTTGGAAGAGCGCACTCTCACGGCTGCCCAGCACACTGAGCTTCTCGATCTTGCCCATCGTGAGGACGTTGCTCTTAATCGCACCGTCAACCTAGCCTTCGCTGCTTTCGAGATACATAGCAATCTTACTATCAAAGATCTGCTGCTGAAGTTCACGGTTGATGCTGGCCGCGAAAGGTTCGACCTCACGTTGGAGAGTGTTGATGTCTGGCTTCCGCTTACCGATGAGGGACGCACGCCCGTCAAGGAGCTCTTCCGGCGTTATATCAGCCGAGTGGAGTCGTTAGAAACCAGCCAAGAAATGCCAGCCAAGGAGAAGAAGGAGCGCCTGAACAAGTTGCGTAATCTCTTGTTCTTAAGCTTGATTTGGCAGGCAAGCCAGGGGTGGGCCAGAGAGGATGAAATCCTGCGCTTCCTGCGTACAGATGGGATTTTTACTACTAGTACTCACTATCCCAACCAAGCGATAGAGGCACTGCTGAAAACAGCTTATACCCAGAGCAGTGCTGACTTTTCACCATTAGGCTGGTTGTCTCGACAGATCGAGAACACCAGGGCCAGCCAGTTCAGTGAACTGGAACGACTACAGCGGGATGTCGAGCGTCTCACCATTGAGCGCACCCAAGCGCTAGACGAAATTGAGGCTTTACGCCGTGAGCGCGATACGCTGCTTGGCAAGACCCGTGGCCTTGAAGAAGCGCTTCACCTGCAAAAGCAGGATGCTCAGAATGCCAGTATCCACCTTGCGGACGATAAACACCGGCTGCGCTCCAAGGTTACCAAGGTGCTGAAAAGCGAAGTCCCCCGCCTGCAAGATGCGCTGACCGCCCTGCAGCGCGACCCGCCCAAGCTGCATATCGTCTCCCAGCATGTGGACGAGACCCTTGACCACCTCAAAAAGATTCTGAGCGAGACAGAAGGAGAGTGACATGGAAGTTTTCGGCTTTGATTTCGGCACAACCAATAGTCTGATCAGCCAAGTGATCGGCGGTCAAACCGTGGTATTTGACCAGGGTGGAGAGCCTTACCCCTCTGTTGTTTGTTATGAGGGCGATAGTGTTATCTGCGGTAGCGAGGCCAAGAAGCGGCTAGCTACTCATGAGATCGGTGTCATCGGCAACGTGGTGCGATCACCCAAGATGCTGTTGAATAGGGAACATGTGCATGTCGGTGGCGTCCCACGACGGCCCCGCGACATGGTTGCAGACATTGTAAAATTTGTAATCGGGCAAGCTGAACAAGATACAGATCGCTATAAAAGCACAGCAGCTATCAATCGAGCCGTCGTCACGATCCCCGTCGATATGGACGGCAGGCAGCGCCGCGAGCTTCGTGAGGCCTTCCATCAGGCCGGTTTGGTAATCGAGCAATTCGTCCATGAGCCAATGGCGGCACTGTACGGCTATCTGCGCACCAAGGAAGATCCGGAAGACGAGATCCGTCGTCTTGAAGGGCAATACCTGCTGGTCTTCGACTGGGGTGGTGGAACCCTAGACCTCACGCTGTGCCAGGTTCAGCACGGCATGTTAGTCCAGGTTCGTAACGACGGCACCGATGAGCTCGGTGGCGATAAGATGGATGAGGCGATTCGTCGCGAGGTCGAAAAACGTGCCGTCGAGGCGGCAGGGCTTAAACCAGATAAAGCAGATGTCGACCCCGGTGCGAGCCTTAATCTGCTCACTGGTGTTGAAGAAGCCAAGATCAAACTCTCTTCCCGAGATCAGGTGCACGTCTATGTTCCGGGCTACTTCCGCGATGACTTGAAAGACCCGGATCTTGATATCCTACTGACTCGCAGCGATCTGGAGGAGATCATTGGCCAAAAAGTGCGTCAGGGGGTTAATCGAGCCAAAGCACTGATTGCATCAGCTGATCTGACAACCTCGGACATCTCGCTTTGCCTCGCAACCGGTGGCGTCGTCAATATGCCAGCGGTCAAATCAGGGCTTTACGAGATGTTTGGCGCTACTCGGGTCGAGATCTCCGAGCGTGGCTTTTCCATTATTTCGGAAGGCGCCGCCTGGATTGCACATGATAAAGCGCGGTTGCGACTGGCCAAGAACATTGAGGTTCACGCTGCACTCAACCAGCACTTTCCTGTGATTGGTGCGGGCTATGAGATGCCCACTGCCGGTGAGGTTAGCGAGGCAGAAATGTTAACGCTCTACTGCACCGATCCCCGCGATGGCGTTGGTAAGGTCAGCCTGCTCTCACCTACTCGCCATGGCCGCCATGTGCAGACCAACGACGCACGGCAACCTCTGGCCTGTCTGAACGTTAAGGTCGAGCCTTCAATGGCGAAGCTTTTCGAGCGAATTATGCTCCGTCTGGAAGTGGACGAGAACTTGATCCTGCATGCCTCGGCGAAATCAGCCATCAGGGGAGATAGCGATGGTGCAGATATCCATTCGTTAGAGTTCGGTCTGGACATCATGCAGGGCATCACCGGACGCTCAATGAGCGATTCCGCCCAACAAAATAGTAAATTGGCAAAAAAGCCTGAGGGTCGTAGCAGCCAGAGCGAGCAGCCGGTAGGCGGTGTCCTGCTGCGACCCAACGTGGCCATCCGCGATGACAGCTCTCTGGTACCTGGAGAGGCACTGGTCAAGAAGGAGTTGGGCAGAGCCGGTGGGCACTTCCATCACATTGACGAACTAACCGATCTTCAGCGGAAAGAGAGAGCCTCCTATGCGCCTTGTAGTTACTGCCGTAGACGTGCCGGGGATCCGAAATGCCGTTGCTTGTCAGGCAATTGATACCGCTTAGCGTGTCATTAAAAGATCACGCACTGATGACTAGCAGCCGATAGCAGGTAAGGGTGCGCGGGTAAAAAACGACTCTTTTATGCTGATGGCACACCGCACATCAGGGTGTAAGGGCAGGGAGCAACAGAGAGACATGAGTAAAAAGATCAGCGGGGCGGAGTTCCCACTTGCTAAGATTTTCAGTTCAGATTTTGAGTATCTGATTCCGTCCTATCAGCGTCCCTATGCCTGGACGACCGACCAGACTTCAGAGCTTTTCGACGATTTGTACGATTTCTATCGTAGTGAGGATGAGGAAGGGTACTTTCTTGGCAGCATCGTGCTCATCAAGGAAGAGGGAAGCCCTAAAGCTGAAGTGATCGACGGTCAGCAACGTTTAACCACGTTGACGATTCTACTTGCTACTATTGCGGCCCAGTTGGAAGGAGAGGATCGAAGTACGCTCAGCCAGTACATCACTGAGCCAGGAAACAAGTTTGCAGGCTTGAGGCCAAAACCACGTTTAACGCTGCGTGAAAAGGATAGAGAGTTCTTTACCCGTTATGTTCAAGAGCTAGCGTTCAATAAACTTCTAGCTTTAGAGCCTGCCTCGCTTGAAAATGACTCCCAGAAAAATATCCAAACCAATAGCCAGCTTCTTATCAAACGGCTTAGCTCACGTTTCGGTGAATCATCGGAAAAGCTGGATGGTTTTATCAGCTTCTTGCTGCAACGGTGTTTCCTTGTGGCAGTTTCTACATCAAGCCCGAAGTCCGCTTTTCGCGTATTTTCCGTTATGAACAGCCGGGGCCTGGATCTTCAGCCGACGGATATCATCAAAGCGGATGTCATTGGCAAGCTACCGACCACCAGCGAGCAGGAAATCTACAACGAACGCTGGGAAGATATGGAGGTTGATCTGGGCCGTTCTGGCTTTAATGATTTATTTGCCTACGTGCGCATGATCTATGCCAAGGAGAAGGCTAAGCGGGCTTTGCTAGAAGAATTCCGTAATCATGTTCTTACACAGATCAGTGATACACGTACGCTGATTGAGGAAGTATTGGAACCTTATGCTGAGACCCTTTCGATTTTGCGAGAGTCTCATTACGTCGCCGAAACCGACGCCGACAAGGTCAATCTTTCATTGCGCTGGTTGAACCGAATAGACAACTCAGACTGGGTGCCGCCTGCTATGGTTTTCCTGGCAGAACATAAGAACGAACCTGCCTATGTGGCCTGGTTCTTCAGAAAGCTGGAACGCTTGGCGGCCTGCATGCACATTTGTGCGAAAAATGTGAACCAGCGTATCGAGCGCTATGCCCTGCTAGTTGCAGCACTTCAGCAATCGCACACATACGACAACCCGGTCCAGGTCATCGAGCTGACGGAAGATGAGAAGACCGAAATGAGGCGGGCCCTGCAAGGCGACATCTACACCCTGACTGCCCGTCGACGTAACTATCTGATGCTGCGTCTGGACTCTTTTGTATCGGATGGTGCGGCAACCTATGACCCAACGGTGCTGACCATTGAGCATGTTCTGCCGCAAACTGTTCCAAGCGATAGTGGTTGGGCCGAATGGTGGCCAGAGCCTGAAGTGAGAAAGCAGTGGGTTCACCGTTTAGCCAACCTTGTACCATTAAACAAGCGCCGAAACTCTCAGGCCCAAAACTATGATTTTGGGAAGAAGAAAGAGGCCTATTTCCGTGGACGCAGCAACGTTTCATCCTATGCACTTACCAGCCAGGTGCTCGGTGAAGGCCAGTGGACACTTAAGGTGGTGGAGAAACGTCAGTCAGATTTGATCGAAGTGCTAGCCGATAAGTGGGAATTTTAAGGCATGCTGTTACTAGAGAAGATGGTTGAGCAGATTCGTAATGCTGCCGCCCACAACCCCGAAGTGCAAGTCGCACCGGCCTGTATCTTATGGCCAGATCGCGAGCGGCTGTGGGATCCTGTCATCAACCAGATTCAGTCTGCACTACCTGAATTGTTGGTGTTAGGTGAGTATGCGCCTAAAGAGCGTCGAGGCCCGGCCATTTGGTTGCGGTGCGCTATCGCCGGTACTGTTGAGGGAGTTGCCCTTGATGAAGGTAGGGCGCCCATTCTGTATTTACCTGGTGTTGGTCGGCAGGATTTGCGGGCCATTAGCGAGTGCTCAGAAGCCTTGAAGCCTTTAGCAGAGCTGCAGTATCGAGGTGTGTTGTGGTCTCAGGTTAATGCGAAGGATTGGACGCCGCGTGCTTTTCTTACCACAGAGCAGGGCGGGCTTGGTTTGGATGTCGCCCGTGATGCGGCAACTCGCCACGCGTTACACGCGGCACTGCCTCGATTGCTTAAAGAGTCGCTGGGTAGCTTACAAGGGCGTCATTTAGACGGGGATGACTTCAATACCCTTTTAATGGGCGGTGATCCTGTCCGTGATGTCTTGGAGTGGCTGAGCCAGCCAGATGCTATAAAAGCAAGTGGGTCTAGCCCCGAGTGGCAAGCCTTTTGCCAAGTATGCCACTCTCAGTATGGCGTCCACCCAGAACGTCAGACGCCATTGGAAGCCCTTACCTACTTAACTCAGCGCCAAGGTGCGTGGAGCGCGGTATGGGCACGATTCTGTGAAGCACCCCATCGCTATCCTCAGCTGGTAGAGCAGCTTCGACAGCAGGCGCCACCTGACCTTGGGCTGTTTCCAGAAGCTGAGGATATGAAGGTGTGGCCTCAGTTAAATCAGCAAGAAGAAGATAAGCTTTATCATGCTTTATGTGAGCTAGGGAATCTGCCTGCGCCCCAAGCAAGGACGCGACTTGATGCTTTAGAAAAAGATCATGGGGTGCGGCGCGATTGGGTGTGGGCAGAGCTAGGGGAAAGCCCTTTAGCGATGGCGTTAGCACCGCTTAGCTGCTTAGCTAAAACAACCCAGCGTAGCTTGGCAGGAGGCCAAGCAGACGATATGCATCAGGCCTACGTTCAAGAAGGTTGGAAAGCAGATGATGCGGTTCTGAAAGCATTGGCGGAAGTCACTGGCCAACGAGAGCAAGAGGCGGTGTTTACCGCTATTCGCTCGATCTATCTGAGTTGGGCCGATGACGCTGCCCGGCATTTACAATCCGTTTGGCGGCCAGGTGATGACGGCTTAAAGCGCGATGAGCCCTCTCCTCATGCACGTGAAGGGGAGTGTGTTCTGTTTGTTGATGGGTTGCGCCTAGATTGCGGTAAGCGGCTTGCCAAAAGACTCAGCCAGCGTGGCTTGAACGTTGTAGAGCATTCAACGTGGGCGGCACTACCTAGCGTGACCGGCACGGGCAAATATGCGGTGGCTCCCATCTTTGGTAGCAGTGCTATTAAAGAAGAACCGGAGAGCTATCAATTCACACCGATTACGCCACATCTTTTCAAGAAGTTACTTCGAGATAACGGGTGGCAAGTATTGGAACGCCGCCAAGTAGAACAGCTGCATAAAGAAATCCTAGATACCTCTCAATCCGCCTGGTGCGAGTTTGGAGACATCGATCATGCTGGCCATGAAAGTGGCTGGAAACTCGCGCAGCGTGTGGATGCTATGCTGGCCGAGGTAGCGGAGCGCATTCAAGCCTTACTTGCCCAAGGGTGGGCGCAAGTGAGGGTAGTGACGGACCATGGCTGGTTGCTAATGCCTGGTGAGTTACCAAAAACAGAGCTTCCTGCTAGCCTGGTGGACTCTAAGTGGGGGCGCTGTGCCTCGGTAAAAACAGGGGCTAATACGGCGACAGCACGTTTTCCTTGGTACTGGAATGAACAGGTGCATTTTGCGCTAGCTGAGGGCATCTATTGCTTCAAAGCGGGCGAGTCGTACACCCATGGTGGTTTGACGCTGCAAGAGTGCGTTACGCCGGAGCTGGTAGTTACCGGAACAGCAGAAATCACACCTCTTGTAGTGATCGACGAGTTAGTTTGGAAAGGGATGCGCTGCACCGTGCTCGTGGAAGGCGAAACTGATGGGTTAATGTTGGATCTACGCCGTCATGCGGCAGACCTCAGTACTAGCTTGGTGTTGTCTTCCAAGCCGTTTAAGGCAGGAGGAAAAGCATCGGTTGTGGTTGATGATGACGACCTAGAAGGTGAAGCTGCCCAGGTAGTGATCGTGAATGAAGCGGGACATGTGGTTGCACAATGCTTAACCACCATTGGTACTGATGACTGAAGGGAATTGCCATGGAGCTCGATGATCTGGATCGCAAGGCCGCCGAATTATTGGATGGTTTCTTGGTTCGCAAAGATCTGGTGCGTACGTTTGCTCGCCAGTTTCCTGTACCAACGTACGTGGTGGAGTTTCTACTCGGCCGCTACTGTGCAAGCACCGATCCGGAAGAGATTGAGGAAGGCCTGGAAGTAGTGCAGCGGCAGCTCAAGTCACGCACCATCAAAGCTGGCGAGGAAGAACTGTTCAAAGCCCGCGCCCGTGAGAAGGGCGAAATCAAGATCATCGACCTTATACAGGCGCGACTTGATACAAAAAATGACACCTATATGGCGAGCTTGCCTAGCCTGCGCCTCAACGATGTACGGATTCCTGACGAGCTGGTTAGCGAGCACGAGCGCATGCTGACCGGTGGCTTCTACGCGGAACTGACACTGGAGTACGACGCTAGCATCGCTCAGGAGCAAGGAGGCCGCCCTTTCGGAATCCGCGCCCTGCGAGAGATCCAGTTATCAAAACGTGATGTGCTCGACGAACTAGCCCGTGCACGTCGGCATTTTAGCACTGATGAGTGGAAAGCCTTCTTGCTCCGTTCAACCGGTATTGAGTCAGCCGGGCTGAGCGAGCGCCAAAAAGATGCCATGCTGCTGCGTATGGTGCCGTTTGTGGAGCGCAATTATAACGTGGTGGAACTTGGCCCCCGCGGTACCGGGAAGAGCCACTTGTTCCAGCAGGTATCGCCTTATGCCCACCTGATTTCCGGTGGTAAGGCCACCGTGGCCAAGATGTTCGTCAATAATGCTAACGGCCAGCGTGGCCTGGTGTGCCAGTATGATGTGGTCTGCTTCGATGAGGTATCCGGTATCTCGTTCGATAACAAGGACGGCGTCAATATCATGAAGGGCTACATGGAAAGTGGGGAGTTTTCCCGTGGTAAGGAGAGCATCCGTGCTGATGGCTCTATCGTGTTAGTCGGCAACTTTGATGTCGATGTTGAACATCAACAGCGCATCGGGCACCTGTTTGGACCCCTGCCTGAGGAGATGCGTCACGATACTGCCTTTATGGATCGCATTCATGCCTTTCTACCAGGCTGGGATGTACCCAAGGTTAGCAAGGAGCTCTTGACCGACCACTTTGGTTTAGTGAGTGATTTTCTTTCTGAATGTTGGAGCCAGTTGCGCAACCAAAGTCGTGTATCGCAATGGCAGGGGCGTGTCTTTTTTGGCGGAGCGCTATCTGGGCGTGACACTAACGCGGTTAATAAAACAGCAAGTGGTCTCTTGAAGTTGTTATATCCTGGAGATGACTTAACACCAAGTGAAGCAGACATAGAGTGGGCAATTCACATTGCGATGGAAGCACGCCGACGGGTAAAGGAACAGCAAAAACGTATCGGTGCCGCTGAATTTAGAAATACCCACTTTAGCTATACCATGGGGGAAGATGGTGTAGAGAAGTTTGTGGCCACTCCCGAACTGCAGAGTGATAACAGTATTGGTAATGACCCTTTAGAGCCAGGGCAGGTATGGTCTATTACTCCTGGTGGACAAACAGTAAATGGGCAAGAAGAGCATCCTGGCTTATTTCGTATTGAAGTGAATGAAGGGCCTGGCACTGGCGTTAAAGTTCTTAATAAACCCGTGCCACCTGCTTTTCGCGAAAGTGTGGGCTATGCCGAGCAAAACCTTTACACGCGCGCTGGACAATTAGTAGGCGATAAAGAGCCAAGGCAACATGAATTTACTATTCAGCTTCGAGCATTTGATGCTGCTAAGTCAGGCAGCAAGCTAGGTATGGCTTCCTTAATAGCCATGAGTTCCGCGCTATTAAAAAGAAGCGTGAGAGGTGGGCTTATTGTAGTCGGGGAGATTAACCTTGGTGGGTCAATCGAGCCAATTCATAACCCCGTTACGTTAGTAGAGATCGCTGTTGAAAAAGGCGCGACAGCTATTCTTATGCCAGTGACTTCCCGAAAGATGCTGTTTGACCTATCTGATGAGATGGCCACCAAAGTCGATATTCAGTTCTACCTAGATGCCAGAGATGCACTTTTGAAGTCGTTAGGTGAGTAGTAGGGGGCTACAACACCCGTAACTCACTACGGGTGTTGTGTGGATAGGCAGAGCTCAATAAGCTACAAAGAACCTAGTCTAATGCGCGTGACCATGCCCTTCGCCGTCGATTAAAAAACATAGATCTTGGATTATGCCTGTTGCCCTATCAGAATGACTTATATCGCCTAGTGCGCGAATTACATCTTCATCCTCAAAATGAAGCCGAACCTTATCGGCTTCAACAGACTTGATTGTGTAGGCAACCATATTTCTAATCTGGTTAGGGTCATCGTCAAGCCAGTTGCAAACCAAGTCATTATCTTGATTATAATCTAACATCAAATTGTTAATGGCCGACATGGTTTTTTCTAACGCATCGCGCATTTTTTTCGAGGGAAGCCTTAAGCTTGGTACTGGGCCACTCAAGAGTAGCTCGAAAGATGATTGAGCCTGTAAAGAGTTTAAAACATGCTGTAGATGTGACCAAGAATTAAACCCTTTTTCGCGTGCCACTTGGTCTAATGCTTCGCTGTGTGATATGCCTGATTTACGCTTCAAGCTTTTAGCAGCAAGCTTTAGGGAGCGAATTTCGTTTGTACTAATGTGAGGATATGTAGACACAACAATCTCCTATGCCCATGACTTCCCGCCTTAATCATCAGCAAGATTGCTGTTAATAAAGAAGTGCTAATAACTGAATGGCTGCATTTGCTTCGCCTTGGCGGGGGCAGGCATGCCAATTGCCTAGAAAGAGGATATTAAGCAAGAAAAAGAAAGTCAAGCGCTCTCGTGTTGAGGTGTGTTAGGCACGACTGTTAGTCAGGTATCGGTCTGCGTCACTGAGCGGTTGCTAGGTCAGGCCATAACGCTTTGGCGGCTGCCAGGGTTTTAGGGTCGCTCAGCACCCGGCGGCATTGGGAACGAGCAACATCTGACGTTGGCGCAGTCTGAAACAGATCATCTATTACCGTGGCTAGCCCCGCTGCGGCGACACGGCTCGGCTTGAGCAGGACGACACGCGCCAAGCCTTCAATGGTGTGGAGTTCGCGCCCAGCGGCTCGAAGGCTTGTCAACATGGCCCCTCGGTAATCCCCCCATTTTTAGCGGGGTTCAAAAGTAGACCTCAGGCCATCATAGCCAACTTCTGTTGAGGGGTAATCCCTCCGAGTCCCATATTGGGTCGTTCGTGATTGTAGTGCCAGAGCCAACGAGTGGCATAATCCTGGACTTCTTCGGTGCTGTCGAATAGATATTGTGCCAGCCAATCGTAACGCACCGTTCGGTTGTAGCGTTCGATATAGGCATTTTGCTGGGGTTTGCCGGGCTGGATAAACGCCAAAGCAATGCTTTGGTTCTCCGCCCAGGTCGCCAGCTTGCCACTGATGTACTCTGGGCCGTTGTCACAGCGAATAGAACGAGGCTTGCCCCGCCATTCGATGATCTGCTCCAGTGATCGGATAACACGCTCTGCCGGAAGCGAGAAGTCCACTTCAATGCCAAGGCCTTCGCGGTTAAAGTCATCGATCACATTCAGCAGCCGGTAACTGCGTCCGTCGTTGAGCTGGTCGTGCATGAAGTCCATCGACCAGCTGTCGTTGATCGTGTCCGGCACAGCCAAAGGCTCCGGCTTTTCACGAACCAGGCGCTTCTTGGGCTTGATGCGCAGATTCAGTTCCAGCTCCCGGTAAATCCGGTACACCCGCTTGTGATTCCAGGCAAAGCCTTTCACATTGCGCAAATGCAGGAAACACAGACCAAAGCCCCAGTTCCGCTGATTATGGGTCAATCGAATCAGCCAGTCGGCAATCTCGGCATTCTCGCTGCTGAGCTTGGCCTGGTAGCGATAGCAGGTCTCGCTGATGCTGAACATTCAACACGCCAGGCGAATGCTGACACGCTTCTCAGTGACGGCCTTCTGCGCCATCTCACGGCGACGAGACGGCTTCACCACTTTTTTTCGATGGCTTCCTTGAGGATGTCAGCCTTCAGCCGTTCTTCGGCATACATCTTCTTGAGCCGGCGGTTTTCATCCTCCAGCTCTTTCAAACGGGCCATCATCGATGCGTCCATTCCGCCGAACTTCGCGCGCCATTTGTAAAAGCTGGCGCTGCTCATGCCGTGCTCACGGCACAGCTCCGGAACCGGGACGCCGTTCTCGGCTTGCTTCAGGATCGACAGAATCTGGCTGTCGGAAAAACGTGACTTCTTCATGCAGAATCTCCCTGCGTGTAGCTTACGGAAAATTCTACTTTCGATCACCGCTGTTTTTCGGGGGGATTACCATTCCGCCGCTTGCTCCATATAGGTGGTAGGAAAGCGCAGCTTGATATAGTGCTGGTTGCCCGAAACACGACCATCGGCAAACTCAACGCCCACATGGTCGGGCCCGGAGGCGCTGATCTTGCCCAGTAGCAGTGGACACCTCAAAAATGTAATACGCTACGATGAGGTGAACCATGGCAAGATCGACAACATCAATGAAGAAAAAATCTTATACCCGTTACTCAGATGCCTACCGTCAAGAAGCGTTAGCGCTGGCTGATCGCATTGGTGTGGCAGCAGCGGCTCGTGAGCTGGGTATACATGCGAGTCAGCTTTATCAGTGGCGCTCCAAAGCGCAGCTTCAGCAAGACATCTCTGAACGAGAGCAGTCGTTGGCAGAAGAAAACGCCCGCTTGAAGCGCCAATTAGCCGAAGCAAATGAAGAGCTGGCCATCACAAAAAAGGCCGCGGTGTACTTTGCGAAGAGCCTGAAGTGAAGTACGCCTTTATCCATCGTCATCGCCAGGCTTTCAGTGTTCAGCGTATGTGCCATGTTGTCGGGGTCGCTCGGAGTGGCTACTACGCTTGGCGACAGCGCGAAGGTGCTTCGTCCCCAAAACGCAGCCAGCAAGCCATTATCGATCAGCGCGTGGCGACGGCTTATCACCAACGTAAGGGGCGCTCTGGCGCTCCGAGATTAGCACTAGACCTTCGAGATGATGGGTTGCCAATCAACCGTAAGACGGTGGCTGCTAGCATGCAGCGTCAGGGCTTGCGCGCTAAAGCAGCCCGTAAGTTTAAGGCCACCACCAACTCTCGACATTCGCTGCCAGTAGCGCCGAATCTGCTAGCGCAAAACTTTACGGCCTCAGCCCCCAATCAAAAGTGGGTGGGCGACATCACCTACTTAGCAACGGGCGAAGGCTGGCTTTACCTGGCAGTGCTGATTGACCTTTATTCTCGTAAGGTGGTTGGTTGGGCAATGAGTGAGCGTATGACGGCCGAACTTGTCTGTGACGCACTCCAGATGGCGCTATGGAAACGCAAAATGCCCAAAGGCGTAATAGTCCACTCTGACAGAGGTAGCCAGTACTGTTCCACGCTTTACCAATCGCTGCTTACCCGGCATGAGCTGAAGTGCAGCATGAGTGCTAAAGGCAACTGTTATGACAATGCCTGTGCCGAAAGCTTCTTCCACAGTCTCAAAGTGGAAGCGATCCACGGAGAGCAATTTAAAACGCGGGATGCGATGAGACGCCAGGTGTTTGAATACATCGAACTGGACTACAACAAACAACGCCGGCACAGTGCTATTGGGATGATCAGCCCAGCGGCATTTGAAGCCCAAATGTTCGCTTAAACGAGTGTCCACCGTTGCTGGGTAAGATCACTAAAAGGTATGGGCGTGATAGAGGGCTGGGAGCAATGGGAGTGGACATGAAGGCAATAAAAAACCCCTAAGCAACTCGACTGCGTGGCAGTCTCATCGATAGGGGCCGTGTTGAAGTCAATCATAGTCCCCTCGTGAGTCACTAGCAATCGATTTTATATAGCCAGATGGCATAAAACATATATCTGGTCATCGAACAAGGAGTCTGGCGGGGATGACAGGCGAGCGATGAAATTTGGCGATATTAGGCCAACTGAAAGAAAAACGCTGCTTGCAACGTGTCTCTGGGGGCTGCAACAGCCGAGCAGAGTATCTATTGCCTTGTGTCTCTACCGTTATCGCGGAAGTAATCGTCCTTCGCAACCAGCCCAATGTCGCCTGCCTTCAATCCAGCATCACCCTCTTCGCTGAATAAGTTTTGTACGTTGAAGTAAGCTAACGTGCTGAAGAAACAGTCTTCACACAGATGCACTTCGTAGCGTTCGCCATCGTGTTGAGACCCATAGCCCCAGTGTGCTTGGAGTGTAGCGAATTCAAGCCCGCCGTTTTTTGATTGTGTAGAGGTCAGGCAGACATCACAGCGCACGTCAGTCACTGCATCGACTTCTACTTTTTCAGTCACTTTCATCTTGTTCACCCTTATCTGCGATTGGCTGCTACTTGCCTGAAGCTCCTTACCAACTGGTGCAGTATAGGGCGTGGCAAGTGGCGAATAGCGCGCCAGTGATGGGGTGTTGTGCCAAAAGCTCAGTCGTTGTCGCTGGGTTGATACTCAAATAAGTCTCCAACCTGACAGTCAAAGTATCGGCATAGCGCTTCCACAGCTTCAAGCTCGATGCGGCTGGCTGATTCGTGATAGAGCCTCGTAATCGTTCCTCGATTAATGCCCGTTTCACGTGCCACATCGACAATCTTCAGCTTTCTTTCTCCCATGATCCGAGATAGGTGGCATTTGATCATGGTCGTTCCTCTATTAGGTAAGAAACGATGACTGGTTAAAGTTGGGCACCAAAAGGCGCAAACTTGCAATTTGTTTTGGCTTACTTATTCCTCTACATCGCTACAAGCCTCACGCGGGGTTAGCGGCCGCTCACCAAGAGCTCAGTAACCACTCCTAACAGTAAAACCAGCTAAGCGCTTAGGTCTTCATTCCGGCACTGTACTTAATAGCGCGACCATCAAGGCAGTTTATCCAGACTGCAGCGTGGCGTGAGACTGCATGTTGTATTGAAAACTGTCTATACCCATGCAGCCCCCGACGACACCCCATCTTAAGCGCTAAAATAATGACCCACACAGCAGCAGGCCTGTCGCTGCTCCAACCAGCCAAAATGCCAAGCTCATTGTTGAGGCTCTTCTAGCAACAGGGTGCGTACCGGCGGTAATGCAGCCCAGGCGCTTATAGCCGACCACCTTGGGTATTTAAGCAAGGCTTAATGCTAGTCAGGAGGCTAGCCCGGATTTCTCATAGTGCTCCAACAACCTTCGCAGACCAAGCCTGGTAGTGCCAGATCCGAGTGGTCATGGTCGAAGTTGGCGATTATTTAGCCAGTTTCCGGCAT
>Ga0256829_1000034_pt1 | contig 191770 bp, 194 predicted proteins | sample 131447metaG_FD_185979 | JGI IMG/M metagenome (GOLD analysis project Ga0256829, IMG submission 185979) | Hydrothermal vent microbial communities from Lau Basin, Pacific Ocean - 131-447 | ecosystem: Environmental > Aquatic > Marine > Hydrothermal vents | place: Pacific Ocean: Lau Basin... | reverse complement strand
AACAATCTGTCGAGCGACATTCAGACCCAGCTGTCCGGCCAGAAAATCTCGACAACCTTCTAAGGTTTCAGGGATACTGCCAAACGAGAGCCTCGCTTCTGCGGGGCTCTCTGGCGTTTGGGGGGTGTATCCCGATTTTGCGTGCAAAATCTGAAAAATTTACCTTCCGTCCATTATTTTGCCCTATTCACCGTTTATACGGAAACAATCAGGGGGGACATCTCCCCTTTTAAAGGCTTGACAACAAAGATGAAACAGCTGTTCGGCGGGTTTTGGCATGAGGACACAGGGGCAACAACGGATTGGGTGGTCATCACCGGATTTGTCATCGCGCTGGCCCTTTCGGTGGCGTCAGCCCTGTCGCCGGGGTTCGAAAAACGTGGAAAGAACATGGTCGATCAGGTCTCAATCAAAACAAAGTTTTGAATTGGGTTTGCCCGCAATTTATGCGAGTAACGAGACAAAAGAAGAAATAATCGACTATTGTTTGGCAAATCGAGGGGTTTGAAATGCGTATCGTTTTTGCTTTGATCCTGCTGATTGGCATGGGGCTTGCGGGCTTTGCCGTCTATATGGCGCAGGGACGTTTCAGCGAATATCAGTCAAAACTCGAATATCAGAACAAGGCGCTCAAGGCCAATGTGCCGCTGGTCCGGGTCTTTGTCGCCAATGGCCCGTTGAAATATGGACAGAAGCTGAAGAAAAAAGATGTGCGCATCGTTGCATGGCCACAAAATGCCATTCCCGAAGGGGCCTTTACCGACCCCAAGGTCCTGTTCCCCGATGGCGAAAAAAACCTGCGGACGGTTTTGCGCGCGATGGAGAAAGACGAGGCGATCCTCAAGGTCAAGGTCACCAAACCCGGCGAGGACGCAGGTGTTGCCTCGCGCCTTGCCTCGGGCATGCGGGCCTTTACCATCCGTGTTGACGTTGCCTCGGGCGTATCGGGTTTTCTACGCCCGGGCGACAAGGTGGATGTCTACTGGACCGGACGGATCGGCAAGCAGGACATCACAAAGCTAATCCTTGAAGATGTCAAACTGATTGCGATTGACCAAATCGCCAACAGTGACCGCAACAACCCGGTCGTGGCCCGAACCGTCACCGCCGAGGTCTCGCCCGAAGTGGTCGCCAAGCTGGCCCAGGCGCAGGCCACGGGTCGGCTGTTGCTGTCCTTGCGCGGGACTCAGGATACCAGCAGCCTTGGCACCATCCAAGTCGATCAAAACCAGCTCTTGGGGCTAAAGAATCAGACGCTTGAGCCGGCCGTTGCCAAAAAGGTCTGCACGGTAAAAATCCGTAAAGGCGACAGCGTGGTGGCCGTTCCGGTGGATTGCCCGACAAACTGAATGACGGCCAGCTGGCTGCCGGTTGAATCGCTGTGATTTTCCGAGTACGCAAATGTCGTGATAATTTGATCCATTATAGCGTTTCAACGCAGGGTCGAGACATTTCATCGCCAAAATTCCAAGAATGCCATAGGTGTAACAGGGTTTTAGCGATAAGAATATTTTGCCAAAGTGCTATGGATGTAATCTCGGCGGATCTGAACAGCGGATTCCTCCCACCGGGGTCAGGTCAGTCCGGGCGATCCTTACGGGGCCTCGCCTGCTTGTGGCGTTCGTGCGACTTTTAGGCAGCGATCTGCCTGCCAAGCATTTGATTCTTGCAATAAAACCGCTTTTGCAGCAAAGTGGTCGCAGCGGGCAACCAAGACCCGTCCAATCGACGTGATCAGAGAGGCAGGATCACATGAGACTGAGCAGATTATTGCAGGCCAGCCTGTTCGGGCTGGTTCTTGCCGTGAATCCGGGGGCATATGCCCGTGGTGGAGAGGTTCTGAAAATCAGCCGAGGGGCAACCTCAAAGGTGGTTTCGGTCGCATTGAACCGCGCCATCGTGATGGAGAGCGACACCTCCTTTGGCGAACTATCGGTCGCGAACCCAGCCATTGCCGACATTGCAACCCTTTCGGATAAAACGATTTATATCCTCGGAAAGGCCCCGGGACGAACGACGATGACCCTTTTGGCCCCGGGCGGCAAACTGATCACCAATGTCGAGGTCCACGTCGTCCCGGATATCGCCGAATTCAAGGAACGGCTGAAGGAAATCCTGCCCAAAGAGCCAATCGAGGTGCGCACCGCCAACGACGGAATCGTTCTCAGCGGTCAGGTCAGCGGTGCGCGCAAGATCGCACGGGCAGTAGAATTGGGCGAGCGCTACGCCCCCGGGCGGGTCACCAACCTGATGACGGTCGGCGGCACGCAGCAGGTCATGCTGAAGGTCCGTTTTGCCGAGATGCAACGCTCGGTCAGCAAAAATCTCAGCGCCAGCCTCGGGCTGGTCACCCCGGCGGGCACAACAGGGGTCAAGGCGGGGAGCAACAGTTTTGTCAACACCCAGAGCGGCCCCAATATAGCTGGCACCAACGCGGCTCTGAACTATACCGACGGGCTGACAACCACGGGCACCGGTGCCGCAGCGACCAATGCCGGCGCGTTGGGCATCGGATTCAGCGCCGGCGGCGTACAGATGTCACTGCTGCTGCAGGCGCTTGAAAGTAAGGGCATGGTCAAGACGCTGGCCGAACCAAATCTGGTCGCCATTTCCGGGCAGTCGGCCAAGTTTCTGGCCGGCGGCGAATACCCGATACCGGTGACCGACGGCACCACCACCACCATCCAGTACAAACCGTTCGGCGTCGAGATGACTTTTACCCCTGTCGTGGTGGATGACAATCTGATCAACCTGAAGATATCGGCGTCGGTCAGCTCGATCGATTCAACCATTACCGTCACGCAGGCTGGCGGCATTTCGGTAAACGCATTCAAGAAACGGCAGACCTCGACAACCGTAGAAATGCGCGACGGGCAGAGCTTTGCCATTGCTGGGCTTTTGCAAAATGACTTTAACGACAGCATCGGGCAAGTGCCGTGGCTGGGCAACCTGCCCGTCCTTGGCGCCTTGTTTCGCAGCACCTCCTTTGCCCGGCGTCAAAGTGAGCTGGTCATAATCGTCACCCCGCATTTGGTTACCCCGGTGCGCGGAGACGCTCTGACCCTGCCGACGGACCGGGTGCGAATCCCCTCGGAATCCGAACTGTTTTTGCTGGGCAAAACTGCCGGCAAAACCGGCCGCAAAAAAGTGCCCACGGATGTCTCGACCCAGAATTATCAGGGCTCTTATGGCTACGTCATGGAATAACCTCATGAAAATTAGATATAAAATCAACGCATTCATGCTGATTTCCGTGACCTTGGCCAGCGCCTGTGCGCCGGTCAATCGCGCCATGACCGCCATGAACATCACTGCCGGGCGCGAAGTTGATGAAGGTAATTTTGGCGACCCAACCTATAACAACATGGTGGCCCAATCCGCCTATCGCGACCAGAACGGCCTGCTTCTGGACCTGTCGCACAAGTTTGAAAAAGACGTGCCAACGATGATCCATTTCGATTTCGGCAGCGCCCGGCTGGATGCCACCTCACGCGCCATCCTGTCCAAACAAGCGGCCTGGATCCGGCAGTTTCCCGAGATCAAGTTTCGGGTTTACGGCCACACCGACCTCGTTGGAACCGCTGCCTATAACAAGCGTCTTGGGATGCGCCGCGCGCAGCGCGTGGTCTCGTATCTGGTCGCCCACGGCATCAGCCGCCACCGTCTCGAGGCAGTGGTTTCCTATGGCGAAACGCAGCCTCTGGTTGTGACTGAGGGGCGTGAACGGCGCAACAGGCGTACGGTCACACAGGTCAACGGATTTTCGCGGGGCTATGTTGGCGATGGGCTGGACGGAAAATACGCCCGCCTGCTCTATCGCAAATATGTCGGCGTCAGCACTGCTGGCAGCGCCAAAGCGACCAAATAATCCACGATTTAGCCCTGAAAAAGACAAACTTCCCGATCACAAACACAGTCGGAGAACTCTTCACCCGAGTCTGACTGCACGGCAGTCGGCCGAAGCAGTTCAGGGTGGGGCGTTTTCCAAGGCATGGCGGGTTTACCGACCAGCGTGCCTTTTTGGAATAAGGATTTGTCGGGTCGGAAAATGGGTCTGTTGAAAACAAAAGAAGCTGGCATCGAAGCCTGCGCCATCGCGCGGGACATGCAGACCTTTGATTTGTTGATCGAGGATATGGAGGCCGAGCTTGGCGAACGCTGGGGCGGACTGGATTTTTCCGATGGGCTGCTTTATCTCGGCAGCGATGAGGCCCGTGGCCTGAAATTCATCACTGTCGCTGTGGACAAGGAGGACGAAAAGGACCTGACCCCGGTCTCGCGCCTGATTTCGGCCGCGGTCGCCGCACGAATCAAGGTGATTCTGGTCGCCTACGACCTGTCCCCCGCCGCCCTTCACGAACTGTTGCGCCTCGGAGCCGACGATTTTACCCCTTACCCCTTGCCCGAAGGTGCGCTGCATGAGGCCATTGAGCGGATCAGCCGGCCAGCGACCCCGACTCTGGTTGCCAGCGGCGGACCGTCCAATGTCAGCCGGGCAGGCATCATCCTGCCGGTCAGCGGACTGGCCGGCGGTGTTGGGGCCACCACGTTTTCGGTCAATCTGGCCTGGGAACTGGCGCTGCAGGGCGACGAGAGCGGGCTCAAGACCTGCCTGATGGATTTTGATTTGCAGGCGGGCTCGGTTTCGACCTATCTGGATCTGCCCCGCCGCGAAGCCATTTTTGAGTTGATCTCGGACACCGACAGCATGGACCGCGAGGCGTTTTCGCAGGCGTTGCTGTCGTTCAACGACAAGTTGGACGTGCTGACCGCGCCAGCCGATGCGCTGCCGCTGGAGATCCTGACGACAGAGGACGTGACGCGGCTGCTGGATATGGCCGCCTCACTTTATGACTTTGTCATCGTTGACATGCCAAAGACGCTTGTCCAATGGACCGAAACTGTCCTGCAACGCGCCGATATCTTCTTTTCGATCCTCGAACTGGACATGCGCTCGGCACAAAACACGCTGCGCTTTGTACGCACCCTGAAGGCCGAGGAATTGCCATTTGAAAATGTGCGCTTTGCCCTGAACCGAGCGCCGAAATTTACCGACCTCAGTGCACGCGGGCGCGTCAAGCGTCTGGCCGAAAACCTTGATATCTCGCTGGAACTGATGCTGCCCGATGGCGGCCGGCATGTTCTGGACGCCTGTGATCGAGGCTTGCCGTTGGCCGACACGGCGCCGAAAAACCCGCTGCGCAAAGAGCTGTCCAAGGTTGCGAAATCCATCATGGAGCTGACGCAGGAACACGCAAAAGCAAAAGGAGAATTATAAATGTTCTCACGATACAAAAAACGTCCCGAGCAACCGCAGGCCCCGACGGCAACCGCACCCGCGCCGCAAAAACCGGCGATCCAGCAACCGCTAGCAGCCCCCAAGCCAACGCCGACACCGGCCCCAAAGACCCGCGCCGCCAGCGTCCTGCCGCCGGATTCAAAGGAGGCCAAACGCCGCGAGCGTCTGGCCGATATCCGTGTAAAGCTGCACAAGACGTTGCTGGAAACGCTGAATCTGGCGGCTCTGGAACACGCATCGGAGGCGGACCTCAGGGCCGAGATCGAGGCAATCTGTACCGACGGCTTGGCCGAAATGGGCGTCGTTCTGAACAAGGAAGAGCGCCGCACCCTGCATCAGGAACTATTTGATGAGGTCACCGGCCTTGGCCCGATCGAACCGCTGCTGCGCGATGACACCGTCAACGACATCCTGATCAACGGCCCGCGGCAGGTGTTCGTGGAACGCGCCGGCAAGCTGGAGCTGACGTCGGTTGTGTTCAAGGACGACAAGCATCTGATGCGGGTGATCGACAAGATCGTCTCGGCGGTGGGTCGGCGCGTTGACGAAAGCAACCCCTATGTTGACGCCCGTCTGGCTGATGGCTCGCGGTTCAATGCGATGGTCCCGCCGATCGCGGTGGACGGGGCGCTGGTCTCGATCCGCAAATTCAAGAAAGACAAGCTGGGCATTGAAGAGCTGGTCAAATTTGGTGCCTTTACCGAGGAAATGGCCCTGTATCTGCGGTCGGCCGTAGGCAGCCACCTGAATATCGTCGTGTCCGGCGGCACCGGCTCGGGCAAGACGACGACGCTGAACGCGCTGTCGTCCATGATCGCCGACAATGAGCGCATCCTGACCATCGAGGACACGGCAGAACTGCAACTGCAACAGGTTCACGTGGGCCGGATGGAAAGCCGCCCAGCCAACGTCGAGGGCAAGGGTGAGGTCAGCCAACGCGACTGTCTGCGCAACGCCCTGAGGATGCGCCCCGACCGCATTATCGTTGGCGAGACCCGCGGCGAAGAGGTGATCGACATGCTTCAGGCGATGAACACAGGGCACGATGGCTCGATGACCACGATCCACGCCAACAGCGCGCGGGACGCTGTCAGCCGCCTTGAAAACATGATCGCGATGGCCGGCATCGACATGCCGCTAAAGGCCACGCGCAGCCAGATCGCCTCGGCGGTGCATCTGGTCGTTCAGGCCACCCGCCTAATGGATGGCTCGCGCCGGATGGTCTCGATCACCGAGGTGACCGGCATGGAGGGCGACATCATCACCATGCAGGAGATATTCCGTTTCAAACGCTTCGGGATCGACGAGAACGGCAAGGTTCTGGGCCAGTTCGAGCCCACCGGCATCCGCTCGCATTTCTCGGAACGGTTCAAGCAATCCGGCTTTGAACTGCCGAACTACATCTACACGCAAACAGCCGCACAATAGGAGGGTATCATGAGTCCGGAACCAATCATCTATGCCGTAATCTTTGTCGCCGTCCTGATGCTGGTCGAAGGGCTGTATCTGGTCATCTTTGGCAAATCCATCAGCCTGAACCGCCGCGTCAACCGTCGTATCGAACTGTTGGAAAAGGGCAACGACCGCGAGCAGGTGCTGGAAACCCTGCGGCGTGAGCGCGAACAGCACCTCAATTCACTGCGCATTCCGCTGTTGTCGATGATCAGCAAAAAGGCCCAAAAGGCCAATATCGCCTTCAGTCCCAAGGCCCTTTTGATGGTCATGGCCCTTTTGGCCATTGTCGCCTTTGTTGGCCTGACCTTTGGCACTTCGGCCTCGCTGCCAGTCCGCGTCGGAGTCTCGCTGACCATGGGGTTTGGCGCGGTTTACATGTGGCTCAGCAAAAAGGCCAAGAAACGCATGGACATGATCGAAGAGCAACTGCCCGATGCGGTCGAATTGATGGTGCGCAGCCTGCGCGTCGGGCATCCGTTCTCGAGCGCAGTCAACATCGTGGCCCAAGAGGTCGCCGACCCGCTGGGGTCGGAATTCGGGATCATCGCAGATGAGACGGCCTATGGCATGGAAATCACCGAAGCCCTGAACCGCATGGCCGAGACCATCGATACACAGGACATGCGGTTTCTTGCAGTGGCGGTCAACATCCAACAAAAATCCGGCGGCAATCTGGCGGAAATTCTCGAGGGTCTGGCCAAGGTGATCCGCGCCCGGTTCAAGCTGTTCCGCCGCGTCAAGGCCATCACCGCCGAGGCAAAATGGTCTGGCACCTTCCTGTCCGCCTTTCCGCTGCTGGCCCTGATCGGGATCAATCTGGCACAACCGCATTATTATGATGCGGTCATGAAAACACAGTTCTTCATGCCTGCGGTCCTGGCTGTCGGCGTCTTTCTGGCTATCAACATGATCTTCATGCGGATCATGGTCAACATCAAGGTGTAGGGGACAATCATGGCCTATTTCAACACAGTCTGGGATTTTCTGGTCGCGCAACTCGGCCCGCTGGGCCCCTATTATGCGATGGGATTGTTGGGGTTGCTGCTGGTGCTTGGCACGATCCCCATCGTCCTGAACCGGCCCGACGACCCGGTTGACCGCCTGAAGCGCCAAAAAAAGAAGAACCCTGACCACGGCAAGGACAAAGCCGCGGATCAGCCGACATTGCGCTATAAAGAGCGCGGCCCCAATCTGGATAAGTTCGCGTCATTTCTGGAGCCCCAGGATCAAGCCGCCTTTTCCGGTGCGCAACTCAAGCTGGTGCAGGCGGGCTATCGCAACAAGAACGCGGTCAGGACCATGCATTTCCTGCAATTTGCGCTGGCCATCGGCTTTCTCATCGTCGGGGTGCTGGTGGCGCTGGCGCGGATTGATTCCGCAACCATGCAATCCACCCTTCTGACCATTCTGATTCCCGCGGGGGTCGGCTATTACCTGCCCGGATACTGGGTCGAGCGGCGGCGCCAGACGCGTCAGGCCAACCTGACCGAGGGCTTTCCCGATGCCTTGGACCTGATGCTGGTCTGTATCGAGGCCGGGCAATCTCTGGACCAATCAATCATGCGTGTTGCCGAGGAAATCCGTCCGGGGTTTCCCGATCTGGCCGACGAATTCCTGATCGTGGCCAACGAAATGAAGGCCGGCAAGGATCGCGTCAATGTCCTGCGAGATATGGGCGAACGAGCCGGCTCGCAAGACATTTCCGCCTTTGTTACGGTTCTGATCCAATCCGCCAGCTTTGGCACCTCGATTTCCGATGCGCTGCGTATCTATGCCTCGGAAATGCGCGACAAGCGGGTCATGCGGGCCGAGGAAAAGGCCAACAAACTGCCAACCAAGTTGACATTGGGAACAATGATGTTCACATTGCCGCCCTTGCTGATCATCCTGATCGGACCGTCGATCTATAACATCTATGTCATGCTGGCCGTAGGAAAGAGTTGAACGCTTGATGCGATCATGGTGGGGGAAATTCGGGGCTCTGTTGATCCTGACGGCGTGTCAGAACCCGACCAGTGCGACACAGCCCGCGACGCTGATCTCGCGCTCGACGCCAACACCAATACAGGCGCAGAGCTCGGTTGATGGTCTGGCGCTGGGACACCGGCTGATGGCGGCGGGAAAATATGTGCAGGCGCTTGATGCCTACACGCTGGCCTCGGGGCAATACGGGTTGACCGCGGATGTGCTGAGCGCGCTCGGCTCGGCCAATCTGAAGCTGGGCCGCCTGAAAGAGGCCCGGCTGCTGCTGGAGCACGCGGTCGAGAAAGATCCGAAATTCGTCGCGGCATGGAACAACCTTGGGGTTGTCCTGATGGAAATGGGCCATGACGGCGAGGCGCGGCGTGCTTTTCGCAACGCTTATGCGCTGGACAACGGAAATTCCGATCAAATTCGCAAAAATTTGACACTTGCTATCGCAAAATCCGAAAAACCCGCGTATGCTGCGACAAAACAGAACAGGTTCGAACTGGTTCGGCGGGGCAACGGACGCTATCTGCTGCTCTCCACACCGGCAACGAATTAAGAGCAGTAGAGGAAGTCCAGGCAATGCGACTTTTTTCTTTCGGAGTGGTCTGCGTCGCAGGCGCATTGACGCTGTCGGGCTGTTCGGCGCTGAAGAACCCGGGCGTTGACAGAAAGCTGGACGCGGTCAACGTCATCGACGCAACCAACCTGAATGACATCATGCTGACGGTGGCTGACCCCAACGAGGCAGTCAGCTATTTCCAGCGCGCCGTGCAGGAAAAGCCCGACCGGCTGGATTTTCAGCGCAACCTCGCAAAATCACTGGTCCGGGCGAAACGCGCATCTGAGGCGGTTCCGGTCTTTGCCCGGGTGGTGAAAAACCCCAAGGCCACCGATGAAGACCGGGTCGATTACGCCGATGCCCTGATCCGCACCAACGACTGGAAAGGGGCCGAAGCCGAGCTTAACAAGGTTCCGCCGACATTCGAGACCTACAAACGCTACCGGCTGGCTGCAATGATCGCCGACAGCCACAAACAGTGGAAAAAGGCGGACAGTTTCTATGAAACCGCCGCTGGGCTGGCCACCCGACCTGCTGGGGTTCTGAACAACTGGGGATATTCCAAGATGCGGCGCGGCGACTACAAGGCCGCGGAAAAGCTGTTCCTGCAGGCGATCACCTACAACAACGACATGTTCACGGCCAAGAACAATCTGGTTCTGGCGCGCGCTGCGCACGGCGTCTATACCCTGCCTGCGGTGCAGATGACGCAGACGGAAAAGGCAATGCTGCTGCACACCATCGCGCTGAGCGCCATCAAACGCGGCGATATCGAGGTTGCCCGCGGCCTGCTGCAAGAGGCCATCGACACCCATCCCAGCTATTTCGGGGCCGCTGTTCGAACCCTCGCCGCGCTCAACCAGAACGCCAAATCCTAGCCCCGCGCCGGAGCCCGCCTGATGAATCTGACGACCGCCCAAGCCCTCTGGCTGTTTTTGCCCTCGCTGCCCGTCGCCCTCTTTGTGGCTTGGAGCGATCTGAAATTCATGCGTATTCCCAATGTCTCGGTTCTGGTCATGCTGGCGGTTTTTTTGGTCGCCGGTTTTCTGGCCCTGCCGTTTGACGCCTACCTGTGGCGTCTGCTTGGCATGGTCATCATCCTGATTGTCGGCTTTGTTCTAAATGCATTGGGGCTGGTCGGGGGTGGCGACGCCAAATACGCCGCAGCCATCGCGCCGTTCTTTTCCGGCCACGACCTGCGTCTGATCGTGTTGCTGTTTGCGGTCATGCTGATTGCCGCCTTTGTCATACACCGGACATTCCGGCGCATTCCCTTTATCCGGCGTCTGACACCGGACTGGAAATCATGGGACGCGGGCAAGGATTTCCCGATGGGGCTGGCCCTCTCGGGCACGCTGATCGCCTATCTCGCGCTGGCCCTCTAGCGCTCTCTCTCTGTAGAAACGACCTACCCCACATCCTCTTTGGCCACGGACACCGATTTCACCACCGCATGCAGGGTCTGCCCCACCGACAGGCCCAGTCGCTCGGCCGAGCGGCGGGTGACGCGTGACAAGATTCGCTCATTGCCAATTTCCAACTGCACCATCGCTCCGGGCCCGTCGCCAAGGCGCAGCGCAACGACGCGCGCGGGCAGGACATTTAGCGCCGATACACCCGAGAGCGGGGCAAGCGACAGCATGACATCGCTCGCCTTGATCCAGACGTGCAAGACGCTGCCAACGGGCTCGGGGCGGCGGGGCAGGTAAAGACGCCCCCCCGCAAAGGCGATTTCACTGACACCGTCGGCATGGTGGCAGAGGACATGCCCCTGAATAACTGCGCCAGCCTCCTGCAGGCCAAGCGCCGGTGCGCTCTCGGGGTCCGATAACAGATCCGCGGGGGGGCCGGTTCGCGCGACCGTGCCATCCTTGAGAAAGACCACAAAATCAGCAATCCGGGCAACCTCGGCAACCGAGTGGCTGACGTAGAGAATGGGCAGCTCGGCCTCATCACGCAAGCGGTGTAAAAAGGGCAGGATCTCGGTTTTTCGCGCCTGATCGAGCGCCGCCAGCGGCTCATCCATCAACAACATGTCGGGTGAAGAAAGCAACGCGCGCCCGATCGAGACGCGCTGTTTCTCACCCCCCGACAGGGCGTTGGGGCGGCGCTCCAGCAACGCACCGATACCCAGCATATCAACGACGTGCTGCCAGTCGGCCCGCGCCGCTCCCTGTGGCGCAAACCGCTGACCATAGGCAAGGTTCTGGCGCACGCTGAGATGGGGAAACAGCCGCCCCTCCTGAAAAACATAGCCGAGGCGTCGCTTGTGGGTTGGAACAAAAACACGCCGCTCGGTGTCCAGAACCACCTTGTCGCCAATGACAACACGCCCCGAATGCGGGCGCAACAACCCGGCGACGGTGTTGATAACGCTGGTCTTGCCCGATCCCGAGTGACCAAAAAGTGCGGTAACCCCGTCGCTGGCCTCAAAGGCGAGGTCCAGGGCAAAGCTGCCGAAATCGTGTTTTATCTGGACGGAAAGGGTCATGCGCCGGAAATTCTCCGGGCGATCGCGCGCGAAACCGCCTCGGACAGGAACAAGGCGCCAAGGGCAATCGCCACCGAGATCGCCACCAAGCCCAGCGCCCGCCCCTCGCCACCGGGTACCTGCAACAGCGCGTAAATTGCCAGCGGCAGGGTCTGTGTCTGTCCCGGGATGTTCGAGGCGAATGTGATCGTTGCGCCAAACTCACCCATGGCACGGGCAAAGGCCATGATCGCACCGGTCACGACCCCGGGCAGCATCAGGGGCAAGGTGATCGTGGCAAAAACCGACCAGCGCGGCGCGCCAAGGGTCCCGGCCGCCTGCTCCAGCCGCGGATCCACCGCCTCGATTGCCAGACGGATTGCCCGCACCATCAGCGGAAACGCCATCAGCCCCGCCGCAAGGGCCGCGCCGGTCCAGCGAAAGGCCAGAACGATCCCAAAGGTCTGCTCCAGAACCCCGCCAATCAGCCCCCGTTTGCCAAAAGTCAACAGCAGCAGATAGCCGGTCACGACGGGCGGCAGGATCAGCGGCAAATGCACCAGACCATTCAGGATCTGCTTGCCCGGAAAGGAAAACCGCGCCAGGGCATAGGCCACTGCGATCCCGAACGGCAGACTGACGACAGTGGCCCAGAACGAGACCCTCAAGGAAAGGCCCACCGCCTGCCACTCGGCCGGGCTCAGCCATGACACGATGCTCATTTCAACACAACAAAGCCTTGGCGCTCAAACGCGGCCCGCGCCGCTGTCCCACGCAGGAATTTCAGAAAATCCGGAGTCAAGGGATTGCGGCTGTCGGCCGTGGCGGCGACAGGGTAAACAATCGGCCGATGCGCATTTGGCGGAAAGGTCGCCACCACCTGAACACGCGTATCGGCGCGCGCATCCGAGGCGTAAACGATACCATAGGCCGCCTCTCCCGAGGCCACCAGCGCCAGCGCGACACGAACATTGTCCAACTGCACGACCTTGGGCGCAACCGACGCCCAAAGCCCCAATGAGCCAAGCGCCGCCTTGCCATAAATCCCCGCCGGAACCGCATCGACCAGCGCCATCGCCAGCTTGCCCTCTCCGATCATCCCGGCAAGATCAACCTTGGAATTCAGCCGCAGCGGGGTTGCGGGCGCCGCCTTGCGCTGCGCGATCAGAACAAGGTGGTTTTGCAACAGATCAAACCGGCTGCCGGGCGCCAATTCACCGCTTTTCTCCAGAACATCCATCCATTTCCGATTGGCCGAAATGAAAATATCCGCCGGCGCCCCCTGCAATATCTGGCGCGCCAAAAGCGAGCTGCCGGCAAGGGACACGGTCAACCTGTCGCCGGTTTTTGCCTGCCATCGCGTGGAAATCTCGTCCATTGCGTTCTTGAGACTGGCGGCGGCAAAAACCGTCAACCCCCGGGCAAGTAGGGGCGCGGGCATGACGATCAGCCCGCAACCAAGCCCGCAACCAACGATGAACGCCAGAGACCAAGACACATTGCCCCGTTTGCGCCGTGGGCCCTTTTGCCGGGTTTTCCAGAACATTTGCATCCTCTGGACATAGCGAATTCCCAGCCCATGAGGCAAGCGGTTCTTGGCCCCCTGCGCACAAGTGTCCCGGCGCCCCCGGCAGAGAGGGCAACGGGAAAAGACACCGCGAACAAACAGACCGATCAGCCGTCCGAGACTCCCGCCTCGGCAAAGGTGCTCATGCCGGAATGGCAGGCAAGTGCGGCTTGTAAAATGCCAATCGCCAGCGCCCCGCCCGACCCTTCGCCCAGCCGCAGCCCCAGCGACAACAGCGGATCCTTGCCAAGGGCCGCCAACATCCGACCGTGGGCCGCCTCGGCGGACACGTGTCCGGCAACACAATGATCCAGTGCCCCCTCTTTGGCCTGCGCCAGGGTCGCCGCGGCGGCGGTGCAGATAAAACCATCCAGAATGACCGGGATTCGGTGATGCCGCGCCGCGGCAATGGCCCCCGCCATGGCAGCCAGTTCGCGCCCACCAAGGCAGCGCAAGACCTCAAGCGGGTCGTGCAGGCTCCCCGCATGCCGGGCCAGACCTTCGCGAACGACCCGGGCCTTGTTGGCCAATCCCGCATCGTCAACGCCCGTGCCCCGCCCGACCCAATCGGCAGCCTCTTGGCCAAACAGCGCCGCGGCGATGGCCGCCGCCGAGGTGGTGTTGCCAATTCCCATCTCGCCCGCCACCAGAAGGTCAGCATCAGGATCGACCGCCTCCCAGCCGGCACCAAGGGCGGCCAGAAAATCGGCCTCGTCCATCGCGGCCTCGGCGGTGAAATCATGGGTGGGCCGCTCCAGATCCAGCGCCCGCACGGTCATGCGCGCCCCAAAACAGCGCGCCAGTTGGTTGATCGCCGCGCCACCATGTTCAAAGTTCACAACCATCTGCTGGGTCACTTCTGGCGGAAACGCCGAGACACCCTGCGCCGTGACCCCGTGATTTCCCGCAAATATAACGATTTGCGGCGCAGCCATTCGAGGGGCCGGATCGCCCCGCCACGACGCATACCAGATCGCCAGATTCTCAAGCCGTCCCAAGGCGCCCGGGGGTTTGGTCAACTGGCCATTTCGTGCCTCGGCCGCCTCTCTGGCCGCCTGATCCGGGCCGGGCTGTGCCGCCAGAAGCGCCCGAAACTGCGCAACGGATTGGAACGGGATCATCATGTCTTTACCCTTTGGTCATTGATTTGACCTCTGTTTAGCGCCATTCCTTGCAATGAAAAGGCCAAAACCGCAAGGATAGCCCCGATGAGCGACCCAAGGCACGATTCCCCCTTTGCCGCCAGTGACATTGGCGCGGCTTTCAGCCTGTTGACCCGCCTTCCGGTGTCGGTAGATCACGCGCTGGCCGGACAGCGCGCGGCCGAGGCGGTCTGGGCCTATCCGCTGGCGGGGGCGATCTTGGGGGCGCTGGCCGGCATAGTCGGCGGACTGGCGCAGGCCTTGGGCGCACCAGTCGGGATTTCCGCGGCGCTGGCGCTGGCGACGCTGGTTCTGGGCACGGGCGCCATGCATGAGGACGGGCTGGCGGATTGCGCCGATGGGCTGGGCGGCGGACGCGACCGCCAAAACAGGTTGCAGATCATGCATGACAGCCGGATCGGCGCCTATGGCGCAACGGCGTTGGGGCTGGCGCTGATTGCCCGCTGGTCCGGGATTGCCGGGCTGATGTCCGCCCAGCATCTGTTCTGGCCGATGGTCGCCATTGGTGCCGTTTCGCGTCTGCCGATGGTTCTGGCCCTGTTTCTGATCCAGCCGGCCCGACGCGACGGACTGTCCGCATCGTTGGGCATCCCGCCGCCACCCAGCGTTGCCGGCGCGCTCGCTCTGGCGACGCTGATCGGGCTTTTTGCGGTCGGCTGGAGCGTCTTTCCCCTGCTCCTGTGGGGCCTTCTTGCCCCCCTGCCCCTGTTCTGGCTGGCCGGGCGGCGCTTGGGTGGACAAACCGGGGACGTTCTGGGCGCCAGTCAACAACTGGCCGAAATCGCAGCCCTTGCAGTCATGTCCGCCTGACGCGTTTTTGCAGAAAAGCCGCAGCACCGGATGATGCGCGGCTTTTCCAGTGGAAACGGTCAACTTGCAAAAGAAAAACCGCCCTTTGCACCTTCCGAGGCAAACCGGAGGCGCAAACCTTGACGGGTCACTCCGCTCGACCCCGCCTCAGGCGGCGCGAGACACAAGGACGTCGTCAACCTTTTGTTGGGCGAGGATCTCGTCCACGCCATCAACCGCAGCAACCTCGCGGGTCAGGCGTTCGAGGGCTGCTTCGTAAAGCTGACGCTCAGAATAGCTCTGCTCGCGCTGATCGTCGTTGCGGTGCAGATCGCGCACCACCTCGGCAATCGAGATCAGATCGCCCGAATTGATCTTTTGTTCATATTCCTGCGCCCGGCGGGACCACATTGCCCGCTTGACCCGGGCGCGGCCTTTCAGCGTGGCCATGGCCTTGCCAACCAGTTCAGGGCTGGACAAACCACGCATCCCCACCGAATTTGCCTTGGCCGTGGGCACCCGCAACGTCATCTTGTCCTTTTCAAACGAGATCACAAACAATTCCATGCGAAAACCCGCGATTTCCTCTTCTTCGATCGAGACGATCTTGCCAACACCATGCGAGGGGTAAACGACATAGTCGTTGGGGCGGAAATCCGTGTTCTTCCTTGATCTTGCCATTCCGATACGATCCTTTATCAACAGTTTCAGAGCAGCCCCCGGGCGGCGATTGTTCGCGCAATTCGCGTCCAAAACCCTATCTTCGGGCCCCCAAACCGGGTCCAAAGCGGGTTATGTCCATCAATTTCGGTGTCCATGCGCGGCAGCGCTTGTCGTTCGCGGAATATCCCAGGGGCCATTACTCGTTGCCCCCTTATAGCACAAAAAACCGCCCGCTCAAAGTGCTGCGGTGCAGAAACAGCGGAAAATGGCTGGAAACCAAACTGTTAGCGGCGAAAAACCCCGGAAATATGGCGAGTTCATGGCCTCCGGAGATCACGCACCGGCGCCGTTGCGAATCACGATTCGCGGCGCGTCCTTTCGCGAGGTTCAGCCGCCTTCGCCTGGTTTTTCCGAGAAATATTTCTCAAGCTTGCCGGACTCGCCGTCATGTTTGGCCGCGTCGGGCAGCTCGTCCTTCTTGCTGACGATGACCGGCCACAATTCCGAGTATTTCCGGTTGAACTCGACCCATTTTTCCATTTCCGGCTCTGTGTCTGGGCGAATGGCATCAGCTGGACATTCGGGCTCGCACACACCGCAGTCGATACATTCATCCGGGTGAATGACCAGCATGTTCTCACCTTCGTAAAAGCAATCGACCGGGCAAACCTCGACGCAATCAGTGTATTTGCAGGCGATGCAGGCATCGTTGACGATATAGGTCATGTGACCTCCGCAGGATTTCGGTTTTGCTGCGCGTTATAGGGCGCTTTTGGGGGCGCTGCCAGAGGGAAAATGGCCGATCGGGCGGTCTTGACGCTGCGCTGAGGGACGAGGTCCAAAGCCGGGTCGGGGCCGCACTCAGGGTCGCCTCTGTTCAAGCTGCCGGCGGTCTTTCTTGGTCGGTCGGCCCTTGCCGTCAAAACGTGGCGCGGCCAGATCCTGCCCGGGGCTTTTGGGGGGCGACAAATCCTCAAACAGGCAGCGCGCCTCGGCTGCAGGGCCGCGCCGAACACCGGGGGCTAGAACCCGCACGACCCGGATCACGCGCGCCTGAGCAAAAGTCAGCGTGTCCCCCGCCCGGACAGGGGTTGCGGGTTTCAAGACCTTGACCCCGTTCAGCCGCACATGCCCGGCCGAGACGACCTTGCTGGCGCGGCTGCGGGACTTGAAAAACCGTCCGTGCCACAGCCATTTATCCAGACGGATCAGGGTCGGGGGTTCTGCCAATTATCCCTTTTCCTTCAGCGCCATCAGCGCCGCAAACGGGTTGTCTGGGTCGATCGCCTTTTTCTTTTTCGGCGGGCGTGCGCTGGCCTTTTTCGGCCCATTGTCCCGCGGGGGGCGGGATTTGCCGCGCATTTTGCGTCCGCCCTTGGGACCGGGTCGCGCCCCGCCGCGGGCGCGTTTTGGCGCCCAGGTAAAGGTATAAAAGACCTCGATCTCCGGGGCGTCAGAGGGCTTGGGCGTAGGATCGTCAGCCCCGGCGTCCTTTGTTTCACCGGCCGGGAGGTCGGAGTGTTCAGGAGCGATCGGTTCGCCTGACGGCCCCGCAAGCGGCGATTCTGCTGCATCGTCAGCTATCGGCGTATCGGGCGGCGTATCGCTTACCGCAGTCTCTGCTGGCGTCTTGGCATCAGGTCCGGCGTCAGATTCGGTGTCAGACTTGGCGCGGACCTCCTCCGGCGTCGGCGATTCCGGTGCGGGGGCCGGGCGTTTGACCTTTTCACGCTCGCCCCGCGCGACATTATACCCCAGCCCTTCCATCAGGGCGGCGAATTGCTCCAGCGTCATGCCGGTGATCGACAGCATGTCTGCCGTGGCCTCAAAGCCCCCGCGGCTGTCCATCGTGCGGGTCATATCGGCAAGGCGCTCGAGCATGTCGATGCGAATGGCACGCGTCCCGGCCAGACGATACCCGGCCTTGGTGAAATAGCCCGCCGGCGCGCCCGGCACCGCGGGAACCGTCACCAGACCCGGTGGCGGCGCCTCGGGAAATTCATCAAAGCCCATCGCCAAGGACCACAGCACCAAACGCAAACGTGTCGGTGCCGGTTTCAGCATCAGCTGTTGAAAGATCGTGTATTGGCCAAACCGCACGCCATGCCGACGCAAAAGGCCGCGCGCCTCCTGATCCAGCGCCTTGACGTCATCGGCAATTTCCGAGCGCCGCAAAATGCCCAGCGCCTCGACCAGACGAAAGCCCACTCCCCGGGCCATGCCGGTGATCGCAGCGTCGTTCTCGATGGCCAGCAGGGGCTCGAACAAGGTGGCAATCTTGCGCTCGATGAAATGGCCAAGACGGCGGGCGACCTTTTCGGCAACCTCGGGGCCGGCCTCGTCGTCCACAAAGACCTCGACCCCCGGATGCCGGATATCCGGGCCCTTCAACAGCTTGCCCACGGCCGCATCGCCCCACATCAGCCCGCCCTGCTCGGTAAAGTCGATCTCGGTATCCGGGGCGTTATAGAAACGGTCCGAGCGCAGGTTGAATTCCGGCTTCAGCGCCGCCAGCCCCGCCGCTCGCAGGGTTTTGGCCTCGGCAGGCGTTGCATTCTGGTCCTGCTGGAACCGAAACCCGGTCAGACGCCCGATGAACTGCCCGTCCACGGAAACTTCGCCCTTGTTGTTCACGTCAGCCACGAGGCTCTCCTTTTGCTTCAACCGGCGCAGCAGAACGCTGGTCCGCCGATCGACGAATCTTTGTGTCAGACGGTCATGTAACGCATCTGACAGGCGGTCCTCCACTGCGCGGGTTTCGCCCCGCCAGCGGTCCTGATCTTCTAGCCAGTTTTTCCGCTGCGAAACATAGGTCCAAGTGCGGATAAAAGCCAATCTTTTCGACAGTGTGTCAATGTCGCCATCGCAACGGTCGATCTCGGCCATGCGCGCCGCCAGCCAGTCCGCCGGTATATGGCCCCGATCCTGCAAAAACCCCAGCAGGCGCGCCAGCAAAGCCGCGTGTTGCCCGGCGGTGATATTGCGAAAATCGGGCACCTGACAAATGTCCCACAACAGGCGCACGTCCGACGCCGAGGCCATCCGGTCGGCAATTTCAGGCATTTCCCCCAACGTCTTGAGGGCAATCAGATCGTCGGACTCACGGGCGCGCAGCAGCCAGTCGTCGCCGCTTGGAGCCTCCAGCGACGCAATCAGCCTGCCCAGACTGCCAAATTGCAGCTGCCGGTTGCGCCATTGCAAGCGTTTCAGCGGAGTAAAGCGATGTTCCTCAATGGCCGCGACAACCTCGGCGGACAGCGCCGGTGCATCCCCCGTCACACCAAAGCTGCCGTCATTCATATAGCGCCCCGCCCGCCCGGCGATCTGCGCCAACTCGTTGGGGGCCAGCGCCCGCATCCGCCGGCCGTCAAATTTCGACAGGGCGGAAAAGGCCACGTGGTCGATGTCCAGATTCAACCCCATGCCGATGGCGTCCGTCGCCACCAGATGCTCGACGTCGCCGTTTTGATACAGTGCCACCTGCCGGTTGCGCGTCCGTGGGCTGAGCGCCCCCAGAACCACCGCCGCACCGCCCTTCTGACGTCGCAAAAGCTCGGCAATGGCATAGACATTATCAACCGAGAACCCGACAATCGCCGCCCGTGTCGGCATCCGGCTGATCTTGCGCGCGCCGCTATAGGTGAGGCGCGAAAACCGTGTGCGCGACACAAAGCTGACCCGGGGCACCAAAGCGTTGATCGCCCCGCGCATCGTCTCGCTGCCCAGAAACAGGGTTTCGGCGCTGCCCCGCGCGTGCAGCAATCGGTCGGTAAAAACATGCCCACGCTCGGGGTCGGCGCAAAGCTGGATTTCATCCACCGCCAGAAAATCCGCGCCGATCTCCAGCGGCATTGCTTCGACGGTGGCGACCCAATAACGGGTCCGTGGTGGCACGATGCGCTCTTCGCCGGTGACCAGCGCCACCACCGAGGGTCCACGCAGGGAAACGATCCGATCATAGACCTCGCGTGCCAACAGGCGCAACGACAGGCCGATGACTCCGGTCCGGTAGCCCAGCATCCGCTCAATTGCGTAATGGGTCTTGCCGGTGTTGGTCGGCCCCAACACCGCCGTCACGCGCGCTCTTGTCTGGCCCATGCCACCCCCCGCCTTGCCCCCCGCAATGGCGGGATGCCTTTGTTCATAGTCTTGCAGCCGACCCGAACCGCCTGCGCGCAAAGGCAGCGCGAGAAACCCGCCCCCCTTTTTTGCGCGGCCCGCGTCCTGCTGCCCGTCCTATAGCGTGGTATCGCCGATTTTCAACCTGAGTCGCTTGATCGCCTCAATTACGTCAGGGCGCCATGGATGTATAGCCAGCGCCGCGCGGTACGCTTTCAGGGCGTCGGCTGGCCGATCCACCTCTTCAAGGATCATGCCAAGCCCCGCCAGCGCCCCGAAGTGCCGTGGCTCCAGACGCAGGGTCTGGCGAATGTCCCGAACCGCAGGCCCGTATTGCCCCATCAGGAAAAAGGCGGTGGCGCGGGCATTCCAGCCTTCGGCGAAATCGGGGGCATGGTCGATCAGCGCGCTCAGATGTTCGATTGCCGCGGGATAGTCCTTGTCGGCAATGGCCTTGCGGCCGCGGGCCAGCAACAGGTTCATGGCCGCCGAGCCCGACTCGGACCAGATCGCCAGAATTTTCCGCTCGACGGTGCGCCAGTCCCCGTCGATGGGCTGTTTCAATTGAATAAACAAGCTGTCCAGTTCACGCGCCTGCGCCGCCGTTCTCGACCCGGTTCGAGCCGCGGGTTGCGCTCCGGATTGGGCCAACACCGGCGCGCCGACGGCCCATGCTGAAAAAATCAGCAAAACTGCCGCAACGACAGGGATGAATTTTTTGTCAGAAGCTCGCATATCGGTGTCAATCGTAAACAATTCATCATAGATTGCGAGCGAAACACGCATCAACCCGCGGAGGATAACGCATGAGTGAAGTCATAAACAGCGCCGTCGAGGCCCTGAAAGAGAAACTCGGTCAGGACGGCTTTGACAGCTCGGTCAAATTTGAAATCACCGGCGAGGGTGCGGTAATCGTCGATGAGGACGGCGTGCGGGCCGGGGACGAAGACGCCGCCTGCACCCTGACCGCCGATCCCGAGACCTTTCAGGCGATGATGGACGGCAGCCTGAACCCGACATCGGCCTTTATGACCGGCAAGCTGACGGTGGACGGCGACATGGGAATTGCCATGCGACTGGGCTCTTTGCTGGCCTGACATGAAGACCGCCCCGTTTTACAGTGACGTCGCCGAGGCCCCGCCCGGCGAACAGGCCGTCTGGCTCTGTACCGAGGATGGCGTGCGCCTGAGACTGGCGATCTGGAGCGAGGGTCGCAAGGGAACCATCCTGCTGTTTCCGGGACGCACCGAGTTCATCGAGAAATACGGCCGCACCATTGGCGCGCTGCAGTCGCTCGGCTATGCGGTGGCGGTCATCGACTGGCGCGGACAGGGTCTGTCCGATCGCCTGTCTGCGATTCGCACGCTGGGTCACGTCGCGTCGTTCGCCGATTACCAGCAGGATGTGGCGACCATGATGACGGCGGTTCGGGACATGGGCCTGCCCGCCCCCTTCAACCTGCTCAGCCATTCGATGGGTGGCGCCATCGCCCTGCGCGCACTGCAGGACGGGCTGGATGTTGCCCACGCAATCTTTAGCGCGCCGATGTGGGCTCTGTCGATCGACCCGATGCTGCGGCCCGTGGTGCATGCGGTGGCCGCGGGGGGCAGCTCGGTCGGACTGGGTGAGGAGTTCTCGCCCGGGACCAACGCCGATATCTTTCTGGCCACCGCCCCGTTTGAGGGCAACGGGCTGACCTCATCCCCGGACAGCTGGGCCTATCTGGCCAAGATGGTCCGAACCCATCCGGGGCTGGGAATTGGCGGGCCCAGCGTCAACTGGCTGCATGAATCCATTGTCGAGACCCGCGCTCTGCTCCGCATGGAGCCCCCAAAGATACCCGCGATGTGCCTTCTGGGCAGCAGCGAGACGGTTGTGGACAAGCGCGAAGTCCTTGCCTACATGGAAAAATGGCCCGACGCATTTTCGGTCACCCTGACCGGCGGCGAACACGAGACATTCATGGAAACTGCGGCAATCCGGGCCCGCGCAATGGCCCTTCTGGACATGTTTTACACCACCTGAGCGGCGGCGGACCGACCAGCAGGTGCAGAGCGCGGTTTGCAATATGTTTCAGGCAACCTTGGACAGAATCTCCAGCGCCTGTGCGTGCAGCTCGGCCGAGCCCGCGGCGATGATCCGCCCGCCATTATGTGCGGGTCTGCCCTGCCAGTCTGTGACCACCCCGCCCGCCGCGGTCACCACCGCAATCGGCGCCTGAACGTCATAGGCCAGCAGCCCCGCTTCGACCACCAGATCCACCTGCCCGACAGCGACCAGCGCATAGCCATAGCAATCCATGCCGTATCGCGTCAGTCGCACATGTTTGGAGAGCGCCGCAAAGGCGGCCTCTTCGGCGCCGGTGCCAACCTCGGGAAAGGTGGAAAACAGGATCGCATCCCCCAAGTCCACCGAGCGACGGGTGGCCAGTTCGCGCCGACCCAAAGGCCCGACCATACTGTGAACCCCAAAGCCGCCCTCGAAACGCTCGCCTACATAAGGCTGGTCAATGATCCCGTAGATCGGCGCGCCCCCCGCATTGACGGCCACCAGAACCCCCCAGGTCGGGGTGCCGCTGATATAGCCGCGGGTGCCGTCGATCGGGTCCAGAACCCAGGTCAGCCCACTGCTGCCCTGCGACGTGCCAAACTCTTCGCCAAGGATCCCGTCATCGGGGCGGCGCGCGGCCAGTATCTCGCGCATGGCGCGTTCCGAGCCCCGGTCAGCGATAGTGACAGGATCAAAACCATCGGCCAGCTTGTTCTCGGCGGTCAGGGCCGACTGTCGGAAATGACGCAACGTGACCGGTCGCGCGGCATCGGCCAGCGCGTGGGCCACGGAGACAAGTTCGGATTTCAGCTCATTGCTCAAGGCCTGCACGAAAAACCCCGCTGGAATGTTGAGTGCCATTCCAACGGGGTGTCATAACGGCGCCGTCCAGTCAACCGGCCGGACGCCGCAAAGTCGTGTTTGTTCAGGCCGCGTCGCTCAGGGCACGGGCCAGATCAAAAAGCCTGCGCCGCTGATTTTCCGGCATGGCATAATAGGAGCGAACCAGTTCCTGCGCTTCTTTGTCGGCCAAAAGATCTCCGGCGCTGGTCCGCGAGGTCGCGGTTTGCCCATCCCCCTCGAGCCCTTCAAAGAAAAAGCTGACCGGCACGTCCATGGCATGCGCAATATCCCACAGGCGGGAGGCGCTGACCCGATTCATTCCGGTTTCATATTTCTGGATCTGTTGAAACTTTATGCCAACGGCCTCGCCCAGTTGCTGTTGGGTCATTCCGACCATCCAGCGCCGGTGGCGAACGCGTTTTCCGACATGTACATCTACAGGGTGTTTCATACTCTACTCCTTAAGTTCCCTCATGGGTTTATAAAGCAATTTTCATGCCAATTACAGGGACTCCTTGAGAAAATCGGATATTTTCTGAAAAAATCCCGCCTATGCTACTGAATACACGTCTTTTTTTATTTTCCGACAAAAAGACGAAAAAACAAGACGCGGTTTATTTATGCCGCAGATAAAACAATCCACAGGTGTTTTGCATATTGCAATGCAAATTGCAAAACACCCACAGGGTTAATCTTGCATTTTGCGACTCTCGCGCTTGCGCTCATGCGGATCCAGGTGTCTCTTGCGCAATCGAATCGCCTTTGGCGTGACTTCGACCAGTTCGTCTGTATCGATATAGGCGATCGCTTCTTCCAGCGAAAAGCGGATCGGCGTGGTCAGCCGCACCGCCTCATCCGTGCCGCTGGCGCGCACGTTGGTCAGCTTTTTACCCTTCAGCGGATTGACCTCCAGATCGTTCCCGCGTGAATGCTCGCCAATGATCATGCCCTGATAGACCTGCACCTGCGCGCCGATGAACAGCTTACCGCGTTCCTCAAGGTTATAGAGGGCATAGGCAACCGAAACACCGCTTTCCATCGAGATCAGAACCCCGGCGCGACGGCCCGGAATCGCCCCCTTGTAAGGGGCCCATTCGTGGAACACGCGGTTCAGCACCCCGGTCCCGCGGGTGTCGGTCAGAAACTCGCCGTGATAGCCGATCAGACCACGCGAGGGGACATGTGCGATGATCCGGGTCTTGCCAACGCCCGAGGGGCGCATCTCGGTCATCTCGCCCTTGCGCGCCGCCAGTTTTTCGATCACTACGCCGGAATATTCATCGTCAACGTCGATGGTGACCTCTTCGACCGGCTCCAGACGCTTGCCGTTTTCCTCGCGGAACAGTACCTGCGGGCGCGAGATCGACAGCTCGAACCCCTCGCGGCGCATGTTTTCGATCAGAACGCCCATTTGTAATTCGCCCCGACCGGCGACCTCAAAGGCGTCTCCGCCCGGTGTGTCAGTGACGCGGATCGCAACATTCGTTTCGGCCTCGCGCATCAGGCGGGCGCGGATCACGCGGCTTTGCACCTTGTCGCCGTCCTTGCCCGCAAGCGGGCTGTCGTTGATGCCAAAGGTCACGGTGATCGTCGGCGGATCAATCGGCTGGGCCGGAATCGCGGCACTGACCTCGGGCGCACACAGGGTATCGGCCACGGTCGCCTTGGTCATGCCGGCGACCGAGACGATATCCCCGGCCTCGGCCAGATCGATCGCCTGCTGGGTCAGGCCGCGAAAGGCGAGGATCTTGGTCACGCGGAAATTCTCGATCAGGGATCCGTCGCGGCTAAGCGCCTTGATGCTGGCGCCAACCTTCAGCGTGCCGGATTCGACCCGGCCGGTCAGGAGGCGCCCAAGATAGGGGTCGGCGGCCAGAGTGGTGGCCAGCATGCGGAACGGCTGATCGCGGTGCTGCTCTTGTTCGGGGGCAGGGACATAATCGACGATCAGGTCGAACAGAGCGTGCAGGTCTTTACGTGGCCCGTCCAGCGTCTCATCCGCCCAACCGGCCCGGCCCGACGCATAAAGGGTCGGAAAGTCGAGTTGCGCATCGCTGGCATCCAGATTGACGAACAGGTCGAAACACTCGTCCAGCGCACGATCCGGCTCGGCGTCGGCCTTGTCCACCTTGTTCAGAACGACGATCGGGCGCAGCCCCTGAGCCAACGCCTTTTGGGTGACGAATTTGGTCTGCGGCATCGGACCTTCGGCGGCGTCCACCAGCAGAACCACGCCGTCAACCATCGAGAGGATGCGCTCGACCTCGCCGCCGAAATCGGCGTGACCCGGGGTATCAACGATATTGATACGCGTGCCTTTCCAGACCACGCTGGTTGCCTTGGCGAGGATGGTGATGCCGCGCTCGCGCTCAAGATCATTGCTGTCCATGGCGCGCTCGACCGTTTCCTCGTTGTCACGATAAATGCCTGATTGTTTCAGCATCTCGTCAACGAGTGTTGTCTTGCCGTGATCCACGTGTGCGATGATCGCGATATTGCGAAGTTCCATGCCAGCGGCCCTTTGTCTCTGAAGGAAGGTTCCGGCGCGCCATACAGGAGGCACGGGCCAAAGGCCAGAGGCAAATTCGCGCGACCCGGATTTGACCTTGCAGGCGATCGCCGTTTTAGCCCTTATGGCGCAGTCATGACAAAACAACCCAACATGCCCGGCGTGGTTTATATTCTGATGGCAGCAATTGCGCTGGTGGGCAGCAACGGGCTGATCCTGTCGCCGGTTCTGGCGGATATTGCGCGCGACTTTGGCGCCAGCGTGCCACAGACGGGCCGGGCGATGACGGCCTTTGGTCTGGGGACGGCGCTGTCGGCCTTTTGGCTGGGGCGGGCGCTGGACGGTTTTGGAATTGCGCGCGCGCTGCAGGCGGCGATGGTGCTGGGCGGTCTGGGGCAGATCGGCGCCGGTTTCAGCAGCGGCTGGGTGACGCTGGCGCTGGCCGAAGGCGTTGTCGGGCTGGCCTCGGGTGTTGCCCTGCCGGCGATCTATGCCCTCAGCGCCGAGGTCTCGCCCAAAGGTCACGAGGTGCGCACCCTTGGCCGCGTGATCCTTGGCTGGTCGATTTCGCTGATCGGCGCGGTCCCGCTGGGGGCGCTGTTGGCCGATCTGGCGGGATGGCGTCTGATGTTGGGTCTGATCGGGGTGCTGTCGCTGCTGATGTTCCCGCTGACCGGCGTCATTCGCGCCCGTTACGGCGCCCCGCAGGATACGCCTCAGGATACGCCTCAGGATACGGGGCAGGATACGGGGCAGGACCGCCGCCCCCTGCCCCGTCTGGCGCCGCTGTTCTTGCCTGGCGGCTTTGTTGCCTATCTGGTGGCGCTGCTGTTCATGGCCAGCTTTTATGGCATTCTGGCCTATATGGGCGCCCATGTGATCCGGGATTTCGGCGTCTCCACCAGCGGCGCCGGGCTGATCGCGCTGGTTTACGGAGTGGGCTTTGGCTTGGCCTCCTTGATGACCGGCTGGCTGCAGCGGATTGGCGCCGGACGGATACGTTTGCTTGGCTTTTCGCTGGCGGTGGGGCTGTTTCTGGGGATGGGATTTGCGCCTGCTTTTCCGTTGTTCCTGCTGTTGCTGGGACTGTGGGGGGCGCTGAACAACCAACTCCTGAACGGGATTGTGACCGGTCTGACCGATCTTGCGCCGCAATCCAAGGGCGCGGTGCTGGGGCTTTATTCCGCCATCACCTATCTGGCCGCAGCGCTTGGCACCTTTGGCATGGGGCTGTCGCTGTCCCGCTACGGATTCTGGTCACTCGGGGTAATCGGAGCAGCGCTGCACGGGTTGATCGTCTTGCTGTTGCTGGCCGAGCGCCAAAAGCAGCGCGGGCGTTAGGGCATCAGGGGCACCCCCGCTCCACAGGCAAGCTCCTTGGGCCATGCCTCTTGAGTCAGGCAGCACAAACTGGCAAGCAGGTCACGACAAGCCACGAAAGGATACCCCATGCGCGCCATGCAGGTCACAACATATCATGCGCCGCTCAGTTTGCGCGACATACCCCGCCCCAGTCCGGCCCCGGGGCAAGTGCTGCTGAAAAACCACGCGGTTGGGCTGAATTTTGCCGACACGCTGCTGATCGAGGGCAGCTATCAGGAAAAGCCGCCCCTGCCATTCACCTTGGGCATGGAGGTTTGCGGCACGGTCAGCGACCTTGGCGACGAGGTCGAAAACCTGTCAATCGGGCAGCGGGTTGCGGTCTTTGCTGGCACCGGTGGTCTGGCCGAATACGGCCTTTATGACGCGCAGACCTGCGTGCCGATCCCCGACGCCATGCCCGAGGTCGAGGCGGCCGCCTTTCTGATCGCCTACGGCACCTCGCATGTAGCGCTGGATTACAAGGCCCGCCTGCAACCGGGCGAGCGTCTTCTGGTTCTGGGCGCAAGCGGTGGCATCGGTCTGAGCGCGGTCGAACTGGGCAAGCTGATGGGGGCCGAGGTGATCGCGGTGGCGCGAAACGCCGACAAGCTGGCGGTGGCCAAGGCCGCCGGGGCGGACCATCTGATCGACAGCAGCCTTGAGGATATCCGCGAGCGGGTAAAAGCCCTTGGTGGCGCCGATGTGGTTTACGACCCGGTCGGGGGCGCGCAATTCAAGGCGGCGCTGCGGGCCAGCAACCCAGATGCCCGCCTGATCCCGCTGGGATTTGCCAGCGGCGAGATTCCGCAAATTCCCGCCAATATCCTGCTGGTCAAGAATCTGACGGTGATCGGATATTACTGGGGTGGCTATGCCAAGACCAACCCGCGGATCATCAGCGACAGCTTCCGGCAGCTTTTTTCGTGGTATGGCGCCGGGCAACTACACCCCCATGTCAGCCATGTGCTGCCGCTTGAGCGCGCCAACGAGGGGCTGGAGCTGCTGCGCCAGCGCAAATCCACCGGCAAGGTGGTGGTGACGATCTGAACGCGACGGCATGTGGCTTATCCAACAACAACGCCTGCGCCGACGGCAGTTTCGCCGCCTGTTTCACCCGATGCCCACGCAGCGGCGTATCACCCTTCATATCGGTGCGCACAAGACCGGCACCACCTATATCCAGCGCACACTGACGCTGAACCGCACGCGGCTGCCGCTGACGTTCGAGACAGTGCCGCGCCGACACCCCCACCTTCACGCCATCACCCAGACGACGGCGGGCTGCCAGACGCGTGAGGCGGCGCTGGCCGCGGCGGCCGACCTGCGCCTGGAGGCCGAGGCGCTGGCCCGTCGCTTCAGGCGGGTCGAGAACCTTCTGATCACCCACGAGGGCCTGCCCGGTCCCCTGCCCGGCCGCCCGCAATTCAAGGGCCTCTATCCGATGGCACAATACCTGCTGGCACCGATCATCGAGGGGCTGCAAAGTGGCGGGGCCAAGGTGTCGGTCGTACTCTATACCCGCCGGTTCAAGGACTGGCAGGCCTCACTCTATCGCTACCGCTTTATCAAGCACCCCGAGCGCCGTTACAATCCACGGCGCTATGCCGAGCGGACCGGCCTGCCGGGCAGTTGGGACGATCTGATCGCCCGGCTGCGTGCGGGCCTTGGCGATGTGCCCCTGACGGTCATTGCCTATGAAAAAGACCGCCGGACAGGCCTGTTGGGACGCGGCCTCTACCAGATTGCCGGCCTGAGCACGGCTGAGATTGCCGCGCTCAGGCCGCCGCCGCCGCAAAATGTCTCGCGCCCGCAAACAAAAACCGACCGGCATTTCAGGGCCTGAGCGAGCGCCCCCTTGCGGCGCCCTGCCCCTCTGATGCACGAAACCTTACCAAATATTAATCTGCTGCATCCTTGAAAAAGCTGTGGAATCCTCCAATATGTCAGACAGAAGCGGTGCGCGGGTGCGCGTCGCTCGTCCCAATACGCCGGTTATCTTTTTGAGGAGGGTTAAATGGCCGATTTCGAGACAATCCGACGCCAGCGCGCGGGTGTCCAGACAATCGCGATAGATCAAGGTCTGCGCGCCTATATGAACAAGGTCTATGGCCTGATGTCGGTGGCCATGATCATCACCGGAGCCGTGGCCTATGTCGTCGGCAGCAACACCGCCCTGTTGCAGGCCATCTTTGGATCGCCATTGCGCTGGGTTGTCATGTTTGCGCCGCTCGTCGTGGTCATGATCTTTGGTGCCACCATCAACCGGATCAGCGCCGCGACCGCGCAGCTGGTATTCTGGGGATTTTCGGCGCTGATGGGCCTGTCGATCAGCTATATCTTTGCTGCCTACACGGGCATCTCCATCGCCCAGACCTTCATGGTAACCGCCATCGCCTTTGCCGGTCTCAGCCTTTACGGCTATACCACGAAAAAAGACCTGTCGGGCTTTGGCACCTTCCTGATCATGGGCGTGATCGGGCTGATCGTTGCCTCGGTCGTCAATATCTTTCTGCAATCCAGCGCAGTCATGTTCGCTGTCTCGGCGCTGGGTGTGCTGATCTTTGCCGGGCTGACCGCCTATGACACGCAGAAGATCAAGAACGCCTATGTCGTGCACGCCCATAACGGCGACAGCGAATGGCTGGGCAAGTCGGCGATCATGGGGGCGTTGAACCTCTATCTCGACTTCCTGAACATGTTCATGTTCCTGCTGCAATTCATGGGCAACCGGAACTAAAGCGTATCTGGACATCACAGGCCGTCAGGGGAAACTCTGGCGGCCTCTTTTTTTGCGCCATCACAGCCGGGGAAAGTTTGCGAGGGCGCCGATATCAGACGCCCGGCATGGTCTTGATCAAAACATAGATCAAAAGGCCGCAAAAAATTGAAAGCCAGACAATGTAATTGGTCAGATTATGGGCCAGACGGCGCTCGGCGTCGCCAAGGTTGGGGAAAAACCCGACGGCCTTGCGACCAGGCCACAGCAGAATATCAACGATAAGAGTCCAGAGCTTCATCGGCTTGTCCATCACATATTTTCAGGCGTATCGGGCTGATCTGAAAATCGGATGCGGCCCTGTTCGGGACCGCTCATAGCGCAGATGGCCGACGATTTGAAGGCCGAACCGCAGGGCTGCGGCGCTCTGATCCGGTTTGGCCACTGGACGTTGCGTACGCACTTGCCTATAAGCGCGCTCATGGGACAGGTCATCGTGGCGATCATTCGAATTACCGACCCGGCACTCAACCTCTGAGCTGCCGGGACAAGGCGTTTGGATCACCGCGCCGCCCCTGAACCTTCCCCCTGACACATTGACGGAGCCGACACGAATGTGCGCCGATACCCCAGAATACAAAGACACCCTGACCTTGCCAAAAACCGATTTCGCCATGCGCGCCGGCCTGCCCAAACGTGAGCCGGAATGGCTGGCGCGTTGGGAGCGGATCGGAATCTACGACCGCTTGCGCGAAAAGACCGGGCGCGAGGATTTCGTGCTGCATGACGGCCCGCCCTATGCCAACGGGCATCTGCATATCGGTCACGCGCTGAACAAGGTCCTGAAGGACATGGTGGTGCGCAGCCAGCAGATGATGGGGCGGGATGCGCGCTATATTCCGGGATGGGACTGCCACGGGCTGCCGATCGAGTGGAAGATCGAGGAAAAATACCGCGCCAAGGGCAAGAGCAAGGATGACGTGCCGATCAACGAATTGCGCGCCGAGTGTCGCAAATTCGCCGATGAATGGGTCGATATCCAGCGCGCCGAGTTTAAGCGTCTGGGCGTGACCGGAAACTGGAATCACCCCTACAAGACGATGGATTTCGACAGCGAAGCGGTGATCGCCGAGGAATTCATGAAATTCGTCATGAACGGCTCGCTTTATCGCGGCAGCAAACCCGTGATGTGGTCGCCGGTCGAAAAGACCGCGCTGGCCGAGGCGGAGATTGAATATCACGACCACAAGAGCCACACAATCTGGGTGAAGTTCGAGGTGGTTTCAAAAAGTGTCGATGGCACGGCTGTTCCCGCGTCGGATTTGAGTATTTTTCACAAAGAAGACGGGCCGGTTTCTGTCATCATCTGGACCACGACCCCGTGGACAATCCCGTCGAACAAAGCCGTCGCATTCAATCCGAAGATATCCTATGGCCTCTACAAGGTCACGGCAACCGAAGAGGAAAGCTGGACCAGCGCCGGTGATCTGTTCCTGTTGTCGGATACTCTGGCAGCGGAGACGCTGGAAAAATCCCGGGTAACCGCGTTTCAGCGGGTTGGCGATGTCACGGCAGAGGCGTTGGCGGGCCTTGTTTGCAAACACCCTTTTGCCGATCTCGACCCGTTCTGGAGTTATGACGTTCCACTGATCTCGGGCGATCACGTGACCGACGATGCGGGCACCGGGTTTGTTCACACAGCACCGTCGCATGGGGCCGACGATTACGAGTGTTTCGTCGCGCGCGGCTGGACCGACCGGCTGACCCACAATGTCAACGAGGACAGCGCCTTTGAACCCTTTGTGCCGTTCTTTGCGGGAATGCAGGTGTTCGATCGCAAAGGCAAGGAAGGCAAGGCGAACCGGGCGGTCATCGACAAGCTGATCGAGGCGGGCGCCCTGATCGCGCGCGGGCGGATCACCCACAGCTATCCGCATAGCTGGCGCTCAAAGGCGCCGGTCATTTTCCGCAACACGCCGCAGTGGTTTGTGGCCATTGACAAAGAGCTGGACGACGGGATGGGCGCCAACGGGAACACCATCCGCACCCGTGCCCTGACCGAGATCGACAAGGTAACCTGGACCCCGCAGGCCGGGCGCAACCGGTTGTATTCGATGGTTGAAAGCCGCCCCGACTGGGTGATGAGCCGCCAGCGCGCCTGGGGTGTGCCCTTGGCCTGTTTCATTCGCGACATCGCCAAGGGCGAGGTTGAATTGCTGCGCGACGCGGCTGTCAACGCCCGCATCATCAAGGCGTTTCGTGCCGAAGGGGCGGACGCGTGGTATAAAGACGGCGCGCGTGAGCGCTTTCTTGAAGGCGTGGAAAACCCCGATCAGTGGCAGATGGTCACCGATATTCTGGATGTGTGGTTTGACAGCGGATCAACCCACGCGTTCGTTTTGCGCGACCGCGAGGACGGGGCAAAGGACGGGATTGCCGACCTTTACCTTGAGGGCACCGATCAGCATCGCGGCTGGTTTCATTCGTCGCTGTTGCAAAGCTGTGGCACCAACGGGCGCGCGCCCTATCGCGGTGTGCTGACGCATGGCTTTACGCTGGACGAAAAGGGCATGAAGATGTCCAAGTCGCTTGGCAACACCATCGTGCCCGCCGAGGTAACCAAACAATACGGCGCCGATATCCTACGGCTGTGGGTCGCGCAGGTCGATTTTACCACCGATCAGCGGATCGGGCCGGAGATCTTGAAAAACGTCGCCGACAGTTACCGCCGGCTGCGCAACACGATGCGCTTCATGCTGGGCAATCTTGCCGGGTTTGACGAGGCCGAGCGCATCGCGCCCGCCGACATGCCCGAATTGGAGCGCTGGGTTCTGCACCGGCTGGCCGAGCTGGATCATGTCGTGCGCACGGGTTATGCAAAATATGACTTTCAGGGTGTGTTTCAGGCCTTGTTCCAGTTCGCGACGGTGGACCTCAGCGCGTTCTATTTCGATATCCGCAAGGATGCGCTCTATTGCGACGGGGCCCAGAGCATCGAGCGCCGCGCCGCGCGCACCGTGCTGGACACGCTGTTTTACCGGCTGACGACCTGGCTGGCCCCGATCCTTGTATTCACCATGGAAGATGTCTGGTTAAGCCGCCTGCCGGGGGAGGAAAACTCGGTCCACCTGCAGGATTTCCCCGACACCCCCGGCGAATGGCTGGATGAGCCCTTGGCCGCAAAATGGACCGATATCCGGCGGGTGCGCCGCGTGGTCACCGCAGCGCTCGAGGTTCAGCGGCGCGAAAAGGTGATCGGCGCCAGTCTTGAGGCGGCCCCGGTCGTGCATGTCCGCGATGCCAGCGTTCGTGAGGCCCTGAAATCTGTGCCGTTCAAGGATATCTGCATCACCTCGGATCTGGTTCTGAGCGGGGATCCGATCCCCACCGAGGCCTTCCGCCTACCCGAGATTGATGCCGTCGGTGTTGTGTTCGAGCCAGCGAGCGGCGAGAAATGCCAGCGTTGCTGGAAAATCCTGCCGGATGTTGGCGATCACACGCATCCCGGAACCTGCGCGCGATGTGACAATGCGCTTGCTGCACACGAAGAGGCATAAGGCCCGGCCCGCAATCAAACGCGCAAAAATAGAGGCGACCCCGAGGGAGGATCGGGGTCGCCTTGCTTATCGATGCCTCAACAGGGAGGAAAAGGGCATCGAATTCGAGTATTCCGGTGGCTGCGGTCAGCCGATTTTCATCGCTTCTTCCATTGCGATACGACGGATATCGCTGCGGCCGATGCCGATGTCGGCAAGGTCCCGTTCGCTAAGCGGGGCCAGTTCGGCCACAGTGCGGTTGTAAACCCGCCGACGCGCGATCGACGTGCGGAGCGCATCGCGCTCGTGTTTCAGAAATTCGACTGCCCGCGCGAAAACCGATTCGATGCCGCCGGTGTGCTTGATGCTGTAAAACGCCATGAGTCTGTCCTCTTTTTGCTGCGCTGCAGAATATCTTGCTGCGCTACAGCATTTAGAGGTTTTTTCACCCCGGACAACCCGTCATTTTTGCATAGCCGCCTTGTTAAAAACGAAATTCAGGCGTGGGCAGAGACGTCGGCAGCTTTTTTCAGTTCGGTGACGATACTGTCCACCACTTTTTCCAGCAACATCTGATCGTCGCATTCGCCCATGACCCGAACCAGAGGCTCGGTTCCCGATTTGCGGATCAGTAGGCGCCCGCGTTCTTTTAGCGCCGTTTCCCCCTTGCGGATCGCAGCGATCACGCGCTGGTTTTCGGTGGGATCGTTATCCGCCTGAAAGCGGACATTCTTCAACAGTTGCGGAAAGGGATCGAACACATGGGTCAGGGCGCTTGCGGGTTTGCCCGTCTCGACCATGGCAGCAAGGAATTGCAGGCTTGCAATCAGGCCATCGCCGGTGGTAGCGTGATCGGTCATCACGATATGGCCCGACTGCTCGCCACCAAGGTTAAAGCCCCCGGCGCGCATTGCTTCGACCACATAACGATCCCCGACCCCGGTGCGGCGCATCTTGATGTTGCGTCCGCCAAGAAATTTCTCGAGCCCAAGGTTTGACATCACCGTGGTCACCAGCGTGCCCCCGATCAGACGGCCCTCGCGCGCCCAGCGTTCCGCGATCAGGCCCATGATCTGGTCGCCATCGGCGACCTCACCCTTGTCGTCGATAATCATCACCCGGTCCGCATCGCCATCAAGACAAATACCCAGATCGGCACCATGCTCAAGCACACTGCGCACCGCGAGGCCGGTGTTGGTCGAGCCGCAACCCGCGTTGATATTGAACCCGTCCGGTGAAACCCCGACCGGGACCACCTCGGCACCCAGCTCCCACAGCACATCCGGCGCAGCGCGATACGAGGCCCCGTTGGCACAATCGACGACGATCTTCAGACCATCCAGCCGCCCGCGCCCGGGAAAGGTGGTTTTGGCGTATTCCACATAGCGCCCCAGACCGTCGTCAATACGTGTTGCGCGTCCGATATTTTCCGGTGGGCTAAGCGCGATTTCGCCGCGCAGGATGCGTTCAATCTCGACCTCGGCCTCATCCGACAGCTTGAACCCGTCAGGGCCAAAGAACTTGATCCCGTTGTCTTGATGCGGGTTGTGACTGGCCGAGATCATCACCCCCAGATCAGCACGCATGGAGCGGGTCAGAAACCCCACGGCAGGGGTCGGAACCGGCCCCAGCAGCAGCACATTCATGCCGGTCGAGGTCAAACCCGCGGTCAGCGCGTTTTCCAGCATATAGCCCGAGCGGCGCGTGTCCTTGCCAATGACAACACGGTGTTCAGCGGTGTCACGCCGAAAATACCGCCCGACCGCCGCGCCCAGACGCATCGCCACCTCGGCCGTCATCGGATAGGTGTTGGCGCGCCCGCGAACCCCATCGGTACCAAACAGATTTCGTGTCATGGGTTTGCCTTTATATGATTGGGCCTATGCACGGCCTGCCATAGCAGGACCGCTTGTCTGGTTTCTCTTATATCATGCACGCGCAGGAGCTGAACCCCCTGACGCAACCCTTCCAGCCCCAGCGCGATCGAACCGGGCGCGCGCCGCTCGGCCCTGTCCTCAAGGCCGATACGGCCGATGAACCCCTTGCGCGACACCCCCAAAAGAAGCGGGCACCCCAGCCCGTGAAACAGTGAAATACCCCTGATCAGGGCCAGATTATGTGCAAGGGTCTTGCCAAACCCGATTCCGGGATCAACGACAATGCACGTGCGCGCGATACCTGCATCCTCGGCGACCCGAATGCGGGCCTCAAGATGGTCGTAAACGTCCAGCAAGACGTCCCGATAGCGGGGGTCATTTTGCATGGTGGCCGGCGAACCCCTTGAATGCATCAGACAGACCGGAGCCGCCGCCGCGCCCACAACCGCCGCCATGCCGGGATCAAAAGACAGTGCCGAAACATCATTCAGCATAGCCGCCCCGGCCGCGAATGCCGCCGCGGCAACCGCGGATTTGCGCGTATCAATGGAAATCGGCGCACCAATCCCCCGACCGCGGCAAAGCGTTTCGATCAGGGGGGCCGTGCGGGCGATCTCAAGGTCGGGCGGGATGGTTTCGGCGCCGGGGCGCGTCGACTCTCCACCAATGTCCAGAATATCGGCGCCCTCGGTCACCAGACGGCGCGCCTGAGACAGGCTTTTTTCGCGGGTCTCATAGCATCCACCGTCAGAAAAGCTGTCCGGGGTCACGTTCAAAATCCCCATCAGGCGCGGGCGGTCCATACTCAGCCCGCAGAGCGGCGCACGCGGCGTGCTGAGGCGAGACAGGACCGCCTCGGGCACATCCGCCAGACTGACGACGCGGGCGGGTCGGTCACGGCTCAGACACTCAACCTGCGAGAACCACAGCTCCGGTCGGCCGGCCAACCCCAGCGCCTCCGACGGGCGCGGGCCGACGCACACCACGGGGCGGTAATAAATCCTTTGGTCCATCTTTTCGCGCCCGATCAAAGCTGCGCAGGAGATTTCACCACCCGCTGCAGATCGTTGCCAGCCTGTCCCGCGCCCCCCTCGATCAGGACCAGAGAACTGGCCGAAAACTCAGCGGCAAACCAGCGCGCCAGAGCCACGGCATCCAACGCACCCCCCTTGGGTCCGTGGACCGCGTCCAAAACGATTTTCGAGGGGGCCCAGACCGAAAGCTGGCCATGCTTCATCGCCCAGTCCAGCTCGGTGCGGCTGTCCACGACCACGCAGCGCTTGTCTCTCCCGGCCAGAACCCATGCGTTTTGCTCGATCTGCAACAGCAGGATACGCCGGTTTGCCGCCGGTGACAGCGTTTCCGGCATCGCCTCTGGCGCCGCCTCAAGGCAGATGATGGCAGGCAGATCATGGCGCGCAATGGCGTCCAGCCAGCCCGTCAGCCGATCCGAGTATAGGACCGCGTTGGGCAGAAAAATAACCTGCGGGTGAACCAATGTCACGGGGGCTTGCGGGGGCTTGTTCAGATTGCGCAAATTCTCGGCGGCCTCAACCCGGCTGCGCACGATCTCGACTCCCAGCGTGCCGGGGATACGGTCCAGCTTTTCGATTCTGACAAAGACCCGCACGGCCTTTGGGTTGACGAGGATTCGCTCGGCAATACGCTCGGCCAGAGTTTCCAGCAGGTTGATGCGCTCACTGGCAAGCTGCGCGGATATCGCCTCGGTAATCGAATCATAAGACAGCACCTGATCGACATCATCCGATTGCGCCGCCGCGTTGCGAGAAACCTCGAGGACGACGTTAAAACGCACGCGCTGCGTGACCCCGCGCTCGGCCTGAAAGGCGCCGATCTCGACTGCGCATGTGTAATCACGTACCGAGATCCGATCCAGCGGATCAGGTCCGGCGGTCGCGCGCGCACGTAGGTGCGGCAGTTCGAATGCCAGCGCCGTTTCATCCATTCCGATCACCCCGCGGTCCACCGAGCCCATTACGGCAACTATAACGCCGGGGCGCGGTCGGCAATATCCATTTACGTCACAGCAGGCCCGCTATGCGAAGCGCCCGCCCCCCGGGGAAGCCAGTACCCTATCCGACGCGTGAATCGTTTCGGTAAAACTTGTGAACGCCGATTCTGGCGGTCTGGGTCATCTTGTAGGCCCATCGCGGCTGTACCGAGATCGAGTGGTAATAGGTCGCGCCCTTAGTCAGGGTGCGCGGTTCGCCATCCAGCATGATCCGGGCGACCTTGCCCACCTCGCGATACGAGCGCCGATCGCTCATGACCTCAGAACGGCCATCGCAATTATAGGTGAACTGGCAGTTGAACCGGCCATTGCCGGTGCCTTGTTGCACCACGCCGCAGACCGTGTTCGGGAATTTGGGTGAATCCACCCGATTGAGAATGACCTCGGCCACGGCAAACTGGCCCTTCACGCTTTCGCCGCGGGCCTCGAAATAGAGAGCTTCGGTCAGGCATTTCCACTGACGCCCGCCATGCGCGGTGCGCCGCAGGGCTAGTGTCGCGCGGCTATAGCGAAAGTTGTCCGCCCCTGATTTTCGGCGCCCGAACAGCCAGCCAAACCCGACCTTGCGCACCGAGGGGCTGGCCAGACGCAACAGGCGCGCGCTGGAGGTGCGGCGCAGGGTAGCGATTTCCTGTCCCAGCATGGTCACGATCTTGGCATCCAGCGCAGTGTTCGTCTGGCTGCCGGAATTGACCACCTGCGCAGACGCACCGGGAACACCGGCCAGACATATCGCGCATAGGGTCACAAAGCCACGGGCGAAATTCATCGACATAACCTCAATCTCAACTGTTACCCCCGCTCTGGTAACGCCCGAAATAAGGCCTTGGACGGTGAATAGATAGGTCAGGCCCCGAATCTTGGCCGAATTTGTGACAAACAGGCAACAAGAGCAACCGCGTGGATCGCTGGAAATCCGGCTGGCGCTGGGCCCTCGGCCCTACGTCACAACGATATCTTCTGCCTGCTTCTGGGTTCCGCGAACCGCGCTCTGGGCGGCGGCGAGATGGGCGATGGGCACGCGAAACGGCGAACAGGACACATAGTTGAACCCCGCATCGCGGCAAAAGGCGATCGACGCGGGATCGCCGCCATGCTCGCCGCAGACCGACAGAACGATGTCGGACTGGGTATCTCTGGCGCGGGCGGCGGCCATCAGCAGAAGTTCGCCGACACCCTCCATGTCCAGCGTGTGAAACGGGTCCTCCTGAAAAACCCCCTGAGCCACGTAGTCGCTCATGAAACGGCCCGAGTCATCGCGGCTGAGGCCATAGGTCATCTGCGTCAAATCATTGGTGCCAAAGCTGAGAAACGCACAATTCGCGGCCAGATCATTGGCCCGCAGTGCCGCGCGCGGGGTTTCGACCATCGCGCCCAGTCGATAGGTGAATGGCGTGCCCGTCTCGTTCTCGACCGCTGCGGCCACGGCATCGATGCGCGATTTCACCAGTTCAACCTCGCGCGAAGCCGAGACCAGCGGGATCATGATTTCCGGCACCACGGGCGCGCCCTTGCGCGATGCCTTGAGGGTCGCCTCGAAAATCGCCCGCGCCTGCATCTCGTAGATTTCCGGCAGGGTAATGCCCAGCCGCACACCGCGCAGGCCCAGCATGGGGTTGAACTCGGTCAGCTCCTCGGCGCGCGCCATCACCCGACTGACCGGCATGTCCAGCGCCTCGGCCAGCTCCTGCATGGCCTCGCGGGAATGGGGCAGAAATTCGTGCAGGGGCGGGTCGAACAGGCGGATGCAGACCGGCTGTCCCTGCATGATATGAAATAGCTCGGTGAAATCGCTGCGCTGCATCGGCAGCAGCCGGTCGAGGGCGGCGCGCCGGTCCGCCTCGTCCCCGGCAAAGATCATTTCGCGCATGACGATCAGGCGATCTTCCTGAAAAAACATGTGCTCGGTCCGGCACAGCCCGATCCCGTCGACACCAAAACTGCGGGCAATCCGGGCATCGCTGGGGGTATCGGCATTGGCACGGATGCCGATGTCGCGAAATTGGTTTGCCCATGACATCAGGGTGGCAAATGCACCGTCCAGCTGTGGGCGGACCATCGGCACCTCTCCCGCAAAGGCCAGGCCGTTGGTGCCATCGACGGTAATCAGGTCGCCCTCGTGAAACACCCGCCCGCTTTGGGTTGTCAGCTGTTTCTTGCGCAGATCCAGCCGGATACCCGCCGCCCCGACGACGCAGGGCAAGCCGAGGCCACGGGCAATCACCGCAGCATGGCTGGTCATGCCGCCGCGCTCGGTCAGAACACCGCGGGCCGTGTGCATGCCGCGGATATCCTCGGGGCTGGTTTCATGCCGGACAAGGATGCAGGGCTCTTCACGCGCAGCGCTGGCCTGCGCCGCCATTGCAGTGAACACGATCCGACCTGCGGCCGCCCCCGGGCTGGCCGCCAGACCACGGGCAAAAACATCCCCCGAGGCCTCGGGATCGACCTGCGGGTGCAGCAGTTGTTGCAGGTTTCCCGGCTCAACCCGGAGCAGCGCCGATTTCCGGCTGATAACGCCATCCTCGGCCAGATCGACAGCGATACGCACCGCTGCACGGGGGCCACGCTCGGCCGGGGCGGCATCCAGAAGCCACGTCTTACCGTTCTCCACCGTGAACTCAAAGCGCAGCGCATCATGGCAACCAAAACGCGCAATCGCGGCAAATTTCCGCAAGTCCGCAAGCGTCCCGGGGCTGCTGTCCTCAAGCGCGCGCCCCCGTTCATCGTGAACGATATATGACGCGGTCTTTCCCGGCTGCATCGCATCGCGGCCTTGACCCTTTGGCAAATAACGCCCGCGCACAGTGGGGGCGCCGCTGGCGGGGTGAACGAATTGCACAACCCCAGCGCCGCTTTCGCCCCGCCCAAGACCCAGCACCATGCGCTGCACCACCAAGCCCAGCCCGGCGTCATCGGGGGCGCCGTTGGCGCGGCGCAAAATGCGCGCCGTCGTCCCCTCCCAAGCCCGCGCCATCGAGCGCAGGACCTGCGCCAATTGACGCGCCGGATCCTGCGGAAAGGGCTCATCTATCTCGGCGCGGTAAATCTCAAGCGCCGCCTCCAGCGCGTCGCGCGTGCCACAATCCGCCTCACCAATCCCGTCAAAGGCCTCGGCATCCAGACGCGCCACATGAACCGAATAATCCTGCACAAAGCGGCAATAAAGCGCCGTTGCCGCCGCCACCCCGAGACGATGGCAGAGCTTTTCGTGAATGGCGCGGGTCAGGCCCACGTTCAACAAGGTTTCGGGGCCGCCCCAGGCGCGCTCGACCGGGCTGGAGCGCACCGAAACGATGGCCCGCGCACCGAATTTTTCCAACAGCTTGTTGGTGTCCGGAAGATGTCCGGCCGCAATCCGGCGCACCGCTTCGACCGACACCCCGTAGGCCAGAGGAACCGGCAAGCCGAGGCTGCCGAGACGCGCCAAACGGTTCGCGCGCGCGCCAAAACGCTGCAGCGAAACCGCGCCATCCTTGTCAAGTAGTTGAATATGCTCGGGTTTCATAACACACACCTGTTCAGTCCACACCAGAATAGAGCGAACTTTGCAGGAGGCAAGTCATTTTGCTGCACTGCGGCATGATAAAGGCCTGAGAGGTCAGCCCTCGAGTTTCTCAAACCGTGCAACCCGGCCCATGACATCGCGGATACGGTTCAACAGACACAGGCGGTTGCGCCGCACGATCTGGCTGTCCGCATTGACCTGAACGGCCGTAAAAAACGCATCAATCGGCGCCCGCAGCGCCGCCAGAGCCCGCATTGCTGCGGCGAAATCCTCGGCCTCCAAGGCTGGTCCGAGGGATGCTTCGGCCTGATCGAGCGCCGCAAACAGGGCCCGCTCGGCCTCGTCCTCGGCAAACCTGACCTCGGGCGCGCCTTCGTAAAAGACCCCGTCCTTCTTTTCTTCGGCCCGCAGAATATTGTTGGCCCGCTTGAACCCCTGCAACAGGTTCTCGCCGTCATCACTGGCCAGAAAATCGCCCAGCGCCCGGACGCGCTTGACCAGCAGCACCAGATCGTCGTTGGACGGCAGCGCAAGGCAGGCATCAATCACGTCATGGCGGATGTCCTGTTCGCGCAGATAGACCTTGAGGCGGTCGTGAAAAAAGGTCAGCAGATTGACCCGATCCGCCTCCGCATGGCCAAGCGAAAACGCATCCTTCAACCCGATCCGAACCCCATTCTCCAACACCAGCCTTATCACCCCCAGTGCGGCGCGGCGCAGCGCAAACGGGTCCTTGCTGCCGGTCGGTTTTTCGTCAATCGCCCAGAACCCCGTCAGCGTGTCAATCTTGTCCGCCAGCGCCACGGCCACGGAAACCGGCGCGCTCGGCACCTGATCGCCAGGGCCGAGGGGGCGGTAATGCTCCTCGCAAGCCGCCGCCACCTCGTCGGGCAGGCCGGCCTTTTTGGCGTAATATTTGCCCATCACGCCCTGAAGCTCGGGGAATTCGTAAACCATCTCGCTGGCCAGATCGGCCTTGGCAATGCGCGCCGCCTGTTCGGCCATATCCGCGTCTGCCCCGACGCGCGGCGCAATCTCGCGCGCCAGTGCCGCGATACGTGTGATCCGGTCTGCCTGACTGCCCAGCTTGTTGTGAAAGGTCACATGGGCCAGCTTTGCCGCCATCTCCGCAAGCGGCACCCGCAGGTCGTTTTCCCAAAAAAACTTGGCGTCCGACAGTCGCGCAAACAGCACCTTCTGGTTGCCCGCCAGAATGGTCGCGCCCTGATCCGCGGTCTCGCGGTTGGCGACGGTCACGAATTTCTCGATCCGGCCGGTTTTCGGGTTGCGAACGCTAAAGAATTTCTGGTGCTCGCGCATCGAGGTCTGCAAAACCTCGCCGGGCAAATCCAGAAAATCCGTTGCAATATCGCCCATCAGGACCACCGGCCATTCCACCAGCCCGGCGACCTCGGCCAACAGCGCCTTGTCCTCGACCAGCTCCAGCCCCTGCGCAAAGGCCGCGGTGCCGGCGTCCTGCCAGATTCGGCCAGCGCGCTCATGGGTATCCAGGATGACATGATGGGCGCGCAGGCGGCTTTCGTAATCCTCGAACGAATGCACGGCAAAGGTCTTGGGGTCCATAAAGCGGTGCCCCTCAGTCGTTGCTCCCGAGCGGAGCCCGTCGATGTCAAAGACGACTGGTTGGGCCCCATCTTCTTTGCTCAAAATACTCAGAATCGAATGCAACGGCCGCACCCAGCGCAGGGTTCCGCGGCCCCAGCGCATGGATTTCGGCCAAGGAAAATTGCGGATCACATCCGGCAAAACCTCGGCAAGAATATCGGCAACGTCACGCCCCGGCTGCTCCTGAATCGCAAACAGGACCGCACCCTTTTTCGTCTCGCGCGTTTCCAACTGGTCGCGTCTCAGGCCGACCGCGCGTAAAAACCCCTCGATGGCCTTCTCGGGCGCATCGGCCCGCGGGCCGCGCCGCTCGCTTCGGGACGCAGGTGAGCGCGCCGGCAGACCGACCACGCTGAGACACAGGCGCCGGGGCGTCGCAAAAGCAGCGGCAGCCTGATAGTCAAGCCCCGCATCCACAAGCTTCTGGGTCACCAGACGTTTCAGATCATCCGCTGCGCGCTCTTGCATGCGCGCTGGAATCTCCTCGGAAAAAAGTTCAAACAGCAGGTCGGGCATGTCTATTTATCCGCAAATTTCTTGTTGAGCTGACGCCAGGCATAAGCCCGTCCGTCATCATAAACCGCCACGACCTGATCAACCCCGTCGGCAATATTGCGTTTGCTGAGAAAAGCAACCGCCTTGCCACTGGCCAGATCGTCGCTCAACTTCTTGACGTCAAAACATGTGAACCATGACGGCGGTTCCAGCGGGGTCGGCTTTTCATAAACCTTGTAGGTCTCGGTCATCATCGGGATCGAGTTGTCCGCCGTGAAACAGGCGCGGAATTTCAGCGGGCTGGTCTGGGCATCCAGTATCCTGTAGCCGTGACCAAGGATCGGTTGCGTGCCGCCACGCACAAGGGTCATCGGGATGGGAAAATCCTTTGGCGTTGTAATCGTGTAATACGCGTAGTTCTGAAAATACCAGAGGGCCGCGCCAAACATGGCGGCAAAAACCAGCATTCCACCCATCAGATGACTGCCTTTCATGCCGCGTCCGCCCCGGCTGCAGCGGTCTGTATGAACGCATCCGCGCAGGACTTGGCCAGCGCCCGCACGCGCCCGATATAGGCCTGACGTTCGGTCACCGAAATCACGCCGCGCGCGTCCAGCAGGTTGAACAGGTGGCTGGCCTTAATGCACTGGTCATAGGCCGGCTGGGCCATGACGATATGCTTACCGGTCTTGGGGTCCTGCACCGGGTTTGACAGGATCGCCCGACATTCAGCCTCGGCGTCCTCGAAATGTTTCAGCAGCGCATCGGTGTTGGCAATGTCGAAATTATAGCGCGAATATTCCTGCTCGGCCTGCAGAAACACATCACCATAAGACAGTGCGATGGCCGCGTCGGGATCATTATAGGGCATCTCCATCACGTGATCGACACCCAGAACATACATCGCCAGACGCTCCAGCCCATAGGTCAACTCGCCCGAAACGGGGGTGCAGTCATGCCCGCCGACCTGCTGGAAATAGGTGAACTGGCTGACCTCCATCCCGTCGCACCAGACTTCCCAGCCCAAGCCCCAGGCGCCCAGTGTCGGACTTTCCCAGTCATCCTCGACAAAGCGGATGTCGTGCAAATCCATGTCGATGCCGATGGCCTGCAGACTGCCCAGATACAAGGCCTGCAGGTCCGGCGGGCTGGGTTTGATCAGCACCTGATACTGGTAATAGTGCTGCATCCGGTTGGGGTTCTCGCCATAACGCCCGTCGGTCGGACGCCGCGAGGGCTGCACATAGGCCGCCGCCCAGTCCCGGCTGCCAAGACTGCGCAGGGTGGTCGCGGGGTGGAACGTGCCGGCGCCGACCTCCATGTCATAGGGTTGCAGAATGGCGCAGCCCTTGCCGGCCCAATAGGACTGCAATCTCAGGATGACATCCTGAAAACACCGCGGTTTGTTGCCTTTTGCCATGCTGGCGCACCTCTTCAGCCGGTCTGCGCCCGTTCTCAGCCCGCGGGCGCGCGTTCTCAATAGGCAACAGGGCCGCAGGGGTCAATTGAAAGAACCAAAATTGCGGGGTGCATTCGGCGCAGGATTTGATACTGTCCGGGCTGATACGAAATCAATCAGGTCTACAAGGGTTCCGGCGTGCGTAAATCATCACCAATGCTTCTTTTTTCATCCCTCAGCTCAGTCTGGGGACTGGCGGCTGTTGTCCTCATTCTGACCCTGCCGGTATCGGCAGCTCTGGCACAGGCGACGTCATGGATACAGGTGGAATCCCAAAATACCCTGTTGGACACCCGCAATCGGGCGCAGTTTTTTGCCGAAGAGTTTCCCGACACGCATGCCTTTCAGACCACCTCGGCGTGGAACGCCATTGCGCTGGGGCCGATGACTGCCGCCGAGGCACGCTTGCGCCTCCAGCGCCTGAAACAGGCAGGGATGATTCCGCCCGACAGTTTCATTTCGGACGGCAAGTCCTTTCGCACCCAGCTATGGCCATTGAAGGCCAACACCCAAACGACCCCGCAGGTCACTGTTGAAAATCAACCCGCCAACGGCACCTTACTGATCGAGGACGCGCCCGCAACCCCCGCGGTGGCCCCATCGACAACCGCCCCGGCAACCACGACCGCGACCACAACGGCAATCACGCCGCCGCCGCCGACAACAGTGCCCGCAGCACCGACCGCGCCCCCAACGGAAAAGCCCGCGACCAAACCCGCACCGGCAGAACAAACGACAGCACTCGACACCGAGGCATCCCCCCCCGCGGCAGAGCCTGCCCAGCCCATTCCGGACCCGGACCTGCGCGCCACCCGCCTGCTTGAACTGGGCTGGAGCCGCGAACAGAAAAAGCAATACCAGACCTACCTGACCTGGACCGGCGATTACGAAAGCGCCATTGACGGCTCTTACGGGCCCGGCACCCGCAAGGCGATCAGGCAGTTTCAACAGCGCGAGGGCTTTCAGCCCACCGGATTCTTGACCGAAACCCAGATTGCCCTGCTGCAAAGCCGCTTTGAGGCAATACAACAGCGTCTGGGGGTGCAAAAACTCAGCAATCTCGACGCCGGGGTGGAAATCCTTTACCCCTCGAAACTGGTGACCTTTGATCGTTTCGAGCCGCCCTTCGTGCGCTATAAATCGGCCGACGGCAGCGGTGTGCGGATGATGCTGATCAGCCAAAAGGGCGGGCGCGACATGCTGACCGGCCTTTATGACATCATGTCAACCTTTGACGACGTTCCCCCCGATGGCTATCGCAAAAAGAGGCGCGACTGGTTCGTTCTGTCCGGGCGCAACGACAAGGTTGTCTCATACACCTACGCGCGGGTGACAAATGGCACGATCAAGGGGTTCTCGCTGATCTGGCCGCCGGCGCGCGACAATGAAATGCAGCCTCTGGTGACGGCGATGTATGACAGCTTTACGCCCCTGGACAATTACGTGCTGGACGAAAAGCTGGGGTATGGCCAGTCGGGTAAACAGCCTGTTGACCTCAGCAAAGGGCTGGAGATCAAAACCCCAATCCGTGCGGCCACCGGATTTTTCATCAACGCCGACGGCGCGTTGTTGACCAGCAAGGCCAATGTTCAAGGCTGCGGACGCATCACCGTAGGGGACGCAACCGAGATGGTCGTCAAGGCCAGCGACGCAAATCTGGGGCTGGCGCTGTTGGTGCCCAAGGCCCCGTTCAGCCCGAAATCCTTTGCCCTGTTCTCCGGTGAGGCCCCCGCCCTCGGGACCGAGGTTTCGGTGGCCGGGTTTTCGTTCCCCGACGTCATGGACAGCGCCACGCTGAATTATGGCACGGTCACCGACACCAAGGGACCGGCGGGCGATGCGCGGGACATAAGGGTCTCGGCATTTCTGGAAAAGGGCGACGTCGGCGGCCCGGTGCTGGATGACCGCGGCGCTGTCGTCGGCATGAACCTGATCAAGCCCACGCCGGATTCAGGCCTGCCCGAATATGTGAATTTCGCGCTGAAATCTGCCGAGATCACGCCGCTTCTGGAGCGCGAGAATCTGGTCTATGGCACCTCGCGGGCGATTGATCCGGTTGCCCCGGTGGATCTGGCGGCGATGGCCGGCGATTTTACCGCCAAGGTTTCCTGCTGGCGATAAGGGAGCATCGGGGGCAGCAACCCCGGCACCGCGTGATCTGACGCTACAGCATGGCCGGTGTCATGTGAACAAGGGTCGGGCCGTCCTCGTGCAAGGCCCGCGTCAGGGCATCCTGCAGGCCGCCAAGCGAGTTGGGACGCACCGCCTTGGCCCCGAACGCCCTTGCCAGCGCACAGAAATCGGGGTTTTGCGCGGCAACCGCGATCGGGGTAATTTGCGCGTTGGTCATGCAGTCCTCGATCTCGCCAAGCCGACCATTGTCCCACAGCAGAACCGGCAGGTTGAGGCGGTGTTCGACGGCAACCCCAAGCTCTTGCATGGTGGTATGAAACCCGTAATCGCCGGCAATCGCAACCACTGGCGCGGCGCGACCCAGCCCGATCTTACCCCCGATCGCCGCCGGCAGCGCATAGCCAAGGGTGCCAAACCCCGACGGATGATGCCAGAGGCCGGGGCGCGCGGGCTGGACAATCTCGTTGGCGACATAGGCAAACTGGGTCATGTCCGTGTAGACCATGGTCTCGGGCGGCAGCGCCGTCGTAACAGCATCGATGACCGGGACAAGGCCGGGGCGCTCGGCATCCGTGCTGGCGCGAAAGCTGCGGCGCAACCGGGCGATCTCGGCCGCATCCCAACCGCTGGCCGGGGGCTGGCCCTGAAGCCGCGCCAACAAAGCCTCCATCACCGGGCCGGCGTCGCCCAAAACTCGCAGCTCGGCCCGGTGCGCATCGGTCAGCATATCGGGGTCGATATCGATACGCACAAGGGGTGCGCTCCGCCCAAGACGGTCCCGCCAGAGGTCCACTTCGGACAGCGCCGTGCCAATCGCCAGCACAAGATCGGCCGAGGCGATAACGGCGGCACTGTCACCACGCGGCAAGGTCGGGCCAAAGTTGTGCGAATCATTAGCCGCAATCACCCCGCGCCCGGCTGTCGTCACAAAGCAGGCCCCACCCGTGGCCGCCAACAACGCCCGCGCGGCCTGAAATCCCCGGACCGCGCCGCCGCCGAAAATAAACAGCGGACGCGTGGCCTCTTTCAAACGCGCGGCAATCTCATCCAGATCCGGCGCCGAGGCAATTGGCAAGGCCGGGGCGGGACGGACAACAGGCGGCGCTCCGGCCGGGGCGGCCAGCAGATCGAGCGGGATCTGGATATGTTTGGGTCGCGCCCGGCGGCAGGCAAATTCATCAAAGGCCCGGTCGATCAAATCAAATGTTCCGGCCGCATCCGGGGCCGTCACGCTCCAGTCGCAAACGCAAGCGGCGGCGGTTTCCTGATCGCGCATTTCATGCAGCCGCCCGCGCCCCATATGCCGGTCGGCGCGCGGTAGGCAGGACGACAGCACCAGCATCGGCACGCTGTCGGAATAGGCCTGCCCCATCGCCGTCATGACATTGCACACCCCGGGTCCGGTGATGACATGGGCAACCCCCGGCCTGCCGGTCGCCCGGGCATAGCCGTCGGCCATGAACCCCGCGCCCTGCTCGTGGCGGACAAGAACATGGGTCAATCCGGCCTCGGCCATGCCGCGGTAAAGCTCGATATTGTGAACGCCGGGAATTCCGAAAACCGTTCTCACCCCGCGGGCGCTGAGAGCTCGCGAGATCTGCACCCCGAGAGGACGCTGGATGGGCTGTTCAATCCGGGGCATCTCACCTCCGCAGGGCCATTGCTGTCAACCGCATGTCAACGCGCTGAGTAGAAGGATTGCGAGGATTGCCAAGCACTGTCAAGCGCCACCTGCAAGCGTGCAGGAACCTCAGCCGGCGCGGTTGGTGGGATTGCCGATAACGTCCAGAAACTCGCGTCTGAGGTCCCGGTCTGTTCGCAACTCGCCCAGCATGGTGCTGGTCACCATCGAGACCCCCGGCTTGTGAACGCCCCTTGTGGACATGCAGTGATGCTCGCCCTCCAGAACCACGGCAACGCCGCGGGGCTGCAGTACCTCAAACAGGGTATTGGCGATCTGTGCGTTCAACTTTTCCTGCACCTGCAGACGTTTCGAGAACGCATCCACCACCCGGGCCAGTTTAGAAATCCCCACCACCCGGTCCGTTGGCAGATAGCCGACATGGGCCTTGCCAATGATCGGGGCCATGTGGTGCTCGCAATAGCTTTCATAGCGAATGTCCCTGAGGATGACCATTTCGTCATAGCCCTCGACCTCTTCAAAGGTGCGCTGCAACATCGCCGCGGGGTCTTCGTCATAGCCTCGAAACCAGTCGCCATAGGCTCGCGTTACCCGCGCGGGCGTGTCCAGCAGCCCCTCGCGATCCGGGTCATCCCCTGCCCAGCGTAACAGGGTGCGCACCGCCTCTTCGGCTTCGGCGCGGCTGGGACGGACGACGGGGAGCTTGTCCTCGCGTTCGGTTTCAATGGCCGGGTCATGAACATTCATGGTCTTCCCTTCGGTTTCACCGTTTCTTGCGCAAAGATGCGGTTATATCCCCTTTATATCCAGCCTTTTTTGCGTCACGCTTTGGTGTGGTTTGAAAAACAGAGCGACTCGCACCCTACCGCATGAACAGGTAAATTCAATATATTTCTACCTTTGGTTGTTATGCCACGGCCAGCGCATCGGTGATATCACGGGTCAGATCCGACGGATCCTCCAGCCCGACCGAGAGCCGCACAAGGCCATCGCCGATCCCCAAAACCCCACGCTGTTCAGGGCTTAGCCGTTGATGGGTGGTGGTCGCAGGATGGGTGATGATCGATTTGGTATCCCCGAGATTGTTGGAAATCGTGATAATCTTCAAGGCGTTGAGAAAACGAAAGGCCGCCGCCTTGCCGCCCTTCAAATCCAGCGACAGAACGGTCCCGCCTGCGCTCATCTGCCGCTGTGCAAGGGCGTATTGCGGATGCGTGGGCGAAAACGGATAGAGAACACGGGCAAGGGCGGGATGCCCGTTCAACGTTTCCGCCAGCGCCAACGCAGTTGCAGCCTCGGCATTACAGCGCAGCGCCAACGTCTCCATTCCCTTTAACAGCACCCACGCGTTGAACGGGCTGAGGGCGCCGCCGGTATGTTTGAGATAGGGTTCCAGCGTCTTGCGAATGAACGCCTGCGACCCCAGAACCACGCCGCCAAGGCAGCGGCCCTGTCCGTCGATATGCTTGGTGGCCGAATAGATCACGACATCCGCGCCCAGCGTCAGCGTGCGCTGAAAGACCGGGGTGGCAAAAACATTGTCCACCATCAACAGCGCCCCGGCCTCATGGGCAACCCGGGCGACGGCAGCAATATCAATCACCTCAAGCGTCGGGTTCGAGATCGCCTCGAGAAAGAAAACCCGCGTTTGCGGTCGCACCGCGGCGCGCCAGGCGGCAATATCCGTGCCATCGACAAACGTGACCTCGACCCCGAACCGCCGCAGCAGGGTCTCGCAAATATAAAGGCATGATCCGAACAGAGCCCGCGCCGCCACCACATGATCCCCCGCCTTCAGCGCAGAAAACAGCGCGCCATTGACCGCTGCCATCCCGCTTGCCGTGGCAAAGGCATCCTCGGCCCCTTCAAGGGCAGCGATGCGGTCCTCGAACATCCGCACGGTGGGATTGCCGTAACGGGCGTAAATATATTCATCCGCGCCAAGGTGCTGGAATCGGGCCTCGGCGTCTTCGGCGCGGGCATAAACAAAGCCCTGAGTCAAAAAGATTGCCTCGCTGACTTCGTTGTACTGGCTGCGCCGTGTGCCGGCATGGACCAGTCTGGTGCTCGGCTTCCAATTTTCGCTCATCGCATGTCTCCATCTACGCGTCGCAACAAAAAACCCCCTACCGTTTACCGATCGGGGGTTTCTCCGCGACCTCTTTAGTGGGTTTTTTAACGTGGCCCACAATCCGGTAACAAATCGCCACGCCCGCTGCATAGGCTTTTCGCGAGAGCACGTCAAGAAATCATACCCGGCGTGGGCGACCACCCTTGCGCCCGCCGGGATTCGGCTCAATATGGCGCGGAAAATCAAAGAGGCAATCAGATGACAGACCCGATCCAGCTTTATTTCTGGCCAACCCCGAACGGCTGGAAAATTGCCATCGCCCTTGAAGAGATGGGCCTACCCTATGCCCTGAATCTGGTAGATATTGGCGCCGGGGCACAGTTTCAGCCGGATTTTCTTGCGATCTCGCCGAACAGCCGGATGCCCGCCATTGTTGACCCCGACGGCCCGGATGGCGCGCCAGTGTCGATCTTTGAAAGCGGCGCGATCCTGCAATATCTGGCCCGCAAGACCGGCCGGTTTTACGGCCAGACGGCCCGCCAGCGCCTTGTCGTGGATCAGTGGTTGATGTGGCAGATGGGTGGGCTGGGTCCGATGGCCGGACAGGCGCATCATTTCCTGAAATACGCTCCGGCGATGGAGCCCCCGCAGGTCTTGCCCTATGCGCAGGACCGCTACCGCGCCGAGGTTCGGCGCCTTTATGGGGTTCTTGAACGCCAGCTCTTCACCCATGACTTTGTCGCCGGCGATTTTTTTTCGATCGCGGATATGGCCATCTGGCCCTGGGCCTCGCTGTGGCAGGGACAAGAGCAGGATATCACCGATTTCCCCAAGATGGACGCATGGCTTGCGCGCTGCGCCGCCCGCCCCGGGGTTGCCCGGGGCCGCGCCCTCGCCGCCGAGCTGCGCGGCAATTTCAAGGGAAATCGCGAAGCACAAAAGGCGCTGTTCACGCCAAAACCCCGCGACTGATCGCACCTGCGCAGACAGAGTTTATGCGCCTACAGCGTTGCGACAAACAGTTGGGACGCTTTATTCGGGACGGTTCTTGCCCTTATCCTCAAGCGCATAGCGCGAGAACAGCCGCATTTGCAAAAAGAAGAACGCAAACATTGAGCCGGTCAACCCGAAGGTCTTGAAATTGACCCAGGCGTCGGTTGACATGGTGCGCCAGACAATCTCGTTGGTGACCGCCAGCGCTGCCAGATACAGCGCCATGCGTCGGGTGAATATCATCCAGCCTTCGTGTTGCAAGGGCACCGCCTCATCCATGACCAGCTGCAGATAGCTCTTGCCCTTCAACAGCCCCACCCACAGCGTTACCGCAAAGATCGTGTAGAGGATCGTTGGCTTCATCTTGAAAAAGCTCTCGTCGTTGAACCAGATTCCCAGCCCACCGAAGATCACCACCAGAATCGCCGTCATCAGCTGCATCCGCGACAGATGACCGGTGCGCCACCACAGGAATGCCGTCGCCGCCAACAGCACCGGGATAAAGACCGCCGTTGCGACGATAAACCCCTGATACGAGGTGCCAAAGATGTAGAACGTCATGTTCTTGATCCGGCCGTAGCCGATGAAAAACAACAGGATTGGCCCCAGTTCGAGGGACAGTTTCAGGATCGGGTTTATCTTTTTTCGCTGGCTCATGCGCTCCCCCTAACCGACCTTGGCGCCGAATTCCACCAGAACCGCACCGAAAGCGATCAAACCCATGAGAGCGGCCCGCAACGGCCCCACCGTCTCTTTCAGAAACAGCCAGCCGATCAGGGCCGCAAACAGGGTTGATGTTTCGCGCAGAACCGCCGCCTCGCCCACCTTGTCAAGCCGCGTGGCCAGCATGATCGAGCCAAAACTGAGAATCGCGATGATGCCGCCGATCAGCCCCCGTAACATCAACGGCCTGAGGCGCGGCGGGGCTGGCAAACGCCGCCAACGCCAGACCGCAATAGCCGGCAGCGAGACTCCATCTACAACAAAGAACCAGGCCAGAAACGTGAACGGGTCCAGCGATGAACGGATCCCGTAGGCATCATAGGTCGTGTAGGCGGCCACTGAAATTCCGGTCAGAACCGCCAACCCCAGGGCCTGTTGCAAGCGCAGCAGATCAATCGTGGTTTTCCTGAGGTTATAGGCCGCAAGGCCCAATATGCCACCGCTTAGGGCCGCAACCCCCAGCCACTGCATCAGGGTAAAGGTCTCGTTGAAAACAACGGTCGCCGCTGCTACCGTGATCAACGGGCCGCTGCCACGTACGACAGGGTAGACCACGGTAAAATCGCCGCGCGTATAGGCCGAGGCCTGCAACAGCTTGTAGATCGTGTGAATGACCCAGGCCCCGGCCAGAAGGACCCAAATTGCCGGCGTCGGGCGCGGCACCATGAACAAGGCGACGGGCAACATGATCAGCCCATAAACGATGTCAGTGGCCCCCCGGGTCATCCAGGGATCGTGCCGCCCTTTCTGGAGCGCACCAAAAGTCGCATGCAGGATTGCGGCAAACAGCGCCAAAGACAGGGCCAGAACATGACCGTCCGGCGTGCCGGCCAGACCAAGGATCCACTGGCTTATCACGCTGTCATTCCCAAGGTTTCAGCATGCGTGATCCGGGTCTCGCGAATATGCAAAGGGACGGGACGGGGCAAAATCGCGGCTCTGGGCACGGCGGCACCATCCGGCGCATCACACGGGCGCGCCATCGCTCAATCCTCAAGACCGATAAGAGCGCGGGCAAACTCATCGGGATCAAAGGGGGCCAGATCGTCGATCTGCTCGCCGACACCAATGGCGTGAATCGGCAGGCCGAACCTGTCGGCCAGCGCCACCAGCACACCCCCCTTGGCGGTGCCGTCCAGTTTGGTCATGATCAGCCCGGACACGTCCGAGATTTTCTGAAAGACCTCAACCTGATTAAGCGCGTTCTGCCCTGTGGTCGCGTCCAGCACCAGCAGGGTATTGTGCGGGGCCTCGGGATCCTTCTTGCGGATAACGCGCACGATTTTCCCCAACTCCTCCATCAGATCCTGACGATTCTGCAGCCGTCCGGCAGTGTCGATCATCAATAGATCGGCCCCGTCTGCCTCGGCGCGGCCCATGGCGTCAAACGCAAGGCTGGCCGGGTCCGACCCCTCGGGAGCGGTCATAACGGGGACATCGGCACGCTCTCCCCAGACCTGCAACTGTTCGACGGCCGCGGCGCGAAACGTATCCCCCGCCGCGATCACGACGGACTTGCCGGCGGCGCGAAACTGGCTGGCCAGCTTGCCGATGGTGGTCGTCTTGCCCGAGCCGTTCACGCCAACCACCAGCACCACCTGCGGCTTTTTCGCATAGATCGGCAGCGGCTTTGACACCGGCGCCATGATGCGCGCAACCTCCTTGGCCAGCAGCTCCTTGATTTCACGCGCACCCAGTTTCTTGCCAAACCGCCCCTCGGCCAGATTTGCCGTCGCCCTGAGCGCCGGCTCGACCCCCATGTCGGCCGAGATCAGCAGTTCTTCGAGGCTCTCCAGCATCGCGTCGTCCAGAACCCGGCGCGCCGCGGACTGTTCGGCGTCGCGGGTCTGCCCCAACAGGCGTCCGACCAGCCCGGGTTTTGCCGGTTTCTCGGTTTCCGCAGCGGCATTATCCGTGGCGCCGGGGGCCGGGTTCTCGGGCTGGGGCGCCGACGTCTTTGGGGTCGCTGCGTTCAGGATCTCGTCCAGCCCTTCATCCAGTTTCGCGGAGGATCTGAAAAGACGATCTTTGAGTTTAGAAAAAAATGCCACAACGGACCCTTTCACAGACACAGGCTGGGCCAACCCTATTCCGTGTTCCCGATCGGGAAAAGAGGGATCGCCGGTTTTCAGCCCGAGCCTTTCTCCAAGCGAATTCACCCGCGAAGGTCAAGAGCAAATGTCAGGCCCAGATCAACCCGCGGCATTGACCACCCCCCAGAGAATGCCAAGCTGCGCCAGCCAATAGCTGGGCCAGACCAGATAGCTGGCCCGCGCGTGCCAGCGCCCGCCAGGCCGAAAGCGGAATTTCTGCAAGGCCAGAACCGTGTCGGAAAAAACAAACAGCGCCGCCCCGACTGCAATGCCAGGTGCCGCGATGCTGCGGCTCAATTGCGAGGCGCTCCAGGCCATGCCGACAATCGCCAGCACATAAACGGCAACGGGCCCTCGGAACCGGCCGAGACCAGGGGCAATGATTCGAAAAATCGCCACGCCGTACGCCAGCATCAGAGCCAGGATCAGGGCGCTTTCAGCGCCAAAATCCCCCGTCCCGGCAAAATTGAGGAAAAGCGCGGCATAGGTAATATGCGCGCCAAAAAAAGCGCCCATTCCGGCCAGAAAAACACCATCGCCATCGCGCGACAGAAAGGCATCCCCAAGTGCGGACAAAAGCAAGGCCAGAACCAGCAGCCACGGGGCGCTGGACGCCACGGCAACAAGTGCCAGAAACAGGATCGACGCGGTCTTGGAAATCGAGCCGGCAAGCGTGGTCGAATTGCAGTAAACCGCACCGTAAATCACCGCCAGGAGGGCTGCAAAACCAAGATAGAAAAGGGTCAAGCCGGACCACGCCATAGCTTAACAATGCCGGTCCGGAGGCCTGATGACGTGGCGCGGGATCACAGGATGTCCTTGGGGAAATGCGCCATGACCAGACGAATAGCGTTGGGGGCCGCCTGCCCAAGACCGCAAATCGATGCGTCGCTCATCGCCGTACACAACTCCTCCAAGAGGTCGGTCTCCCATGTTTCGTGCTGCATCAGCTTGACCGCCTTTTCGCAACCCAACCGGCAGGGGGTGCATTGACCACAACTTTCATCCTCAAAAAACCTCAGCATGTTGAGGGCGGCATCGCGCGGACGGTCCTTGTCCGACAGCACCACCACGGCGGCAGAACCGATGAAACTGCCGTGAGGTTGCAAGGTATCAAAATCCAGCGGGATGTCATCCAGATCAGCCGGCAACAGCCCCGACGATGGTCCGCCCGGCTGATAGGCCCGGAACACGTGGCCGTCCGCCATGCCACCGGACAGTGCAATCAGCTCGCGAATGGTCAACCCCGCCGGAGCAATCTTGACGCCGGGATTGGCAACGCGCCCCGAGACCGAATAGCTGCGCATCCCCGTGCGTCCGTTAGCCCCGCGTCCGGCAAAGACCTTGCCCCCTTCGCGCAGGATCCGCGTCACCCAAAACAGGGTCTCGACATTATGGACCAGTGTCGGGCGGCCAAAAACCCCCACCTCGGCCACATACGGCGGACGGTGGCGCGGTAGACCGCGTTTTCCCTCGATCGATTCGATCATGGCGCTTTCCTCGCCACAGATATAGGCCCCTGCGCCACGACGCAGATCAATCGTTCCGGGGCGGACCAGCCCCTCTTTGGTTAGTCGGGCAATTTCTTGTTGCAGGATTTTTCGGGCCTCCGGGTATTCGTCCCGAAGGTAGAAAAAGCATTTCCTAGCCCCTATTGCCCAAGCCGCGATCAACATGCCCTCAAGGACGGCATGGGGTGTGGTTTCCAGAAAATGGCGATCTTTGAACGTGCCCGGCTCGCCCTCATCGGCGTTGACGGCCAGATAACGTGGGGCTGCGTTCGCGCGCACGATATCCCATTTTCGCCCGGTCGGAAATCCGGCCCCACCCATCCCACGCAAGCCGCTGTCAAGCAGGATATCGCGGACCTCATCAAAGGTTTTCAGGCCATCCCGCAAGGCGCAAAGGGTGTCATATCCTCCTTTCTCCCGATAGGCATCGTAGCCCTCGAAATCTGGCATTTCGCAATCCGTCTGCCCGGCATCGACAGCGGCCAAAACCCGTGCCGGCGTGGCCTGAACAATATGGTTCTGACCCAGTTCGACCACAGGGGCCATATCACAGCGCCCCATGCAGGGCGCGCGCAAGACGCGGACCTCGGCAGGATCAACGCCGTTTTCCAGCGCCTGTTTCAGCGCCGCTGCCCCGGCGAGTTCACAGGACAGCGAATCGCAAACTCTGATGGTCAGACGTGGCGGCGGCGAATCACCTTCGGGGACGACATCAAAATGGGCGTAAAAGGTTGCAACTTCGTATACCTCGGCTTGAGAGAGGCCCATTTCCTCGGCCAATGCAACAAGGTGGTGCGTCGAGAGAAACCCGTAAGTATCCTGAATCAAATGAAGATATTCGATCAAAAGGTCGGCGCGTCGCGGCCGGTCAGCCAACAGATCGCGGATCGTCGCAAGGTCTTCCTCGGTGGCCTGCCTTCCCTTGGGGCGGGGGCGGCCCCGTCCGGTGGCCGATATCCAGACCCCCTCATCCTTGCCCTTTGCCATAATCATCGCCCCCGTGTTGCCATAAATCCCGCTCGTTTGAATAAGATAACGCGGATCACTGGCGCACTGCAAATACGACATTTCAAGCCGCAAAATCGCGAAAGAGTCCACATGGCACAAGAAATGGCGCAAGAACAAGACCACGCCTGACCGCTCACCTCATCTGTCAATTTCACAAGTTTCGACGTAAGATGCCGGGATCAAAGGTGGCTTTTGACCGGGAGGGGTGGCGATGGTCAGACTGATTCTCATTCTACTGGTTGTGCCGGGCGTCCTGTTGGCGGAAACCCCGCTCAGCCTGTCGCAATTCAAGGCCGTCGCCGAGGGGAAAACCCTTTATTTTGCAACTCCGAGCGGCCCCTATGGCGCCGAGCAATACCTGAAGGGGCAGCGCTCGATCTGGCGCTACGGTGACGGGAGCTGCACCCACGGCGTCTGGTACGCAAAAAAGGACATGATCTGTTTTCGCTATGAGGATGAGACGACCGAACAATGCTGGCGGATTTTCGACGGCCCCGGTGGTCTGGTGGCCCGGGCTGACGGGGCTGGCCCGGGCGACGGCCTGAGGGTTGTCAAGCGCAGCCCCGCACCGCTGATCTGCAAGGGGCCGGATGTCGGAGTCTAGGCGGTCGCCAAGGGCCGTGTGACGGGCAGTCTAGAAGATCATGGAACCATATAAGGGTCAGAACCCTCAGAACAGCTGGCCCTGCCCCGGATCGCGGTGATCGCTTTTCGGTGCCCGTTTGCCACCCGATTTTGCGCCAGCGGAACCGTTCAGCGAAACCGCGCCGTCCTGAAACAGAATATCCAGACCCGTGGCGCGGCGCGCCTCTTTGGCGTGGGTGATAATTCGCCCGTCGGGCTGGGCGCGTACGACCGCAAACCCGCGCTTCAGCGTCTGCGTATAGCCGAGCGTCTGGCGCAGACGCTCGAGCGCGTCCAGTTGCGTGCGCCGACGCTCGGCACCGGCCCGCACCGCCTGATCCAGTTGGGCCGACAGCCGGGTCAGGCGCTCATTCTGCGCCGCGACAAGGCGCGCGGGCGAGGCAGCGCGCAAGGCCGCCCCATTGGCCTTCAGCAGGGTCCGCGGCTGCTGCACCACCTGCCCGAGGGCGCGCACTAGCTGCGCCGAGAGGGTTGCGAGGCGGTGTCTTGACTGTCCCATCCCCTGCTTGAGGACATTGGGGCGCAATCCGGCGCTGGCCCGAGCAAAGACCTGTCTCTTGTTGTGGGTGACAGCTCTCAGGGCGGCCTGCAGGCGCAAGGCCCGGTTGTCCAGCGTCTGTTGCGCCCCGGCCACAAGGTCGATCGGCCGCGGCAGCGCCCGGGCGAGGTCCTTGAGGCGCTGGCGCCGCACATTCAGGCGGCTTTCCTGTGCCGCAATCCGGCGGGCCTCCAGCGTGTTGAGATGGGCCAGCAAGTCGGCGCGCACGGGCACAGCCAACTCGGCGGCGGCGGTCGGAGTCGGCGCCCGTTGATCGGCAGCAAGGTCTATCAGGGTCGTGTCGGTCTCATGCCCGATAGCCGAGATCAGCGGGATGGTGCTGGCGGCCGCGGCGCGAACAACCGCCTCTTCATTGAACCCCCAGAGATCCTCGATCGAGCCGCCGCCGCGCGCAACAATCAGCAAATCCGGTCGTGGCACCGCACCGCCCGGCTGCAATCGGTTGAAACCAGCGATGGCGGCGGCCACGGACGCGGCACATTTCTCACCCTGCACGGGCACCGGCCAGACCAGAACCTTGCGTGGGAAACGATCCCGCAGGCGGTGCAGGATATCGCGGATCACCGCCCCCGAGGGAGAGGTCACAACACCAATCAGCCCCGGGAGATAAGGCAAGGGTTGCTTGCGCTCGGCGCCAAACAGCCCTTCGGCGGCCAACGCCTTTTTGCGCCGCTCCAGCATCGCCATCAGTGCCCCTTCGCCGGCGGGCGAGATATCCTCGATCACCATCTGATAGCGCGACTGCCCGGCAAATGTGGTCAGCCGGCCGGTGGCGATGACCTCCATCCCCTCTTCGGGGCGGTGGCGCAGGCGTGTGGCAACGCCCTTCCAGATAACGCCCGCCAGAACCGCGCGGTCATCCTTGAGGTCCAAATAGAGATGCCCCGAAGCCGGACGCGAAACCCGCCCCACCTCACCGCGGATGCGAACGTGCGAAAATTCGCCCTCGATCAGGCGTTTGACGACGCCGGAAATCTCAGAAACGGTGAATTCCGGGGCATTTTCACCCAAATTCGGGGGATCAATCAGGTCTGGCATCGGGCCTCGCTTGTGTCTTGGTTCGGCTCACCTTAGAACGCCCGCAAGCGAAGGCCAAGCGGGGGAGCCGATGAATATTCTGATCCTGGGAAGCGGCGGGCGAGAGCACAGCCTTGCCTGGGCGATCAAGCAGAACCCGAAATGCGACCGTCTGATCTGTGCGCCGGGAAACGCCGGAATGGCGGCGATTTCCGATTGCGCGACGCTAGACATCATGGACGGCGGCGCGGTGCGCGATTTCTGTCTGGAAAACGCGGTCGATTTCGTTGTCATCGGGCCCGAGGCCCCGCTGGCCGCCGGGGTCGCGGACCGGTTGCGCGCCGCCGGGATCCTGTGTTTCGGGCCATCGCAGGCGGCCGCGGCGCTGGAATCGTCAAAATCCTTTACCAAAGAGGTCTGTGCCGCCGCCGGAGCCCCGACAGCCGGGTGGGCGCGATTCGATCAGGTCGAGGCGGCAGCTGCCTATATCGCCGCGCAAGGAGCCCCGATCGTAGTCAAGGCCGATGGGCTGGCCGCTGGCAAGGGGGTGGTGGTTGCAACGGATGTGGCCGAGGCACAGGCCGCCGCCAAGGACATGCTGGGTGGCGCGTTCGGCGCGGCCGGGGCCGAGGTCGTGATTGAAGAGTTCATGCCCGGCGAAGAGGCCTCGCTGTTCGTTCTGTGCAACGGCACCTCCTGCCTGCCCATTGGCAGCGCGCAAGATCACAAGCGCGCCCATGATGGCGACAGCGGGTCAAACACGGGCGGCATGGGGGCTTATTCGCCAGCGCCGGTACTGACGCCCGAAATCGAGGCCGAGGTGATGGCGCGAATCATCCGCCCAACGCTGGCGGAGATGGTGCGGCGCGGCACGCCCTATCAGGGGGTCCTTTACGCCGGGCTGATGATTGACAAGGGCCAAGCCCGTCTGGTGGAATATAACGTGCGCTTTGGCGATCCCGAATGTCAGGTGCTGGCCATGCGTCTGGGGGCGCAAATTCTGGACCTGCTGCTGGCCACGGCCGAGGACCGACTGCATGAGATCGCGGTAAATTTCGCCCCGGATCATGCCCTGAGCGTGGTCATGGCCAGCCGCGGCTATCCCGGGGCCTATCAGAAGGGCAGCGAGATCCACGGGCTGGACGCCCTGCCCTCAAACTCGCATCAAGAGGTGTTCCATGCCGGCACCAGCGCACGCGACGGGCAGATCACGGCGACCGGCGGGCGGGTGCTGAACATCACGGCCCGGGCCGACAGCTTGCGCGCCGCGCGACGTCTAGCCTATGAGATGGTGGACGCCATCGACTGGCCCGAAGGGTTTTGTCGCCGCGACATCGGCTGGCGGGCGCTGGAGGGGTGAGGCGTCAAGGCATAGACCCATTCAATAAAAGCTCTGCGGATCGATATCGATGGTCAGACGCATGTTGGCAGGCAACTTGACCGCCGCGACCCAGTCGGCAAGAGCCGACTGCAGGGGGGCGGCCCTCTCGGCCTTGACCAGCAAACGCACCCGATGGCGGCCACGGATCCGCGCAACCGGCGCCGGGGCCGGACCATAGACCCGCGCCCCGACCTGTTGCAGCGGAGCGCTTTGGCGCGCAAGCCGGTTGCCGATGTCAAACACTGCCCTCTGATCGGGGCCGGACAGAACGATCCCGGCCATGCGTCCGAAGGGCGGCACGCCAGCAGCCCGACGCTCAGCCGCCTCGGCCTGCCAGAAACCTTCGTCATCGCCCGAGAGGATGGCCATGATGACCGGGTGACGCGGCTGGTGGGTCTGGATCAGGGCTAACCCCTTCTTGTCAGCCCGCCCGGCCCGCCCGGCGACCTGACGCATCAGTTGAAAAGTGCGCTCGGCAGCACGCAGGTCGCCGCCTTGCAAGCCAAGGTCCGCATCAATCACCCCGACCAGTGTCAACAGCGGGAAATTATGCCCCTTGGCAACGATCTGGGTGCCGATGATGATATCCGCCTGACCGCGGGCAATCGCCTCGATGCGCGCCTTGATGGCCTGCGCGGACGCCGCCAGATCCGAGGACAAGATGGCCACGCGGGCCTCGGGAAACAGGGCGGCGGCCTCTTCGGCCAGACGCTCGACCCCCGGACCCACCGGCGCCAACTTACCCTCGACTCCACAGGCCGGGCAGGCGGTGGGAACCGGTCGGCTGGCGCCGCATTGGTGGCAGATCAGGCGGTCCTGAAAGCGGTGCTCGACCATGCGCGCATCGCATTCGCGGCAGGCGATCTGGTGGCCGCAGGCACGACACACAGTCAGCGGAGCATAGCCCCGGCGGTTCAGGAACAACAGCGATTGTTCCCCCGCGCCCAGGCGCTTTTGCATTTCGCCCGCCAGCCGGGGCGATATCCAGTGCCCGCGCTCGGGCGGGTCCTCGCGCAGGTCGATCACGTCCATATCCGGCATTTCAGCCTGACCGAACCGCTGGTCCAGATCGAGGCGGTGGTATTTTCCGGCCCGCGCGTTGGCCCAGCTTTCAAGGCTGGGGGTGGCCGAGGCCAGCACCACCTCGGCGCCACAGATGCTGGCCCTGAGGACGGCCATGTCCCGGGCGTTGTAATGGACTCCGTCCTCTTGTTTATAAGAGGGATCGTGTTCCTCATCGACAACGATCAGCCCCAGCGACGCAAACGGCAGGAACAGGGCCGAACGCGCCCCCACGACGACATTCGCCTTGGCGGCTGCGACCATGCGCCAGGCGCGGCGGCGTTCGGTCATGGTGACGCCTGAGTGCCACTCGGCGGGGCGTGCCCCAAAGCGATCCTCGATTCGCCCAAGAAAGGCCGAGGTCAGGGCGATCTCGGGCAACAGGACCAAGGCCTGACGGCCCGCTTTCAGGCAGGCGGCGACCGCTTCGAGATAAACCTCGGTCTTGCCCGATCCGGTCACCCCCTTCAACAGCCATGTGCCGTAGCTTCCCGCTTCGATCCCGCGCACGATCACATCGGCGGCCTTTTTTTGATCGGCAGACAAGGCCTTGCCCGGTCGAGCTGGATCGAGCGGCGCATAGGGCAGGTCCCGTGGTGCCTGTCGTTCCTGCAGCGCGTTTTGCGCAACCAGCCCGGTGATGACAGAATTCGAGACACCGGCCAGAGCCGAAATCTCGCCGAGGGTAAAGACCTCGTCCGAATGCTCTTCCAGCAGCGCCAGAACGCGCGTGCGGGCGGGGGTCATCCGCTGCGGCAAATCCGGGCCCAGCGTATAGACCCGCCGCATCGAGGCCGACTGCAAAAGGCCCGGCGCGCGGGTGGCCAAGCGCAGCATCGAGGCCAGCGGAGTCAGCGTGTAACTTGCCGCGCGGTTGAGAAACTCACGCATTTCGCCGGTCATCGGTGGAACGTCCAGAACCCGCGAAACCGGGCGCAGGCGGCTGGCGTCGAACCCGCCCTGCCCGGCGCCCCAGACCACGCCCAGAACCTTGCGCGGGCCCAACGGCACCTCGACAAAAGCGCCCAGAGCGCAACCCTCCGGCGGAGCCTTGTAATCCAGCAGGCGCTGAATCGGCTGCGTGGTCAGGACAGCAACCGGCTGCTCGGGTTCAAAGTGGGGTTTCTCACACATTTCTGCCACAATCCCCAAACAAGTGTTTCCACAACGAATCCGTTGCTGTAACATTCCACCAAACAAACGCGGACCGCCAGTGAACGGTCCCGAATATCGAGGGCAGCAGCATGAAGTTTTTCGCCGATACCGCCGAAATCGAGGAAATCGCCGAATTGGCCGCAACCGGGATGGTGGACGGAGTCACCACGAACCCGTCACTGATCATGAAATCGGGACGCGACATTCTGGAGGTGACCCGAGAGATCTGCGCCTTGGTCGATGGGCCGGTCAGCGCCGAAGTGGTCTCGCTAGAGGCTGCCGAGATGATCGCCGAGGGGCGCAAGCTGGCCGAAATCGCCGATAATATCGCCATCAAGGTACCACTGACATGGGACGGGCTGAAGGCCTGCAAGACCCTGACCGGCGAGGGTCGCATGGTCAACGTGACGCTGTGTTTTTCAGCCAACCAGGCGTTGCTGGCAGCGAAAGCCGGAGCAACCTTTGTCTCGCCCTTTGTCGGGCGGCTGGATGACATCAACCTCGACGGGCTGGAGCTGATCTCGGACATTCGCACGATCTATGACAACTATGGCTTTGAAACGCAAATTCTGGCGGCCTCGATCCGCGCGGTCAACCACATATCGGAATGTGCCCTGATCGGCGCCGACGTGGTGACGGCGCCCCCGGCGATCCTGAAAAAGATGGCTGACCATCCGCTGACCGACAAGGGGCTTGACGCCTTCATGCGCGATTGGGCGAAAACCGGCCAGAGGATCCTGTGATGGGGGCCGGGATTGGCGAAGGCGCCGGGCGGGCCGGGGCGGATCTGGCCTCAGCACCTGCGACGGCAAGTGGCTCGGGACACGGCGCACTGGATCTGCTGCGCACGCAAATTCTGGCCACACCCGGAATTATTCTGGAGGATCATGAGGTGATGAAGGCGCTGGCGGACGCGGATTCTCGGGGCCGTTCGGACAATGTCGTCGATCTGCGCGGCATCGCCCTCAGCCGATTGGAAAAGCGTTTCGACCGGCTGGAGGACACACACCAGACGGTGATCGCGGCGGCCTATGAGAATCTGGCTGGCATGAAACAGGTGCAGCGCGCGGTTCTGGCCCTGCTGGAGCCGCTGGATTTCACCGAGTTCCTGCGCAGCCTCGGCGCCGAGGTTGCCGATATTCTGAAAGTGGACGCGATTCACCTGTGTCTGGAATCAGCGCAAAGCGACGCCTCCGAGCAGGAGCGCCTGATCAACGAATACGGTCGGACTCTGGGGTTCTTTGCCCCCGGCAGCATCGAAGAATACCTGACCGAGGGGCGCAACATGTCAGCGCGCCACGTCACGCTGCGTCAGATCTCGCATGCCTCCAAAACCCTTTATGGCGACAAGGCCGCGTGGATCCGCTCCGAAGCTCTGATGCGGCTGGATCTGGGGCACGGAAACATGCCCGGCCTGCTGGTCCTCGGGTCCGAGAACCCGAACCAGTTCCACCCCAATCAGGGCACCGATCTGCTGGCCTTTCTGGGCGGCGTCTTTGAACGCACGATGCGCCGCTGGCTGGACTGATGGCCACGCCGACCTCCTCCTCAGAGCCGGCAACGATGCTTGAGGACTGGTTGCTGCATTTGCGTGCGCTTGGCGGGCGCGCGGACAAGACTATCGAGGCCTACCGGCGCGATGTCAGCGGCTTTCTCGGATTCATGCAAACCTATCAGGGGGCGCCGATAACCCGGCAGCACCTGCAAGATATCGGATTGCGCGAGATGCGCGCGTGGATGGCGGATGCGCGCGAGCGCGGGCTTTCGGCACGCTCGCTGGCGCGGGCCCTGTCGGCGGTCAAGGGGTTTTTTCGCTGGCTGGGGGATATGGACAATTTCGAGGCAACCGCCGTTCTGACCGTCCGCGCCCCCAGATTCCAGGCACGCCTGCCGCGGCCTCTTGCCCCCGACAAGGCGCGCGCCCTCATCGACACCCTTGATGTCCAGCACGACACTGACTGGCTGAACGCGCGGGACGTGGCCGTTGTCACCCTGCTTTACGGCTGTGGGCTGCGCATATCCGAGGCGCTGTCACTGTCGGCCCAACTGACGCCGCTGGGCGAATCGATCCGAATTCGAGGCAAAGGCGGCAAAGAGCGTCTGGTTCCGGTCCTCCCCGTCGCGCGCGAGGCAGTCGATACCTATGTCCGCCTCTGCCCGCACCTGTCGCCAGGCGGCCCGGGGCCGCTGTTTCGCGGCGTGCGTGGCGGACGCCTGAACCCGCGCAGCATCCAAAAGGCGATGGCCGCCACACGCCTGCAACTGGGCCTGCCGGCCAGCGCGACTCCGCACGCCATGCGCCATTCCTTTGCCACCCATTTGCTGGCGGCGGGCGGTGATCTGCGCACTATTCAAGAGCTGCTGGGACATGCCTCACTGTCAACGACGCAGGCCTATACCGCAGTGGATCAGGCCCGTCTGATGGAGGTTTACGCCCGCACCCACCCCGATCTGGGACCGCCTCCGACCCCACCCGCCAAGTAGCGGCAAAAACCCCAGCATGCTATCCGTCGGTTTCGATGCGCTGGAAATTGGCCTAAAAAATCTCTAGAAAGAAAAAATGACAGCCCGAGTTCGCGCCATCGCCGTCCATTTGTTCACCGCCACCGGAGCGGTTTTCGCCATGTTGGCGATGCTGGCGGCAGTCGAGCACAAATGGAGCCTGATGTATCTCTGGCTGGTGGTTGCCTTTGTCGTCGACGGAATTGACGGGCCACTGGCACGCAGGTTCGAAGTCAAAAAATACGCACCCATGTTTGACGGGGTGCTGCTGGATTTGATCATCGATTACCTGACCTATGTTTTCATCCCCGCATTTGCCCTGTTTCGCTCGGGTCTGCTGCCCGGTTGGACCGGCTGGCTGAGCATTATCGTCATCACCTTTGGCAGCGTCATGTATTTCGCTGACAAGCGGATGAAAACCCGCGACAACAGCTTTGCCGGATTTCCGGCCTGCTGGAACATGGTGGTGCTGGTCTTCTTTGTTCTGGCGCCGAATTTCTGGATCACTGTGACAATGGTGGTGATCATCGCCGCAGCAATGTTCACGCCGTTGAAATTCGTCCATCCGGTGCGCACCGTGCGCTGGCGCCCCGTGACCCTGCCCGTGGCCCTGGCCTGGACGGGATTCGCGGGCTGGTCGGCATGGATCAACTTTGCCCCGAACCCTGTGGTAATGACGGGAGTGACGGTGACGTCGCTCTATCTGCTGTTTGTCGGCATTGCCCAACAGATCATCCCCGAGCATCGCGACTGAGCGTCGCTTTCGCGAGGCAAAGACCCCCGGTCATGGGTCGACGCGCTATGTGATGCGGGTGAAGACCACGCCGGTCAGGATCAGGAGCGCCGCCAGATATTTGCCGCGTTCGGCCGCTTCGCCAAAAAAGACCACGCCGATCAGAACCGCAAACAGAACCGAGGTCTCACGCAGGGCACTGACCAGAGCAATCGGCGCCCGGGTCATGGCAAAGACAACGATCCAGTAAGCCAGAAACGAAGCGGCCCCAGCTAAGGTTCCCAGCGCCCAGATACGGCCGGGCTGAGCCCACAGCGCGCGCCCCCGCCCGAGCAAGGCCCAAGAGCCGAACAGCAGACCATCCAGCATGAAGGTCCAGGCGACGAAAACGCTGGCATTGCCCGCCAGACGCGCACCGCTGCCGTCGGTCAGGGAATAGCCCGCCGTCATCGCCGCCGCGCCCAACGCATAGGGCAACAGACGGCGCGATTCGCCTTGGGAAAAAACTCCACGTGCCATCAGCAGGATGCCGCACCCCAGCGCGAAAATACCCAGATACTGCGCCTGCGTCAGCCGGTCCGCCAACCAGATGGCCCCGACCAGTGCAACCAGCATCGGCGCCGTGCCCCGGGCAATCGGATAGACCCGACTGAGATCGCCACGCGAATAGGCTAGGGTCAGAAAGGCCTTGTAGGAGGAATGGAGCACCGTGGACAATGCCAGCCAAGGCCAGACATCATGCCGCGGCCAAGGCAGAAACAGGACCATCAGCGCCCCCATCATGCCCTGTGACGAGGACATGACGAACATGCCCAGAACCTTGTCGCGGCCAAACCGGATAATGGCGTTCCAACCGGCATGAAGCGCCGCCGCCATCAGCACCAGAAGGAAGACCGCCGTGCTCAAATCAGAATCCCTTCGGCGTGCTCAAGGCGCAAGAGGAACAGTTTTGCCTCGATGCCGCCATGCCCGGAGTACCCCCCCGGACCATGGGCGCCAACAACCCGGTGGCAGGGAATAAGGATCGGCAGCGGGTTTGCGCCACACGCCCGCCCCACCGCCTGCGCCGAGCCATCGACATACCCGGCGATCTGTCCATAGGTCTTGGTGCGCCCGTAGGAAATCGACATCATCGATTCCAGCACACCATGCTGAAAGGGGGTTGCCGGGCAGGACAGGGGTAAATCAAACCGCTTCAGACGACCGCTGAAATAGGCCATCAGCTGTGCCCGCGCATCGATCAGCAGCGGCGTTGCCTGGGCCGCCGGGTCCACGTCCAGTCCGTCACCCCAGAACAGACGAGTGATATCCGTCCCCTCCTGAACCACGCACATCGTCCCCAGCGGAGAGGCAAAAGTCAGGCTTTGAGCGATGATTGTCTGCATCCTTTTTTAGCCTCTGGAAAACCGGAACATGGCGTCATTCCGCAAAGGATTACCGCCTTCTGATCCCTTTTACCACCGCCCCCGATGTGGCGCCTGAGTGCCGGCCTGACGCAGAGTTGAACGACCGTGCCTTGCCTTTGCCCGGCACCCCCCTAGGCTGTTGCCATGAAACTGCTTCTGCTTGCCACAACTCTGTTTGGCCTTGTGCCCGCCGCAACAATTGCCCAGATCGGCCCCGTAACACGCAGGCCGGCGGATTTGCGCAAATACGTCGGCAAAGCGTCCAGCCTGTCGTTCATGGCCGCCGGGGTCGGCGCGCTTGATGACTGCCAACAGCCGCTCGAATTTCGCGAGGCGCAGAAAGGCACCCTGCAAATCCTTGAAATCATCTGCCGGGCGGGGGATGAGCCCCGCTTTGCCCGCCTCACCTTCGTGCGCTACACCTCGGCCACCGGCCGCCTGCAGCTCAGCCCCTTTCGGATCGAATTCCTACCCTAGGACCCAGACCCGCCTGTGCCACCTCAACTGGCTATATCCCGATCGCCTCCAGAACCTCAGGCTCGATCACGCGCACGTCGGGCAGGGCCGCGACCATTTCTCGGGCGTTTTGTTCCAGCAGCGGAAATGTGCGGTAATGGCACGGGATCACGGTCTTGAAATTGAAGAACTTCTTTGCCGCAAAGGCGGCCCGTTTCATGTCCATGGTGAAATAGCCCCCGGCACAGAGAATGCCGATGTCGGGATGGTGCAATTCCTCAAACAGCGCCATATCCATCATCACATCGGTGTCTCCCGAAAAATAGATCCGGTGCCCTTCGCCCTCGATGATAAAGCCCGCTTCGCTGCCGGTATAGATCGGCCCGTCCTTGCCATCCACGCTGGAGGAATGGAGCGCGTTGACCAGCGTCACCCGGACCTCGCCCAGCTCAACCGTGCCGCCCTTGTTAAAGCCGATGGTGGTCAGACCGCGGCTTTCTTCCCACCAATGCATGAGATCGTAAATCCCGACCACCGGAATACCCAGTTCGCCCGCGATATCCCCGCCATTGCCGGAATGATCGCCGTGGCCGTGGCTGACAAGCACATGGGTTGCGCCGGTGATAGCCTGGGCCTTGCGCTCTTCGGGGAACATGGGGTTGCCCACCAGCCAAGGGTCCACCAGTAACACCTGATCTGCAATTTCAATGCGAAAGCCGGAATGGCCAAGCCAGATAATTTTCATGTCACTCTCCCTTGCAGCCCTGCCAGCGACTCGCCCGCGCGGCCTTTCTGTCAGGCAAATATCCTCGCCAACGGCGAAAAAGTCCACTATAAGCGCGATGCTTTTCCGGCCAGTGGCCGGGATATGGCGCTTCAACGAGATTTTGAATCGCCAAAGTCCTTTTATCCCGCCTATGGGCATTTTCGCGCAAGGCCGCGTCGGCGGACTCTGCCTTGCGAAGCGCGTCCGTGGCGGGTAAAGGAAGCGCACGGAATGAAGAGGATTTCTCAAGATGTCGATTGACAAGGACACGGCGCGCCGCGTGGCACATCTGGCGCGCATCCGCGTTGCCTCGGATGACCTCGAGGCGCTGGCTGGCGAACTGAGCCACATACTGGGTTTTATGGAGCAGTTGAACGAGGTCGATATCGACGGAGTCGATCCGATGACCTCGGTCACGCCGATGGCCCTGCCACGGCGCGCCGATGTGGTGACGGACGGGGGCTATCCCGACAAGATTCTGGCCAATGCGCCCGACGCCCGCGAGGGGTTTTTCGCAGTGCCCAAAGTGGTGGAGTAAGGCAATGGGCGAGATGAACAAACTGACGATTGCCGCCGCCCGCGACGCCATGCGCGCCGGGGACATGACCTCGACAGAGCTGACGGAGGCCTGCATTCAGGCCATCGAGGGGGCCGATACGCTGAACGCCGTCGTGCACCCGACCTTTGACAGGGCGCGCGCTCAGGCCGCTGCGGCAGACTCGCGCCTGAAGGCGGGCGACGCCCCGGACCTTTGCGGTATTCCCCTTGGCATCAAGGATCTTTACTGCACACGCGGGGTTGCCTCGCAGGCAGCCTCGAACATTCTGACCGGGTTCAAGCCAGAATACGAAAGCACGATCACACAAGGCTTGTGGGATCAGGGCGCGGTCATGCTGGGCAAGCTGAACATGGATGAATTCGCCATGGGCTCATCCAACGAGACCTCGATCTACGGGCCGGTCACCAGCCCGTGGCGGCGCCGAGACACCGATACGCGCCTTACTCCGGGGGGCTCATCAGGGGGCTCGGGCGCGGCAGTAGCGGCCGATCTGTGTCTGGCCGCGACCGGAACGGATACCGGTGGCTCGATCCGCCAGCCGGCCGCCTTTACCGGCATTGTCGGGGTCAAGCCGACATACGGGCGGTGCTCGCGCTGGGGAATCATTGCATTTGCCAGTTCGCTGGATCAGGCCGGGCCGATGACAAAGGATGTGCGCGATGCGGCGATCCTGCTAAAGGCCATGGCCGGACACGACCCCAAGGACAGCACCAGCGCCAACCTGCCGGTGCCGGATTTCGAGGCAGCGCTGAGCGGCGATATCCGCGGCAAAAAGATCGGCCTGCCAAAGGAATACCGCCTCGAGGGGATGCCCGGCGAGATCGAGTCGCTCTGGGCGCAGGGGGCGGACATGCTGCGCGACGCGGGGGCAGAGATCATCGATGTCAGCCTGCCGCACACGAAATACGCCCTGCCCGCCTATTATGTGATCGCCCCGGCCGAGGCCTCGAGCAACCTTGCGCGCTATGACGGCGTTAAATACGGCCTTCGCGCGGCGCTCGATGCAAACGAAGGCATCACGGAAATGTATGAAAAGACCCGCGCCGAAGGGTTCGGGGCCGAGGTTCAGCGTCGGGTGATGATCGGAACCTACGTCCTGTCCGCCGGCTTTTACGACGCGTATTACAACCGCGCGCGACGGGTGCGGGCCTTGATCAAGCGCGACTTTGAAACGGTCTTTGCCAGTGGCATCGACGCGATCCTGACTCCGACCACCCCCTCGGCGGCATTCGGCCTTGGCGAGATGGCCGATCAGGACCCGGTCAAGATGTATCTCAATGACGTGTTCACGGTCACGGTCAACCTTGCCGGCCTGCCGGGGGTCTCGGTTCCCGCCGGGCTGGACAAGGACGGCCTGCCCTTGGGCCTACAACTGATCGGGCGCCCATGGGAAGAGGCCGATATGCTGAATTCCGCCTATGTGCTGGAACAAGCTGTCGGGTTTGTTTCAAAACCTGAAAAATGGTGGTAAGAGGCTGAAAACAGGATATTTCCAATCCGGAGGGAAATAATGCGCCGCCGATCACCATTTTTTGCACTGTTGATCCTTGCCGCCTGCGAGACCGCGCCATCCGCCACCCCGCCGTCTGACAAGGTGGCCGTTGCGGATACGCAGCAACCCGTCGCCACGCAGGCGAGCGATCAGACCGCCAGTCAAACCGCCAATGCCGATACGGCAACCGCCACGAACAGCGCGACCGATCAGGGCAAGACGGCGGATGCTGTGGCCCTTGTCACCACGAACCATCCGAAGATTTCCGATACTCAGGACTTTGGTGCGGTGACCGAAAAGGTCTCGATCGAGCAGGACAAGGCGCTGCTGCAGGCCCAGCGCAAGGAATTCAAGGTCATTGCCCCGACCAAGCTGCCCAAGCGGGTAAAGACCATCAGCGTCGTGCAATACGCACTGAGCACGACAAACCCGCTTGGGGTAAAAAAATACTCGCGGTTCAACCCGTTGGGCGCACAACTGGCAAAACGGAACTGTGCGCGCTATGATGAATCAGATCAGGCGCAGCTGGCCTTTCTGCGCGCGGGAGGGCCACGCCGGGATCCGCTGAACCTTGATCCGGACGGTGACGGGTTTGCCTGTAGCTGGTCGCCGGACACCTATCGCAAACTGGTCAAGAAATAGGATGCCCCGCAGGGCTGTCCCAAGGTCCAAGCCCCGAGGCGTAGACGTGAAGGCGACAGAAATCCACTCGCCAAACCACGGTCCGCGCCGACATGGAAAACCGCCCGACATGGTGGTTTTGCACCACACTGCAATGCAAACCAGCGCCGCCGCGATGGCCCGACTGTGTGACCCCCGGGCCGAGGTTTCGGCGCATTACCTGATCGCCGAAAGCGGCGAAATCGTCCGGCTTGTCAGCGAAACCCGTCGAGCCTGGCACGCGGGCACCGGACGCTGGGGGCAGGTGCGGGACGTAAACTCGCACTCAATCGGGATCGAGCTGGCTAATAGCGGGCCGCTGGCCGGATTCCCGCCGTTCAGCGCCGCACAGATGGATGCGCTTGACGAACTGCTGTCCACAATCCTTGCCCGCTGGCAGATCCCGCCCGAGCGCGTAATCGCCCATTCCGACATGGCCCCGGCGCGAAAGGCCGACCCCGGACCCAAATTCGACTGGCAGCGCCTTGCGCGTCAAGGCCTGTCGGTCTGGCCCGCCAACCCGAGGCCGGTGTCACCCGACCCGGCCCTTTTTCGCGCCGCATGCACATCAATCGGCTATGATCCCGAGGCGTCGCCAGAGACCCTTCTTGCCGCCTTTCGCCTGCGCTTTTTGCCGGGGACAACGGGGGCGCTGGATGGGCAGAGCATGGCGCGGGCCTGTGATCTGGCGGCACGCTTCCCCGTTGACCCGAACCTCGGCAGGCCCTAGATCAACCCTGCGCGGATGGCTGGATGATCGCGTGCGGCACCCCCGCGCGAGGAAAGTCCGGACTCCATGAAGAAAGGGTGCCGGGTAACGCCCGGCCGGGGCAACCCGAGGGAAAGCGCCACAGAAAACAGACTGCCCCCACATGGGGGTAACGGTGAAAAGGTGGGGTAAGAGCCCACCGGAGGGCTGGCAACAGGCCTCGCATGGCAAGCCCCACCCGGAGCAATGCCAAATAGGGACCACACGGCGCCTGCGTCAGGGTTTCTTCAGCCCGGTGGTCCGGGTCGGCAGCTTGATCCTGTTGGCAACAGCAGGGCCAGATGAATGATCATCCAGAAGGGTTCAACGCCCTTTGGACAGAATCCGGCTTACAGGCCATCCGCGCGCCTTTGCCCTTGACTGCAGGGCGCACGCGTATAAAAGGCAGGTTCCAGATTTCAGGGCGGCAATTTGAGTCGCCAACACGCGGGCCGCCCGCGACAGGAGACTTAACATGGCCAAGCCAACCACAATCAAGATTCGCCTGAACTCGACCGCCGATACGGGCCACTTTTACGTGACCAAGAAAAACGCCCGCACGATGACCGAAAAAATGGTCGTTCGCAAATACGACCCGGTGGCGCGCAAGCATGTCGAATACAAGGAAGGCAAGATCAAGTAGGCCCAGCGCCCTCTTGCTCCCTTCCTCGACCCACGGCCTCTCCTCCATGAACGCAAGGATTTGCACCCGCCACGCCCCCGAACGCGGCGGGATTTTGCGTGCGGGGTCAGGTTCTGGCGATCACAGCGCCCGTCGCGCCCGCAGCGCCGCCGAGATCGTCCCGTCGTCAAGATAGTCCAACTCTCCGCCGATCGGCACGCCTTGGGCCAGCGATGTCACCGCGACGCCGGTTCCGTGCAGCTCATCGGCGATGTAATGCGCTGTCGTCTGCCCATCGACGGTGGCGTTCAGGGCCAGAATGACCTCGGTGATGCCCTCCTCGCGCACGCGCCCGCGCAACAGCGGTATGCGCAGATCGTCCGGCCCCACATTGTCCAGCGCCGACAGCACCCCCCCCAGCACATGGTAGCGCCCGGCAAACACGCCCGAGCGTTCCATCGCCCAGAGATCGGCGACATCCTCGACGACGCAGAGCGTGCCATTGGCGCGTTTTTCTGACGCGCAGATCACACAGGTTTCCCGGGTCGAGATGTTTCCGCAGGTCACGCATTCGCGGGCGCTGATCGCCACCCGTTGCAGGGCGGAGGCCAGCGGCTCCATCAGGACGCCCCGCTTTTTGATCATGCTGAGAACAGCCCGGCGCGCCGAGCGCGGTCCAAGCCCCGGCAATCGGGCCATCAGCGCAATCAGCGCCTCGATATCGCCGTCAGGGCCGGTCACGACGGCCTCCTCAGAACGGCAGCTTCATGCCCTGAGGCAGGTTCAGCCCTTCGGTCAGCTTGGCCATTTCCGCCGCTTGCGTCTCGGCCGCCTTGGTCTGGGCGTCCCGAACCGCCGCAACGATCAGATCCTCAAGCGCGTCCTTGTCGTCAGGGGTCAGCAACGACGGGTCAATCTCCAGCGCCTTCAGGTTGCCCTTGGCACTGGTCGTGGCAACAACCATCCCGGCGCCGGACTGACCAACCACGTTGATCTGGTCCAGACTGGCCTGAATCTCGGCCATCTTGCCCTGCATTTCCTGCGCTTGTTTCATCATCTTGGCCATGTCGCCAAGGCCACCCAGACCTTTCAGCATTGCGGCTCCTTTTCCTTTTTGTCTAATCCCGTTCAAACGGGTCCCAATCATCGGCGGCATCCTCGGGGTCGATGGGCAGAACGGCCGCGGAATCATCCGCGGTTTCGCTGCGCACCTCACGGATTTCGGCCCCCGGAAAATATTTCAGAACCTCCTGCACCAGAGGGTGCGTCATCGCCTGAGCCTGCAGATCGTCCCGTGCCGCACGGCGCGTTTCGGCAATCGTTGCCCCGCCCCCGTCGTTGACGACGCTGACCACCCAGCGCACGCCGGTCCAGCTCTGCAACCGGCGGGCCAAATCGAGGGCCAGATTGCGCGGGGTGTTTTCTGTCATCTGGAATTCGATCCGTCCGGGACTGTAGCGTACCAGACGGAAATTGTCCTCTATCTCGACCAGCAACTGCATGTCGCGATTGGCCCGGATCAGGGCAACGACGTGCGTAAAGCTGGGAAACCGGGCAAGGGCGGCCTCGGGGGCTGGCACGGCCATGGCCAGCGGCCCGCCGCCATGCGTCGGCGCCGGGTGTTGCTGTCTCGATATCGGTACGCTCCCCGCATCTTGCGCGCCTTGTGCGCCGGCCCCTACACCGGGAGCGTCGGTTCCACCGCCGCCACGACGGCCAGCCAAACCGCCGCCGCCAACTGGCATGCCCTGCAGTTTTCGCACCAAATCTTCGGGGTCGGGCAGTTCGGCAACATGGGTCAGGCGGATGATCGCCATTTCCGCCGCCATCATGACATTGGGTGCGCTGGCGACCTCTTCCAGCGCCTTCAGCAGCATCTGCCACATCCGTGTCAGTGCCCGCATGGACAGACGCGCGGCCATCTCGGCCCCGCGCGCGCGCTCGTCCGGGCTGACGGTCGGATCCTCCAGCGCCTCGGGCGTAATCTTGATCAGCGACGTCCAATGGGTGACCTCGGCCAGATCCCTGAGCACCGCCATGGGATCGGCCCCATCGGCGTATTGCGCCGACAATTCGTTTAGCGCCGCAGCGGCCTCGCCCTTCATGACCAGATCGAACAGGTCCAGAACCCGCCCGCGATCCGCCAGTCCCAGCATCGCCCGAACCTGATCGGCGCCGGTCTCACCGGCCCCGTGGGCGATGGCCTGATCGAGGATCGAGACCGCATCACGCATCGACCCCTCAGCGGCACGGGTGATCAGCGCCAGCGCCTCGTCCGAAATTTGCGCCCCTTCCAGATCGGCCAGTTTCCTGAGATAGGCCATGGTATCCTCGGGCTCCATCCGGCGCAGATCAAAGCGCTGGCAGCGGCTGAGGACGGTTACCGGAACCTTGCGGATTTCGGTCGTCGCAAAGATGAATTTGACGTGTTTTGGCGGTTCTTCCAGTGTTTTCAACAGCGCGTTGAAAGCGCTGGTCGAAAGCATGTGAACCTCGTCGATGATGTAGATCTTGTAGCGCGCCGAGGCCGGGGCATAGTGAACGCTGTCCAGAATATTGCTGCGGATATCATCGATGCGGGTCTGGCTGGCGCCGTCCATCTCGATCACGTCCACATGGCTGCCTTGCATGATCGAGACGCAGTGTTCACAGTGCCCACATGGCTCGGTCGTGGGGCCGCCCTGCCCGTCCGCTCCGATACAGTTCATCCCCTTGGCAATGATGCGCGCGGTGGTCGTCTTGCCGGTGCCACGGATGCCCGTCAGAATGAACGCCTGCGCGATCCGTCCAGCGGCAAAGGCGTTTTTCAGGGTGCGGACCATCGCCTCCTGACCGACAAGATCGGCAAAGGTGGCCGGACGGTATTTGCGCGCCAGAACCTGATAGGTTTTCGTCTGTTCGGCTGTGTCGCTCATTTCCCTTGCCCGCTGCCCGTCTGGTCCTCATACCTAATGCGGGGTAACCGAAAAGGCGAGTCCCTTGAGGGGTAAAGATGGCGTTCAAAATAAAAACCTTGCGGCTGGAAAATGGGGCTCGACTGGGGATCTGCCCACTGCCCGGTCGTGACGGCAACGGGCTGGCAGATCTAGCAACGATAGCGCAATGGTCACCGGAGTTGGTCATCTCGATGACCCAGACTGTGGAAATGGAGCGTCACAACATGGCCGATCTCGGCGCTCTTTTGGAGCAGATGGGAATTTCATGGCTACATTTTCCGGTGCAAGATTTTTCCACGCCCGCCGCGCTGGGCTGGGCACAGGTTTCCCGTCACCTGCATCGCGTTCTGGACGCGAAGGGCGCGGTGCTGGCCCATTGTTACGGAGGGCAGGGGCGCTCGGGCATGGTTCTGTTGCGCCTGATGGTCGAGCGAGGAGAGAACCCGCCAACGGCGCTGGCCCGTCTACGTGAACAGCGTCCGGGAGCCGTTGAGACCGACGCGCAATATCGCTGGGCAACCGCACCTTGCGGGGCGGCCGAGCGCCGGTAAAATACGGGGAAAATTTGCGGAAAGATCTGGCATGGAAAGGGTGAGAGGCTGGACAACGACCCAAACGGGACTCGTTACGGCTGCTTCCTTCCGGACCTGACCGGGTTGGCGAGGCGTTTGCCCGCGCCAACCTCTCGCCGCGTTATTTAGGGGATTCGCGCCGCAACGACAAGAGCCAAGAGCGCGCGGCATGGCATCCGGGCCGGGGATGGTAGAGCGGGGCGGTCATTCTCTTCTTGTCGCCAGACCGAGGCTGCGGTTAGGATCGGCACAAAGGCGTCGGGACGCGGGCACAAACAAAGGGTTACGACCAACAAGCACACCGCTGAAATCGGCGTTTTCAGCCGGATATTGAGGATAGGACGACATGAAACTTGCCGAGACGGTCACCTTTGGCGGACCCGGACTGGAGCGGGCCGCCGAATTTCGCACCGATCCCCAGAAAATCGCCGCCCTGCTGGGGGCGAGGGATGCGCGGGTTCTGCCGGTCTGGCGTGGCAAGCCGCTGTTTTGCAATGAAACTTGCGATGCGCTGCAGCTGCTTGCCCCGGATCACCAAATTTTTGCGGACGCGCCCGAGCCGGCGGTCTTTTTGGGTTTGGACGGGGGTCTCCCGATCTTTGGGCGCGACATTTCCGGTTGGGCCGGACCCGTGGACGAGCCGGTCGGCTCAAGCGGCTTTCACGATCAGTCGATACAGCAGCACCCCTCGCTTGCCACGGACTGTCGTTTTGCCGAACTGCGCATCCACATGGCCCGCCTGCCCGCACCCCAAGCCAGCCTTGCAGTCACGGCGACCGGGCTGTTCACATGGCACCACACGCATCGCTTTTGCCCCAATTGCGGTGCTGCAACCGAAATCGCGGCGGCCGGATGGCAGCGCCGCTGTCCGGCCTGCGCGCGCCTGCATTTCCCTCATATCGAGCCGGTTGTGATCATGCTGATCACCCATGGCAATGACCTATTGATCGGGCGCTCTCCGGGTTGGCCCGAGGGCATGTATTCCCTGCTGGCAGGGTTCATGGAGCCCGGCGAGACCGTCGAAGCAGCCGTCCGGCGCGAAGTCTTTGAGGAAACCGCCGTCAGGGTCAGCGCCGTCAGCTATCTTGCCAGCCAGCCCTGGCCCTTTCCCGCCAGCCTGATGATCGGCTGCCGGGGCGAGGCCACGACGCGCGAAATCATCATCGACGAAAAGGAGATCGAGGACGCCTGCTGGGTCTCGCGCGAACAGGTCATGGACGCCTGGGCCACCAAAAGCAGCACCCGTATCGCCGCCCGCAAGGGGGCGATTGCGCATTTTCTGATCCGGAACTGGTTGTCAGATACCCTTGATTAAGACACAGTTGATTAAGATAAAGTGGATAGATATCAGAACGACAGACAGCGGAATTCATTGCATGAAATTTAGCGGGAAAACGGAAATAGAGGCCTCTCTGACGACGACCTTTGCGGCCTTTGCCGATTTTGACGCCTTTGAACGGGACGCAACGCGGGCCGGAACCAGAGTGGCACGCACCGACGATCTGATCAGCCCCGGCCCCGGGATGATGTGGGATATTCAGGCCGAATTCAGAGGCAAGCCGCGCAAGATCGAGGCCGAGCTGGTAGATTACGATCCGCCAAATTCACTGGATTTCAAGGCCGTCACCAGTGGCTTTGACGCAACGGTCCGGGTCGATCTGGTCCCCTTGTCGGCCCGCCAGACCCGGGCGCAGATCTCTTTTGACATCCGCCCAACCTCGTTGGCCGCGCGTCTGATGCTGCAGTCTGCGCGACTGGCCAAGGGGCGTCTGGCGCGAAAGTTCCACCAGCGCCTGGCCCGTTTCGGGCGCGATCTGGAAAAACGGATTCAGTCCGCCTGAGCGGCCAGCGCCCGACGGTTACTATCGGCGGGGTAAACGCCGAGGATTTTCATATAGGAGGTGAAAAATTCCAGCTCCTCCAAGGCCAGACGCACCGCGGGATCGTCCGGGTGCCCCTCGATATCGGCATAGAACTGGGTGGCGGTGAAGGACCCTCCGACCATATAACTTTCCAGTTTGACCATGTTGACGCCGTTGGTGGCAAAGCCGCCCATGGCCTTGTAGAGCGCAGCCGGAATATTGCGCACACGAAACACGAAACTGGTCACCATATCAGTGCCGCGGCGCGTGTGATCCGCTTCGCGCGACATGATCAGAAAGCGGGTCGTGTTGTTCTGGTAATCCTCGATATGGCGGGCCAGAACCTCAAGGCCGTAAATCTCGCCGGCCAGTTCGCTGGCAAGGGCGCCTTGGGTCGGGTCCTTGGCCTCGGACACATGCCGGGCCGAGCCCGCCGTATCCGCCCCGGTCACCGCCCGGATCCCGTGTTCGCCCAGAAATCCGCGGCACTGGCCCAGCAGGACGGTGTGGCTGAGCGCCGAGGTCACGTCCTCAAGACGCGCGCCGGGCACACCGAGCAGGTTGATATGGACGCGCACGAAGGCCTCGCCAACGATGTGCAGTCCCGAGTCCGGCAACAGGTGGTGAATGTCCGCAACCCGCCCGTAGGTCGAGTTTTCCACCGGCAACATGGCCAGATCGGTCGCGCCGGTGCGCAAGGCCTCGATAGCGTCTTCGAATGTCGCGCAGGGCACCGCCTGATGGTCGGGCATCGCCTGATGGCAGGCCTGATGCGAATAGGCCCCCGGCTCACCCTGAAAGGAAATTTTCTTGTTCGGTGCGTTCATTGGCAACTCTTGCGTCTCTGGGCGTTTCGTCGCGGCTTCTACACCTTGCAACTGGCAAGGGGAAGCGTTTAGAAAGGCGCAGTTTTCGGGACACGCGGTTTGATCCGCTCATCAGGATAGGAAAGTCATGTTCAATACCACGACTCTCACAAAATATGGCGGGGCGCTAGCCGGGGCGCTGCTCGTTTTCCTCCTCATCAACTGGGCGTCGGATTCCATCTATGGGCTGACCAAACACGAGGGCGAGGCCAAACCCGCGTATGTCATTGAAACGGCTGAAGCCCCGCAACCCGCAGAGAAAGCCGCGGCCACTGCCCCATCCGAGGCCGACATTCTGGCGGCCGGCGACGCGGCAAAGGGCAAGAAGGTGTTTTCCAAATGCAAGGCCTGCCACAAGATCGAGCCGGGTGTGAACGCCACCGGCCCGTCACTCTATGGCGTGGTCGGACGTGACGTGGCCAGCGAGCCCAAATTCAGCTATTCCGGTGCCCTGAAAGGGGTGGGCGGCAAATGGACTGTGGCGCGCCTCAGCACATGGCTGAAAAAACCGCGGGATTTCGCCCCGGGAACCAAGATGGGCTTTGCCGGGCTGAAGAAACTGAAGGACCGGGCCAACGTGATTGCCTATCTGGGAACACTGGCACCCGCCGGAGCCCAGAAAGCGGCAGCACCGGCGGCCGCTCCGGCAAAAGCCGCGGCGCCGGCCCCTGCCAAGGCTGCACCGGCAGCACCGGCCCCGGCGCCCGCACCCAAGGTCGCCGCAGCAGGGGACCCCGCCAAGGGCAAGAAGGTCTTCAAGAAATGCAAGGTCTGCCACAAGACGGTTGCCGGGGTGAACGGGATCGGCCCGTCGCTGTTTGGCGTGGTCGGGCGCCCCGTCGCCAGCGAAGCGGGTTATTCCTATTCAAACGCGCTGAAAGGCCTTGGCGGAAACTGGACCGAAGCGCGCCTCAGCGACTGGCTGAAAAAGCCCCGGGATTTCGCCCCGGGAACCAAGATGGGCTTTGGCGGTCTGAAAAAAGAAAAGGATCGCGTCAATATCATCGCCTATCTGAAGTCGCTCTCGAATTGAAGACACGCAGGATATGCTGACCAACAGCCGCCCCACAACGGGCGGCTGTTTTCTTTTACAGGGTTGCAAGAAATTTCACGCAATCGCGTCTTGCAAAAAAGGTCTGCTCACTTTTACCTTGGGCGGGCAAATCTGCTCGGCCACCTGCAGGGGCGGGCCCAGAAAGGGACACGTGACATGAGACATCCACGCACCAGACATCCCCGCATTGCCGCCTGCCGCCGCCAAGGGCGCAAAAATCCGGCGTCGGCGATGCTGCTGACGGGAATTTTGCTGATCGCGTTTGCCGTCCTCACCGCCCCGGTCCGGGCCGGGGAGAAGATCATCAAATCCTACGGGATATCGACCTTTGGCGATCTGAAATACGGGCCGGATTTCAAGCATTTCGATTATGTGAACCCCGCGGCTCCCAAGGGCGGTGAGTTCTCGACCTGGGCTTTTGGCACCTTTGACAGTTTGACTCCCTATATCCTAAAGGGCAACGCGGCAGACCTGTCCACCATCTTCTTTGACAGCCTGATGACCGGAGACGCTGACGAACCGGATGCCATGTATGGCCTTGTCGCCTCGAGCATCGAGTATCCCGAGAGCCGCCAATGGGTCATTTTCAACATTCGCCCAGAGGCGCGCTTTTCCGATGGCTCCCCGGTCCGGGCCGAGGATGTGGTGTTCTCGTTTCACGCGCTTTTTGACAAGGGCCGCCCCAGCTTCAAGGTTACCCTATCGGACATCAAAAAGGTCGAGGCCCTAACCCCGCTGCGAGTAAAATTCACGTTCAAGAAAGGCGCCAACACCCGCGAATTGCCAATGACCGTTGCCGGGTTGCCGATCTTTTCCAAGGCCTATTACGCAACCCGCGACTTTGCCCAGAGCACGCTTGAGCCGCCCTTGGGCTCGGGGCCCTATATGCTGGAAAAAGTGGTGCCAGGAAAAACGATCATCTACAAAAGGCGCGCCGATTACTGGGCCAAGGACCTGCCGGTCAACGTCGGGCGCTACAATTTCGATAAGATCAGGATCGAGTATTACACGGATTATACGGCCGCGTTTGAGGGCTTCAAAGGCGGCTCGTACAACTACCGTGAAGAGTATCTGTCCAAGCTCTGGGGAACCGCCTACAATTTTCCGGCCATTCAAAAGGGCTGGGTCAAGAAGGAACAGATCAAGGACGGCAACCCCTCGGGAACACAGGGCTTCTGGTTCAACCTGAGACGGGCAAAATTCAAGGATCCACGGGTGCGTCAGGCGCTGGGAATGGCGTTCAATTTCGAATGGTCGAATAAGGCGCTGTTTTACGGCATTTACGATCGTACCGACAGTTTCTGGGAGAATTCCTATCTGCAGGCCCAAGGGATGCCCACGAAGGCCGAACTGGCCATTCTGGAGCCGCTGCGCAAGGATCTGCCAAAATCGGTGTTTACCAAACCGGCGTTCACGCCGCTGGTTTCCAAACCAACCAAGCTGGACCGGCGGGTGTTGCGTCGCGCCGGCCGACTGCTGGATCAGGCCGGCTGGAAAGTGGTCAACGGCGTTCGCCAAAACGCCAAAGGTGACAAGCTGGAGGTCGAAATTCTGAACGACAGCCCCTCGTTCGAGCGGATCATGAACCCCTATATCGACAACCTGAAACGTCTTGGCGTCGTGGCCAGTCTGCGCAACGTTGACAGCGCCCAAGAGGTCGAGCGCGAAAAAACCTTTGATTTCGATATCGTCGTTCGGCGCTATACGATGTCGCTGACCCCGGGGATCGAACTGCGCGGAATGTTTTCAAGCCGGACGGCCAATCTGCAGGGCTCGAACAATATCGCCGGGGTTGCCAACCCGGCCATCGACAGCCTGATCGATACAATTGAAAAGGCCGATAGCCGCAAAAAGCTGAACGTCGCCGTCAAGGCGCTGGACCGCGCCCTGCGGGCAATGCATATCTGGGTGCCACAATGGTACAACCCCTATCACAACATCGCTTATCTGGATGTGTTCAGCCGGCCAAAGAAACCGGCACCATTTGCGGTGGGCGAAATCGATTTCTGGTGGTATGACAAGGCAAAAGAGGCGCGGCTAAAGGCGGCTGGCGCCCTCTGAGAACAGGATAACCCGAAATATGGGCGCGTATATCATCCGGCGGATATTGTTGATGATCCCGACCTTGCTGGGGATCATGATCATTAACTTTGTCCTCGTTCAATTCGTCCCCGGCGGCCCGGTCGAGCAAATCCTCAGCAAGTTGGACCAGCAGAGCAGCGCCACTGCCCGGATTGCCGGCGGGGGCAACGAGGCGGGGGCCGCCAGCCCCTCGGTTCAATATCAGGGCGCCAAGGGGCTGCCACCGGATTTCATCAAGAACCTGAATAAGCAATTCGGATTTGACAAACCGCCGCTGCAGCGCTTCCTGCTGATGATGCGCGACTATGCGCGCTTTGATTTTGGCGAAAGCTATTTCCGCTCGATCAGCGTCATCGATCTGGTCAAGGAAAAGCTGCCGGTCAGTATCTCGCTGGGGCTCTGGACCACCCTGATTGCCTATATGATCTCGATTCCGCTGGGCATTCGCAAGGCGGTCAAGGATGGCTCGACCTTCGACACATGGACTTCGGGGGCGATTATCGTGGCCTATGCGATTCCGGGGTTTCTGTTCGCGATCCTGCTGCTGGTGCTGTTTGCCGGGGGCTCTTTTGTGAAATGGTTTCCCCTGCGTGGCTTGACCAGCGAGAATTTCGCCGACATGACGCCGTTAATGCAGATCAAGGATTACCTCTGGCATATCGTGCTGCCGGTCACCGCCAACACCATCGCGGCCTTTGCCACGTTGACGTTGTTGACCAAGAACAGCTTTCTGGATGAAATCAAGAAACAATACGTCATTACCGCCCGCGCCAAGGGCCTGTCTGAGCGGCGGGTATTTTATGGCCATATCTTTCGCAATGCCATGCTGATCCCGATCTCGGGATTTCCCGCCGCGTTCATTGCCATCTTTTTTACCGGCTCGCTGATTATCGAGATCGTGTTCTCACTGGATGGCATGGGTCGGCTGGGGTTCGAAGCGGCCATCAACCGCGACTATCCGGTGCTGTTCGGCACGCTTTACGTTTTCGGGATGCTGGGCCTTTTCGTCAATCTGCTGTCGGACCTCACCTATGTCTGGGTGGACCCGCGCATTGATTTTGCGAGCCGCGAAACATGAGGGTTTTCCGCGAGGGATCCCTTTCGCAGCGGCGCTGGCGCAATTTTACCGCCAACCGCCGGGCACTGTGGTCGTTGTGGATTTTCGGAATCCTGTTCACGATCGCCCTGTTTGCCGAATTCGTCGCCAATGACAAGCCGCTGCTGGTTTCATATCGCGGCGAAATTCGCGCCCCGGCCTTCCGATTCTACCCCGAAACCGCGTTTGGAGGCGAGTTTCAGACCGAGGCCGACTATCCCGCCCCCGAGGTGCAGTGCCTGATCGTGACCGGCGGGCTGGACGCCTGTTTCGACGACCCCAAGGGGATCATGGCCGATGCGGCGGACGGTGTTGTCAACGGCAAGAAAATCCAGAAAGGCTGGCTGCTCTGGGCGCCGATACCCTACAGCTTCAACACCATCAATTACGATGTTCAGCCCGCACCGGGCGCGCCGGATGCCAAGCACTGGCTGGGGACTGACGATCAGACCCGCGATGTGCTGGCGCGGATCATCTATGGGTTTCGCATTTCAACCCTGTTTGCCTTTTTCGTGGTTGGCGTCAGCTCGGTTATCGGCGTCGCGGCAGGCGCATCGATGGGGTATTTCGGCGGCTGGGTTGATCTGACATTTCAGCGCGTGGTCGAAATCTGGGGCAATATTCCCAGCCTTTACATCATCATCATCCTGTCGGCCATGTTCACGATGGATTTCACCCTGCTGGCCATCCTGATCGCGCTGTTCAGTTGGACCTCGCTGATCGGCGTCGTACGGGCCGAATTCCTGCGCGCGCGAAATTTTGAATACACCCGCGCCGCCCGGGCGCTGGGGGTTGGCGACTGGCGCATCATGTTCCGCCATATTCTGCCCAACGCCATGGTAGCCACCCTGACCTTTGCCCCGTTTCTGATCACTGGCGCCATCGGCACCTTGGCCAGCCTCGATTTTCTCGGCTTTGGGCTGCCAGCCTCTTATCCGTCGCTGGGCGAACTGGCGCTGCAGGCCAAGCAAAACCTGCAAGCGCCCTGGTTGGCCTTTGCCGCCTTCACCACATTTGCCACCATGCTGTCCTTGCTGGTGTTCATCTTCGAGGGCGTGCGCGATGCGTTTGACCCCAGAAAGACCTTTCAATGAGTCGGGAAAACGAGAGGGCGGGCAACAGCCCCCCGCCGCAGGGTCGCCAGATCGGTGAGGTGATCCTGACCGTCAAAAACCTTGAGGTCTCTTTTGGCGCCGCCCCGCCCGTTGTGCGCAATGTCAGTTTCGATATCCGCGCCGGGGAAACCGTGGCGCTGGTCGGTGAAAGTGGCTCGGGAAAATCGGTTACAGCCCTGTCCACGGTCAAGCTGCTGCCCGACAGCGCCGAGGTCAGCGGCTCGGTCACCTATCGCGGCACGGAAATGATCGCCGCCAACGAGCAGACTCTGCGCCGGGTGCGCGGCAATGACATCAGCTTTATTTTTCAGGAGCCGATGACATCCCTGAATCCCCTGCATACGCTAGAGCGACAGATCGGGGAAAGCATCGCACTGCATCAGGGGCTAACTGGCCCGGCAGCGCGGGCGCGCATCGTCGATCTGTTGAACAAGGTCGGTATTCGCGATCCCGAAGGGCGCCTGTCCCACTATCCGCACCAGTTTTCCGGCGGTCAGCGCCAGCGCATCATGATCGCAATGGCGCTGGCGAATGAGCCGGATATCCTGATCGCAGATGAGCCGACCACCGCCGTTGACGTCACCATTCAGGCGCAGATCCTCGACCTGTTGGCCAGCCTGCAACGCTCGGAAGGGATGGGCCTGTTGTTCATCACCCATGATCTGGGCATCGTGCGCAAGATTGCCGACCGGGTCAACGTCATGCAACAGGGGGAGATCGTCGAAGCGGGCGATGCGCGCGCGATCTTTGCCAACCCCCGGCATCCTTACACGAAAAAGCTGCTGGCCGCCGAGCCCAGCGGACGGCCCGCTCCCGTGCCAGCGGGCAGCAAAACGCTGCTGTCGATCAAGGATCTGCGCGTCTGGTTCCCGATCAAACGTGGCGTCTTTCGCAAGGTTGTGGGGCACGTGAAGGCGGTCAATTCAGCGACGTTCGATCTGCACGAAAGCGAGACCATCGGCATCGTAGGGGAAAGCGGCTCGGGCAAAACCACGCTGGCGCTGGCGGTCATGCGCCTGATCTCCAGCGAAGGGCCAATCCTGTTTCTGGGGCGCGACATTCAGGGGCTGAAGAACAAGCAGCTGCGGCCCCTGCGCAAGGATATCCAGATGGTTTTTCAGGACCCTTACGGCTCATTGTCACCGCGTCTGACGGTCGAGCAGATCATCGCCGAAGGGCTGGAGGTTCAGGGCCTGAAACCGGGGCAGGACAAACACCGCATGGTGGCCGATATCCTGACCGAGGTCGGCCTGAAACCGGAGATGATGGAGCGCTACCCGCACGAGTTCTCGGGCGGCCAGCGCCAGCGCATTGCGGTTGCCCGCGCGATGATCCTGCGCCCGCGCGTCGTGGTTTTGGATGAGCCGACATCGGCCTTGGACATGACCGTGCAGGTCCAGATCGTCGAACTGCTGCGCAGCCTGCAAGAAAAGCACAAGTTGGCCTATCTTTTCATCAGCCATGACCTGAGAGTGGTTCGGGCGCTCGCACACAAGGTCATGGTCATGAAACTGGGCGACTTTGTCGAGCAGGGATACAGCGATCAGGTGTTTGAGGCGCCAAAGACGGATTATACCAAAACCCTGATGGCGGCGGCATTCAACAAAACCGATAGCCCGTCCTAGGGCCAAGCCCCCTCAATCCCCGAAACTGCGCCGTTCAGCGAGGTAAGGCTGGGTTTGGCGGGCCTCTGAAATTGCGTCCTTGTGCAGCGTTGCCTCAAGAATGGTCGCCTCGCGCCCGCCGGTGGCCTCGGTCGTCCCTGTGGGCGAGATGATGCAACTGCCGCCAAGACAGGCCTCCGGGCCGTTGTTGTGGGCCCAGTTTGCATAAGCAACGAAAACGCCGTTTTCCAGTGCCCGGACGGGCACCAGCTTTTCCGCGACACCCTCGCGCCCGACCCCAAGGGCGGCCGGAACCACAAGCAGCTCAGCCCCGTTCAACGCCGCATGGCGGGCAACCTCGGGATGCTCAAGGTCACGCCCGATCAAGACCGCCAGTTTCCAGCCCTGATAGTCAAAGACCAGCGCCTGATCCCCCGGGACAAAGGCCGCGCCGTCCGTCCCTGCACCCGGATAGAGGGCGCGGTGGTTGGTGATGGCCTTGCCCGTTGCATCAATGAACATGGCAGAATTGGAATAGCCGCCCTCAACAGCCTCGGGATAGCCAAAAACAATCGCGATTTCGTGCAGAAACGCAATCTCGCCCACGCGCTCGGCGTATTCTCCCTGCGCCGGTCGCGCCGTCTGTTCCAGCGGTTCGGATAGTCTGTGTCCGCACAGGGTAAGTTCCGGGCAAATCAGCAGCTCTGCGCCGGAATCCGAGGCGCGCTCGGCGACCATATCCATCCAGCTCAAACGCGCATCGGCACTCTCATGACGGTCGCCCGCCTGAAAAATGGAAATCGTCAGATTGTTCATCACCGCAATATGAACATCCCCTGCCATTTTGCAACGCAAAACCGGCACCGGCGTGATTTGGACGGGGCCAGCTGCATAAGCCCGCCTCCCAAACCTTCACCCTATATGGCCAGGCTGTGGCCGGCGGCATCCATGCTGTAGGCGTCAAACTCGCGGGCGATCATCCGGGTCAGGGGCTGGCCCTGTGGCGTGATTTCCAGCACCGCGTTGGTCTGGCGCGTGAACGGCGAAAACTTTTGATGAACGCGCGCCAGTTCCAGCCGCAGATCGACCTCGACCTCGTCAAACTCGGCCTCAATCTTGTCAAGATCCACGCGGAACGCGCACATCAGTTCTTCGATCACACGGGCCCGCAACAAGTCATCCCCGGCAAAGGCATGGCCGCGCGCGGCTGCAAACTTGCCGTCGCGCACCTGCGCAAGATAGCCTGCGGTGGCGCTGACATTTTGCACATAACCCTGAGGAAACCGTGAAATCGCCGACGCCCCGAGGCCGATCAGCGTGTCACAGCGGTCATCGGTGTAGCCCTGAAAATTCCGCCGCAGCCGACCTTCACGCGCGGCAACATCCAGACCGTCGCCGATCTTGGCAAAATGGTCGATCCCGATCCCGCTATAGCCCGCATTAAGAAATAATTTGCGCGCCGCGTCGTAAAGGTCAAGGCGCGAAATCGAATTGGGCAACCGGTCCTCGGGAATCATCGTTTGCCGCTTGGCCATCCACGGAACATGGGCATAGCCATAAAGCGCGACGCGGTCCGGCCCGAGGCTGATCAGCTTGCGCGTCGTGTCCTCGATGCTGGCCCTGTCCTGATCCGGCAAGCCGTAAAGAATATCGGTATTCAGGCTGTGAATCCCCCGTGCCCGCAGCTTTTCCGCCGTCGCTGCGGTCAGTTCAAAGCTCTGCTCGCGGCCGATCGTCTTTTGAATTTCCGGGTTGAAATCCTGAATGCCGATGCTTGCCCGGTTCATGCCGGCGGCCGCAAGCGCATCCATGCGCGCCTCGTCAACCTCGCTGGGGTCCACCTCGACCGAAAATTCGGCCCCGTCGGCAAACGGCATGAACTGCTTGATTCGCCCGGCCAGCATTTCGATCATCTTTGGCGAAAGGATGGTCGGTGTCCCGCCGCCCCAATGGAGGCGCGCAAGGGTCACACCCTCGGGCAGAGCCAGCCCGACCTGCCCGATATCCTCCATCAGCGTCCCCAGATAGGAATGCACAGGGTCGTCCGTGCGCACGCCTTGGGTCCGACAGGCGCAGAACCAGCACAGGCGCCGGCAGAACGGAATGTGGACGTATAATGATATGGATGCGCCCGGTTTGACGGCACGCAGCCAGCGTTCGAACTCGGGCCGCTGCACCCCGGTGGTAAAGTGCGGAGCAGTCGGATAGCTCGTATATCTGGGAACCTTCGATTCAAACAAACCGAGGTTGGCGAGTTGTCTATTGTCTGTCATTGTCGTATCTAGGGGTGTATGTTCCGACCTTACCTTGATCAAGATCAAATCCAAGGATAATAATGAGCGTCCAGGCCAATTTGTTAGCCGAATCCTCCTGCGAGAGTTGTCCGATACGGTATCGGGCGGTCTGCGCGCGCTGTGAAGAGGACGAATTGGCGCTGTTGGACCAGATGAAATCCTACAAGACCTACGCACCGGGGCAAACGATCGTCTGGGCCGGAGACAAGGTGCAGTTCGTCGGCTCGGTAGTCACCGGGGTGGCGGCCCTGTCGCAAACGATGGAGGACGGCCGGCGGCAGATGGTCGGCTTGCTGTTGCCCAGCGATTTCGTTGGCCGCCCGGGGCGGGATTACGCCCCCTTTGACGTAGTTGCGGCAAACGAGGTGACGCTGTGCAAATTTGCCAAGGCCCCGTTTGAAGAACTGCTGGGCCGCTCGGCCTCGATCTCGTCGCGGCTGCTGGAAATGACCTTGGATGAGCTGGACGCAGCGCGGGAATGGATGTTGCTGCTCGGGCGCAAGACGGCGCGGGAAAAGATCGCCAGCCTGCTGACAATCCTGGCGCGGCGGGACGCCCATCTGCGATTGGCCTCGGCCAGCAGCAATGTGCGCTTTGACCTGCCGCTTTCGCGCGAGGCGATGGCCGATTACCTTGGCGTCACGCTGGAAACGGTCAGCCGACAAATCTCGGCGCTGAAACGGGAGGGCATCATCGAGCTGGAGGGGAAACGCCACGTCACCGTCCCTGATTTCGCCCGCCTAATGAACGAGACCGGAGACGATTCCGACGGCGGAATGCTGACCTGAGCGGCCGCGCAAGGTTTTTTCCGATCCCGCCCCCGGCTTTGGCGCGTTCAATGTGCCATGAAGACCGGGAAGGTTGCCGTTTGCAGCATGTCGCGGGTTGCGCCACCCAGAATGGACTCGCGAAACCGCGAATGACCATAGGCCCCCATGACCAGCAGGTCGGCGCCAAAATCGGTCACGTGCCGTTCGAGCACCTCGACCACCTTGGGCATCGTCCGGGCCAGAACCGTCACGGTCACATTGGCTCCGTGCCGGGCCAGCATCTTTGACAATTGCACCCCCGGGTCGCTCTCGTGCTTGTCATGGCGACCGGGATCGACGATGGCGATATCGACGGCTTCGGCCGCGACCAGAAACGGCATCGCCGCCCGAATCGCGGCGAGAGCTTCGGCGCTCTGGTTCCAGGCCACGACGATGCGCTTGCCGGGCAACTCGCAACCTGTCGAAGGACAAACCAGAACCGGCGCGTGCCCGTCAAACATCACGCTTTCCAGAACCAGCGACGCGTCTTCCCCTGCCCCACCGGCGTAGGGCGATGGCAAAACCACAAGGTCGCTGTAGCGTGCGACCGAGCCGACCGCATAGGAAATCCCGCTGATCTGGGCCACCATCGGGTGGCAGGACCAGTTGATTTTGGCTGCGTCCAGCATCGCCCGGGCCTCGGTTTCGAATTTCTTGGCGTCATCGCGGGCCATCTGCATCCCGTCATCCATCACCGATGGCGCTGCTCCGGCGTAATAGAGCCCCGGTTGAATTCGGTCCACACCAAGGCACAGGACCGTCAGGTGCCCGTCTTCGGCCGCCACCATACGCGCGGCCATATCGACGGCGGCGTGGCTCTGCTCGCGGGCGTCCCACACACTCATTATCGTTTTATAGGCCATTCAAAGACTCCTTTCTTGTGGGTCCGATCATGGTATATATAGCGAAGTCTTCGCCTCAATGACATGAATCAATCGGACAATATCGCACAGTCTCTGTTCAGACTTTTTTGACATAGATCAAAGAATCTTCGCGCCGGTTTGACCAGTTGTCGTCTATGGTCGGGACCAGATCGCGACCAGGACAGGTGCGCGCAAAAAAACGAAGGGACACTCGATGCTGGACTACTTGAAACTGATTGTGTTGGCGGTCATCACGCTGTTTGCGGCGATGGCAGCCAATTTTGCACATGATTTTGCCTTTGAGCTACATGCGATCCTGATCGTCATAATAGCCGGCGGCCTGTTCATCTACACGCTGCGGCACACCAACGATCCACCAAAACCGGCACCGACCGGCTATATGGACGGGGTCATTCGCGCCGGGGTGATCGCCACCGGGTTCTGGGGAATTGTCGGCTTTCTGGCCGGGACCTTCATTGCCTTTCAACTGGCCTTTCCGCACCTCAATTTCGAGTTCCTCCAAGGTTACGGCAACTTTGGGCGCCTGCGGCCGCTGCACACATCAGCGGTCATTTTTGCCTTTGGCGGCAACGCCCTGATCGCCACCTCGTTTTATGTCGTGCAGCGCACCAGTGCAGCGCGGCTCTGGGGGGGCAACATGGCGTGGTTCGTGTTCTGGGGCTATCAGCTGTTCATCGTGCTGGCCGCGACCGGCTATCTGATGGGGGTCACCCAGTCCAAGGAATATGCCGAGCCGGAATGGTATGTGGATATCTGGCTGACCATCGTCTGGGTCGCCTATCTGGCGGTGTTCTTTGGCACCATCCTGAAACGCAAGGAAAAACACATCTACGTGGCCAACTGGTTCTACCTCAGCTTTATCGTGACGATCGCGATGCTGCACGTCATCAACAACCTCGCTGTGCCGGTATCGATCTTTGGGTCCAAATCCGTGCAGCTGTTTGCCGGGGTGCAGGATGCGATGACCCAGTGGTGGTATGGCCACAACGCGGTCGGGTTCTTTCTGACGGCCGGGTTCCTTGGGATGATGTATTACTTTGTGCCCAAGCAGGCCGAACGCCCGGTCTACAGCTATAAACTGTCGATCATCCACTTCTGGGCGCTGATCTTTCTTTACATCTGGGCCGGCCCGCACCACCTGCACTACACCGCCCTGCCCGACTGGGCACAATATCTGGGCATGGCCTTTTCCATCATGCTGTGGATGCCCTCCTGGGGTGGTATGATCAACGGACTGATGACCCTTTCGGGGGCGTGGGACAAGCTGAGGACCGATCCGATCCTGCGGATGATGGTGATCTCGGTGGCCTTTTATGGCATGTCCACCTTTGAAGGTCCGGTGATGTCGATCCGCGCTGTCAACAGCCTCAGCCACTACACCAACTGGACCATCGGCCACGTGCATTCCGGCGCTCTGGGCTGGAACGGCATGATCACCTTTGGCGCACTTTACTTCCTGACCCCGCGCCTGTGGAAGAAAGAGCGGCTTTACAGCCTGTCCATGGTCTCGTGGCACTTCTGGCTGGCCACCATTGGTATCGTTCTTTACGCCAGCTCGATGTGGGTTGCGGGGATCACCCAGGGCCTGATGTGGCGCGAAGTCGATGCGCAAGGCTTTCTGGTGAACTCGTTTGCCGACACGGTCGCAGCGATGCACCCGATGTATATCATCCGCGGACTGGGCGGGGTTCTTTACCTCACTGGCGGGGTGATCATGGTGGTCAACCTCTGGAAGACCGTCACCAGTGCACCGGCCAAATCCGACCTGACCGCCTCTGCGGTTCCGGCTGAATAAGAGAGGCAGAGAAACATGTCGTTACTATCAAAACACAAGTTCATCGAAACCAACGCGACGGTTCTGCTGATTCTCAGCCTGCTGGTCGTTTCGGTTGGCGGTCTGGTCGAGATCGTTCCCCTCTTTTACATCCAGAACACCATCGAAAAGGTGAAGGGCATGCGCCCTTATACCCCGCTGGAGCTGGCCGGGAGGAACATCTACGTGCGCGAGGGGTGCTATCTCTGCCACAGCCAGATGATCCGCCCGTTGCGCGACGAGGTCGAACGCTATGGGCCGTATTCGCTGGCCGCAGAGTCGATGTATGACCACCCGTTCCAGTGGGGCTCGGAACGCACCGGCCCTGATCTGGCCCGGGTTGGAGGACGCTACTCGGATGAGTGGCACGTCCACCACCTGACCGACCCGCGCTCGGTTGTCCCCGAGAGCGTGATGCCGACCTATGGCTTCATGCTGCATGACGTCATCGATGGCAAATATATCGCCGACGTGATGAAGACCAACCGCGAGGTGGGTGTCCCTTACACGGATGAGCAGATCGCCAACGCACTGGCCGATTTCAAGGCCCAGGCCAACCCCGATGCTGACACATCCGGGCTCCTGAAACGCTATGGTGACAAGGTCAACGTGCGCAACTTTGACGGCCAGCCACAGCTGACCGAGATGGACGCCCTGATTGCCTATTTGCAAGTTCTTGGTACGATGGTTGATTTCTCGACCTTCATTCCAGACGCAAGCCGCTGAGGGGAGGGCTGAACATGGACAAGTATAATATCCTGCGGGAATTTGCCGAAAGTTGGGGCATGTTTCTGATGCTCTTTGTCTTTCTTCTGGTGCTGGTCAGAACCTATCTCCGTCCCGGAGCCAAGAAGAAATACGCAGAAGCCGCCAACATCGTTCTGCTGCGCGGTGACAATCTGGAGGATGATCTGAAAACCATCGACGAGACAAACCCGACCCCCCGGAAGGAGACCCGGACATGAGCAAGAAAGACGACAAACACCCCGAGGTGCCAACCACGGGTCACAGCTGGGACGGGATCGAAGAACTGGACAACCCGTTGCCGCGCTGGTGGCTGTGGACGTTCTATGCCTGCATCGCCTTTGCGATCTACCTGTTCATCTGGTATCCCTCGTGGCCGATCTCGACAAAGGGGGCCTGGGCTGGCCTTGGGCATTACAGTTCACGCGCGGATGTCGCCAAGGAGATCAAGAAATATAACGACGCCAATGCCGCTGTGGACAAGCGTCTGGCCTCGGCCGATCTCAACGCCATCGAGAAAGACCCCGAGCTGAACAGCTATGCCATGAACGGCGGCGCGGCGGTGTTCCGGACATGGTGCGCCCAATGTCACGGCGCCGGGGCCAACGGGGCCAAGGGCTTTCCCAGCCTGATCGACGACGACTGGCTCTGGGGCGGAACCATTCAGGACATCCACCAGACGGTCAGCCACGGCATTCGCTATGCCGCCGACCCGGACACGCGCGATTCCGAAATGCCAGCGTGGGGCGACCAGCTGTCCAAGGCAGAGATTGCCAATGTCGTTCAATATGTCCTGTCGATCTCGGGCGGTCAGGCCGACAAGGCGGCCGCCAAGGCCGGGGCCACGGTGTTTGCCGACAATTGCGCGGCCTGTCACGGCGAAGATGCCAAAGGCGGGCGTGATTTCGGTGCCCCGAACCTGACCGACGCGATCTGGCTTTATGGCGGCGACGTCAAGACCATCACCAAGACGGTCACCTACGGCCGCAAGGGCGTCATGCCCGCATGGTCCGGCCGTCTGAGCGAATCGCAAATTCGTCAGGTCGCCACCTATATTCACCAGCAAGGCGGTGGTGAATAAACACATGTTCTCCGGGCGCTCCCTCTTGCGCCCGGAGGATCCGGCACCGGCTCCCCCGTCCTGTTCACACCGTAGGGGAGCCGGTGTCTTTTATGACCTGCGACGACTTTACGCGCTTTTCCCAAGCGCCGGGCCGCACCAGTTTCTAGAGTAGCACAACACCAACCCAGCCGACAAATCGCGAAACCAGTCGCGAACAGGCCCAAGGATTTCTCAGGATGACAAACTCTGCCGAAGAGCCCCCGAAACTTTATGCCGCACAGGAACCGATCTTTCCGCGCCGGGTTTACGGTTTTTTCCGCAGCCTGAAATGGAGCCTGATGATCGTCACCCTTGGGATCTATTATATCACTCCGTGGATCCGCTGGGACCGGGGGCCAAACCTGCCCGATCAGGCGGTGCTGATCGATCTCTCTACACGTCGATTCTTCTTTTTCTGGATCGAGATCTGGCCACAGGAATTCTACTTTGTCGCGGGCCTTCTGATCATGGCGGGGCTTGGTCTGTTTCTGTTCACCTCGGCGCTAGGGCGGGTCTGGTGTGGATATGCCTGTCCGCAAACCGTATGGACCGACCTTTTTGTTACTGTCGAGCGCTGGATCGAGGGCGACCGCAATGCCCGCGTCCGCCTTTACAAGGCCAAGTGGGACGCCCACAAGATTCGCCTGCGCCTGACCAAATGGTTTGTCTGGCTTCTGATCAGCGTCGCAACCGGCGGGGCTTGGGTGTTCTATTTCGCCGACGCCCCCACCCTTTTGCAACAGCTGGTGCATGGCAGCGCGCCTTATATCGCCTATGTGTTCATCCTGTCGCTGACCGGAACGACCTTTCTGTTCGGCGGGTTTGCCCGCGAGCAAATCTGCATCTACATGTGCCCGTGGCCGCGAATTCAGGCGGCGATGATGGACGAGGACACGATCACCGTCGCCTACCGCGCCTGGCGGGGCGAGCCGCGCGGCAAGCATCGCAAATCCGCGGATGCCGACAAGTTGGGCGATTGCATCGACTGTAATGCTTGCGTCAATGTCTGCCCGATGGGCATCGATATCCGCGACGGGCAGCAACTGGCCTGCATCACCTGCGCATTGTGCATCGACGCCTGCGACGGCATGATGGCCAAGGTCGGCAAGCCCCGCGGCCTGATCGATTACATGGCCCTGACCGACGAAGCACGCGAGCGCTCGGGAAAACCCCCCAAACCTGTCTGGAAACACATCCTGCGGCTGCGCACGATCATCTATACCGTTCTCTGGGCCGGGGTCGGGGCATTCCTGATCGCCGCCCTGTTCCTGCGCTCGAACATCGATTTCAACGTCTCGCCGGTACGCAACCCGGTCTATGTGACGCTTTCGGACGGCTCGATCCGAAACACCTTCAACTTGCGGATCCACAACAAGCAGGGTCAGGCGCATCGGTTCATGATCTCGGTCACGCCAAAAGGTATTTTCGGCACCACCGTTCAGGGACAAAAGGACGGCATGGTTACGGTTCCTGCCGACGAGACTGGCTCGCACAAGCTGTTCGTAACGGCATTTCGCAATTCACCGGCGGCTAAGGCGGGTTTGACAGACATCCGCATTTGGGTCGAAGATATGGAAACAAAGGACCGGGTCTACAAGGACACCGTCTTTAACGGGAAAGGACGCTGACATGGCTGTGCGTAAATTTACCGGCCGGAAATTCCTGTTGGTGGTTGTCTCGTTCTTTCTGGTCATTATTGGCGCAAACTTGTCGCTGGTCTATGCGGCGCTGGGAACGTTCCCAGGGCTTGAGGTGCACAACACCTATGTCGCCAGCCAGAATTTCAACCGCGACCGCGAGGCGCAGATCAACCTTGGCTGGCACGCCAAGACGTCGTTTGACGGCAAGGTCCTGACCTTGCAAATTCGCGACAAGACGGGGGCCCCCGCCCGGATCACGCTGCTTGAGGCCACGGTCGGGCGCGCCGCCTATGACTGGGCCGATAAAAAGCTGACCTTTGCACAAGGGGCGCGCCCGTACCGCGTTCCGCTCAGTCTGGCGCCGGGAAAATGGGAGGTCCGTTTTACCGCAACCGCGCCCGATGGTGAAAAATTCCACCAGCGCCTGCCAATCTATGTGACTCGCTGAGCATGGCCCCCGAGGTCCTCCCACGCCCGGCGGCCTGCCCAGCCTGTGCCGTCAGCCCCGCCGAGGTTGCGGCACCCGAGGCCGCCCCTGATGGCGGCAATATCATGCTGTCGGTTCCCACGGTCCATTGCGCAGGTTGCATCTCGGCGGTTGAGCGCGGGCTGGAAAAGGTCGAGGGCGTCTCGGAGGCGCGGGTCAACCTGTCGCTGAAACGGGTCAGTGTCAAAGCCGATGAATCGATCAGCCCTGCCGATCTGGTTGAGGTCCTCTCGGGCATCGGCTATGAAGCGCATGAGTTGGAACCCGCCCTGCTGGCAGAAGCGCGCGTTGATACCGGAGGGCGCGACCTCTTGATGCGTCTGGCGGTTGCCGGTTTTGCCGCCATGAATGTCATGCTGCTGTCGGTGGCAGTCTGGGCCGGAGCCGAGGGGGAGACGCGAAACCTTCTGCACTGGTTCTCGGCCCTTGTCGCCCTTCCCGCGGTGGGGTTTGCCGCCCAACCCTTTTTCAGGAACGCGCTGTCTGCCCTGCGTGTGCGGCGGTTGAATATGGACGTGCCGATCTCGCTGGCAATCACACTGGCCGCAGGCATGTCGCTGTTTGAAACCATGGCCGGGGGACGTGACGCCTATTTCGATGCGGCCTTGTCCCTGACCTTCTTTCTGCTTGCCGGGCGCTATCTGGATTACCGCACCCGTGCCAGCGCCCGCTCGGCGGCACAGGAACTGACCGCTCTTGAGGTTCCTCGCGCCCTGAAACTGGTGAACGGGCAAGAAGTGATCACCGATGTGGGAGCCCTGAACAAGGGCGATATCGTCATCATAAAACCCGGGATCCGGGTGCCTGTGGACGGGGTGGTTCTGAGCGGCGAAAGCGAGATCGACCGCGCCTTTCTGACCGGCGAAAGCCGACCGGCCTATGTCGGCCCGAACCAACCGATCAACGCCGGCGAGATCAATCTGACGGGCAGCCTGACCATGCGAGTCACCGCCCAGGCAAAGGATTCAACCCTGCAGAAAATGGCCAGTCTGGTGGCGCTGGCAGAAAGCTCACGCAACAGATATACCTCGCTGGCCGACCGGGCCGCCGCCATCTACGCACCGGGGGTCCACCTGCTGGCTGCCGCCGCCTTTGTCGGCTGGTTTCTGCTGACCGGCGATCTGCGGCTGTCCATCAATATCGCCATATCGGTCCTGATCATCACCTGCCCCTGTGCGCTGGGGCTGGCTGTCCCCGCGGTCACAACAGCAGCCAGCGGACGTTTGTATCGTCAGGGTGTGTTGCTGAAAAACGGAACCGCGCTGGAGCGTTTAGCCGAGGTCGATACGGTCCTGTTTGACAAGACCGGCACGCTGACCCAAGGCACGCCGCGACTGGTGTCAGCGGACACCATTGACGCGCGTGACCTTGCCCTCGCCGCCAGTCTTGCGCGGCACAGCGCCCACCCTCTGGCGACGGCGCTGTTGACCGCCGCACAGGACCGGGGTCTGGCGGTCGACCTCCCCGGGCTTGATGCCGTCAAAGAGGTTCCCGGATATGGCGTCCGGGCGTATTTGAGAGGCGTTGAGGTCCGTCTGGGGCGTGCATCATGGGTCGGCGCCAGCGCGGGGGAAACCACCGCAACCTATCTTCGGCGCGGGGACGGCGAGCCAATCATGTTCGCCTTTGCCGATGCCCTGCGTCCCGGCGCTGCCGATCTTATTCCGCAGCTCTCGGCAATGGGCCTGAAAACCGTGATACTGACAGGTGACACGCAAATGGCCGCTGAAGCGGTTGGTGGCGACCTTGGCCTCGATCAGGTCATCGCCAATGTCCTGCCGGATGAAAAACTCGGCAAGATCACCAGTCTGGGCGAGCAGGGTCACAAGGTCCTGATGGTAGGTGACGGTCTGAACGACACTGCCGCCCTTACCGCAGCCCATGTCTCGATCTCGCCAGCGTCGGCGCTTGACGTTGCGCGGGTCGCTTCTGATATCGTGATTCTCGGGCAGGATTTCTCGGTAATCGCGGAATGTGTGAAAACCGCCCGCTCGGCGCGGCAACGGGTCAAGGAGAATTTTGGCCTCGCCGTGATTTACAACGCCATCGCCATACCTGTTGCCCTGCTGGGGCTGGCCACCCCCCTGCTTGCGGCGCTGGCGATGAGCGCATCCTCGATCACGGTGACTCTCAACTCGTGGAGGCTGCGTTAATCATGCAAATCATCGCCGTACTTATTCCGGTTTCGTTATTTCTGGGGGGGCTTGGTCTGGCCGCCTTTTTCTGGATGGTCAAGGCCGGCCAATTCGACGATCCCGAGGGCGACGCGAACCGCATCCTGCGTACGGATTATGACGACCACCCCAAAGAGTGACCCGCGGCACCCAAGACGTCGCCGAGGCGTTGCTTTGTTCATACGCAGGGGATATTACCCGTTCGGGCCGATCACCACGCAGGACCGTTGCCACGCATTAAGGCGGCTGCAGGCGCGCTCTGCCGACGCCCGGCTGAGGCCGACGAAGTGCGCCTGATACCGCCCCGCCTTTGGCACCACCTTGCGCAACGCGCCATCCAGAGAGCTGAGGTCCATCAACGCCGTTTGCAACAACAGTTTTTCTGCCTTGTTGCGGGTTGGTAATATCCCGATCCTAACGTCCCACTGGCGATCCCCTGAGGAGGTTGACACGCGGGTGATCACCTTAAGCCCGTCGTCCCGTGGGGCCGGACGGAGCGTTGCGGTCTCGGCCTGACTGGCCGTGACATCCGGGGCCTCGCTCTGGGCCTTTTTCACGGCGTCTCCGATGGCCAGCATCAGTTTTTTTGTTTCCAGCTTGCTGCGCACCGCCCGTGGCCGTGGCCTTATGCTGCGCGTAACCGCACCCGAGGCCAGCAACACCGGCTTTGGCCGACCATAGGTCGGCAAGGCTGGCTTCTGGATCTTGACAAAGGCCGGCGCACGACGAAAGCCGAGGTCCAGAAGCTGGGCCATTTTGGCGTTGCGCATCGCGGTCGAGCGCCCGCCGAATACGACGCCGATAATACGTTTCTGGCCACGCCGCGCCGAGGCCACCAAATTGAAACCGGCGGCCTGCGTATATCCGGTCTTGATCCCGTCCGCACCCCGGTACGAGCGCAGGAACCGACGGTTGGTGTTGTGCACGATCTTGCCACCGGCATTGGTCTTGAGACGCGAAAACAGGTTGTAATATTGCGGAAAATCGAAAAACAGATGCCGCCCCAGAATGGCCATGTCCCGCGCCGTCGAGAGATGCCCGGATCGGGTCAGACCATTGGCATTTCTAAAGGTTGTGCGGGTCATCCCCAGCGCCTTGGCGGTCCTGTTCATCCGTCGGGCAAAACCCGCCTCGCTGCCCCCGACGGCCTCGCCAATCGCAGTGGCCGCGTCATTTGCCGACTTGACCGCCGCGGCGCGAATAAGATAGCGCAGCTTGATGCGCTGACCGGGGCGCAAACCCAGATGGGACGGCGGCTCGGCAGCTGCCTTTTTGGATATCCGAACCACCGTATCCAGCGTGATTTCACCGTTCCGAATGGCCTCGAAGGTCACATAAAGGGTCATCATCTTGGTTAGCGACGCCGGATAAAGACGGGTATCGGCGTTGCGCGCATAAAGAACCTTGCCGTCCCGCGCATCGATCACGATGGCGGCAAACGGTGCAGCCCGCACCGCAGCACCCGCAAACACGAGCACCAGCGCAAGGAAAAACCCGCGAATAACCTGCCTTGCCATCGGAACTCCGACGATGAACTGCCTCAAGAGCCACTGTTTGCGCGACTTCTTTTGTTGTGATCCGACCGTAACATGTGACTTGGCCCAATAAAATCATTTTTTCCCTTTGGGTGGTGACGAACGGTCGATTTTGCCGCCAGCCCGAATGAGCCAATCGACCTTGAATCGCCGAATTCGGAAAATATAACTGGAATTTTCGCGCCGCAGACACTAATTCATTTTTTACCATTTCTGACGTATACTAAAGAATGTGCAGCACATGAGTCACGCGGAGGGACCCTTGATCCCCTTGGTCATGACAGGTTCAGACGACAAGGACGGCAATGGCGATACCGCCGTTGTTACCCGAACGCGCGAAAAAACCAAACGGCCTCCGCTCTACAAGGTTCTGTTGTTGAACGACGATTACACGCCAATGGAATTCGTCGTCTATGTTCTGGAGCGGTTTTTCGGCATTTCCCATCAACACGCGGTTGACGTCATGTTGACCGTTCACAACAAGGGGGTCGCCGTCGTGGGTGTTTTCTCGTTTGAAATTGCAGAAACCAAGGTCGCGCAGGTGATGGAATTGGCGCGCCGCAACCAGCACCCTCTTCAATGCACCATGGAGAAGGAATAAGGCCCGCGCCTTATACGCATCATGCCGGTGTCCCGCCTGAATATAGCTCTTGAGCGGTCCGAACTGGTCTTGCCGCAAACCGGCGAGATCGCCGTTTTTCGGGCGCAGACCGATTTTAACTACGATGTACTGCCGGCCAACCGACGGCGGTTTTTCAACAGCTTCAAACCCCAGCATGACGGCCTGCAGGTCCAAGGCCCGGCAGCGCCCGACGTCCCCAAAGAGGGCCAATTTGGCGCCAGCCTCGTTCATATCACCCGCTCCAAGCAGGAGACCCTCGGCCTGATTGCCAAGGCACTGCTGGCAACCGAAGCCGGGGGGCTAGTGATCGTTGACGGGAACCGCACCGACGGAATCGACTCGATCCACAAGCATTGCAAATCCCACCTGCCCCCGGACGGCAGTCTGGCCAAGCATCACGGGCGGATCTTCTGGATCCGGCGTCCCGTGGTTCTGCCCGACCCCGTACTGGCATGGCGCGACGATCTGAACCTGGCCCGAAACAAGGACGGTTTTTTCAGCGCTCCGGGCATGTTCTCGCCAGCCCGTGCCGACCCCGGATCACTTTTGCTGGCCGCGCATTTTGATACGCGTATTGCCGGGGATGTGGCCGACCTTGGCGCCGGATGGGGCTGGCTCAGCGCAGCGGCCCTGAAAACAGCGCCAGACATCAGGCGGATTGACCTTTTTGAGGCCGAAAAAACCGCGCTTGAGGCGGCGCGCCAGAATATTGCCGATCCACGGGCCACGTTTCACTGGGCGGATGTCGTGCAGATGGATACCGACCCGCGATATGACGCAATCCTTTGCAACCCGCCCTTTCATCAGGGGCGCGCCGCAACCCCGTCGCTGGGCCTTTCCTTTATCGAAACCGCCGCCCGCCTGCTAAAACCAAAGGGCACGCTGTGGCTTGTCGCCAACCGGCAATTGCCCTATGAGGCAACGCTGGATGCCCGTTTTGCGCATATCCAGACGCTGGAAGAGACCCATCATTTCAAGGCGATCCTCGCCGCCCGCCCCAAGAGCAGCCGACCCCATCAATCCGCGAATTCCGCCGCCCCGGCCCGAACCGGCCCGCGACGGAAAAGGAGATAACCATGTCGTTTTCGATTTCCGGAAAATCCGCTATCGTCACCGGATCGGCGAACGGCGTCGGGCTGGCCATTGCGCGACATTTCGTGACCCAGGGGGCGCGCGTCATGTTCGCCGACATGGACGAGGAAAAACTGGCCTCGGAGGTCGACGCAATCTCGGCTGAAGAGGGTGTTGCCCGCTATTTCGCCGGCGATTTGCGCCAGCATCTGACGCTTGCCAACCTGTTGTCCGCAACCCTTGCCGAATTTGATCGCGTGGATATTCTGGTGAATGCCAGCCGGCAGGTTCTGACCTCAAATCCACTGGACCCCAAAGAGGACGCCTTTGAAACCTTGATGGAGCAAAACGTGGCCACCAGCCTGCGTCTCAGCCAGTTGATCGCCAAACGCATGATCAAGCAGGCGCAGGACGATGAACAGGCCGAGGGCAATATCGGTTCGATTGTCAACCTGACCTCAATTGCGGCCCGGCGGACGCGAGCCGACCTTCTGGCATTTTCGGTCAGCGCCGCAGCCTTGGATCAAGTTACGCGTTCGATGGCGGTGGCGCTGGCCGAACACCGCATACGCGTGAACGCCGTGGCTATTGGCAGCGTGATGAGCGCCAGCCTGCAAGGCAAACTGCGCGAGAGCCCGGACATGCGCAATCGCGTAACCGAAATCACCCCAATGCACCGGATCGGCGAGGCCGACGAGGTCGCCGAAGCGGTTCAGTATCTGGCCTCGGACTGTGCCGGTTTCGTGACGGGTCAGATCCTGACCGTGGACGGCGGGCGCACTCTGATTGATCCAGTCAGTGCCTCGGCTCATTAGGGCGTAGACCCATCAAGTGCGCGCCGTTCAATCCTCGGCGCTGTTCTCGTCGTCGTCCTCACCGGACTTTGGCAGGTTGAACAGGCTCTCTGCATCCAGAACCTCCGAGGGCTCCTCCTTGGCGCTGTCTGAGCCGGACAGAGTAAAGGTTTCCAGCCCGGACATGCTGGCGGGGATCTTTGGCTCGGTGTCCATCTGCAACGACTGCTCGGTCGAGACCAGCTTCATGCGTTCGTCATTGGTCATGACTTCGCCACCCTTGGTCTTTTTGGCCGCCGCCCTGCGCACCGCCTCATCCAGTTCAATCTGCTTGCACATGCCCAGAGCGACCGGGTCAACCGGCTGAATCTGCGAAATGTTCCAATGGGTGCGATCGCGAATGGCCTGAATCGTCGGTTTGGTCGTACCGACCAGCTTTGAAATCTGGCTGTCGGCCAGCTCGGGGTGAAATTTCACCAGCCACGCGATTGCGCTGGGGCGGTCCTGACGCTTGCTGAGCGGCGTATAGCGGGGGCCCTTGCGCTTTAGTTCGCCCTCGGCGGCAGGGTTATATTTCAGCTTCAGCTTGTGGGCCGGATCCTTTTCGGCCCGCTCGATTTCCTCGGGGTCAAGCTGGTTGTTGGTGATCGGATCAAAGCCTTTGATCCCCACCGCAACTTCGCCATCGGCAATCCCGTTGACCTCCAGCTCATGCAGGCCGCAGAAATCGGCGATTTGCTTGAATGTCATGCTGGTATTATCCACCAGCCAGACGGCGGTTGCTTTTGCCATGATGGGCAGGGCCATTGGGGTACCTCGTTTCAAACACATCTTCCCTGATCGGTGAAACCGGCTGCGGAATTCCGCGACTGTCCGTTCTCAAAGGGGAATTACCGGCGTATATAAAAGGTATCGGCGAAAAATAAAAGGGGGATTTCATGCTTCGCCTGAGCGCATTCGTGCTGTTGTCCGTCCTGATGATTGGCCATGCGGTCGCCGGGGGTAAAACCGTGGCGGGGAGGTTTGACTATTATGTGCTGTCGCTTGACTGGTCCCCCAGCTGGTGCGCATTGGGCGGCACATCCCGTGGCGCGGCGGAATGTGCTGCTGGGCAAAAGCGCGGCTTTGTCCTGCACGGGTTGTGGCCGCAGTTCGAACACGGCTGGCCTTCCTATTGCGATACGACTGCGCCCCCGCCAAGCCCCGGGATCAGGGAAACAATGGCGCAGATCATGGGGTCACCAGCGGCGGTGGCCCATCAATGGGACAAACACGGGCGATGCGCCGGGCTAAGCGCAAAGGCCTATTTCAACACCGCGCAAAAGGCCTTTGAGAGGATAAGACGGCCTGCGATTCTCAGGCAAATTCTGCGCCCGGTCGCGCTGCCCGCCTCGGTGGTCAAGGCCGCATTTCTAGAGGTTAACCCGACGCTGAAACCGGACATGATCAGGCTAAGCTGCAAAAACGGTTACTTTCAAGAGGTCCGCATCTGCCTGTCCAAGGCCCTGACACCCCGCGCCTGCGGGGCTGACCTGCGTCGGGATTGTCGCAAAAAGGTCCTCTTTCCGCCGCTACGCTAACCTCCCAAAGCCGCGGGTCAGGGGGCCGGGTCATCCATTGTCAGCACAATCTTGCCGATATGATTCGTCGTCTCAAGACGCCGGTGTGCGTCCGCCGCCCGTTCCAACGCAAAGGTCGAATCCATCACCGGCCCGACCCGCCCGCAGGCCAGCAACGGCCAGACCTGCGCGCGTAGGGCCGCCGCAATCCCCGCCTTGGCCAGATCGCTTTGCGGCCGCAGGGTCGAGCCCGTCACAACCAGGCGTTTGGCCATGATCTGCGCAAAATTCAATTCTGTGATCGGCCCGCCGAGAAAAGCAATCATCACCAGCCGTCCATCCGGAGCCAACAGCCTGATATTGCGGGATATATATTCACCTCCGACCATATCGAGGATGATATCCACCCCATATCCGCCGGTTGCAGCCCGAATTTCAGCGACAAAATCCGACTGCTTGTAATTGACCACCAGTTCGGCGCCAAGGTCCCGACACACACGACATTTTTCATCCGAGCCGGCAGTCGCAAAAACCCGCGCGCCAAAGGCGTTGGCCAATTGAATGGCAGTTGTGCCGATCCCCGACGTTCCACCGTGAACAAGGAATATCTCGCCGCCTTTCAACCCGCCACGCATGAACAGATTGGAATAGACGGTGAAATAGGTCTCACACAGGGCGGCAGCCTGACTCATTTCCATACCTTTCGGGATAGAAAGGGCATGGTCTTGATTTGCAACACAAAATTCAGCGTAACCTCCGCCCGGCAACAGGGCGCAAACCTGATCTCCGACGCGCCATTTGGTGACGCCGGGGCCACAAGCGGCCACCTCGCCTGCGCCCTCGAGCCCGGGCAGATCAGAGGCGCCGGGCGGCGGCGCATAGCTACCCGCACGCTGCAACGCATCAGGCCTGTTCACCCCTGCAGCGCGAAGGCGAATCAGAATTTCGCCAATACCGGGCGTCGGAACGGGGCGGACGGCTTGGGTCAAAACATCGGGACCGCCGGGCCGCGAAATTTCGATGGCGCGCATTGTGCGGGGTAAACGCATAGGTCTTATCCTTTTGTTATCTTTTTTCAGCCATAAATCCGGGGAGTTCATTTTTTCCGCGCGGGTTTGGTGCCGTGATTCGCTCCAGCAACCGCCCCGGTCCACGCATGAACCCCTGAAAGAAAGGATTGTCTCTGACCCCACTCTTGAATTTCTCAAACTGCATGACGTTCCCGATCCGCCGGTCGAGAAACTGCCAGGTGTCGCTGTGCTCCACGCTTTCGTCCCCCAGCCAGTAAAGCAATGTGGACGCATAAACCGCCGACAAAATCGCGCGCTTACTGTACCAGTTCAGATCGTCCGAGCGGTCGCCAAGGGTCTTCCAGATCAGATCCGCCGTCCCCCAAATCGCCGCTGAACCCTCCGAGGCATGATGCGGCGTGGAAAAAAAGGTGATGCTGCGGCGAGCAACCTCTCGGTCAGGAATTGCCTCTATCCGGAATCGTACCCCCGTTGCCACCCGGGCGCTGTACCGCAGGGACGCCAGATCGGCAGTTTGCATCCGCTGCACCATTTCGCAGTCCCCTTGCCGGTGGAAGGCCAGCGCCAAATCCAGAACGCCGCGCGGAAAGGCGAGGTGGGCAAGACCCATTGCCACCCCCGAATCGCGCATTGCTGCATGAAATGTTTCCTCGCTCCAACCATCAAAGGGAACGTGCGTCATCGCCGCCGAGATCATTGCATCGCGGGTTTCGGCCAAATGATCCTCTTCAGTTTTCTGCTGTTTTTCAGGCACTGGCGGCGCTCCTCATTCTGGCGGCTGTGGACAAAGGAAGTCCAGCTTGTTATATGGCGCCTTCCTGCAAATCTTGAAACATTTGCTTAGAAAGGTGGTGACACCACATGCAGGTATCGGTTCGCGACAACAATGTCGATCAGGCGCTTCGTGCGCTCAAGAAAAAACTGCAACGCGAAGGCGTTTTTCGTGAAATGAAGCTCCGGCAACATTACGAAAAACCCTCCGTCAAGAAAGCCCGTGAAAAGGCCGAAGCAGTCCGACGCGCGCGCAAACTGGCCCGTAAAAAGGCCCAGCGCGAAGGTTTGCTCTGAGCAACGCCTTCAGCAAACGAACCGGCGGGGCTGCCCCGTCCTCTGAGACCCCCCGAGGCTTGCCCCGGGGGATTTTTTTTGCGTCAGATCACGCACCGTGCAAATCTTTGCCAATATCGTCCTGATAGATGACGCGCGTCGTGACTCCGGGAATTTTTGCCATCGCCTCAAGCGCGCTTTTCGGCCAGATGCTGACTGGAAATTTCTCAAGCCCCGGAATCTGGTTTAGGAGGTGCGAAGTGGCGTTGGCGCAGAACCCGCTGGGGGTTGCGCCACGTTCAACCGCGGCACGGAATATCTTTTCCGCAACGGCAGGGGGCACGACCAGCGTCTGCATGACCACGCGAAACCGTTTGCGGGCGTGATAGTCGATGTAATATTGCAGCATCTTTGGCGTCATCCCATAGAGCATATCCGCCCGCTCGGGGACCGCCCTGTTGAACCACGTTCCGGCCGGATCATAAAGAACGCGCTGAGAGGCATTGATCAACAAGGACGAATGCCCCGCCGCGTTATTGTCATTGGCGACGACCGTCATCAAGGTAATCGACGTTGGCCCCGGCCCCTTGTAAAACGCTTGCGCCACGCGGGCGTCCGAGGCCCAGGGCAACTGCGCGGCGCACGCGCCCAGAACCGCCAGCGCGAGGAAAGCAAAGACCAGTTTAAGGCGGGGCATGCGAATTCCTCCGTGAATAATCAAGACGTAACCTGCTCTGCTCGTGCCGCCACCCCAGGGATCATGGACCTGGTTAATCGTACTCGTAAATCTTGTCCGTTACAATTCCGGGGAGGGTTGCAAATTCCTTCATCGCCCGAACCGGGAAAAGGGTCGGTTTGATCGTTTCAAAGCCGGGCAATTTGTGCAAGATCGTGGTCACGCTTTCGGCGCAAAAGCCGTCGGGAACCGCACCGTGGTTTTTTGCCAGCTGATAGGCCTGCTCGGCGACATCGGGCGAAACGGTAATTTTCTGGGTCACCACGTGCCATTTTTTCCGCGCGTGGAACCCGTAATATCCGCGCAAGACCGGCGGAGTCATTCCGTAAACGAAATCGTTGCGTTCGGGTGCATCCTTGTATTTGAAGTTGCCCGCGGGGTCGAACACCACCCGCTGCTCGGCATTGATGACCAGTGCCGTATGGCCCCCGGCGCCGGTCTTGTTGTTGATCACCGTGACCAGAGTCAGGGACGGCGCGCCTTTGTCGACATAGGCGGCGCGGGCAACGGCATCGTCGCTGGCCCAGACCCGTGGCTTTGTGCAGGCCGATATCGCAACAAGCAAGACAAGTGGTAGTAATCGTCGCCAACCGGCCATGGAGACCCCCGTTTCTTTATCCAACGCGGCCCCAGACCAACCGCTGAGGCAAACAGCGCCATAAATCAGCCGCAAGCTCAACCCCCGCCGGCACGCCTTGTACGACATTGTTGCAGCGGAATCGCACAAGCCACAAATTTGTGAAGACCCAAACCGGATTATTTCACCAGTTCAGGTCACCGCGCCCAAAATGTTTCCGTTTTCCAGACAGTCAGCTGTTGAAAACAGCCAGGAAAATCAGAACGGCAATCACGATTCCGGCCAGCCACATTGCGCCTTTGACGAATCCGTGAAAGGTTTTTTCCTGTTGTTCGATATTCATCGTGCCATGTTTGAATTCGGCCATACTTCCCTCCGTTGTTTTTCGCCCCAACTTATCCGTAAATCCGATGCAGACAACTGCGGCGCACAGTCCTATGCCCTAGAGCGCGGGAAAAGGCAACGGAAACGATGGGTGCGCGGCTCTCAGATCATTTTCCACAGTAAGGCGTCGTCATCGCGGCGCGTGCGCGAGATCTCGCCCATGTGGTAGAGGTGGTTAAGATGTGCGATCGCCTCGACCAGTGCCAGACCATATTCCCCGGTCCCGATCGGGCGCTTAAAAAGGGTCGTGAAACATTCGGCGGCGGTGTGGGGTTCGCGCAGAAAAAGGCGCAGGCGTTCCAGCGCACCGTGGTGGTTTTCAATCAACTGACGCATGCGGGCGGGCAACCCCGTGAAGGGCAGCTTGTGGCCCGGCAAAACCAGGTGCGAATCTTGGGCAAAGCCCGAAAGATATTCGCAAGAGGCCAGCCATTCCGCCAGCGGGTCAGCCTCGGGTTCGGTTGCATAAACACCGATATTGGGGGAAATCGAGGACAGGATCTGGTCACCGGAAATAACCAGAGGCTCCTCGCGGCACCAGAATGTTGCCTGTTCCGGCGCGTGCCCATTGCCGATGCGCACATCCCAGCGCCGTCCGCCAAGGGTGATCACATCGCCAGCCTGAACCCGCCGGAATCCGACCGGCATCGGGGCCACGACATCGGCAAAATTGAACGGCCTCTCGGCCTTGCGCTGCGCATAAATCAGGGGATCCATTCCGCCCTGCCGATAGTGAAGCAATGCTTCCTCGCTATGGACCGCCTGCTCGTCCAGAGTCAGCATCCGTGCAAACAGCCAAGCCGTCCGGGTGGTCCAAAGCTCGGCCCCGAACCGGGTCTGAAACCAGCCCGCCAGCCCAACATGGTCGGGATGATGGTGGGTAACGATGACCCGGTGGACGGGCCCTCCCTGAAGGGGACCGTCGATCAACGCCTGCCAGAGATCGCGCGATTTTCCCGACGCAAATCCGGTGTCAATTACGCTCCAGCCTTCGTCCTCCTTCAGGGCATAGACATTGACATGGTCCAGTTTCATCGGCAGGGGCATCCGCATCCAGAGGATCCCGTCGGCAACCTCGACTGCCTCCGCGCCCTTGGGCGGGGTCGCAAACGGGTGGCGAATCGGCTGCAAGGGCGCATCCATCAACTCTGCCCCGCCAAATCCTCGGCCGACAGGGCATAAAGCTGATCCGCCCCCTCGCGCGCCTCGGCACAGAGGGCGTCAAAGGCGATCATCTGACGGCGAATAAAGGCCCGCGCCAAGGCCGCGCGCGCACCCCTGTTACTCGTGTCTGGGGCCAGATCCGCCTCGGCCAGCGCCGCTTTCAGCAGAAAATGCCCGCCAAGACCCAACGCAAAGGCCTGCAGATAAGGGACCGCACCGGCAAAGCGTGCCGTCACGTCCGTCTGCTCGACCATCCAACCGGTTGTCGCGATCAACCCCTGAACCGCCGAGTCAAGCAAGGCGGCCAGATCGGGGAATCGCACTTCGGCGGCGGCGACCGTCTTACTCATATCGTTCAGGATGGCATAGGCTGCGGCGCCCCCGTCCATCAACTTGCGGCCAACAAGGTCCATCGCCTGAATGCCGTTTGTGCCTTCGTAGATCGCCGTCACCCGGACGTCGCGCAAATACTGGGCAGCGCCGGTTTCCTCGATAAATCCCATGCCGCCGTGGACCTGGATACCAAGGCTGGCCACCTCGATTCCGGTATCGGTGCCAAAGGCCTTGGCAATAGGGGTCAGGAACGCGGCGCGGGCGGCCATGTCCTGACTGTCATTGGCCTTGGCCAGATCCGTTGCAACGGCGGTTTCATAAATGATGGCGCGGGCCGCGGCGGTTCTGGCCTTCATCGCAACCAGCATCCGGCGGACATCGGCATGCTCGATGATGGTCCCCTGACCCTCGGGAACCGGGGTCTTGCCCTGTTTTCGCTCCATGGCATAGGCCAGCGCGTGCTGAAAGGCGGCCTCGGCCACGCCCAGCCCCTCGGTTCCGACACCAAGGCGGGCGTTGTTCATCATCGTAAACATCGCCTTCATCCCGGCGTTTTCCGCCCCGACCAGCCAGCCGGTCGCCCCCTCATAGGCCATCACCGCGGTGGGTGAGCCGTGAATCCCCAACTTGTGTTCCAGCGAGACCACCCGCAGGCGGTTTGCCTCACCCGGTTCGCCATTTGCATCGGGCAGGTATTTCGGCACCAGAAACAGGGAAATTCCCCGCGTTCCGGCGGCAGCCCCGGGCAGACGCGCCAGCACCAGATGGCAGATGTTGGCGGCAAAATCGCTGTCGCCCCAGGAAATGAAAATCTTTTGTCCGCTGATTGCGTAGGTGCCGTCGTCATTCGGCGCCGCCCGGGTGCGTAGCGCCCCAACATCCGAGCCCGCCTGCGGTTCGGTCAAATTCATCGTTCCACACCACTCGCCCGAGATCAGCTTTGGCAGAACCAGCGATTTCAGCGCGTCGCTGGCGTGATGCTCAAGCGCCTCGATCTGCCCCTGCGTCATCAAGGGGTTCAGCGACAGCGCCAGGCAGGCGCTGCTCATCATCTCGTTCAGGGCCACCGCCAGCGTTTGCGGCAGGCCCATGCCGCCATATTCAGGGCTTGCCGCCATGCCGATCCAGCCGCCTTGGGCAATCGCGCGGTAACCTTCGGCAAAGCCTGGGGATGTGCGCACAACCCCGTTGTCCAGAACCGCGGGGGTCTGATCGCCACTGCGTTGCAACGGGGCCAGAACCTCTTCGGACAACTTGCCACCTTCGGTCAGGATCGCCGCGCACAGATCCGGGGTTGCCTCGGAAAACCTTGCACTGGCGCGGACCCGGTCAAATCCGACCACATGGTCAAGCAGGAACTGTATCTCGGAAATCGGTGCGGTATATGACATGTTTTCCTCTTGCTTGCGGGCTGATAAATTGCGTCGTCGCGGATCAAACGGTATGAGAGCGGCAATCCATGGGCAGAATACAGGGGCTTGCCCGGCCATAACAACCAAAACGTGGCGGCACAATGGGCGCAATCAGGACCGAGATGCTTTTGCCGGATCAGGCCGGCACCCGCCGCGCAATCGCCCTGTGGCGCGCAGGCGCTCTGGTCGCCTTTCCAACTGAAACGGTATATGGGCTGGGCGCGGATGCCAGCAACGCGGCTGCGGTTGGGCACATCTTTCGGGCCAAGGGACGGCCGACGACAAATCCGCTGATCATCCATGTTGCCGATATTGCCACGGCCCAGCGCTATGCGCATTTCTCCGACGATGCGCAGCGCTTGGCCGATGCCTTTTGGCCGGGGCCGCTGACGCTGGTTCTGCCAGTGCGCGAGGGGGAAGGCCTGTCGCCTCTGGTTACGGCCGGCCTGCACGACGTTGCCATACGCATACCGGATTCGACGCTGGCGCGCGACCTGTTGGCCTGGTTTGGCGGTGCGATTGCCGCCCCCTCGGCCAACCCGTCCGGACGGATCAGCCCCACCAGCGCCGCCCATGTCCGCGCTGGTCTAGAGGGGCGGATCGAGGCCATTCTGGACGCGGGCCCCTGCACGGTTGGGGTCGAATCAACCATCGTAAAGCCCGAGATCCCGGCCCTTCTGCGCCCCGGAGGCCTGCCCGTTGCGGCGATCGAGGCCGCACTGGGCAAACCCTTGAGCCATGGCGCAAATGCGTCAAAACCCACGTCTCCCGGGCAAATGCTGTCTCATTACGCGCCCCGTCTTCCGCTGCGACTGGAGGTAACCTCGCCGGACAGGAGCGACCTTTGGCTGGGGTTCGGTCCGGCCTGTGACGGGGCCGCGCTGAACCTGTCCCCCAGCGGCGACTTGCACGAGGCGGCCAGCAATCTGTTTGCCCATTTGCACCGGCTGGATACGCTGGCAGCCGCTGGAACGGCGCGCTCGATCGCTGTTGCTCCGATTCCCAAAAGCGGCCTTGGTCAGGCCATCAACGACCGGCTGGCCCGCGCCGCGGCACCGCGAGATCAGAAACCGGCGTAATCTGCCCGGACCTGTCTGCAGATCTCATAACGCCTCCCTCGGGGCTCGGCGCGATCCCGACCTTGCGCGATGTTGCCAACGAGACCTGCACCGGGTCTATTGCGTCAGGCCGAACCGCCCTCGGCCGACAGGAACATCGGTGAAATTCCAAGGCTGTCCAGTGCCGCCCGCCACTTGGTCGCATCGGCCAGATCAAACACCAGCTCGGGGCGAGCTTCGCATGTCAGCCAGCCGTTCGCCTGTATTTCACTCTCCAACTGCCCCGGGCCCCATCCGGCATAGCCCAGCGCCAACAGGCACGAGCGTGGGCCCTGCCCTCTGGAGATATCTTCCAGAATGTCGATTGTCGCCGTCATCCCGAAGTCATCACTGACCCGCAAGGTGGATTCGGACGTGTCATATTCCGCCGAATGCAGGACAAAGCCGCGACCATGTTCGACCGGCCCGCCAACATGGATGCGGATTTCCGGCGTTTCTGGCGCGGCCGTGATGTTCAACTGCTTCAGAAGGTCGGAAAATTCAAGATCGGGCGCCGGCTTGTTCACAATCAGGCCCATCGCCCCGTCACCGGAATGGGCGCAGACATAGACCAGACTGCGAGCAAACCGCGGATCTGTCATCGAGGGCATCGCAATCAACATCTTGCCATCGAGATGGCCGTTTTCAATCATCGGTTCCATAACGACAAAGATGATCCCCGGCGCGTCCGGTTTCAAGTGGGAATCGCTGAGCGGGCCCTTTCATGTCTCTCAAACGTGATTTTCACTTGTCCGGGCTGCGGGTTAATGTCCGCCTCAAAGGGGACCCCGATGATGAAATCAATTCTTTGCGCCTTGCTTATCATGCTGGGCCTTGCATCTCCGGGCGCGGCGGCTGTGGTCGAGATACCGGATGCCGGCGCGGTGGCGGACGTTAGCCTGATCGGCGGCTGGCGGCTGGACAACGGGCATATCATGGGGGCCTTGCGGGTGACCATGGCACCCGGCTGGAAAACCTACTGGCGCGCCGGGGGCGGAACCGGCATTCCGCCGCGCTTTGACTGGGCTAACTCGGAAAACCTGGCGGGTGTCACGCTGCACTGGCCCAGCCCGCATTTGATCACTGTCGAGGGGGTGACGGTGATCGGCTACAAGAACGAACTGGTGCTGCCCATCGAATTCACCCCCAAGGTTGCCGGTCAGGATATCACTGCCCGCGCCCGCCTTCAGATCGGAATATGCAAGGACGTCTGCATCCCGGCCTCAAAGAATCTGTCCCTGTCCTTGAAGGCCAGCGCCACCGAGCCCAACTTTCTGATCCAGTTGGCCCTTGCGGACCAGCCGATCAATCCCCGCGCCGCGGGCCTCAACGCGCGCAGCTGCCGTCTGGAAAAGACCGAAGACGGCTATCGCTTGACCGGTCGATTTTCCCTGCCCCACAAGGGTCACAAACCCGAGATGGTGGTGTTTGAAACCCCGGACCCGGACATCTGGATCGCCAGCGCCACCACCAGCCGAAAAGGCGCGACGCTGGAGGCCAGAGCCGACATGATCAGCCTTTCGGGCAAAGCCTTTTCACCAAACCCCAAGGCCCTGCGAATCACCGTTATCGGTGAAGATCAGGCAATCGAGATGTCGGGCTGCCGCATCGCACGCCCATAGCCGCCCGCATCAATAGCAATACTCATCGTAAATCTGGCTCAGATCACCGTGCCAGGGGCCGTTATATTTAGCCAGCAACTCATCAGCCGGGGAAATACCGGTCCTGACGGTTTCCTCCAGCGCATGCAGATAGGGCACTTCGTCCTTGAGAGGGCCGCCTGGCTCGGCCCGCGCGCGCGCACCCAGACCTGCCTTTGCCAGCTCCAGCACTTCCGCCGCCAGATCCAGCATCGGCCGCCCGCCAACCTCGGCGTGGATTCCGCCAACCGAGGCCATGACTCGCCATTGTTCACGCGTTTCACTGTCCCAGTCCTTGCAGATATCCCAGGCTGCATCCAATGCGCCCTGATCGTATAACAGCCCGACCCAAAAAGCAGGCAGTGCGCACAACCGGCCCCACGGGCCTCCATCGGCACCGCGCATTTCCAGATATTGCTTGACTCTGGCCTCGGGAAACAGGGTCGTCAGGTGGTCGGCCCAATCGGAAAGAGTGGGTTTTTCGCCAGGCAGCGCCGGTAATTCGCCGCGCAGGAAATCGCGAAAGCTCTGGCCCAGCGCATCGATATATTTGCCGTCCCGATAGACAAAATACATCGGCACATCCAGCGCATAGTCAACCCAGCGCTCAAACCCCATACCATCCTCGAACACAAACGGCAGCGTGCCGGTTCGCGCCGGATCAAGATCGCGCCAGATCCGGCTGCGCCAGCTTTGGTGGCCGTTCATCTTGCCCTCGAAAAACGGCGAGTTTGCAAACAGCGCCGTTGCAACAGGCTGCAAGGCTAGCCCAACACGCAGTTTTTTCACCATGTCGGATTCCGATGAGAAATCCAGATTCACCTGCACCGTACAGGTGCGATACATCATCTGCGTGCCGTGGCTGCCAACCTTGCCCATATAGCCGGTCATCAGATGGTAACGCCCCTTGGGCATCACCGGCATCTGTTCATGGGTCCACTCGGGCGCCGCCCCCAGACCGATAAACCCGGCGCCGATCTTTTCGGCCACCTCGCGCACCTCGCGCAGGTGTTCGGAAACCTCGTTGCAGGTCTGATGAATGGTCTCCAGCGGCGCGCCGGACAGTTCGAACTGCCCCCCCGGCTCGAGACTGACATTGGCGCCGTCCTTTTCCAGACCAATCAGATTGCCGCCCTCACGGACCTCGGACCAGCCAAAGCGGTCGCGCAAACCCTCCAGCATCGCCTTGATCGAGCGCGGCCCCTCATAGGGCAACGGCAGATGGGTGTCCTTGCAATAGCCGAATTTTTCATGTTCGGTGCCGATCCGCCACTGCTCGCGCGGCTTGCAACCCTCGGCCATATATTCGGCCAGTTGTTCGTGATGTTCGATCGGGCCGCCGCCGGATTGAGGAATGGACATGGTCGGGTTCTCCGCTCAAAGGTGTTTCGGACTCGGCCTTAACGGGTCAACGGGGGGGGTTCAAGTCAGGCGCAGGAATCGTCCAGTGCCACGCCAGATCACTTGTCGGTGATCGACAGGTGCGTGCACGGCGGCGATCAGTTTGGCCTGATCCACCCCCGGCAGCGCCGAAAACGCATCAAACAGCTGATCCGCGCCGGTTGCGGTGACGGGAATATAAAGGGTCGGCCCGTCGGACTGCTTGAGAACCCACAGCCGCCCCGACCCGGCCGTGGGACGAATCTCAAGCCGAGTCATGGCCTCGAGATCGACAAAATCACCGCCCTCCGAGGTCAGATAGCTGACCCGGCGCTCGGTCACATCGACCAGCCCGGGGCCAGCATTTTCGGCCGCAAATTGCGCCCGCCGGAACGCCGCCCAGCCCGCTGCCAGCCCGGCCAGCGTCAGGGAGAGGCCGATCAGCTCCAGCATCCAGTCGTACCGCCCGTAACCCCGCCAGAACAGCCAGCCCCCCAGCGCCGCGACCAGCGCCGCGCCCAAAGGCTCACCCCAGCGGGACAGCCATTTTTTCGTCTGAGGGCGCAAGAACCCGCTCATCGCCAGTCCCCCCATCTGGATTGCCACAGCGCCAATGCCGCAACCGCCGCGGTATCGGCACGCAGGATTCGCGGCCCGAGGCTGGTGGTCATGACATCGGGCATTTGACGCAAACTCTGGCGCTCGTCTGGGGAAAATCCTCCCTCGGGGCCGATCAGGATGGCCCATTGCTGCGCGTCGGACGCGTCCTTGGGCGTTGCGCTGGTTCCCGCCAAGGCCTCGTCGCAGAACAAAAGACGTCTCCCGGCGGGCCAGTCGCCCAACAGACGGTCAAGCGGTTGCAGAGGCTCGATGGTCGGCGCATGGGTCGCGCCGCATTGCTCGGCCGCCTCGATTGCATGGGCCTGCTGGCGCTCGACACGAAACCGGTCCGAGTTGGTAAATCGGGTCTGCACCGGCAGGATGCGGCGCACGCCCATCTCGGTTGCTTTTTCGACGATAAAATCGGTGCGCGCCTTTTTGACCGGCGCAAACACCAGCCAGAGGTCCGGGGGCAGGGTTTGTGGCGCGCTCTGCTGCACACAGACAAGGATGCCCTTGCGTTTGCCGACGCTGACCACCCGGGCCGTCCACTCACCGTCGCGGCCGTTGAACAGGGCGACCAGATCGTCGGCCTCCAGCCGCATGACGCCAAAAAGGTAATGCGCCGCGTCGCGCGACAGAGGGACCGCTTGCCCCGGGCCCAGTTCGGCGTCTACAAACAGCCTGACTTTTGCTCGTTTTCCTGCCATAGGCCCTTTTATGTCCCAAATATCACGAACACCAGAGCCTCAGGCGCAATCGGACCCGGACGGGCGCGTGGCCGATGCCACCCGACGCAACTGGGTGGACCGGCTGGCGCCACGCGCAACGCGCCCCTACCTTCGCCTTTCGCGCGCCGACCGTCCTGCCGGCACGTGGCTTTTGTTGCTGCCCTGTTGGTGGGGGCTGGGACTGGCAGTGGCCGCCGATCCCGCCGGAGGCCGCCTGAGCGACCTCTGGATTGCGGCAGGCTGTGCGATCGGCGCATTTCTGATGCGCGGAGCCGGCTGCACGTGGAACGATATCACCGACCGCAAGATCGACGCAAGTGTCGCCCGCACACGCTCGCGCCCGTTGCCGTCAGGACAATTGCGCGTCCGTCAGGCGCTGGTCTGGATGGTGGCGCAGGCGCTGATCGCCTTTGCCGTCCTGCTCAGCTTCAATGGAGCGGCGATCGCTCTTGGCATTCTGGCGCTGGGGCCAGTGGTCATCTACCCGTTTGCCAAGCGCTTTACATGGTGGCCGCAGGTGTTTCTGGGGCTGGCATTCAACTGGGGTGCGCTCTTGGCCTGGGTTGCGCATGCCGGGCAACTGGGCTGGCCGCCGGTGTTGCTGTATCTCGCCGGGATTTGCTGGACACTGTTTTACGACACGATTTACGCCCATCAAGACAAAGAGGACGACGCCCTGATCGGGGTCAAATCCACGGCGCGCCTGTTTGCCGGCAAAACCAAGGCATGGCTAGGTGGCTTTTTTGTCGGAGCGATCCTGCTGCTGGCTGGCGCGGTCATTCTGGCACTGGTCGCGCAGGGCAACCTTGGGGCAATGCTGGTCGCGCTGCTTGGCGTCTGGGCGTTTGGCTGGCACCTTGCCTGGCAGCTTCGTCAACTCGACATCGACAATCCCGAGAATTGCCTGCGTTTGTTTCGCGCCAACCGGGATGCCGGCCTGATTCTTGCGCTGTTTCTGGCCGTCGCCGCCGTGCTGTGAGCGATTGCTGATTGATTGCCCCCGGCCAAGCCGCTAGAAAATTCTGGCACAGGCAATGGAGCACCCTGAAGTATCATGCAAAAACCGGCTATTTTCATCGGCGCAGTGGCGATTGTGCTGGCTGCTGGTGGCAGCTTTCTTGGAGCCCGCCTGATCGCAAATTATGTTGAACGCAGCTCGACCCGACGGGCCGAAACCGCGTTGCAGAACGCCGGATACACGTGGGCGCGGGTGCAGGCGGATGGTCTGCTCCTAAGGGTCAGCGGCCCCGCCCCTTCGGAAGTTGCGCGCTTCAAGGCACTGTCGCTGTTGAAAAGCACCGTCAGCGCGGCACGGGTCCGCGATACGATCAGGATCGTCAGCGCCAACACTCTGGCGCCGCCGCTGTTTTCGCTGGAACTCTTGCGAAATGACGACGGGATCTCGCTGATCGGCCTCATACCCAAACAGACCGGCAGCGCACATGTGCTGGACCAGATCAAGGCGGCCAGCGGCGGCGCAAAGATCACCAACATGCTTGAGACTGCCGATTTTCCCAAACCGAAACACTGGGATGCCGCGCTTGATTTTGCCCTTGGCAGCCTTGGCGCGCTGCCGCGCTCGAAAATCTCGCTAACCGCCGATAAGGTGGCAATTACCGCGATTACCGACAGTGCCGCGCAGAAAAGACAGATCGAGGCCCGGCTGAGGGCCAGTGCCCCCAAAGGGATCGTGCTGGCTCTGAAAATCACCGCTCCCCGACCCGTCATCACCCCGTTCAGCCTGCGACTGGTCAAAGACGCAACGGGGGCGCGCTTTGACAGCTGCTCGGCCGATACCGCAGAGGCCAGAGACGCCATTCTTGCGGCAGCGCGATCCCTTGGAATAAATGAAAAGGCGGCCTGCACGGTTGGCCTTGGAACCCCCAGCCCGCGGTGGAAAGACGCGGTCGTGGCGGCCTTCAAGGCAGTCAAGGCGCTCCATGGCGGCGAATTGACATTCTCTGATGCCGACATCACCCTGATTGCCCCCGAGCAGACCGAGCAGGCCGATTTCGACCGAGTGACCTATGATCTGGAACAGGCTTTGCCGGACGTCTTTTCCCTGCACGCCGTGCTGCCCCCCAAACCGGCGAAACCGGGGGCCAAGGCCAAGGCCCCGCCGCCGGAATTTCTGGTCACCAAAAGCCCCGAAGGCCTTGTGCGGATGCGCGGACGTCTGCGCAACGCGCGCAGCAGGTTGTCGGTGCACAATTTTGCCGCCTCGATCTTTGGCGCCGCAAATCTGCATGATTCGACCCGCCTCAATGCCAACCTGCCCGATGGCTGGCCAGTCCGCATCATGGTCGGGCTGCAAGGTCTGGGCAAACTGCACAACGGCCTTTTGACCATCGGCCCGCGGCTGGTCGAACTAAAGGGCCGCACGGGTCGCCCCGAGGCCAAGACCGAAATCACGCAGCTGTTTTCGCAACAACTGGGCGACGGCCTGCGCTACAAGATCGACGTCAGCTATGATGCCTCGCTACATCAGCAGAAAGTCATGCCGACCCCGCAGCAATGCGTGGACCGGATCAACGGCATCCTGAAAAAGAAACAGATCGTTTTCGGCCCCGCCTCGGCCCGAATCGACGGCGATTCCATGGCAACAATGGAAAAGATCGCCGAGGCTATGAGCGACTGCGCCGATGTCCACATGGAAATCGCCGGCTACACCGACAGTCAGGGGCGTGAAAGCATGAACCTGACCCTCAGCCAGAGCCGCGCCGAAGCGGTTCTGGACACCCTCCTCAGCCTTGATGTGCTGACCAACAATCTGACCGCCAAGGGCTATGGCGAGGCCGACCCGATTGCCGATAACAAGACCGAAGAAGGGCGCAAGGCCAATCGTCGAATCGAATTCCATCTGATCGGGGCATCGGGCGCACCCGCGGCAACGCCCGATTCCACGCCATCCGGGACCGCCGCAAAGACAGCGCCCGAAACTGCACCAAAATCGGCGGCTTCAGCAAAACCCGCCGCCGGAAACACCAAAGCCCCATCCAAAAAACCGGAGACAAAACATGGGACGAACTGAACTGGTCATCATCATGGCGGTCATCCTCTTTGTCGCGTTTCTTCTGGGCTGGCTTGCCCATCTTCTGATTCACCGTTTCAACCGGGTCGGGACGACAAATATCGCTGATCTGGACCAGATGGCCAATGCCCTGCACGAGGCCGAGGAGGCGCGCGATCAGGCCGTCGCCTATTTGCAGAAACGCGAGGCGGAACTAAGCAGCATGTTGGGGCAGACGCAGGCCGAGCTGCAGGCGGCCATGGATGGGTTGGGCGAAGCGCGCCGCGAGGCCGCCGAGTTGCGCGCCTATATCGAGGCCAACAGCCAGGGCGCTTGACAGTCGCAGACGTTGAGCTGTGCCGCTACCAGCGCTCTAGCGCGGTTTCGTCGGCAGCTTTGCTTTCCACCCAGACCTCGCCATCGCGGGTGATCTCTTTTTTCCAGAACGGCGCCCGGGATTTCAGGTAATCCATCAAAAATTCGGCGGCCGCAAACGCATCCGCCCGATGGGCCGAGGCGGTGGCCACCATCATGATCCGCTCGGCCGGGCGCAGGCGGCCGAAACGGTGAACGATCAGGCAGTCATCCAGCGACCAGCGGCGGCGGGCATCGGCCTCGATCGCCTCCAACGCGGATTGGGTCATGGCCGGGTAATGCTCGATCTCCATGGCCTGCAGATCAGCGGCCTTGGTGTCGCGCACGATGCCGGTAAAGGTCACGATCGCGCCCGCCGACGACCCGCCAAAGCCGGCCAGCTCATGCGCCATGTCGAAATCTTCTGCCTGAACGCGAACACTCATCTCAACCTCCGGTCATCGGCGGGAAAAAGGCCACCTCGCGCGCCCCGGCCAGCGGGGCATCAACGTCAACGAGGGTCTGGTCCAGCGCCACACGAATTGCCGACATGTCGGAAAAGGCCAGTTGATAGCGCTCTTCTCGGGCGCGCAATTCCTCGATCAGCCCGGCAACAGTCGTGGCACTGGTTTCGACCTGCTCCTTGGGCAACCCGACCCGCTCACGCACCCAGGCGAAATAGACCACGTCAATCATTGGTATTTTCCTCTTGCAGATATGGCAGCGACTTTCGGAAATAGTCAAATCCCGTCCACAAGGTCAACAGGGCAGCAAGCCACAGGAGAGCGACCCCCGAATATTGCGCAACAAAAAACCCGTCGTATTTCCAGCGCAGGCCAAACAGGTCCTGCTCGGCACCGCTCAGGATCGCCTGCGTCATCTTCTTGGTAAAGCCAAAGGCGAGAATGCCGAAATAATGCTCAAACAGCCCTTGAGCAAACAAAACTGAAATGGCCACCATCTGCGCGGCGGTCTTCCATTTGGCCAACCGTGTCACCGCCAGATTTGCCGCGCCCCCGCCCAGATATTCGCGCAAACCAGAGACAAAGATTTCCCGGAACATGATCAGCGCCGCCGGGATCAGGACCATGGTGGCCTCATCGAGGCTGACCTGCCCCAGCGTAAAGGCCCGACCGTTCATCAGGTAAACCAGCAGCAGCAGCGCAATCGACGTCATCGCCTTGTCGGCAATCGGATCCATCATCCGGCCAAAGGCGCTGACCTGCTTCCAGACTCGGGCCAGATAGCCGTCCAGATAATCTGTCAGCGAGGCCACCACAAACAGCCCCAACGCCAGCCAATCCGAGATCGGGCGCGGAAAAACAAGATAAGCAACGACCAGAGAGGGCGCGGCGACAAGCCGCCCAACGGTCAGGATATTTGGCAAGGTCCAGCGCATCAGATGTTCCGAAATTCGAGTGGTTGGACCTTTTCTAACCGCTCAACCGCGCTCATGGAAGAAGTCATGAATAGTTTCTGCAAGTGTATCTGAAATGCCCTCGACCGATTTCAGGTCGGCCAGCGCCGCCCGCGCCACTGCCTTGGCCGAGCCGAAATGGGCCAGGAGCGCCCGCTTGCGCCCCGGCCCGACGCCGGGCACCTCGTCCAGAGGGTTTGCGCCCATCGCCCGGGCGCGTTTCTTGCGGTGGGTGCCGATGGCAAACCGGTGGGCCTCATCCCGCAGACGCTGAATGAAATAGAGCACCGGATCGGTGCGGGCCAGCGCGCGCGGTCGGTTGGGCCGGTCGGGAAAATAGAATTCCTCCTTGCCCGCATCCCGATCCTCGCCCTTGGCGACACCGATGAACGGAACATCGCTGATGCCCAGAGCCGCCATGATTTCGGCCACAGCACTGACCTGCCCGGCCCCCCCGTCAATCAGCAAAAGGTCGGGCCATGCGCCGCTTTGTCGCTGGGGGTCCTCTTTCAGCAGGCGTTTGAAACGGCGGGTCAGCACCTCTTTCATCATGCCGAAATCATCGCCGGGGGTCAGATCATCGCCCTTGATATTGAACTTGCGGTAGGCGGATTTCACGAACCCCTCGGGGCTGGCCACGATCATGGCGCCAACCGCGTGTGCCCCCTGAATGTGGGAATTGTCATAAACCTCGATCCGCTCGGGGCGCTTTGGCAGATCGAACGCCGCCGCCAGACCGTCCAGCAACCGCCCTTGGGCAATGGTTTCGGCCAGACGGCGGCCCAGCGATTCGCGCGCGTTGCGCAGGGCATTCTCGACCAGTTCGGCCTTTTCGCCCCGTTGCGGCAACAACAGCGTCACCTTGCGCCCCAGCTTGCCGCTCAACGCGTCGCGCATCAGGTCCATATGCTCAATCGGCGTTGACAGCAAAATCATCCGGGGCGGCGGACGGCGGGCGTAAAACTGGCCCAGAAATGCCTCCATCACCTCGGGCGCCTCGGCCCCTGAACCGGTGCGCGGATAATAGGCTCGATTGCCCCAGTTCTGGTGCGCGCGGATAAAGAACACCTGCACACATGCTTGCCCCCCCTCCTGATAAAGCGCGATGACATCGGCCTCGGCCACGCCGGCAGGATTGATCCCCTGGGCAGATTGCACCTGCGTCAAAGCCCGGATCCGGTCGCGCAGAGCGGCGGCGCGCTCGAACTCCAGCGCCGCGCTTGCCCGGGCCATCTCCGCCGCCAGATCAGCCTGGATACGCGTCGTGCGGCCGGACAGAAAGGCGCTGGCCTCATCCACCAGACGCCCGTATTCGGCCTCGGAAATCTTTCCCACACAGGGGGCCGAGCAGCGGGCAATCTGGTGCAGCAGACACGGGCGCGTGCGGGTCGAAAAAACCGCATCCGTGCAGTTTCTCAGCAAAAAGACCCGCTGCAACTGGTTCAGCGTGCGGTTTACCGCGCCAGCGCTGGCGAATGGCCCGAAATAATCGCCCTCTTCGCTGCGCTTACCACGGTGCTTTTTGATCTGCGGAAACGGATGCGCGCGTGAAACCAGAATATTGGGAAAGCTCTTGTCGTCGCGCAGCAGCACGTTGTAGCGCGGTTTGAGCTGCTTGATGAGGTTTTGCTCCAGCAACAAGGCCTCGGTCTCGGTCTTTGTCGTCAGAAACATCATCGCGGCGGTTGACGCCACCATCCGCCCGATCCGCGCCGTGTGCCCGCTGGCCCGGGCATAGGAGCTGACCCGCTTTTTCAGGTTCCGCGCCTTGCCGACATAAAGGACCGCACCCTTTTCATCCAGCATCCGGTAAACCCCGGGCGAGTTGTCCAGCGTTTTCAGATACGCCCGGATACGGCGATAGCCGCGCGCCTGCGTCCCGCCGCCCGGGGGCGCGGCCTCTTCGTCAAACTGGGTATCCTGATCCGGCCGTGTCATTTCAACTCGATACTAAGGCGTAGGAATTCCGCATGTTTGCAGCGCGAAAACCACATCGCGCTTGTTCGCAACGTGCCATGGGTGATTCTTTCCACCTGTTCTCCAGTTTGTTTCCAGAATCAAGACAAAACCTGTCCACCAAACCTGTGGATAAAGCTGAGGATAACAATCGGTCATCGGCAAAAATCCGTTTGAAACATGGCGGTTCCTCGTTTTGCTTAAATTTTAGGCACATTATTAACATACTGTTTTAAAACAATAAAAAATGCAGACCGTGCCAAAATACTGAAAACATTAATGAAATATAACTTCTTCGTTACCTGTCGATGGCCCGTGGACAAGACCCGATCCGCGCAAGGTCAAAATCTACTCGACGCCCAGAACATCCGGGGTTTCCCACGCCAGATGCTGACCCGCATCAATGCACAAAAGCTGGCCCGTCAGGGCGGGCGCATCCAGAATATAGGTCATGGCCCCGACAATATCCTCGGGATTGCTGCCCCGTTTCAGGACCGTCGCCCGGCGCTGTCGGGAAAAATGCGCATCCGACTGTCGCGCCCCCTGCAATGTCGGCCCCGGCCCGATGGCGTTGACGCGGATATCGGGGGCCAGGGCACGGGCCGCGGTTTGCGTCAGCGTCCACAACGCCGCCTTGGCAATCGTGTAGGTCATGAACTCGGGCGTCAGTTTGCGCACGCGCTGGTCGATCAGGTTGATTACACAGCCCGAGGCCAACGGCTCGGCCTGCGCGTCCCGCGCCCCCTTTGGCACCTGTCGCGCGAAATGCTGGATCAAAACGAAAGGCGCGCGCAGATTGCTTTCAAGATGGCGATCCCAACTGTCGCGGGTGGCTGTGTCGAGCGTATCATATTCAAAGATCGAGGCGTTGTTAATCAGAACGCCAAGCGGCGCCCCCAGCGCCTTTGACGCGCGCCCGATCAGCGCGTCCTGATCCGCAGCACACAAGAGGTCCGCCTGCACAGTCACTGCCTTGGCCCCAAGGGCGCGGGCATCCTCGGCGGTCTCTTCGGCGGCGACCCCGGAATCGGCGTAATGGATGGCGACATCATACCCCTGCCGGGCCAGCGCCAAGACCATCGCCCGCCCGAGGCGTCTGGCCCCGCCCGTCACCAGCGCTGCTTTGCCCATTGTCAAGACCGCCCTCCCCCCATGTTCCTCAGGTCAGCAACATGACCACATAGGCCACATAAAATGCCGTCAGGACTGCCCCCCATTTCCGCGTGATGTTGCGGCGCAAAAACACGAACGGGGCGATAGCAAGGGCCGCAGCCAGCATGACCCAGAGGTCAAAATGCAGGATGCCCGGCGGAATATCAAGCGGTCCGAAAAAACTGGTGATCCCCATGATTCCGAGAATGTTGAACATGTTCGAGCCGATGGCATTTCCCATCGCCACATCGCCATGCTTACGAATAGCAGCCATGACGGTCGTTGCCAATTCCGGCATCGAGGTGCCCAACGCCACCAGCGTCAGACCGATGGCGGCCTCGCTGACACCAATCTCGCGGGCAATTGCCAGCGCCCCCTTGATCAGCAATTCCGCCCCCAGCGGCAGGCCGATCACGCCCAGCAGGATATAGAGGCCGATCTTCAGCCACGGCATCTCGGGGTCGGCGCCCTCAATCTCGCCGGGGATTTCGCAAACCTCGCAACGCTCGGCCTCACGATGCTTTTGCGTGGCAAAAAAGGATTCCAGCAGCATTGCGCCCATCAACGAGATCAAAATCACGCCATGCCAGAACCCAAGCGGCCCGAGGTAACTGAGCGCGATGAAAATGACGGTTGTACCCATCATGAAACTGTAGGTTTTCCGGCTGTCGCATTTGGCCGAGTTGATCCCGGCAAACAGCGCCGGTAGCCCCAGAACCAGCAGGATATTGGCAATGTTCGATCCAACCACATTGCCAATGGCAAGGCCGGGCAAACCGTTCATGGCCGATTTGATGGCTACCAGCAGTTCCGGCGCCGAGGTGCCAAAGGCGACGATCGTCAGGCTGACAATCAGCGCCGGAATCCCCAGCCGTAGCCCCAGATTGACGGCACCGCGCACCAGAACATCGCCGGAAAGCAACAGCAGAACTAGACCGGTTACGGCAAAAAGAATGTCCATGCTTTTTTCCAGTCCCGATCCGGTTTTGTTAAAACCTAGTGATGCTTTTCACAGGCACATGGCCCCTCACCCAGAATGTAGCTGCCGCATTTCGGGCATTTCCGGGAATTCAGAATTTTGGGCTTTTTCAGCCTTGAGTTGATCTTTGGTGTTTTCAGCCGCCCGAACATCGCTAGCACGAGTATTCCGATCAAAAACAGCAGGACGACGCGGACAACCATGATCACATTCCATATTGCGCCCAGAGGGCCCGATCCTCGATTCCCCCCAGCACATCCGAGGCAACCTGGACTCCAAAGCGTCTGAGCAGTGGTTTTTTGGGACCATGAACCACAAAACGGGTCTTGTCGCCAAAGATTTCTTTCATCGTCGGCACCAGATGCCCGATGTCGTCGGCAAGGCCCACATCCACGGCGCCCGCCCCGATCCAGATTTCACCAGTGAACAGATCGTCACCATTCAGTCGATCGCCCCGGCGGGTCTTGATTTGAGAAATGAACGCGGCGTGAATCTGGCTCTGCAATGCCTTCAGCCGTTTCACGTCGCCAGCGCGCTCGGGGCGAAACGGGTCCAGCATCGACTTGTCCTTGCCGGCGGTGTGAACGCGTCGCTCGATCCCGTGGCGCTGCATCAATTCGGAAAACCCGAACGAGGCCGAGATCACACCGATCGAGCCGACGATCGAGCTTTGGTCCACATAGATCCGATCCGCAGCCGAGGCCAGCCAATAGCCCCCCGAGGCGGCGACATCCTCGACGAACGCATAAACCGGGATGTTCTTTTCCTCGGCCAGTCGCCGGATCCGCGCGGCAATCAGGGACGACTGCACGGGCGATCCCCCGGGCGAGTTCAGAACCAGCGCCACCGCCTTTGGCCGACCCTTGCGAAAGGCCCGCTCGATCAGCGGCGCCAGTGTGGCGTCGTTCAACCCACCTGCCCCGAACCGGGCGGCGCTGGCAATGACACCCTGCAGGCGCAGAACCGCAACGCGCGGCGATTTTTTCAAGGATTTCGGCCAGAGTGTCATGTTGTTGGATTTAGGTACTGAATCCCGCAAGAACAAGTCGAAAGCCGATCTTCACCGCAACAAGGTCTGCAACGTCACCATTTCAGCGCAGCGCGCCCTGAAAATGCCCGCCAACGGCACCGGCATGTGGCCTAGATTGCCAAAAACGCGACGTTATTTGTGGGGTCGAGGTCGAAATAACGCTACACGTTTTGCGTTCTTTTCAGTAAATCAGGCAGCAAGATTCGTTTGTTTGTTCCAATTCTGGGACGCCCAATCAGGAGAAACGCAAAATGAAGGTGCTGGTGCCCGTCAAGCGCGTGATCGACTACAACGTGAAAGTGCGCGTCAAAGCGGACGGAAGCGGTGTTGATCTCGCCAACGTCAAGATGTCGATGAACCCGTTTGATGAAATCGCCGTCGAGGAGGCCCTGCGCCTGCGCGAGGCAGGCAAGGCATCGGAAATCGTTGCCGTTTCGATCGGTGTCAAACAGGCGCAGGAAACGTTGCGGACGGCGCTGGCGATGGGTGCGGACAGGGCGATCCTGATCGAGGCCACAGATGATGTTCACACCGATATTGAACCTCTTGCTGTCGCCAAGCTGCTGAAAGGCGTTGTCGAAGCCGAGCAGCCCGGGCTGGTCCTTTTGGGCAAGCAGGCGATCGACAACGACATGAACGCCACCGGGCAAATGCTGGCCGCCCTGCTGGGCTGGTCACAGGGAACCTTTGCCTCGAAACTGGACATCGAGGGCGACCACGCCCTTGTCACCCGCGAGGTCGATGGCGGCCTGCAAACGATCCGGGTCAAGACACCGACCATCGTGACCGTTGATTTGCGCCTGAATGAGCCGCGCTATGCCAGCTTGCCTAACATCATGAAGGCAAAGAGAAAGCCGTTGGATATCAAGACCCCGGCGGATTATGGCGTGGACATCAGCCCGCGTCTGGAAATCCTGAAAACCTCCGAGCCGGCGGCGCGCAAGGCGGGAGTCATGGTCAAGGATGTGGCCGAACTGATTTCGAAACTCAAAGACGAAGCGGGGGTTCTGTGATGGCGGTTTTACTTTTGGCCGAGGTTCTCGGCGGCGAGATTTCGATTGACCAGACAGCCAAGGCGCTGACCGCGGCCAAGGCGCTGGGCGAGGTAACCATCCTTTGCGCATCAAACGGCTGCAGCGACGCCGCCAATGCCGCGGCAAAGCTGGACGGCGCGGCCAAGGTCCTCTGCGCCGACGATCCCGAATACGGCAACAATCTGGCCGAACCTGTCGCAGATCTGATCGTTTCGCTGGCCGGAGATTTCACCCACATCGTCGCCCCGGCCACCTCGGCGGCCAAGAACATTCTGCCCCGCGTCGCGGCCCTGCTGGATGTCATGGTGATTTCCGATGTGACCGGGATCGTCGATGGCGATACGTTTGAACGTCCGGTCTATGCGGGCAATGCGATCCAGACGGTGAAATCCAGAGATGCAATAAAGGTCGTTTCGATCCGCACCTCGACCTTTGATGCAGCGACTGAAACCGGCAATGCCCCGGTTCAGTCGATCTCGGCGGCAGCAAACCCCGGTCTTAGCGAATGGGTCGAGGATAAGGTGCAGGCAAGCGACCGACCCGAACTGACCTCGGCCAAAATCGTCGTGTCCGGCGGGCGGGGCGTCGGCTCGGAGGAAAGCTTTGCAATCATCGAGGCGCTGGCGGACAAGCTGGGCGCCGCCGTCGGGGCCAGCCGCGCGGCTGTCGACTCAGGCTTTGCACCAAACGACTGGCAGGTGGGTCAAACAGGCAAGGTCGTCGCTCCTGACCTTTATATCGCCTGCGGGATCTCTGGCGCGATCCAGCATCTGGCCGGCATGAAAGACAGCAAGGTGATCGTTGCCATCAACAAGGACGAAGAAGCGCCGATTTTTCAGGTCGCCGATTACGGTCTGGTGGCAGACCTGTTCGACGCGGTTCCTGAAATGACCAAACTGCTCTGAGCCGCAAACCGCAGGCCACCAGTTTGACGGATTGCCGGCGGACCGTCCCTGAACCGGTCCGCCACGATTTTGTCCGGCTTTGGGCCGTGCGTGGGGTCTGACTCTCAGGATCCGAACCTACAGCAACGATTGCAAGACCGGGGCCAGAACCCGGGCAACCTGCGCATGCACCACGGGCCCCGGCAGCGCGACCGCGGCGCGGCGCTCGCAGGGGAGAAAAACCATGCCCTCGGTTCCCGACATATCAGGGTCCTGCGGAACAATGCATTCAACGACCTTGGTGACCAGCGGGCTGAGGCTGTCCACCATCTCCTGATTAACAAACAGCGGCTCCTGACCCGGCGCGCTGACCGGCCCCTCGGACAAGACATCGCCGGGCGCGTGATCCGAGATCCACAGCAACACCGTCTTGCCCTCGATCATCTCGATCAGCGATTTCATCCGGGCGGTCCAAGCGGCGCGCAACTCTTCGACAACAAGGGCAAAGCTGGTCTCATCGACCCGACGCAGCGTATTCAACAGATGCCGCGTATAGTGAATGTCAGTGAACTCGACCTGCCGGTAAAGAATATGTAACGAGTCCGATGCCCGCACAAAACGGTCATTGTGGCGGGGGTGAACCATGTAATAGCGGTTCGACACGTTATGAGCCCCGGCCACGGCCAACACCGTCACCGCCGCATCCGCGCAAGCCAGCAGGACCGAAGGATCGCGAAGATAGCTTTCCACCCCAGCATTCAGCGCCGAGAAATTGGCCGAGACCACCCCCAGTTCCTCCTGCAAGAGATCCGGATAGGGGCGGGGCACAAATTTCCCGTAGGTTTCGCTGGACCCGAGAAAAACGTTATATGCGCTGGAAAAATCCGGTCGCGGTCCGCGAAACAGGGTTTTCGACCTGCCATAACGATACAGTTTATAGTCCAGCGATCCGTGCTGAAGACAGTCGTTCTTCATTTCACTCACCCATGTTTTCACTTCACCCACGGGCAGGGTCGCGCAAGTTTCTTACCAAAAAGCTAAGCCTAAAACTTGAACCAAACCGGCCCTCCAGTATGGGCTTGCCAGTGCCCCGCGGACAGGAATATGGTGCGGCAAATTCGACCAAAGGCGCAGGCAAGGAGCACGACATGCAAATCAGGACCGTCGGAATTGTGGGCGCGGGTCAAATGGGAAACGGGATCGCTCATGTCTTTGCGCTGGCCGGATTTGACGTCCTGCTGAACGACATTTCCACCGAGGCACTGAGCGCCGGGATCAAAACCATCACCGGCAACATGACCCGGCAGGTCAGCCGCAACAAGATCACCGAAGAACAGATGAATGCGGCCCTGGAACGCATCACCACCACCGAAACCCTGTCCGATCTGGGGCAGAGCGACCTGATCATCGAGGCGGCAACTGAAAAGGAAACCGTCAAGCAATCCATTTTCGACGCGTTGCTGCCACATCTGAAACCCGAGACCATTCTGGCGTCAAACACGTCCTCGATCTCGATCACCCGGCTGGCCAGCCGCACCGACCGGCCGGAACGGTTCATGGGCGTTCATTTCATGAACCCGGTGCCGGTGATGGAACTGGTCGAACTGATCCGCGGCATCGCAACCGATGAGCCCACCTTTGACGCCTTGAAAGAAGTCGTCAAACGGCTGGGAAAGGTGTCCACGTCAGCCGAGGATTTTCCAGCCTTTATCGTGAACCGAATCCTGATGCCGATGATCAACGAGGCAATCTACACCCTTTACGAGGGCGTCGGCACAGTCAAGGGAATCGACACTTCGATGAAGCTGGGCGCACATCACCCGATGGGGCCGCTCGAACTGGCAGATTTCATCGGGTTGGACACGTGCCTTGCAATCATGAACGTGCTGCACGAAGGCCTTGCCGACACCAAATACCGGCCCTGCCCGCTGTTGACCAAATACGTCGAGGCAGGTTGGTACGGGCGCAAAGTCGGGCGCGGCTTTTACGATTACCGTGGGGATGAGCCGGTCCCGACCCGCTGAGGGGGGCGTCTTGATCAGCCCTTTTTCCCTAGACTAAGGGTCCGCCTGCGAAGGTCGGCCATGAACCCGCGTGGATCCTTGGCCCAGAGGTCGATCTCGTCACGCTCGATCGGCGCTCCGATAATCGGCTTTTGCGGCTTGTTCATCGTGTAGGCAATCTCATGCAGCAACAGCCCCTGCCGGATTGTCACCGACAGTTTGTTGGCCAGATGAAACCAGCGGCTGTTCTGGCCGGGGAAAAAAATCGGCACGACGCGAGCCTTGCTTTTCAGGATCATCTTGGCGGTAAAGGGCAGCCAGTCCGCCTCGACCGCCGCATCGAACCATCCGGGCGAGGTGGCCACCTGACCCGCCGGAAACAGAATGATCGCACCGCCATCGGCTAGATGCTGCATTGCAACCTTGCGCATAGCCAGATTCATGCGCACCGAGTTCGGTTCGTGCGGAAAGGCGACCGGTAGCATGTGATACTGGATAATCGGCACATTTGTCAGCAAGGAGCGGGTCAGTATCTTGAAATCCTGACGCACGCGCCCGACCAGTTCCGCAAGGATCATCCCGTCAACCAGCCCGCAAGGATGGTTCGCAACGATCACCACAGGGCCTTTTTCGGGGATGTTTGCAATCTCTGACTCAGGGGTTTGCAGATCGATCCCCAGCAAATCAATGGCGCGTTTCCAGAAATGCTGGTTATCCACCGGACCGGCCGCCTCGAATTTTCGCACGAGGCGCAGCAGCGTCAGCTTGCCGGTCAGCATCTCGATCAGGCGGATCGTGTTGGCCTTGAACGGATTTGTGAATGTCCCCGCATAAGACAGGTTTCGGCCGTCATAGGGCCGATCATCCAAGGGGGAGACATCGTCTGGCACCGGGAACAATCCTTTTCGAAGCGCGACTCTCGGCGCGATGGTTTCAGGCCTCTTCACCGAAGCGGTTCTTGACCAACAATTCAAGGGCATCTGCAAGGCCTTCAGCCTCGGCCCCTCTGGCTTTGACCACGATCTCTGTACCCTTGGAGGCCGCCAGCATCAATAGCCCCATGATCGAGTCACCCGAAACCGTCATCCCGTCGCGGCTGACCCAGACATCGGCGTCAAACTTTTCCACCGTCTCGACAAATCGCGCCGAGGCCCGCGCGTGCAGCCCTTTAACATTGATGATCGGGAATACCCGCTCGATATGCTCATCCATGAAGCTAGGCCTGTCCATTACAGAAATCGATGTATTTACGCCCGGCTTCTCGGGCCACCCTGACGGCCTCTTCCACCGGCGCATAGCGATTTTTTGCCAGCTTGACCAATAGCGGCAGGTTCGCACCGTAAAGGACCTTGCGGTCCGGGTTTCGACAGGCAGGCAAAGACAGGTTTGAGGGGGTGCCGCCGAACATGTCGGTCACGATCACGACCCCCTGACCGGCATCAACGGAATCCGCAGCGTGTAAAATCTCGGCTTTTTTCTGATCGCGGTCGTGGTCCGCCTCGATCGAGACCGCACGAACACCGCTCTGCCTGCCCACCACATGCTCCATCGCTGCCAGATACTCTCGGGCCAGACCACCATGGGCGACAATCACAATACCAATCAAGCGTTTCTTCCTACTGGCGCCTCTGCGCGCCCCCCCGCACGCCGTTCCAATTCCCGGTGGCGAATAGACACCTGCCAGCCCTGCTGCGCAAGCCCCTTTGCCAAGGCCTCGGCGACAAAAACTGAACGGTGTTGCCCGCCGGTACATCCAAGGCCGAGGGTGAAATAGGATTTTCCCTCATCCCGATAGGCAGGCAGAAGGGTTTCCATCAGTCCGAGTGAACGCGCAAGAAAGTCGTCAAACCTCGGATCCGCCTGAATATAGGTGGCCACATCGGAATCGCGGCCGTCCAACTCCCGCAGCGTCTCCTGCCAATGCGGGTTGCGCAAAAAGCGGCAATCCAGCACCATGTCCAGACCGTGCGGCAGCCCGCGCTTATAGGAAAAGGACTGCACCTCAAGCGCCATGCCCTGACCCGGTTCGCTGAAAAACCATCGCGCCAGTTCGGCCCTGAGATCCTGAGGGGCCATGTCGCTGGTGTCGATCAATATATCGGCCCGATCCCTGAGGGGGCGGATCAGGTCGGTCTCGCGCTCGATCCCGACCAGCGGCGAAACGTCCGGCGCCAGAGGATGACGGCGGCGCGTTTCCGAAAAGCGCCGTTGCAGAACATCGCTGGCGCAATCCAGATAGACCAGTGAACAATCGAATGCCGTATCCCGGGCGATGATATTTACCACTTCGATCAGGCTGTCGGTTCCAAAGTCCCGGTTGCGCACATCTACGCCCAGTGCCAGATGGCGCGTCATCGGCGGGCCGGCCAACAGGCGCGGCAACAGGGTCAGCGGCATGTTGTCGATGGCCTCGAACCCGAAATCCTCAAGCGCATTGATGGCTGTCGATCGTCCCGCCCCAGACGGGCCGGTGACCAGAACCACCTTGAACATATGGCGGTAATTTTTTGGCTTTTCAGCAGACATCTAACCGACCCGACCCGATTTCAGATATTGCAGGATTGCCGGTGCAAGGTTGACAGTCCCGCGACCGCAGATCAACTGAATTTTGACGCCGAGGATCACAAGCGTGCGAGCCGGCGGCAATCGTTCGGCCTCGGCCCGCTCCAGATCGACGGCCAGAGCTACCGGCGTCGCGCCCGCAGGCTGGGCCGCGATAAGACCGATGCCGCGCGCCTCGATCTGCCCGCGTATCGCCGCGGGTGCATCGGCAAACAGGGTAGCGCCCTGCCGAAAAACGATTGTCTGGTCATCGGACACCAACGCCGCGCCGCGCGACATCAGATCAAGCGCCAGCGCCGATTTTCCCGCCCCCGACGGCCCCAGCAACAGGACCGCTGCTCCATTCAACGCAACTGAACTGGCGTGCAGGCAGTCGCGCGCGCCCGCAGCCGTCAAGGGGCCTGTCAGGCGGCCAGTCATCAGATCGGAAGGCCGACCACGAATCGGGCACCCAGAGGCTCGGACGTGACATCGTCACTGGTCGGGCGGATATTTTCGGCCCAGATCACCCCGCCATGCGCCTCGACGATCTGGCGCGAAATTGCTAGGCCAAGGCCCGAATGCTTGCCGAAATCACCCTCCGGCCGGTCAGAGTAAAATCGCTGGAAAATCTTGGTCAGGGCATCCTCGGGAATGCCGACCCCGGTATCCTCGACCACCACAAGCACGCGGTTTTCACGCCGACGGGCCCAGATCCTGAGGGCATCGCCCTCTTCACAAAACGAGATGGCGTTGGTCAGAAGATTGACGAAAACCTGTGCCAGGCGGGATTCCAGCCCGCGCACAAGGATCGGTCGATCCGGAAGATCGGCGATAAACTCGATCCCCATCTCGGTTGCCTCCTGTTCGTGAAAGGCAACAATATTTTTCAGCATCATGATCAGGTCAAAGGATTTCATTTCCTCCTTGACCAGTTCGCTGTCCAGACGCGACGCGTTCGAGATATCCGAGACCAGCCGATCCATACGCCGGACGTCGTCCTCGATCACACTCAGCAGCTTGGCCCGGTGAACGTCGTTTTTCGAGGATTTCAGCGTATCCACTGCCGCGCGCAGTGAGGAGAGTGGGTTTTTCAGCTCATGCGCCACATCCGCGGCAAAATGTTCGTTCGATTCGATGCGGTCATAGAGTGCCGAGATCATGTCCCGAAGCGCGCCGGACAAGCGCCCGATCTCATCGGGTCGGCCGGTCATGTCGGGAATGCGAATTCGCCCCGGGCGCATCCGGCGGGCGTTTTTCACCTTGCCCACTTCGGCCGCCTCGGCCAGGTCGCGCAGAGGATTGGCAATCGTGCCCGCCAGAACCAGCGACAGGCCGATGGACACCAGTATCGCAATGACGAACATCTGCAGCACCTGCTCGCGCTCGGTGCGGGCCATTTCGTTGATCTCGCCGGCCGCGGTTGTCAGAACCAGCGCTCCGACCACCTGTCCGCCCCGCCTGATCGGGGTCGAAACGGCAAACAGGAGGTCGCCATTGGGGTCGCTGACGCTCTTGCTTTTGGTCTTGCCCACAAGGGCAAAGGGGACGACCTGAGTGGCAAGATCCTTATCGCTGACCACCTTTTCGGTGTTTCTGCGGCCCAGAAAATTCGCCGCTTTTTCCCACAGGCTGTTCAGCATACCGGTAATGAACGTGCCATAAGGGGCACCTGACGACGCATTTGCCCGCGCCCCGTGCTCTGACGGCAGGCGGCCCGAAGTACCGGCCACCAGATCCTCATTGTTGTTGTAGATGAACATCTTGATGCCGCGTGGCAGATCCAACCCGCTGAGGGCGCCCCTGCTGGCCGCCACGACATCCGAGGCCGGGTTTGACCCTGTTTGCGGCAGGCGTGCCTCAAGAATTCGGGCAATCAGACGGGCCTCGGTCACAAGGCTTTTTTCGCGCTGCCCCACCAGACCTTCACGAAACTGGTTGAGGTATAGCACCCCGCCCACCAAAACCACCAGCGCAAGCAGATTGAAGGTCATGATCTTGCGCGCCAGCGGTGATCGGTTGAGCAGGATCCAGCCTCTTTTTTCGTGGGGGATCTCGTCTTCGGCCTGATCGTCCTGACGGGCGCGCTCATCCCAATCGGCCCCAAGGATTATGTCGGGGTCGGCGGCGGTCTCATGTGTCTCTGCGTCGGATTTCGACACAATTTTCATGCCTCGGTATACCTGTAACCAATTCCGTACAGGGTTTCGATAGATGCAAAATCCTTGTCCACGCTGCGCATTTTCTTGCGCAACCGTTTGATATGGCTGTCTATTGTCCGGTCATCCACGTAGACCTGATCGTCATAAGCAACATCCATCAACTGATCGCGGCTTTTTACAAAACCGGGGCGCGAGGCCAGTGCTTGCAATAGCAAGAATTCGGTCACCGTCAGGCTGACGCTCTTGCCCTTCCAGGTGACCGAGTGGCGCAGCGGGTCCATGACCAGCGAGCCGCGCTCGATCAGCTTGCTTTCCAGCGGCTCGTCGCCCTTGTCCGAGGCCAAGGCCTCCTGTCGACGCAGAATGGCGCGGATGCGTTCAACCAGCAGCCGCTGCGAAAACGGTTTGCGCACATAATCATCCGCCCCCATCCTGAGGCCCAGAACCTCGTCGATCTCGTCATCCTTGGAGGTCAGAAAAATCACCGGCATATCGGATTTCTGCCGGATACGATGCAACAGGTCCATGCCATCCATCCGCGGCATCTTGATATCCAGAACCGCGATATCGGGAAACTTCTGACCGAACCCGTCGAGGGCCGCCTGACCGTCATTGTAGGTGACAACGTTGTAACCCTCTGCCTCCAGAGTCATTGAGACGGATGTCAGGATATTCCTGTCATCGTCCACCAAAGCGACTGTTGACATTCGCTTGCCCCTTTACTGCCCAGTTATATTTTTCCGGCATTTTCCTTGTAATGACCCTTGGAATCAACTGTTAAGTGCTGTGACCGCGCCCGGTTACCGACAAACAAACGCGCAAATCGATAATATATGACTAATTTGTCGCGGATTTTGCCGTGTTTTTCACCCGGCCGCGCCAAAGTCGCCCCTTTCCCCTACGGTATCTCATGGTATACAGACCGCGTTCCCGGTCAGGGGGCACGGTCCCGGCGCGAAACTCTCCCCTCGTGCCGCGGGGTGACAGGATAACTTTCATGCGGGGCATGATCTTCCCCGCGTTTTCGGAGCGAAAAAATGACGACAGGACGGGTAAACCCGGCCCATACGCTGGACGCGATGGGCATCACTGGTGTTTCAAACGCATATTACAACCTTCTGGAGCCTGCCCTCGTGCAGGCGGCGCTCGAGCGCGGCGAAGGCACGCTTGGGCTTGGCGGCGCGCTGATGGTCGCAACCGGCCAACACACGGGCCGCTCGGCCAAGGACAAATTCGTCGTGAAAACGCCCTCGGTCGAAGGAAATATTTGGTGGGAAAACAACCCGCCGATGGACGCGGATGCATTTGACCGGCTTCAATCGGACATGATTGCCCATCTCGCCGGCAAGGATGTGTTCGTGCAGGACCTCTTTGGCGGCGCCGATCCCGCCCATCGTCTGGACACCCGCGTCATCACCGAGCTGGCCTGGCAGAGCCTGTTCATCCGTCACATGCTGCGCCGCCCCGAACGCCATGAGCTGGATCACTTTACCGCACAATTTACCATCATTTCCTGCCCCAGCTTCAAGGCCGATCCGGCGCGCCACGGCTGCCGCAGCGAAACCGTGATCGCGCTGAATTTCGACAAGAAACTGGTCCTGATCGCGAACTCGGCCTATGCGGGCGAAATCAAGAAATCGGTGTTCACGATCCTGAATTACCTGCTGCCCGAAAAAGGCATCATGCCGATGCATTGCTCGGCCAATCACGCCATAGATCGCCCCGCCGACACCGCCATTTTCTTTGGCCTGTCCGGCACCGGAAAAACCACCCTGTCGGCGGACCCCTCACGCGTTCTGATCGGCGATGATGAGCATGGCTGGTCGGACCGTGGCACCTTTAATTTCGAGGGCGGGTGCTATGCCAAGACAATCAACCTGTCGCCCGAGGCGGAACCGGAAATCTACGCCACCACGCATAAATTCAGTTCGGTGGTGGAAAACATGGTGTTTGATCCCGAGACCCTCGTGATCGACTTTGAGGACGACAGCCTGACCGCCAACACCCGTTGTGCCTATCCGCTGAACTATATTTCAAACGCAAGCGAAAGTTCGCTGGGCGGGCAGCCACGCAATATCATCATGCTGACATGCGATGCCTTTGGCGTGCTGCCACCGATTTCGCGCCTGACACCGGCGCAGGCGATGTATCATTTCCTCAGCGGCTTTACCTCAAAAGTAGCGGGAACCGAACAGGGGATCGATGAGCCTCAGCCGACGTTTTCAACCTGTTTTGGCGCGCCCTTCATGCCGCGCCGTCCCGAGGTTTACGGCAACCTCCTGCGGGATCGGATCGCCAAATCCGGCGCCACCTGTTGGCTGGTCAATACCGGCTGGACAGGGGGCGCCTATGGCACCGGCTCGCGCATGCCGATCAAGGCAACACGGGCGTTACTGGCCGCCGCACTTGACGGTTCACTGAACTCGGGTGAGTTCCGCAAGGACCCGAATTTCGGCTTTGAGGTTCCGGTCTCGGTTGACGGTGTGGCCGACATCCTGCTGGACCCGCGCCGCACATGGGACAATCCCGACAGCTATGACCGGGACGCGGCAAAGCTGGTGTCGATGTTCGCCGAAAACTTTGCCCAGTACGAGGCCTATATCGACGACGACGTCAGGGCCATCGCCCTCGGCTGATCGACGCGAACGGCATGACAACAACATGACGAAAACGCCCCGTTGGACACATCGGGGCGTTTTTTATTGGGCTACCTCAGGCGTCGGGACCACTGCCGGTGCGCCTTGCCATTCTGGTACGAAATATAATCACGGTCCACATAATAGCCGAATCTATCGACGGTAAATGTGCCTTTCTCGCTAAGGGCGTTGCCGCGATAAAGCGTGTAATGCCAAAACCCGTTCCTGACCAAGGCGGTCCAAGTCATGTGATGTGAGCGTCCGTTGACATCTGTTTCCACATAGGTGCAACGGCCAACAGTCAACGAGCAATCGCTGGGGCTGAAGGTCATTGTTCGCCCGTTAAAACGGGCCTTGACCGCCTCACCGCGCGCATTTGCCCAGAACCGCAGCGACAGGGGCTGGCCGCGCGAGGCGTCGCGCCGGAAATCAAGCACAAAAAGCCCTCCCTCGCAGCCGCGAAACGTCACCGTGGTCTTGCCGTTGTCCGCCTGCCAGCGGGTCACGTCACCAACCCTCTTGGCGGCAAAGTTGAAATTTGGCTGTGCAACCGCCGGGACGAATGACGCCAATACGGCAATCACCGCCCCAAAAACCGTTTTCATGAATAAACTCCTTTCAAGAAAATTCCTTAACCAAAAAATCCACGTCTCAGCAAATTCAATCCCGCGATAACCAAAACCAGCAGGGTCAGTTTGCGGAACAACTCCTGATCCAGACGGTCATGTACCCTGTTGCCCAAGGTCATGCCGATAATGGCTGGCAAAACCAGAAATGCCGAAAACGGAAGGGTCCGAACATTCAGCAACCCGGATTTCAAATGCGCTGCCACAAGGATGACCGAGCCAAGCAGAAAGGTGATCGCCAAGGCGCGGACCTGCTCGGCCTTGGGGATATTCAGAGCCAGCAAATAGAGGATCAGGGGAGGCCCCCATACACCACTGAGGCCGCCAATCAGCCCCGACACGATGGCAAGAGCAACCTCGACACGGTTCCGATATGCCGGGTCAAAGCGAAAGCGGACCCCGAACACCTGCAACAGGCCAAAGACCGCGATGATCCCGCCCAGAACCACAAACAGAATCTGATCTGGCACCACGACGACCAGCTGCGCCGAGGCAATCATCGTCACCGCAAAGACAAGGTTAAAACGCCAGTAAAGCCGCAAAACATCCAGCGCAACACTGCGCCCGCCGCGCATGGTTTGCCAGATATTCGTGACCAATGTCGGTAACAACAAACCGGCCACAGCCATATCCGCAGGCATGAACGAGGCCAGCCCGCCGATCATGATCATCGGCAATGCAAAGCCGACAGCGCCCTTCACAAAGGCCGCAAACAGGGCAATAAAAAACGACGCAACAAGCGGCGCGATCCCGAAATTCTGGATCAGGGAATCGATAAGATTCATCAGTATTTTCCCGTGGTTGGGCGCAGCGTGACAGCCCCGGAACGGATTTGCAACGCTCATTATCTGTCGCATAGGAACATTTTTGCGCAATTTACTTGCGCTGCGGCGCAGCATTGTCTATGTCCCGAAAAAGAATAATACGCCCGCACAATCACACGCCGCGCCGTCAGGCCAACATTCTACGCGACCACGACAACAGGACAGGACCCATGCCACATTCGCCCGCCAAAACGCCGCTGCCTGACGACCTCCTGACCCAATGCCAGCAGTCCCTGTCTGCGGCTGAACTCTACCTTTCAGCTGCCCGCACGGCGGTGCGCGATATCGTGGTAAAGAACGGGAGAGTCTCGGGGGCGGCCCTTGCAGAGCACCAGTTCGCAGCACACAGCCTGTCGTGGATTGCGACCTATGTTCAGGCCCTGCAGCAAATGCACAACTGGGCCCGGCGGCTGGATGACAGCGGGGATTTCGGTGAGATCGAAGGGCTGATCCTGCAAATTGCGTTTGGCGAATATCTCGGCCAGCTCAGGGGCGGCATCCCGATGAGTCAGGGTGAATTCGCGCGCCCGCAGGACCTTGGCCTTGACCCCAAGAACACCGGGCTGGACGAGGCCAGCGTGTTGGCCCTGATCCGGAATGGCAACAGCGCATCGGCGCGCGCCCGTCTGGCCACCTTGATGCAGGAACGCGAGGGCAGCCCCACATTCGGCGCCACCGGCCTTGATGACGAGCTGGAGATGATCCGCGACCAGTTCCGCCGCTTTGCCGAGGACAAGGTCGTGCCCTACGCCCATGAATGGCACCTGAAAGACGAATTCATCCCCATGTCGATCATCGACGAGATGGCCGCACTTGGCGTCTTTGGCCTGACCATCCCCGAAGAATATGGCGGCTTCGGCTTTCCCAAGGCGGCCATGTGCGTCGTATCCGAGGAACTGTCGCGCGGCTATATCGGCGTTGGCAGCCTTGGAACGCGCTCGGAAATCGCGGCCGAGCTGATCCTGTGCGGCGGCACCGATGAACAGAAACGGCACTGGCTGCCCCTGATCGCCAGCGGCGAGAAACTGCCCACCGCGGTGTTTACCGAACCCAATACCGGATCCGACCTCGGCTCGCTGCGCACCCGCGCCGTGCGCGAGGGCAATGATTACGTCGTCACCGGCAACAAGACATGGATCACCCACGCCGCCCGCACCCATATGATGACCCTGCTGGCCCGCACCGACCCCGACAGCGACAACTATGCGGGGCTTTCGATGTTCCTGGCCGAAAAGGAACCGGGCGACGATGCCAACCCCTTTCCCACCCCCGGCATGACGGGTGGCGAGATCGAGGTTCTGGGTTATCGCGGCATGAAGGAATACGAAATCGGCTTTGACGGGTTTCGCGTGCCTGCGGCCAACCTGCTGGGCGGTGTCGAGGGGCAGGGTTTCAAGCAGCTGATGCAGACCTTTGAAAGCGCCCGCATCCAGACCGCCGCGCGGGCCATTGGCGTGGCCCAGTCGGCGATGGAACTGGGGTTGAAATACGCCCACGAGCGCAAACAATTCGGCCAAAGCCTGATTGCCTTTTCGCGCGTCAATTCAAAACTGGCGATGATGGCGGTCGAAATCATGGTGGCACGGCAGTTGACCTATCACGCGGCACAGGAAAAGGATTCCGGTCACCGGTGCGACCTTGAGGCGGGGATGGCCAAACTGCTGGGCGCCCGCGTGGCCTGGGCGGCGGCTGACAATGCCTTGCAAATTCACGGCGGCAACGGGTTCGCGCTGGAATACCCCATCAGCCGCGTCTTGTGCGATGCGCGGATCCTGAACATTTTCGAGGGGGCAGCGGAAATTCAGGCAAACGTGATCGCGCGGCGTTTGCTGGCCTCTTGATCACAGCCGCTCAAGCTGGCTCAACAGGCGGCCCCGCGCCGCAGGCAGGCAGGCAGCACCCAGCGCATGAGCGAGGGAATGCTCCAGAAAATACCCGGTCGTGCGCAGGCTCTGGGCGATATTGTCGGGGCTGGGAAACGGCAACAGGCGGTCGGCCCATTCCCCGGCCCCCTGACGCGAAACCGCTCGACCCGTGCGCGGCGAGACATAGATCAGATCATCGCACCGCCCGGTCACCGCACAATGGGACAGGTCCAGACCAAAGCCAAGCTCGCTGAGCAACGCCAATTCCCACAGCACATAATGACGTGGCCAGTCGGGCGATGAGGTCAACTCCTGCAAAAGATCCTCGGTCACGCTGAACAAGGCCGCATGGGGCGCGCGTTCGGGCAGGGCAAAGCGCAACAGCGCGCAGATCGCGTTCAGTCCCGCCAGCGCCAGCCGGTCCTCCATGATCAGGGCCGCCCGAGAGCGGATCGGCTCGACCCGAAAGCTGCCAATATGGGCATCCAGCCGCGCCCGCCATGTCAGCGAAAGGTCGGCACCCTGCTGCAGGATCGGCGCCATGCGTCGCGAGGCCCCGCCCCGCACCACACCGGCATGACGCCCATGCGCGCGGGTAAAGACGTTGATGATCGCAGCATTCTCACCATGCGGGCGGGACGAAAGCAAAATTCCCTGATCCTGCCATTCCATGTTACACGCCAGCCAGAAAATCCGGGCCCGAAAATCCCGGTTCGTCAAGAAGGTGCCGACCGGCCTTGTCTTCGACCTCGATGATCCAGAGGTCAGGATCAAAGCGGAGTTGATCACGCAAGGCCTCCTCGACCTCGCCATCGCGCCCCTCACAGAGGGTAATCCAAAGGCGATCTCCACAGGCATCAAAACTGCGCTGAAAGGCGGCGGCGTGTCCATCCAGCGTGTTCAGCTTGACCATGACATTCCCTGCCGTCTCATCCCCGCGCGCGACGACAAACGCCGGAATATTGGCCAAACGCAAACGGGTCAGATAGGCATCAACCCAGAATTTCGCGCTGAGTCTGGGCATCAGGTCCCGTCCTTGAAATCCAGTCCCATTTCGTCATAACGCTCGGCCTCTTCCTGCCAGTTCGGGCGCAGTTTGACCTGTAGAAAAAGATGCACCTTGCGCCCCAGAAATTCCGAGATTTCCTGACGCGCGGCGGTTCCAATGGCCTTGATCGTTGCCCCTTTCGGCCCCAGCGCAATCCCGCGATGCCCCTCGCGGGTGACATAGATCAGCTGGTCGATACGAACCGAGCCATCCTTGCGCTCGTCCCACCGCTCGGTCTCGACGGTTAATTGATAAGGCAGTTCTTGATGGAGCCGCAGAGTCAGTTTCTCACGCGTGATTTCCGCCGCCAACTGCCGCAGCGGCAGATCGGATATCTGATCTTCGGGATAGTGCCAGACCCCCGTGGGCACATTTTCAGACAGCCACGCCTTCAGATCATCGACCCCGTGACCCTTTTCCGCCGAGATCATGAAGGTTGCGGAAAAATCGAAGGCCGCGTTCATTTTCGTGGTCAGAGCCAGCAAGGTTTCGCTCTTGACCCGGTCGATCTTGTTGATCGCCAGAGCAACAATCTGGTCCTTTTGGCGTCGCTCGGCCAGAACATCCAGGATCGCCTGTACGCCGTCGGTCAACCCCCGGTTTGCCTCGATCAGAAGAACCACGATATCGGCATCCGCGGCCCCGCTCCATGCGGCGCTGACCATGGCCCGATCCAGCCGACGACGCGCCCGGAAAAGACCCGGGGTATCAACAAAGACCAGTTGCGCCGGACCCTCGATGGCAACACCGCGAATGCGGGCGCGGGTGGTCTGCACCTTATGCGTCACGATCGAGACCTTGGCCCCGACCATCCGGTTCAAAAGGGTCGATTTCCCGGCATTCGGCTCACCTATCAGAGCGATAAAGCCACAGCGCTGGTCAGGCATCATGCCCCTCCAATTCATCCAGAAGTTTCCGGGCCGCGGCCTGCTGGGCCTGACGTTTCGACGGGGCCGAGGCGGTTGCGGTCTGCCCACTTTCCAAGCGGGCCGCGATGGTAAAGACTGGCGCGTGATCGGGGCCTCTGCGATCGATTTCCTGATAGGTCGGCGGCTGCTGACCCCGGGCCTGCGCCCATTCCTGCAACACCGTCTTGGCGTCGCGCGCATCGGCCTTGGTGCTGGTGATCCGTTCGCCCCACAGGCGTAGGATCAGGTCGCGGGCAATGGCAAAACCGGCGTCCAGATAGACGGCCGCGATCACCGCCTCAGTCGCATCCCCCAGCAACGCCTGTTTGCGCCGCCCGCCCGACATCATCTCGGAGCGACCCAGCTTCAATCCCGCACCCAAGCCATATTCCTCGGCAACCTCGGCGCAGGTTTCCTTGCGCACGAGGGAATTGAAGCGCGGCGCCAACTGGCCCTCGGTGGCCTTGGGATCAGCGGCCAGCAAGGCCTCGGCAATCACCAGCCCCAGCACGCGATCGCCCAAAAACTCAAGCCGCTGGTTGTCCGGGCGCGTGTTTGACGCCAGGGACGCGTGGGTCATCGCCTCGATCAGCAGCTCGGGCGCGCCGAACTCATGCCCAATCCGCTTGGAAAAGGCCTGAAGGTCGGCCGACAGTTTCACTCGATTGCCTTGAAAAAACGGTCTTTTCGCCATGTCCAGAACGCCAGAATCGAGCGCCCGGCCGAGGAAAAGATGACCCGGTCAGCGCGCCCTTCGAGGTTTTCAAACGGAACAAAACCGACCCCGCCAATGTTGCGGGGAAAGCGGCTGTCCTCGGAATTGTCGCGGTTGTCACCCATGAACATGTATTGACCCGCCGGAACAGTAAAGACCTTGGTATTGTCGGCAAAGCCGTTGTCAACAATGTTCAGGATGTCGTGCTGAACCCCGTTCGGCAGGGTTTCGCGGAACCGTTGTTTCTTGCAGATGTCGCCAAGGGCTACCGGATCGTTGGCGCAGCTCGGGGTGTTTCCTACTGGACCCTGCGGCAGCTTTGGCTCTTCGAAAATGCCCGCCGGTTCGACCTTGACCGGCTTGCCGTTGATGTAGAGCAACCCGGCCTTGACCTGAATGCGATCTCCCGGCAGGCCAATCAGGCGCTTGATGAAATCGGCATGGGTGACCGGATGTTTGAATACGACGACATCGCCGCGCTTGGGTTGGCTGGCAAAAATGCGTCCTGAAAACGGGCAGGCGGAAAACGGGCAGGAATAACGCGAATATCCATAGGCCATCTTGTTGACGAACAGGAAATCACCGACCAGAAGGGTGTCTTTCATCGAGCCTGAGGGAATCCAGAACGGCTGATAAAACAATGTGCGGATCAGCCCCGCAAGGAGCAACGCATAAACGATCGTCTTGATCCATTCAAAGACGCCATCGTCTTTCTTGGTCTTCTCTGCCATCTGGTCCTGCCTGTAATCCTGATTGATGCGGGCGTCATGGCCCCTGAAAGGCGTGAAGTCAAGCTCCTGCGGGGTAGGCCTCGATCACCACAAAGGCCTGCGCCCAGGGGTGATCGTCAGTCAGCGACACGTGGATCCGCGCCTCCATCCCCGGCGGGGTCATATGCGTGAGGCGCTCGGCGGCCCAGCCGGTAAGATGCATGCGCGGCTGGCCCGAACGAAGGTTTGTCACCGCCATGTCCTTCCATGAAATGCCCATCCTCAGCCCGGTGCCCAGCGCCTTTGAGCACGCCTCTTTCGCCGCCCAGCGCTTGGCGTAGGTTGCGGCGGTATCGCGGCGCCGCTCGGCCTTGGCCTGCTCGGTTTTGGTAAAGACCCGATCCCGAAAGCGGTCCCCAAAGCGCTGAAGCGTGCGTTCGATGCGCTCGATATTGGCCAGATCGGTGCCCACGCCCAGGATCATCGTTGTTGCCCTGTTCTGGCGGGAAACGGCGCAGCCGGGGCTGCGCCGTGCCTCCGGCGGGAGTATTTTGGCAAAGAAGAAGGGGACGGGGCGATCATCTCGGCCAGCGCCTGCGGGTATCATTCGGTATCATTTTCTGCTCCGCCGTCATTTTCCTGCCGGTCGGACCTTGGCGCTGACCTTGCCCGTCGCCTGGTTGATGGTCACGCTCAGCCGGATCGGGCGCGTAACGCCATCGGCGGGCGAAAACGCCTTGCCTGTCAGGCGCAGGGTGAGGCCGCGCGCAGGGTTGTATGACGCGCGCATGGCGGCGAAATCGAGTGCCGCAAAGCCCAGCGCGCCGTCAAGCGACACCAGCCGACACTGGCGCGCGCCCATCTGATCGCGCGGGGGGGACAGGACAAGCAGGTCAAAGGCGCCGGAGGCCGGCTCGATACTGTCGAGCAGCGCCACCCGCACCGCGCCGTTGGAAAAGCTGCGGCTGTTGGCGGACCAGGGCTCGACGATGGCGTCGGGGCGCGCCCGCTGGTCGCAATCGGTCACGCTTTGTGCCGCCGAAAAGGAGGGGATGGCGGCCGCTGCGAGAATGAAAGATGTCAGGGCTAGATCGGGCAAAGAGGGTTTGCGCATGTCGTTTACCTTTCTCTGTTTCAATCTTTCTGTGCTTGCGCCCGCGCCGCGTCCATCAGGCGGCGCATTTCGGCCATCGCCGCGGGCAGGCCGACGAAAATGGCCTCGCCGATCAGGAAATGACCGATATTGAGTTCGCGAATCTCGGGCAGCGCGGCGATGGGCTCGACGGTGTCATAGGTGAGCCCGTGGCCGGCATGAACCTCGAGCCCCAGCGAGGTGGCATAGGCGGCCATTTCGGTGAGGCGGCGCAGTTCGGTGTCGCGGTCGTCAAGGCGGCCCTCGGCATGGGCGTCGCAATAGGCACCGGTATGCAGTTCGACAACCGGGGCGCCGATGCGGGCGGCAGCCTCGATCTGGGGCTTGTCGGCGGCGATGAAGATCGACACGCGACAGCCCGCCTCGCGCAGGGGGGCGATGAAATGGGCGAGGCGATTTTCCTCGCGCGCGACTTCGAGCCCGCCTTCGGTGGTGCGTTCCTCACGCTTTTCGGGCACCAGGCAAACCGCATGCGGTACATGGCGCAGGGCGATCTGCTGCATTTCGGGAGTTGCCGCCATTTCGAGGTTTAGCGGGATGGTGAGGCCCTGCATCAGACGTTCGATATCGGCGTCACCGATATGGCGGCGATCCTCGCGCAGATGGGCGGTGATGCCGTCGGCGCCGGCCTGCTGGGCCAGAAGTGCCGCGCGCACCGGGTCGGGATAGGCGCTGCCGCGGGCATTGCGCACGGTGGCGACATGGTCGATATTCACGCCTAGGCGCAGCGCGGCAGTTGTGGTTGCATCTGAAGTCGTCATCGAGACCGTCCTGAAAAGTGATTCCCGCTGCCAGCCTATGCCAATCAGCTGTCGCCGTCAGCCTTTTTGACCGCTGTTCCCCGCCGCTCGGCCCGACGTTTTTCAAGCCGGCGCTTGCGGGTGTTTTTGTAAACCGTGATGATCGGAAGGCTAAGGAAATAGCTGGCCGTGGCGGTGATAAGCCCCGGGCCCAGACCACCCAGAAAATAGGGCAGGAGGACGCGCGCGGCAAATTCCCGCAGGCCCGTCCAATCGGCCGTGCTGGAGGTGAACAGCGCCTTGAAGTTCAGCCAGAAATCGGTCGTTGCCTGCGCAAACAGCGCCAAAATCGATGCATGGACCATCGGATCGTTGGGAGAGCCCAGCATCCAGTGCCCCAAAGACAGCGCGATTGCGGCGATAAAGGGAAAGGTCAACGGGTTGCCAAAAAACGTCCCAAGAATGGCGGCAAGGACGTTGCCGCGAAACAGCAGGGCAAGGCTGGCCGCCAGCACGAAATGCAGACCAAAGAACGGGGTAAAGCTGACCAGAACACCAAAGGCAATACCGCGGGCGATCTTGTGGGGCGTGTCCGGCAGGCGGCGCAAACGGTGGATGACATAGCTGGTGGCCCGCTTCCAGCCACCGCGTGGGTAAAACAACTCGGCAAACCAGCGCCCCCAGGACAGCTTTTCTCGTCTTTTGAAAACCATCAGTTTGACCCCGAGCCGCCGCAGAACCCGGGCTGCCTTTCCTCGTTACGTTTACGCCCCCGCCTCGACGGGTTTTCTGTATCTGGCCACCTGCGCCACGTCTGAATCCGCGTCAACCGCGGTAAGGACATTATGCAAATGTTCAATATCGCGCACCTGAATATCCACCAGCATCCGATAGAAATCCGGCTTTTTATCGGTGAAATGCATGTCCGAGATATTCGCATTCTGCTCGCCGATCAATGTGCAAATATGACCAAGCGTCCCGGCGTCATTCGCCAGCGTGATATCCAGCGTCACGATGTGCTCCGGGGCATGTTCGCCATCGCTCCAGCGCAGGTCGATCCAACGATCCGGCTGCTCCTCGAACTCGACCAGAGCGGGGCAGTCGATGGTGTGAACCTTGACCCCCTTGCCGCGGTAGGTAATGCCAACGATCCGCTCGCCGGGCAAGGGTTGGCAACAGGAAGACATCTCGGCGGTCTGCTCTTCGCCAAGGCCGATCATGGCGCTCTCGGCGGCCACGGTTTCCTGCGGTTCGTTACGGTCAAGCTCAGGATAGAGAAGGGCGACCAGTTCTCGCCCGGACATCTCGGCATTTCCCAGCATGGCCAGAACATCCAACGGGTCGTCAACCGCCATTTGTCGGGCGGCAGTGGCCAGTGCTTTGTCGGTGACCTTCTTGCCGACGTGTTCAAACGCGACCCGGGCCAGTTCGCGCCCCAGACGCACCGCCCCTTCGCGACGCTCTTCGCGCAGGGATTTGCGGATCGCCGATTTTGCCCGGCCGGTGACGGCGATATCCATCCAGGTCGATTGCGGGCGCTGCCCCTCGGCGGTGATGATATCCACCGACTGTCCGTTCCTGAGCCGCGTCCACAACGGCACCCGGAGCCCATCCACCTTGGCACCAACGCAGTTCAGGCCGATGCGTGTATGAATGGCAAAGGCAAAGTCGATCGGGGTTGCCCCGCGCGGCAGTTTCACCACCTCGCCCTTGGGGGTGAAACAGAACACCTGATCGGGGAACATCTCCAGCTTGAGATGCTCCATAAAATCGTCGTGGTCATCGGCCTGCCCGACCCGTTCGGTCAGGCCCGTCAGCCATTTGAACGGATCCACCGCAAACGGGTTCTCGACCCGCTGGCCGTCCTTGTAGGACCAATGCGCCGCAACGCCCGCCTCGGCGACCTCGTGCATCTGGCGCGTGCGGATCTGCACCTCGACCCGCTTGCCGTCGCGCCCTGAAACGGTGGTGTGGATCGAGCGGTAACCGTTGCTTTTCGGCTGGCTGATATAGTCCTTGAAACGGCCCGGCACCGCGCGCCAGCGTTGATGAACCGCCCCCAGCGCGCGATAGCAATCCTCGAGATTTCCGGTGATGATCCGAAACCCGTAAATGTCGGAAAGGCGCGAGAACCCCTCCTTCTTTTCCTGCATCTTACGCCAGATCGAATAGGGCTTTTTTTCGCGCCCGAACACATCCGCGGCGATCCCCTGCTTGTCCAGAACCAGACGGATATCGTTGGTAATCTGCGGGATCAGATCGCCGGTCTGGCTGCGCAGGGTCAGAAAGCGGCGCATGATCGAGGTCCGTCCCTCGGGGTTCAAAACGTGAAAGCTGAGGTCTTCGAGTTCCTCGCGCATGGACTGCATCCCCATACGCCCGGCAAGCGGCGCAAAGATGTCCATCGTCTCTCGCGCCTTTTGCTGCTGCTTTTCCAGCGACATGTGCTTGATCGTGCGCATGTTGTGCAGCCGGTCGGCCAGCTTGACCAGAAGAACGCGCAAATCCTTGGACATGGCCAGCAGAAGCTTGCGAAAATTCTCGGCCTGTTTGGTCTGGCTTGAGTGCAGTTCGAGGTTGGTCAGCTTGGTCACCCCATCGACGAGTTGGGCGATTTCGTCGCCAAACCTTGCGGCAACCTCACCATAGGTCGATTTCGTGTCCTCGATGGTGTCGTGCAAGAGGGCGGTAACGATCGTTGCGTCATCCATCTGCTGCTCGGTCAGGATGGCGGCAACTTCGACGGGGTGCGAGAAATAGGGTTCGCCCGAGCGGCGCATCTGGCCCTCGTGCATGGCCTGACCATAGCTGTAGGCATCGCGGATCAGGTCCGCATTGCTTGCCGGGTTGTAATTCCGAACCAGATCGACAAGGTCTTCTACATCGATCATCGGTGCCGCTCCTCGGGCGGGCTGGGCGCCATGCGAACGGCGCCGGGCCATAGTTCGCGCCGTCAGTGCAGCGCGGGGCCTTATTTCATTTCCTGGGCTTCCATCAGGGCGCGGAGCAGGTTTTCCTCGGACATGTCGTCCTCGGGCTTATCCTCTTCGGCGCCCCCCATCAGCAGAGCCATCTGGTCTTCTTCCGGCTCGTCCACCTCGATCTGAGTCTGGTTGCTCTGGATATAGCTTTCGCGCAACTGATCGGCGGTCAGGGTTTCCTCGGCAATCTCGCGCAGGGCGCAGACCGGGTTCTTGTCATTGTCGCGCTCAATCGTCAGCTCCACGCCAGCGGACAGTTCCCGTGCACGGTGGGCGGCCAGCATGACCAGCTCGAACCGATTGGGAACCTTATCAACGCAATCTTCAACAGTAACTCGGGCCATCTGGCACTCCATTTGATCGAAACGGACGGAAGAACCTGCTTCCTATGGGCATTTTCCGGGGAATTCAAGCCAAAACGCCGGCCTATTTTGCCCAAGCGTTCACTTTTTCGCGCCACTTTTCCGGCACCCGGTTTTTTGCGGCCTTTGCAGGGCGACAGGTCATGGTGCAGGGTCAGCTTTCGACCCGCCGGATCCCTTCCAGCAGCTGCGGGTCCAGCTGTTCCAGCATATCGGCAACGCTGCGCCCCCAGACGGGGTGGCACCAGTCCGGGGCGATATCCATGAGCGGGACAAGGACAAATGCACGCTCATGCAAACGCGGATGGGGCAGGATCAACTGTTCGGGCGTCGCCTGACGCTGGACGTCCGGCGACAGCTGGGCCCAGTGTCGGTAGGTTGCGAGATCGGGCAGGATCAGGCCGCCATAATCCAAGAGGTCAAGGTCCAGAACCCGCGACTCCCAGCGGGCGCGGCGTGTTCGGCCGAGATGCTGCTCGATCCGGTGCAAATGCGCCAGCAACGCCGCCGGGCGCAGCGATGTTTCCAATTGCGCCGCCGCGTTCACATAATCCGGTCCTGATCCCGCCGGATAGGCCGGCGTCAGATAGAAGCGACTGACGGCACCCAACCGCACCGCATCCGTTGCCAACAACCTGAAAGCGACACGCGCCGTTTCCAGCACGCCTCCGGCTGCAGATGGCAGGTTTGCGCCCACGGCGATGATACATTTTGTTAATGAAACGTGATTTTTTTGGGGTTGCAGCACCATGGAATTTCCTTATCCTCACCCCGTCGTTTCAACGATGATTTTTCACCAGTTACCACTCAATAATTCATTGTTGAAACATCATTTTTAGAGGGAAAAAACATTATGTTTTATCGCGACGAGAGGCTGGCCCTCTTCATAGACGGCTCAAACCTGTATGCAGCAGCCAAGGCGCTGGGGTTCGATATCGACTACAAACTGCTGAGGACCGAGTTCATGCGCCGGGGCAAATTGCTGCGCGCATTCTACTATACAGCACTGCTGGAGAACGATGATTATTCGCCCATCCGGCCGCTGGTCGATTGGCTGAACTACAACGGCTTTAACATGGTCACCAAACCCGCCAAGGAGTTCACCGACTCCATGGGGCGGCGCAAGGTGAAAGGGAACATGGACATAGAGCTGGCCGTCGATGCCATGGAGCTGGCGCCGCATGTGGACCACATGGTTATCTTTTCGGGCGATGGCGATTATCGGCCGCTGGTTGCGTCACTGCAGCGTCAGGGCGTGCGTGTGTCGGTGGTCTCGACCATCCGCAGCCAGCCCCCGATGATCGCCGATGAACTGCGCCGACAGGCCGACAATTTCATCGAGCTGGATGAGCTAAAGGATGTTATCGGGCGCCCACCACGGCCTGACAATCACCATAGCCGCTCGGAACGGTTTGAAACCGTGGACGACTAGGGCATAGCCCCTGCGCCGCACCCGCAAGATACTATCATGACGGGTGCGGCATTTCTGGCCTCTTCCATTGCGTTAATTCTCTTGCCGTCGACACGCCCGGCGTTATAGCCTCGCTCCCGTGGTCAATCAGAATTGGGAACTTGCGTAATGGAATGTCCTGCCCGGCTGTCCTGCAGCCTGCTGTTTGTTGTTTTTTTCACCCTACCTGCCGCCGCGCAGACCGTCGCTCCGTGGCGGTATATTGGGTCGTGGCAGACCTATAGATACGCCATTGATAACTCACAACTTTCCTGTCAGGCAATCCAATGCAGTCTCGGTGTTTGCGGGATGGACAAATATTTTCTGCTCTTTACCACGCCAAAGATAAAATACACGGTCCCGATGTTCAATTACGGGCGCATGGTCGAATGGGCGACGCAGGTCAAGCTGGTCATCGGCCACAAGACCTTTATTCTGGAAAACCTCAAAACCAAGCCGAACAAATTTCTCGAGCCCCTGTACCGTCGCGACGTAAACGGGATCGTCAAAGCCTTGCTTGCGCTTGAAAAAGCAGGTCCGGGCGCCAAGTTTTATGTGATCGATACTCATGGCTACAAGCGCCAGTTTGCCGCGCGGGGCACCCGTGAGGTCCTGCGCGAGTTCAAGCGCTCGTGCAAAACTCCCCTGCCCTGACAGGGGTTTTGCCTGTGATGCCGCCTGATTAACCGCTCCTAAGGGTGCGCGCCCCGATTTCGCGCGCGGTATTTTTCATTGTGGCAGCCGCCCTGCCCCGCTAAGAGATCGGAAAAACCCGGCGCGATTGGCGCCATTTCGCAAAGGCGGGAGAGGGGCAAGAATGACCAAGCCGGACATGACCTTGTATCTGGCCGCGCCGCGCGGGTTTTGCGCTGGCGTTGACCGGGCCATCAGGATCGTTGAACTGGCCATCGAGAAATGGGGCGCACCAGTTTATGTCCGCCATGAGATCGTCCACAACAAATACGTGGTCGATGAGCTCCGAGCCAAGGGGGCCGTCTTTGTCGAGCATCTCGACGATTGCCCCGACGATCGCCCGGTGGTCTTTTCGGCTCATGGTGTGCCCAAATCCGTGCCCGCGGCAGCGCAGCGGCGAAATATGCTATTCATCGATGCCACCTGCCCGCTGGTGTCCAAGGTTCATATCGAGGCGCAGCGTCATCATGAAAACGGGCTGCAAATGGTCATGATCGGCCATCAGGGGCACCCCGAGACCGTCGGCACCATGGGCCAGCTTCCCAAGGGCGAGGTGCTGTTGGTGGAAACTGCCGACGACGTTGACGCGCTAAAGCCGCGCGATCCGGCGCGTCTGGCCTTTATCACCCAGACCACGCTGTCCGTGGATGATTCCGCCGATATCATCGCCGCCCTGAAGCAGCGCTTTCCGGCGATCGTCGGCCCACACAAAGAGGATATATGTTATGCCACCACCAACCGGCAGGAGGCGGTCAAGGCCGTCGCCCCGCATGTCGATGCGCTGCTGGTGATCGGCTCGCCGAATTCGTCCAACTCGCGGCGTCTGGTCGAGGTGGCCGCCCGCGCCGGGTGCGGTTATACGCAGCTTGTGCCTCGCGCCGGGGACATCGACTGGCGCGCGCTGGACGGGGTCCGGGCGGTCGGGATCACGGCTGGGGCCTCGGCGCCGGAAATCCTGATAGACGAAGTCGTCAATGCCTTTTCTGCACGCTACCGGGTGCAGCGCAAAATCGTTGAGACTGCCACTGAAAATGTCGAATTCAAGGTTCCACGCCTGTTGCGGGAAGGCGCGTGATGGCCGAGCTGTTTGCCTACACGGACGGGGCCTGCTCGGGGAACCCCGGTCCCGGCGGCTGGGGCGTGTTAATGCTGGCGCGCGAAGACGGCAAGACCGTCAAGACCCGCGAGCTCTGTGGCGGGGCGGCGGACACCACCAACAACCGGATGGAGCTGATGGCCGCCATCTGTGCGCTTGAGGCCCTCGCCCGCCCCTCGCGCCTGACCATCGTGACGGACAGCGCCTACGTCAAAGGCGGCGTCACTGGCTGGATTCACGGCTGGAAAAGAAATGGCTGGAAAACCTCTGCCAAAAAGCCGGTCAAAAACGTGGACCTCTGGCAGCGGCTGGACCAGGCTCAGGCCCGGCATCAGGTCACTTGGGAGTGGGTCAAGGGGCACGCGGGTCACACCCAAAACGAACGCGCCGATGAACTCGCCCGTCAGGGCATGGCCCCATATAAACCGTCATAAAGAAAAGCGCGCCCCAAGGGGACGCACCTCTTTTTGTCACCGCTGTGGGCCTGCGCCCTGAGGTTTAGGCCTTTGGAGGGGGGCGGGCAACTCGTCCGCCCGATTACGTGCCTCAGGCGGCAGCCTTGGCGGCGTGCTGACGCTCGCTTTCTTCGCGGGACAGGGCAACCGATGTGCGAACGCCACGGCCAACGAATTCCATCATTCCCTTGACGCAGCGCTCATTCGGGTCGATTCCGGCACAGGTCAGAACCTCGCGCCCGTCGCGGGACCGCGCCCAGCGGGCAATCACCTCGGGACCATTGCCGTATTTCTTGTCATCCGCGATGGCATCGTCCAACGCCGCCAGCACGACGGCAGCAAACAGTTTGCGCGCGCGTGAGCCCTGATCATTCGAGAACGCGGTTGCATCAACGTAATCAAACATACGTCGTCCTTTTCATTTTGCTCTTGTCTTTTTGGCTTGAGCCGCAATATGACCGTTTTATTGCGATTCGGGTGTGCAATTTCGGAATACCACATATGCGCTTAACGCATAGCTTGCTCACAAGTTCTTCATATCCTGACGACATCTTGCCTCACCACTGCTGTCAGGATATAGGTGCGCCTCAATCAAGTTCAAGCAATTCGCAAGGTTATCCTCAAATGGCCAAGATCAATGGCAACGAAATCCGCCCCGGCAATGTTCTGGAACACAATGACGGCCTGTGGGTGGCCGTCAAAGTCAGCCACGTCAAGCCCGGCAAAGGTGGCGCCTTTGCTCAGGTCGAGATGAAGAACCTGCGCAACGGCAGCAAGCTGAACGAGCGCTTTCGAGCCGCCGACAAGGTCGAAAAGGTGCGCCTTGAGCAAAAGGATCAACAGTTTCTTTACGAAAACGACGGTATGCTGGTGTTCATGGACACCGAAACCTATGAGCAGATCGAACTGCCCGCCGACATTCTGGGGGATCGGCGGCCGTTCCTGCAGGATGGCATGACCATCCAGATCGAGTATTACGAAAGCGAGGCACTGAGCGCATCTCTGCCCCAAAAGGTGACCTGCACCGTGGTTGAAACAGAACCTGCCGTCAAAGGGCAAACTGCGGCCAACAGCTTCAAACCGGCGGTTCTGGACAATGGGGTGCGGGTCATGGTGCCTCCCTTTATCGGGCAGGATGAGGCGATCATCGTCAACACCGAAACGATGGAATACGCCGAGCGGGCCTGAATCTCAGGCGACGTTCCGCAAATCTTGGCGAATCTCGACCCCCAAGGCCTTGCAAATCTGCCGGGTCATGTGGGGCTTGTTGAGGGTGTAGAAATGCAAATCCTCAACCCCCTCGTCGATCAACTCGGAACAGATCTCGGTGGAAATCGAGATCGACAGCAGCTCTTCGACGTCGTCGCGCCGCGCCTTGGCAAAGGCATCATCCATCCACGTCGGCAGAACTGCACCGCAGCGGGCCGAGAACCGTTTGGTCTTTTCCCAATCCTCGATGGGCAGGATGCCGGGGATGATCTTGCCCTGAATGCCTGCCTTTTCAGCCCGATCACGAAAGCGCAGGAATGATTCGACATCGTAAAAATACTGGGTGATCGCGCTATTGGCGCCGGCGTCGAACTTGCGTTTCAGCATGTCAATGTCCGAGTTTTCGTCCCGCGCCTCGGGATGCGGGTCCGGATAGGCCCCGACGCGGATATGAAAGAGGTCAAGACCGGCCAGCGCCTCGACCAGCTCGACCGAGCTGGAAAAACCCTCGGGATGGGGCACGAACGACGCCTGCCCCTTGGGTGGATCGCCGCGCAAGGCGACGATCTCCTTCACTCCAACCTCGGCGTAACCTTTTGCAATTTCGAGGGTTTCCTCGCGTGTTGCATTTACACAGGTCAGATGCCCGGCCACGTTCAGCCCGTAATGCTTGATCAACGTGCCCAACGCCTCATGGGTCAGCTGGCGGGTCGAGCCCCCAGCCCCATAGGTCACCGAGACAAAAGACGGGGCTAACGGCGCCAGCGTGCGCACCGAATCCCACAGGCGGAAACTGGCCTCAAGGGATTGCGGGGGAAAAAACTCAAAAGAAACATTCAAGGCGTTCTGCGTCATCACGGGCTCCGTCAGGTTGATAGGCTCTTGTCTCACAAAAGTGATTGTGAGACAAATTCATAAAAATAATGATCTTTATGAGCGAAATAGGATATGTATCTGGAATTGCGCCATCTGCGGTCCATAAAGGCTATTCACGACATGGGCGGGCTGGCCCGCGCCGCAGAGGTCCTGAATGTCACTCAATCGGCTCTTTCCCACCAGATCAAGGGACTGGAGGAACAGGTCGGCCTTGACCTGTTCGTGCGCCGCACAAAACCTCTGAAGCTGTCGGCGGCAGGCATGAAGATGCTGCGCATGGCCGAACGCCTCCTGCCCGAAATCGAAGCCCTGGAAGAGGAATTCAGCCGCCTCAAGCAGGGGCGGACCGGCCGTCTGCACATCGCCATTGAATGTCACGCCTGTTTTGACTGGCTGTTCCCGGTGCTGGAATTGTTTCGCCGAGCCTGGCCGGATGTCGATGTGGATATCCGCCCGGGCCTTGCGTTTGACGCGTTGCCCGCGCTCTTGCGCGAAGAGGTTGATCTGGTAATTTCCTCCGATCCCGAAGAAATTGCCGGGATCGAGTTCAGCCCGCTTTTTGACTATGAACCGGTCTTCATCGCCTCGTCAGGCCATCCGTTGGCCAGCAAACCGTTCATCGAGGCCGAGGATTTTCGCGACCAGACCCTGATCGCCTATCCCGTGGACAAATCCCGTCTCGACGTTTTTTCCCAGCTGCTGATCCCGGCCCGGATCGAGCCCCGCGCCATTCGTCAGGTTGAACTGACCGCCGTTATCATGCTGCTTGTCGCCAGCAACCGGGGCGTGTCGGTCCTGCCGGACTGGGTGGTGCGCGACAGCCGTTATAACCATGAATATGTTACCAAACCGCTGACCGAACACGGCCTGACCCGACGCCTCTATGCGGCCACACGCAGCGAAGACACCGCCCTGCCCTTCATGTCGCATCTGATCCGTCTGGGCCGAAGCGAGCCCCTGAAACTGCAACGGCGCGAGACTTAGCCCTTGGCGCCGGAGCGGCAAGGGATTATAGGGCGCAACTGACATTTCCAAAGGATAGAGCCATGTCGCAAGCCAGTGCGAACCTCAACATCATGATCAAGGCCGCGCGCAAGGCCGGACGCAGCCTGGTTCGGGACTTTGGCGAGGTCGAAAAACTGCAGGTGTCCAGCAAAAGCCCGGGGGATTTTGTCACCAAGGCCGATCTTCGCGCCGAATCGATCATCCGCGAGGAACTGACGGAAGCGCGCCCCAACTATGGCTGGCTGGGCGAGGAAAGCGATGAGGTCAAAGGCGCCGACCCCACGCGCCGCTGGATCGTCGATCCACTGGACGGGACCACGAATTTTCTGCATGGCTTACCGCATTGGGCGATCTCGATTGCGTTGGAACACAAGGGCGAGATCGTCTCCGCCGTTGTTTATGACCCGGCCAAGGACGAGATGTTCACGGCGGAAAAAGGTGGCGGATGCTGGCTGAACGATAGCCGCCTGCGTGTGTCCGGGCGTAGTCGGCTGATCGAAATGATCTTTGCCACCGGCCTGCCCTTTGGTGGACGTCAGGACCTGCCCGAGACCCTGCAGGACCTTGCCCGCATTCTACCCACCTGCGCGGGCGTGCGCCGATGGGGGGCCGCGGCGCTGGATCTGGCCTATGTTGCCGCCGGACGCTATGATGGGTTTTGGGAGCGCAACCTGCATCCTTGGGATATCGCGGCCGGCCTGTTGCTGGTCAAGGAGGCCGGCGGCCTGTCCGAAGCCATCCGTCCCAGCGGCTTGATCCTTGACGACGGCGAAATCATCGCCGCCAACGAGGCCATATTCAGTACATTTGCAAAACTGGTGCGCGATACGGACAGATAGGACCCTAGTGGGGTAAGATCAGGGCAGAGAGCCATAAACCACAAATTTCCAGAGATACCGGATTTCAGGGTTTTCCCGCGATCGTCAGGCCGACACCGCCTGCCTCCATCCCGTCTCCTGCGCGCTCGAACCTAAGATAGGCCAGCGCCCTGTTTTTGCTGACCGTGCAAAGGCGCCCAACCTCTTTGCCGTCGTGTGTAATCGGCGCGCCCGGCGTCAACGGGCGCTCGGCGCAGACCTGCACCAAGCCCTTTTTCAGGCTGGTCTTGTGCTTCATTCGGGCGGTCACCTCCTGCCCGACATAACAGCCTTTCCTGAAATCGACACCATTCAGGCGCTCGAACCCATGCTCCAGAATATAGGATTCGTTTGCAATCAGCTCGACCCCGGTTTCGGGAATGATATGCTGAACGCGCAGGGCGGTCCAATCGGTCTGGTCGGCAGGGATTGGCGCACGGTCGTACTGCCGCCAGCCCAGCGCCGGATGACGCGGATCAGGCCAGGCCCCTTCAGGTTTCTTGCCAATTCCCCGGGACATCCTGAGCGCGCTCTGCGTCAATTTCACATCGGCGCGAAGTCGGTACATCGCAAGACGTGCGGCCAAAGCGTCGGCACAATCGGCCTTCACATCCAGATAAATGGCATCGGCGCGCGCAAACATGAAAAAATCGAACAGGTATTTTCCCTGCGGAGACAACAGCGCCGCATAGACCAGCCCCTGATCCAGCTTGGTGACGTCATTCGTGACCAGCCCTTGCAGAAAATCCCGCCGGTCCGCGCCAGTAATCTCCAGTATCCTACGACTTTCCGACATGATTCCTCCTGCCCTGTTTCGCTTTCAATATAGGGGTCGCAGACGCACAAGTCAGGAGGTATAACGGCAAAATCACAAGCCGAAGGAGGGCAAATGCGCGCGCCGTTGAGTGTCATCATTCCCACGCGCAATGCCGCTGCAGGTATCGGCCCGACCGTGGCCTGTCTGTTCGAGGGGCTCGACGCCGGCCTGATCCGCGAGGTCATCATCAGCGACGCGGGCTCAAACGACGGAATAAAAGAGCTGGCCGACAATCTTGGCGCATCGTTTGTGAGCGGCCCCGGCGGGCGGGGCGGACAGCTGCGGCGCGGCGCCGAGCAGGCCGGTGGCGACTGGTTGCTGTTCTTGCACGCCGATACCGAACTGTGCCCGGGCTGGAGCGATGAGGTCAGGCAGCATCTGATGCACCACCCGGGTCTGGCCGCAGCCTTTCGCCTGAGCTTTCGCGCTGCGGGTTTCGCCCCCCGTCTGGTGGCCAGTTGGGCCAATCTTCGCAGCTCATTGCTTGGCCTGCCCTATGGCGATCAGGGGCTGCTGATTTCGCGCTGCCTTTACCACAAGATCGGCGGTTATCCCGACATCCCGCTTATGGAGGATGTCGCCCTTTCCCGCGCCCTGAAAAAGCGCATCCGTCTGTTGCCCGGCCGCGTAAAAACAGATGCGACACGCTATGAAACCGGCGGCTGGGTGCGACACGGTGCGGGGAATATCCGGCGCCAGATCCGGTTTCTTGCAAGGGGGCCTTCGGAACATCTGGGTCAGAATTACCACGCAGAAAACCCAGAGAGGCGGCGTTAGGGCGGGGCTAATCCTCGCTGAATTGCAGGCGGTAAAGACCGGCATAAAGGCCGTCACGCGCCAGTAATTCCTGGTGCGTGCCCTGATCCACAACCCGGCCTTTGTCCATGACAACGATCTTGTCAGCGTGCAGGATCGTAGCCAACCGGTGGGCGATGACCAGCGTCGTGCGCCCCTCGGCCAGCGCATCCAGTGCCCGCTGAACGGCGGCTTCGGACTGTGCATCCAGCGCCGAGGTCGGCTCATCCAGCAAAAGGATCGGTGAGTTTCTGATCACCGCCCGCGCGATGGCCACCCGCTGGCGTTGCCCCCCGGACAGGTTGGAGCCACGCGGCCCCACTTCGGTCTCGAACCCCTGCGGAAGACGGGCGGCAAAATCGCTGACATAGGCGGCATCAGCAGCGCGGCGAAAGGCCTCTTCGTCCAGATCACTCTGCCCTAGAATGATATTTTCTCGCAACGTCTCGTCAAACAGCGCCGCATCCTGCGTGACCACCGAGAACAACCCCCGAAGCTGGTCCAGAGCCATGTCGGCAACCTCGATCCCAGCGATTGAAACATGGCCCGAGGCGGGCTCGACCAGACGGGTCAGAACATTGAACACGGTGCTTTTCCCCGCCCCCGACGCGCCGACCAGTGCCGTCGTCTGACCAGCTTTCGCGGTAAAGCTGAGGTGATCCAGAACCGTTTGATCCCCGTAGGCGAACACGACGTCATCCAACTCGATATCCCCCAACTCACGCGGAGGCGGGACCGGGTTTGCGGCCTCCAGAATACCGGGGCGAGCCTCAAATATCGCGTAAAGCCGCTCGAGGCTGGCCTGCGCCGCCTGCCAGAGGCCCGAGATGTTTCCCAACCGCCGGAGGGGTTCAAAAATCAGCGCCATGGAGGTGAAAAAACTCATGAATTCGCCGATGGTTTTTTGCCCGTCGATAATTTGGTAGCCGCCGTAAATCAGCACCCCGAGAAAGCCGACCCCCGCTACCAGATCCATCATCGCCGGAACCCCGGCCTGCCCGGCCTCGGATTTGATCTGCGCGCGCACATAGGCGTTGATCGTATCGGAAAAGCGCCAATCCTGTTGCGCCTCGAGATTGTTCAGCTTGATCGGATTGATGCCATGGAAAATCTCGTCAAGACGCGTGGAAATCAGCGCCGCCGTCTGCCGGGCATGACGTGTGGTCCTGTGGATCAGGCTTTGCAGCAGATAAACCGGGATAACCAGAACGGGCACGCCGGCAATGGCCACAAGCGTCCAGACCCAGTCGATGGACAGTGCAACCCCCAGCAACGTCACCAGCGAAATGATGTCCCGGCCAAGCGATGTAAACACCGCCGACCAGGCCAGCTGAATCGCCTGGGTGTCGCCACGGACCCGCTCGATCAGAGCGCCGGGGGCATTGTCCTGAAAAAACACCGTGTCCAGCCGCATCATGTGGCGCACAAGGTCGCTCTGCATCGCCGCCGTCGCCCACTGGCCGATGGCCGCCATCAACACCCGCTGCCCGAACCCGCTGAACGCCCGGGCCACAAAAATCCCGAAAACACTCGCCCCGACCCAGATCACCGCGCCCTTGTTGCCAGCCACAAAGACCTTGTCGAACATCGGCCCAACCATATAGCTCATCAGGCCCAGCATCGAGCCCTCGATTGCCATCAGGATAAATGCAGCGAAAATCCACCAGATATGGCGGCGAAAGTAATCGCGCCACAGCCACAGCGGCAGGCGCAGCCCGCGTGATGGCGTCAGTGACTGAAGCAGTTGCGTCATCCCAACCACCGCCGGCTACGGGAGCGTGCGGCGTGAAACTCGGCGCCGATGGCCTTGGGATCATATTCGTTCATCAACCAGTCCCGGAATGAAATCGCCGAAGATTCGGTCCTTTTGCGATATTTTTCAAGGCAAGCGTCCAGTATTCCCTTGTCCGACGCACGGATGTGCAAAAACCGGAACCCCAGCTGCTTTTGGGCAATCTCGATCGGCGCATCCTTGACCAACAGCAGATAAAGGGCCGAGGCAAAGCCGGCCCGATCAGCCCCGGATTTACAGTGCAGAACGAACGGGCGGGGTAGATTGCGAAAATGCTTTTCAAGGGTCAGGATGGTCTGCAGGCTGGGCAATTCGGTGGCCGACAGGTTGAGATCGACAAGCTCCAGCCCCAAGGTATCACAGGCCTCGCGCTCAAAAAGATAATAGGAATACCGGCTGGTGCCCCGCAGGTTCAAGACCGCTTTGATCCCCCTGTTGGCATAGGCTTGCAGCCGCCGGCCCGAGGGCTGGTTCGAGCGGAACACATCCCCGTCAACCGCATAAAAATTGGTCCAGAACACCCTGAGAAATCCGTGATCGACCCATGTGAAATGCCGCTGTGCCTGCGCCCGCTTGTCCGGTGTCGAGATATCATCGCCAAATGACTCACGCCATGAGCGTTCTTTATCTTCGAGGAATTTCAGGGCTTTGGACAGCATGGAAACCGTGTCATCAGGAATGCGCCGCTTGCGATCAAGGTACGGCGGAAAGGGTTTACAGCCCTTACCCGAAAGCCGTCTGACTGACAAGGCGGGCAACGTTTGAGCAAACCCGATTGACGCGCACAAACGCGCAGCATAGGCATGTCGTAACCAAACCAAGGATGGGACATATGACGCTGAGCAACGGTCGCAGTTATCTTGCCATTCCGGGCCCCTCGGTTGTACCGGATCGGGTCCTGAACGCCATGCACCGGGCATCCCCGAATATCTACGAAGGGCCGCTCCATGACATCGTGGATTCGATTTTCCCCGACCTGAAGGCGCTGGCCCGCAGCAGCGGCAACGTCGCTATTTACATCGGCAACGGTCACGCCGCGTGGGAGGCCTCGTTGGTCAATATCTTTAGCCGCGGCGACAAGGCCCTCGTGCTGGCCACCGGCGCCTTTGGGTTTGGCTATGCCGAGGCTGCGAAAGGGTTGGGGATCGACGTTTCCATTCTGGATTTCGGGCGCCGCACCGGCATTGATCTGACCCAACTCACCGACGTCCTCAAGGCCGACCGAAACCACGAGATCAAGGCCGTCATGGCAGTTCACACCGATACCGCCACAAGCATCCGAAACGATATTTCCGCACTGCGCGGGTGCCTTGACGACTGCGGCCACCCGGCATTGCTGATGGTTGACTGCATCGCATCGCTCGCTTGCGACCGCTTTGAAATGGACGGCTGGGGGGTGGATGTCATGGTCGCGGCCAGCCAGAAGGGCCTGATGACCCCGCCCGGATTGTCGTTCGTGTGGTTCAATGATCGTGCCGCGGCGGCACATGGCTCCGCTGGGCTTGTGACTCCGTACTGGAACTGGACCCCCCGCACCGAAAGCGGAGAATTCTTTCGCAAGTTTTGCGGCACGGCGCCGACACAGCACCTTTATGGGCTGCGCGAAGCCCTTGACATGATCCTGCACGAAGAAGGACTGGAAACCGTCTGGGCGCGCCACCAAAAGCTGGCGCAAGCCGTCTGGGCGGCGCTGTCCCGATGGGGGCAAGAGGGCCCACTCAGAGCAAACGTATCGGACCAAAGCCTGCGCGCACATGCGGTCAGCAGCGTCTCCATTGGCGCGCCTCACGGGCGGCTATTGCGTCAGTGGCTTGAACAGAACACCGGGGTCACCCTGGGGATCGGCCTTGGCATGGCAACCCCGCAGGACCCGGACAGTGATGGGTTCTTTCGCATTGCCCATATGGGGCACGTCAACGCGCATATGACGCTGGGGGTCCTGTCGGCTATCGAGGCCGGATTGATCGCGCTGGATATCCCGCACGGAAGCGGCGCCCTAAGTGCAGCGGCCGAAATGGTGGCCAGCGCTTGAAGGATCAGTCCGGTGATCGGGCATCCTGTCAAAAATTCAGCCGTACCGTGACCGAGCCCAGCATTTGCCCGCTGGGCTGCGCCTTGAATTCCTTACCCAGCCACGTCAGCCCGTAAAAAACCGAGGCCCTTTTGCCCTCTTTGTAAAACCCGGCCCGCAGGCGCACCCTTGGCGAGGTCACGATATAGCCGCCTGACCCGGGCAAATAATGGCTGCTGGCGACATAGGCAACATCGCCACCCAACAGAAAGGAAAGCCCGCGCGGGCGATCCGATTTCAGCGCACTCACGCGTTGGCCGGTGGTGGGGTCGCGAACCAGAAAATCACCCCGCCCGGACGGGCCGAAGGTGATGTCCGTGCCAATGCGCAGAAAGGTTTCAACCCCGGCCTGAAGCTCGACAAAGGGGCGAACGGCGACACGGCCCCGACCCGTGTCGGGCAACGTGAAGTCCCGACCCATTTCCATATTCAGGGTCGGATAGACCGCGTTTCCCAACTGGCTGCCAAGAACCTTGATCGAGCGCATCCCGATGGCGCGGTGGACATTGTTCTGAAAGGTGCCCAGCCCCGTCTGCGGACCGGTCACAACCAGATCGAGCCCGAGGGACAGCTGGGCTCCTGCGGCCTCCATGTGGGTAAAGGCTCCAAACGAAAGCGCCCCGACATAGGGCCGGTCAGTGCCGAGAACCGGGTTTTGCAAATTGGCCGGCGCGATGATCTCGCTGCGGATCCGATATTCGATCAAATCCCCGAACCCAGTTGGCAAACTGCCGTCCCAACTCCGCCCGCGGATGGCGCTGACCGTGTAGCTGCCGGTTCGCCAGCGGTCATGTCCATCGCCAATGGCATCATTGCTGAACAGCCGCGCCTTGCCCAGCCAAACCCTCTGGGCCGACACGTCACCAGCCTGCACCGCAGACGCCGCACCCGCGACCGTCATCAAGGCAATCAAGAAAAGACCGCGCATATCCCGCCCCTGTCAATTTTTGTCCCCTCAAGCTGTGGAGGGGCAACGTGGCAACAATAAGGCCGGAATATTGTAATCAGGCAACAGTCAGGAAACGATTAACCACATTTGCTGTAGCCACATTCCAGACAGGTCTTGCACCCTTCGACCATTTGCATGGCAACCTGCCCGCAACTGGGACAAACCGCAACCCCCGGATGCGAACCGACGGCCGCGACACGGGCATTCGGGTGAGGATCCATCTTCAGGTGCCCCCCCTCCTTGATAAAGCCGATGGCGACCATGTGCCGCTCGATCACCCCGCCGATTGCGGCAAGGATGGAGGGGATATACTTGCCCTCAACCCACGCACCGCCGCGCGGATCAAACACCGCCTTCAATTCTTCAACGACAAAACTGACATCGCCGCCGCGCCGGAACACCGCCGAGATCATCCGAGTCAGCGCCACCGTCCAGGCGAAATGCTCCATGTTTTTCGAGTTGATGAACACCTCGAACGGACGACGGTGACCGTTCATGATGACGTCGTTTATAGTGATATATATGGCGTGTTCGCTTTCGGGCCACTTGATCTTGTAGGTCTGCCCCTCCAGAGTTTCCGGGCGGCCAAGGGGTTCAGAGATATAAACAACATCGGCCCCTTGATCCAGCTGCGGCGCGGCTTCGGATGTGTCCGACACGCTCAGCACACTGCCGGTCACCGCATTGGGGCGGTAGGTCGTGCACCCTTTGCAGCCGCTCTCCCAGGCGGCCAGATACACCTCCTTGAACTCGGTGAACGGGATATCCTCTGGGCAGTTGATGGTTTTTGAAATCGAACTGTCCACCCATTTCTGCGCCGCGGCCTGCATGCGGATATGGGCAAGCGGCTCCAGCGACTGGGCATCGACGAAATAATCGGGAAACGGCGCATCCCCATATTTCTCACGCCAGAGACGCACGGCGTAATCCGTCACCTCTTCTTCGTGGCGGCTGCCATCGTTTTGCAGAACCTTGCGCTTGTAGGACCAGGCAAAAACCGGCTCGATCCCCGAGGAAACATTGCCGGCATAAAGGCTGATGGTGCCGGTTGGGGCAATCGAGGTCAGCAGCGCATTGCGAATCCCCTTTTTGGCGATCGTACGGCGCACGTCCGCGTCCATGTTCTGCATGGTCGGACCGGCCAGAAATGCGTCGCGATCAAACAACGGGAACGCGCCTTTTTCGGCGGCAAGATCCGCAGACGCAAGGTATGACGCCCGGGCGATCCGGTGCAGCCACGCCTCGGTCTGCGCCGCGGCGTCCTCTGAACCATAGCGCAGGCCGACCATCAGCAGCGCATCGGCCAGCCCGGTGATCCCAAGGCCAATCCGGCGCTTGGCGCGAGCCTCTTCGGCCTGTGCGGCCAGCGGAAACCGCGATGCATCGATTACGTTGTCCATCATCCGAACCGCCGTGCGTACCAGAGCATCCAGTTCGTCGCCGTCGATATGCGCATCCTTTTCAAACGGCGCCCGAACGAGACGGGCCAGATTGACCGAGCCCAGCAGGCAGGCGCCATAAGGCGGCAGCGGTTGCTCGCCGCACGGGTTGGTGGCGGCAATGGTTTCACAATAATAAAGGTTGTTGCGCTGGTTTATCCGGTCGATAAAAATCACTCCCGGCTCGGCATAGTCAAAGGTCGCGCGGGTGATTTTTTCCCAAAGTGCGCGGGCGGAAACGGTCTTGTGAACCATGCCGCCGAAAACCAGATCCCAGTCGGCATCCGCCTTTAGCGCCTCCATGAAGGCATCGGTCACCAGAACCGACAGGTTGAACATGCGCAGGCGCGCGGGATCACTCTTGACGGCGATAAAGGCCTCGATATCCGGGTGGTCGCATCGCATGGTCGCCATCATCGCGCCCCGCCGACTGCCCGCCGACATGATCGTGCGGCACATCGCATCCCAGACATCCATGAAAGAGAGCGGCCCCGAGGCGTCCGCGGCCACGCCCTTCACATCCGCTCCCTTGGGGCGCAGGGTGGAGAAATCATAGCCAATTCCCCCGCCCTGCTGCATGGTCAGAGCTGCCTCTTTCAGGCTTTCGAAAATTCCACCCATGGAATCCGGAATCGTTCCCATGACAAAGCAGTTGAACAGCGTGACATTTCGGCCCGTTCCCGCTCCGGCCAGAATCCGCCCAGCCGGCAGAAACCTGTAATCCTTCAGCGCATCATAAAAAGCCTCGGACCATTTTTCGGGGTCCGCCTCAACCGCCGCAACGGCATCAGCCACACGCCGCCAACTGTCACTGACATTTGTGTCAACGGGGGTTCCATCGGGCGTCTTGAATCTGTATTTCATGTCCCAAATCTGATCTGCGATCGGGAGTGAAGGTCTGCTCATGGGGATAGGTCCATCCTTTGCCGGGCACCACTGACGAGGACGTTCGAGACTACGCCGCACGGGTCCCTACGTCAACGGGCCGATACGCAATAACCGGGCCGGAGGTCACAGGATGCACGCACAACACGTCCACCTGCTCAAGCTTTGCGTCGGCATCGAAAGCGTGTCGCAGCTTGAGGAATATCGCGCCAAACAAAGGGCGCAGGCGCGGAGCCTTGGCCGCCCGGATGAGACCCGCCACATAACCCGCATGCGCCCCAGACGCGAGGCCGAATTGCTGCGCGGCGGTTCGCTCTACTGGGTCATAAAGGGGGTCATTCTTGCCCGTCAGAACATCCTGCGGCTGGAAACAGAGGACGGCGAGGACGGGATCCGCCGCTGTGCCATCGTCATGGCACCCGAGATCATTCGCACCCAAGCCGCCCCCCGACGCCCGTTTCAGGGCTGGCGATATTTGCCTGCGCAAGAGGCACCCCCCGATTTGGGCGACCGACAAAAAGCGGATGAGAACCTGCCCGATGCGCTGCGCCTTGCCCTTGGTGAAATCGGCGTCCGGTAACCGACCGGCCGCCTTTTGCGCCTATCCGAAATCGCCCCGGGCCAGTTGGGTTTCACGCTGCTTTTCGGCATCTTTTTTCCGCTCTTTCTGCGCCATATCCAACATGCGAAAAACCGTATCGCGCCGACCCTCCATCATCGCGGCAACCGCCCGCGCCTTTTCTGCAGCTTGCCCCGCCTGTTCCGCCTCATGCGTGAGAGTTGCCAATTTTTGCGCGCGCCAGAGCAACCACCTCTCGACCGCCAGATGATCCACCGGGTCCGTGTCGGCCACCGGGGTCTGCTGCAACCCCGCCATTTCGCGGTAGATCTTGTCACAGGCTGACCTCGCCACAAGAAAGTCGCCAACCGCGTGGCGGGCCTTCAGCTCCGAAAGGCGCGCAAGTTTTTTCAGCTTTTCAATTCGGTTCAAACCCGCCGCGCTCCTCTCAGGTTACGTATTTTTTCGGCGTAACGAATGGCCGCGGCAACGGCCTTGTAGTGGTCTGCATGTATTTCGTCGCCGACATCCACATCGGCAAAAATCGCACGCGCCGTCGGTGGATCACGGTGGATCGGAACCCCGGCGCGGTTTGCGACCTCACGGATTCGCGCCGCAATTTCATCAACGCCCTTGGCTATGCAGATCGGCGCGGCGGCGCTGTCGCGGTTCCACTTCAGGGCAACCGCATAGTGTTCGGGATTGACAATGACAACATCGGCGCCGGGAACATCCGAGATCATTTGCCCGGTCGCAATGTCCATCCCGCGTTGCCGGCGGGTCTGTTTCAGATGCGGATCCCCCTCGCTTTCCTTGGCCTCATCAGTGACCTCCTTACGCGTCATCATGAGTTTGCGCCTCTGCGCAAAGACCTGCCAAAGATAGTCAAGCCCGGCGATGGCAACCGAAAGGGCCAGAACAAACCACAAAAACCCGACCAGTTTTTCCCCGATCAGGCCAATCACGGCGGTGGCTTCGCCGCGGATGCTCCCGACCATGGTGTCCAGATTTTGCTGAAAGAATACTCCGGCGCCGATTGACACGATCATAAGTTTGACCAGACTTTTTGCAAACTCGAACAAGCCGTTCAGGCCAAACTTGTTCTTCAGCGCCGATATCGGTGAAATCCTCGAAAGCTTTGGCGCTATTTTTGTCGGCGCAAAAACAAAGGCGCGCTGGGCCAAAACCGCGAGCAGGACGAACAGGGCCGGCAAAATGAACATCGGGGCCGATTGCGTTACGATCTTCACAAGGGCCGAGCCCAGCACGACCTGCCCGCCGGGGGCAAAGAGCACCTGCGAGATCGTCTCGGGGCGGGACAGAAAATAGGACAGGCCCGCCCCGAGGTTTTGTCGCATATCCTTACCAAACAGGATCAAAGACAAGATGAAACCCAGATAAATTGCCGCCGTCGAAATATCTGTGGATCGGGCAATATCACCTTTCTTGCGCGCATCCTGCAGACGCTTTTGCGTCGGTTCATGAGACTTCTCGCCACCTTCAGATTCACCTTGGGCGCTCACCACGATACTCCGGGAAAATTCGCAAGTCCGGCGTCAAACCTTGCAAGCCATGAAACCAGAATAAGCGGAGTCGCAATCGCCAAAAGGATCAGACCACCAAGAGTGATTGCAGGGGCGCCGATAAAAGCAACCAGAAGCTGCGGCATCGCCTTGTTTATAACCCCGATCGCGACGTTATATACGGTAGAGGCCAGAACGAACGGCGCTGCCAGACTAAACGCCATTGAAAACGTGTGGGATACGTTTCCAATACCCCAGCTTGCGACCTCTCCAGGGGCCGGAAGCACCCCAAACTTCAAGACTTGGTAGGATTGCGAGAGTGCCAGCGCCAGCTTTACATGCAGACCGCTCATCATCGCCAGAGCCAGTCCGCCAATGACAAAAAGCGCGCCAAAGGACGGCATCGGGTCCGGGGTCGCGCCGCCGCCGAAAATTTGGGACAATGATGTCGCCTGTGCTGCAATTGTTCCCGCAATTTGCAAGGCATTGACAAACAATCGAAAAAATATCCCCAACAACAAGCCCACGACAATTTCGGCGAAATAGGCCGAGGGAGACAGCACGCCATGTGGAAACCACGGGGCGGATTGGACAAGTGGCAAAACCACCAGCGTAAACATGATCGCGGTGACCAACCTGACCCGGACGGGGATGGTCCTTTCGCCGAATCCGGGCATCAAGGCCATTGCCGCTCCGACCCGTAGAAAAATGGCAAACGCTACCAGAACATCGGATTGCACAATCTGCAACAGGGGCTCGATCCCGGCAGCGACGCTCATGCAACGCCGACCAAGGACGGTTTGGCCGTCAATCCGATCTCGTCAAAAGAAAAAACCGGCGCATGGACACCCTTTGCCTGCAGCACCGTTCGCACGAATTTGCGTCGGCGCGCCGAGGCCACAACCGCCGGAAAAATACCGTTTTGTGCAGCACTGGACAGATTGTCGGCAATGGCGGTAGCCAACCGATTGAAATCGGTTGGCGGAAGAGCAATCTCGGGAATTCCCGATTCGTTTGGCAATGCGTATTTCTGGAAAATCTCCTCCCATTCCGGGGCCAGTTGAATCAGCGGCAGGGTCCCGTCTTCGCGCTTTAGCTCGGCGACAATCTGAAACCCCAGTCTCTGGCGCACAAATTCAACGATTTCCTCAAGGTTGCCATATCGTCCGCGCGCCTCGGCGATCGAATCCAGAATAAGCGGCAGGTTCCGGATCGAGACCTCTTCCTCCAACAGCATCCGCAGGACGCCTTGCAACATTTCGAACGGAACTTTTTCAGGGATCATCTCGTCCAGCATTCGCTGGTTCATCTCGGCACGGGCGGGATCGGAAATATTGACAAATTCGTCTAGAATTTTCTTTAAGCTGCGGTAATTCAGAAGGCGCGCGAAATTTCTCTTGACCACCTCCAGCAAATGCGTTGCCAAAACCTCGGGAGGAGAAACAACCGTCAGCCCGGACAGAACCTCACTCTCTCGCTCGGCCTCGGAGACCCAGCGCGCCGCCGCCCCATAAACGGGCTCGCGCACCAGACCATCTCCAGAGGGGGCATTTTCCCCCTCATTCAGGAGGACCAGCACCTTGCCCGGCTCCAGTTTGTCGCGCGCCTGCTCAACCCCTTGGACGCGGATCGAATAGGTCCCTTCCGTCAGCCCCGGGTTATCCGTCAGCCTGATTTCCGGCATGATCAAGCCATAAACCTTTGCCACGTGGTTGCGCATGTTTTCGATGCGGGCGTCCAGACCGGTTGCCGGATCCATCGCCATGGAGACGAGGTCAGAGGCGAATTCGACATGTATTTCATCTAGCTCCATGCGATCGCCCATGGATTTTTCCTGCGGCGCAGCGTCAATCACCGCCTCTTCTACAATAGGTTGCATGCGGATTTTCCGGTGCTGGAAAAACCCGAAACCCGTTAACAGAATCGCGCCGACAAGAAATGGAACAAACGGCATCCCCGGAACCAGGGCAAAAAGAAACATCAGGATGCCAACCGCAATCAAGGCGCTGGGGTGGCGACCAAACTGCTGGAACAATGCCTTGTCCGCCGCGCCCGTAGTGCCGCCACGCGACAACAGTAACGCCGAGGCAATCGAGATAATGACCGCAGGGATTTGTGAAACAAGTCCATCGCCAACGGTCAGGATCGAGTAGGTTTCCAAGGCCTTGGACAAAGGCATGCCGTGCAGAAAAACTCCGATGATCAACCCCATGACGAGATTCAGCATGGTGATCAACAAACCGGCAACCGCATCGCCCTTGACGAATTTCGAGGCCCCGTCGAGCGAGCCGAAAAACGTCGTCTCTGCCAGTTCGGTCTCGCGCCGGCGCTTGGCCTCTTCGTGATCAATCGCCCCCGCAGCCATGTCACTGTCGATCGCAAGCTGCTTGCCCGGCATCCCGTCAAGGGCAAAGCGCGCGCCCACCTCGGCCATTCGTGCCGCACCCTTGGTGATCACCATGAAATTGACAATCAGCAACACGCCGAACACCACAAGGCCAAGAAGAACACTGCCCCCCATCACGAATTTTGCAAACCCTTCAATGACATGGCCCGCCGCCCCTGGGCCCTTGTGCCCCTGCCCGATGATCAGCTTGGTCGATGAAACATTTAGCGAAAGGCGCAACATCAGGGACGCCAGAAGGACCGTTGGAAACGCCGAAAAATCCAGTGGGCGCTCGATGAACAGGGTCAGGGTGAAAATGAGAATTGCCAGCGCAAACGATGTCGCAAGGCCAATGTCGAGAACCCAGGCCGGCATCGGCAATACCATCATCACAATGACCGCCATCAACGCCATCGCCAGCAAAATTGTCGGCTGGAAAATCCCGGCGATCGTACTGCGCTGCGGCGTCACCATGATCAGAACAACGACCCCCTCAGAGGCGTAATGAGCGCCGATGTTCCATGTGCAACCGACAAGGCAACCAGAGACCCAGCAGATCGCTCGGAGTCGGCTGCAACCACGAAAAACGGATAACGGTTCGGCCTCCGGGCCTTGGGCTGGGGTTCGGCCGCTGCAGTCTCGATCGGGCGATGCCCCGGTTCTGCTTCCTTCCACAGGTCGGCAAACCGGCGCATGTAGCGTTTCGCATAGCGCGGCGTCTTGGAATGATACGCCCCCGCCGCTGCGGCCCAATCGTGCTTGTTCTGATACAGCTTTTGCAGGAAACGCGCCGCATAAAGAGCATTAATCCGCGGCTCGAACATCTGGTTCAGCGTGGAAAAATTCCTGCCGTGCCATTTGAAGTTGATCTGAAAGCAGCCGACATCAAAACTGCGTGCGCCCCGGTCATAGTTCTTTTTCGCGAAGGTCAGCGCACTTTTGCGGTCGGGGAACCACCGCCCTTTGCCCTCCATGTTCACGGTCCATGCCCACGGCCTGAATTGGCCGTCAATTTTTCGCCCCGTCTCGGTTCGGGACAGGGCCTTCAGCACGCCAAGGGGAACCCCCGTCATCCCTGCCGCATAGCGGGCCGCAATATCGCACGCGTCGGCCCCCGAGTGCCGCGATTCGGCAACGGCGGGACCGAACGCAAGAGCCGCAGCGACCCATGTTATTGCCAGTGCTAAGGCCCAGGCGGGCAGGCGAATTTCTTTCACCGTCCAGTTTCCATTTCTCATCAAAGGCACTGACCACCATCGGGTCGAGCGCGCGGAGCGCGAGAATTCCCCGCAATCCCCTGCCAACAGGTTCAACCCGAGGTTAAAACGATAGAGGTTTAGAAAAGGTAACCGATCCAGCGCCAATCTGGATTTATGGGAAAATTTTCGGCGGGCAGAAAATCTGCGCGATGGCCGCGATGAACACATGTTCAAGGGTTGAACGTCGCTCGCGGGCATGTCACCTTTGGACATGGAAAAACAAGAAACGCCCCCCCCGCTCAAGTCATGGCCAGACTCGGCCGCTCGTTTGGTTGCTGTTGCCGCAGGCCGAAGCCCGGCCGATCTGGTGATCAGAAACTGCCAATGGGTGAATGTTCACTCTCGCGAGGTGCTGCCAAACAGCGATCTGGCCATCGCGGACGGGCGATTTGCCTATTGCGGACCGGATGCCAGTCATTGCATCGGGCCAGAGACGCAACTTCTCGATGCCAAGGGCGAATATGCGATTCCCGGGCTTTGCGATGCGCATATGCATATCGAATCGGGGATGCTGACACCCGGACAGTTTGCCCGCGCGGTGATCCCTCACGGGACCACCAGCATGTTTACCGATCCACATGAAATTGCCAATGTTCTAGGCCTTTACGGTGTGCGTCTGATGCATGACGATGCGGCGTTGCAGCTTGTCAATATCTTTACGCAGATGCCCTCATGTGCGCCCTCGGCGCCGGGGCTGGAAACCACCGGGCATGAGCTGGGCCCCGAGGATGTTGCCGAGGCCATGAGTTGGCCCGGAATCATCGGGCTTGGGGAAATGATGAACTTTCCCGGGGTGATCGGTGGCGATGAAAAGATGTTGGCCGAGATCGCCGCGACCCAAAACGCGAACAAGACCGTTGGCGGGCATTATGCCAGCCCCGATCTCGGGCCGAATTTTCACGCCTATGTTGCCGGCGGACCTGCCGACGATCACGAAGGCACGCAGGAGGCCGACGCCATCGCGCGGGTCCGGCAGGGAATGCGCGCGATGCTGCGTCTGGGCAGCGCCTGGTATGACGTCAAAAGCCAGATCACGGCCGTCACCGAAAAAGGGCTGGATCCGCGCAACTTCATCCTCTGCACGGACGATTGCCATTCCGGCACATTGGTCAATGACGGGCATATGAACCGGGTTGTGCGCCACGCCATCGACTGCGGGTTGGACCCGTTGATTGCGCTGCAGATGGCAACGATCAATACCGCTTGCCATTTCGGGCTGGAGCGCGAGCTGGGCTCAATCACCCCGGGACGGCGGGCCGATGTCATTCTGACCGACGATCTGCGAACCCTGCCAATCAACCGGGTGATTGCGCGCGGACGCACGGTTGCCATGAACGGCGTGCTGCAGATCGAGAGCGCCCCGTTTGACTGGCCCGAGGACACGCGCCACACGGTCAAGCTGGGCAAGACCCTGACCAAAGCCGATTTTGCCATCCACGCCCCCGAGGGGGCCAATACCGCTCGAGTCAAGGTCATCGGAGTGGTGGAAAATCAGGCGCCAACCAAGCTGTTGCATGCGGATCTAGAGGTGATTGACGGTCTGGTCACCGGAAACGAAGCCCAAGACATCTGCCAGATCGCCTTGGTCGAGCGTCATCGCGCCACCGGAAATGTCACCAATGCCTTTGTCTCGGGATTCAACTACAAGGGGCGCATGGCGATGGCCAGCACGGTTGCCCATGATAGCCACCACATGATTGTCGTCGGCACCGACCGCGAAAACATGGCGCTGGCGGCAAACCGGCTGGGCGAGGTCGGCGGCGGAATCACCGTCTGGAAGGACGGGCGCGAACTGGCCTTGGTAAACCTGCCGATTGCCGGGCTGATGTCGGATGCGCCCGCCGCCGAGGTTGCCGCCGCCGCCGACAAGATGGTCGCGGCGATGGCAGAATGCGGGGCAACAATCAACAACGGCTATATGCAGCACAGCCTGCTGGCGCTGGTGGTCATTCCCGAACTCAGGATTTCGGACAAGGGGCTGGTGGATGTCACCCGCTTTGAGGTCGTGGACCTTTTCGATGAGGTGGACGCATGAGCCATGAACGCCAGCGCCTCCCGCTGCTGACCCCAGCAGCGCAACCGGCCCAAAGCTTTACCTCCGCCGAGCTTGCGGTTGCAGAATTGCAGCGCCTCTATGACGAAGCAACCCTGTTTCTGACCGAGAATTTTCAATCGGTATTGAAAAGCGGCACACCGACCGCCAGATACCGGGCGTTCTATCCGGAAATCGAGATCACCACCAGCAGTTTTGCCCATGTGGACAGCCGCCTGTCCTTTGGCCATGTCGCCGAGCCGGGAACCTATGCCACCACCGTCACCCGGCCCGATCTGTTCCGGGACTACCTGATTCAGCAGATCTCGCTCTTGCTCGACAACCATCAGGTTCCGGTCATCGTCAAGGCCAGCGAAACACCCATCCCGGTTCATTTTGCCCTGAAAGACGACGCAGAGGTCACCGCGGGAACCGGCGATAGCCCAGATTTTCCGTTGCGGGATATCTTTGACGTGCCCGATCTGGCCACCACGAACGACGAGATCGTCAATGGATTTCTGACCCGAGACGAGGATTGTGTCGGCCCTCTGGCCCCGTTCACAGCGCAGCGCGTGGATTATTCGCTAAAGCGGCTGGCGCATTATACGGCGACACAGCCGGAACATTTCCAGTGCCACATCCTGTTCACCAACTATAAATTCTATGTGGACGAATTCGCCCGCTTTGCCGAGGCCGCGCTGGCCGACCCCGCCTCGGGCTATACCCAGTTTGTCGCGCCGGGCAACGTGATCTTTGGTCGGGGGGACAAGGTGAGCGATGCGGGTTTGACGCCGCAAATGCCGGCTTTTCACCTGAAACGCCCCGGTGGCGACGGCATCACGTTGGTCAACATCGGGGTCGGGCCGAGCAACGCCAAGACCGCCACCGATCATATTGCGGTCCTGCGTCCCCACGCATGGTTGATGCTGGGCCATTGCGCGGGGCTGCGCAATTCGCAAAATCTGGGCGATTTCGTGCTGGCGCATGCCTATCTGCGCGAGGATCACGTGCTTGATGATGATCTGCCAGTTTGGGTGCCCGTCCCGGCACTGGCCGAGATACAGATCGCGTTGGAACACGCGGTCGAGGATGTGACGCAATATTCCGGCTATGACCTCAAGCAGATCATGCGCACCGGCACGGTTGCCACCATTGACAACCGAAATTGGGAATTGCGTGACCAGTCCGGCCCGGTGCAGCGCCTCAGCCAGAGCCGGGCCATCGCCCTTGACATGGAAAGCGCGACCATTGCCGCCAACGGCTTTCGGTTTCGTGTCCCTTACGGCACACTGCTTTGCGTGTCCGATAAACCGCTCCACGGTGAGCTAAAACTCCCCGGCATGGCCACCGAGTTTTACAGCACGCAGGTCAAAAAGCACCTGCAGATCGGGATTCGGGCGCTGGAATCGCTGCGCGAGATGCCCTTGGAGCGCCTGCATTCGCGCAAATTGCGCAGTTTTGAGGAAACCGCCTTCCTCTGAGGTGCGGATTTAGGCCGAAATCAAGAAAAAACAGCAAAAACCCGAAAAAACTGCCCCACAAAAGATTGAGTCGCCCCGCATGATCTAGTTAAATGCGGCCAATGAACCTCAAGGGGTCGTATAACAACTAACAGGAACGAGACCATGACAAAACCAATGACAAAGACCCAGCTTGTAGCAGCCCTGGCCGAGGCAACAGGCAGCGACAAGGCCTCTGCCAATCGGTGCCTCGAAGCGTTGAGCTCAATCGTATCCAAAGAGGTCGCCGCAGGAGGCGCGGTCACTCTGCCGGGTCTGGGCAAATTCATGTGCCGTGATCGCCCCGAGCGGATGGTGCGCAATCCAGCGACAGGCGAGCAGTTCAAGAAAGAGGCCGACCGTGTGGTCAAGGTGACCATCGCCAAGGCGCTGAAAGACGTCATCAACAGTTGATCCCGTCACTTGGGGTTTTCCGGGGTTTTCTATTAACCCCGGAGCTGAAGGCATCTAAAATGTTTCGACAAATTGTCGAGATATTCTCATAGCCAAAAGCCCGGGAACGTCAAAGACGCGGCAGGGTTTTGGCAAGTTGATATTTTGTCCAAACACTATAAGGTCGCCGGAAATCGGCGGCCTTTGCTTTTTTTCAGGAGCGCCGGGGTCGATATTAAATCACTAGCGCTGCGGCTGGCCTCATAGCGACGGGACTTTTGGCGGTTCACATCGGCAAATCAGCGCAGCGCAAACCGGTACAACCCAAACCGGAAACCTGCGCAAGTGACGCTATTGTGATCCAAGGTCAGAAAACCGTGTCATGACCTTATTCCAAAATTCCAATATGTCAGTGCAAAGGATTTTGGGGACGTTGTGATGGATCTGGTATTTGGATACCTTGCTGGGCTTTTGACACTGATTAATCCATGCGTGTTGCCAGTCTTGCCCATCGTGCTGGGCTCGGCCGTGCAATCAAACCGCAACGGGCCGCTGGTGCTGGCGGCAGGCATGGGCCTGTCCTTTGTCGCGCTGGGGCTGTTTGTCGCCGTTCTCGGACAGGCGGTGGGGCTGACACCCGAGTTGATGTCGCAAATCGGAGCGGTCCTGATGATCGTGTTTGGCGTCGTTCTGTTGGTGCCCAAACTGTCCCACGGCTTTGAACTGGCCACGGCGGGCATGGCATCGGGGGCGGACAGCCGGATGGACGGGCTGGACCAGTCCGACCTGAAGGGGCAGTTTCTGGGCGGAGTCCTGCTGGGAGCGGTCTGGTCCCCCTGCGTCGGCCCGACATTGGGCGGTGCGATCTCTCTGGCCTCGCAGGGTCAGAGTGTCCTCTGGTCCGGGTTGATCATGCTCAGCTTTGCGCTGGGGATCGGGACGATCATTGTGGCACTGGGGTATGGAACCCGCAGCGTGATCATGCGCCGTCAGGCCCAGCTACGCCGAATTTCAAGCGTTGCAAAACCCCTGATGGGTGCGGTTTTCCTGTTGGTCGGCGCGATGATCCTGTTCAAATGGAACTACATCGTCGAGGGCTGGCTGCTGGATATCACACCTTACTGGCTGCAGGATTTTTCCGTGATCCTTTAGCGCGTCCCCGCAATTTGAATGAAGAGGAGAACAAGATGAAAAGACGTGATGTCATCGCTTTGGGCATGGCCGCGATTTTGATGCCAAGCGTGGCGCTGGCCAAGGTCCCTGCGCCAATCGAGTATCAGGACGAAGGCGAAGTCGCCAAGCTGCTGTCGCAGGGAAAGACGGTGTTCGTTGTTTTCTATACCGATTGGTGCTCGACCTGCCGCGCCCAGGAACGGGTGATTGAATCGCTGCGCCAAAGCAACCCGGCATACGACAAGAATATCGTGTTCGTAAAAGTGAACTGGGATTTCTATTCGATCTCGAAAATCGCCAAGAAATATAAGATCCCGCGGCGTTCGACCCTCCTGATCCTGCGCGGCAACAAAGAGTTGGGGCGCATCGTCGCCGGCACGTCAAAACGGCAAATTCGCCAGTTGATGAACCTCGGGCTGGCAAACGCCTGACTGCAAAAGGTGCAGGATCGGGGGCGGGTCAGCCGATCCGCCCCTGATTTTTTCCCACCTGCCCGCGATGCAGCAGGATGTGGTCCAGCAGCACGCAGGCCAGCATGGCCTCACCTACCGGAACGGCACGAATCCCGACGCAGGGGTCATGGCGGCCCTTGGTCACGATCTCGACCTCATCCCCGGATTTGGTGATGGTGCGACGCGGCTTCAGGATCGATGAGGTTGGCTTGACCGCGAACCGGCAGACGATATCCTGACCGGTCGATATGCCGCCAAGGATCCCACCGGCGTGGTTTGACGAAAAAATAGGCCCATCCGGCCCCATGAAAATCTCGTCGGCATTTTCTTCGCCCGTCAGGCTGGCCGCCTCCATTCCGGCACCAATCTCGACTGCCTTGACGGCATTGATGGACATCATCGCGCTGGCAATATCGGTGTCGATCTTGCCATAAACCGGCGCGCCAAGACCCGGGGGAACCGCTTGGGCCACAACCTCGATGACGGCGCCAACCGAATTGCCGGATTTGCGCAGACCGGCCAGAGTATCCTCCCACCGGCCAGCTGCCGCGGCATCTGGCGTCCAGAACGGGTTGCGCACGATCTCGGCCATATCCATTGCCTTGCGGTCGATCCTGTCGGCGCCCATCTGCACCATATAGCCGATGATTTTCAGCTCGGGCGCAAGCACACGCAAGGCCGCGCGCGCCACCCCTCCGGCGGCCACTCGGGCGGCGGTCTCGCGTGCGCTTGATCGCCCGCCGCCGCGGTAATCGCGGATACCGTATTTCTGCCAATAGGTAATATCCGCGTGACCCGGTCGGAATTTGTCGGCGATCTCCGTATAATCCTTGCTGCGCTGATCGGTATTTTGGATCATCAACTGGATCGGTGTGCCAGTCGTACGCCCCTGAAACACCCCCGAAAGAATCTCGACCTGATCGGCCTCCTGACGCTGGGTGGTAAAGCGGTTCTGCCCCGGTTTTCGCCGGTCCAGCGCCTCTTGCAGCATCGCTGCATCCAGTGGCACGTTTGGCGGGCAGCCATCTACCGTAGCCCCCAGAGCGGGGCCGTGGCTTTCCCCCCAGGTGGTAACGGTAAACATGCGGCCAAAGCTGTTTGTTGACATGGGCACCTCTCCTCTGTTGCGTGGTTATGCCCGACCGCGCCCAGCCTGCCAAGCGGTTTGCGTCCTCTCTTGCACCTTTGAAAAAGGCGGCCTATGGTCGCCCCACCTCGGGGGGCCTTTTGGCTGAGATGCATCCTTGCAGACCCGTTGAACCTGAACCGGATAATACCGGCGGAGGGAAGGTAGACAGTCTCGTCCTCTACCAGACCTGCGCCTGTGGTCATGATGGAGGACCAGATAATGTTGAAAATGTCCCTGATTGCTGCAGGACTGGCACTGACCCTAGCGGGCGGTGCGGGTGCTGCGGACAAACCAGTGCTGAATGTTTACACCTACGACAGTTTTGCTTCGGAATGGGGGCCCGGCCCGGCGGTCAAGAAAGCGTTCGAAGCGGTTTGTGGCTGCAATTTGAAATTCACCACTGCCGGCGATGGCGCCGCATTGTTGGCGCGTGTCGAGCTTGAAGGCGCGCGCAGCAGCGCAGATGTGGTGCTGGGGTTGGACACCAGCCTGACCGCGAAAGCCGCCGCAACCGGGCTGTTTGCCACTGTGAAAGACGGGCGGAAAACCGACCTGCCGGGAGGCTGGAATGACCCGTTGTTTCTGCCCTTTGACTGGGGTTATTTCGCCTTTGTCTACGACAAGGCCAAGCTGAAGACGGTTCCCCACAGCTTTGCCGATCTGGCCGCAGCGCCGAAATCCCTGAAAATCGTGATCGAGGATCCGCGCAGCTCCACCCCCGGTCTGGGCCTGTTGCTGTGGGTGAAAAAGGCCTACGGCACCCGTGCACCGGAAATCTGGGCCGGGCTAGCGCCGCATATCCTGACCGTAACCAAGGGCTGGTCGGCGGCCTATGGCATGTTCCTGAAGGGTGAGGCCGACATGGTGCTGTCCTACACCACCTCACCGGCCTATCACCGGATTGCCGAAAATGACGACAGCAAGGCATTTGCCCGCTTTTCCGAGGGGCATTACATGCAGATCGAGGTCATGGGGCAACTGGCCAAGGCGCCCCACCCGGCGCTGGCCGCGCGGTTTCTGGCCTTCATGCAGTCCGACAAGGTGCAGTCGATCATTCCGACCACCAACTGGATGTATCCAGCAATCCTGCCAAAATCCGGGCTTCCCGACGGATTTGACGCAGCTTTACCGGCAAAGGATGCACTGATCTATAGACCGGATGAGGCCCAGGCCGTGCGCGCGGCGGCGCTGGAGGAATGGCGAACCGCGCTCAGCAAATGAAACTCTGGCCGGGGCTTGGCGTTGCAGCACTGCTGAGCGCCCTCAGCATCGGAACGCTGGTGATGGTGGCCCTGAAAGCACAGGGCGGAGCAACCTTGGGGGCGGCGGACTGGGCCGCCATCCGCTTTACCCTGACGCAGGCGATCCTGTCTGCCGTGCTCAGCGTCCTGCTGGCCATTCCTGTTGCCCGGGCGCTTGCCCGGCGGCAGTTCCGGGGGCGGCGCAGCCTGATCGCCCTGCTTGGCGCTCCGTTCCTATTGCCGGTCATCGTTGCGGTGCTGGGACTGTTGTCGATCTACGGGCGCAACGGTCTGTTCAGCGCGGCCCTGCAGCTGGTTGGCCTTGGCCCGATCAGCATTTACGGTCTCAAGGGCGTTGTTCTGGCGCATGTTTTTTTCAATATGCCGCTGGCCACACGGCTGTTTCTGCAAGGGTGGCAGGCAATCCCCGAGCAGCATTTTCGTCTGGCCGCGCAGCTGGGAATGCGCACTGGCGACATCAACCGCAGACTTGAAACGCCAATGCTGAAAGAGGTGGCGCCCGGCGCTCTGGCGGTCATCTTTCTGCTTTCGGTGACCAGCTTTGCGGTGGCGCTGACGCTTGGGGGCGGACCGCGGGCGACCACGATCGAGTTGGCCATTTATCAGGCCTTTCGGTTTGACTTTGACCTTGCCAAGGCCGCGCTGCTGGCGGTCGCGCAGTTCACAATCGGCGCGCTGGCCGCCTATGGGGCGTGGAAACTGGCCGCCCCCACCCGTTTTGGCGTATCGTCCGGCGGCCTTCGGGAACCGGAGCGCTGGGATTGTCAGGCGCGCTCGGTGCTTCTGCGCGATGCAGGGGTGCTGCTGGCGGCAATGCTGTTTTTGTTTTTGCCGCTTATGGCGATATTTGCAAGCGGCTTGGCAGGGCTCACGGCACTGCCGCTGTCAGCACTGGGAGGGGCCATCCTGCGCTCGGTTCTGGTCGCATTTGGGGCCGCTGGCCTGACCCTTTGCTTTGCTCTTGCGCTGGGGTTTGCAATCGTTCGGCTGGAGCGATCCCATGCCCAAACCGCCGGGTTGATCGAAGGCCTTGGCGCTCTATTCATTGCCGCCTCGCCAATGATGATCGGCACCGGCCTGTTCATTTTCCTGTTCCCCCTCGTCGATCCGGTCGCACTGGCCCTGCCGATCACCGCACTGGTCAACGCCACCATGAGCCTGCCGTTCGCCTTGCGCGCAATCCTTCCCGCACTCAGGCAGTCCGAGCAGGGGTTTGGACATCTGGCCGACAGTTTGGGGATGCAAGGCTGGGGACGGTTTCGCCTGCTCACATGGCCGACGATCCGGCGGCCGGCACTGTTTTCAACCGGCCTTGCCGCGGCCCTGTCCATGGGTGATCTGGGGGTCATCGCGCTTTTTGCCGATCCGCAATCGGCAACCCTGCCGTTGATGCTCTACCGGTTGACGGGCTCATATCAGATCGACGCGGCCAATGGCGCGGCGTTGATTCTGGTCCTGTTATCGTTCACCCTGTTCTGGATTTTCGAACGCGAGGCAAACCGTGAAACTTGAGCTGGATCACCTGCTGATCCGACAGGGAACGTTCAGCTTGAGGGCGGACTGGACTCTGGCCCCGGGGGACAAATTAGCTCTGATCGGACCTTCGGGTGCGGGGAAAAGCACACTATTGTCGGTGATCGCGGGGTTTCTGGCCCCCAGCGCCGGGCGCATCCGCTTGGGCAATCAGGACCTCAGCGACCTGCCCCCGGCCAAGCGTCCCGTCAGTCTGCTGTTTCAGGAGAACAACCTCTTTCCCCACCTCAGCGTCGCTGAGAACGTCGGCCTCGGGCTGGATCCGTCGTTGCGTCTGACGCCCGGGCAACGGGCGCAGGTTTCGGCCAGTCTGGTGCGTGTAGGCCTGCGCGGGGACGAGCAGCGACGGCCGGCGGACCTGTCGGGCGGACAGCGCCAGCGGGTCGCCTTGGCCCGTGCGCTGTTGCGCAAAAAACCGCTGTTGCTACTGGATGAACCCTTTGCCGCCCTCGGGCCCGGGCTGCGTCTTGAGATGCTGGAGCTTGTCAATCAAATCGTGACCGAAGGCGGAAAGACCCTGATCATGGTCACTCACGACCCGCAGGATGCCCGCGCAATTGCCACGCGGACGGCGTTGGTCGCCGAGGGGGTGGCGCAGGCGCCGGTCGCAACCACGCAGTTCTTTTTGCACCCGCCTGCAGCGCTGTCGGCCTATCTCGGCCGATGAAAAAGGGCACGCCGACGGCATGCCCCTTTCAGAGGTGTTCTGTGGTGTCGGCCTCAGCCTTTGCGTTTGGGGCCTGACCACAGCTGCTTGTTGCTGAGATACAGAAGTGCGCTCAGCAGAACCAGAAACGAGACCACCAGCAGACCAGTTTTCTTGCGAATGGTCATCTTTGGCTCGGCCGTCCACATCAAAAAGGCGGCAACATCCTGCGCCATGCTTTTTGCATCATTCGGGCTGCCATCGGCAAACTCGACCTGTCCGTCCTCAAGCGGCGGAGCCATGCGGGTCCAGCCGGCGGGGAAAACATGGTTTTCATAAAGGGTGGATCCGGCCAGCTCCTTGGATTTGCCGGTAAACCCGGTAACGAAGGAGGCGATATATTCAGCCCCGCCCATGCCTTTGACAATCTGGTTTATCCCCAGCCCCATCGGGCCATGAAATCCGGCGCGCGCCTTGGCCATCAGGCTGAGGTCCGGCGCCCCGACCGAAGTGTTGGCCGGGAACTTATCCGAGGGCTTGGCGGGCCTTGTGTCCCCATTGCCATCATCAACCTCCAGCTGGGCGGCATAGGCCTTGACCTGATCCTTTGACAAGGCCGGGCCACCGACATCGCCCAGATTTCGCAGCGAGACCTGATGAATCCCGTGGCATGCCGAGCAGACCTCGGTAAAGACCTGCAGGCCGCGCTGTAACTGGTGCTGGTCATAGGTCCCGAAGGGGCCCTCGAACGAAAACGCAAAGTCCGTTACATGCCCGCCTTCGCTGGCCTGAACACCGCCTACCCCAAGGCCGAATGCAACGAGTGCTGCGAGTATGGTACGTTTTGTCATCTCGACTGTCCTCTTATCCAAATCATTCAGCCGCGGACGCGCTGGCGTCCTTGGGCGGGTAATGCGAATCGAAATCCGCCTCGATGGTTTCGGGCACCGGCAGGGGTTTTTCCAGCAGTCCCAAAAGCGGCAGGATCACCAGAAAATAGCCGAACCAGTAGGCTGCGCCGATCAGGGAAATCCCCGCGATCAGGCTGCTCGGCGGCTGCGAACCGCACCACATCAGAACCAGAAAATCCAGAACCAGAAGCCAGAACCACCATTTGAAGCTGGGGCGGTATTTGCCCGAGCGCACCCGTGAGGTATCGAGCCAGGGAACCAGAACCACCGCGATCAGGGATCCGAACATCGCGATCACGCCAAAGAACTTGGCATCGACAATGCCGCCGGTGATGAAATGGGCAAATTGCACGATCCAGACATCCGAGGTGAACGCCCTGAGAATCGCGTAGAAGGGCAGGAAATACCATTCAGGCACGATATGCGCTGGCGTCGACAGCGGGTTGGCCTTGGCATAGTTGACCGGCTCGCCCAGATAGTTCGGCATGAAATAGACGATCGCAAAGAAGATGGTCAGAACCACGCTAAGGGCGAACAGGTCCTTGACCACGAAATAGGGCCAGAACGGCAGGGTATCGCGTTCGGCCTCTTCCTTGGAGCCACGCCGCACCTCAACCCCGCTGGGGTTGTTATTCCCGGTCGTGTGGAAGGCCCAGATATGGACGGCAACCAGCGCTGCCAGAACGAACGGCAAGAGGTAGTGCAGCGAAAAGAAACGATTCAATGTCGCGTTGTCAACGGACGGCCCGCCCAGCAACCAGGTCTGCAGCGTTTCGCCAATCCCCGGGATTGCCCCAAACAGGCCGGTGATCACGGTGGCGCCCCAGAACGACATGTTTCCCCAAGGCAAGACATAGCCCATGAATGCGGTGGCCATCATGGCAAAGTAGATCAACATGCCGATGATCCACGTCACCTCGCGCGGCGACTTGTACGAGCCATAATAAAGGCCGCGGAAAATATGCAGATAGACCGCAAAGAAAAACAGCGAGGCGCCGTTGGCATGCGTGTAGCGCAACGCCCAACCGGCGTTGACGTCCCGCATGATCCCCTCGACCGAATCAAAGGCCAGCGCGACATTGGGTGTGTAATGCATCGCCAGAACGATACCAGTTGCGATTTGCAGCACCAGCGCAAAGGCCAGAACGACACCCCAGATCCACATCCAGTTCAGATTCTTGGGGGTCGGAATCATCAATGTGTCATAGGCCAGACTGATGATGGGCAGCCGCTCGTGCAGCCATTTCTCAAACCCGGTCTTGGGTTCGTAATGATCGTGTGGAATACCAGCCATTTTGGTTCTCCCTTAACCCAGTTTGATGGTTGTGGCGTCAACGAATTTGTTGACCGGAATTTCCAGGTTTCGCGGAGCAGGCCCTTTGCGAATACGTCCGGCCGTATCGTAGTGCGAGCCGTGGCAGGGGCAGAACCAGCCATCGTAATCGCCCGCGTTGTTGCCCAGAGGCACGCAGCCAAGGTGGGTGCAAATACCGATCATCACCAGCCATTCGCCCTCTTTGTCGAGGGTGCGGTTCTGGTCGGTTGCCTTGGCACCGGGGTGGTTTTCATTCTCGGCGTTGGGATCGACAAGGTCGCTCAGCTTGACGGCGCGCCCTTCTTCGATCTCTTTCTTGGTCCGGCGCCGGATGAACACCGGCTTGCCGCGCCACTTGACTGTCAACTGGGTGCCGACCTCGACATCGCCAACGGGAACTTCGATGGACGACACAGCCAGAACATCTGCACTGGGGTTCATTTGGTCGACCAGCGGCCAGACAGCTGCGCCTGTCGCAACCGCCCCGGTGGCCGCAGTGGCCACGTAAAGGAAGTCCCGGCGCGTGCCTTCGTTGTCTTCTGCGTGAGACACGAGATTTTCTCCTTTGCCCGGCCCACTTAGCTGGGCCAAATACCTTCACCCGGAGTCAGGTTGCCCCAAGACTCCTCGGGCGTTACTACATCCTCGAAACGCCAAGGTCCAGCGGACATTCGGGCGCAGCAAGCAAAGGCAGGAATTCGGGATGAGGCTGGCCGTATACCAACCGGATATCGCCCTCAATCTGGGGGCCATGATCCGGATATGTGCCTGTTTCGACGTCCCTCTCGACGTTATCGAGCCTTGCGGCTTTGCGCTGTCGATGAAGGTGCTGAAACGGGCCGCGATGGACTATGCCCAAAGGGCCAGCGTCCTGCGCCATGTGTCATGGGAGGCATTTTTGGCACAGCCTGCTTTTACGCCACCGGCCGCCGGGCGTCTGATCCTGCTCAGCACATCAGCGCCGGTGGACCTGTGGGATTTTGCCTTTCGCGCCGACGACACCCTGCTGATGGGCCGCGAAAGCGCTGGCGTGCCGGACGCGGTTTCGGCACGATGCCAGCAGAGCGTCCGGATCCCGATGCCGGGCGGCGGACGCAGCCTGAATGTCGCGGTCAGCGCCGGGATCGCCCTGTCCGAGGCCCTGCGCCAGACAAGGAGAGAGTGGGAATGAAGCGTGTGATCGAGAGGCTTCGACGCATGAGCCAGACCACCAAGGCCCGGCTGATCCTGCTGGCGCTGGTCATGACGGCGGCACTCTCACCCAAACAGGTGGAAAAACTGGGCGACAATTTCCAGATCGCGCTGCCGGTGATCGCCCTTGGCTGCTCGGTCGTGAATGGCGAGACCGGTGATTTCATGCTGCGCTACCTGTCGCAATGGGGCGTCGTTCAGGGGTCGAAATACGCGCTGGGGGATGCGGCCATCAACCGGCGTCCCAACGGCAACTCGCATGGCATGCCCTCGGGCCACACGGCAACGGCGGTCTTTGCGGCCAGCAATCTTGTGCATCAGTGCATTACCGGAAACCCGGTAGTCAAAGCCGGAGTCATCCTGACCGCGGTTTTCGTTGGAGAATCCCGCATCTACGCCAAGGCCCACAACATCTGGCAGGTGCTGATCGGGGCCCTCGTCGGCTGGCTGGGGGACCGCGCGTTCAGGCGCCGCTCGCTGGCCAGATGGTGGCGGCGGTGGCGGGGCTGATAGCCTGTGGTTTATTGGTCTACGCCCCGACAATTATTGGAAACACTTTATTCTGTGGGAACCGTTACCGACATGCTGTCCCGTGCGGCAAAGGCCGCCTCCCATGCGGCCAACCGGGGGCGTCCCTCGCGCCAGTTTCGCGCACCGTGACGGAAATCGAGATAGGCCAGCGCGCAACCCAGCGCCACCTGCCCCATGTCAAGCGGCCCGCTCAGATAAGATATCTACTCACCGGTCTCGATGGCGTCCAGCGCGCGAGTCACCTTGGACCATTGCCCGGCGATCCACGGCTCAAAGCGGGTCTCATTGGGACGCAGCTTTGCTTCATAAACCATCAGGATTGCCGCATCGACAATACCATCGGCCATGGCCTCGAGTGTTAGACAATACCAAAGGCGCGCGCCGGATGGATAAAGCTGCCCCCCCGCACGCGCGTCCAGAAAGCGGCAGATGACTCGACTGTCAAACAACGCCGGACCGTCAGCGCGGGTCAGCGCCGGAATTTTGCCCAAGGGATTATGGGTGGTCGGCATGTTGCTGGCATCCAGTGGCGAGCCTGCCGCCGCCACCAGTTCGACATCCTGAAGCTGCCCTGTTTCGCGCAACAGCACCAAGACTTTGCGCGCGAATGGAGAGGTCTTGGAATAATATAACCGCATCTGCTGGCCTTTCGTTGAATGATCCCTGACGGGGCGACATCAGGCGCAGTCTGGCAAAAGCAGCACGCCGTTGCAAATCAATCCGGCAAAACGCGCATCGCCTCGGCCAGGGCGGCATCCGTAACCATGTCAGCCGCAGCCAGACGCGCAGGTGCAGCCTTGTTCTGGGAAAGTTTCCACGTCGCCTCGACATTCGTTATCGACAGCTCCACCGGTAGAATCATCCGCACCATGCGCGCCAGAGCCGCATCATCCACCTTATCCACACGCCATATCGGTTTTGGCAGAAGACGTGTTTCAAAAAATGCCGATAATCGGTCAAGGTGCGGGCGCAACAGCTCGACCGGTTTTGCCGTCAGCTCTCCGGTCAGATGCACGGCCACGTAATTCCATGTCGGCACCTGATCTTTGGCCTGATACCAGTCTGGCGAGATATAGCCATCTGCGCCGCTGACGATCAGGCGGGCAGCCACCGGCCCGGCACCAAGCAGGCCCGCAATGGGGTTGGAGCGCACCAAATGCGCCTCGGCCCGCGTGCCGTCCTCGGCCAGCAAAAAGGGAATATGACTGCACAGTGGCGCGGGATCGGCGTTGACACAAATCACTCCAAAACCCCGTGCGCGGGCAAAGCCCAGACTGGTCGTATCAGATACTTGGCGAAAGACCGGATTTGGGTGCATCGGGAGCTATCCTTTTTTCGGGCTAACCGGCGTTGCCAACAACTCTGCCCCGGCGCGGCCATTGATTTCTACCTCGACAACCTGCCCGACCGGCAGGTCAGCGTCAAAACGGACCGGGGCGAACCCTTCGGTGCGGCCCATATGCGGGTTTTCCAGCAGGACATTGGCCCGCTTGCCCCGCTGTGCATCCAGATAGCTGGCAACCTGCGTGTTCCCGATCTCTCGGAGCCGCGCCGCGCGCTCCTTGATGGTAGCCCGCGCAACCTGTGGCATTCGCGCCGCCGGGGTTCCGTTGCGAATCGAATAGGGAAAGACATGCAGCCAGGTCAGGTCACAGGCCTCAACCAGCGCACAGGAGTTGTCAAACATCGCATCGCTCTCGGTCGGGAACCCGGCGATGATGTCGGCGCCAAACACGATCTCGGGACGGGCCGCGCGCACCGTCTGGCAAAAGCGGATTGCATCTTCGCGCAGGTGCCGCCGTTTCATCCGCTTCAGGATCATGTTGTCGCCCGCCTGCAAAGAAAGATGCAAATGCGGCATCAGGCGCGGATGATAGCAAATCATTTCGATCAAGAGGGGATCGACCTCGATCGAATCGATTGACGATATTCTTAGCCGGGGCAAATCGGGAACCGAGTCCAATATGCCGTTGACCAGATCGCCAAGCCGGGGCCGCTCGGGCAGGTCACCGCCCCAGCTGGTCATATCGACCCCGGTCAGCACGATCTCGTTAAACCCCTTGTCGCGCAGCCGCTTGACCTGCTCGATGACCACCGGCGCAGAAACCGAGCGCGAATTGCCACGCCCATAGGGGATAATGCAAAAGGTACAGCGATGATCGCAGCCGTTCTGGACCTCGACATAGGCGCGGGCACGGGTGCCAAAGCCGTCGATCAGCGGGGGCGCGGCAGATGTGACCTGCATGATATCGGCAACCTGAACCGCATCGTTTATCCCGCCTGCCGCCAGTCTGCGCCAGTTTTCTGCCCGCAGCTTTTCATCATTGCCAAGAACGTGATCGACCTCGGGCATCGAGGCAAAATCCTGCGGATCGACCTGTGCGGCACATCCGGTGACAATCAGGGTGCGCTCTGGATACGCGCGCCGCAGCTGGCGGATTTTCTGTCTGGCCTGCCGCACGGCCTCTTGGGTAACGGCGCAGGTGTTGACGACGATCGCGTCTTTTAGTTCTGCAGCCTCTCCGAGATTGCGCATGGCCTCGGTCTCGTAAGTGTTGAGCCGACAACCGAGGGTTTCAAAAAGCGGAAGAGAGCCACTCATCCCAGCGCATCCAGGTAGGCCGGAACAAAGACGCCATCAAAGACATGCGCCGTCGGCCCGGACATCCAGACCCCGTCCTCGCGCCAGTCGATCAAAAGCGTGCCACCATCGACATGCACGGACACCTTGCGTGACGTCAATCCGCGCCGCGCCGCGCCAACCACGCTGGCGCATGAGCACGAGCCACTGGCCAGCGTCACCCCCGCGCCCCGCTCCCAGATCTTCAGGCGGATCTCGTGCCGGTTGATCACCTCGACAAACTCGACATTCGTGCGTTCGGGATAAAGGGGGTGGTGCTCAAATCGGGGCCCCTCGGTGGTCAGATCGACCGCGGCGGCGTCTTTTACGAAAAAAACGCAATGCGGGTTTCCGATGCCCAGTGCGGTCGGATCGCCCTCAAGGGGCAGATGCAAAAGATCAACCTCGCGCGCCAGCGGAACCTCGCGCCAATCAAGCTGCGGAGGTCCCATATTGACCCGGTAAATCCCGTTTCCGGCGTCCTCGCAGTAAAGCAACCCGCGCTCGGTTCTGATCGTCAACTGCGCCGCGCCGGTTTCCTGAAACAAAAGCCCGGCAACGCAGCGCGTCGCATTGCCGCAAGCCGCTGAAAGGCTACCGTCCGCGTTCCAGAATTGCAGGGCTGCATCCGCATCTGCGCCATCATGAAGAACGGCCAGTTGATCAAAGCCGACGCCAAAATGCCGGTCTCCGATGGCGCGCGCCACCTCGGGTGTTACCGGGTTGCTGCGCCCGCGCGCGTCTATGATGACAAAATCATTGCCAAGCCCGTGCATCTTGCGAAACCGGAGTCCGGTCTTTTTCCAATCCTGATCCATCCCGCGCATATAGCCCCTTGCCGCAGCTTTGACCAGTTCTGCGACCCGCCACCGGGGAGGCCAATATTTTCCCCGGATTGACGGAATTTCCCCTTGACCATCAACGCCACCCCTTATACCTACCCGACCTTAAGCGGCGTTGCTTGTCGGACCGGAATTTTCGGTGTTCGGCAAAACGCGCAGCTTGGCCTTGTCGGAGCCTTACGGGTTCTGCACAAAGGACAGATGGAGGGGACAGACGGTCCCGTCGATCAAATGATGGGCCGGTAGCTCAGTTGGTAGAGCAACTGACTTTTAATCAGTAGGTCTCGGGTTCGAGCCCCGACCGGCTCACCATTAAAATCAATAGGTTACACATGATTTAGGCCGGTGGCCCTCACAAAAGCAGTCTGTACAGCATTTCGACAAGGAAACCTGAGGTGGCTGCGTCTGCGGTACTGTAACCTGAGGTCTCCTCTTTCCGGCAGAATTGCCGATTTCGAGCAGAATTTCCACTTATCCCAACTGTTCAGTTTTCCCGTGTGAACCGCACCGGGTTTCCCGGAGGCTCCAAATCGAGGAAAGATTGGAGCTATGGAAAAGAACAAGAGAGCCAACAGATTTTCGCCAGAAGTGCGCGCGCGGGCCGTACGGATGGTTTTCGAGCACCGGAGCAACTATGACAGCCAGTCGGCAGCGCTTGTGGGAATTGCGGCCAAGATCGGTTGCACCCCGGAAACGCTGCGCCGCTGGGTTCATCAGGCGGAAACCGACAGCGGTTTGCGCGATGGTGTGACCTCTGATGAGCGGGCCCGGATCAAGGCATTGGAGCGCGAGAACAAGGAATTGCGTCAGGCCAATGAAATTCTGCGCAAGGCCAGCGCATATTTTGCTCAGGCGGAGCTCGACCGCCCACTGAAACGATGACGGCCTTCATTGAAGCTCATCGAGATGCCTTCGGGCCAAGGTTTGAATATCTGGCCGATCTGCAGGGTTCTGCCAATCGCCCCATCGACATATCACGCCCATGCGATGGTCAAGAGGAACCCGGATCTGGCGTCAGATCGTGCCAAGCGAGATGCGGTTCTGCTTCCTGAGGTCAAGCGTGTCTGGGAGGACAACCTCAAAGTCTACGGGGTGCGAAAGGTCTGGCATCAGCTCAGGCGTGAGGGCTTTGACGTGGCCCGCTGCACTGTAGCACGGCCGATGAAACAGGCTGGACTTCAGGGAGTTATCCGTGGCAAAGGAACCAGGACCACGGTGAGTGACAAGTCAGAGCCATGTCCGGCGGACAAGGTAAACCGGAAATTCCGGGCACCGGCCCCAAACCGGCTCTGCCCTCTCAGCGATGCAAGCATCGCCTGCCGGGTGAGAGGTCAGCGATTTTACCTACGTGTCAACGTGGCAGGGATTTGTTTACGTCGTTGACAATTGAGGAGATTTTGATGAAGAACAAGAGATATAGCGATGCGCAGATCATGGGCATTCTGAAGCAAGCTGAGAGCGATGTCCCCGTGTCAGAACTGTGCCGAGAGCCGCTGCCCGCAGAGTTTACAAAGTAAATCCCGAGAGGGATGGCATGAGCAGCGCGAGTTTTTATAAGTGGCGAGCGAAGTTTGGCGGCATGGACGCGTCGATGATTTCTGAACTGAAGGCGATGGCTGAAGAGAACCGCTGCCTAAATCCGGCTGGCAAAGGACGGGAACTTTACCACCGCCTTCTGGCCGAGCTTGACCCGGTCGATCTGTGTTGCGCCAATGCGTACGGAAAGAACCAGCGGCGCATCGGCCGGAACGATCTCTGCAACCTGTCCCCCCGGGGGAACCACCGCGCCAACCGTGAACACGCGCATCCCGTAGACAATGCCGGCCATCGGCGCCTTGAGGGTCAGGCGTGAAAGGCGTGTCTCGACAACGCGCAGTCGCTCGCGCAGATCCGCCGCCCTGGGCTGCAGGGCGCGCAGATCTCCCTGGGCGGTCTCGCGCCATTTCGTGATATTGGCCAGGCGTTCGATCTCGTATCCGGCGATGGTGCTTTTCGCTTCTGCAATACCCGCTTCAAGTTCACCGATCATGCCGTCCAGCCGCGCGGCCTCGCGTTCAAGGGCAGAAACTCGCGACGCCTGGGCAAGACCGCGTTCCAGAAGGTTTTGCTGGGTCTCGAGCTCGCGGTTTATCAGCGCCAGCTGTTTGCGCCCCGCCGCCAGTTGACGCTTGCGCCCGGAAACCAGCGCCCGGGTCTGGGTCTTGCGCTCGTCAAGCTGGGAAAGCATCTGCTTGCGGGCCATCTGCCGTGTCTGGAACAATGCGGCCTCGTCGGCAAGAACCTTCTCCAGGGCCTTGTCCCGCCGGGCCGCATCGCGCAAGCCCTTGCGAAACCGCAGAGCATCGGTGCCCCGGATTTCCGCCGCAAGCCGGTCAAGGCGTGCCTCGGCCTCGAACAACTGCCGGCGCAGCTGCTTTTCCTGCGCGCGAAGCTGGGTGTCATCAAGACGGATGATCGGTGCCCCGCGGGCAACCCTGTCGCCGTCATGGACGAGGATTTCCGCAACAATTCCCCCGTCGCGATGCTGGACGACCTGGCGACGCGACTTGACCTCGACAAATCCCGAGGCCACGACCGCCCCGTTGATCTCGGTAAACGCGGCCCAGGCAAGAAAAGCCCCGACGCCAAAGACAAGCACCGCCAGGCCGAACAGCACGCTGCGGCGGGGCGACCAGATGTCAGCCATGGCTCGGAGCACCCCTTTGCGTTGCAGCGGCAAGAACCGAGGGCGATCCCTTGATGAAGCGGCGCAATACCTCGTCGCGCGGGCCGAACGCCCGCATTCTTCCGCCTTCCAGCAACAGCACGTTTTCGCACGCGGCGAGCGCCGAGGGGCGGTGCGACATGATGAGAACGGATTTGCCCGCCGCCTTGGCCGCGGCAATCGCACGGTTCAGCGCCTGTATGCCCGGATCGTCGAGGCTGGAATTCGGCTCGTCCAGGATCAGAACGACCGGATCCCCGTAAAAGGCGCGAGCGAGCCCGATGCGCTGGCGCTGCCCCCCGGACAGCCGACCGCCGCCCTCATGCAGGACGGTTTCATATCCATCGGGCAGCGACAGGATGAGCTCATGGGCGCCCGCCGCCTTGGCCGCGCGCAGGATGTCTTCCGAGCGCGCCTCCGGGTCGAACCGCGCGATGTTCTCACGCACCGTGCCGGCAAACAGCACGACCTCCTGCGGAAGATAGCCGAGATAGCGTCCCAGTGCTTCCCGGTCATATTGCCCGAGCGTGGCCCCGGAAAGCCTGATTTCACCGCGCAGCACCGGCCATAGCCCGGTCAGTGCGCGTGCGAGTGTTGATTTGCCCGAAGCGCTCGGCCCGATCACGGCAATGGCCTCGCCCGGGGCAAGCTCGAAGGAAACCCCCTGCAGCGCGGGCGTTCTCTCACCGGGGGGTGCGGCTGCAAGATCGCGTACGCTCAGCCTGGCCGAGGGCCGAGGCAGGTCCATGGGCGCGCTTGTGGCCGGCACCGCCGAAAGCAGAACCGACAGCGATTTCCAGGCCGTCATGGCCCGTTGCACCACCGCCCACTGGCCAACCGCCTGCTCAACCGGGGCAAGGGCGCGCCCCAGCAGGATGGAGCCCGCAATCATAGCACCCGGTGTCAGCTGCCCCTGCAGCACCAGCCACGCCCCGAGCGCCAGAACACCCGACTGCAGCAAGAGCCGGAACGCCTTGGTCGCGGCCGTCAATCGCCCGTTCAGATCCGAAGCCGACATCTGTGCGCGCAAGGCCTCGCTGCGCAGCTGTTCCCAGCGCCCCGCAAAGGGCGCGGCCATGCCCAGCCCGACCACGGTCTCCACATGCTTGCGGCTTTCCTCGGTGCGTGCTTCGGCCCGGGCCGCCAGCTTGCCCGCCCTCATCTGGGACTTGCGGGTCATCCACTGGTTGGCAAGCGCAAGAACCAGAAGAACCAGCCCGCCCCCGATGGCGGCCCATCCCAGCCATCGGTGAAAAAAGAACAGGATCGCCAGAAAGACGGGCGTCCAGGGCAGATCGAACAGCGCGCCCAGAACCGGTGACGCCAGCAGGGTCTGGATGCTGGCCAGATCCCTGTGTCAATCCCGGAGTAAAAAGGGGCCAAATCGCGGTGTAAAACTGGGCCAGTCGGTGTGATTTCGTCCAGCCCCTTGGAACGCGAGGCCATTCAAAGAGCAAGCGCGTTCCAGGGGGCGTTGGCC